>Ga0308309_10000012_pt1 | contig 196962 bp, 173 predicted proteins | sample HubBroMetageWFT5_FD_192491 | JGI IMG/M metagenome (GOLD analysis project Ga0308309, IMG submission 192491) | Warmed and freeze-thawed soil microbial communities from the Hubbard Brook experimental Forest, New Hampshire - Hubbard Brook CCASE Soil... | ecosystem: Environmental > Terrestrial >...
CTACATCGTGGCGCAGGGAACGCAGGAGAGCCTGACGACATTCAACGCGGACAACGTCGACGTGCTCGGCGCGTTGAGCCTGAAACCGCACGGCTTCCCCGGCCATTCCGGCACCGCGCCCGAGCCTGCACAGTCAGGGAGCGGGGCAATCCCCGCTTAGGTCGGCGACACCGCAACGCGCGATGAGCGTGCGGGGATGAGCATCCTCACAGGGCATGGCGGGCTCACGGTGACCGCTGCCGCATCGCTCGCGCCCGCCGCCGAAGCTCGCGGCGTTGCTCGGCTTTGGCTCGAAGGTCGCGAGCGTTATCGAGGCGCTCCTGCTCGCGTTCGAGCTTGCGTTTGGACGCGAGCCTGGCCAGAACCGTCGGGTCGTCGGCCGCCGCCGCGCGGACCGCGCATCCCGGTTCGTTTTCGTGTTTGCAGTTCCTGAAGCGGCATTGCGCAGCGACCTCGGTGAGGTCGCCGAACACTTCCTCGATGCCGGCACCGGCGTCCCACAGGCCGAGCTCTCGCGTGCCCGGGGTGTCGATGATGAGCCCGCCCCCGGGGAGCTCGATCAACTCACGGTGCGTGGTGGTGTGCCGGCCCTTGCCGTCGGAGCGCACCTCGGCGGTGACGAGCGCATCGTTCCCCGATAGCCGATTGACGAGCGTGGACTTGCCGGTGCCGCTTGGTCCGACCAGCACGGCGACCAGTCCTTCGAGGAGCACCTCCTGGAGACGGGCGAGACCTTCGCCGGATGCATTCACCGCGATGACCTCGGTGCCGGCCGCGACCGAACGCGCTGCGCGGAGATCGGCGTCGATGTCGCCGCTCAGGTCTGATTTCGTCAGGAGCACGACTGGTGCCGCGCCGCTCGACCAAGCCATGGCGAGAGCACGTTCAATGCGCCTGAGCTTGATTGGGTGTCCGAGTGCGACGGTGATGAACACGAGGTCGATGTTGGCCGCAACCGCCTGGCCCGCGGTTGCCTCGCCGGCTGCACGGCGCATCAGCGCACTCCGGCGCGGCAGGACGTGTGTCGCAACGCCGTCCTCGACGACGAGCCAGTCGCCAGTGGTGATGGCGCCATCGTCGGGCAGGCCGGACACCGCTGCCGCCAGCTGCACGCGCTGCTGACCGGCGTCCGTCAAGACCGTGACCACGCGCCCATCAACACGGACAACGAGGCCACGATGGCCGATGCGAGTGGCGTCAGCGAACGCCGATTCGAGTGATCCATTCCACCCTAGCGCGGTGAGACGGTGAGGGTCATGAGACAAGTGGGAACTCCATGCTGCAGAGAGAGCCCGGAGCCCCGAGTGCAGTCCCGCCAGGATATGGCGGGGTTCAGCGGACGATCAGGCGGCGGAGCCGCCGGGCACGACGTCAGTGGTGGGCGCTGCAGGCGCAATCGCACGTGTCATGTCTGTGGCCCTCCGGTGGTCGTGTGGATCGGTCCACTGCATCGTACCGCAGGCGCTGGATCCGCGCATCACCCCGCTCTTGTGACGCGCATCACGAACAGCGCCGCGACCACCGCCAGCGCAAGCCCACCGCCCACATCCGCGATGTAGTGCTGCTTGACGAGCACCGTCGACACAACGATCAGCGCCGTCCAGCTGGCTGCCGCGATGCCGATCCGGCGATCGAAGCGCCACCAGTGCAGCGCGATGATCGTGGACAGGGATGTGTGGAGGCTCGGGAAATCGTTGTAGGGCTGATCGGAAGCGTAGATGCTGCGGATCAGCGAAGAGAAGGCATCGGTGCTCACTATGTGTGGCCGAGCGACATAGGACTGGAGGAAGAAGTAGAACGCATAGCTGATGAGCCAGACGACGAGCATCGTCAAGGCCGCTGAGCGATAGATGCGGACGCGTACGAACAAAAACGCAATGAGGCTCACGCCTATGTACGGAATCAGTGAGACGTATGGGACGGCGAAGACGGTCACGAGGGGCAACGCTCGATCGAGCGATGTCTCCAGGAAGATGCGGTTGGGACCGTGGTTGAGCGCTTCGTAGACAAGATTGGTAGCCAGGATCGCCGGAATCAGCAGCAGACTGATGACCAGTCCCCAGCCCCGCTCGGCGAGGATCCCTCGGCGGAGGTTGGCCGTTGGTACGGTGGAAGGCGGCGCCGACGCTTTCGCTGCCTCGGTCATCTGGCTCCTCGTATTGACCTGACTTCGGCCGTGAGCCTACGCCCGCTACGTCGGCCGTGCGAATGGCAGGTACCATGGAGGAACGCGGGAGTAGCTCAGTTGGTAGAGCGCTAGCCTTCCAAGCTGGATGTCGCGAGTTCGAGTCTCGTCTCCCGCTCCACATGCCCTCCTTCGAGTTCAATAGGAGCGGCTTTGGGCAACATAGAGCTGGTAGTTTAGAGCTGCTAAAACACCCCTAAATGTGTGGGAATACCGCTCCAAAACTATGCGCCGTTACACAAAACCGCTACTATCAGAATACCGCTCTGTCGATCGCCACGCGAGGGCTGCTCATGGCCAAGATTTCTGTCGTAAAGCCAGCTGTCCCAACGGCTATCGAGACACTCACCCGCGACTACCTGGCGTCTTGTCGGGCCCGCGGCCTGGCCCCATCGACCATCAAGACGGCGTACACCTACACGCTCGACGACGTCTTCCTGCCGTGGTGCGCGGCGAACGACATCACCGAGATCGAACAGCTCAACCAACGCGCGCTTGACCGTTTCACGGCGGCGCTTCTCGACACGCCGGGGAAGCGGGGCCAGCCCTTATCGCGATACACCGTGCACCACTACGTCCGCGTTGTTCGGCAGTTCCTCGCTTGGTGCAAGAACGAGGGCGAAGGCGTCACTGGCAAGCCGCAGCTTCCCCGCCTCCCTCAGCGCGTCGTCGACATCCTCAGCCGCGAGGAGATCGATCAGCTGGAGCTCTTCGCTCCCACGGAGCGAGACAAGCTGATCATCCGGCTCCTGGCGGACACAGGCATTCGTGTGGGTGAGCTATGCGGGCTCGAACTAGCAGACATCGTCACGGCGCAAGACCGTAGGGCGTTTCTCAAGATCCGCGGGAAGGGCTCCAAGGAACGTCTGGTTCCGATTGGTCCCCAGCTCATGCGCCGCCTGGACCGCTATCAGCGGGCGCGACCGGTTGAGGCTCGGAGCACCCGCGTGTTCCTCGCGGCGCGGCGTGACGCTCACGGCGAGTACGCACCGCTGACGACGAGCGGAGTGCTCCAACTACTTCGGGGCGCAGCGGAACGTGCCGGCATGACTCGCCGCGTGCATCCCCACCTTCTGCGACACTCGTTCGCAACGGAGGCCTTGCGTCGCGGGATGAATCCCGTTCAGCTTGCCCAGCTCCTCGGCCACAGCGGGCTGCGGATGATCGAGCAGGTCTACGCGCACCTGAACGCCGATGACGGCTACGACGCGGTGCTGCGCATGCTCACCGGGGATCGTTAGCGACGGACATGTCCGACGATCCGGCCATCGAACCAGACTCAGAGCCGCCTCTCCTCTCCCCCGATCGACCGATTTCGACCAGTGGCGAAGACGAGTTAGGTCGCCTCCAGTTTGCTCGCGACATAGCCTCGGCTATCTCCGCATGGCATGACAAGGATAGCCTCGTCTTCGCGTTGGTCGGGGCATGGGGAGACGGGAAGACATCGATCAAGAACCTAGTCCTTGAACAGCTGACCGCTCGCGCTGCGCCTGGCAAGCCGTCGGTCCTGGAGTTTGTGCCGTGGGAGTGGGCGGCTCAAGATCGGATCGTGGCGGCGTTCTTCGATGAAATGGCAGCAGAGTTGAAGTACGTCGACCCGAGCGACCAAGGCCGCAAGCGCACCGAGGCGTTCGTGCAGTACGGCGAGCTACTGCAGGCGGCATCAAAAAGCGTGGCAGGAATCCCCGCGGTGTTGACTGCCCTGATCGCTGGCGCGGCTGCGCTCGGTATCTCTCAGTTGACCACTGGAACTGGAAAGACCGTCTTCGCACTTCTCGCCTTGCTGTTCATCTTTGTCGGGGCTCTGGTCGCGGTCTCCGGGAGCGCCCTGACGGCAATCGGACAGTTTCGTACTGGGCGGGCTGAGCGTCGACAGGTCACAGTCCGGCAGCGTAAGCAACGCCTCGCGGCGCTGATGGCGACGGGCATGCCAAGCGCCCCGTTGTTGGTTGTAATGGACGATCTCGATCGCCTCGACGCCGACGAATTGCGTAACGTGCTTCAGCTCATCCGAGCGAATGCCGACCTGCCTAACCTCGTGTACCTGCTGCTCTACGACGAAGAGGTCATCTCCAACACGTTAGACCACGTGTACGGCGGCCACGGCCGAGACGCTTTGGCAAAGGTCGTCAACGTACGGTTGCAAGTCCCGCGCGTCGAGGCGTCTCGGCTGACTCAACTGGGGAAGAGCCGCGTCCGCAGCGCCATAGAGCGGAGCGGCCAAACACTCGACGAACTCTACTGGGAGAATCTAGCGGCGTCGGGCTGGGGCGATCTCTTAGAAAACGTGCGGAGCGTGAAGCGCTTCATGAACCTGTATTCATTGCATCTCTCGCTGATGGTCCGCGACGGCGTACTTGAGGTCCAACCGGCTGACCTAGCCGCTATCGACTTACTTGCGATCGTCGAGCCCAAGTTGCACGAAGCGCTGCCCAAAGCCAAGGACCTATTGACCCGCGACGCTCGCTCAGACGACAAGGCAAACCGACGACGCCAACTCGATCAACTCATCGAGACGGCTAGCGAGAGGCATCGCGCGGCTGTTAGCCAGCTCCTAATGCGCTTGTTTCCGCCGTTGGAGTCGGTCGTCGGGAACACCTATCACGCGGACTTCCAGTATCAAGAGTGGTGGGCGCGCCGACGCGTGTGCAGCATCTTGGCCTTTGACATCTACTTCACACTGACGGTGCCCAGCAACGAGGCAAGCGGTTCGCAGGTCCGAGCACTGGCGCGATCCACTCTCGACGAGGACGATTTCATCGGCCATCTGCGCGAGGTCAGCGAGGCAGGCGTTCTGCGTTCAGCGCTCAATCAGCTCGACTTGGATCTAATCCCCGTCGAGCGAAGCTCCACGATCCTACGGGGCTTCTTCCGCGCCGGGGAAACGTTTTTACACACAGAGCGTGCTTTGCCGATGCAAGGCCTGGACGAGGCAGCGGCGGCAGCGACGATTCGCCGCGTATGCCGGGACCGCCTTGATGAAGATAAGTACCTTGACGAGTACATCGCTGCGATGACGGAGACGTCAAGCGTGTACTTGCCAGCTTATTTGGCGAGCTGGGAACTCGACCCAAACTCCCTTCAAGGGCCGTTGAAAGAGGGCTCTGCCACTAGGCTGCGGGAGGCATGCGTGGCTGCCATCAAGAGTGCCGCGGCAGCAGGCACGCTCATCAACATGCCCGGACTGGCGTTCCTCCTGTACCGCTGGAAGGTGTGGGGGGATGCGGAAGAGGTCGAGAAGTGGCTGCAGGCGCAGGTGACGACAGCGGAGGACATAGCTGAATTTGCGGCCCGCTTCGGTGGTTATCACACGGCTGGTCCAGTGACGGACCCGGTGCACCGAGCAACCTTCAAGGCCAACCGCGATGTGCTCGCCGGCCTCGTGGGCGAGGCTTACCTCGAAAAGATAGAGGGTCACGAACCGCCACCCGAGGAACCATCGGCTCCGAATGAGCCTGAGGCGCAGTCAGAAGGCTGATAGCGCGAACCGCTATGCCAGTCCTAGTCTTGGGCCGTCGGTGGCGATCAAGGAGTCGATCAAGTCGATGGCCGGGGTTCTCATAAGCGCTGACGCGATCATGCCAAGTGTTCGCGCGGCAACCGGCCTGCCGGAAAGCGCGGCGCTTACAGTCGCCTGACTCAGATGTGCCTCACGGGCGAGGTCGGCCGCACCCCAACCTCGTCGGGCTAACTCCTGCCGGAGTCGAGCGGCGTCGAGAGCAATGCTCATCATGCCGTGGCCGCCACCGCGGCCGCCTCCTCAATGGCTTCAAGGCGGAACTCCGTCGGCGGATGGGTCCGCGGGACGGCGGCTTCCCAACCGGTACGCGCGACCTCGAAGTCTTTGAGCTTGTTGAGGGCGCTCGCCAGATGAGTACCCCAACCCGCAGCAATCACGGCGGCGTCGGCCTCGAACTCTTGAGTGCGCCCTCTGGCAACCATCAGCGGAGCGACTAGCCAATTCATGAGCACCGGCGCGGGCCACAGCAGCACGTTGATAAGCGGGCCCCACGGACGAAGCTCGGCCACTGCCGCCCGAAGGTTACAGAGCAGCACGATCGGGAAGGCGCAGGCCCAAACAAAGCGCATGCCGATTGGATCGCGGCTGTGCCAGTGGTGCAGCTCGTGAGCAAGGACAGCTTCGAGCTCTTCCTTGCTCAACTGGTCGACCAGTCCCTTGGTGACGACGATCGTTCGCGTGTGAGTCCAAGCCCCGGGTAGAGGCAAGTCGGCGATGCGTAGCTCGGGCACGGGAGTCACTCCAAGGTGGTGCGCCATGTGGCTTAACGCGGTGACTATCTTCTTCTCATCCGCACGTCGGCTCGGTCTGCGGTAGCTGCGGAGGTCGAGGCTGAGCGGCTCGATCTGGACGGCGATCCACGTGATGCCACAGGCGAAGATCGCGCCGATGATCAACGCCGCCAATACGTGAAGCGGTGCTTCCGTCAAGGAGGTCCCAAAGATGAGCGTGAAACCGACGGCGAAACCTGCTGCCATGCCGCCAAGCGCGGCGACGATGTCGAACCCCTGACTCGCCTGGCCGAAGTCGTGGGTCGCGATGAGGGCACCAAGGAAGCCCGTGATCGCGCCCGCAACGGCGAGCAGGGCTGCGAACCATAGTGCGGCGAACAGTGCCGACCAACCGGCTAACAGCCCAGCAACGCATGCCGACAGCTGGCGTTCAGCTGCGTCGAAGACGGCATCCCAGAACTTCGGAGGCTGGGGCCTCGCAGGATGAGCAACATTCACAGCGGTCATGGCGGGTTCTCCATGTCGGCCGGTCGGTCGACGCGCACAATCGCGATTCGACGTGTTCCCGGCTCAATGCGGACAGCTGCCATCCCTTGTTTTAGGTCGCGCAGCTCGTTGGGATGGACTCGGTATTCATCGACGCGGCGCATGGACCCCTTCTCGGAGGTACCGATCGCGTAGTCGACCTGATGAGTCACCTCGATTGCCTTTTTGGTGCCGAAGAGTGCGGCGACGATGTCGGCATCCTCAGGGCTGATCTGGTGGCCGATGAACAGACCGGTGCTCAGCAGCGCCTGGCGCAGCCCCGGCGCGTCATTGAGGTTCGGTAGGAACTGAGTGCTGACGACGCAGCTGATGCGGGCTTCGCGTGCTTGCAAGAGGAGGTCGTCGAGCTGCGACGCCTCTCGCAGACCGGCGAACTCGTCGAGGACAAGAAGTGCATATCCGGTCTCACCGCGAGCGATGCGCGCCGCGGCGACCTGCTTGATGTCCTGCGCCAGCACGCGCGCCATCAGCTCGACGTCCTCGGCAGCCTCCAAGACGGGCAGGCTGATGTACGTCATTCCTCCACCTGAGGTGAAGGCTGCCGTCACGTCGAATACTGTTGCGGCGTCGTCTCCCGGAGCCACATTGAGGAGTTCTCCATACTGGCCCTCAAGCAGTGCGCCGAATCTGCCTCGCATACCGGCAAAGGCCGCCGGATACGGCGCGTGCCGGTCGGAGAGTTCGCGGATGCGCTCGCGAAGTACCTGCTGGGTATCTGGCACGCGCCGGGTCAGGCCAACCATGCCGCCCGCGTATAAGACTCCATACAGGGCTTCGAGCGTGACCGGCTCGCCCGCAGCGCGCAGCCCACGAATCAGCACCGGAATGACTTCCTGGGCGATGTTCTTGTAAATCTCGGCGTCGGGACCGAAGTCGAAGGCCCCGATCAGCTTGTTGCTGATCTGGCTGGGAGTGCCGATGCAGGGGTTGTATTTCAGGGTCGCCGCGTCGTCGGGAGCGACGAGAGACGCATGGGCACGCCAAACCGCTGGGCAAACCGGCTCGCCACCACCCGCAGGGAGCCGAAGCCTTTGGCATCGATGATGACGACGGGCCATCCCATCGTCAGAGCGCCCTCGATCAGGCGCGCAGCGGTAGTGGTCTTGCCGCTGCCCATCTTCCCGAGCACCGTGGTGTGCTGCGCCAAGTCCGCCGGAAAGGTGAGGGCAAGGGGTGAGGCGGTCTGGGCGTCGACTCCGAGTCGGAAGCGATGCGGAGACGGAGCCTGCTTCAGGTTTGCCTTCGGCTCCAACCCGAGCTTGCGACGCCTTTCAGCCTGCTTCCGCTGCTGCTCTTGAATCATCCCGCTGGGCATGCCCTCTGAAGTCCAGCGGACGAAGACTATGCCGGCACCCCAGGCAGGGCCCAGAAGAATCTCGGCCAGGACGCTCCTTCCGATCAGAGGCCACACCGGGTACGGCAACCGCCAGGCGACTGGGAAGAGATGACTGCTTCCGCTCCACGACAACCACATTCGCCATGGCCAGCCCCAGGCGACCTCGCCCATCGCCGCCGCTGCCGCGATGGTCGAGGCGCAAGCGATAAGCACCAGGGCGAGCGTTGGCGGCTGCCGCCAACGCCACCACCCAGCCATCAAAGCCGCGCCAATGACCACCCCCGGCTGCAGGCCAGCAACGACTACCAGGGCAGCGAGGAAGAGAACGATGAGTTGGCTCTGCCAGCTCCGCGACGATTCGCGCATCGACATTGCCACGTCAAGTCCCCAACGCCAGGTCGGGGCCGTGGGGACCGCCCGTCCACGGATAAACCTTGACGAAGTCGGCGAGCTGAAAGTTTCGGGCCAGCGCGGTCAACCGATCTCGCATCGGCGCGCTGCGCCCGTACCACCAGACGGCGTCGATGCCTGCGGCGGCGGCATACGAGCGCAACAGCTGCTCGTATACCTCGGTGCGCTTATTGGTCAGATCCAGCTCGACGGCGATGCGTTGGTCGCCGATGACCAGCAGGCCATCGGCAGTCCGCATCCGACCGGGACGTGGCTCCATGCCGTTGGCTCGATGCGCGCGAATGGCGTCGCGTCGCAGCTCTCGCTCGGTAACCCACCGCCCGCCGACATGAGCCGTCAGCAGCTCCTCGCTGAGGTCGACGACGGATAGCGCGTGCTCAAGCTCGGGAAGGTTGACGCGTGCCGGAGGCAGATCGACCGCACCGAGCTGGGTCCCGACGGCCGTAGCCAGAATGACCCGCGGCCCCTGCCACCACGTCCGGTGACGGCTGATGAGACCGAGACCTTCGAGGATGCGCAAGCGTCGCCAGGTCGAGGATAGCCACGCATCGTCGGCGAGGACCACAGCGGTTGTAGCCAAGGCCATACCGACGAGCCCAAGCCAAGGGCGCGCCCGCCGGGTCGCTGCGGCGACGATGAGGTATCTGAGACCTCGGCTCATGACAAGAGGTCGGAGGCGGCGGAACGGTGAGGTGGGCGGCTCGAATGTCCCAATACTCACCGTCCGCCCCCTCCAACCTGCCCAGCTCGAAGATGCGGGCGTGTTAGGAGCAAAGATGTGATCGGAGCCGCGAGTGCTCAGGTCGTCGAGCGCGCTGCCGATCCCCTCAAGCGCAGACGCGATGCGCTCAAGAGCCGCCGCCCCGGTGGGAGATGACTCGCGGTCCATGGGTCGCCTTCCGATGAAGCCGGCGACCTGAGCCGCTAGGTCAGTCGGTTTAGGTAAACGCTAACAGACTATTGTGGAGTTTGCTAGAGGCAAAACGTACGATTTGTAACGGTTCGCTGGAAGACTGCGTGACAATCCTGCGGCGGGCGGCCACTTGACACTTGAAGGCCGGTTACTCCTGATCATGGGTCGCGGCGCGACGGCCCCCGGCGTGCCAATTTGCGGACCATCCCCTAAGGTGTCGCATTACGTGGAGGCATTGCAGTGAGTGCGGAAAGCGGGGGGATCTCCGATACGCCTGGCGACGACCGAAGCCCCGTGCTCCGGGTTCATATCGAGGGCGAAGACGCTGTCCTCGGTCGCGTGCCGGCAGCTGATGTGGCCGAACTTCTTAGATCGGTAGAGCGCGCTGTTGCGAGAGCTGCATCAGTGGTAGTGGGACGGCCATCGCGGAGCCCCGGGCGCAGGGAACAGATCGTGAGCGATGCCTCACGCCTGATCCTTCGTGCCGTGGAGTCAGGTAGCGTGGAGGCCGTTCTTGAGCTGCCCCGCGTCGCGGAGGATCTCGCCGATCAAGGCAAGCTGGATCTCCGTGTAGCCCAGATCGGTGAGGTCGCGGTGACCCAACTGGCGGCCGTGGTTTCCGGGGAGATCGACGGGCATCCATACGTGGTCGAGGCCCTGAGCCAGATGGCGGATAGCTTGCAAATAGGCGTTCGCTACGACGCCATCACCCTGGACCTGCGCGACTCACATGTGTCGCCGGTGAAGGCCACCATTGATGCGGTGGTCCGCAAACGGTTGAGTGAGCGCGTTACCGAGGACAAGACGGCCGCTCGCGAGGGCATGGTCGTAGGAACGCTGGTAGAGGCCGACTTCGAGTCCTTTACGGCGCGTCTTAGGGGCGCCATGGGGCAGGCAGTCACCGTCTCCTTTGACCCGACGATGGCGGACGCGATCCAAGAGGCTCTGCGCGAGCCCACCACAATGGAAGGATGGCTTACCTATGATCCGGGCACCCAAGAGGCACGCTCGATAACCATTCGAACGGTTCGATTGGCGGACCAACTGGTGCTGGGCATGGAAGCCAGCGGCTTTTGGCGGCGTCGAGGATTCACTGAGCTGCAGCAGGAACAGGGCATCACCGGCGTGTTCGACATCGACGACCTGCACGACGCGACAACGTCTGAAGAAGAACTCGACGCCTATGAGGCAGCGCTGCACCAGCTTCGCGAGGCATGAACGCCGCAGACGTTCCGACCGGGCCTCTGCTCGTTGATACCGATGTCTTCTCTTACTGGTATCGGCAGAAAGGACCATATCAGGCTTTTCGCGAACTAGCCGCGGGACACGAGCTGGCCATGTCGTTCGCGTGCATGGGCGAGGCACTAGCGCCCGTTTACCTACCAGGGTTCCCGCCAAAGACTGCGGCGCTTATTCGCGCCGCGCTGGGCCGGTTTGTCATCCTGCCGTACGACGTCGAAGTGGTCGAACGGTATGCGGCAATGGCGTTTGCCTTGCGCGAAACGATGAAGGGTAAGGGAGTGAACGATCTCTGGACGGCCGCGTGCGCCTTGTCCTACGGCTTCCCGCTGGTGACCAACAACTTGTCAGACTTTCAGCAAGTCGCGGCGGCATTTCCCAGCCTGGTCATAGTGCACCCCGACCTGTGACCCTCGTTCTCATCGGCAAGGTCATGAGCGGCATTTGCTGCCGCCGATGAGTGACACATTGCTGCCTTTGCCAGCGGGCGACAGCAGGGAACAGCGCGAGGCTGAGTCTCTAATGCTGGCAGCGCTCAGTGCCGGGCTAGGGGTTGAACTCTCGCCACGGCGAATCGCGCTGCCGAGCGGCGGGCGCGTCGAAGTGGACGGCGTCGCGGATGATCCGCCGATTCTTTGCGAGGCTTGGGCGCACCAGGGTCCGCCGAAGAGCGCTCAGAAGGCCAAGGTCCTGACAGATGCCTTTAAGCTCGCTTTCATCGCGCGACTCGGGGTCCTGGCGGGTAGTCCGCGGTTAATCCTGTTGCTCAGCGATGACACGGCGGCGGCGTCCTTTGTTGGAAAGGGTTGGAGCGCCGACGCGCTGCGCACGTTTGGTATCGAGGTGATCGTGGTGAAGTTGCCACCAGAGGTGCGCGACCGTGTGGCACAGGCGCAGCGGCGACAGTTCCGATAGCGGCATCGTAGACCTGCGCTGAGGACCCTCCCCTCCCGTACCCATCACCGGAGAGAGCCCGGGCAAGGCGTACCCGTCACTGGCAGCTTTAGAGCGATCCACACGAAGGGCGCGTCGTCCGGAGACGTCTCGACATATGAAGGGCGGGATGGGAGGACCGACCTCCTCACACGTAGAGCAGCAACGGCTAAACCCAACCCGCGCGGGTGGTCACTGACCGGAACTGTGGTCCGTCACTGAGTTCCAAACGTCGGCGCGCGTGCGCGCTTTCGGGAGCTTACGTGACCACACATAGTCAGCCAAAAAAGAGGCCAGAAAGCAAGAGCTGGCGAGTGACGGGGCGGCTGGGTCTGAGCGCTCTATCGGTTCAGCTGAGCGGCGCTCTCTCATCCCATTGGCGTTGGATTCCCCTTGTCCTGGCTATCTACAACGCCATCATCGTCCTCTGGCAATTGGAGCGAGATGCGTGGGAGGTGATGACTGGCGCCGTTCGGCAAGCGGCGCGAGACGCATTCCACCGTTCGCTTGGAGGACGCAAAAGGCATCATCGGCATTAGCCCGTCCGCGTCGTCAGCTATCGCTCCTCGGGACTCGCCACTCCGTCGCGCCAGTTGCCGATTCGTCCAGCCGCGGGCACGATGTCGTCGATGGCAACGTTCATCTCGTCGGCAGCCGCGGTGAGCCGAATGCTGTCACGCGCCCGAGCAAAAGATGGAGAAGTCGGCCTTTGAATGCTCGTCACTCGAACTCCCCACTCTGGGCTCCAAGTTGCTTCGCGTTCTCGCTCACGACCCGCCGCACTCGTTCGTCGTAGCCGCCCGACCTAGCATTGATCTCGACCGTTATCTCGACGCTGGCGTCGGGGGCAGCGACCAAGTGGTCGACGACGTTCCGCAGGACGTCCTCAAGCTGCCGAATGGCGCGGACATTGTCCAAGCCGAACCTGCCGTAGAAGGCGGTCGGCAAGGCTGGAGCATCAGCTACGCCCATCGACCCGATAGATGCGGGGTCGGTGCCTGCGTGGTCGTCGAAAGGCCCATCCAGGTACGTCGATTGGGGAGCTCCGTCGGAATCCGAGCGCTGGTCTCTGTCCCGCTCTCGCTGATCGGACGCAACCTCCGGGGCGACCACGAATCCGCTGCGCCGGGGTGTCACGAGTTGCATCGCGACAAGGCCAACCCAGCGCGTGTCATCGTTACCCTCGGCGTAGGCGAAAGTCTCCCTCTGCCAGTTCATGTTGCGAACGCCATCGGCGATCGCATCTGCCAGCACCTCGAACGACGCAAGACGCGGAAGGTATGGGAATTGGCAGTACGCCTTCCAGAGACCTTCAACACTGATATCGCGCCGCTCCGACCAGAGAGGAACGCGGTCCAGATCCATGCGGACCCGTGTGCCGCCGTACGCGGTAATCAACCGCTCCTCGCCATCGAGCTTCTTGGCGATGCGTTCGGCCAGGCTTCCCGCGCCGGTGGGGCGCGTCTGGTGCCACCGGATCTCGCGCGTCCCCGCCGTCTGCTCCGGAACGAGCACATGCTGATAGGTCTCGGCGATCCTTTGCGTAACGGTCTCATCCGTCTCAGCGGCCTTGGAACGCGCCTGTGCCTCGTCGCCCTTGGTGAGATCGAGCTTCTCGGTTCGCTGGTCGTCAAGGATGGACTTCCAGGCAAGGTGTTGACGGGTCGCGGTTCGCAGCTCGGCAAGGCGCGCCTCGGATGCCGCGCAGAACACCAGCATGTTCCGATTTATCCGCGGCCCCGCGTTTCGCTGGGCGAGGATCTGCTCAGCCATGCGGATGGCCGGGGAATCGTCTGTACTCGGCACGTGATGCGCCGTAGTTGGCAACACGACGAGGTGAACACCGTCGTCGTCATCGGTTACGTCCCCGGGCCCGTCGGGGAAGGCGTGAACAGCAACGAAGGGGCCCGACGTCCCTGTTGCCTGAAGCCTGCGCTTGATCTCGTCGTCGGCGTTCTCGTCGGTAAGGTTCGACAGAGCACGATCTGCGGCGAGGCGTGTGATGTTGGCTCGCAGCGAGTACCAGTATTGCGACCCATCCACGTAGAGGAATGTCGCCTCGCCCGACAGCCGCCTGAGTGCGTCTGCGAAGGTGCCCGGAGCCTCGCCGGGCTGCGCGACTCCGAGCGTGATGAGCTTCAGATCGATTCCTCGCCGAGTCTCCTCGCGTGGCGCAGAGGCAAGGTATACAGCCCGCGCAACACGACGAGTCGCCGAATACCGCCCAAGGTTGCGGTTGTCCTGATCCAGGCGCAGTGGCAGTGCGTTGGCGCCATCAATGTCGCTGCGAATTACGGGGTCCCACCCATCGTCGAGGTACTTCGTCAGCTCCGAGTTCACACGGCTGTCGTCCATTGGGATGGTACCGGGGAGAATCAGCAGGTTCTGATCGCCACGCTGCCAGAGCACCGAGATGACTGTCGCCATGAGACGCAGGACACCGCGAGTACGCTGGAACCTGTCGAGCGTTGACCAGTCCTTATAGAGGCGGTCAAAGAGTTCGGGATGGATGGGGTACGAGAGCTGCATGCGGCGACGGTACTGTGCTTCGCCCGCCTCGCTTGGGAATTCGGTCTTCTTCTCACGGTAGTAGTCACAGAACGCTTTGATCACACCGTCACGAACACGCGCGTTCTCCACAGAAATCGGCTCGAAAAGACGGCGGCGAACGATCTCGAAGCTCTCGTCATCTTCGGCAGGCTTCCATTGAGCCGACTTGCGACGAACGACGTTGCGTAGTCGCGCCAAGGCATCCTGGCCGCGCTCGCCACCTACCTCGATATCACTCGCAGGGATCGAAACGAGCACCACGACGTTCGGAACGGCCGCTGCTGCCTCGGTCAAGGCCTGCGCAAACGTGAACTGCGTGTCGAAGTCCCCGCCCGCCAGTGATGCTTCTCCCTCGCGGGATGGAAGCTGCGCCGCGTACCGCACCCATTCGTCTATCAGCACCACCGAAGGACCGGCAAGGCGAAATAGTTCAATGAGCTTGTCAGCGGGATTGCGGCCCGATTCGTCCTCCGCCTGAACGATGCGATAGCCGTCGGCGCCCGCAAGTTGCCAGGCGATCTCGCCCCAGATCGTATGCACCTGTGTACCGTCAGGCTTGGGCGTAGGCGCGGTTGCCGAAAGCCATTGACCAACGACCACGGCGCGAGCGATTTTTGCGGGGATTGACAACTCCTGCTCTGCGAACAGCTCACCGATCCCCGGAAGATCGGCGGGCTTGCTCCCCGACGCGAGATGGTAGAGCGCAATCATCGAATGGGTCTTGCCGCCGCCGAAGTTCGTCTGGAGGTCGATGACGGGGTCACCCCCATTGCCACTCAGCCGACGAGCCGCGCCTGAAAGAAGCTCCCGTAGGCCATTGGTTAGGTACGTCCGACCGTAGAAAGCAACCGGGTCTTGGTACTCGGTGTCCGCGTTGCCGGTCGCGACTTGGTAGAGGTCAGCCGCGAACTCCGCCTGCTCAAAACGGCCGCTGGCGACGTCCGCGTGCGGCGTGATGATCTCGCGCCACGGCGGCAGCCCCTTCAGTGGCTCGCCGTCCGTAGGCTTGGCAGCGGTCTTACGTCGCTCGCTTCGCGCTTGCTCATCGAAGACCTGGCGCTGAAGATCGCGCTTTAGACCTTGCACAGTCTGAAGTTGTTCAACGGCGCTGAACGCCTGGAGCAAGCGCTCCGCCGTATCGAGCATCCGGTAGGTGTCATCCGTGGAGAACTGGCCCTGGTGCGCCCACGTGTTTCGCGCCTCACGCAGCTCACTCGTGTACGCCCGCTCTGCTTGGCCGAGTCGTTGCCTCCAGACCTCCTGCCACGTGTTCTGCATCCCCTTCAGCAGGAAGATCAGATCGTCGGCATTCGGTACACCGACCGCTCCTCGGTCGTGTGACTGGACTGCGTCGAGCCACCCGTCGCCGTAAGCCGCCTTCCACGCCACTTCGCAGACCGGCCTAATGCCATCGCGAACGGCGTCGAGCCCGCGGCCGACCCTCTCGTTGTGGGGCATCACCATGACAGGTCAGAGCCTCCATGAACATGGGCGGGCAGTCGGGTCATCAGAACAGATTCCCTGACACGTTCGATGGGAGTTGCGTAGAGGCGAGCCGCGTGAGTTCGGGCCACGCCGTCACGAGCATGTTGTAGGCACTTGCCTCGTCAGCCCATTTCTTGCGATCGCAGATCCCGTACAGCAGATACGCGAGTTGACGAGCGCGATCGCCTAAACCCGAGCCAAGCTTCGTCAACAGAGCAGCCGCTTCGCTCTCAGAGGACTCGACGAGTCGAATTAGATGTTGCGTAGTTTCCCAAACCGTGAGTCGCGTGTCGGCTGCCGGATCCCACCCATCGGGAAGCTCATCCCGCCGGACAAGCCGAACCTTTCCATCGCGGCTCACTACCACCCCAGCCTCGGAGACGCCGGCAACAGTCGTGTCCTTCGCCCGTGCCAGTAGGTCAGCGTCGCCAAACGGCCCGGGGCTATGGCCAAACTGCTCGAACCACGTCAGAGCGAACCGCGAGTCCGCGTCGAACTCTGACTCCTCGCCGCTCAGCACCTCTGCAAGAATCTCATTGATGAGACTGAGGGCCGTCCGAACAGTCATCGCTTTGCCATCGGCCTCGACAACCTTTGCGTAGCGGGAAAAGATCGCAATTCCAGGACCCATGGCGGACTGCGCGAGGTCTACGGGGGCAATGTTCTCGACCTGGAGTAAGCGGACCGCTGGTTCCATCTCCGCCCTCAATGCTGCAGCGAACTCGCCGCGAGTCGCCATTGGCGCCGAGACGTGTCGAGGGCGGCACGCGAGGACGACCGAGGAGGCGAGGGCATTTGATCCCAAGGCGCGTATACGACCTGGAGACTCGGTCCGCATTGGCCAAGTTGCTGTCACCGAATAGCCCGCATCTAACAGGCCGCTTATGAAGGTCTCCCAGCCCGTCGAAGTCACACCGTGCTCGCTAGTCTCGGTCGCTTTGAACGCATAGAAAATAGTCGCCGGGAATCTTTCGTCAGCCGCAGCGGCAGCCGCCTGAAATACCTCCTTCATGCCGCCTTCAAAATGCTGACGAGCTGCCTCGTCAGAACCCGCACGAACGTGGTTCGCTACAAGCTCCTCCGCCTTCGGCGTAAGAAGGGTCGCACACTCGTCGGGCCATGTAGTACCAAGGTTCCTGCGCATCCACACGTAGAAGAAGTCGGAGATATCCGAGTACGGCACATTGTCGTAGTAAGGCGGGTCGGTGGCGATCATGCACTGACCCACCTCCGCTATCCGCGCTCGCGCATCTCTCTGAGCCGTGCTCGCTTGACCTGTAGTTGGACTCGCCTCGATGGCCATCTTGATCTTGTCGACGAAGAGGCTCCAATCTCCGCCACGACCAGAGAACGGGTTGGCTTCGGCAAAATCCCACGTCATAGGAATGGCTTGGCGAGCGAACACTTCGCGAAACGCGCCACGATCGTTCATCCAGCTAACGATGGACGACCACATATTCGCAGCCTTGTCGACTGCGAATGCCAAGTACGTAACGACGGCGTCAGCGTAGGCATTGGCGCCATGGCCTCCGTCTCGAAGCGCGTCACCAGCGGCTCCAACACCGGCTGCAGCGGCATCACGTTGAACCATTGTTCGAACATCGTGTAGAAGATCCGAAAAGGTCGTGAGAGCAATTAGCTGGCGGCGAGTGAATAGTTTCGCCCATTCGTCAAGGCCGTAGCGAGGAGTGCCCATGTACTGAGAATGATTCGACATCGCGCCGGTAGGTAGCCATGGCGGATCGGGCACCTCAACGGCATGCTCCTGCGACGATGAGTCGAGATATACGCGGCCATTGGAGGTTTCCGCTACGACGGCCAGGAGGACTTCACTCATCCTCCCGGCTACCGCCTCAGCCTTGATGTAGCTGCCTGGGATCGGGGCGCCCGTCGCAACACAAGTCCCATTACCCCGCTCGATATTCGGCGCGATAGGCGTGCCGCCGGTCCGAATTGCAAACGTGACCGTCTTCAGTTCGTGATTCACGATGGGCTCAACCCAGATGGGTGGTTGGCCGGCGCGCTTAGCCAGCACCCACGACCTGACGAGGGGGACATGACCCGGCCAGGAGGGGTCTGGCGATTTCACCGTACGTGCCCAGATCCATGCAATGGGAGTTGCCTTGGACCCGTTCGGCATACAGGTGTCTGGGTAGTACCGGCCAATCCGGCGTTTTGCTTCCTCTTGAACCCATCTGCCGTACGTCTCTACGTCCGCGGCCAGGCCCCTAGCACCATCCCAAACGGATTGGCTGCTACGCGCCTCCGAATGCACGGGCGGATTGCCCGCAAAGCGAGCGGGGATTTCCAACATCGCTCGCTGTATGAGCACTGCGACGGGGTTCAAATCGCCGGTATATGTGGGGAGCCCGAGCCGAAGCGATTCGAGAGGGATCGCCCCCCCGCCGCCGAACGGGTCGAGGATCTTCGGGAGTCTGCCTTCACAAGACTTCTCGATTTCGGCGCGTGCCTCAGCGAGGACGCGTGTGTCGCTCGTTGCCTCCCACGGAACGAGTCGTTCGAGGATGTCGAAGAGGCGCTTGCGTTCAACCAACTGATCCGCCTCGGTTGCGAACTGATCCGGATGGGCCGACGGGTCGTCAACTACAGATGCCCACAGCACGGCGCGTGCAGCCGCGAGCGGGCGGCGCGCCCACCACAGGTGGAGCGTTGAGGGATGTCCGTATCGAATTGACTTCTCGCGAGCCGACTCCTCGTTGATCTTCGCCAACGGCAGAGCGACCTCTATCAGCTTCTTCTTGTAGGTCACTGGGGATCCACGGCGAATGGGATGAGATCAGCGACAGCCAGTGGAACGTACGTCTGCGCGAAGTGCAGCTCGTACGCGTCGAAGGGCCGCAGGAAGTATCGAACGGTCGGCGCACCGTCGGACTCATTGGGCACGAGCACGACGGCCAGACGAAACCGTTCGGGATTCTGTTTGGCCTGGCGGACTTGGCGTGCCCGAACCTTGATCTCTGGGGTCTGGGGCCGGTAACCCTTGACTTCGATCTGGTAGACCATCCCCGTACGCCGGTCCTCCGACAGGATGTCGAACCCCGGGTTGTTGTGGTCTTGTTCTTCAGGGTTGCGGCCAAGCGCGGTCTCCGCCGCGACTACAGCAGCCACCGCGCGACGATCGGTTTCTTTCGCCACCTCAGGATCGATCACTACGGGGGTTCCGCCACGCAGCCGATCGACGAGGCCTTGTGGGATCACGAGCGCCGCGGCAACAACGGTTGGTGCTTGGTTGACGAGGTCGGCCTCGATGTCAAGCTCGCGAAGTCGACGCGCCTTGCGGGCTTCGAGATCGTCAGCCCGTTGTCTGGCGCGGCCGGAGTTAAGGCGGGGCTTCTTGCCGTGCAATTCCTGCTGCTTCAACTCTGCGGCACGAGCATCCCAGTAGCGGATTTCGCTGTTGAGCCGCTCTTCGACGGCGCGCCGGGTGCGGACAATTCGCGCCCTCGTGACATCGGCTATCTCTTCGAAGTGCGGGCTGGCTAGGTTCGCGGTCGCCCAACTGCGAGCGGTGTCGTCGACGCCTTGATCCGTCCAACCCGTGTCAAGATCGGCAATTAGCAGCCGCACATCGGCGTCGGCAGCCTCGTAGTTGAGGTAAGGCTCCGCTCCGGGATCAATGACATCTCCGCTTGAAACGATCTCAACAAACTGGAAGCGGCGTGAGACGACCTTGCGAGCGCCCTGCTCGATTCGTCCGTCGGAGATGGTGTGCTCCAGATAGATCAGAACCCTACTCACGTCGCCCGAATCGGTCGGATCGACGAGTGTTGTTCCCTTGGCCAATGCGTCGCCATAGCGATCCAGCGTTGTGGCTATGACAGCGTTGAGCAACGGGTTCCCCGGAGCCAACAGCTCTGCCCTTATTGCCGGGTCCTGATCGGGGACAACGATCCGGTCTTTGTTGAAGGTCACGCGCTCGTATGCACTCTGAAGCGGTCCGCCGGCCGCAACTTCCCTGTCGCGACTGCGGACCGAGGCGGGCACGCGCGTGATCTCGAAGCGTCCTGCTTCGCGAGGAGCGATGCGACCACCGAGGTCGTCAAGCGCCGCAATGAAAAAGGCTTGGATAAACCCAGGCTGCAGCTTGCGGGAAAGTGCTTCTTCCATCCGGTGCCGAATCTCGGCGATGCTGGACTGATCGAGGACGTTGGATGCAAGAGCCCTCTCATCGAGCACCGTCTTCAACCGATTGCCTATCTCGGAGTCGATGACTTCGTCCACCCTCGCCAACACGGCCGGATCTTTGCCGTAACGAATCGCCTCGATGAGGAGGTCCTGTAGCGAGCGATTGATCTCCGAGTCACCGAGCACGTCGTAGATCTGATCGCCGTACACGCCGCGCTGCTGTTCGATCTTGGCGAAGAGGCGCTGGAAGACCATCCCCTCGCGCGTTCCGTGGGCGACGAGGTTCCAGAGATGACAGACCTGCTCCTGGCCGATACGGTGGATACGCCCGAATCGCTGCTCGATTCTGTTGGGGTTCCAGGGCAGGTCGTAGTTGACCATCAGGTTGGCGCGCTGAAGGTTCACGCCTTCACCAGCCGCGTCGGTTGCCACGAGGATTTGAACTGCAGGATCGAGTCGAAACGCGTCTTGAGCCCGAAGACGATCTTCGCGACGCACGCCGCCGTGAATGGTTACGACGGCTTCAGGCCTACCGAGAAGCGTGCGGATCTTGGCTTCAAGATAGTTGAGCGTGTCCCGATGCTCGGTGAACACGATCAGTTTGCGGGCTCCCCCGGGCGTGCTGAACTCAGACGACTGCAGAATCGCGCTCAGTTCAACCCACTTGCGATCGAGCCCCGAACTGCGAACGGCGGACGCAAGATCTTCGAGCAGACGCAGCTCGGCAATTTCCTTCTCCAGCTCAACCATCGACTCGGCGCTCATCGCGTTCGCGATGGCCTCGTCTTCGAGCTGCTCGTACTCGTCGTCGTCGAAGTCATCGGGGTCGAAGCCGTCAGGATCTTCGAGCCGCCCGCCGAGACGCCGCACCTCGGCTAGCTCGCCGCTCCTCTGCGCCTGAACCAGTTGCACACTGAGTCGTTCCCGGCGTCGGCGGAGAGATTGAAAAATCGCCTCCGGTGACGAGGCAAGACGACGCTGCAAGGCGGCAAGAGCGAAGCCAACTGCGAGACCGCGACGGCGATCTCCTCCCTGCTCCATGGCCTGTGCGCGACCCATCCCCTCTTGGACGTACGAGCTGACCGCCTCGTAGAGGCGCTCCTCATCCGGACTGAGGTCGTAGTTGACCGTCGTGGCTCGCCGCTCGGGGAAAAGTCGCTTGCCCTCGAAGGTGAGCAACTTCTCCTTGACGTAGCGACGCATGACGTCGCTGACGTCGGGAAGTTTCCGCGCGTTGCGGAGTCGCCCGGCGAAGCGATCTGGGTCGAGAAGCGCCATGAACAGCAAGAAGTCATCGTTGCTGCCGTTGTGCGGAGTCGCTGTCAAGAGCAGAAGATTGCGAGCATGGTCACGTACGAGCTCGCCGAGCTGGTACCGCATGGTCCGCGTCACCTCGTCGCCGTATAGGCGCGCTGACATCCTGTGGGCCTCATCGACGACGACGAGATCCCAATCGGTAACTGAGAGCTTGGCCTGCAGATCCTCACTCCGGGACAACTGGTCAAGGCGGGCGATGAGCAGATTCCGCTCTTGGAATGGGTTGCCAGTCCGAGCGGCTTCCACCATGTCGCGGCTGAGGATGTCGAAGTGCAAGCCGAACTTGTCGTCGAGTTCCTCCTGCCATTGCTCCACAAGGCTGCCCGGGGCGATTACCAGACACCGATCGAGGTCGCCGCGAAGCATCAGTTCGCGTATGTAGAGGCCGGACATGATGGTCTTCCCGGCGCCGGGATCGTCCGCGAGGAGGAAGCGCAGCGGCTGGAGGGGAAGCAGGCGGCTGTACACGGCCTCGATCTGGTGAGGGAGTGGCTGAATCGTCGCCGAATCGACTGCAGAGAAAGGATCAAATAGGTGAGCCAGCTCTATCCGGCGTGCCTCGGATGCGAGCTTGAACCCAGCCCCGTCTGCCTCAAACGTCCAGCGGCGGCCAGTCGCGACTTTGACGTCCGCGACCTGGCTGGCGGTCAGCAGCCGGTCGCCGATTGCACCATCGTCGCCGCGGTAGACGACATTCACAACACCGTCGCCGTGTCTCTCGACGGCCACCACGGTGACGTCGCCCGACGCCAGGAGGCCTCGTACTCTGACTCCGGCTTTCAGGTCTTCGAGGCTCAGCATCCGACGCACGCCTGCTGAAACGTGAGGGCGACGAGTGAGCAAAATCGACGCGGTCGGCAACCGGCCGAGGGGTTGATGCGGCCGCAGAAACCGGCGCAAACGGGTCGATCGTCGTCGTGGGCAGGCTGATTCGAAGCGATAGTCACGCGGACCCGAAGGTATCAGTTTTTCGTCCTGCGCAATCGCTGGCGGTACGGCAGTCGACCGATGAAGAGATTGTGCGGGAGGGCGCGCAGACCCTCCCGCACGCGACGTCAAGCGGCGACTGTTGTTGGTGCCGTCCCCAGCTTCGGCGTCAAGAACTGGATGTTGTCAGCGATGATTTCCAGCGCCCAACGCCGGAGGCCGTCCTGGCCCGTCCAGTTGCGGCTGTGAAGGCGGCCGTCGATGTAGACGAGACGTCCCTTGGAGAGATGCTCAGCGGCGATCTCGGCGAGGCCCCGCCACGCGACGACGTCGCGGAACTGCACCTCGTCGGTGCCGTTGTTCGCAATCCGGAAGGACGTAACGGCGATGCCGTTGGGCGTGTACCGGAGCTTCGGGTCCGCGTCAGGCGACCAATCAGGGAGACCCGATTGAGGGATGGTCCGTGCTGACGACGTTCCGCCTGCGCCGCGGTGTCCTGGGTTGCCGCCTCGGTGGCGACGCTGCGCTTGCTCGTGGTTGCCATTGGGTTTGACCTCCGTGCAGTGGATTGATGTGCTGCAACGGAGCGAGCTGATCCCAAGCGGAAAGGCCGAGCGAAGCGAGCCGGGCTAGAGCCTTGCAGCGAATAAGGGACGGCTTGCTAAGACGTGCAAACGGAAATCCACGCCGGGGGTCGAACAAGGCGACCAGGCAAACCGCTAGCGTTGATCAGGGATTTGCAGCAACCCGGCACCCGCGTCGTGTGGACAAGTCGGTGGAATCCCCACCCATCGCGCCGCCGTCGATGCGGCACGCGACCCCAAGTAGACCGCCGTGCCTTACTTGCGAAACACTGCGGACAACTTCGACAGCACGAGTTGCGCCGCGCGGTCGTACTCCATGGCCCCCGGCGCTCGCGCGCCGATAACGCTGTCATAGTTCGCTTGCATCGACTCAACGTTACGGCGCACGCGGTCGGCGTGGTTGCCGCCTCTAACGATTCTGCTGGCAAACTTCGTCGGTATAAGCCCAGCGACGCTGTCCGGCGTGATCTCGCCAGCGATTCCATCCCAAAGGGATGCCGCGTCCAGAAGATCCGTCGGGCGGTCACGTTGGCAGAGAGTACGGTACTTCTCGGCCAGCATCTCGACGGGATCCATCGTGGCGATGACCACGGGTTCAATGTATGGCGGGCCCACCGGGACGCGGACGGGGTGCAGGCAAAGCTCCTCCCGGTAGCTGACCTCCACGGCGACCTGACCCTTGGAGATAGGGCCCTGGAACGTCACGGCGTCGAAGTCGAGGCTGCGACCCGAGTCGGTTGCAGGCTGAATCCGAGGGATCCGAAAGAGCGGCTTACCGGCGGCCCGAATCGCTTGCGCTACGTCGTTGGCGTCGAGCTTGTGCCCGGCAGGTTCGCGTCGGGTGGCATCGATATCCAGAGACAGCCGCTCCGTCCCGTAGACATGCCGAAGGACAAAGCCGCCCTTGAAGCACAGCTGCTCGGGAAAGTCAGCTTGGAGTTGGGCCGCGATCTTTACAAGCAGGAAGTCCTGCTGAACCTCTGTCAGAGGTTTGCTCAAGCTCTCAGCGACGTCGCGCAGATCCGCTTCGGTCAGGACGTATCCGGAGCGAGTCAATCTGTTCCCAGACCATCGAGCAGCAGCTCCAGGTCAACGTTCACACGGAGTCGCCAGGTGCTGTCTATCGGGCCATCCTTAGATACGGCGTTGGGCACGAGCGGAACTATCGCGTTGCTGCGCCCCCGCAACGGAAGAAATGGACGTGCCTCTTCCGCCCCTAGGACACGCTCAACAAGAAAGCCGATTCTGCGTGAAGCCAAGGCGTTACCGAAGTGCTCAGCATCCGCAGCAAGCGCATCGACGAAGTCGAGTCGGATCGTGCCCTTGTGAATACCCCGCGCGACCTCAGAGAGGGTGACCCCCCAGCTGGGATGGGCCACAGAGTCCAACAGGGCCCGCGTCGGACGAGCGATGCGGGTCGATCCGGAGTCCGCGTAGGTGCGTCCTCCCCAGAGAGCGCTGGGGCGCACGCGCACATATCGCACCGTCTCGCCCATCCAGGACCAGGACCGCTGGAGGGTGGGCGTCAGCACGATGATCCTGCGGAAGGACTGGTCGGTCAGACCTGCGCGGGCGAGAGCGGCGCCTCCCGTGACGAGATGCGAGTGACGGCTGATGTCTCCGACCAATGAGAGCGCACCACGTTCGAGGGCGCCGCCCCTGGTCCGGACGACGAAGGTGCCCCTCCGCACACGGAGCAGCCAGCCGGCGCGAATCAGCTTCTGGACGCTACGGCCGGTCTGTTCGGCGCCGCCCGTTACCTCATCCAGGAGATCGGCGTCGTCCGGAAGGATCAGAACGGATCGGTCATTACGGTCCGCCTGAGCCAAAATCTCGAGCTCAACGGACCCTAGATCCGAAGAAGAGCGGCCTGTAGCAAGGATTCCGCTACCAGGACTAGGGGATTTTGGTAGTTTTGGGGCTCTTGGCGGAGATATCATAGTTCCTGCAATCGCTTCCCGAGCAAAATGGTTCCTAATCTATACCACGCAAACTCTACCACTGCAGCTCCAACTCTCAAAGATCGTAGGTGAGATTAGGGGCAGCTCAGTGGCGCGGAGGTTTGGGACGCTTACCGCATCGGGAACGCTCGCGAACGCCTAAGGCGTTCGGGCCCGCGGGGCCCAAGCGAGCGTTCCCGATGCGGGTCGTACCTTGACGCACCCTTAAATGAGACCGGCGGTCGCGAGCTGCTCCTTAGGTTATCGGGCTCGGGTGATGTCATATCGCCCCATCCTCCTAACGATCAAGCGCCCGGAGAGCCATCGTCTTTCTGCGGGTCCGCGGAGCGGGCGGCGCTCATGCCGCCGCCTCGCGACGCTCATCGCGACCCTCAGTGATCTGCCTGAAGGCGCGCACGATGCGCTGACCACTAGCGGTGATTGCCTCGACGGCCTCCTTGCCATCCCCAGCCCAGCTGGCTACGTAGCCAAAGCTGTACGAGCTGCTGTCGATGTCGACGCCGTCGCACACGAGGAAGGCAACCGACTCTGCCTCCAGCTCCGCGTTTTCACGCGTGCCCGTAAAGCCCTCGCCATGGAGGATGGCGTGCGCCAGTTCGTGCGCTAGCGTCTTCACCTGCTGCGCCGGAGCATTGCGAACCTCAACGCGGATGTGATGCTCAGCGAAGTTGCAGTCGCCGTTGCGCCTGCCATCGAGGTAGTCCTCTTCGACGGTGTAGCCGATGGATGCGGCCACGTCGCGCAGCTGTGTATAGAGGATGTCGGGTGCGTCAGCATCCAAGCGCTCCACCGGAACAGCCGGTAGGTCTTCCCCATCGGTCTGAGCGATGTCGAAAACGTAGGCAGCGCGGAATCCGCGAGCGCCACCAGCGATGACATGTTCGTCGCCGTTCTCATCCTCAACGCGAATGCGGTTCGCGACGGGCGCGATGATCACAATGCCCTTCTCGCCCTTGCGCACATGCCGGCGCAGAGTGAGCCACGTGCGGAAGCCCGCAACCTGAGTGGCATCCGGGCTCTGCAGCGCAATCAGCAGCGTGTTGTTGAACGAGTACTTGTGGAAACGCCGCTGGGCAGTAAGCCAACGCACCCACTGATCTGATGTGGTGAGGGCAGCGATTCCCTCGCGGAGCCGGTCGAGAGCGTCTGTCGACGATTGAGTGGTCACCTGAGCTTCCTCCGTAGAGCGGTTGCGACGCGCTCCTAGAGGCGGGCTTCGACTGAGCTGCAAGGTCGAGTGACAGCGAGTGCATTTAGCCTTGCGGCTCGAAAAGTCGATGCCTGCCAGGATGCAGCGTCCTTGGCAACCCCTCCGGAGTGAGCGACCACTCAGCGGCGATAGCCCGAGACCGACCCCCGTGAATCGATGAACTCAGGATTTCAGAGGTGGGCCGTCGTGTTTGGCTTGACCAGCGAGCGTCTCCACTCGTCTGTTTCCGCGGTGTTCACATTGCCAGAGCCCATGTCAAGCGCAAGGCAACCATGACTGGCTCGCTACACGCTCGGTCTTGCACATCAAGGGCTCCGATGTCGGTCGCTCCGTCGCATCCAGACAAGACGGAGACACACCATGGTCAAGAAGCCAAAGCCCGCAGATCCTCAGCGTACTGAAACCCTGATCCGGATCGATCTCCGCCGGATTCGGTGGATCGAGACGCTTCCCCGTCGCAGCGACTGGTGGCCCTTCTCCGGTCCGTGGCAGTAGCCGCCGCACCACCCAGGTGCCTTACGTCGCGGCCCGACTTAGAACTCGACGAGATATCGCGGGACAAAGGTTTGGCTAGTCGGGCGCGCTCCGGCGATGCGATCAACTCGGTACCCGCGAAGTAAGCCATAGTCATTTACAACAAACAGAAGTAGATTGCCGTCCTGTGTCCGTCGGAGCGAGTACGGTTCCACTAGACGAGGGCCCTGCCGGCCATCCGAGGCGCGGTAATCGATTTCCACCTTGAGGCGGTTGGCGCCTGCGTATCGGATGAGTTCAAACGGAAATCCCCGGTGCCAGGACGTGATGGCCTTGGGCGGCAGCCAGGTGGGGTCCAAACCCGCTTGCTCGGCGCGTGGAGGGACTGCCACAGCGACTTCGCCGGTCAGCCATGTGAACACGGAGTCCAGCGCCGACCAGAAGTCCGCGAAAGGTGGCAGTGGACTCGGCAGTTGATGCCCAAGCATGTTCTCCCACTCCCCTTCGAGTTCGGCGCGAAAGGGAGACGACCGAATGGTTTCCGCCGTGGGCACCTCGATGCCGGCATGGCGACATTTTTGAGCGAGAACCGAGGCCACTTCGGGAGCACGCCCAATGAGGTCAGGGTGACGGTGCATGTGCACTACGTCGTAGAGATCGCGGGGGCGACAGCGTTCGCTCAGCGCGCGCAGCTTCTCTCCGAAAAGTTCGACCAACGAGTAGCAGACGACTCCACGGTCTGCGGGCAAGGTGTCGCTGTATTGATGCCCGATGGGCCGAAATACGGCCTGTTCTACGAGAACCTCATCGCTCGTTATGTCGAGCTTTACTTTCGGGAGCTGCCGCGGCGAATTCGGTCCGCGGTAAGCAATCCGCCCCTGAGTGGTGGGCTTACCGCGCAGGTTTTGCATCCGGCGGAATGAGCTGTCTTCAATGAGAAGCTCGATGCCCGATTGTTCTTGTAACCAGTCGCGCACGGATTGAAAGATGACTACGAGGTCTTCCGGAGCTTCAGGGCCGTCGGCGGTGATCGTGAAGTCGAGGTCTTCGGAAAACCGATACGTCTCGTAGTAGCACTTCCTCAAACATGTGCCGCCTTTGAATACCCAAGAGGCAGCCAACTGCGGATTGTTTGCGATGCCTGCGAGCAGCCATCCGAGGACGTAGTCCTTTTCGATGATCCCTGGATCGAGGGACCATTCGGTCCGAAGGTCCAGGATCTCTCGCTGTGGAATCATGCGGGCCCTTCTGGCCTAATCTGGACGTTGGCGCGGAGGCGCCATCGCGCGACTCGACGGCCGTCACGTGGTCCGTCCGGGTCGAGAGGCGAGATGCCCTCAGACACGCGGTCAAGGCTGGCTGCAATGAGGGGCGATTCATGCTCCCCAAGGCATTCGAGGAGATATCCGAGCCGTTTGAAGACAGTCCGGTTGCCCAAGCGGTCGCCGTACTCAATCAGGACAGTGGGATCGTGGTCCTGAAGGTATGCGACCAGGATCTCGGCTCCATGGCGAACGCCGCCGCCGATGCGAGGGTCATCAAGGATGTCGATGACGGTTCTCGCTGGGTCAGCGAACTTGAGGCGAATCTCGCGCTGCCATTCCGTCTTCAATCCCCAACTCATCGCATCGACGGAGACATGCCTCAGTAGGTAGTCATGGTCTAGGAGCTGAACCGTCGACTCGCGGACCCGCTGCGAGGTTTTCAGCACTGTTGTACGGAAGAGCTGCTCAGTGAGGGACCAGTGGTTGGCAGCTGTCCACCCCGTGAAATAGCACGGCGACCAGACTGCTTCGCCCACGATCAGCGCGTCCTCCGACCAGACCGCCGGATTGCTCGCGTCTACGGGGACCGGAATGTAGAGCCCACGCCGAGCCCTGCGCAGCCAACCCTCAGCCGCCCACCGGGACAACCTCTTGGCAGCGGTCTGAGGATCGACACCTAATTTCGAGACGACGTCGGCCGGGCGCACGAACCGCTGACCTGCCCCAAGGACGGCCGTCAGCTCCGCGCGCCCCCGCGATCCGATGCCAGCAGGGATAGACATTGGCAAGCCAGTAACTCCCGCCACAAGTGAGTTGATGGACTAATGGTATCAAACATCCAAAGGCCGGTAACTCAGCCTAGAGCGGAACTACCGGCTTAGCGATGTTGTCCCGGTGCAGGATCGCAGCCCGAGAGGTAGAGCGCTAGCTTAGGCAGGCTACCGCTCTATTTTTGACCCGGTTCTGGTGCGTGTGGCTGGTGCTGGCCAGGAAAGCCTCGCCGCAGGCAATAGCTCCTATTGAATACGAGCAATGGTGCTTTCGACGCGAAAAGAAGAAGTTGATTCTTCCAAGCTGGATGTCGCGAGTTCGAGTCTCGTCTCCCGCTCCATTCGGCCGCACCTCCGCTCGACGGTCGTCTACGAGATCTTGCGGCGGTACATGCCCATCGCGAAGATGTACGCGACGATGAGGATGCCGACGCACCAGGCAAGGGCGATCCAGAGATCGGTGCCGACCGGCTGCTGCGTGAACAGGTCGCGGATCGCGTTTACGATGGACGTCACCGGCTGATGTTCGGCGAAGGCGCGCACCGGGCCGGGCATGGTTGTGGTGGGCACGAAGGCTGAGCTGATGAACGGCAGGAAGATGAGCGGGTAGGAGAACGCACTCGCGCCGTCCGCGGATTTCGCGGAGAGACCGGGGATTACCGCGATCCACGTCAACGCCAGGGTGAACAGGATCAGGATGCCTGCGACCGCGAGCCACGCCGGTAGTCCCGCTCCCGGACGGAAACCCATCAGGAGGGCGACGAGCACGACGACAACGAGCGAGGTGAGATTGGCGACCACCGAGGTCAACACATGCGCCCACAAGACGGACGACCGTGCGATCGGCATGGACTGGAAGCGCTCGAAGATGCCGCTCTTCATATCCAGGAAGAGGCGGAATGCGGTGTACGAGATGCCCGAAGCAATCGTGATGAGCAGAATGCCGGGCAACAGGTAGTTCACATACGAATTCGACCCTGTTTTGATCGCGCCTCCGAACACGTAGACGAAGAGCAGCATGAAGGCGATCGGCATGATCGTGGTGGTGATGATGGTGTCCACGCTGCGCGTGATGTGGCGCAGGGATCGCCCCGTCAGGACGGCGGTGTCGCCGAAGAAATGCCTGGTCATCGTTGCTCCTAACTTGTCGGTGCCGGGACGCTGCGTTCACTGCCGGCGTCGCCGTCCTTGCCGTCGTGACCCACGACTGCGAAGAACACGTCCTCGAGAGTCGGCTGCTTCTCCACGTATTCGACCTTGGACGGCGGGAGCAGTTGCTTGAGCTCAGTGAGCGTGCCGTTTACGATGATCCGACCGCCGTGGAGGATCGCAATCCGGTCGGCGAGTTGCTCGGCTTCGTCGAGGTACTGCGTCGTGAGCAGCGCCGTCGTGCCGTGCTCGGCGAGTTCCTTGACTGCCTGCCACACCTCGATGCGCCCCTGGGGGTCGAGCCCGGCCGTCGGCTCGTCGAGGAAGATGACCGGCGGATTCCCGATGAGGGTCATCGCGATATCCAGGCGGCGACGCATGCCACCCGAATACGTCGAGACCTTCCGCGCTGCCGCGTCGGTCAGGGAGAAGCGGTCGAGCAGGGCATCCGCAATCGTGCCGGGGTCCTTGAGGTGCCGCAACCGCGCGACCAGCACGAGGTTCTCCCGCCCGCTCAGGATTTCGTCGACGGCCGCGAACTGTCCGGTGAGGCTGATGGACTCCCGTACGTCCGGTGAATTCGTGGCGACATCGAAGCCGTTGACGCTGGCAGTCCCCGCGTCGGCCTTGAGCAGCGTTGACAGGATTTTCACGATCGTCGTCTTGCCGGCCCCGTTCGATCCGAGCAGGGCGAAGATGCTGCCCTTCGCCACGTCGAAGTCAACGCCGCGGAGGACCTCCAACTTCTTGTACGACTTCTCCAGGCTCTCCACCCGGATCGCCTGAACGGACTGCGTCGTCATCGGGCTGTCCCTTCGTTTCCGGTGTGTTCTCCCGCGGCGCGTTCAATGGCGCTGGTCAGGCGATCCCGCTCCCGGGTTCTCCAGTTCCCATTCGGGTAGTTCCGAACGAACGCCTCGAGGAACTCGACAGGATCCTCCCCGACGATCGCGCGGATCGGGGTGCGGTTCGCCGCGCTCTGCTCGAACAGGTCGAGGAGGTCCTCGAACATCGAAGCCGCCTCCGCGCCGTCTCCCCCCGGCCCGGCGTACATCAGGTACCGCTCCAGGGCCTCGACCGCCGTGCGATAGCTCGCGGGAAGCTGACGCGTGCGCGCCTTGTGCAGACGCCATTGCCCCTTCTCGCCGATCACCTTTGCGATGAAATTGTTCACCTGCCTCCTCCATGCAGCTGCTCGAGTTGTCCCGCGAGGAAGCTCCACGTCCTCCAGAACTCGTCGAGATATTCCCGTCCCTGCGCGTTGAGCGAATACACCTTGCGCGGCGGCCCCTTCTCGGACGGGATCTTCTCCACGTCGACGAGGCTTTTTTGCTCGAACCTGACGAGCAGGGCGTAGACCGTGCCCTCGGCGATGTCGGAGAAGCCCTCCTCCCGCAACCGTGCCGTGATCTCATAGCCGTACGCGGAGCGCACCGAGAGGATCGCGAGGACGATGCCCTCAAGCGTGCCCTTCAGCATCTCCGTCATCTGCCTGCCCACAACGCCTCCTCTGCTACTCAGCGCTACTGACTACTGGTACATAGTAGCACTGACTAGTCGCGACGCAAGCCCCAGGTTGGCTGCGCTCACCCCCCGTCCTCCCCGAATGTGGCCGAGTTGGTCAGGCGTCGAGTACCGCGCGAACGTGGTCCAGGAGCTCTGATGGCTTGAAAGGCTTGGACATCAGACGGATCCCCTGATCGACGACGCCTTGTGACGCGACCACCGACTCCGGATAACCGGACATGTAGAGCACGCGGATCGCCGGGCGCTGCTCAGCAACCCTCTCTGCGACCTCTTTTCCTGTGATCCCCGGCATGACGACGTCGGTGATCAGGAGATCGATCGACCCCGGATGACCGTCGAGCACGGCAAATGCTTCCTCACCGCCCCGGGCCACCAGGACGTGATAACCATGCTGCGTCAGGATGCGGCTGGCAACGTCCAGGACGGGTTCCTCATCCTCGACGACGAGAATCGTCTCCCCTGCTCGATGCACGGTGACGTGTCGCGGCGGCCCGGGCTCGGTGACCGGCGCGACGACAGTCGGCAAGAGGATCGTGACACTGGTGCCTGCACCCACCTCCGAATTGAGTTCCACGAGCCCCGCAGTCTGACTCACAATCCCGTACACGGTCGCGAGGCCGAGTCCGGTTCCCTTGTCCTTGGTCTTGGTGCTGAAGAACGGCTCGAACGCCCGGTCGAGCGTTTCACGATCCATGCCTGCACCCGTGTCGGTAACGCGCAGCCGTACGTATCCGCCGGCTTCGACAACCGGATGGAGGGCCGCAAACTCTTCATCAACCGTGAAGTTCTCGGTCGCGACGCTCAGCGTGCCGCCATTGGGCATCGCGTCGCGTGCGTTCACCGCCAGGTTGAGAAGAATCTGCTCGATCTGTCCCCGATCAGCCCGTACAGCTTTGAGGTCGGGCGCACCGCGGGTTACCAATGTCACGTGCTCCCCAATGGTGCGGCGCAGGAGGGTTTCGACGTCTCCGACGATATCGTTGATGTCGAGAACCTCGAGATTTCTCACCTCTCTCCGAGCAAAGGAGAGCAGTTGATGGGTGAGCCCAGCGGCCCGCTCAGCTGCCGACCCAATCTGGGCGACGTCGCTGAGCACAGCAGCGAGGCGCGCCCGCGCATCGACCGGGCGCGTCTCGAGCTCCGCGACAATCCCATCTGACACGAACGCAACGTAGTTGAGGATCGCGGCCAGAAGATTGTTGAAGTCGTGCGCAACGCCGCCGGCCAGTTGACCGAGGCTCTCGAGTCGGTGGGACTGGTGGAGACGCGCCTCCAGGAGGTCGCGCGAACGTTGGACCTGTGCTCGATCCTCCTCGCGCTGGGTTACCGTGCGATCGCTGGCATCGCGGATCGCCGCCGAGATCAGCGGGCCGTCGCGCGTCTCCAGCGCCGACAGGGAGATCTCCACGGGGAACTCCGAACCGTCCTTTCGCCGCCCCTCCAACGGTGTCCCAATCCCGAGCGGCTCGGACGCCTCACATGGGATTCGACCCGATCCAACCGGGGAATGGTCGCTCTGCGAAGGCGGCGGCACCAGCAGGTCGACGGACTGATCAACGAGTTCGGTGCTCGTATATCCGAACAACTCCTCAGCTTCTGCGTTGACGAGCGCGATGCGTCCGTCACGATCCACTGCGACCGCAGCGTCGTCGGATCCCTCGACCACCCCGCGAAACGCCGCATGGTGGCGTCGTCGCTCGCTGACATCTCGAAGCGCGACCGTGACGACGGGTCGCCCGCCGATCTGCGTCACCGTCAGCATGATCTCGGCAGCAAACTCGGAACCATCCTCGCGACGAGCCGCCAGCTGTGTGGCAGGTTCCTGCCGGGCAACGAGGTCGCTGAATGACCGTTTCAAGAGGAGTTCAACCTGAAGAGTGAGCAACCCATCGCGCTCGTAGCCGAAGAGCCCCGCGGCTGCGGAGTTGGCGAACACGATTGAACCGTTGCTATCGACGCAGAGAATGGCACCGGGGACCATCTCGAGAAAGCCGGCGAGTTGCGCGTCAACAAGCGGTTCGCTATCGATCATTGCGGTGCCATGTCCAGTCCCTCCCGAATGGCGATGACGACGGCCTCGAGCTTGGAGTGCGCTCCCAACTTTTCGATGACGCGCTGGGTGTGGTTGCGTGCGGTATTCATGCTGATTGACATCGCCGACGCAATGTCAATCAACGAGAGGCCGCGTGCCAGATGTCCGAGCAGCTCGCTCTCGCGGCGCGTCATGTCTTCCCCAACACGGTGTCCCATTCGACGCAGCCCCGAAACCACCTGGGGGAGCATCTCGGCGGGGATCACCAACTCGCCGTCATGCACCCGGCGAATCGCCCTCGCCACGTCATCCGCCGTTGCGGTTTTGGCGATCACGCCCGAGCACCCAGCCGCCACGCAGCGCAGCGCGGCATCCTGCGCCGCGGTGTCAATGCGTACGATCACCTTGGTCTCAGGATGCTCAGCGAGCACGACCTCGGTCAGGCTCGCGGCGTCACCGCCGGGAATCCGGTAGTCGGCCAACAACACGTCAGGGCGGAGGGTCCGAACGGCCTCCAGCGCCTCATCCCACGTCTGTCCGCTCCCGATCACGCGCATCTCGCCTCGTCGGGTCATCAGGCGGAGCAGCCCTTCGACGAGAACGGGCTCGTCGCCGGCGATGACGAGGCGCGTCACACGTGCGACCTCAGGATCGGGAAGCGTCTTCGTGAGATCCAACACGTCGTCAAGGCGATCAAGAAAGAGATCAAGGAGCCTCGGATCGAAAAGGCCACCGCGATCGCGGAGCATGACGTCGATGGCCGTATCAACGGGCAATGCCGCTCGATACACGCGGTCCCGAGTGAGCGCGTCAAAAACGTCGGCCACCGCGGTGATGCGCGCTTCAAGGGGTATGTCGTCGCCGCTCCGGCGGTTCGGATACCCCTTGCCGTCCCAGCGTTCATGGTGATTGAGCGCTACCGACGCCGCAAGGATGAGGATGGGGCTGCTCGAGCCGCTCAACAGCGCGTGACCCAGCTCGCAATGCCGCTCGATGATCGTCCGCTCGTCGGGTGTCAGCCGGCCCGGTTTGAGCAGAACCCAGTCAGGGATGCCGATCTTGCCAACGTCGTGGAGCGCGGCAGCGAGGCGAATGGCGGGCGCGGGATCGGCGACAAATCCACACCAGTCGGCGAGCGCCGCCGCGGTCACGCTCACTCTCTCGATGTGGCGCCCGGTGTCATCGTCGCGAAGACAGACGGCGGAGCAGAGATGTCGTACGAGTCGCTCGTCGCCGAGCGAAGATCCCGACGTTACTGTCTCCAAGCGCCGTCTCAAGTCGCTGATTCCCGTCGTGCTCTCGATGACCTTGTGCTCGAGCTCCCGCACATGGTCTGCGACCGCCCGCTCAAGATCACGGCGGCGCAGCGCACTGCTGACCTGCATGAGCAGCTCGTTGGGCGTGAACGGCTTGACCACGTAGCCGGAGGCCCCGTTCTCAAACGATTCGTTCGCCACGTCGACATCGTCCGATCCGGTCAACACGACGATGGCGGTGTCGAGATCTCGCACCCACGTCTCGTCGAGGAGTGCCGATCCCGGTTCGCCACCGAGCTCGAGATCGACAAGTGCAACCTCGGGGTGGTGTGCAATCCAGGCCACCCGCGCCTCTCCGGCACTCGCCGCCTGCACCACTCGGTAATGGGCGCGCTTCAGGATACGTTCGGCGGCGTCGCGCATCGACGCGTCGTCATCGACAACAAGGACTGTCGCTCGATCAACACTGCTGGTCGATGGGCGCACGCCGCCATCGGACCGTCGAGTCGAGGCAACGCGAGCGCCTCTATCAAGCGTAGGAGCTTGGGTCACTACAGGCTTCCGATCCCGAGTCGACGATGTGGCGCGACCGTCCTGTGTCGCCGTCCTGCAACACGACGCGCGATCCACGCAGCGAGAAGGATCATCGCCCCCAGGGCCGCGCCAAGCGCGACAGGGACATACGCCGGAAGGCTTGATGACAAGCGCAGAGCGATGGATTGCGAGGTCAGGGTGCGTACCCGCTGCCCGTTGGCGAAAACGGTCACGATCGCCTGAGCGCGGTACATTGCAGCCAGCTCAGCAGGTTCCCTCCACGTCGCGGCGAGTGGCACGTGACCCCTCGGCACGACATACGTGTTGGTGGGAGTGAGCGGCAGGGTGGCCAGACGATGCCCGCCGGCGTCGTCGATCACGAGGACGCCTGCGTACGTCAGCAACACGTTACCGGTATTGGAGATCGCAATGCCAAACCCCACCTGCCCCGGGGTTGCAGCGGATCCGACCAGCGGCGTGAGCACTGCCGATGGGCGCGCGACTCCTGGCACCGTGACCACGGCGATCAACGCAACACGCGCCTCGATCGGATTCCCCTGCGCTGTCACACCAACACTGGCCGCCACCACGACAGCCCCGAGATGCTGGCCGGACGACACCGACGCGGGTACCGTCAGCGTGAACGTGTCGGTGACCTGGCTGTGTGCCCCGACGGAGACCGTCGTCATCGAGACGGTGATCCATGCCCCCACCGCACGCATGGTTGCGGTTGGCTGCGCGGGACTCAGGCCGCCGCCGGTTGCCGTGAGGAGATCTGCCCCGTACACGTGCAACCGCAGCGTGTGATTGGAGAAATTCTCCACCACGATTCCATCGGAGATGCGCTGCCCCGGCACGAGGGCAAAATTGAAGTGTCCTCCGGGCAGCGTTGTCCGCCCTTCCTGAACGGGGTGGACACCGAAGAGTTGGGCCGGAGCGGGGGCCGGCGACTCGTTGGCCGCACGCGCAGTCACCTGCGTACTTGGAGCGAGGGCCGTCACCAGGAGGATGCTCCCGAGAGTCAAAATCGCGCGAGGGCGTCCCGTATTGGCGAAACGGACGAACGGCTCAATTCTCAACTCTTCCTCGGAACGATTGGATCTCAGCCTAACCCTGTCGCCCGACCCTCACCGTCACAAAGCGGCACGAAGCACGGGTAGATGTGACGGAACGTCTCAGGGTGTGGCGAGAGCGCGCGACATGACACCGCCTATCGCGGGTCTCGAGCGAGGGAGGTCCGGACGACCGTGCAGTTGGGGGGACTGCTCGATCGCCCGGCACCTGGGGGGTGGGGTTCGATGAAGGGTCTAACCGGTCACGGTGTACTGGATCGTCGCCGTGAACGTCGTGCCGGGCGTCGTGTTCGCGGGAACTGCGACAACGATCTGATTGCTGGCCATGGTCCATGTGCCTTCGCTCGTCGCCGAGGCGGTGGCAAGTGTGATCGGCGTGGAATAGGTGCCGAAGTCGGTGGTCGGGGTTCCGGCGAGCACGTACGGGCTCCCCGGCGGCACCACCGCTGCCGCACCGGTGTTCATCGCGTTGGGGGTGGGCGTTGGGTCGACCGTGATCGTGAAATCTGCCCACGGGATGTACAGTCCAGCTCCCGCCGCGTGCCACAGGTTCGTCGCGGCAAAGGTGACACTCGATACCACGGAGTCGTTCATGGTGTCGGTCCAGCTCAGACTGCCGAGATTGGTCGCCGCCGTCGAGCTGCCGGCAACCAGCGTTGGCAGGGTGAGCGCACCGGGCGCCGCGATGCTGAGCACGCCACCGGATGTGGAGCCGGTCACGATTTGTGTCCCGCTGGCCGCGGCCGCCGGAACGGATCCGAAGATGATCACGGCACCCACGGCGCCAATGCCAGTCGCCATGCGCATCGAGCGCCGCCGAGCCGCTCTGATCGAGGTCTTCTGATTCATGCCCCTTCCGTCTCCGTGTGTGCGCCGAGCTGTCTGTTGAGGCGCTGATCACATGTTCACCCACCACCTCGCCATCCGCGAGATGCGTCCACACCCAATCCGACTGATGCAAACACACCAGCCGCCGGACGGCGTATTTGTCAATCTTCACAGGAACTGGCAAATCACATTGAGGCGGCGCGATCGCCGTGACGGGATAGGGGCGCTTCTGACCATCCCCGTGACGCGCTCTCCATGGGGTACGGAGATCCGCCTCCCATACTCGGGCGATGAGCATTGATCGTCAGGGCAGATCCATGCGACTGGATCCTCAGGTGGATACGAGCGTTTCTCTGGACACGATCGTCGCCGTACCAGCTGCGTCCAATGTCGCCCTCATCTCGGGACTTCAGGGGTCGAGCGCGACACGCCTGCTCCTCGTCGAGGACAACCCAGCGGACGCGGCGCTCCATATCGCCATGCTCCGGTCGACGGCGCTGAGCGAACTCTTCGAAATCGTGGTTGTCGGACGACTGAGTGATTGTGTTCTCGCGCTCGCCGAGGAGATGCCGGCCTGTGTCCTGCTCGACATGGGATTGCCGGATGCGGACGGAGTGGAGGGCATTGCGCGGATCCGAATCGTTGCGCCAGAGGTCCCAGTTGTGGTGCTCACAGGCAACGATGACGACGCCATCGGTCTCGATGCGCTCCAATGCGGTGCACAGGACTATCTGGTCAAGGGTCACGTCGATGGCAGGACGCTCGCGAGATCGATCCGCTACGCCATCGAGCGGATGCGGGGCGATCAGCGGATCCATTTCCTGGCGTTCCATGACTCCCTCACGGAACTCGCCAACCGCGCCCTGTTTGCCGACCGTCTTCAGGTTGCTCTGACTCGCTCGCGCCCACGATCGCCGGTGTCTGCAGCCGGGATGGAGAAGCGAGCAACGCCGGCGGTGCTGGTCATCGACCTCGACTACTTCAAGTTGATCAACGACAGCCTTGGCCATGCCAGCGGCGACCTGGTCCTCCGCGCGGTGGCGCAGCGCCTCCAGGCAGTTGTTCGTCCGAGTGACACGGTTGCCCGCCTCGGCGGGGACGAATTCGCGGTGTTGTGCGAGGGGATCTCTGAAGATCAGGTCGGTCGCGTCGCCCAGCGTGTCGTCGATGTCCTCGCTGCGCCGATCGCCTTCGATGGTATGGAGGCCTTCGTGGGAGCGAGCATCGGTGTCGCAATCGCACCGGCTGGATCAACCGACGGCGACGGGTTGATCCGGGACGCCGACATCGCGATGTATCGGGCCAAAGGCGACGGTCGCGGGCGATTCGTCGTCTTCGAGGAGGCGATGCGGACGGTCGTCCAAGTGCATCACGCCACCAGCACCGCGCTCCACCGCGCGCTCGAACGCAAGGAGTTTCGGCTTGTGTACCAGCCGGCGATCGATCTGCGGAGCGGTCGCATCTGCGGTGTTGAAGCTTTGCTCCGCTGGGAAGAGCCCACTCGCGGCCTCCTGGCACCAGAGGCCTTCCTGGAGTCCGCCGAGGAGAGCGGACTGATCGTGCCGATCGGCTCGTGGGTGCTTGGCGCCGCCTTGGAGCAGGCGGGCGCGTTCGCTCGCACCTTTGTGAATCGGGAGCCGCTCACCATGTCCGTGAATATCTCTGGACGGCAGCTCGTCGAGCCCACGGTCGTCGATGTGGTTGCTCGCGCCGTCGCCAAGGCACGAGTGCAGCCGGGCAGCCTCTGCCTCTGCTTGGAGGTCACCGAGACGGTGCTCCTCGGGGATCTTGATGTGATGGCGAGGCGGCTCACCGCCCTCAAGGCGCTTGGCGTCCAGCTCGCTGTGGACGACTTCGGTACAGGCTACTCATCGCTCAACTACCTGCAGCGGCTCCCCGTGGACATCCTCAAAATCGATCGGACATTCATCGCCGGGCTCGACCGCGGCGAGAAGAACATGGCGATCATCACCACGTTGATCGAAATGGGGAAGCGGATGCATCTCGTCGTGGTTGCGGAGGGCGTCGAGACTGCCGCCCAACTCGCGGTGCTGCGAAACCTGGGGTGCGATATCGCACAGGGCTTCTTCATGGCCTGTCCGGTGTCGGCAGATGAGATTACCGAATTGCTGCAGCGCGATCCGGTCTGGTGAGAGCAGTGATAGCCGGTGCTTCGACCGCCCCTCGAGAGCCTGCTGCGGGGGCAGGCAATCCGTTGGATGATGTGGACATTGCCGATGGCCTGGCTGCTTTCGCCAAGGTTGTTGCGCACGACTTCTCGAGCCCCCTGCAATCCGTCCGTGGATTCGGCATCCTCCTCCTCGACACGCTGGGCGATCGCATCGATGATCAGGAGCGCGGTTATCTCGGTGAGATGGTCATAGCCGCCGAAAGAATGCAAGAGCTCAATGACGGTCTGACCACCTGGGTCCGAGCCAGGAATGCAACCCTTGACGTGAGGGAGGTGAGCCTCGAGTCGATTGTCGCTGAGTGCGTCGAAGCGTTTCGGGCGCGCGCCGTTGCGCAAGGGGCATCCATCTCGGTGTCACCACTGCCCCCGGTCCAGGCGGACGCGACGGCGATCAGGCACGTGCTCCATCACCTGCTGGATAACGCCTTGCGCTACGCAACCACGGACCGCACACCGGCGATCCACATCGAAGCGATGACCCGCGGCGCCGAGGTGGTGGTTGTCGTGCGAGACAACGGCCCAGGCATCGCTGACGAGAGTCGGGAGCGTGCATTCGGGCTCTTCAAACGCCTCGAGTCCAGTCGCGAGGCCGGGTCGGCGGGCATCGGTCTGACCTTGAGCAGGACGATCATCGAGCGACACGGTGGTCGGCTCTGGCTCGACGCTGCGCCGGGAGGCGGCCTCGAGGCGATCTTCACGCTGCCGACCTCCAGCACCACCGCCCGGGTCACCCCGGATGGCAGTACCCCGGTACGCGTGGACGAGTCGACAGAGCGCCGGCAACGGCACCAGCGGGCCGCCCTCGCGACCATTGTCGAGCTGTCGGACGACGCCATCTTCTCCAAGGACCTGAGCGGGCACATCATCACCTGGAACCGCGCTGCGGAGATGCTCTATGGGTACTCGGCCGCCGACGTCACCGGTCAGCACGTCTCGATGCTGATGGCATCCGATCGCCTGCCGGAGCTACCAGACCTCATGAGCCGTGTCCGCCTCGGAGAACGCATGCACCTCGAAACCGTCCGTCTGCGCAAGGACGGAACGCAGTTCGATGTGGCGCTCACCATCTCGCCGATCCGAGACCCGCAGGGAGACCTGGTCGGGGCATCGGTCATCGCTCGTGATGTCACCGAGCGACACCAGGCGGAAGAGGATCTACGGGCCTTCCTCGAGGTCGCTCCCGACGCAATCGTCGTGATCAATCGCGAGGGCGCAATACACGCGGTCAACAGTCAAACCGAGGCAACCTTCGGCTACCGGGCGGACGAGATGATCGGGCAGCCGCTCGAGATGCTCCTTCCGGAGCGCTTCCGCGACGAGCATGTCGCACACCGCATGGCATTTGCCATCGACGCCAAACCACGCCCAATGGGAACCGACCTCGAGCTCTTCGGCCTGCGCCGCGACGGTATCGAGTTTCCCGCGGATATTCAACTCTCAACTATACCGACCAAGGACGGCCGGCTCCCGGTTGCGGTGATTCGCGACGTGACCGAGCGCCGGCGTCTGGAGCATCTCCGCGACGACTTCGTGGCCAACGCAGCGCACGAGTTGCGCACGCCGCTCACGACGCTTGCGGGCCTGGGAGAGACACTCTCTCGGAGCTTCGATGTTATGGACCGCGCTGACATCGAGGAGGCGTTTGCGGCCATGGCGCGACAGGGTGAGCGCGCACGGGTGCTCATCGCCAACCTGCTGGATCTCTCGAACATCGAGGGGGGCCGTACCAATTTCACCATCGTCAACGTCGAACTGCGTCCCCTCGTCGAGCGCGTGCTCGAAGCGGCGCCTCCACCTGACGGCAAGACGGTCGCCGTCGCCGTGGCATCCGGGGTGGCGGTTCGGGCAGATCCCGATCGGCTCTCTCAAGTGGTCACCAACCTTCTCGTGAACGCCTATCGATACGGGGGATCACAGATTCGGATTCACGCGCCGAATGGGGGGAGCCAGGTTGTCCTTGCCGTGACGGATGACGGCACGGGTATCGAGCGAGACCTCGTGCCCAAACTGTTCGAGCCCTTTACGCGCGGCAGACAGGCGAGCGTCGTGCGTGGGTCGGGAATCGGCCTGGCGCTGTGCCGCCGCATTGTTGAGGGCATGGATGGTGAGATTCGGTATGAACAGATCGTGCCCCGCGGTTCGAGCTTCCGCGTCAGTCTGAGACGCGCGATGTGAGTGCGACCGTGCTCGTCGTCGAGGACGAAGCCGATATCATGCTGACGATTCGGCTCACGCTGCGAGCAGAAGGCTACGAAGTCTTGGGTGTGACGAACGGCGAAGCGGCGATGGAGGTCTTCGCCGATAACCCCCCCGATATCACCGTTCTCGATGTTGCTCTCCCGGGGATCGACGGGCTTGAGGTCGTGCGCCGGCTCAGAATGGATTCCAAGCACAGGGATGCACGCATCATCGTCACCTCGGCGCATGCATCTGGTCACGTCCGCCGGCTGACCGACGCACTCGGTTGTCGGTACCTCACCAAACCGTTCAGCACCAAGGAGCTCGCCGCGACCGTTGCCGCCGCACTGTGCTCGCGCGACACCGCGACGATCAAGCCCGAATGAGCCAGGTCGGTGCAGGAAATTACTGAACCTCGGTATCGACCCGACTAATCAGGCCGGCTCGACGAGCCGGCTATTTTTCGACAGGTTGGGATCGGTACATGCGGCAAGGTTGAAACAGCAGGGCCGTCGTTTCCCGCTCTTCATCTTCGAGATACTTACCTCGACTCGTCGCTTGCGCGTCTCAGCGTTTTGCGTTGCATTCACCCATCGAACCCATTCCCAGCGGGCCATCGGCGTAATACCGATCCAAAGGTCTTGGATCTTCTGAGGGGCGGCTGCCAGCGCTGTCTCGAGATCCTGTGGCACCTTCGGTTCCGGCCAGTCTTTGCGTGACTCAATTTCGAGCGTCGCGGTGTCACCCGCGTGCAAGCCGGTAGTCTGTTGTAGCTGTCGGTCAATCCTCATCCAGTGACCAAAGGAGCCGTCTGGTTCCAACACCGTCTCGAAGCGATGGCCATTGATCGTTCCTTGTACTGCCACCTGCCCGCGCGACGGCAGCTTCTTGCTCGCCTTCTCAGGCAAACGCAATACAGTCGATTTGTCGACGGCATACAGCGTGGCGTCAAACCGAATCGGTGACGCCGCCACGCGCTGACTCATAGTGCTCATATATTTTGGCACTCCTGCGACCAATGCTGCGCGCCGTGGTCAAAGCGTTCGAAGACGATGACAGCAACGAAGTGGTGTAGGCAGCGGCGTCAGCTCACGGGCGGCTCGTCGTTCTGTCCGAAGGTCATCTTCACTGATGGATGGGTGCGCGCGAGTCGCATCTGCACGCCGCCGAGGGCGCTCGGCGACAGCGGAGTGAGCGTCAGGGAATCCACGAAGGTGGCGCCGTTGATGCGCAGGATTGTGCAGGGCACGATCGTCGTCACCGTGGCTGTCCTCGGCCGGTGCTCCAGTAGACCGATCTCGCCGAAGTAATTCGGCGGCTCGAGCTTCCCCAGGGAACGCTCCACTCCGGATTCTCCCGCCGCGGTCACCGCCACCTCGCCCGACGTCAGCACGAAGAAGTCATCCGCGTCGGCGCCTTCGCGAATGAGGACGACCCCTGGTGCAACGGACTCCTCCACTGCCGACCGCGCGATGTTCTCCAATGCAGTGCGGGTGGCGCCGGCAAAGATGTCGAGGGCCTGGAGCCGGGCAACGATCGGCTCGATCACGGACAGCTCTCCGAGCGCGCGGGTGTCGAGAGTGCGGAGCCACGGATACGACGCGGCCGTGAGTACTGGTATGGCAAATCCCATGATCAGCAGCGTCGCGGTCAACCCCAGCGTGCCGAGCAGGATCGGCATGAGCAAAGCGCCGAGCGCGATCGCCGCGAGCACGAATGCGAAGAACACGCCGAAGACACGCGCGACGACATCTGGCTTGACCAGGCGCTGCAACGCTGTGATCGCAAGGACGTCGACCACGATGGTCCCCGCACCACGGACGACCTCGAGGAGAAACGCGATCCACGGTGCATGCACGATCGTCAGCAATGCGGTTGGCAGGCAGTACACCGCCATGCCGGCGACGATGATCGCTCCGAGTCGCCGCGCTGCTGCGACTCGATTCATCAAGCCCGCGATCAGGATGCCGCCAACGCCGAGGGCCGCCAGCAGGTAGCCGTACCCGGCGCTCCCGGTGCCGAGCTGGTCCCGGCTGATCACCACGAACAGAACGGTGTCGGTGCCGTAGACGAAGCTGGCGAGGATGCTGAATCCGGCGAGCAGCATCACGGTCGGGGAATCGAAGAATGCGGCGATGCCACCCGCCATCTGCTTGAGCGGACTGACGGTGCCGCCCTCGGTGATGTCGGCGGGCCGGCTCTTCACCCGGATGCGCGAAACCAGCAGAGCAGACAGCGCGAAGGAGGCCGCATTGATGCCAAACACGGCCGATGCCGGGGTGAACAGGAGCAGCGCACCCGCAATCGCGGGGCCGACGATCACCGAGAGGTTTTCCACGGCCGATCGCGCGCTGTTGGCAGCCGCCAGGTACTCCTCGCCAACGATCACCGGCGTTGCAGCCCGGGCCGCCGGGTCGTACGAGGAACCGGTGACCGACGTCAGCGCCGCCAGAACGATTGCGATGAGGACTGGTCCGTTCAACACCGCGACGACGGCGAGGACGGCCTGGAGCACTGTCGAGAGGGAGTCGAGCGTCACCATGAGACGCATGCGCTCGACCCGGTCGGCGATCAAGCCGCCGAACGGGCTGGCAACCAGCGCAGACAGAAACCGTGTCATCGACGCCGCGGCCACCCAGGCTGGCGAGTGCGTCGCGTTGAAGACGAACACCACCAGCGCGACGTTGTATGCCCAGGAACCGCTCATCGAGATCGCGAGCCCGGAAACGAGGAGGCGATAGTCGCGATTGCGGAAGAGCGCGCGATAGCCGATCTTCGGCTTCGCTTCAGCCTGGTCGGTGACGGCTACCGAATCGGCCACATTCGTCAGGCGGGCAGCGCTGTCTGTTCTTTTGAGGTGGACGGGCCAGCCACGGCGGCATCAGCGCGCTCGATCCACGGCGCCGCACCCAGTTCAGTGAACGTCGCGCGAGCCTCCACCAGCATCCCGTCGGCGTCAGCAGGTTTCCCGTGCTGCATCAACCACTCGGCGAGCTCCAGGCGGGTCACCGCGAGCCAGAAGGGCAGCTGGCGTTGTTGGAAAGTCTCGATCGCGGCTTGAAAATTCGGCACAACCTCGTCGTTACGGTCCTCCATCGCAGCGAGGCGCGCGTGGAATCGCTGGATGTGTGCGTGGACGATCGGAGCGACGACCGGTGTGACGCGCGTGCCGGCAAGATCGAGCTGCCGTCGCACAGACTGCAGGTCGCCCATGGCGAACGCCGCCTCCACACTCTCAACGAGCACCCACCGGCTCAGGCCGATGTAGTCCATCACGACGCTTCCCCTCGCGTTCGCGTCTGCGAGAAGCGCGGCCGCCTCACCATTCCGACCCTGCGCACGCAGCGCTCCGGCCCGGATTGCGTCGTAGATCAGTTGCATGTCAGGTGCGGAGCGCCTATAGACGTCATCGAGGCGCGCGACGATGCTCCGTGCCTCGCTGATCTGACCTCGCCAGAGATAGACCCACCCGACCACGATGAGTTCGTTGGCAAGGTCCGACTCCGAGATCCACTGCTCGTCGGATTCCAGGAGCTCAGTCACCACTCGGATCACTGCATCCCAGCGGCCGAGATCGATGAGCACGCACATCTCGCCGGCGACGAACATCACCTCCTGGCGGCGCCTGCCCATCAACCTTGCGAGGGCGGTACCCGCCTGCACGTACGCCGAAGCTCGCACCGGATCGGATCCCTGCGTGTCGGCAGCGAGGTTGTTGTATGCGCGGAGCGCAGCATCGTGAAGGTCGGCCGCGAGCGCGTGGTCCAGCGCTGCGGTGAGCAAGGCGCGGCCCTCCTCACGACGACCTCGCTCACCAAGGATGAGCCCCTTGGTGTTGATCGCCTCGCAGAAGACCTGCGAGTCGCCGTTGCGCTCGGCGATCCCAAGTGCGAGTTCGAGGCGCTCGAGCGCGACGTCCTTGCTTCGACCCGCCAGGAATAGCCTCCGACCAGCCTCGGCGGCGACGACGGCGAGATCGGTTTCGTGATCCGGCCCGGTCGCTCCCGCTTCCAGGAGTGTGGCAAAGGCACGCTCCATGCGGTCAGCCGCTTGCCCCACCTTCAACTCATGCGCGTCGATCGCCGCCAGGGTCACCGAGACACGAGCCGACGCTCCGATGTGCCCCGCCGCCATATGCAGCGCGGCCGCCTCCTCGAGGTGTCGCCGCGCAACGTCGCAGCTCACCTGGAGCCACGCCATCTCGCCTGCTCGTACCAGCAAACCCGCGCGGTCCGCGGGGACCGCAAGGTTCAGCGCGCTCTCGAAGTAATGCTGCGCCGACTCGCCGGCTCCCAGTGACGCCGCGTGATCACCCGCGCGAACCAGGGCGTCGCGGGCTCGATCACGGAGTCCCGGGGCATCAGCAGCATCCGTGTCTGCTTCATACGCCTCGACCAGGTGCGACGCAACGACTTCGGCCACCTCCTCCTCGTCGCTCCATGAGCTCTCGAGGTATTCGGCAACCGCCAGGTGACGCGCCTTTCGATCGCGCCGCGCGAGGGTGCCGTACGCCACGCTTCTGACCAGGTCCTGCACGAACACGTACTGGCCACGTTCCGGCGAACGAGGGTCCGACTGGATCGACAGCAGGTCCTTGTTGACCAGGCTTGCAAGACACTGCTCCACCGTGCCGGCCGGGAGCGTGGTGATTGCCCGGAGCCCTGCGGCGGTAAAGGACTTGCCGACGACAGCCGCGTCCTGCAGGAGTTGTCGCTCGTCGCTGCCGATGCTGTCGAGACGAGCAGCGATGAGCGCATGGAGCGTCTCGGGGACCTCGAGGGATGCCAGCGAGCCCTCGACGTGGTAGGCACCGTCCTTCTCCACAAGCAGGCCGCGGTCGAGCAGCATGCGCACGGTTTCGACTGCGTAGAGCGGCACCCCGGCGGCGCGCTCGAGGATACGGACACTGAGTTCGCCAGGTAGTCCCGGCACCATCCCCGCAAGCAGCTGCGCCATCGCCTCGGGCGAGAGCGGGTCGAGGTAGAGCGCCGTGAGCCCGCGCTTGCCCGTGCCCCATCCGGCGCGACGCTCCGCGAGCTCGGGACGGGCGAGCGTGACCACCATGATCGGCGAATTGCGCGACCACTCGAGGAGGTACTCGATGAAATCGAGCAGTCCCGCGTCCGCCCACTGCAGGTCTTCGAAGACGAGCACCGTGAGCTGCTTCGCGGCGAGTCGCTCGAAGAAGAACCGCCAGGCGGCGTAGAGATCGCGCGGATCGGCGGCAGCACGCTCCTCGAGGCCCACGAGGTGGGCGAGGCGCGGTTCCACCCACCGACGTTCCTCGCCCGTCTCGACGAACTCCTCGACGGTTCGCCGCAATTTTTCTCGCGCCGTCTCCGGTGATTCGTTCTCGACAATCCCGGCGCGCATGCGCACCATCTCATTCAGTGCCCAGTAGGCGACGCCCTCGCCGTAAGCGAGGCAGCGGCCGCGATGCCACCAGATCGTCTCGGTGACCCCGTCGATGTACTTGAAGAATTCCCAGGCGAGACGCGACTTGCCGATGCCCGCGAGGCCGACGATTGAGAGCAGGCGCGCCGTCCTCTCCTCACCCGTCGCATGCAGCGACTCCTTGAGCAGTCGCAGCTCGCGATCCCGGCCGACGAACGGTGGCTCGAGACCGGTCGGACGCAGTGCACCGCCGGCCGCGGCCACCACGTGGCGGGCGCGCCACAGGCGCTCCGGCTCGGGCTTGCCCTTGAGCTCGTGCATCCCCGCGTCGTCGTAGATGATGGCGGCCTCGGTTGCCCTGCGGGTCGCGTCGCCCACGTAAACAGTTCCCGGTTCTGCCGCCGTCTGCACGCGAGAAGCGGTATTGACGAGATCGCCCGCCACCATGCCCTCGCCGGTGATCCCGAGATTCACGGCGACCTCACCCGAAAGCAGTCCAGCGCGAGCCTGCAAGCCCGGCGCTCCGACCTCTTCGCTGAACGCGGCGACGGCGTCGACCAGCTCGAGCGCCGCGCGGACCGCGCGCTCGGCGTCGTTCTCGAGTACCGCGGGAACCCCCCACACTGCCATGACCGCGTCGCCGATGAATTTCTCAACGGTCCCGCCATAACGCGCGATGATGGTGCGCGCAGTGTCGAAGTAGCGGCTGAGAAGATCGCGGACATCCTCCGCGTCGCGCTGCTGCGACAGCGGTGTGAACCCGACCAGATCCGCAAAGAGCACCGTGACGTGCCGGCGTTCCGAGAGGCGTGATGATGCCTCGACTCGAGCTGAGGCAACGACCGGCTTCGGCGTGGCGGACTCAGCGGACAGCCGGGCGCCGCACGACGCGCAGAACCGTTCACCCTCGTTGAATGCGGCACCGCATGAGGCGCACGCGCGTGACAGCATCGCACCGCACTGGACGCAGAAGCGAGCGCCGGCGCGATTGTCGGTGCCGCAGGCGGCGCACGTCATACGGCTGTCTTCACTTCGGCTACCCCGCCCACGGTCCTCCGTGCTAAAGCGTCGACCCGCTCGATCCACGGCGTTGCACCAAGGCGGGAAAACGTGGATCGCGCATTGATGAGCAACTCAGCGGCTTCGCCGTCGTGGTCGTTGTGGATCAGCACTTCGGCGAACTCGAGTTGCGTGACCGCGAGCCAGAAGGGCCGGGTCAGCGAGGCAAACGCCTCCAGCGCCTGGGCGAAATGATCTGCGGCCCCGGTTGCGTCGCCGCGATGTGCGGCGATGCAACCGCGCCAGCGGTGGATGTGCGCGTCGATGGCGCGCTGGCGTCCTGGCCGGTAGTGAGCGCGCACCGTATCTATGAGTTCCTCGACTTTCTCATCCCGCCCGAGCGCGAATGCTGCATGGGCGGCCTCGACGAGGTTGAGGCAGACAACGACAGGAAACGACTGCTCGAGGCAGGAGTTGAGACCCCCTTCGGCCGACGTCAGTGCGTCAACCGAGCGTCCCTCGGCGGATGCCAGCGCCGCCCGCACGGCGTCGAGGCCCCCGCGCTGCTCCACCCCGCTCAGGACGTAATGGGCCGACTCGGCGACGACGGAACGCGCGGCGTCCACATCCCCGCGGCGAAGCTGCAGCCAGACGACGCTGGTGAGCATGGTCGCAAGGGTGAGGTCGGCCGTCATTTCGGGCGCGTCATTCTCGAGATGCCCGCGATAGAGCGCGGCGTATTCGTCCCACCGCCCGAGCTCGAGGAGAGCGTTGGCGCGCGTCAGCCGCGCGAACACCGCGCCGACACGATCACCCATCCTCTCGGCGAGCGCCTCACTCTGCTGGTAGTGCTCGAGGCATGCCTCGAGCCGGTCGCCCTCTTCCAGAACTGATGCCAGGTTCACCTGGATGGTCTGCACGATGTCTGCGTCCACGCTCCTGCTGTTCGCGAACCGCAGTGCTCCGTCGAGGAGCAGCTCGGCCTCGTCGCGCCTGCCTCGGGAAGCGAGGATATTGGCACGGGTGTTGAGCGCCGTGACGAATGCGTTGGGGACGTCGACCACCTCCGCGATCTGCAGCGCGCGTTCGGCAATTGCAAGCGCTTCGTCGAGGTCGCCACTGAAATAGAGCATCGATCCGAGTTGCGCGCTGGTCATGGCGAGGGCGGCTTCCCGGTCCTGGTCGGTGTCGTCGGGTCGTTCGAGCATCGCCACCGCCCGTCGAAGCCGTTCGATTCCGGTTGCACGCTTCCCTTCCATGTGGTCGACGCGAGCCAGGCGCCCAAGGTAACGCGCGGTCGGTACCGTCTGACCCAACCCTTCATAAAGAGCGCATGCGCTCTCGAAGTGCTGCCTCGCGGCGGTCGGACGCGCTCGTCGTTGGGCTGCCAGTCCCGCGCGTGCGTGAAGGTCCGCCTGCGACTGCTCATCCCCGCCGAGCGTCAGTGCTCGCTCGAAATAGGATTGCGCCGAATCCGCCGCGGCGAGTGCAACCGCATGGTCTCCAGCCCGCACCAGCGCGGCTCGGGCTCGATCTCGAATCGCTCCCGCGTCATCGGCATCTGGGTCGGCGGCGTGCGCTTCGACCAGATGCGACGCCACCACCTCCGCGACCTCCTCCTCTTCGGACCAGGAACTCTCGAGGTATGTCGCGGCGGCAACATGACGCAGCTTGCGATCCCGACGCGCGAGCGTTCCGTAAGCAACGCTCCGCACGAGGTCCTGTACGAAGACGTATTGACCTCGCTCCGGCGATCTCGGATCCGACTGGATGGCGAGCATATCCTTGTTTGCAAGGCTGCTGAGAACGCGCGTAACCTCAGCCGGCTCGACACCGGAGATGGCGGTGATCGCGTGTGCTGTGAACGACTTTCCGAGAACGGCTGCGTCCTGCAGGAGCTGCCGCTCGATCGGATCGAGGCTGTCCAGCCGCGCCGCAATCAGAGCGTGCAGGCTCTCCGGGACTTCGAGCGCGTCGAGCGAGCTGGTGGCGCGGAATCGACCACCCTCGTCGACGACGAGCCCGCGGTCCAGCAGCATCCGTACCGTCTCCACCGCATACAGCGGAATCCCGGCTGCACGCTCGCGGATACGTGCACTCAACTCCGCCGGGAGACCTGGGACGAGCCCATCGAGGAGCTGACTCATCGCGTCCGGGCTCAGCGGATCGAGGTACAGCGATGACAATCCACGCTTGCCACTTCCCCATCCCGGACGGCGATCGTTGAGGTCGGGTCGCGCCAGCGTGATCACGAGGATCGGCGACGACCGCGACCACTCCAACAAGTACTCGATGAAGTCGAGCAATCCGGTGTCGGCCCACTGCAGGTCTTCGAAGACGAGCACGGTCAGATACTGGGTCGCAAGGCGTTCGAAGAAGAAACGCCAGGCCGCATAGAGGTCCCGCGGGTCTGTCGCCAGGCCTTCTTCCAGGCCGACGAGGTGCGCCAGCCGCGGCTCAACCCAACGCCGCTCCTCCGTTTCGGGAACGAATTCCTCAACCGTCTTGCGAAGCTTCGCGCGAGCGCTCTCCGGGGGCTCGTTCTCGATGATGCCCGCGCGCATGCGCACCATCTCATTGAGCGCCCAGTAGGCGACGCCCTCGCCGTAGGCGAGGCACCGGCCGCGATGCCACCAGATCGGCTCAGAAACACCGTCGAGGTACTTGAAGAACTCCCACGCCAGCCGCGATTTGCCGACACCGGCCACGCCGACGATCGACATCAGTCGCGCGGTGCGCTCCTCCCCGGTGCTGTGGAGCAGTTCCTTGAGCAGGCGCAGCTCTCGGTCGCGGCCGACGAACGGCGGTTCGAGCCCGGTGGGCCGCAGCGCGCCGCCCGTGGCGGCCACCACACGCTCGGCGCGCCAGAGGTGCACCGGCTCGGGCTTTCCCTTCAACTGGTGCGCGCCGACTGCCTCGTAGATGATTGCTGCCTCGCTTGCCTGGCGGGTCGCATCGCCGACGTACACGGTCCCTGGCTCCGCCACCGACTGCACGCGCGAGGCGGTGTTGACGAGGTCGCCGGCGACGCTTCCCTCACCGCTGACGCCCAGCGTGACCGCGGCCTCACCGGTGAGCACGCCCGCTCGTGCCCGCAAGCCCGGCGCGCCGACCCGGTCACCGAAGTCGGCCACCGCATCGACGAGGTCGAGCGCTGCGCGCACGGCCCGTTCGGCGTCGTTCTCCTGGATCGTCTCGGTCCCCCAGACGGCCATCACCGCGTCGCCGATGAACTTCTCCACCGTTCCGCCGTAGCGACCGATGATGGTTCGGGCAGTGGTGAAGTATTGGGTCAGGAGCTCGCGAACATCCTCGGCGTCACGCTGTTCGGAGAGCGGCGTGAACCCGACCAGGTCGGCGAAGAGGACGCTGACGTGACGCCGCTCGGACGTGGCCTGCGCGGTCGGAGTCGGTGTCTCGTGCCTTGGGGTTGTATGAGTCGGACCGGCGAGGGGTGCGCCGGCCAGTGGCGATCCGCATTCCCCGCAGAAGCGCTCGGTCTCGTCGTTGGCGGCTCCGCAGGACGGGCACTGTCGAGCCATGGCGGCGCCGCACTGGCCGCAGAATCGCCGTCCCGCCCGGTTCTCCGCTCCACAGGCCGCGCAATTCATGCGCGCTAGCGTACGCGAGCTTCTGATGGGATCGCGACAAGGTGCGGCGACACCTTCGGGTCGCGTGGACCCGCTAGGCCGACGATGCCTCCGACCAGAGGAGTTCCGACAGTTCGCCGACCGTATGCGCCACTCCGAACACCGGGCCGTCGGGCTGCAGGGTCAGCCCGGCTGCGAGCGGACCCGCGTCGACGGCGTCGAAGCCGAGTCGATCGATGAGCTGCATGACCGCGGCAACCGCCGCACGGTCATCGCCGGCAGCGGCGAGCGCGACGCGTCCGGAAGCCGAACGCGAACGCCTCGCCTCCCAAAACTCGTAGTAGCCCAGGTGGTTCAGGCTCTTCACCACGCGCGCCGCGGCGAACCAGTCCTGTACGACGACGCTGGTTCCGAGCGGCGCCGTGGCGAGCTCATCATCGATGCCGTCGATGTCCTCCCAATAGTTCATCGCGTCGACGAGAATCCTGCCGTTGAAAAGATCATGCGGCAGTTCGCGAAAGCGGTGCATTGGCACTGCCAGCACGATGAGATCGGAGAATGTCACGACCTCGTCCGTCGTGACGGCGCGAGCACCTGGAGCGAGCACGTCGACGATCAGGGCGATGCGCTCAGCGCTCCCTGATCCCGATATCGCGACGTCGTAGCCGGCCGCGAGTGCCGCGCGCGCAATCGTTGTCCCAACCTTGCCTGCCCCGACGATCCCGAGGCGCCGGTCCGCGGCCTCACCGCTCGACATGTGATCCGGCGAGCGCCGCCGCCGCCTGAGTCGGGGTATCCGGCTCGATGTCAGTCTGCGCAAGCAGTTCTCTGATGCGCGGAATCACCTCACGACCGTAGAGCTCGATCGTCGCCATCCGCTGTTCGTGGGGCACGCGCCCGGTGGCATAGGCCCAATCGAAGCGGCGGAGACCAAGCATCCGGATGACCCCAGCTATCTTGGTCGCCACGGTTTCCGGCGACCCGAGATACAGGGATCCGCTTGCGACCTCTGCGTCGAACCGGGGTCTGGTCGGGCGAGCCCATCCGCGTTCGGCCGCGGCGTTCTCGAAGATCTCAGCCCAGAACGGCCACTGAATGTCTGCAGCTTCCGCGTCGGTCCTGGCAACGAATCCGTGGGAATGCATGCCGATGGGCAGCGGCTGGTGCCCGTAGGCTTCAAGGGCGCGTTTGTAGAGGTCGACCAGCAGAGCGAATCGCTTCGGCGACCCGCCGATCACCGCGAGCATCAGGGGCAGGCCGTACCGAGCAGCGCGGATCACAGATTGGGGACTGCCGCCGACGCCGACCCATGTCGGCAGGTGCCCCTCCGGGAGCGGAGGACTGAGGTACTGGTCGGTGAGCGGGTGCCGGAAGGTGCCGGACCATGTCACCGGTTGGCTGCGCAGCAGTTTCGTGAAGAGGTCGAGCTTCTCCTCGAAGAGGTCCTCGTAATCGGCGAGGTCGAATCCGAACAGCGGGAACGACTCCGTCAACGAACCGCGGCCGACGATCAGCTGAGCGCGGCCATTGGAGACCGCGTCCAGGGTCGCGAAGTTGGTGTACACCCTGACGGGGTCCTGCGTGCTCAGCACCGTCACGGCGGTACCGAGCCGGATGCGCTGCGTCCGACCGGCGATCGCAGCCAGGATCACATGGGCTGCGGAATCCATCATGTCGGGGCGGTAGTGCTCGGCGATGTTGAAGGAGTCAATCCCGACCGAGTCGGCCAGGACCGCTTCCTCGATGGTGTTGCGGATCACGACATCGCCTGGGAGGGGCTGACCCGATTCGTCGACAGTGATGTTCACGAACGAGTCGAGTCCGAACTCAATACTCTGGTCACTCATGGCTCGCTCCTTGCGGCCGGATATGCGTCTGGGCGGCTGAGACCGGCGGACCATCGGTGGCTGCGTCGTCAGGTGGACACGGCGGGATCTCCTCGGCGATGTCGCACGGCGGCGAGCTCATCCCGACCGCCCTGACCAGGAGGTCGTGGAGCGTCCGTCGCTCCTCGGCGCTCAGGGTGCTGAAAAGCTCGTCTTCGACGAGGCGGAGGCGCGAACACGCGACCCCGAGCTCCTCGTCGCCGTGCCGTGACACCTCCACGATGTGCCTGCGGCGGTCAGCGGGGTCCCGGCGACGGGTGATCAGTGCACGCTCCTCGAGCTCGTTGAGGAGTGCGACAACGTTGCTGGGATCCAGGCTCAGCGAGTCGGCGAGGCCCTGCTGGCTTGCCGGTCCCTGCTCACTGAGCAGCCTCAGGGCGATGAGGTGGCGAGGGCGAAGGCCGCCCGGCGCCAGCGTGGTTTCGGCGGCTCGGCGTCCGACACGAGCGAGGTACTCGAGCAGCGGCAGCAACTGCTCATCCGCAGACACCTTGGTTCTGGTCGCGATCGCTGAGTTGGCCATGAGCCGATAATACACGATGCACCATCGAATTGCCTACCACCGATGATCGGGCATAGACCAGGTATGGCGCGAATCAGTCGCCGGCGAGCGCCGCCGTGCGTTCGAGAGCGGCCATCGCTGCCGGACGCGTACGACGTCCGAGTCCACACGAGGTCGAAACATCGACCTCACGGCCGACGTTGCGCTCGATCAGGCTTCGGAGCTGTCGCTGCACCTCGAGGTCCTGATCCTCGTGGACGAAGCCGGCTGCGAACCGAGTGGTTCCCGGGATCTTGAGTCGCTTCAGCGGCGCATACCACGCGGGGTCGGTGCGGGGCTGCTTCTCCGCAGCCGCGAAGGGAGCATGAATGAACTCCAGCGGCCGCCCAGCCGGCCACGCGTTGACGATCGCGTTGGCAAGGAGCACCACCGGAGCCGTGTCGGGCATCGTAGCCAGCGCCCGGTGGTTCATGTCACCCAGACACAGGTGAATGCCGAACCGCGCCCCGGCCGGCGACTGCCGTGCGAGACGGGCGACGCCGCGGCCGAGGAGTGTCGCCATCAACGGACGCAACGGCCCGGGCATCCGAGCGACGAATGCGAGCTCGGCCGGGATCTCGATCTGAAAGACGACATCTTTCCCACCCCGCCGATAGATCTCACGAATCTCGCGGAGGGTCGCCCGCCGAAATACAGCGCGATGACGCAACACCCCCACGGGCCCGAGCGTGAAGAGCGCCATGTCGAGGTCGCCGGGGACACCCGCCTGGAAGGCCAGCGCCGGGTTCCGCTGTTCCTCGCGCAGCTTCGTGAACGCGGGCCAGTTCTCCTCGAATGCGGCAACATGACCGAAGTCGAGAGTCTCCGGCCGCAACGTGTGGCCCCGACGCACTCGAAACTGCGGGACCTTGTCGTAGTCGGACCAGTCGCCGTCCTTCTTCAACTCGAGGTCCGGATGGGTCCGCATCCCCTCGATGATGTGGATGATCCAGTTGTGCCGGTCGCCCGTCTCCCCGTCGGGAAGGGAACGGAGTTTCGGTCCGAGGTACGTGACCGCAAGGCGCATCGCGTCGTCTGCGTCGTCGCCGGGCATGCTGCCCACGAGGTGCGCTGCTCGTGTCACCGCGGTCTCCTCATCGTTGCGTTCATCACCGGTGGCCGCCACGGACCGGGGGTCAACTATAGGAGCGCTCAGGCCGGAACCCGCGCCGGGAAGTCGACACCGGTGAGCTGCGCCGAGCGCGCCCACAGACGCGCGGCAAGGTCGGCGTCCTGCGATGCCTTGGACGGCGTTGTCACCACCGGTGCTCCGCGGATCTGGCCAATCCCATCTGGTCCGACGTATGTGTTGCCGGGAATGTCCTGGGTGGCGGCATACAGGGTCGGCAGAGCACCGTGCTCGGCGTCCTGGGCAACAACGCTGATGCCGATCTGCGTGACCCAGCCACGGAAGCCGCTGAGGTGCGAGGCGAGGTTCGTCTTCGTGATCCCGGGATGCGCGGACACCGCCCGCACCGCGCTGCCCGCGGCATCGAGGCGACGCTCCAATTCCAGCGTGAACAGCAGGTTCGCCTGTTTCGAGTCCGCATATGCGCGATCCCGGTTGTACGGCCGCCGCTCCCAGTTGAGGTCATTGACATCGACGTGGCCATTTCTGTGGAGCTGCGAGGAGACGGTCACCACTCGATCGGTGATATGCGGCAGCAGCAGGTTGGTCAGCGCAAAGTGGCCGAGGTGGTTGGTGCCCATCTGCAGCTCGAACCCGTCGGCGGTCGTGCCCTGCGGCACCATCATGATGCCGGCGTTGTTGATCAGGACATCCAGCTCGCCGGTCCAAGCGGCCGCGAAGGCGCGGATCGACGCCAGGTCGGTGAGGTCGAGCTCGCGGACCTCGGTCGCACCTTCTGTGTGTCGTGCGACCTCGTCGCCTTTCGCGACATTGCGCACGGCGAGGACCACATGTGCGCCGGCCCGTGCCAGCTCCGCTGTGGTCGCCTGACCCAGGCCGCTCGAAGCCCCGGTCACGATGACGGTTCGGCCGGTCATGTCGGGGAGGTCCGCCGCGGTCCACTTCCGTGCGCTCATGCCATCCACTCTGCACTCGTGCGACAGATTCGTGCAGTCGGTCGCAGCCCGTTTCGTCGGGGATTCCAAGCATGCGGCGGCTGAATGCCGGTTGTGTGCGGTCGCGGACCGACACCGTGGGTGAGCGCGCTCCAAGCTCGATGTCTCGAGGACATGGCGGAGTGCGTTCCCCCACTCTCGCACGATGTCGATCTGCTGCGCAGAGTCTTCGAGCCCGACGGAGCCGCGCGCGAGCTCCACGATCTGACAGGTATGGCCGCCGCTGGAGCGTCTCTCCCCCTCCTGCTCCTGGCGGCCGTACCTTCTCCTCCAGTCTGGTACGAACGCGGCATAATCCCGCGACAGGCCGGATTGGTCGCCGTGAGTTTCGAGCGAGGAGAGCGCAGATGGCAAAGATCGAGGAGCTGACCGATTTGCAAGCGGCCGAGTTCGGTCACGCATTCATCCGCTGGCTGATCAATGAGGATCCGGCGGAGGTCGCGCACTTCTTCGCCGATCTCGATCCCCACGCCCTCAAGGATCAGGACGCTGCCGAGCTCGGTCGCGCAGTCCTCGAGGACCTCGTCGCTGAACGCTTCGTTCAGTAGTCTCGCAGCCTGACAGACGCTGGTTAGATCGCGCCGGGCGTTGCCGTCGGCGTCGGGGTCGGCGCGGCACCCGGCGTCGCGCCTGAGCCGTACCCGCCCGGAGGTGGCGCCGTGGTCAGGCTCGACCACGCGGTTGCACCGCTCGGCGGCGTGACCGAGGGGGCAGTTCCCCAGGCGCTGAAGTTCGTGGTGAACGTCAACACAACATTCCCGGACGCCGTGCTCCCGGAGACCGTCGACCTGTAGGTGATCGGCAGGTCAGAGCGCGGAGCGATGTCAAGCCATCCCGTTCCGGCCGGAAGCCCATTGGTTGGCGGAACAGGCCCAGAGATGCGCGTGGCGGTGACGCCTCCCGGGGCCGTCGCCATCGCGCTTGACTGCGGCGTCAAGCTCATTTCGTCGGCCTGGCTCGAGGTGGTGATCCCTGGCTGGAGGACGGTGTACGGGCCGTTGCCCTGCACGACCGAGATCACCTTGTTCGCAAGGCTCGGGGCTGTCGCCGCCGTCACACCGAGCTGGTCCTCGACCGCCGGCGTGTTGCCCTGGAAGTAGACCGTGCCGTTGACCAGAACGAGGGTGAACTGCTCCGTGCCGTAGCTCGAAACGAACGTGATGGTCTGACGTCCGCCTGACTGGCCGGCGTCCCCCACGATGGTCTGGGCATCGCCTCCGCTGGAGACAGCCACGTAGTGGAAACCCGCTGTGCCTCGTGTTGCGGCGATCGCCTGAGCGTAGAGCGCCCTCGCCTGGGCAGCGCCGCTACTGGCCCCGGGGGCTGCCGTCGGTCCGTTGGTGGTCGACGGAGTGCCCTGGACATGGCGCACCAGCAGCACGCCACCGACGCCGATCGCTGCGGCGACGAGTCCGGTGGTCACGAACAGAGCGACGACGGCAAGCGTTCGGGAGTTGCGCCTCGGGGGCGCCGTCGAGGGAGCGGGCGGCCATGCGGGTGGCTGGGGCGGAAATGCCCAGCGGTCATCGTTCATCAGTCACCATGGTGAACGGTCGGGCCTTTCTGTTCGCTTTCATCGGCACCTGTGCTCGATACTAGTCGACCGGGAAAGTCGCGGCCGGCGATGCGCAACCGGTGATGAAGGAGATCGCGATGACCGATGCAGCCATGACGACGGTCTTCGACCACTTCCACGCCAGGCGCCGCAGAGATGTCGACGCCGTCGCCGCCAGCCTCGATCCCGACGTGGTCCACCAGGGGGTTCTACCCGAACTCGTGTGCAATGGACGGAGCGCGGTCGTCGACCGCATGCGCGCCTCCCTCGACGGCGGCGATAGCGGCATCGAGCACCTCGAGCTCAACGAGGCCGGCGAGAGCGTCGTGGTCGGCATCGCCGGCCCACGATTTCGCGAGATCCCGTTTCTGAACGGGGAGATCTTCATGGTGTTCAAGGTCCGCGACGGCCGGATCGTGCGCATCGATGACTATCGGACCCGCGAGGAGGCCTTCGGCGCTGTGGAGGCCCCTGCGCCCAACTGACCCGGGGTTCGTCAGCCCGCGTGGGAGTCCGGTGGTGCCGCGCCCGGATCATCCGGGGTTTCGGTCGCGCGTCGCACCGCGTCACGGGTTTCGGCCGAAGCTTTCCGGAACTCGCGGATGCCGCGTCCAACCGCGGCGCCGACATCGGGAAGCTTCCCTGGCCCCCAGATGATCAGGACCACCACGAACACGAGGATCAGCTCGGGGAGATGCCCAGCGATGTCCATGCCGATCACCAGTGTACCGCGCTGTCGCGACGCGTCTGGCACGTCTGAAGTGTCCGGTGGCTGCGATGTTAAGCCGCGTGCAATCGACAAACGCGTCGCAACGGGGTTGACCGTTCGGAGGATGCCTGTTACGGTCGGGGACCGTTCCGATCCAGTTCGCGTCCAGCTCACGGAGGCCGTTGTTGCTCGCTCGCCGCGTGTCCCTCGTCGCCTCGGCCGGCGCGATCGCACTGCTGGTGGCCGGCTCGCCGTTCAGTCAGGGTAACGTCCTTGCTGATCAGTTCACCCAGCAGATCCAGGCACTCTCAGCGCAGGCGAGTGCGCTCAGTCATGCAATCGCGTCGCTGAGCACCGCGAGCTCGGCCGCGCTCGGGAATGCGCTCGCATCCGCGCAGGCCATCGCGAACACGCAGGCGCAACTTGGGCAGGCGCAGCTGGAGCTCGACCAGGCGAACAAGAATCTCGCGAATACGAGTGCGCAACTGCAGATCGTCCACAGTGAATACACAGCCGACCAGGCCGATCTCGGCGAGATCCTCAAGCACGTGTACGAGCTGACCGACGACGGATCGGTCACCGCGATTCTTGTGGACAGCAAGAGCTTCATCGACGCGATGGATGCGCTCACGAGCGCCGACCACGTGAGCACGCGCGTGCGTCAGCTGGTGACGCAGATCCAGGGAAAGCGAGACCAGCTCGACAGGCTGCAGACCCAACAACAACAGGAGCAGCAGCACGCGAACGCGCTCGTCGCCAGTCTCCAGACCCTCGCCGCGCAGCAGGCGAGCGAGGAGCTCACCTATCGACAGCAGGCGTCGTCGCTGAAGGGCAAAGCAGCCACACTGCTGGGGGAACTTCAGGGCGTGCGAGCGAAGATCGTGGAGGTGCGTCGCGAACAGGAGGCCGCGGCCGCGGCGGCCGCTGCAGCAGCGGGCGCCGGCGCCGCGCACGTGCTTGGGAATGCGTTGCGGCCGTTCGCTTTCGGTCCGCGTCTCGACGACTATCCGTGGGGACAGTGCACCTGGTACGTGGCGTCGCTGCGCAACGTCTACTGGAGTGGTAACGCGTGGGAATGGGCGTACACCGCACGCCTCGCCGGGCGACCCGAAGGCAGGACACCACGGGTCGGCAGCCTTGTGGTGTTCGGACCGGGCAACGGCTACAGCCAGTTCGGACACGTGGCCTACGTCGTCGCCGTGCAGGGCTCGTCGAGCTTCACCGTCGATGAGGCGAACATGCTCGGCCTGGGGGTCGTCGATCAGCGCCACATCGGTTCGCTCTCCGACGTCGAGGCCTTCATCTACTAACTCGGCGTCGCGACCGCCAAGAGCTCGGCGAGCCAAACGGTAGTCTTCGTGGGCCGGCCCACATGCAAGCAAGCACATCGACGACACACACCCCCGCAGCCAGGGGTCTGCTCTTCGGATTCAGCGCGTCCTTTCTGTGGGGATTCTCGCCGCTGTTCTGGCCATTGCTCGAGCCCGCGAATGCCGTCGAGATTCTCTGCTGCCGGATCGTCTTGGGTTTCATCGTCATCGCCGTTCTGCTGGCGCTACGCCACGAGCTGAGCGGTATCCGTCATCTCGAGAGCGGCACGGTGTGGCGCCTGTGTGCAGCCGGCGTCGCGATCGCCGTCAACTGGGGGATCTACATCTGGGCCGTCAACGATGGACGTGTCATCGAGACGAGCCTGGGATATTTCATCAACCCACTGGTGACGATCGCGCTCGGGGTCGTGATCCTCCATGAGCGCCTTCGAGCCGTCCAGTGGGCGGCGGTTGGCCTCGGCCTTGTCGCCGTCACCGTGGTGAGCTTTGACTATGGCCGGCCTCCGTGGATCGCGCTGGCGCTGGCGTGCTCGTTCGCGACCTACGGATTTCTGAAGAAGAAGGTACGCGCATCGCCGCCGGGGGGCCTCCTTATCGAAGGAGCGGTGACGAGCGGACCTGCGCTCGTGCTGCTCGGGGTGCTTGCGCTTATCGGGCGGGCAACCTTCGTGGGGCACGCGGCGAGCCCGGGGCATCTCGGCCTGCTGCTCCTCGCGGGGCCGGTGACGGCAGTCCCATTGCTCTTCTTTGCCGCTGCGGCCACCCGGCTGCCGCTGTCAACCATGGGCTTGCTCCAGTACGCGACTCCCGTGATCCAGTTCGCCATCGGCGTCCTGATCCTCCGTGAGACCACGTCCTCTGCGCTGCTCTTCGGGTTCGGCCTCGTGTGGATCGCTCTGGCAATCCTTGGCTTCGACGGCCTTCGGCACCGCGGTCGGGCGCCGGCCGTGGTCGCCGCATAGGTCGATTGAGGCCGAGCTTTGCTCATCTTTGGCCTCATGTAGCTAAGTTATGTAAGTCTCATAAGATCGGTTTGTTGGCATAAGATTCGTTGAATCCATGGATGAGCTCGCCAATCCGTTCCGTCCAGGTGCCGGTACTCCCCCTCCCGCTCTGACCGGCCGGGACGAGCTCATCAACCGATTCGGAGTCGCCTTCCGCCGGGCAGCCGCGGGGCGGCCGGGCAAGAGCCTCCTGATGATCGGGCTGCGCGGAGCCGGCAAGACCGTCCTGCTGAACCGGTTCGCCGAGATCGCCGAGCAGGAGGGGTTCCGGGTTGGGCTGATCGAGGCGCCCGAGCACGGCCATTTCCCGTCGCTCCTGGCGGCTCGCCTGCGCCGGATCCTCATCCCGCTCAGCAGCAACGTCGTCTCGACCGCCGTGACCCGTGCGCTTCGCGTCCTCAAGACCTTCACCCTGCAGCTTCCCGACGGCACCCGGGTCTCCGTCGACGTCGAGGCGCTCAAGGGATTGGCGGACTCCGGGAACCTCGCCGACGACGTCACCGACCTCCTGGTCGCGTGCGGCGAGGCGGCGCGCGATCGGGGCACCGGCATCGTGCTCGCCGTTGATGAGCTGCAGTACGTGCGGCCCGAGGAACTCTCCGCGCTGATCGTCGCCGTCCACCGGACCAATCAGCTCAACCTGCCCGTGATCCTCACGGGAGCCGGCCTTCCGCAGCTGCGAGCCCTGGCCGGCGAGGCGAAGTCGTATGCCGAGCGGCTGTTCGACTTTCCCGAGATCGGTTCGCTCGGCGACGACGATGCTCGCACCGCACTCGCCGCACCCGCGGAGGCGAGTGGCGCCGCGATTGACCGCGAGGCGCTGGACATCATGGTCGAGCGCGCCCACGGGTATCCGTACTTCCTGCAGGAGTGGGGATACCACGTCTGGAACATCGCACCGCAGAGCCCCATCAACGTCGATGACGTCGATCGCGCCGCCCCGCGGGTTCAGGACCAGCTTGACCAGAACTTCTTCCTGGTTCGCCTCGACCGGCTGACGCCCCGAGAGCGGGAGTATCTGGTCGCCATGGCCTCCCTGGGAGCGGCACCGCAGCGCTCCGGCGACATCGCGGCAGCGCTCGGAGTGCGCGTCGAGTCGGTCGCGCCGCGGCGTTCGGCGCTCATCGCAAAGGGCATCATCTACAGTCCCGCACACGGAGACACCGCATTCACGGTCCCCCTCTTCGACGAGTTCCTCAAACGCCTGGAGGCGCAACGCTCATGAACGACACCGAGTTGGTCCACCTCGGCCTGGACGGTGGCGTCGCCACCGTCACGCTCGATTCGCCACGCAACCGCAACGCGCTGTCGCAACGGCTCGTCGCCGAGCTCACCGAGCGGCTCCAAGCGGCGAGCGCGGATGGCGCCGTCCGCTCGGTGGTGCTGACGCACACCGGGACGACGTTCAGCGCGGGCGCGGACCTTGCCGAAGCCTCGACGGGGCCCATGACCGGTACCGCGGGCGCACTCCTCGCGCTGATCCGCCTGATCGTCGATGTCCGCCAGCCCGTTATTGCCAAGATCGACGGTAATGTGCGGGCCGGAGGCGTCGGACTCATCGGAGCGTGTGACATCGTCGTCGCGGGCCCGCGAAGCACGTTCGCGATCACCGAAGCCCGGCTCGGACTTGCAGCCGCGGTCATCTCCGTGGCGGTGCTCCCTCGCCTGGACGAACGCTCCGCGGCCCGCTACTACCTGACCGGCGAGACCTTCGATGCCGCGGAAGCGCAGCGCATCGGCCTGGTCACCCTCGCGACCGACGCCATCGACGGTGCCGTCGCGACCCTGACCTCCGAACTTCGCCGGTGTTCGCCGCAGGGACTCGTCGAGTCGAAGCGCATCGCGAACCGCGGGGTCCGGGAGGCGATCGACCGGTACGGGGACGAGATGGTGGAACTGTCCGCGCGCCTCTTCGCCTCCGACGAGGCTCACGAGGGGATGACGGCATTCCTCGAACGCAGGCCGCCGCGTTGGGCGTCCTGACCGGACCAGCAGGGGCGAGGACATAATCCGCGCGGTGACCAGCCAAGCCTGGGGTTCGCAACCGCCCTTCTCGACTTCCGGTGCAAGTCCCACGGCGGCACTCCGGCACGTGCTCCTCTGGGCATCCCGGCGACCGCAGATCAAGCGCATGGTGACCTCGGCCCCGCTGACGCGTGACGTCGTCCGCCGGTTCGTCGCCGGCGAGACCATCGACGACGCGCTCCGGGTCACCAGGGCGCTGACCGGCGAGGGTCTGCGCGTGTCCCTCGATCATCTCGGCGAGGACACGCTGGACGCGGCGACGGCCCACGCCGGCGTCGACGCGTACTGCTCGCTCGCCGCCCGTCTGTCTGACGAGGGCCTCGCCGCCCGCGCGGAGATGTCGGTGAAGCTGTCCGCCGTTGGCCAGGCGCTCGACGAATCCATGGCGCTCGACAACGCGCGGCTCATCTGCGAGGCGGCCCGCTCCGCCGGCTCCTCGGTGACGATCGACATGGAGGACCACACAACCACCGACTCCACGCTGCGCATCGTCGGGCTGCTGCGCCGGGACTTCCCGTCGACCGGAGCGGTCCTCCAGGCATCGCTCCACCGGACCGAGGACGACTGTCGCGCGCTGGGAGTGCCCGGGTCGCGGATCCGGCTGTGCAAGGGGGCGTATCTGGAGCCGCCGTCCGTCGCCTGGCAACGCCCGGACGATATTCGCGCCGCCTACCTTCGCTGTCTCACCGCACTGATCACCGGGGGGGCCCTCCCGATGGCGGCCACGCACGACCCGAGGCTGGTCGAGGCAACCCGTCGTCTCGTCAGCGATCTCGGTGGATCCGGATTCAACCACGAGTACCAGATGCTCTTCGGGATTCGACCCGATGAGCAGCATCGCCTGAGTGCCGCCGGGGAGACGGTGCGGGTCTACGTGCCCTTCGGCGTGCAGTGGTATGGCTATCTCATGCGCCGCATGGCCGAGCGACCCGCCAACACCGCGCTCTTCCTGCGCGCCCTGATGAGCAGGAACTGATGGCAACGGAGATGTCCGGCCAGCGCGTCGTCGTCACCGGCGGCGCCGGCTTCATCGGCGTGCACAGCGTCGAAGCATTGCTCGACGCCGGTGCGGATGTGCTGGTCATCGACGATCTGCGCCATGCCTCGTACCGGCCGCTGCCGGCTGCCGCAACGCTCGAGCGGGTGGACATTGCCGAGCCTGAGGCGCGCACTGCGATCCAGGCGTGGTACCCGGCGGCCATCCTGCACCTCGCAGCGCAGGGCGGCGTCAACAGATCCTGGCGTGAACCTGCGGCCGATGCGCACATCAACGTGCTCGGAACCGTGAGCGTGCTCGCGGCCGCCATGGCCTCCGGATGCCGGCGGGTGGTCGTCGCCTCGTCAGGCGGCGCGCTGTACGGGGCATCGCGTCGCCTGCCCACGCCGGAGGATGAGCCGGCGCAGCCGCGGTCACCCTACGGCACCGCCAAGCTCAGCATCGAGTACTACCTCGGTCATTTCACGCGCGCGGGCGCCATCGACGCACTGGCGCTCCGCTACGGCAACGTCTACGGACCCGGGCAGGACGGCACCGGCGAAGCCGGTGTCGTGGCGATCTCCAGCCACCGGTTGCTCGACGGCAAGGCGCCGGTGATTCGGGGCGATGGAGCCCAGACGCGTGACTTCACCTACGTCGGCGATATCGTCGCTGCGAACGTGCTCGGCCTGACCTCGAAGGTCACCGGGGCCATCAACATCGGCACCGGCCGCGAGACGTCGATCGGCGATCTCGTCGGCCGCCTCTGCACGCTCGCGGGATATCGCGGCGAACCCGAGCGTGAGGCCCTCCCCACTGGCGAGGTGACTCGCAGCGCACTCGACAACACGCTTGCCGCCGAGCGCCTGGGATGGCGCCCGAGCGTCAGCCTCGACGAGGGCCTGGCGCGGACACTCGCCAGCTTTCGCGACCAGCTTCGCTGATCACGCAGCCGCGTGGGCGGCGGTCATCAGACCGGAGACGTCGAGCACCAGAGCCACCGCCACGAGGAGGGCGATCGCGGCGCCTCGCGCCTGGGAGAGCGGGCCGGTCCGGCGCCAGGCGATGGTCCAAGCGGTGATCGGAGCCGCGGCGCCCACCGCCACGAGCAGGTAGCGGGCCTGCGGCTGGAGATCGAAGGTGGCCGAGTTCAGCAACGACTGCGCTGCCGCAACCACGAGCACGGCGAGCAGCACCATCGCGACGCCCTGGCGCACTGCGTCCCATCGCGCCCAGGAGCGTGCCACCGCGACGCAGGCACCCAGGGCAACGACCGTGATGACGGCGATGGCGAGCGTGCTGGGCAGCGGCCGGATCCCGAGGATCGAGATCGCCACCAGGTGCGCGCCGTTGCCGTACATGCCCACCAGGCTCACCGCAGTCGCTGCGATGTAGCCGCGCACCTGAGCGAACGAGTCGAACACCTGACGCTGCGCCGTGATGGGATGCAGCGGCGGGAGCGGGCTTCCGAATTCGATGGCGTTGCGCACGAACCACCATCCCGCCAGCACGATCGCGGGGAGCAGCAGGGCGGTGACATGGACAGGACGCAGCTGCCGGGCGAAACGCACGACGACAAGGAGCAGCAGCAGGGCCGCCAGGACCCAGACGGTCTCCTTGGCGAGCACTGCGAGCGCGACCGCGAGCCCGACGCCGAGGGCGAGGCGCGGTGTCAGCAGCGTGCTCTGCATCACGACCACACCCGCCAGCACGAGGAGCGCACCCGCGAGCCAGGCGAGGTTGTCATCGTTGACCGCCCCCGCGAGGTACTGGGCCTCGGGGAGGAGCGCCACGAGCGCGGCAGCCCCGACGGCGAGCGCGGGCCTGAGCGGAAAGAGACGGCGCCCCACTGCGTAGACGGTGAGGATGGTCAGCACGCCGAGCACGACGGAGACCAACCGGATCAGGCGCGGGTCGTCGCCGGTGAGCTTGGCGACGATCGCCCCCAGCAGGTAGTAGAGGGGCGGCTGCTGGCGCTCGGGCTCCCCCGCCGGCGGCAGCCGGAGGTGATCGGCGATGCCGTTGATGTAGTGGAGGTGCGAGAGCTCGTCGGGCGATGCGCCGACCGGCGTGATCCGTGTGTACGCGATGGCGAAGCCGGCGAAGATCGCGACGGCCAACCCGAGGAGCACCCGGTCAGCCCGATACCGGGGCGCACGGGTCGCGGAATCCATCGGGATCACGGGAGGCGCTGGGCGCTGTCCGCCCGAACCCAGACGCTGTCCGGGCCACTGTGATACTCGTCAACGTACTCACCGCTGTCGAGCAGCGTGCCGATCTCCGGAAAGAGCACCTGCGCGCCGGAGTCGACGACGATCAGCACAGGTCGCTGTTTCGCGACGTACTGCTCCACCGGCCCGCCATACCCGAGCAGCACCTCGTCGTTGTAGATGGGCGGAGTGCGCATGACGATCTGCAAGTTTGCAAGCGCATAGACCCACGAGTCATACGACCAGACGACGGCCGTGTCCCCGCTGAACCCGTGCGCGGTGATCCAGGCCGCGGCGTTGGCATCACCGGCGACCCGGTAGTCGAAGTGATCGAGCCACTGCGTCCGCCAGGTCGGATCGAATGCGGCGACCACCGCGCCGCCGTAATAGTCGCTCAGCGTGTGGGAGTTGGTGGCTGACGGCGTGATCGGCACCCAGTCGAACCCGGCGACCTTCGCCATCAGGATCGCGATCACCAGGCCGGCAGCCTGCAGGCCAGGGCCGACCAGGGAGCGCGAGCCGCCGGCGCCGATCCAGCTTCTCGACGGCAGGGCGATGCCTGCGGCGAGCAGCGTGAGCGGCGCGACCGCCGGCTCCAGGAAGTGCGGATACTGCTGGCCGGCCACCGCAGTCACCACCAGGGTCGCGCCGGCCCAGAGCGCGAGCACCCAGTCGACCCGTGCGCGGTGACGGTTCAGGATCGCACCGGCGGCGATGAGCAGCGCCGCGCCGCCGGCCAGGGCGAAGTGCGCGAGGCCACCAAGAGCGCTCGTGGGGAGCGTCTGCTTCGTGTAGCCCACGTAGAAACCGGCAAGGGCGAACGCGACGTTGCCCGCCCCGGCGGTGATGATCGCCGCGGTCAGCCAGACGCCGGTGATGGCGACCACCGTGCCGAGAAAGATGAAGGCGTCACGGCGGAGCAGCCTTGGGGCGATCAGCATCGCCAGGAAGAATGCCGAGGTCTCGGCCACGGCGGTCTGCTGGTAGGCGACCGCGGCAGCCATGAGCACACCCACCGCCATCGGCCAGCGCGGAATCCGGCGCGGATGGTCACGCGGATCGCCTCGGAAGATCCTGACCAGGATGATGGCCCCGGCCCATGAGAGCGGCGCGATCATCAGGCTCTCGGGGAGCGCCAGTTCGGCGTCCACCAGCGGCGTCCCGAGGATGACCGCGGCGATCACGCCGGCGATCAGCGCGCGCCGCGGTGTGTACAGCCGCGTGGCCGCCCAGACGATGGCCGTGACCGCCACCGCGCCGCTGATGAGAGTCAGCAGATGGAGTGCGATCTCGCTCGACGCGAACAGCTTCACGTCGAGTGCGATCGTCCAGAGCATCAGCGGCGGCTTGTTGTTCCAGGTCTGCGAGTAGAGCACCTTGCCCTGGAGCAGCTCACGGGCGACGTTCAGGTACCCCGCCTCGTCGGTGTACCAGTGGGGCTCCATGAACGACGGCAGCCGGAGCACCGCCAGGACGAGCAATCCTGGAATCGCCGCCCTGCGCACCTAGGCTCGCTCCCTGCGGGCGCCCTCCGGTCGCCAGGTCATCGCCAGGGACACGCGCAGACGGATCACGTCGCGCATCGCTCGAGCCACGGGGATCAGCCGTCCTCCGGATCGGCGTCCAGCAAGCCGAGGCAGGTGCTCCACGCGCACCTGGATCACCCGGAATCCCAGCCGGTGGGCTTTGAAGAACATCTCCGGATTGAACACCGCCGACCGAGCGCGGATCGGGGTGACGGCATCCCAGAGCTCGCGGGTGAACACCTTGAGGCCGCAGTCGAAATCGAGCTCGCGGATGCCGAAGGCGAGGCGCACCACCCGGTTGTACACGCCGCTGACGAACGACCGATACCACGGGTCGGCCCGGCGGTTGCGAATCCCGGCCACCATGTCCGCGCGGTCGAGCGCAGCGATCAGCCTCCCGAGGTCGGCCGGATCAAACTGACCATCGCCGTCCATGAAGGCGAGGATCCTGCCTCGCGACGCCCGAAGCCCGTCGCAGACGGTCACCGCATAGCCGCGCTGCTGCTTGTGGGTCACAACGGTCAGGTTCCTCGCGGCCTCGCCCATGGCCGTCCGCGCCGCCCCGACCGTGTCGTCCTCGCTGGCGTCGTCCACCAGCACGATCTCGTAGGTCCTGCCCTCCTGGGACAGGACCGCCATGACATCCCGGAGGACGCGCCCGATGTTCTCAGCCTCGTTGTGGGCCGGGATCGTCAGGCTGACGTCGACCTCGGGTAGCGCCACCGGCGCTACGCCACCGTCTCCGCTGCGGGAGCCGCGACGCGCGACTTGCCCGTGGCCGCACGGGAGCGGCCGGTCGTCCATTCGACGTCGGACACGCCGACCTGCGCCACGTCCACGCGGTCGATGTGCTCTTCAACCGTCGCGATCACGGAGTCGATGAGCGTGCTCCGAAGCTTGTGCGCCTCGAGCCCGAGGTCCACGAGCAACTGGTGCTTGGCGTTGTAGAAGTGGGTGTCCTTTTCGAAGCGCGGGTTCGGGGTGTGGTCGATGGTGGTCTCGCCGCCGTGGGCCGCACGCGCATCACGCACGAGCTCAGCCAGTTGGAGCACCGAGAACTGCTCCGTGAACTGGTTGAAGACGCGGAATTCGCCGGGCTTCGCGGGATGGTCGATGCTCAGCTGCACGCACGCCATGGTGTCGCGGATATCGAGGAAGCCGCGCGTCTGACCCCCGCTGCCGTACACGGTGAGCGGTTTGCCGATCGCCGACTGCACGATGAACCGGTTGAGCACGGTGCCCCAGATGCCGTCGTAGTCGAACCTTGTGGCGAGCTCGGGATGCAGGCTGGTCTCCGGGGTGGTGCAGCCATAGACGACGCCCTGATTGAGGTCGGTCGCGGCGATGCCCCAGGCGCGGCACACGAAGTGGATGTTGTGACTGTCGTGCACCTTGGAGAGGTGGTAGAAGCTGCCGGGAAGCTTCGGGAACGGCAGCGTGTCGCTCCTGCCGTTGTGCTCGATCGTGATGAAGCCTTCCTCGATGTCGATGTTCGGGGTGCCGTACTCGCCCATAGTGCCCAGCTTCACCAGGTGGCACTCGGGCGCATGCTCGTGCAACGCGAAGAGCAGGTTGAGCGTGCCTGCGACGTTGTTGAGCTGGGTCATCACCGCGTGCTCGCGGTCGATCATCGAGAACGGCGCCGAACGCTGCTCCGCGAAGTGGACCACCGCGTCGGGCTGCGTGGATGCGATCAGGTCGGCGGTCGCGTCAGCATCGGTGAGATCGATAAGACGCCACTCGATGTTGCCCTTGCCCAGCTCGCGCCAGCGCTCGACCCGTCGCTCCATTGTGGAGATCGGGATGAGCGACGACGTGCCGCACTCGAGATCCCAGCGGCGGCGAACGAGGTTGTCCACCGCGATGACGCGGTAGCCCTGGCCGGACAGGTGCATCGCCTGCGGCCAGCCGAGATAGCCGTCCGCCCCGAGCACGATCACCGTTCTGTTGCGCATGCAAGAAGCTCCTGGGAGTGATGGGACCCTGCGACCTTCGCGAAGAAGAGCTTTCGAAGGGGTTATGGACTGGATTATGCCTACACGATCCGTCCATTGGCCACGCGAGGCGCTCTTTGCCGGCGGGAAACCGGCGGAACCAGCGTATTCGAATTGGTCAATCGATCGACCGGGCGCGGACAAAAGAGCGACAATCAACTCTCGTGTCGATCTCGGGTTCCTCTCGCCGTGCACTGCTGCTCCGCGCAGCCGTCACGAGCGTCGTCACCGTCGTGGTCCTGCTCCTCGTCTGGCGCCTGTTCGGCGGGAACCACCTCAGCTGGCAGGGCATCAACCCGAACGCCGGGTCGATCGCGCTCGCCGCGTTCGGTGCCGCCTGCTTCCTCATCGGCCGGGCGTGGCGGTTCGGAGCGCTCCTTCCGAGGCGGAAGGGCAGCGCGCGCGAGTTGCTCGGCGCCACCGCTGCATCGTGGGGAGCCGGCCTGCTGCTCCCCGGCCCGTCCGCCGACGTCACGTTCGTCGCTCTGGCCAGGACGCGGTTCGGCGTCGGTGTGGCCCGGGGGTCAGGCAGTGCGATCGTCGCCCGCATCCTCGACGTCGTCAGCCTCTCGGCGATCGCCGTCGTCGCCTCCTTCTTCACGGCGAACCACGTTCACCCTGCCGTCATCTTGGCGGCAGCCGCCGCTTTCGCCGTCGGTCTCGGCGTTCTGCTCTCGCTGATCATCCCGGGACCCCGGACGCTGGTGACGCGCCTGGCGGCACGGATTCCGAGGCTCGCCGGGCTGGCCGCACGGGCCGAGGCCGAGCTCGACGTGCTCAACAGCCGGGCACGCTGGGCAAACCTGGTCGGCAGCACCATCTTCTGCAGGATCGCCACCGTCATCCAGTACGCCGCACTGATGAGTATGGTCGGGCTGCACCTGGGCTTCTGGCAGACATGGTTCGTCCTCTCCATCCGAACGCTGCTGCTCACCATCCCCATCCAGGGGATCGCCGGAATCGGCACCGGCCAAGCATGGTGGGCGGGAGCGCTGCTCCTCGAAGGCGTTCCCGGTTCGCTCGCCGTGGGCGCAGGGTTGACCCTCCAGGCGATCGACCTCGCGGTCTCGCTGCCGGTTGCCGGACTCGGGAGCACGCTGCTCTTCCGCCGCAACCGGGATGGCGCGGCAGCGGAGGGGAGTGAGGACGGCGTGTCCGAGGAGAAGGACAATCCCGGACTTGACGTGATGGGTGCGCCGACGCCGACCTCGCGCGAACCCCTCCACGTCGCCTGAGACAGCCACCACAGCGCATCACCACCTGGAGGGGTACCCATGCCCGTGATCGATCACGACGGTGAGTACGACGTTGTCGTCGTCGGAGCTGGGTCGACCGGCGAGAACGTCGCCGGGCGCGTCGTCAGAGGCGGTCTGACCTGTGCGGTGGTCGAGAGCGAGCTGGTCGGCGGCGACTGCTCCTACTGGGCGTGCATGCCGAGCAAGGCGCTCCTCCGCAGCGGTCAGGCGCTGCGCGCGGCCCTGGCGGTCGACGGCGCCAGGCAGGCGGTCACCGGCACACTCGACAGCGCGGCCGTCTTCCGCCGACGCGACAACTTCACCTCCCATTGGAAGGATGACAGCCAGGTGCAGTGGCTGGACCGCCAGCCCGTCGACCTCGCCCGAGGCAGGGGCCGCCTCGCGGGAAAGCTCCGGGTCACGGTGACCCCGGCAGAAGGTTCGGAGTTCACCCTCGCTGCTCGGCACGCCGTCGCGCTGTGCACCGGCAGCAGAGCATCGATCCCGCCGATTCCCGGCATCGAATCCGCCCATGCCTGGACGAGCCACGAGGCCACCAGCGCCCAGGCGGTGCCCCGCCGCCTCGTCATCATCGGCGGCGGCGTCGTCGCCTGCGAGATGGCCGACGCATTCAAGAGCCTCGGCAGCGAGGAGGTGACGCTCGTTGTCCGCGATGACCGCATCCTCGGCAACAACGAGGACTTCGCGGGGGAGGCGGTGCTCGCGGCCTTCGAGCAGCGCGGCATCGAGGTGTTCCTCAGCACCGCCACCGAGCGGGTCACCCGTGCGGCCGGCGGCGAGGTCTCCGTGGACATCGCCGACCTCGAAGGCGGCAACCGGAGGACGCTCACCGGCGACGAGATCCTGGTGGCCACCGGCCGTGCGCCCCGCACCGACGAGATCGGCCTCGACAGCGTCGGCCTCCGGCCCGGGTCATGGCTCAACGTCGACGACACCTGCAGGGTGGAGGGCGGCGGGGACTGGCTCTACGCCGCCGGGGATCTCAACCACCGGACCCTGCTCACCCACATGGGCAAGTACCAGGCGCGCGCCTGCGGCGACGCCATCGTGGCCCGCGTCAAGGGCGAGCTGACGGGCGATCCGCCGCCCTGGTCCGCCTTCGCCGCCACCGCCGACCACGGCGCGGTACCCCAGGTGATCTTCACCGATCCGGAGATCTCCGCAGTGGGACTGACCCACGCCGGCGCGGTGGCGGCCGGTTTGCGGGTGCGCGCGGTCGACTACGAGATCGGCGAGGTATCCGGAGCGGAGTTGCTGGCGGACGGCTATGCCGGCCGCGCGCGGATGGTGGTCGACGAGGATCGCAAGGTCATCGTCGGCGTGACGTTCGCGGGCCCGGGAGTCGGTGACCTCATCCACGCAGCAACGGTTGCCGTGGTCGGCCAGGTGCCGCTTGACCGGCTCTGGCACGCCGTCCCGTCCTACCCCACGATCAGCGAGATCTGGCTCCGGCTCCTCGAGACGTACGGCCTGTAGGTCAGTTCCCGATGTGGTTCGCGGGAACGGCGCCCATCTTGCCGGCCTGATAGTCGGCGAGCGCCTGCGCGATCTCCGCGTGGGTGTTCATGACGAACGGGCCGTAATGCGCCACCGGCTCGCGGATCGGGCTGCCGCCGAGGATCAGCAGGTCCAGGTTCGGATGGCGGCTCTCCTGGTGGGTTCCCGCCGTGGCCGTGATGACGTCGCCCGCGCCGAGTGCGGCGAGCTGACCCGACTGGATGGGACGGCGCTCCTCACCGACCGTTCCGCTGCCGGAGAGCGCATAGACGAGAGCGTTGAAATCACGCGGCCAGGGCAGCACGAGCCGCGCCCCGGGGCTCACCGTGACGTGCGCAAGCGATATCGGCGTGTACGTGACGCCCGGTCCGCGATGACCGGCGACCTCGCCCGCGATAACCCGCAACAGCGCGCCTCCGTCGTATGAGGTCAGGAGCGCGACGTTGCCCGCGCGGATGTCCTGATATCGGGCGGGAACCCACTTCTGTGCAGCCGGAAGGTTCACCCACAACTGGAATCCGTGGAAGAGACCACCACTGGCGATGAGCTCTTCGGGCGGACGCTCGATGTGCAGGATCCCGGCGCCGGCCGTCATCCATTGCGTATCGCCGTTGGTGATCAGGCCGCCGCCACCGTTGCTGTCCTGGTGCTGAAACGTCCCATCGATCATGTACGTGACCGTTTCGAAGCCGCGATGCGGATGCCATGGCGTGCCCTTGGGTTCACCGGGCGCGTACTCGACCTCGCCCATCTGATCCATGTGGATGAACGGATCGATGAGTGCGGGGTCGGTGCCGGCAAACGCACGGTGCACCGGGAACCCCTCTCCCTCGAAGCCGCGCGGCGCGGTGGTCACGCTGATCACCGGACGGAAGGTCGTGGCGCTCGGATCCGGCTGCGGGATGTGGGGCAGCGCGGTGATGTCGTCAACGGTCACAGCGGGCATGGTCGAATTCCTTACAGAGCAAGCGCCTTCACGGGCGCCATGACATGTTCCAGGTCCCAGCTCACGCCGGGGACGTCGATGTAGAGCTCGATCTCGTTGCCATCGGGATCGACGATGTACAGGCTGTGGCTCACGGTGTGGTCACTGGTCCCGACGATCTGCACGCCCGTCTCCTGACAGCGACGTATGGCGTCGCGCAACTCGTCGTCCGTGTCCCCCACCTTGAGGCCGAAGTGATAGAGGCCGACGTGCCTGCCACGCGGCAGGTCCTGAGCGTCCTCCCCCACTTCGATGAGCAGCAATTCATGATGCGTCCGGCCGCTGCTGAACAGCGCAACCGGCACGCGGCCCAAGGGGCCGTCCTCGGCGGCCACGAGCCGTTTCCAGCCGAGGATGTCGCCGTAGAACGTGGCGGATCGCTCGATGTTGTGCACGTACAGGACGATGTGTCCGAGTTCCTTGACTTCCATGGCGTCAAGCTTACCCGCACGCTCTCGAGCCAAACAGGGCGGCATCCCCGACGCGCCGATCGAGGCGCCTGAGCGAGGATGGTGGCGTGCGCGGGGTACGACTGTCCTATCAGCAGATCATCGCCATGATCTACGTCGTCGCCATGTTCATGACGATCATGGATGCGACGATCGTCTACGTCGCGCTGCCGGCGATCGCTCGCAACTTCAGCGTGAGTCCCGCGGCGACCGACGGCGTCGTGGTCGGGTACCTGGTGAGCCTCGCCGTCTGGATCCCGGCCTCGGGATGGGTCGGCGATCGCTTCGGCACCAAGCGCACGTTCATCGCCGCGGTGCTGCTGTTCACGGTCGCGTCGGCGCTCTGCGGACTCTCGCAGTCGCTGCTCGAGCTGGTGCTGTTCCGCATCCTCCAGGGCGCGGGCGGCGGCATGCTCACTCCGGTGGGCATGGCGATGCTCTATCGCGCCTATCCGCCGGCGCAGCGTGCCCGGGTCGCGCGTATCCTCGTGATCCCGACAGTCATGGCGCCGGCCCTCGGGCCGCTCATCGGTGGCGCGCTCGTCGACAGCCTGTCCTGGCGCTGGGTCTTCTTCGTCAACGTCCCGATCGGCCTCGCCGCCCTCGTCTTCAGCACGCTGAAGCTCACCGAGCATCGCGAGCGCGCCGGCGAGCGTTTCGACCTGCCCGGCTTCGTCCTGGCGGCGCTGGGCTTCGGACTCTTCCTCTATGCGCTCAGCGAGGCGGCGACCCTCGGCTGGGCGTCGCCGCTCATCGTCGTGACCGCGGCCGGCGGAGCGGCGCTCATCGCCGCGCTGGTCTGGGTGGAGCTGCATGCCGATCAGCCGATGATCGACTTCCGGTTGCTGCGCAACCGCCTCTTCGGGGTGGCCAACCTCGCGTCACTCTTCGCCGCGGCCGGATTTCTCGGCCTGCTCTTCGTCGCGCCGATCTGGCTGCAGACGGGCCGCGGGCTCTCCGCCCTCGTGTCCGGGTCGAGCACCGCGCCGGAAGCGCTCGGGGTGCTGGTGTCGTCGCAGCTGGTCGGGCGCCTCTACCCGCGCGTCGGGCCTCGGCGCCTGATCAGCGGGGGCCTCGTCGGCGTCACCGTCGCAACCTCCCTGCTCGCGTTCCTGCTGAATGGCAACCTCTGGGTCTTCCGGGTGGTGATGTTCTTTGTCGGTGTCGGATGGGCGTACGTGGTGATCTCGATGAACGCCGGTGTCTTCGCGCAGATCTCACCACGTGACACGGGACGCGCCACTGCGCTCTACAACGCCCAGCGGCAGCTCGCAGCCGCGCTCGGCGTGGCGACGCTCTCGACCATCATCGGTACCCAGAGCGGGACCGCCGGCCTCGCCGGCAACGTCACCGTGTTCCGTATCGCCCTCTTCGCCGTCGCCGGCTTCTGCCTTGCCGGCGCCATAATCGCCTTAGCAATCAGAGACCAAGACGCAGCCTCAACGATGCGAAAAGCCGCCGTCGCAACGAGCGCCGTGCCTGTCGCCTGAGGGATTCTCTCCACGGAAGGAGAGCGTTTCCTGAGGTGGTTCTGACTGGCGGCTGGCCGCGGCTGCGCCGTCTGGGCCGCCGAGATCAAGGAAGCGACAAGCCCGCGAGGGAGCGCATTCCAATGCGTGACCGAGTGTGGCGCCGGAGCTGACGCCGAGATCGGCGAGTCCAGACGGATGCAGCGGCGGCCAGCCGCCAGTCAGAACTCCTTTAGTGGGAGCAGGACTTGGCTTCGCCGGCGGAGTCGGAAGTCTGAAACGAGTGACCGCAACCGCAAGTGCGAACAGCATTTGGGTTGTGGATGGTGAATCCGCCACCCATCAGCTCGTCGACATAATCGATCTCGGCGCCCTGGAGGTACTGCGACGAGTACGCATCGACGTACACCTTCATGCCTCCATCGACGTCGACGACCTGGTCGTCTTCGCGGGGCGGATTCTCATCCAGGCCCATCCCGTACGAGAAGCCTGAGCACCCACCAGACTGGATGAAGACCCGAAGTCCGAGGGCGCGATCGGCAGGCTGGTCGGCGATGAGGCCCTTGAGCTGCTCACGGGCGGCGTCGGAGATCGTGACGATGGACGGGGAGGTGATTGCCATGACATCAACAATCATACGTCACGCCCCCGTCCGGGAAACCTCGCCACTGGTCCGAGACCCGTCCGCGACCGGCACTCGACGCGGATTCCGATCGCCGAGGAGACCTCGGGCGTCCGGCTCCCCGGCATGGAGCCGGTTGGCGACCGCGCCCAGGAGGATGAATTCAGCAAGGAAGTACAGCCACGTCGCCAGGAGGAAGAACAGCGCGAGTGCCGCCCCGTACGTGGAGAACCCCTTTGCGAACTTCGTGTAGACGGGCCACAGCAGGGTGAGCGCCTCCATCGCGACGCCGGCGATGACAACCCCCGGCCACAGCTCACCGACCCGATGCGTTCGGTTGGGCACCAGGCGGTAGATGGCGAGCATGAATACGAACCACACCACCAACCCGATCAGCGGCTCGAAGGCGAACCCGAGCCCCGGGAGCGCGGTCAGCGCGTTGACCCCGATGGTCGCCACCAGCGCCACCACGAATACCAAGGTCATCACCAGGGCCATCGCGCGCTGTCGGAGGAAGTTGCGCTGACCAATCCCGACCACCTTGCCGAGTGAGAACTCCATCGCGGTGAACAGGCTGCTGCCGCTCCACAGCAAACCGACGATGCCCACGGTGCCGAACAGCCCCGAGTAGTGCCGGACCCCGGTGAACGCAGCTTCCAATTCCGGTGCCGCGCTCTGCGGGAAGAACCCGAGGATGGCGTTCAGCACGTTCGACTGCGCGCCCGCCGACTGCGTCGCGAAGCCGAGGATCGCGAGCAACCCAAGGATGAGCGGGAACATGCTGAGGAACGAGTTGAATGCGAGACCGGAGGCGTAGTTGCCCGCCTGGCTCGACCCGAATGCGGCGATGAGCCGCCCCGGATATGTCTGCATTGCCCATCCGGCGATCGACGTCAGGCGGCGCTTCACGACGTCAGATTGACACGCCGTACCGGCCGTGGACGACCACCCGGGCTCCTGGCGCTCAGTCCGACGACGACGTGCTCGCGGCCTCGGCCGCGTATCGCGGCAGGTGGACATCGTCCAATCCCACAAAACGGATCGCGCCGGCAATCAGGTGGTGACCGGCGACCTCGTCGATGAGCCGGAGCATCTCCTTGCAGATCTGCCGGTAGCTCGGATGGCCCTGTGGCGATGTGCGCAGCTCGATCATGTGCATCGCCTCACGTGCATTGAGCTTGATCAGGTAGCGCACGCGGTGACCGAGCGTGACCAGGTAGCCCGCCTGCTGCGGGAACGTGTCGGCGATTTCGCGATACGCGGCCTCCGCCTCGCGCACGGCGACATGCCAGCGTTCGGCCAGCCCGGCATCGACGACTGCGTCGGGGATCTCGTACCCCAGCGACGGAGTCAACTCCTGCCACTGGATCGTGAGCATGCGATGGCGTTGCAGGTCACGGAAGGCGCCGTAGTCGGAGACGACCTCGAAGGTGTAGTCACAGTGCTCGAACCCACGGCCGGGGCGGTGGCGGCGATTACCGCGATGCCCGACGGCGGCCTCGAAGAGCGCCCGGCGCCGAGCGTCCGGGAGAGGACGTACCGCGGCCAGCAGGCGCTCCTGCGACGCGTGTGAGTACGGGAACAGCGCCGAGGCGAGGATCCGGTCCTCGCCGTCGCCGTCCCAATCGACGAGGGTCACCCCCGTCGGACCCCATTCGCTCTCCGGGGAGAGCGCGTCTGCGTCATGTCCGAGCGCCGCAGCCGTCTCGCGCAGGTAATCAACCCACACGGCACCTCGGTCCGGGCGATCCAGCCGCGTCAGGAACTCGGGGATGAGCTTCTGCAGCTCCGTGTTGATCAGCTCGGCGTATGCGCGCGCCTCGGGCAGCGGGTGGGCACGAAGGCGGAGCACAAGCTGCTCGTATGCCTGGGGAGACGCGAACATCCCGACGTTGCTCACGGTTCCCGCCGGGAGCAGGCCACGCATCAGGTCGAGTGCGAGCGCGCGGATCGCGCGGCGGCGCGCCTTCTCGTCGGGCTCGTGCGGCAGGGTCTCGTCGAGGTGGCGTGCGAGTGGCTCACGCAGCTCCGAGTACGTGTCGAAGAGCTGGTCCATCGCCTTCGAGTAGGTCGCGCCGAGCGGCGATGCCAGCAACTCCAGGTCGCGCAGGTAGCGGTAGTGACCGTCCCGGCGATCCGTGTACGGGATGTAGCGCGTCGACTGCTCGAGGTAGGCGGCGAGCCTCCCCCACTCGATCGCCTTGGCAAGCGGTTGGGACACCTGCTCGCAGGCGAGGTGCACGCCCGCGAGCTGGGCAACCGAGTCGTCACCGTACTCGGCGAGCACGCGTCCGAAGAGATCCGACGCGCGCTCGCGCCCCGCGTCAGCCGGCGCAATCGAGCCTGCCGAGCCGGCGGCAAGGAATTCGTCGACGAGGAGACGGCGAAGGCTTTTCGAGCTGCGGCTGTACCGGGCGAACAGCGCGGCGGCGGTGACCTGCGGAAGATTCGTGAGCGCGAACACCGGGCGATCGAGATTGGTCACGTGCGGGGTGAGCAGCTGCCGCTCCTCGCCCGTGAAAGCTTCGACGTGGTAGTCCGCGATCATCGACGCGACTCTACGGATCGGCGGCCCCGCGCCATCGCCCGGTGGAGCGGTTCGCGATCTCGTCTACAATCCGGGCCCAATGGCCGGCGCCGCCGTCCCGACCCCGCGCTTCCTTGCCGACGTCTACGAGGCGGCGAGCGAATGCAACAAGTGCTCGCTGTGTCAGGCAACGTGCCCGGCGTACGTCGTCAATCCCGTGGAGTGGGAGACGGCGCGGGGACGGATCGCGCTGATCCGCGACGCGATGGAGGGCCGCCTCGAGCTGCGTGACATCGCCGACGGCCCGCTGTCGACCTGCCTGACCTGCGACAACTGCGTGGCCGCGTGCGCGCCGCGCGTTCCCACCGGGCACATCGTCAGCAGAGCGCGCCAGGAGCTGCATGCGCAGGAGGGCTATCCCTGGGCACAGTCCTTCGCGCTGCGCAACGTGCTGCCGCGACCCGGCGCGCTGCGTGCGCTCCACACGTTCGCGCGATTCACCCGGCGCACCGGGCTGTACGGGCTGGCTCGCCGCACCGGGATGCTGTCGTGGCTGGGCACCCTCGGCGCGCTCGCCGAGCAGAGCGGTCCGCCGCCCGATCGCACCGTCCACCAGATGCTCGGTGACCTGCCGGCACCGACGCTGCCGCTGCGAGGCAACGTCGCGGTGCTCGTCTGCTGCCTCGAGAATCTCACCGCGCCGGAGTCAACCGACGCAACCATCCGGGTGCTGCTCGCGTCCGGCTACAGCGTCCAGGTGCCGCAGCTCGGCTGCAGCGGTTTGCCGGCGCGCACGCTCGGTGACCGCGACGCGATGGTGGAGATGGCAGTCAAGAACAGCGCGGCGATGAGCCACCTCGATGTCGACGCATACATCGGCGACACGGCGTCATGCACGGAGCACTACCGCGAGTACGGGAGCATCGCCGGAGATGATCGCCAGGTCGGTGCTCGCGCGGTGGAGATTGCCCATCACACAGCCCTCGCAAGTGATTTCCTCGACCGCAACGGCGTCCGCGGCACCCTCGGGCCGCTCCGCTGGCGCGTCACCATCGATGAGCCGTGCGCGCTGCCGATCGACGGAGCCGAGCGAGGCGCGATGCCACGGCTGCTCGAGCAGATCCCCCATATCGACATCGTCCCGTTGAACGAGCGCGCGATGTGCTGCGGCGGGGCGGGCACGTACTTCGCGCGCCAACCCGAGCGCAGCGAGGCGATCCTCCGTCGCAAATTCGAGAACATCCGCGCCAGTGGAGCGGAGATCGTGGTGACCGAGAACATCTCGTGCCTGCTCCAACTGCGAGCAGGGGCCGCGCGCTACGCGCCGAACGTCAAGGTGATGCACATCATGGAAGTGATGCTCGCCTCACTGCAGGGCGCGGAACGTCGACGCGCCGTGCTCGCGGGCTGACGGCCCGCTGCAATCGATGAGTCTCGGCACCGTGTGTCGTCTCTACTGACAGGCGCCCCGGCGGGCCCGCGAGCGCACCAGACGAGATGACGGAGGACACCATGACGACCACGCCCGACAGCGCGAGCAGCAACCTCCCCGGCAAGCCGCCGGTCGTCGACCTGGCCACCTGGGAGGCGGCGCGCGAGGCACTCCTGGTCCGCGAGAAGGCTCACACCCACGAGGGTGACGCAATCGCCGCAGCCAGGCGGCGGCTGCCGATGGTCGAGGTCGACGGCGCCGTCGAGGTCACCGGCCGTGACGGCCCGGTCCCGTTTCTCGACCTGTTCCAGGGTCGCGACGAGCTCGTGGTCTACCAGCACATGTGGTACGACGGCGCGCCGTTCCAGGGGCAGTGCGAGGGCTGCACCACCACGGCCTGGCACGCGGAGGACGCCGTCTACCTCAACGCCCGCGGCGTCTCGTTCGCCGTTCTGACCTCGGGGCCGTGGGACGAGGTGGCTGCTTTCGTCGAGTTCATGGGGTACACCCAGCCCTGGTACTCCGTACGAGGCGTCGAGGAGTCGATCCACGCGGACATGGGGCACATCGCCAGTTTTCTGCGCGACGGCGACCGGGTGTTCCTCACCTACGAGACGACCGGCCGCGGCAACGAGGTGGTCAACGGGTCCCTCGGCCTGCTCGACATGACGCCCTACGGCCGCGGCGAGGCGTGGGAGGACAAGCCCGAGGGCTGGCCCCAGGGGCGAGACGCATGCTGGTACTGGCGTTCCGACGCGGGGGGGAACTTCACCTGGGGCCCGACGAGCCGGCCCGTGCCGCAGTGGACGCGCCCCGGCGCGACCCCCGTGGAGACCCTCGGCCGCCAGGACTAACCGAGGGCTGACAGCACCTCGTCGATGTCCATCGCGATGCACGTGAACGACGGCACGTCGCGCACGGTGTGGGTGGATGCCTCGCTGCCGCGCATCTCGTGGACGAGGTCGAGAAAATCCGCAACGGAGTCGCTCTCGAACGCAACCACGAAGTCCTGGTCGTCAAGTCCGAACGAGTAGGTGGTGTTGATCTTCACGCCGGGGTACTTGTGCCCCATGGCGAGTGCTCGCTCATCTGGCGCTGCCGCTCATCGGCGCTCAGCCGGTACCAGGCCCGAGTCTTCACGAACGGATACACGAACAGATAGCGACGCCCGGTGGGCGCGATCACCAGCCGGTTGCTCCGCCCCTCCTGGTTCTCGTGGCGGTGCTTCTCGACGTACATGCTCTGCTTGGTCATCGAGAAATAGCTGTACGGAGACTCGAGGTAGGCGGCGAGCCGGGTCCGGTTCAGACGCGCCGCGAACTCGTGCAGATCATCGAGACGTTCGCTGACCAGCCAGAGCAGAAAATCGGCGTCACCGCGTGTGCCCACGGTGCTGTATGAACGGATGAGCACGCCATCGCGGTCACCGACCTCGCGAACCAGTGCGGCGACCTCTTCCCGGTCGGCAGCGCGCTCGGTCGCCGGCCGGAGACGCCATTCCGGGCGCACGCGATGGAAGGCGAAGCGGATGTGCTGACGCGCTGTGGGGATCGGCGCCGTTGCGTCCCGAACGGTCAGCGGTGCGGTCACCTCGGACATGGCGCGGTCATCGTACCCGAGGGGTTGCGCGAGAGGGCAGCACGCCCGTCACTGCGCGTCGTGCACGGCGTCGGCGAGCGCGCGCTTGCGCAGCAGGCGCTGCTCGCGGCGGACTCGAGCCTCTGCCTGGCGGCGGCGCTCCTCCTTGGTCTCCGCAATGACCTTGGCGACCTCTGCAGGCCGGCCGTCGCGGTCGAGGCCGACGTAGACGAGGTGCGCGCTCGCCACATGCAACTTCTCGCCGGACGGGATGCGTTCGACATCGACGCGGACGCTGATCTCCATCGACGTACGGTGCGCGTCGTTGACGCGCGCCCGCACCGTGAGCAGGTCGCCGATGTACACCGGGGCGAGAAAGCTCATCTCGTCCATGGTCGCCGTCACGACACGCCGCCTCGCGTGCTTCACCGCCGCGATGCCGGCCGCGGTGTCGACGAGACGCATGATGGTGCCGCCGTGCACGTACCCCGAGTTGTTCGCGTGCTCGATCTCCATCGCGACTGACAGCAGCGTCTCGGACTCCGATGACGCGCGCGGGGTGAGATCCACATTGCTGTAGAGGTTGTTGCGGTCCTCGCGCGAGCGGATGAAGTCCATCATCCGAGCACGTCGAGGCCGGCCCGCACGAGCGTCTCAACTCCCACGGGAAGCGCGGCCTCGTCGATGTCGAAGTACGCGCTGTGATGCGGTGGTACCGGACCCCGTTCGGGATGGCCGGCGCCGACCAGGAAGTAGCACCCGGGGGCGCGCTCGAGGAAGCAGGCGATGTCGTCGCCGACCGTGATGGGGACCGCGATGTCGACGTGGTCGTCGCCCACCGTGGCCGCCGCGGCACGGCGCACGAGGTCGGCGGTCGCAGCGTCCGAGACGACCGGTGGGCAACCGCTCCCTCGCCAGAAGTGCGCCTCGGCGCCGTAGCCACTCGCCACCGCGGTGGCGATCTCCGCGACGCGCTTGAGGAGGCGTTCGCGTTCGCTCGCATCGATGGCGCGCGTGGTGCCGAGCAACTCCGCGGAATCGGCGATGACGTTGAACGCGGTGCCGGCGGTGACCCTGCCGATGGTGATCACCGCCGGTGAGAACGGCGATGTCTCGCGGCTGATGATCGACTGGATGGCGAGGATCACCTGGGCGGTGACGACCACGGGGTCGATGGCCGTATGGGGCATGCCCCCGTGGCCGCCACGGCCCTGGATCGTGACCGAGAAGCTGTCGGCACTCCCGAAGATAACGCCAGACTTGACGGCAACACGGCCGGTTGCGAGCGGCGCCCAGAGGTGAATCCCGAGCACGCGGTCGACACCGTCAGCGGCTCCGTCGTTGATCATCGGCACAGCGCCGGACGCCGTCTCCTCGGCCGGCTGAAAGCACAGCCGCACCCGCCCCGACCAGCTGTCTCGCATCGCCACCATCGCGGCCGCGGCTCCGAGCGTCATCGCGACGTGGCCGTCGTGCCCGCACGCATGCATGACGCCCTCGACCTCCGAGGTGACCACGCGACCCTCGCCCCGCTCCACGATGGGCAGCGCGTCCATGTCGGCCCGCAGCATCAGGGTCGGACCCGGCTTGCCGCTGTCGAGATCGGCGAGGACGCCGGTTCCTCCGACATTCGTCCGCACCGTGAAGCCGAGGCCGGCGCTGCGCCGCGCGACGAGGTCGGCGGTGTCGTGTTCCTCGAGTGACAGCTCGGGATGGCGGTGCAGGGTCCGCCGGGTCTCGACGACCTCTTCGCGCGTCCTGTCAACCTCGGCGCGAATGCGAGCGTCGAGACCGCCGGTCACGAGGGTCATCAGGCGCTGCGCTCGGTGTCAGCCGACCGGCGTAGCGCGACCACCTGGATCGAGCCGTTGTTGACCACCCGATTCGCTCCGGCCGCACGAGCGCGCCGGCGCATCTCGAGGTCTCCGTGGTGCGAGAAGCCGATGATCTCGAGCCCGGGGCGCTCGCTGCGCAGCCGACCGATGAGCGCCAGACGGGGCTCGACTGCCGTGTTGAGATCCACGAAGACCAGGTCCACGTCAGGGACGGCATCGCCGGCGACGAGGATGGCGCGCCCCCCGGCTCGCTTCATGGTGGTGCTCAGCTGACTCGCGAACATGAGATCGTCACTGACCAGCGCGATCGTGCCCGGTGACCCCATGCCGCCCATCATAGGTGCGCGAGCAGCCTGCCCTCGGGCAGACTGCGGCACGCGAACGGACGAGCGTGATCCATCGACTGTGCCTCAAGGAGTGTCAACTATGGAGATCCAGTGTGTCGGGATCATCGGCGCGGGGCTGATGGGCTCGGGAATCGCTGAGGTGTGTGCCCGCAACGGGATCCGGACACTGGTCACCGAGTCCGGACCCGAGCAGCTCACCGCCGGTGAGCGGCGCGTCGACGCGTCGCTCGAACGCGGCCGCAGATCCGGGAAGTTGAGCGACGAGGATGTCGCTCGGATCAACGGACTGCTGACCTTCACGCCGCGCCTCGAGGACTTTGGGGAGTGCGACTTCTGCATCGAAGCCATCGTCGAGCAGCTGCCGGCGAAGGTTGCGCTCTTCGAGCGGCTCGACCACATCCTCGGCGAGGACGCGATCCTCTCCACGAACACCTCGGCGCTGCCCATCATCGAGATCGCTCGCGCAACCCGGCGTCCGGATCGCGTGATCGGGACCCACTTCTTCAACCCGGCGCCGGTGATGAAGCTGATCGAGGTGGTGCGCAGCATCGCCACCAGCGACGAAACTCTGACGGATACGCGCGCTCTCGGTGAGCGGCTTGGGAAGCGCATCATCGTCGCCCAGGATCGAGGCGGGTTCATCGTCAACCTGCTGCTGATCCCATTCCTCACGCACGCGATCCGGGTGTACGAATCCGGGTTCGCGACCAGGGATGACATCGACGAGGGGATGCGCCTCGGATGCGGCCATCCCATGGGACCGCTCCAGCTGCTCGACTACATCGGCCTCGACACTGCGATGTTCGTCTGCGAATCGCTCTACGAGGAGTACGCGAACAGCGACTACGCACCTCCGCCGCTGCTCCGCCGCATGGTGGCCGCCGGCTACCTCGGCAAGAAGAGCGGTCGCGGGTTCTACGAGTACTGACCCGCGGGACGTCGTCAGTTGGGCCGTTCTGCCGGGACCGGCTCGGGCAGCTGGCGCTCCTCGACACTGAGGCTGACCGACCCGATGCGGTTCCCTCCTGTCCAGAACTCGGTGGCATAGACGCCGGGCTCGCCGAACATGGGCTGGAGGATGGTGACGGTGGAGATGCTCACCTCCTGGCCCGGCACCAGCTTCGCGCCGGCCGCCTGGAATTGCAGGACAACCGGCGCGAGCACGAGCTTGCCCTGCGAATCGGTGAGGCGCAGCTCCACCTGGTGCGCCTGCCCCACGTCGGCGGCGTTGAAGCGGAACCCCGCCACCACGGCAAAGGCCGCCCGGCCGGGCAACGTCGCCATCGAGAGGGCGCTGAAGCCGCCGCCGAGGACATACAGCTTGCCGTCGGGAGGAACCACCGCGCTGTCCGCGAAGAAGGCGAAGCTCAGGTCCATCGTGCGGTACTTTCGCACGCCGGTACAGGGCGGAGCCGCGGCCGCGTGGGCGACCATTGCTCGTGATGAGCGATCCCGCGCCACGCAACCTGCACGTCTTCGTCTGCACCACGGTCGGGCGTCACCACTGCGGTGGCCAGGGCTCCGAGCACATCCTTCAGCGCCTGCGCGACGAGGTCGAGCGCCTCGAGCTGACGTGGGTCCGCACCACGAGGATGGGCTGCAACCAGCAGCATCATCAGGGGCCGATCCTGATCGTCTACCCGGACGGAGTCTGGTACGGGCGCCTCAGGGTCGACGACGTCGACGAGATCATCGCCGAGCACCTCATCGCCGGCCGCCCGGTCGAACGCCTGCGCATCGTGCCCGACGGTCCATGGTCGGCCACGTCGCTGACCTGAACTGGTGCGGCGGTGTAGGGTGAGTCAGGTGAATTGACAGAGTTCACCACCGAACAGGAGGCGCCCCATGGGCTATGTCCGAGGATTCATGCACGGAGCTGCGGTTGGCACCGTGGTCGGCCTTTGTATCGCGCCACAGACCGGCGACAAGACGCGCGCGCAGCTCCGCATCGCGACCGCCACGGCTCGCGAGGGTCTCACGTCGGCGGGCCGTGCACTGAGCAGGGCGAAGCCGTTTGCAACTGGCGCGGTGCACGTCGTCGCGACTGCGCGCCATCGCGGCGAGCACGCCTCCAACGGCACAGCCGCAGCGAAGCCGGCCGCAGTCTAAGGCTCGTTCGAGCTCGGTCTCAGGCGGCGGCTGTCGTGGTCGCCGGGCCGCCCAGGCCGCAGAGCACGCCGAGGGCGCCGGCGACGGCGTCGAGGATGTTCATCGGCAGCGTGAAGTGCACGCCGATGATGCTTCTGGTGCCGGCCACGTCATCGGGATGGGCAAAGCCGACCACCGCCAGGAGCAGCAGCACGACCCCGACCGTGAGCACGATCTCCGCGGCGATCCGCTCGCCGGCTCGAAAACCTGCGAAGCCAAGAACGGCGCCGAGGACCAGGTCGAGGACATCGCGGATGTAGGTCAGGTGGAGGACCATCGGCCCGACGTTGCCGCCAGGCTGGTGGTGCACCAGGGTCGCGGCGTCCCCGGTGAGGAGCCCGCCGAGCCCGACCGCCAGGAAGACGGCCGCACCGAACTGCGCATAGAGACGTGCCATCAGTGGTCAGACGTTAGCCGATGCCATGGGCAGCCAGCGAGCCGCGACCATGGTCACGTTGTCGGTCCCGCCGCCTGCGAGGGCGGCGTCGCATGCCCTCGTCAAGGCGACGCCCAGGGGGTCCGGCGTGGCGATGATCGCCGCAAGGGCCGGATCCGAAAGCGGCTCCCAGAGGCCGTCCGAGCAGAGCAGGAGCACATCCCCGGGTTGGGCGTCCACCTCGAAGATGTCGGCGTCGACCGGGTCGCCCATCACCGCCCGCTCGATGAGGTTGCGCCTCGCGTGATGGCGGGCCGCCTCGGCGTCGAGGATGCCAAGCCGAACCTGGCCGGCTGCCCAGGAGTGGTCGTCGGTGATCTGAGTCACCGAGGCCCTGCTGACCAGGTAGGCGCGGCTGTCGCCGACGTTGGCGACCGAGGCGTGCATCCCACGCACGATGGCCAGCACCAGGGTCGTTCCCGGGTTGCCGCCGATCGTTTCCCGTGCTGTGGCGACGCCGGCGTTCGCGGCGGCCACGGCCTGGCGGAGGATGCCGGCCGGCTCGGACGACGAATCCGCCCCGTTGAGAACCCCCATCGCGGCGGTGACGGCCGCCTCAGCGGATTCGAGGCCACCCTTGTGACCACCCATCCCGTCCGCCAGCGCCAGGACGGCGTCGCGAGCGCTGCTGCCGATGTCCGCGTCCCAGACATCCTGGTTCTGGGTGCGCACGGGGCCGCGATCGGTGATCCCGGCGATCTCCAGTGCCTCACCCTCGCCGGTGACCGACCGCGCCGTGCGGTCGTCGGTCACGCCCCTGCCCCGGCCTCGGCAGCGGCGGGATGGCCGAGCAGACGCTGCACGACCTCACCCGCGACGGCGACCGGATCGAGACACTGGATCGTCTGCATCCCCAGGGCGTCCGCCGCCTCGACGTTGCAGAGCAGGTCGTCGATGAAGAGACAGCGTTCAGGCGCAACCTCCAGCCGGCTGCACGTCAGCCGGTAGATCTCCGGATCCGGCTTGCGCATCCCCACCTTGGACGAGTCGACGATGACGTCGAAGAGCTCGTCGACGGGGAAGAGCTTCGTGAAGATCGCCTCTCCCTCACGGGAGATGTTGGTCAGCAGCGCGGTCTTGTACCCGGCGGCGCGGATCTGGCGGACCGCGTCGGCCATGGCGCCGCAGGCGACCATGCCGCGGCCAAAGACCACCTGCTGCGCCTCCCGCGGGTCCACCGGATCGTTGCCGGCCTCCGCGTACCGAGCCATCATCCGGTCGAAGAACTCCTCGTCCGAGATCTTGCCCATCTCCAGCAGGTGCAGATCGTGGACTCCGGTGGTCAGGTGATAGTGGTCGCGAAACTCCCCGAGAAAGAAGGCGATGAGGCTGAAATACTCGGGAGGAACGTCGGTCCGGTGGTTGAAGAGCGGCTCGGTCATCACCCCGCCGAGATCGAAGATCACGGCGTCGACCTCTCGAGCGGCGGTGACCGGCTCCGCGGCCGCCTCCTGTTGAGTCATCTCCTCCATTGTGCCTAACCGTGCCAAGATGCCCGGTCATGTTGGTTCTCAGCAGGCATGACGTCGAGGGCCTGCTCTCCACGCCGGAGATGCTCGCTGCCCTCGAAGCGGGCTTTCGCGCCTACTCCACGGGGCAGGCGTCGGTGCCTCCCCGCACCGCCGCACGGGCCCCTGCGGGCTTGCTCGGGGCCATGCCCGGCTGGGTCGCGGATGGTGGGTTCGCGCTCAAGGCGGTGAGCGTCTTCCCGGACAACGGCGCGCGGGGGCTGCCGACTCACCAGGGCGTGATCACCCTCTTCGATGAACGCGATGGCTCCCTGCTCGCCGTCATGGACGCCGAGCACATCACGGCAATGCGAACCGGCGGCGGCGCCGCCGTGTCGACTCGCGTCCTCGCCCGGCACGATTCGACAACCCTGACCATCCTCGGCGCCGGCGTGCAGGGCCACTCCCATCTCGCGACCGTGCCGCTGGTTCGAGACTTCACTACCATCCGCGTCGCCTCCCGTGACCGAGCGCGAGCGTCAGCGCTCGCCGCGACCGATCCACGCTGCGTCGTCGTCGACGGTTTCGAAGCGGCGATCCGCGGTGCTGATGTGGTCTGTTGCTGCACCGATACGCGCGAGCCGATCACACGGTACGAGTGGTTCGATCCCGGAACGCACGTCACCTCCGTGGGGGGCACGTTCGGCCCCGAGATCGACCCCGAGACGGTTCGCAAGGCCCGTGTTTTCGTCGAATGGAAAGGCGCCGCGGAGAATCCGCCCCCGGCAGGCGCGCACGAATTGCAGGGACGGGACCCGGCAACGATCACCGAGGTCGGCGCGGTGATCGCGGGGCTGCAGCCCGGACGGCAGAACGATGCCGAGATCACGCTGTACAAGTCGACGGGCAGCGGCTTCGAGGATGCCGTCGTGGCCCGCGTCGTCTACGAGGCGGCGGTTGCCGCGCGAGTGGGAACGGACGTCGCCCTGTGACGACGATCGAGGGGGTCGACGCGGCGCGGATCCTCGAGGTTTCCCGCCTGCTCGAGCCCCACATCCGCCACACGCCGTTGATCGCCGCGCCGGGCGGGGGCTTCCTCAAGCTGGAGTCGCTGCAGCCCACAGGCAGCTTCAAAGTACGGGGCTTTTTCGCGGCGGCTCATGTCGTGGATCGCGAGCGGGTGGCTCGCGGATTGCTCACGGTCAGCGCGGGCAATGCGGCGCTGGCCTGCGCGTATGTGGCTCGCGCGCTGCACGTGCCGTGCAGGGTCGTGATGTTCGACACCGCGCCGGCACTCAAGGTCAACGGGGTGCGCGCCCTCGGCGCCGAGGTCGTGCTCATGCCGCGCGACCAACTCTTCGAGTGGATCACCACGCGCGCCTGGGAACGCGATCCCGAGGTGTTCATCCACCCGTTCGCTGACCCCGCGGTCATCACCGGCCATGCGTCGATCGTTCCGGAGATCCTCGCGGACCTTCCCGACGTCGATCGAGTCCTGGTCCCGGTCGGCGGTGGCGGGTTGATCTGCGGCATCGCGCTCGGGTTCGCAGCGCTCAAGCCCGACGTTCAGGTGGTGGGCGTGCAGTCCGACGGATACCCGTTGTGGTCACAGGCATTTGCGCGGAACGGGCCGCCGGCGCTCACGGCGAATACCATCGCCGACGGCACCTCGGCTCCCTTCGATCCCGTGATGTTCGAGCGACTGCGTTCCCTGGTCGACGATTGGGCGGTCGTGCCCGAGACGACGCTGCGGAGAACGGTCGCACGCATGGCGACCGAGTTGAAGGTGGTCGCGGAAGGTGCCGGTGCGCTCGCTTATTCGGCCATGCTCGACGGCCGATCCACGCCGCGCACGGTGGCAATCGTCAGCGGCGGCAACCTCGACGGCTCGCGGCTCGGAGAATTGCTCACCGAGGCGGCGACCAGCCGATGATCCGTGCGGCCTGCGAGCCGCAAGCGCATCAGGAACCGCCGGAAATCGTGGAGGGCGACCCGCCGAAGCCGCTCTGAGGAGGCTGCGCCGGGATCACGAGGCTGGGTTGGTTGGGGGCCGGCGCCTGGGGCTGCTGGCTCGCGGTTGGATCGGGTGGCGCTGCCGATGGGACAGTGGGCGACGCTTTGCCAGGCGCCGTCGTGGCCGCGACCACCGAGAAGACCACGGTGAGACCCACGGCACCGATCCCCGAATAGAGCGTGAGCTTGCGTCGCAGGATGAGACTCAGGTCGCGACGCAGGCGCGCGGAGTCGAGATCACCCGGGCCTGCCATGCAGCCAGGGTACCCAGCGAAACTTGCGAGCAGGTGACCACTGTGTCACCGGGCTCGACCGACCTACACCGCGAACTGCCATGCTAGCCGCCCCAGATAGAGGGTCGCGAGCGAAACAGCCATTGGGCGTTCGCTGTCCGTTGCGCGCAGCGAGAGTTTCAAGGTGAGGTGGTGAGGGGGCTCGCGATGACGTTGATCGGTGCATGGCTGCTTGCCGTGACCGGGTGCGGACGATGACGGGTCGCGCCCGCCGGATGCTCGTCACCGCCATGGTGCTCGCCATGATCCCGAGCGCCACCGCGATCGCATCCGGTGGCGGAAGCGGTTCGAGCGGCGCTGCTCCAGGGCCGTCGAGCGCGGGCGTTGCAGCGGTGACACACGGCAAGCTGGTCGCCGGTGCCGGAGGGACGTATCTCCCGATCACGCCGTCGACCATCACTCCGCCAGGAACAGACCCGCACAACCCACTCGAGATCCCGCCGCCAGGACCGAATCCGCAGGGCATGGCGTGTCCGCACTCAAACGTGTTCCACGTCGGTCCCGGATCGCCGTCGCCCGGTGGCGGAATCGTTGCTGTGATCTCGATCCATCCCGTCTTCACGCGGAATGCGGCGGGCGGCTACGACGGCTCCGATGCGCAGTTCGCCTACGCGATCGCGGGCGCGATCCCCCCGGGCGGGGTCGCGACCGACACGGCGCCGGGCGCGCTCGCGACCGCCGCAAATGTCGCCGGCCACCTGATCGCCGTGACGGCGTTCCTGTATACCCGCGGCACCTGGCAGGACGCGCAACCGGTGGCACCCTTTGGGGGCAGCTGCCAGGGAGCGATGTTTGTGTTCAGCGCTCCGTACCTCGCCGGTAACGCGCCACCGCCGCTTCCTCCGACCGGCGTGCTCGACCGACCGCCGTTTCCAACCGGGGCGAACCTCGTCGCCGCGCTGACGAACGCCTGGACGGTTGGACACGTCGACATGCTCCCCGGTGGCTCGGCCACGTCGCGCACCTTTGTGCACATCCCGACCTGTGCCTGGACGGACTCAACCGTCCCGGTGGCGCCCGTTGCATCGCACGCGCTCACCACAACGGTCGTCGGCGGGTACACGCTGTTCCTGCTCTACGACGTCACGGTGACACCGGGGGCGGTTGCATGGAATTGGGGCGACGGCTCGACCACGATCGCGCCGGGCCCGGCCGAGCGCGCACCGGCCATCCTGCCGAGCTATGACCCGTCGACGCAGCGCTGGAACGACCCGTGCGCGGTGAGCCACGACTATGCCGTGGTTTCGGCTGGTGCGACCGTCACGGCGACGGAGACCTTCACCGTCAGCATCACGGTGAGCTGGAGTGACGGCGTCGCGATCCACACCCAACCGGTGGCCTGCGACCTGAGCACCGGCGCAGATTGCCATCTGACCCTCGGCCCCGGCGATGGATGGCAGAGCGGACCACACCCCGTCGATCAGATCGAGCCCGTCCCCTACCAGTCCACGTCGCCTTCGCCGTAGCGCGGCGGGCTCACGCCTCGCGGAGTGACCGGCCTGTCATGGCTGCGGGCACGGGGAGCCCCATCGCCTCCAGCACCGTGGGGGCAACGTCACGCAACCCTCCTCCGCCACGGAGCTGCCCGTCGCCGGCGCCGCATAGGATCACCGGCACCGGGCTGGTCGTGTGGGCGGTGAGCACCGACCCGTCACGGCGATCAATCTTGTACTCGGCGTTGCCGTGGTCGGCGGTGATGAGCATGCCGCCGCGCGCAGCTTCCACAGCGCGGGCGAGGCGTCCGATGCAGGTGTCGGTGAACTCGACAGCGCGGACGGTGGCGTCGAAATCACCGGTATGGCCGACCATGTCGGCGTTGGCGTAGTTGGCGACGAGCAGCGCGTCCTCGCCGTGCTGCAGTCGCGCAACCAAGGCTTCGGTGACGCCGGCGGCACTCATCTCGGGCACCGTGTCGTAGGTCGCGACCCGAGGAGATGGGACGAGCATTCGCTCCTCGCCGTCGAAGGCCTCCTCGCGGCCTCCGTTGATGAAGTACGTGACGTGCGCGTACTTCTCAGTCTCCGCGACATGGAACTGGCGCAACCCGGCCGCGCTGACCTCGTCCGCGAGCGTGTGGCCGACGTCCTCACGCGGAAACGCGACCCCCGCGTTGAGGTCGCGCTCGTACTCGGTGAACGTCACCAGGTCGACATCCTGCAACACCTTCGACCTCGGGAACCCATCGAAATCCCGGTCGACAAGCGCGTGCGAGAGCTGGCGCGCGCGATCCGGACGGAAGTTGAAGAAGATGATCGAGTCGCCGTCCTCGATGCGCACTCGCCGTCCGTCATGGAGGATTGAGACCGGGGGAACGAACTCGTCGGTGACGCCCGACGCGTACTCCGACTCGATGTAGGCGACGGCGTCGCCGGCGGTGCCGTCACCCGCGCCGGCGATGACCTCGTAGGCGCGCTCGGTCCGGTCCCAGCGGCGGTCGCGATCCATTGCGAAATACCGGCCGGATACCGACGCGATCGCGCCGGAACCGACGCCATGCAGCGCAGTGACGAACGAGCGGACGAACTCCGCGGCGCTCGTCGGCGGCTCGTCGCGGCCGTCGAGAAATACGTGGAACCACACCGGGTCCAGACCACGGCGGCGGGCGAGCTCGGCAAGTGCAACCGCGTGGTCCTGATGGCTGTGCACCCCGCCGGGCGAGATCAATCCGAGGCAGTGCACCGCGGCGCCACGCTCGCGGGCGCGATCCACGGCCTCGCACAGCGCGGGGTTCTCGTAGAAGCTGCCGTCCGCGATTGCACGGTTGATGCGCGAGAGCGGCTGATACATAAGGCGGCCGGCGCCGATGGTGAGGTGACCCACCTCGGAGTTGCCCTGCTGGCCGGGCGGCAATCCCACCGCCTCACCGCTGGCGTCGACCTCGGTGTGCGGCCAGCGTTGCTCGAGCGCGTCCAGCTCGGGCGTTCGTGCGGCGGCAATCGCGTTGCCATACGGATCCGCGTTGCAGCCCCATCCGTCGAGGATGACGAGCACGAACGGCCGCACCGGGCGAGTCACCGCGCGGCTAGGAGACGCGTCGGGTGCCCGCGGCCGACACGGCCGCGGCGACGATCACGCCGAATTCCTCGGCTCGCAAGCTCACGCCACCGACCAGCGCGCCGTCGATATCCGGTTCGGCGAACAGCGCGGCGGCGTTCGCGGCGGTGACGCTGCCGCCGTAGAGCACGCTGGGCGCGCCGTCAAGGAATCGCGCCCGAACATGCTGCTTGATGTGCGCGATCACCTCCTGCGCCTGTTCCGGCGTCGCAGTCCGGCCGGTGCCGATCGCCCATACCGGCTCGTACGCGATCATCCACGCACCCATGTCGGGGGTTCCGTCCAGCTCCGCGAAGACGGCGTCGAGCTGGCGTTCCACGACGTCGAAGGTGGTACCCGCGTCGCGCTCCTCGCTCGTCTCGCCGACTGCGACGATGACTCGGAGCTGATGGGCAAGCGACGCCACGAATTTCTTTCCCACCTCGTCGTCGCGCTCACCGAACAGGTGACGGCGCTCCGAGTGCCCGACGAGCACGAGGTCGCACCATCCGGCAAGCATCGCGGGCGAGATCTCGCCCGTGAACGCGCCCGAATCCTTCCAGTACACGTTCTGCGCGCCGAGCAGCACGCCGCTCCCGGCAACCACGGGGTGCACGGCCCACAGATGCGTGAACGGCGGCAGGATTGCGACGTCAACCTCGCCGGTCGGTGCGGCGACAGCGCACACCGCCCGCGCCAGGGCGACACCCTCCTCCACCGTGGTGTTCATCTTCCAGTTCCCGGCCACCATCAACCGGGAGTGCGCCGTCAACGCCGGGCGACCTCGCGATCTCGAAGCGCCGCAACTCCCGGCAGTGTCCGTCCCTCGAGAAACTCGATGGTCGCGCCACCGCCCGTGCTGATGAAGCCAATCTTGTCAGCAACTCCGGCGTCCTGAACGGCGGCGGCGAGGTCACCCCCGCCGATCACCGTGGTTGCCTTGGATGCCGCAACGGCGCGGGCGACATCGCGAGTGCCCGTCGCGAAGGCCGGAACCTCATAGATGCCCAGGGGTCCGTTCCAGATGATCGTCCCGGCGGTCGCGCAATCGGCGGCGATGCGCCGCACCGTGTCCGGGCCGGCATCGACGACCATCCAGCCGTCGGGGATCGCCTTCCAGGCGACGACCTGGGTGGGCGAGTCGGCGGCGACCTTCTCGACCACGACCGCATCGACCGGGAGACGGAGATCGGCGCGACGTCCCGCGGCAGATTCAAGCAGGCGTCGCGCGGTTGCCACCTGGTCCTCCTCCACCAGCGAGGTGCCGGTGCTTTCGCCGAGCGCGCGGTAGAAGGTGCAGGCCATGGCCCCGCCGACCCAGACGATGTCGACCCGATCCAGCAGATGGTCGAGCACGCCGACCTTCGTCGAGATCTTGGAACCGCCGACGATGGCCACCACCGGCGTGCGCGGATTGTCCATGACGCCACCGAGCATCTCGAGCTCGCGCGCCATCAGCTTGCCCGCAACCGCCGGGAGGAGGTGTGCCACCCCCTCGGTGGACGCGTGCGCGCGGTGCGCCGTCCCGAACGCATCGTTCACGAAGGCGTCGCCGAACGCCGCGAGCCGCCCCGCAAACTCGGGGCTGTTGGCCTCCTCACCGGGCTCGAAACGGACGTTCTCGAGCATGCCGACGTCGCCGTCACGCAGCGAGTCGACCATGCTCTGCGCACTGTCGCCGACCACGTCCGACGCAAGGCGCACGTCTTCGCCGAGCAGGCTGCTCAGGCGTGCCGCGACGGGACCGAGCCGGGCGCTGTCGTCGATCTTGCCGTTGGGGCGTCCAAGGTGGGCGATGACGACCACGCGCGCGCCCCTGGATCGGAGCGCCTCAATGGTTGGAATCGCCTCTCGGATCCGGCGATCGTCGGCGATGGCGCCGTCACGCATCGGCACGTTGAGGTCCTCGCGCAGGAGGACGCGCTTGCCATGGACGTCGATGTCGTCGATCGTCGCCTTCGTCGGCGCTGTCATAGAAGCCGCCTAGAGACGGGACACGATGAGGTTGACCAGGTCGACGACACGGCAGGAGTATCCCCACTCGTTGTCGTACCAGGCAAGCACCTTCACGGTGTGGTCGCCGAGCACCATCGTCGAGGGCGCATCGAAGATCGAAGAGTGCGAGTCGTGGAGGAAGTCCATCGACACCAGTTGGTCCTCGCTGACGGCGAGGATGCCCTCGAGCTTGCCGCTCGCCGCCTCGCGCATCTCACCGTTGACGTCGTCGACGGTGACGCTCTTCGAGAGCGTGGCCGTGAGATCGATGAGGCTCACGTCCGGAACCGGCACGCGCAGCGATATGCCGTGAAACTTGCCCTGCAACTCCGGCAGGACCAGCGCCACCGCCTTGGCAGCGCCGGTGGTGGTGGGGATGATCGAGAGCCCGGCGGCGCGAGCCCGGCGCATGTCCTCGTGGGGAGCGTCGAGGAGGACCTGGTCCTTCGTGTAGGCATGCACGGTGGTCATGAAACCGGTCTCGATCCCGAACGAATCGCTGAGCACCTTGGCGACCGGGGCCAGGCAGTTGGTCGTGCACGACGCGTTCGAGATGACGTGATGCTCCGCGGGGTTGTAGAGCGAATCGTTGACGCCCAGGCAGATGGTGATGTCCTCGTTCTTCGCCGGAGCGGTGATCACCACCTTCCGGGCTCCGGCGTCGAGGTGACCCCTGGCCCGAACCGCGTCGCTGAACAACCCCGTCGACTCGACGACGATGTCGACCCCGAGGTCACTCCAGGGCAGCCGCTGGGGGTCCCGCTCGGCGAGCACCTTGATGGGCTTCCCGTCGACCGTGATGCTGTCACTGTCGGCAGCAACCGTCCCGGGGAAACGACCGAGCACGCTGTCGTACTTGAGCAGGTGGGCCAGCATCTCGGGGGTCGTGATGTCGTTGACCGCGACGATGTCCAGGTCGGGGGAGCGCTCTCTGGCGGCACGCAGCACGTTGCGACCGATGCGGCCGAAGCCGTTGATGCCAACTCTCACTCCCATGCGGGGCAACCTCCAGTCATTGATGATTCACGCCGGACGAGCGGCGCGCCCCCACCGTATCACCGTCCTCACCCGCGGCAGCGACCAGGCGGTGGAGGCGCCCGGCCATCGCCGGACGGCTGCAGCCTGCCCGTTCCGCCAGCCGCGCCAGGTCATCGTCAGGATGGCGGGCTCGCAGCTCGGCGGCCTCGCGAACCGCCGGCGGCAACGCCTGCCACCGCGCCAGGTCTGCCTCGAGCAGGGCGATCGACTCCAGCTGTCGAACCCCCGCCCCCGCCGTGCGGCGGAGGTTCGCGGTTTCCGCGTTGAGGCGGCGGTTCACGCCGCTGCGAACTTCGCGGATCACCCGTCCGGCCTCGAAGCTCAGGCGTCCCGCCTGGGCGCCGATGGAGCTGAGCGCCGCACCCACCGCGGCTCCCGATCGGACCGTGACCACCGCACGGCCCCGGCGAAGCCGGCTGCGAGCGCCGACTCCGAGCGCCGCGAAGTCGTCGACCAGACGGGCGGCGCCCTCTTCATCGGCGCACCCGATCTCGAGATACGGTTCGCCATCGGGGCGAACCAGGCGGCCGGCGCCGAGGAAGGCCCCACGCAGACGGCTGCGCCGGCAGCAGATGCGCGTCGACTGCGTCTGCACGACCTCCGGCTCGATCCCCACGAGCACGTACTGGTGCCGTCGAGCAGCTCCGACGCGCGAGACGTGCGCGCTGATCCGGTCCGCGTGGAGCGCCTGCATGGCGGCGCGCACCGCGACCGGGCGCGTGGTTGCAATGACGCCTGGTGTCGTTGTCACGATCGCCAGTCCCTCCACGAGGGATCGGCGGCAGCACGGGAGCAGCGGTGTATGCGGGGCGAGCTCGGCGGCGACCCGCTGGGTGAACGACGGCGCGCTGTCCAATGCCTTTCTCTCATGGGCCTTGCGCTCCTGGCTTGTGTGCGTCTGCATCACGCGCAGGTGGTCACAGGCGGGGATCCGGGACGTCGACATCGCGATGGGTCACGGCAACACGCAGCCCGTCATTCCGCAATCTGCCGGCGAGCGCCTCGACGATGGCCACCGATCGATGCCTGCCTCCCGTGCAACCGACTGCGAAGCTCAGATGGTCCCGGCTGCGCTCCGCATATCGCTGCGCCGTCCAGAGCACGAGCGCATGGGCGCGATCGATGAGCTCGTGCGCCACGGCATCCTCGAGGACGTAGTCACGAACTGCGGCATCGAGCCCGGTGTACGAGCGCAACTCGGGGACCCAGAAGGGGTTGCGAACCATGCGCGCGTCCATGACCCAGCCGGCCTCAGGAGGAAGACCGAACTTGAAGCCGAACGACGTCACCGCGACGGCAACGTCTCCCGGGGATTCCCCTTCGCTCACAGGAGTTCCTTGACGCGCAGCGCCACCGGTCTGGGTACCACCGTGCTGAGCTGCTCGACCGGCGCATCACGGATGGCGTCGATGCTGCCGAATTGCCGGAGCAACGCCCTCCGGCGCACCGGGCCGAGCCCCGGCACGACGTCCAGCTTGGAGCGCAGTGCGGCGCGTCCGCGACGTGCCCGATGGCGGGTGATCGCAAAACGATGCGCCTCGTCGCGCACCCGCTGCACGAGGAACAGAGTTGGACTGTCGCGCTCGATGATGATCGGCCGCGATCGTCCCGGTCTGTACAGCTCTTCGTTTCGTTTCGCCAGCCCGAACACGGGGATATGGGTGAGACCTGCCTCGCGAAGCGCCTTGACCGCGGCGCTCAGCTGGCCCTTGCCGCCGTCGATGAGGATCAGGTCGGGCATCACCGAGAAGCTCAGGTCCGCATCGTCACCACCACCGCGCGGTGCACGGCGCGGCCGCTCGTTCGTACCGTTCGCACCCGCGGGATCCAACACCGGAACGTCGGAGTTCGGGCCGTCGTCGCGAGGTCCGAGCCTCCGGAAGCGGCGGCGCAGAGTCTCCTCGATGGAAGCGAAATCGTTGGATCCCTCGACGGTCTTGATGCCGAAATGCCGGTAGCTGGCGGGCGCCGGCCGGCCCTCCTCGAACACCACCATTGACCCCACGGAGTTCGTGCCCATGGTGTTGCTGATGTCGTAGCACTCGATGCGCCGAGGCGGAGCCGGGAGCTGCAGCCGGGATGCGAGATCGTCAAGCAGCGCCTCGGTTTTCGCGGCGTCGTAGTCGTCGACGATGCGCTGCTGCCGGAGCGCGACCAGCGCGGTCTCCGCGGCCTGCTCGATGAGCCGCCTCGAGTCGCCGCGTTTGGGAACATGCACCTCAACCGGCCCACCACGCTGCTCCGACAGGAATTCCTCGAGCACCTGGCGTTCGTCGATGTCCTCCGACGCCAGCACGCGGCGGGGAATCGAGGTCGCGTTCGCGTAATACTGCGGAAGGAAACCGCTGAGGCAGGCGGCTGCATCGAGTCCCGCCACTCCTTCGAGCTCATGAGTCTCCATTGCCATGACGCGACCCTGGCGGATGCTCAGCACCGCTGTCATCGCACGCCCTGCCTCCACGGCGACAGCGATGCAGTCCTCGTCTGATCGCGCCCCGCGGAGCACCGTCTGGCGCTCGCTGATGCGCTCGATCGCACGCAGACGGTCGCGGAATCGCGCCGCGAGCTCGTAGTCGCGGTTGGCGGCGGCCGCATCCATCTGATCGCGCAACTCGTCGTGGAGGGTGTCGGATTTGCCATCCATGAATTCCTGGACCTGATCGAGCAGCTCGGCATACTCCGGGCCGCCGATCTTGCCTTCGCACGGCCCCGCGCACCGTTTGATGTGGTAGTCGAGACAAACTCTGCCGCGACGAAAGACCTCGTCGCTGCAGGTTCGGAAGGGAAAGATGGTGCGCAGCGATCTGACGGTGGTGCGCAGCGACTGCGCGCTCGTGTAGGGCCCGAAATATCGCGCGCCGTCGCGGATCACCTTGCGGGTGTAGTACGGCCTCGGGAACTCCGTCGCTCCTTCGGCGCTCTTGCCCCGGGGCTTGCGGACCTCCTCGCGCGCCGTGCCGGGTGCGACCGCGTCGTGCACCCCGGGACGCGGGATCTTCAGATAGAGATAGCTCTTGTCGTCCTTGAGGCGCACGTTGAACCGCGGACGGTGCTGCTTGATGAGCGTGTTCTCGAGGACGAGGGCCTCGTGCTCGCTCTGACACGCGATCACCTCGAAGTCGAACACCGTGCCGATCAGCTGATGGGTGCGAGGCTGCAGCGCATCGACGCCGCTGAACCACGAGCGCAGACGATTGCGGACATTCGAGGCCTTACCCACGTAGATGACCCGCGCGTCCGGACCGCGCATGACATAGACGCCCGGTCCGTCGGGAGACGCCCGCAGCCGCGCCCGCAGCTGCGCCTTGTCGTCCAGGAGTCGCTCCGAGCGCCGTGCGGTGGCCATGGTTGTCACGAATTCAGTATCGCTGCTCAGCGAGATCCCTCTGCCGCCTCGAGCTCGGCCGCGAACTCGGCCTCGTCGAGCACCCGGACGCCGAGCCGCTGCGCCTTCTCCAGTTTGCTCCCGGGGGACGCTCCCGAAACCACCGCGTGGGTCTTCCGGCTGACGCTCGAGGTGGGATTGCCGCCCAGGGAGCGGATGCGGGCCTCCGCATCGGCACGGCTCATGGCCTCGAGGCTCCCGGTGATGACCCAGGTCTGGCCGCTCCACGGGCCGCCGCCTCCGGCCGCCCGCTCGGGCTCAACGCCCGCCGCGCGGAGATGCTCGAGGACCGCGCGGCCCTCGCTCGATGCGAACCACACGGCCATGTGACCGGCCACGACGGCACCGATCCCCTCGACGTCGAGCAGGTCTGCCTCCGTCGCCGCGGCAAGGGCGTCGATGGTCCCGAAGTGCGCCGCCAGCGTCTCGGCCGTGTGCTCGCCGACATGGCGGATGGCGAGCGCGTTGATGAATCGAGCCAGCGGGACGTGCCGCCGCGATGCAATCGACTCCACCAGCTTGGTGGCCGATCGCTCGGCAAAGCCCTCGAGCGTCAGCAGCTGCTCGGTGGTGAGACGGAAGAGGTCGGCGGGCTCGCTGACATACCCGAGGTCGATGAGCTGGTCGATGACCGCCGGTCCGAACCCCTCGATGTTCATCGCGCCACGACCGGCAAAGTGGATGATCAGCTCGCGCCGCTGCGCGGGGCAGAGCGGATTGAGGCAGCGCCTGACCACCTCCCCCTGCTCGCGCACCAGCAGGGAGTCGCACGCAGGGCAGTGCTCGGGCATCTGCCAGGGTTTCGCGTCCTTGGGCCGCTTGTCGAGGATGACCCGGACGATCTCGGGGATGACGTCACCGGCCTTGTGCAGCAGCACCGTGTCGCCGATGCGAACGTCCTTGCGCGCCACCTCGTCCTCGTTGTGCAGCGTGCAGCGCCGCACCGTCGACCCCGCGACCAGGGTGGGTTCGAGAATCGCGACCGGCGTCACGGCGCCAGTGCGGCCCACCTGGACGTGGATGTCGAGCACCTGGGTCTCGTGCTCCTCGGGCGGGAACTTGTACGCCATCGCCCAGCGCGGAGCGCGAGAGATGGTGCCGAGTTCCGCCTGCTCCGCGAGCGACGCGACCTTGATCACCACGCCGTCCGTTTCGTAGTCGAGCTCGTGGCGTCGCTCCGCCCAGTGATCGAGAAACGCGAGCACCTCGTCGATCGTCGCGGCGAGCTGGCGATGCGGGTTCACGCGGAATCCGAGTGCCGCGAGGGTTTCGAGCACCTCGGCCTGGGTGCGCGCCTTGCCGGGAGGATCGATCGCGTACATGAAGGTCTGCAGTCCACGGGCCGCGGTGGCGGCGGGATCGAGTTGGCGCACGCCGCCGGCGGCAGCGCTGCGCGGGTTGGCATACCCGGGCTTGCCGGCCTCCTCGAGACGGAGGTTGTGGGCCGCGAAGGCTCCCTTGGGGAGGTAGACCTCGCCGCGGACCTCGAGCTCGTCGGGGAGCCCGCCGTCGACCTTCGCCAGTGTCATGGGCACCGACCGGATGGTGCGCACGTTCGCGGTGACGTCCTCGCCCTCGCTGCCGTTGCCGCGTGTTGCAGCGCGGACGAAGCGACCGTCCGAGTAGGTGATCGACATCGCCAGGCCGTCGATCTTCAACTCGCAGACGTATCCGCTCACCGATCCGATCGCGCGCTCGACCCGGGTCCCGAAGTCGCGCACCTCGTCCGGGCTGAAGGCGTTGTTGAGGCTGAGCATCGGCGTCCGATGCCGGACCTTGGTGAAGGTCGCGGCGGGCTCACCGCCGACACGCTGCGTCGGCGAGTCGGCGGTCTGCAACTCGGGGTGCGCGGACTCGAGATCGACGAGCTCGCGGAAGAGCCGGTCGTACTCCGCGTCGGTGATCTCCGGCGCGTCGAGGACGTGATATTGGCGGGAGTGATAGTCGAGTTCCTTGCGGAGCGCGAGCACTCGTTCTTCCGCCTGCTTTTGCGTCACCGTGCCGGAATTCGTCGCGTTCATGCCTCGGTCACGGCTCCACGATCGGCCAGAGCGTTGCGTCGGCCACGGCGAAGATCTTGACGCCGTGGTCATCGAACTTGATGACCAGTTCCTCACCACCGCGGGTCATCGTGCTTTTGAGCACCGTGCCCTCACCGTAGCGTTGGTGACCGATGCGCATCCCCTCGGTGTAGCGCTGCGGTGCGAGCTCCACGGGGTTCGGTCGCGTCGCGTAGCCGACCACGGCGCGGCGGACCGTTCCCGCGGAACGGATGTCGCCCAGCGACGGCGCGCCCGGGCGCAACTGGACTTCGAGCATCTCACCCGGGATCTCGCCGAGAAAGCGAGACGCCTCGGCAAGCTGCGGCGTCCCGTACGTGTGCCGCCGAAACGCGTGGAGCAGGTAGAGCCGGCGGCGCGCGCGCGTGATGCCGACGTAGGTGAGGCGTCGCTCCTCGGCGATACCCGAATCGCCCTCCTCGAGTGCGCGCGAATGCGGGAGCAGTCCCTCCTCCATGCCGGCGATGAAGACGACGCCGAATTCGAGTCCCTTCACCTGATGCAGGGTGATCAACGTGACGCCCGGCGCCTCGTCGTGCATGCTGTCGACGTCGCTGACCAGCGCGACGTTCTCAAGAAATTGCATGAGCCCATCGGGCGGCGGCACGTCGGAGTACTCGGCCGCGAGTCCTGCGAGCTCGAGAACGTTCGCCCATCGTTCGGTGCCTTCCTGAGTGCCGTCCTGGAGCATCTCGCGGTAGCCGGTCTCATCGAGAACCCGCTCGAGCAGCACCGGAAGTGGAACCCGGTGCGCGTCCGAGCTGAGCCGCTCCATGAGCCCGGCGAACCCGCGCAGCGCAGCCATCGCCGCGGGGCCGAGCGCCTGCTCGCCCTCGTCGAGCCGTTGCGCAGCCTCGAGGGGAGCCAGCCCCTTCTTGCGGGCGAGCTTCTCCAGCTCTGCCACGCTGCGATCACCGATCTTGCGACGCGGCGTGTTGACGACTCGCGCAAAAGACACGGCGTCGCGCGGATTGACGCAGAGGCGCAGATACGCAAGCACATCCTTGACCTCGCGCCGGTCGTAGAAGCGCAGACCACCGACGAGCTGATATGGGATGCCACGCCTGAGGAAGACCTCCTCGAATGCACGGGACTGGGCGTTGGTTCGATACAGCACCGCGCATTCGGCGAGGGCTATCCCCTCGCGTCCGATGAGATTCTCGATCTCCGAACCGACTGCGAGCGCTTCTTCGCGTTCGTCGTACACCGAGATGAGCCGGACCGGTTCACCGATGCTCTGCTCGGTCCAGAGCTTCTTCTGGGCACGTTCGGTGTTGTTCTTGATGACCGAGTGCGCGATGTCGAGAATCGGTTGTGTGGAGCGATAATTCTGTTCCAGCGTCACGGTTTTCGCGTCCGGGAAGTCGTGTTCGAAAGAGAGGATGTTGCGCACGTCCGCGCCTCGGAAGCCGTAGACCGAGTTGTGTGTGACCAGCCCATTGGCGATGAGGTTGTGGGTCGGCTCGACGTTGATGTCGAAGACCGTCTGACGCTCAGCCGTGCGCTCGACTGCCTCGATGACGTCCAGGCCACCGTGGTCATCGAACATCACCATTCCAGGTAGTAGCGAGGCTGCCGGGGTGAAGGGAAGCGTGGTCACAAGCTCGCCATGGCCGGACGCGGTGCCACCGAGACAGGCCGTGAGCGCGATCTCCGCGTCCATGGCTTCGCGAATCGTCCCGGCAAGGCGCATCACCTCGCCGAAGTCCTTTCGCGAGGTCTCGAAGCGCCAGCTGCCATTCGACTTTGATGGCCGGATGCTGAGCCCGAGGCTCTCCAGCGTCGCCCGTCCAGCCTCGTCGTTGCCTCCCATCGAGATACGGTGCATGGGCGTAGCCCCGCGGCGGTCCGCGCACAGTGTGATCACCACCCGCCGGCGGCTCGAGTTCCGAGATCGCGGTCGATAGTGAGGATGATCGATCGAAAGGTTGCGATCGCTGAGCAGTCTTTGTCCGCCGTTGAGGTCCACTACCGACGCAAAGACGCGGTCAGATGCGAGGACGGGTTCTAGAGTTTGCGTATCGCTCTCGCTCAGGTAAATCTGCGGCGTGGTACCGAGGTGATGTCCGGCGAAATGCGTGTGCTCAGGTGTGCTCGTCAGCGTGCGCCCCTGCGCCGTCCTGATCGTCACCACGGAGTCGGCGACCCGCGACTGCACGTCGACAACGCGGGCACCGCGGAAGGTGCCACTCCCATATCCCGACATCACACTGTCACCGGCGCGGACTTCCTCGACACACCGGAGAGACCCGTCGGCCATGGTGACCATCGTCCCCGTCGCCAGACACTGGTCGTCATCGCCCACCACCGTGACGTTCCGATGCTTCCCACCGAGAATCTTGACCAGCTCGTACTGCGCCTTGTTCGTGTCCTGATACTCATCCACGAACAGATGCAGGAACTTGTCCTGGTAATACTCGCGGACCGAGTCGGCCTCGCGAAACAGCGTGACAGCGCGCAACAGCAGGTCGTCAAAGTCCAGCGCCGACGCGGCATCGAGCTCACGCTCATAGGCCCAGTAGACACGCGCGATCTGCTCGTCCATGGTGTTCGGAGTGACGCGAGCCTGGAAGTCGCGCGCGTCGAGCAGCTCGTTCTTTGCTGCACTGATCGCATGCGCTGCGCGGCTCGGCGTCAGGCGTTTCTCGTCGATCCCCTCAGCGCGAATGGCGTTGCGAATCGACGAGAGGCGGTCAGCCTCATCGTAGATCGTGTACCCCGGCGGGATCCCGATCGCCTCCCCCTCGCGCCGCAGCAGCCGCGCGCCCAGTGAGTGGAAGGTGCCGAGCCACATCCCCTTGATGCTGTCGCCGATCAATTGCTCGACGCGAGCCCGCATCTCGCGAGCAGCCTTATTCGTAAAAGTCACGGCGCAGATCTCGTCGGGACGCACCCGACGCGTCGCGATCACGTAGGCGATCCGATGCGTGAGCACACGGGTCTTCCCGCTCCCCGCGCCCGCGAAGATGAGCAGTGGCCCGTCGGGGGCCTCGACGGCCTCACGTTGTGGCGCATTCAGCCCCTCGAGCAGGGCCGTCGCCCCGATCGACGTGCTCAGGCGCGCGCCTCGGTCGCCGGCTCGGTGCTCCCGACCGATGCGTGGTACGCATCGGGTCGCCGGTCGCTGTGCAGATGGTTGCGCGGCGTGCGCCGCCTCGCCTGCTCGACGGAATCGAGGTCGAGGTCGGCGACGAGCAACTCATCCTCATCCTTGCTCGCCGGGCCGGACACCGGCCAGCCATCGGCACCGACGATGATCGAGGCGCCGATGAAGTTCACGTTTCGTTCAACCCCCACGCGGTCCGCGCAGGCCATGACCACGCCGTTCTGCGCAGCGGTCGCCATCGCGACGTAATCGCCCTGGCAGTAGCCGCGCTCGTCCCAGACGGTGCGCTTGAACGACGCGACCCAGTTGGTCGGCACCGCGATGATCTCCGCACCGGCGAGCGCGAGTGCCCGGGCGGGTTCGGGGAACCAGAGGTCGAAGCAGATGATCATCCCGACCCGTCCGAAGGGAAGATCGACGATCGGCAGCTCGTCGCCGGGTTGGAACCACGTCTGCTCGTCGTAATAGAGGTGCAGCTTGCGATAGGTGGCCATACGCCCCGAAGCACCGATGAGCACCGCGCTGTTGTGCCTGCAGTCGCCGGCGCGTTCGCTGATCCCCGCAACGATGTAGCACCCGTGCGCGGCACTCACCTCGCGCAGTGCCCGGACTGTCGGCCCGTCGTCGGGGTCCTCGGCCGCACGCTGCGCTTCGGCCTCGTCACCGAACACGTAGCCACTGGACGCGAGCTCGGGAAGCACGATCAGGTTGGCTCCGCGGTTCGCGGCCGCCGTCGCCCAGAGCACCGCCTGCGACCGGTTGTGTTCGAGCTCGCCGACGCGCGGCTCGTACTGGGCGACAGCGATGCGTACCGGGCGGCTCATACCCTCACGGTAGCGCAGCGAGCGCGACCCCAGGATGACGGGGGATGCCCTCCGAGATACCGCAGAGAATCTCGTGCGGCAGCGTGCCCGCGAGGTCGGCCACACGGTCGGCGCCGAGGCGAATTCCGTCGCGTTCGCCGATGAACATCGCGGCGTCGCCGGCCCCAGCCCCTTCGACGTCTGAGACGTCAACGCCGACCTGATCCATGCTCACGATCCCGACGATCGGGCACAAGGTGCCGCGGATCCCGATGTGCCCACGATTGGAGAGGGCCCGCGGCAGTCCCTGCCCGTAGCCCAGCGTCACCGTCGCGATCCGGCGCGCCGAGCCCGCACGCCAGGTCCGGCCGTAGCCGACACTCTCGCCGGGCTCGACGGTGCGCACCTGGGCGACGCGGCCGAACACGTGCATCGCGATCTTCAGCGACGCCGGACCGGGTACCGGCGGGTAGCCGTAGTAGGCGATGCCCACGCGCACCAGGTCGTGGTGCATCGCCGGATGCGCCAGGATCGCGGCGCTGCCCGACGTGTGCAGCAGCGCGTCCGGCGCCACCTCCCGAAGTGCCGCCACTGCCTCGAGAAAACGCCCGTGCTGTGTGACCGTGAATGCCGGGTCCTCGCCCGCGTCGGCAAAGTGGGTGAAGATCCCGGCAACCTCCACGCGAGGCCCCGCCTCACGCACCGTCGCGTCCAGCGAGCCCACGCTCTCCGGCAGCGCGCCGAGGCGATGCAGGCCGGTGTCGATCTTGAGATGGATCCGAGCCCTGCGACCTACCGCCGCGGCCGTCACCGCGCGCAGCCCATCGGCGTCGAGAACGCTGACGTCGATGCCGGCGTCGATCAGCGCGTCGAGCGTGGCGGGCGGGCTCCAGCCCACGACAAGAACGCGTGCGTCGAACCCGGCGGCTCGAAGCAGGAGCGCCTCGTCGGGGGTATAGACGCCGAGCCAGGACGCCCCACCGTCCAGTGCCGCACGCGCCGCGATGGTGATCCCGTGCCCGTAGCCGTTCGACTTGACCATGACCATCACCTGCGCCGGCCGGACGAGGGTGGCGATCACCTCGGCATTTCCCGCCAGCGCGGCGACGTCGATCTCCGCCCAGCGGAGCATGCTCCCCGCGCCGGCCGGGATCACGCTCCGACCGGTACGGGCTCCGGCGCAGGCGCTGCAACCTCTGCCGGAGCGACGCGGCGCACCAGACCGAACGGCGTCTGCTCATCCGACTGCCCCAGCGGGTTGTCGGCAACCATGGCCAGAACTGACTCGGCGTCGACACCGACCGACGCGAACACCTCGGCGGCCATGTCGTTGGCGTCGATGATCGCCACGGCGACACGGCGCCCGGTGCGGCGGCGCAGGTCCGCGGCGATCTTGAGGGCGGCCCCCGACGGGTCGAGCGGCGACTTGGTCGCCCACTTGTCGTAGGGCGGCAGGTTGAGCGACGAGGGTCCGTCGATCGCGTTGACGCCGTGACCGGCGACGCGGTAGAAGACGCCGCGCATGCCCAGTGGCTTGGTCGCGGCGGCGGCGGCCGCGGCCATGAGAATCCGCGCTGCGCCGGCTTCGTCGATGGCCAGTTGCATGGTGGTGGGATGCGAGAGGCCGATCCCGGTGGGCTCGTGGCTCACGTACCTGGAGAGCACGCGTGCCGTTCGCGAGACGGGGATCTGGTCGATCGGGTAGGAGCGGCCTTGACTGATCGCCAGCGCCTTCTCACTCACCAGCAGCACATCGCCGTCCTCGACGTCGACGCCGTCGCCGCGCAGCCGCTCGATGCTGGCGGCGATCGCCTCGAGGAGATCGTCGCCGGGCTTGATCAGGCTCGAGCGGAGCGGGAACCTGGCCCAGATGCGGCCCTTGTCCTCGAGGAACAGATGCCGGCCCCAGTTGAGCCGGGCACCTTGGAGCAGCGCCTCGCCGTTGGCGAGCCTCCGCGCGGCCGCGCGATCCCCGCGACGGACGAACCCACCCTCGTAGCTGTGCTTGTCCAGCGCCTTGGTCTTGCCGTCGATATAGACACGCAGCCACACCTCGGCATTGACTGCGCGCCAGAAGAACATCGATTCCTCGACCTCGCCACTGCATGCGCGGCGGAAATTCTCCGCCACGGCTGCGGCCTTCCAGTACGGACGCGCACGGAACGACGGTGAGCGCAGCAGGCTCTGCAGCACCGCGCGCTGACGGCGGTACCAGCGGAACTCGGGTGTGGTGAAGCCGATCTTCTTGCGGCGCGCCTCGACCTTCGCCGGCAGGACGCCGTGGAGCGCCTGGCGGACGATCGCCCGCGTCCAACCGCTGTGGATGATCGCCCTGCGTGGGAGCGTGAGGATGTAGTCCACGAGCTCCTGGTCGAGATACGGCAAGCGCGCCTCGAGGGAATGGGCCATCGAGGCGCGATCCTCGTAGCGGAGCAGCGGCGGCAGGCTGTACGTGCGGAAGTCCTGGAGCAGGCGGCGCTTGAGGTCGTCGGCCACCCGGTCGTCGTCCGGTGCCTTGCGACCCCGCGTGAATGAGGGCGACAGCATCCCCGCCACATCAACGCGCTGGCCGCGCTCGCGCAGCCGCCTGCGCACCAGCGGGCTGACGATGTCGCGGAGCAGCCATGCCTCGCGAGCAAACTCGGCGTAGCGACGCTCGCGCAGCAGCTGTCGGAGCAGCACGTAGGGGTAGTGGTCGTACCCGGCGAGCAGCTCGTCGCCCGCCTGACCATCGAGGGTCACGGTGACCTGGCGTCGCGCCAGCCGCATCACCATCCACATGGCGAACGGCGCCGACGAGACCATCGGTTCCTCCATGTGCCAGACCCACGCCTCGAGCTCGCGGATGAAGTCCTGGTCGGTCGGCTGGACGGCGCTGTTGTCCGCGCCGGTGGCGTTGAGCACGCTGTCGATGTAGGCGCTCTCGTCGATGCGATCTCCGGGGAACACTGCGGAGAAGGTCTTGAGGCGGTCGCCGAGCGACTCGGTGTCGCGCACGTGATCGCGGAGCTGTTGGGCCATCACCGTGCAGATGGATGACGAGTCGAGGCCGCCGCTCAGACAGATGCCGACGGGAACGTCGGCCACCAGGCGGCGCTGCACGGCACGCTCGAAGACGGCCCGAAATGCTTCAGGGCTGGCATCGCCGTCCTCGGACAGCCGCGGCGTCCAGTACACCGACTCGGAGATCGTGCCACCTTCGATGATCGCGAATGCCGCTGCCGGTACCTGGCGGATGCCGCGGAAGAAGGTTCCGTCGTTGTGGTCGAAGAGACCGAAACGAAGGTACTCGTACATCTGTTGCTCGTCGACCTCGCGAGCGAAGGTCTCGTCCTGCAGGATCGCCTTGATCTCCGACGCGAAGACGACCCGGCCGTGGTGCCGAGCGTAAAAGAGGGGCTTGATCCCGAAGTGGTCGCGCGCGAGCACCATCCTCGGCACCGACGCACGCTCGTCGAGAATCGCGAGCCCCCACATGCCGTTGAAGCGGCGGAAGCAATCGGTCCCCCACTCCGCGAAGGCGTGGAGCACCACCTCGGTGTCGCACGTGGTGTGAAAGGCGTGTCCCGCCGCTTCCAACTCCGTGCGCAGCTCGCGAAAGTTGTAGACCTCGCCGTTGTAGACGATCTGCAACTTGCCGTCGTCCATCGACATCGGCTGGCTGCCGTGCGCGAGGTCGATGATGCTGAGCCGGCGGAATCCGAGCGACGCGACGGCATCCTCGAAATGCCCGTCATCGTCCGGACCTCGATGCCGGAGCGACTCGGTCATCGCCTCGAGCAGGGCCCTGTCGGGTGTCCCCCAGAAGCCCGCTATCCCGCACACGTCAGCGGGTCGCCGGCGTCAGGGGTGGTCGGTGCATGACCATGGCAACGGTACGACACCGATCGAGGTCACGGACGAGACGAAGTGGCTGCGCCGAGGCTGTGCTGCCCGAGGCTAGAAATCCATGTCGTCGTCGTCCATGCCCATGCCACCACCACCGCCGTGGGAGTGGCCACCGCCCGCGGCAGCTTCCTCTCGCTCCGGCGCATCCGCGATCAGCGCGTCGGTGCTGAGCACGATGGTGGCGATCGACGTTGCATGGACCAACGCGGAGACGACGACCTTGGTGGGATCGATAACCCCGCGCTCAATGAGGTCGCCGTAGGTCTCGGTGGTTGCATCGAAGCCGTGGTCGCCCTTGGCCTCCATGACCGCGTTCACGACGACCTGTCCTTCGAGTCCGGCGTTCTTGGCGATGATCCGCAGGGGCTCGCGGAGCGCGCGGGCAACGATGTCCGCGCCCACTCGTGCCGTGCCCTCGAGCTTGAGCGCCTGGACCGCCGGGATCGCGCGCAGCAACGCCACACCGCCTCCGACCACCACGCCTTCCTCGATGGCCGCGCGAGTTGCGGAGAGCGCATCCTCGACGCGGGACTTGCGCTCTTTCATCTCGACCTCGGTGGCCGCACCGACCTTGATCACCGCGATGCCACCGGTCAACCGCGCGAGCCGCTCCTGCAGCTTCTCGCGATCCCAGTCGGAGGTCGTCTCCTCCATCTGCTGGCGGATCTCGGCCGCGCGTGCCTCGATCGCCGCCTTGGCCCCGCCGCCACTCACGATGGTGGTGTCGTCCTTGGTGACCGTGACCCGCGTGGCGGAGCCGAGCTGGTCATCACGCACCGCGTCGAGGCGCAGTCCGGTCTTCTCGCTGATGACCGTCGCGCCGGTGAGCACCGAGATGTCCTGGAGGATGGCGTCGCGACGCTCCCCGAATGCGGGAGCCTTGACCGCGACGGCGGTGAATGTGCCCCGGGCGCGGTTGACGACCAGCGTGGCCAGGGCTTCAGCGGTGACGTCCTCGGCGACGATGAGCAGCGGGCGGCCCGCACGCATCACCAGCTCGAGGCTGGGCAGGAGATCGCTGACCGACGAGATCTTGGCATCTGTGACAAGAACTCGAGCGTCGTTGAGGACCGCCTCCATGCGCTGCGCGTCGGTGACGAGGTACGCGGAGATGTATCCACGATCGAACTGCATGCCTTCGACAACATCGACCTCGGTCTCGATCCCGGTCCCGTCCTCGACCGACACCACACCCTCCTTGCCGACCTTGTCGAAGGCGTCCGCGATCATGGCGCCGATGACGTCGTCGCCGGAGCTGATCGTGGCCACGCGACGGATGTCGTCGCCGCCCTTGACCGGGTGCGAGCGCGCCCGGATCGACTCGACGGCAGCGTCTGACGCCGCCATCATGCCGCGGCGCAGGTCGTTGGGCGCGGCACCCGCCGCGAGGTTCCGCAGTCCCTCGTCGAGCATCGACCGGGCCAGCACCGTGGCTGTGGTGGTGCCGTCACCCGCGATGTCGTTGGTCTTGATCGCCACTTCCTTGAGCAGCTGGGCGCCCATGTTCTCGAAGTGATCCTCGAGTTCGAGCTCACGCGCGATCGTCACCCCGTCATTGCTGATCAGGGGCGGGCCGAACTTCTTGTCCAGCACCACGGCGCGACCGCGTGGTCCGAGCGTTACCGCGACGGTGTCGGCGACGATCGCCGCGCCCCGTGCGAGCGCGGCGCGCGCGGGCGCCTCGAAGCGAAGCTGCTTTGCTGCCATCGCCGCCTACTTGCTGCCGTTCTTCTCGACGACCGCGAGGATGTCCTTCTCTCCGAGGATCAGGTACTCGACGTCGTCGATCTTGACCTCGCTGCCGGCGTACTTCGCGTACATCACGCGGTCGCCAACCTTCACATCGAGCGGGACGCGAACGCCGGTCTGCTCGTTGTAGCGGCCGTTGCCCGCAGCCTCGATGATGCCTTCCTGAGGCTTCTCCTTGATGGTGTCCGGCAGCACGATGCCGCTCTTGGTCATCTCTTCGCGCTCGACCGGTTTGACGACGACACGATCGGCGAGGGGGCGCAGCTTGAGGGACATGGGACCTCCTGGGTTCTTAGCACTCTTGGTGGGTGACTGCTAACACTCTACCTAACCGAGTGCCAGCCGTGCAAGCCCGAGCCCCGAAATCGGGGGGTTGTCACACGGCGGCGGCAGAAGCCGACGGAGGACCGGACATGCGCGCCCGCGCCGGGCGCAGAAAGAGGGTGAGCCCCACCCCGAGGAAGAGCACCCAGAGGACCGCCTGGAGCACGGTCGGCGCCGAGCTGTAGCCGACGAGCCCGTGGAGCACGTCGCCGATCCCGGCATCGTCCGGAAGGGTGCCGCTCATATTCCAGAGGGTCGCGGACGCGCCGGGAAAGACGTGGAGCTCCTGCAGGTTCTGCACGGCGTCGGCGAGCAGCCCGGCGGCGACCACCATCAGCAGGCTGCCGACGATTGCAAAGAAGCGCTTGAGGTTGACGCGCAGGCCGACGCGATACATCGCGAAGATCGCGGCGAATGCGACCCCCAGGCCGATCACGGCGCCGATCACCACCTGTAGCGGCGAGCTCTGGTACGCGATCGCGAGCAGGAAGATCACGGTCTCGACCGCCTCACGTCCCACGGTCACGAACGCGACCAAGCCGAGGGCGAGCCCGGAACCACCGCTGACCACCCCGGAGACCCGAGCGCGAAGCTCGCGGCCCATGTTGCGGCTGTGGCGTCGCATCCAGAAGGTCATGTAGGTGAGGACGCAGACCGCGACGGCGAAGACTCCCGTCTCGAACCACTGCTGGGAAGCCGAGCCGATGAAGGCGTCCCGGCTCACGATCCAGAGCACGATCCCGACGGCCGTGGCCAGGACGACCGCCGCACCCGCACCCGCGAACACATAACGAAAGAGGTCGCGCCGGCCTGCCGAAGCGAGGTACGTGAGCAGGATCGAGCAGATCAGCGTGCCTTCGATTCCCTCTCGGGCAAAGATCAGCAGGCTTCCGACCACGGATCGACCCCTTTCGACAGAACGCTTGGTGGTTGAGCGCGGCTTAGCTTAGCCTAACCTAACCTACCGGTCCGTTCGGTGCCTCCACCCAGATCGCCCTGGCGGTCGCCGCGTCGACCGCGGTCCCGGTGCCCGCGAGCGTGAGGTTCCACGCGCCCGGGGAGCGGGACACGACGCCGATCTCGATGCCCGGGACGATGCCGCGCTCGTCGAGGAGGTGGAGCAGCTGGGGCGCCTCGTGCTCGGCCACCTCCGAGATCCGCGCAACCCGCGCCTGGTCGCCGTCCTCGAGCTCGATCAGCCGCACCAACCGCCTGCCCAGCGGTGGCGTCCGTCCCGGGATCACGTTGCCGTGCGGGCACGTCGTGGGCCTCCCGAGCGACTCGTCGATACGCTCGAGCACCGTCGCGGACATGCCGTGGGCGAGGGTTTGCGCCTCGAGGTCCGCGGTCGCCCAGTCGAATCCGAGGACATCGGTGAGCCACCGCTCGACGATGCGATGGCGGCGCACGATCGTCGCCGCCGCCTCCGCGCCACCGTCGGTGAGCTCGACCGACCGGTCGCCCGCGATGCTGATGAGCCCGTCGCGGGCGAGACGCTGCAGCGACACGGAGACCGTCGGCGCGCTCACGCCAAGCCACTCGGCCAGCCGGCCGGGACGCGGCACCTCGCCCTCGTGGTCGATGTAGTAGATGGCCTCGAGATACCGCTCGGTGGTCTCGGATCGCTGGAGCGGCGGATCACCCTCGGTCATGCGAATGGAATCTACGCGCACTCCGCGAGCGAGGGGTCGACGTCGAAGCCAGGAGCGTCCGGACCGTGCACCCGAAGCCGCTGCCACCCGGCGGCCGCGATCATCGCCGCGTTGTCGGTGCAGAGGTCGAACGGCGGGATGACGACGTGCAGCCCGCTGAAGCGCGCCCCGACCGCGTCGCGCAATGCCCGGTTGGCCGCGACGCCCCCCACCACCGCCACCGTCGTCGCGCCGGTGCGCTCCACCGCCGCCGCCAATCCCGCCACCAGCTGATCGACCGCCGCAACCTGGAAGCTCGCCGCGAGGTCGGCCACCACCTGCGGATCGGCGGGGACACCGGCGGCCGTCAATGCCGACGGACCGAGGTCGCGGACCATGTATCGCACCGCGGTCTTGAGGCCGCTGAACGAGAACGCGCCGTCGAGCCGGGTGCGCGGGAGCGGAAAGCGGGCCGGGTCCCCGGAGGCAGCGACCCGCTGGATCGCCGGACCGCCCGGATACTCCAGGCCGAGCAGGCGGGCGACCTTGTCGAAGGCCTCGCCGGCGGCATCGTCCCTGGTCGCGGCGAGCCGTTCGGCGACCCCGTGCTCGCGGAGCACCACGCACTCGGTGTGGCCGCCGCTCACCAGCAGCGCCAGATATGGCGGCTCCAGCTCGGGATCGGCGAGCCAGGCGCTGTACACGTGGCCGGCGAGGTGCGACACGCCCACGATCGGAAGGCCACGAGCCATCGCCGCGCTCGACGCATACATGGCACCGACGATCAGGCACCCGGCAAGCCCCGGCCCGCGGGTGACGGCAATGGCATCGATGGCGTCCCAGCCACCTCGAACCGGCGCGAGTGCGGCGTCAACGACGGTGGCAAGCCCCTCGAGGTGGGCGCGGGCAGCGAGCTCGGGGACGACACCACCGTGCACCGCGTGCAGCGCGATCTGGGACGACACCACCGAGGAGCGCACCTCGCGGCCGTCGGACAGCACTGCCGCGGCGGTCTCGTCGCAGGAGGTCTCGATGGCGAGGAGGTTCAGGCGGACGGGTACTCCATGGTGGGGCCGCCGCCGACCCCTGCCACGTCGAGGCCGCTGAGAATCGCCGTGAAGCGGCGCTTGAACTCCGGCGCGTGGATGCTGTCGCTCCACATGATCACCGCGTCCTCACCGTTGTCGGTGTAGTAGCCGCGCCTGCGGCCGATCGCCTTGAAGCCGAAGCGTTCGTAGAGGCGGATCGCGTGGTCGTTGGTGTCGCGTACCTCGAGCGTGATCCAGCGCGCCCCGAGCGCGTAGGCGCGCTGCACCAGCGCCGCGAAGAGCACAGTGCCGTAGCCCTTCGAGTGGTCGCCGGCGCGGACGCCGATCGTGGTGACGTGGGCTTCCAGCGCGACCCGCCACAGCCCCGCGTATCCGACAATCGCGCCCTCCTGGCGAAGCACGATGTACGACGCCTGGCGGTTCTGGGACAACTCGCTTGCATACGCATTCTTCGGCCACGGGGACGCGAAGACCTGGCGCTCGATCGCCTGCACCGCGGCGATGTCCTCGTAGCGCATCGGCTCGACTGAGAGACGAGGGACGACCTGCATGAACACCCTGAAATCAATGGTGGAGTCCGCATCTGCATCATAACCGCGGCCTCCGGACACGGAGCCGCGCGGGTGACAGATGTCATGTGAGGTTGCTGACCCGTCTCACTATCGCGAACACCGGGCGCGCCTCACGCTGGGCACATGACACATCACACCTCCGATTCGACCGCGGACGCTTCGAGGTCGGGCGCGCCGGGCTTGCTGGTCTCCGACGGCGACGGCTCGTGTGCCGTCCGGGTCGACGGGGTCACCCGGCGGTTCGGCGCGGTCCTGGCCGTCGACAACCTCAGCCTCACCGTCAGGAGCGGCGAGACCCTGGCGCTGCTCGGGCCGAACGGCGCCGGCAAGACGACCACCATCTCGATGCTGCTCGGGCTTTCCGCACCGGACGCCGGCACGATCGAGGTCTTCGGCGCGGCGCCGGGCTCGGCCGCCGCGCACGCAGGCGTCGGCGCCATGCTCCAGGACGGCGGCATGATGCCGGGTGTCCGGGTCGGCGAGCTGCTTGCCATGGTGCGCAGCCTCTACAGCGCGCCGCTGCCGCTCGATGAGGCGATCGACATCGCGCAGCTTGGCGGGCTCGAGAAGCGTCGCGTCGACCGCCTCTCCGGCGGGCAGTCGCAGCGACTCCGGCTCGCCATGGCGCTCGTCGGCGACCCCAAGCTGCTCATCCTCGATGAGCCCACCGCGGCGATGGACGTCGAGACCCGCCGCAGCTTCTGGCACGCCATGGAGGGGTTCACCGCCCGTGGCCGGACCATCCTCTTCTCGACCCACTACCTCGAGGAAGCGGACGTCGCCGCCGATCGCATCGTGATGATGGCCCGAGGCCGTCTCGTCGCGGACGGCACCCCTGCGGCCATCAAGGACTCGGTCGGCCTGCGGGTGATCCGCTTCTCGGTCGTGCAGCCGGGCGTCGCGGGTCTCGAAGCCCTCCCGGGCGTCGTCTCGGCGAATGCGCACGGCAACCGCGTCGAGCTGCGCTGCCGCGATACCGACATCGCCCTGCGAGCCCTGCTCGCCGCACGCGCCGACGCGCATGACATCGAGGTCGCCGGGATCGGCCTCGAAGACGCATTCATCACCATCACCGACGGCATCGCCGCCTGAAAAGGAACGACACACCATGCGCTCCTACCTCGCACTCGAACTCCGTCGCTCGCTGCGCGACCGCCGCTACCTGCTCCTCGTCGTGGGCTGGCCGGTGGCCGCATACCTGCTCTTTTCCACGGTCTTCGGCTCGGCGGCCGACAGGGCTGAGGGGCTGCCACCGGCGATCGGGATCATGGTCGCGATGGCCGCCTTCGGAGCCATGGGCGGTGTGCTCATGGCCTCGGGACCGCGCCTCGCCATCGACCGGCAGATCGGGTGGCTCCGCCAGCTCAGCCTCACGCCGATGTCGCCGGCCCGCATCCTCGCCGTGCGCCTCATCAGCGCCATGGCCCTGAGTCTTCCTGCGATCGTGCTCACGTTCATCACGGCGGCCGTGGTCAAGAACGTCACGCTGCCGCTGTGGGAGTGGCCGGTGCTCGCGCTGCTCATCTCGGCGGGTTGCCTGCCGTTCGCGGCGATGGGCATCGTGGTGGGCAGCGTCGCCGACGGTGACGGCGCCCAGGGGCTCACCATGGTCCTGTACCTCGTGCTCGCGGCGCTCGGGGGGCTCTGGATGCCCGTGCAGATCCTTCCGTCAGCGATGCAGACGATCGCGAAGACGCTGCCCTCGTATCACCTCGCGCAACTCGGCTGGTATGTCGCCCGCGGCGCTGCGCCTGCGATCGGTGACGGGCTCATCCTGCTCGCGTGGTTTGCCGGCGCGGCCCTAGTCGCGGTCGCCGTGTCCCGGCGTCTCACGCTGCGCACCGCCTGAAGGTGGCCTAGCATCCTGAGCATGCCCGACAACCATGGTGCCAGACAGATCGGCGCGCCCGACAACCTGATGTGGCCGATCCCGACCGTCGCCCGGCTCGGCTGGGCGGCGATCTGGCTCGTCTTCCTCGGATATCCGATCGGCGACATTCTCGGCGCCGGATACTCGCCGGCTCGTGCAGTCGTCGCGTGGATCTGCCTGGTGGCGTTCGCGGCCACGTATCTCTTCGCGATGTGGACGTGCCTCACCCTGGTGCCCCGCGTCGCCACCGGCGTGCAGCTCCTGCCCCTGGTGGCGCTCTACGTCCTGGGGATCACCCTCGCGCTGGTCTTTCGCGGACAGTGGAGCGGCGTGCTCGTGTACTGCGGCGTCGCCGCAGGTTGGACGCTTCGCTGGCGCAACCTTGTCCCCGTCCTGCTCGCGCTCGGCGTGTTCATGGTGGTCTCCGGCATCCTGCTCGGCTATCCGTGGGCCGACCTGGGATTCATCACCTTCCTGACGGTCGCGCTCGGGTTCACCATGCTCGCGTTTCGCGGCCTGATCGCGACGGTCATCGAGCTCCGCACCGCGCGTGCCGAAGTTGCGCGGCTCGCCATCGCCGATGAACGGCTTCGCATCTCCCGCGATGTTCATGACATCCTTGGCCACAGCTTGTCGGTGATCGCGCTCAAGGCGCAGGTCGCGCGGCGCCTGATGCACAGTGATCCCGACGCGGCCGCCGAAGCGATGGGCGACGTTGAGTCGGTGGCGCGCGACTCGCTCGCGGAGGTGCGCGCGATGGTCACCGGATACCGGCAGCGTTCGCTCGCCGACGAGCTCCAGGGAGCGCGCGACGTGCTCGACGCGGCGGGCATCGCGTTCTCTGTCAACCGCGACACCAGCGTGCCGCCGGCACCGGTCGACAGCCTGCTCGCGTGGACCGTGCGCGAGGGCGTCACCAACGTGCTCCGCCACAGCCGCGCGCATCACTGCGAGATCTCCCTCGAATCGAGCAACGGCGGGTTCACGGTCGCGATCGTCGACGACGGTGTCGGCGGTGTCGCCAGTGCGGGTGGCAGCGGGCTGCACGGGCTCCGCGAGCGCGTCGGCGCCGCGGGCGGGCGCCTCGAAGCAGGCCCGGGTGACGCCGGCGGTTTCCGCCTGCACGCGTACATTCCCCGAGCCGCGGCGTGATCCGAGTCCTCATCGCCGAGGACCAGGGGATGGTCCGCGGCGCGCTCGCCACGCTGCTCGCGCTCGAGGAGGACATCGACGTGGTGGCGCAATGCGCCCGCGGCGACGAGGTCGTGGCAACTGCGCAGGCAGCGCATCCAGACGTCGCGCTGCTGGACATCGAGATGCCGGGGCTCGACGGGCTCAGCGCGGCGGCGCTCCTCCATAAAGCGCAGCCCGCCTGCACGATCATTATCCTCACGACCTTCGGCAGGCCCGGCTACCTACGACGCGCCATGGAGGCAGGCGCCACCGGGTTCGTCGTCAAGGACGGCCCGGCGGATCAGCTCGCGGTTTCCATCCGCCGCGCGGTGGCCGGTGAGCGCGTCATCGACACGGCACTTGCAGCGGCCGCCCTCAGCGACGGGTCGAATCCGCTGACGCCGCGCGAGCGTGACGTGCTCCACGCCGCGTCGAACGGCGCCACCATCGCGACGATCGCCACATCGATGTTCCTCACGCCGGGAACAGTTCGCAACTACCTCTCCTCCGCGATTCAGAAGACCGGAGCGCGCAACCGTCTCGAGGCGGTGCGCACCGCCGAGCAGCACGGCTGGTTGTAGGTCTGATGCGTCACCCAACCAGTCACGAGCGGATGTCGGGACGTCCCTGGGATGACTCGTACCAATCTGGCCCCGCGCCCTGGGACATTGGCCGGCCGCAGCCGGCCGTCGTGCGTGTGGCGTCCAGCGGCGGATTCGCCGGCGCTGTGCTCGATGCGGGCTGTGGAACCGGCGAGAACACTCTTCATATTGCCTCGCTGGGATTGTCGGTTCTGGGCGTTGACGTGGCTGAGACGGCACTGGCAATCGCCCGAGCAAAGGCCGGCGACCGTGGGATCGAGGCTGCGTTCGCCGTGGCCGACGCCCTCCAGTTGCAGCAGCTCGGGCGCAGGTTTGACACAGTGCTGGACTGCGGACTGTTCCACACGTTCGACGGCGACGAGCGCTTCGAATACGTGGCAAGTCTCGCTGCAGTGACTGAACACGGTGGCACCGCGTACGTGCTCTGCTTCAGTGCGGATGGTGCTGAGACCGGCCCGCATCCCGTCACACAAGAGGAGTTGCGAGCGGCGTTCAACCCCGGAGCCGGATGGAACATCCTCGCCATCGAGCCTGACCGAATTCACACGAGATTCAACGTGGCCGGCGCGCCGGCCTGGTTCGCGACGATCAAACGAATCTAGATTGGCTGCGCAGAGATCCGCGGGGTTGTGACGGGCTCGTCAGTCGACGTACAGCGCGCTGAGTCCGTCGCGGTCGAGCGCCGGCCGCGACAGCGCGAGCCCGACCGCGCGTGCCAGTGCACGCGCCGGATCCACAAGGACGACTCCGTCGAGGACGACCCGGTCGCTGCTGAACACGCGCGCCCCGTTTGAGTTGAAGTCCTCGAGAAGGATGCGCGACGCGATCCCGGCCTCCCCCGCGCGCGCCGCGTAGAGTGCGCCCCGTCCGGCGTCGGCGACGACCCAGTCATCAACGCGCACGCCGGCGTCGCCGCACGCGATCACCTCCAGCGTGCCCACGCCGTGGAGTGGCAGTCCGCGCGCGTGGGCGATGCCGAGTGCGGCCGCCATGCCGGCGCGAACGCCCGTGTACGTGCCCGGTCCGGTGACGACCACCACCGCCCCGTCTGCGCGGCCGAGCAGCCGGCCGAGCGCCTCCGGCAGCGATGACGACACTGGCCGGTCTCGCAGCACCTCTGAGTCGAGCAGGTCGCCGTCGGGCGTCGCGAGCACGCACACGACTCGCGACCTCGACGAGGTGTCGATGGCCAGCACGGTCACGGTGCAGTCCACGCCGCCGCCAGACGTGCCGGCGCGCCCAGCGACGTGATCACCCGCGAACCGTCGTCGTCGATCTCGATGCGGATGCGCGTCTGCGCGTTCAGGTCGCGCCCGGCGTGCTCGCCCCACTCCACGACGACGACACCGCCCGACTCGAGCATGTCGTCGACGTCGAGCAGGCGGATGTCCGCATCCGGTCCGAGCCGGTACAGGTCGAGGTGGTTCAGGACCTTTGCGCCGGCGCGGTAGACGTGATGCAGCACGAAGGTCGGCGAACGCACCTGCATCGGGTCGATGCCCATGCCGGTCGCGATGCCGCGAACCAGCACCGTCTTGCCGGCGCCGAGCTGACCACTGAGGAGGATGAGGTCACCCGGCTCGACGCGGGTTCCGATGCGCTCCCCGAGGGCGAGCGTCTCCGTCTCGGTCGCGCATCGCGCCGCCACCGCTCCGCCGGTGCTCACGCGAAGTGCCGCGAGCTCGTCCGCGGCCGTGCGACGGACACGCCGCCCTCCCGGTCGAGAACGGCGACGCCGGAGCCTTCGCGGAGGCAGCCGACGATGGTGAGCGGCGCGAGCGAGCCCGGCCAGGACTCCAGCAACGCTTCCGCCTCCTCGCGCGGAAGGGTGGCGACGAGCTCGAAGTCCTCGCCACCACCGGCGGCGAGGTCTGCCCAGGCGCCTCCGAAATCGGTCACCAGCGCCTGCTCGACCGGGAGCCTGTCGAGCCAGAACTCCCCGGCGCAGCCCGAGAGGTCGGTGATCCGCTCCAGGTCGACCAGCAGCCCGTCGCTGATGTCACCGCCACAGCGGACCCCGGACGCCACCAGCTCGAGGCCCTCGCTGATCCGGGCGACCGGCGAGAGCTGGGCATCGACCCAGGCCCGCTCCTGATCGGACAGCAGGTCGCCGCCGTCGAGGAGCAGACGCAGTCCTGCCGCCGCTCGCCCGAGCGTTCCGGTGACCACCACCACATCGCCGGGGCGGCCCGCATCGCGCCGGAGCATCTCGCCTGCCGCGACCGTCCCCCCCACCGAGACGTCGATGACCAGCGGCCCGGCGATGGCGCTCACGTCACCCCCTGCGACAGCGCATCCCACGCTCAACGCGGCGGCACACAGCCCGCGCTGGATCTCGAGGACGTCGTCGAAGCACGTGCTCGCGGGGGCGCAGAGCGTCGCCGAGCACCAGGCGGGGCGGGCGCCCATCCCGGCGAGGTCGGATAGGGCGACGGTCAATGCCCGCGCGCCCAACCGCCGGGGGCTGATCCAGGATCGGCGGAAATCGATGTCCTCGACCAGGGCATCCTGGCTCAGCGCAACCTCGCGGCCGGGCTCCGGCGACCACACGGCGGCATCGTCGCCGGAGCCGACGGCGAGGGTCACCGACGTGGGTCGCGCGATCTCGGTGAGCGCCCGAAGCAGGGTCCGTTCGCCCACGTCGGCGAGCGTCGCGCCGCCCGCGTCAAAGGCCCGTTCGCTCCCCGGATGTGGATCCAACGTCACACGACCGCAATATACGTGGACGGTCGCTGGGGTACGGTGGCGCCCGGATGTCCGGCTTGCACTCGGACCCTCAAGGTCGGTAAGGTGCGCCCGGGGAACCGACCGATGCCCGTTCGGGCACCAGCGGCACTGACATGGAGGACGCCTATTTTGACGTGGAGCCGGAAGGTGGCCCTGACCGTGGCAGGCGTCATCACCCTTCTGGCCACCGGAATCGGAACCATCGCAGACACCCAGGCATCACCTTCCAGTGGTACGCAGGCGCCGAACTCTGCGATCGCAGCGCTGGAGCAGAAGCGCGCGATCCTCATCGCAGAGCTCGCCGCGATGCAGCCGGGCCTGAGTGCGGCGGGTGGAGCCGTCGGTTCGGCAGAAGCAATGTTCAACGCCCAGCAGACACGGGTGTTGAACGAGCGCAACCAGCTCACCAAGCTAAACGCACAGCTGCTGTCATTGAGCAGCCAGTTGAACAGCAACAACGCGACTGCGGCTCAGGACAAGGCGCAACTTGCCGGCATCACACGCGCCACCTACGAAACCAGTGGCGGCAACCAGGTGCTCGCAGCGGTGCTCAGCGCGCAGTCGTTCAATCAGGCGATCGACGAGTTGAAGGCAGCGAACCAGGTGTCGCAACAGGTGCTCGACCTCGTCGAGAAGCTCGCCGGGGCCAATCGCGCGATCCTCGCGGAGCAGAAGTTGATCCGCGCCGATGCCGCAACTGCACTGGGACTCGAAGGCCAGCTTGCGGCACAGAGTGACCTGCTCCTCACCATTCTCACCAGCCGCAACACGCTGTTCGCCGGGCTCAACGGGCCCGCGCGCCAGATCGCCGCAGAGATCGCCAATATCGACAACCAGATCGCATTCCTCGAATCCCCCATACACGTGGGATCGGGGAGCTGCGGCAACCACTTCGCGTACGGGTACTGCACGTACTACGTCGCCACGCGCCGCTGCGTCCCGTGGCTCGGCAACGCCGGCAGCTGGCTCATCGCGGCCCGGCAGATGGGATACAAGGAAGGCCGGACGCCGATTGCGGGCGCGATCGTCGTGTTCTGGCCCGGCATCGACGGCGTGAGCTCGGAGGGTCACGTCGCATACGTCGAGGCGGTCGGTCCCGCGGCAGGGATCCCGGCCGGGGACTTCAAGCTCTCGGAGATGAACTTCGCCGGCTGGAACCGTGTGGACTACCGCGTGATCAGCGATACGGACGCCAGCATCGAAGGCTTCATCTACGGGCAGTAGCCGCCTCGAGCGCCTGACGCAGGAGCTCCTGCGCCGCGGGAAGCGCATCGATCAGGTCTGAGGCCAGCGCGCCGGCGCGTCCGCGACGAGCCTGGACCATCAAACCGGCCTGAGCGTGCACGGTCACGCCCGCCACTGCCGCGTCCCGCGGCGACAGTCCCTGGGCGAGCATCGATCCGATCAGCCCGGCGAGCACGTCGCCCGTCCCGCCGGTGGCGAGAGCGACGATGCGGTGCGTGTCGATGTGCGTTGGATGGCCCGGCGCCGCCACCACCGTCTCCGCGCCCTTGAGCACGACGACCACACCATCCTGTTCGGCGTAGCGCTCCGCGGTGCCGATCCGATCCGCCTGCACGGCAGCGGTGTCGGTGCCGGCGAGACGCGCCATCTCCGCCGGATGCGGGGTGACGACGCACGAGCCGCCGCTGCGTCTGAGGTCGAAGCCCGCGGCAGCGACGATGTTGAGCGCGTCCGCGTCGATGACCGCGGGGCACGGCAACCCTACCAGGAGCTCGAGGAGCGCGCTGACCGTGACCGGAGCACGACCGAGTCCCGGCCCGATCACCACCGCGTCGGCGCCGGCGAGACGTTCGCGTACCTCGGGAATTGCGTCGGGATGGAGCGTGCCGGTGCCGGCGTCCGCGAGCGGGGTCGGCATCACCTCGAGGCACCCGGCGGCGACGATCGAATAGATCGCCTCGGGGACGCAGACCTCGACCAGGCCCGCCCCGCCCCGCGCGGCACCCAGCGCCGCGAGCTGCGGCGCGCCGGTGAATCCCTTCGATCCCGCGACCACCACGACACGTCCGAACGTGCCCTTGTGCCCGTCGTCGGGGCGGTCGGCGAGCCTCAGATCGTCCGGAGGGACCGGGATGACACGGCGCCGACTGCCGGTGCGGTTGACCGCCACCGCGATGGCGAGCCCGCCATCGTGGGTCAGCGACAGCGCGATATCGGTCGGCTCGCCGCGAACGTGCACCTGGGGAGCTCCACCACGGCGGCGGACCACCTCGATGTCCTTGTACGCCGGAATGCGTTCGCCGATCGAACCATAGAGTTTCTTGACCGCCTCCTTGGCCGCCCACCTGCTCGCCCATCGCTCCGGCTTGGCGGCGCTGTACCGCCGCTCGCCCTCGGTATAGATCTTCTGAGCGAACCGCGGGTGGCGCGCCAGGGCGGCCGCGATGCGATCCACGACGGTCACATCGACCCCGACAACCATCGTCATCGGACGACTATTCCACAGTCACCGATTTCGCGAGGTTGCGTGGCTGGTCGACATCGCATCCCCGCTGCACCGCGACGTGATACGCGAAGAGCTGCAGCGGGATGACGTTGATCAGTGGCGAGAGCACCTCGGAGCATGCGGGCACCGACACCGTGGTCGCGAATCCGGTGTCGAAGGGATCCTCGCCCTCGGTGACCAGTGCGATCACCGGCGCATCGCGTGAGTGAACCTCCTGAACGTTGCTCACCATCTTCGGGAGTGTGGCCGAACGAGTGGCGATTGCGATCACCGGAACGTCGGGCTCGAGCAACGCGATCGGACCGTGCTTCAACTCACCCGCCGCATATCCCTCCGCGTGCACGTACGAGATCTCCTTGAGCTTGAGCGCTCCCTCCATCGCGATCGGGAAGTTGATGCCTCTGCCGATGTACAGCGCGCTGTGCGTGTGCGAGAACCGCTGGCCCAGTTCGACGAGCATCGGTTCGAGCTCCAGCGTCCGGGTCAGCAGGGCGGGCAGGCCCTGGAGCTCCGCGACCAGTCGCTGGTGCTCGCCGACCTCGAGCGTCCCACGCGCATCGCCGAGGCGGAGCGCGAGCAGCAGGCCGCACACCATCTGAGTCATGAATGTCTTGGTGCCCGCGACCGAGATCTCCGGTCCGGCCTGCATGTAGAGCGCGCCGTCCGCCTCGAGCGGCAACGCACTCCCGACAACATTCGTGATTGCAATCACCTTGGCGCCGGCCTGACGCGCCTGCCGGACTGCCGCAAGGGTGTCGGCGGTCTCACCCGATTGCGAGACCGCGATCACGAGTGAATGCGCATCGACCAGCGCTTCGCCGTACCGGAACTCGCTTGCGGCCTCGACCTTGCAGCGGATCTTCGCCAGATGCTCGATCGCGTAGCCCGCGACCATCGCCGCATACCAGGCCGATCCACACGCAACCAGGACCACCTCGTGCACGTCCGCGAGCTGGTCGTCATCCATGCCCAGCTCGGGCAGCACGACCATTCCCATGTCATCGATGCGGCCTCGAAGCGCGTGGCGCACCGCCTCCGGCTGCTCGTGGATCTCCTTGAGGAGAAAGTGCGGAAAGCCGTTCTTCTGCGCCTGTTCGGCCTCCCAGTCGACGGTGACGATGCGCGCCTCCACCGCGGTGCCGTCGAGTTGCTGCACAGTGATCCCGTCGGGTGTCGCTGTGACAACTTCCCCTTCACCGAGCAGCGCGATCCGCTTGGTGTACGGGATCAACGCGGTGATGTCGCTGCTCACGAACACCTCGCCGCGCCCGAGACCGACCACGAGCGGGGCGTTCATCCGTGCGCCCACCACACGATCGGGTTGATCCGCGGAGATCACCACCAGCGCGCACGCTCCCTGCATACGATTGAGCGCGCTGCGAACCGCGCTCGCAAGATCGCCGTGGAATGCGTCCTCGATGAGGTGCGGGACCACTTCGGTGTCGGTCTCGCTGAGGAACTCGTGCCCGCGTGACATCAGCTCCGCGCGCAGCTCGCGATAGTTCTCGACGATGCCGTTGTGGATGACGTGGATGCGTCCCGTGCAGTCCTGATGCGGATGCGCGTTCTCGAGCGACGGACGTCCGTGCGTTGCCCAGCGGGTGTGTCCGATGCCGACGGTCCCCGACGGCGTGCCCTCTGCCTCGACCTGACGGGCGAGATCAGCGACCTTGTTGGTGTTCTTGACTGTCGCGACGTCGCCGTCCGCGTCGATGATCGCGATCCCGGCCGAGTCGTAGCCTCGGTACTCGAGACGGCGAAGGCTGTCGAGCAGGATCGGAGCTGCGGGATGGGGGCCGGTGTAGCCGATGATGCCGCACATGGGACCTCTGGGGAACGGAGGGCGTGGGAAGGGGTTACGTGGGTACCGGTGACGGGCTCGGCGTCGGCGTGGGTGTCGGCGGCGCCGGGACGGAGCCCATCTCGATCGTGACGGTCACCTTGCTCTGGGACAGGGTGACACCGGCCGGCGGATCAAGCGTGACCGAGATCGTGTAGGTGCCGAAGACGCCGTTCAGCGGAATCGCCATCGTCGACACGGAATCAAGGGTGTTGAGCAGATCCTGCGATCCCGTCGCGATGACGGTGAGCGGCGACACGATGATGCCGGTCAGGTAATGCCCGGGCGCCGGGCTCCCCGTCGTCTTGGGAATCACCGCGACGACGCGGTTGGTCACATCCGCCGTGATCGTGATCGCCACCGTGACGTAGGCGTGATCGACACTCACGTTGTCGAGTCGAAGCCCCTTCGAGTCGTAGACGAGCACGGTGAGCGGCGCCTGGAAGTTGGCCTTCTGGGCGCTCAGATTCACCGTCACGCGCGCTTCAATCCCGACCAGCTCGTGCGAGGGACCCGCTACCACCACCGTTGACGGGGACGCCTGCTGCGAACCGCTCGCATACCCCACCGGAGGCGGACTGGTGATCTGAATGGTGACCGGTACCGACTTCGACGTGAACGTATCGATGTCGACCTGCAGCGACGTCGGTGGACTGATGAGCTCGATGTTGGGATCGGGGCTCGTGATCGACATGGGGATGGCATACGTCCCCGCGCGGTTCACCGCAGCCCAGTCCACGTTCGCGTCGAGCACCGCCGGATTGAATGCGTCGAGGGTGTTCTGATTGCCGCCGATACGCACCTGGACGGGGTTGATGGGATTCACGAGCACGTACCTGGCAGGGATGTTCGAGGGGCTCTGGGGAACCGTGACCGAGACCACCCGCGTCTCGGGGGGATTGCCTGCGTACACGACTCCCACCCACGTGACGAACGCGATGAGGAAGCAGCCCACCTTGAGCTGCCAGTTCCGCCTGATGAAGCCTGGGATCCTCACGGGTGCGAGCGACGCCCCAACGTGCGCAGCGGGCGGACTCTGGCGAGCGGACGGAGCATCGCGGCGCGTCCGGACCCGTCTTCCTTGGTGAGCAGGGTGACCAACATCTCGTGGAGCGTGGCCTGGTCGAGACCCCGGTAGATCTTGCCGTCATGCGCGAGGCTGATCAGCCCCGTCTCCTCGCTCACGATCAGCACCACGGCGTCGCTCTGCATCGTCAGGCCGAGCGCCGCGCGGTGGCGCGTGCCCATCCGACCCACGCCGGGCAGCGTCTCCGCGAGCGGCAGGACGCACCCGGCGGCGACGATCCGGCCATCTCGAATGATCACCGCGCCGTCGTGCAGCGGCGACCCCGGGATGAAGATCGTCGCCAGCATCTCGGCGGTGACGTCGCCGTTGACAGCCACACCGGTCGCCGCCAGGTTCTCGAGCCCGGTCTCGCGTTCGAAGACGATCAGCGCCCCCACCTTGCGCTCCGAGAGCGACAGGGCCGCGCGGAGCACCTCGTCCACGGTGCGCGCGTACGCCAGCTCCGGCTGGCGTCCCAGGACGGCACGAACCGTTCCCAGCCGTCCGACCTGGTCGAGGGCGCGGCGGAGCTCCGGCTGGAAGAGGACGATCGCCGCGATCACGATCGCCTGGGTGCCGTTGTTGAAGATGAACTCGAGGAGGCGGAGGTGGAGCAGTTGCGCCGCCCATCCCACCGCGAAGATCACCGCGAGACCGAGCAGCAGCTGCACCGCCTGGGTGCCCCTGATCAGCTTGAGGAGCTGGTAGAGCAGGAACGCCACCACGAGCACATCGAGCCCGTCGCGCCAGCTCAGGCTCTGGAGAAAGAAGTGCGCGTTGCGCAGGAAGTCGCTCACGCGGCCACCCCGACCCCGTCCCGCGAGTAGATGAGGGCGAGGAGCGCCTGCTGCACCCAGAGGCGATTCTCCGCCTGGTCGAACACCACCGAATGGGGCCCGTCGATCACCGCGTCGGTGATCTCCTCACCGCGGTGCGCCGGCAGGCAGTGCATCACGCGAACGCCTGGCGGAGCGAGCGCGACCAGGGCGTCGTTCACCTGCAGCGACGCGAAATCCTCGCGGCGGCGCTGCTGCTCGGTCTCCTGGCCCATGCTGGTCCAAACGTCGGTGTAGATGATTTCGGTATCGCGGAGCGCCGATGGCGCGTCGTGCGTGATCTCGAAACCGGTGCCCGGCGCGCGCAGTCCCGCGGCCCGCTCGACCACTGCCGCAGGAGGCTCGTAGCCGGGCGGGCAGATGATCCGCAGGTTCACCCCGAGGAGCGCCGCCGCGTAGATCCATGACGTGCACACGTTGTTCCCGTCGCCGATATACGCCACGGTGGCGCCCGGGAGCCGCCCGGTCACACCCCGAACCGTCATGCAGTCGGCGAGCACCTGGCAGGGATGCTCGGAGTCCGTGAGCGCGTTGATGACCGGCGACGAGGCCGCTCCGGCGATGGTCACGAGGTCCCGATGCGAGACGAGGCGGGCCACGATGCCGTCGGCGTAGCGGTCGAGGATGCGGCTGATGTCCGCCGCCGACTCGCGCTCACCGAGCTGCACCTCGGGGTTGAAGAGCGCGATCGGGTGACCGCCGAGCCGGTGAATCGCCACCTCGAATGACACCCGGGTGCGGTTGCTCGGCCGCTGAAAGATGAGCGCCAGCGAGCGGCCCGCGAGCGGGCTGCCGAGATCACGTCCCGACTTGGCAGCGTCGGCCAGGTCGAGGATGGTGATGATCTCGTCGGAGCTGAGGTCCGCGATGCTCAGGAGATCGCGTCCGGCGAGCGAATGACTCATTCACTCATATGGTTGCACTGAGACGCCGGTAGCGCGTCTCACGCGCAATCCCGCGCGCAGAGCGTCACACGCTATACCGTTTGGCCGTGGACATCGCAGTTGTTGTCAATGGCGGCATGGCCGAAACCCTGCAGACGACTCCGCTGCTGCGGACCCTCCGCGCTGGATATCCCACAGCCCGGATCGCGCTGGTCTGCCCGTCGACGGCAACAGATCTCGCGGACGGCATTCCACCGGTCGACCAGGTCGTCCCTCTCCCGGGCCTGCGCGGCACGGGGACCGGCGGCCTCCGCCTCTGGGCGAAGCTGCGGAGCATGCGTCTCGACGCCGTGTTCCTGTGCACCTCCGGCTCCATCGCGGCGACGGCGGCGTATTTCGCCGGCATCCCGCAGCGCAGCGGGGTGGGCGGCGGCATCGGGCTGCTGCTCACCGGCCGCGTCAAGCCACGGCGGGCGGAGAACCAGGCGGAGACCTGGTTGCGCCTCGCGCAGGTCGGCGGCGTCCACCAGCAGCTCCATAGCCCGGTCTTCGAGCCGGGGCCCGAAGCGCGCCGCCGAGCCGAGCAGGTGCTCCACGGGACCGGGCTCGGCGACGGGCGCCTCCTGGTCGCGATCGCACCCGGCACCGGGTACGCGGAGAGCCACGGCGCCGCCGCCGCAGCCGCAACCGCCTGGGATCCCGAGCGCTGGGCCCACCTGGCCAACCTGCTCGCCCAGCGCCACGGCGCCGGAATCCTCCTGGTCGGCTCCGCGCACGACAGGTATGCCGCGGAGCGCACCAAGATGGACCTCAGAGCGGCTGCGACCGACCTCGTCGGCGAGATCGACCTGGCGACGCTCGCCGGGGTCATCGCCCGGTGCGATCTCCTGGTCGGCAGCGACACCCCGCTGCTCCAGCTGGCCGCGGCGATGAACACGCCGACCGTGGGGCTCTTCGGTCCGACCGACGGCGCTCGCGGCGGCGCCTACGGTCCGGCGCACCGCGTGGTCCAGGCGCTGGCGCCTCCCCTCTACGAGGACGGCATCGAAAACCCGGCGAGCATGGATCAGATCCGCGTCGAGGACGTGCTCGCAGGGATCGAAGCGACGCTCTGAGCCGCCGTCCTAGCGGATGTACATCAGTGCGCGCTTGAGCACGTCGAGGTTGTCCAGGGCGTAGCCGGTCCCGCGCACCGCGCAGAGCTGCGGCTCGCTGTCCCGGTGGACGTCGATTCCCGTGGCGGAGGCGATCGCGCCGTCCAGCCCCTCAAGACGCGCGCCACCACCGCAGAGCAGGATGCCCTCGCGCTTGATGTCGCCGATCAACCGCTCCGGCGTGTCAGCGAGAACGCTGTCGAGCGCCGTCAGGATCGGTCGCACGTGTGCGTCGAGACACGCGGTCAGCTCGGTCGAGGTGATCGTCAGGCTCTGTTCGCCGCCGCCGCCGTCGCCGGTGGCCATAACGTCCAGGCGCCGCTCCTCGTGCGAACCGACGCGCGCGAGCGACGCGACCACCTCCTCCACCGTCGCCGCGTCGAGCGTCACCCCATGGGCCTCGCGCACGTGGTCGACGATGGCGGCGTGCAGGCGCATCCCGCCGTGACCGCGGAGGCAGCGGCCGCTCACCGTGCCCTCGAGCGCCAGGGTGGCGATGTCGGTCTTGCCGGCACCGATGTCGATGACCAGGTGGCCGTTGGGTCCGCTGAGCCTGACGCCCGCGCCCATCGCGGAGGCGAGCGGCGCATCGAGCAGATACGCGGTTCTTGCGCCCGCGACCGCCGCCGCCTCGAGCAGTGAGCGCCGCTGTCCCCCGGGCAGGGAAGACATCACCGCGATCACCACATCCGGCTTGAAGATGCGCTGCCGCCCGGCCGCACGGATCATCGCGTGATTGACGAGCCATCGCGCTGACGCCGCATCGGCGATCTCGCCGCCGGCGATGGGCCGGTGCAGCTGGAATTCCGCGTCGCCGGCTGCGGTCTCGAACGCCGCCTCACCGAACACGGCCGCCTGCATGCCGCCGTCGCGGATCGCCACCGCCGTCGGCTCGCTGGCGATCGTGCCCTCACCCTTGACGATGATCCGCGTCGTCGTCGTGCCGAGGTCGATGCCGACCTTCTTGCCCAGCACTGGTGAACGTCCTCAGTCGCCGACGACGCCGGTGAGGTCGCGCACCTCGGTGCCGGGCTCGTCGGTGGTGACCCGCTCGATGTCGGCGCCCAGGCGCGCGAGTTTCCGCTCGAGGTCGTCGTAGCCGCGCTCGAGGTGAAACACCCTGTCGAGCTCGGTGGTGCCTTCCGCGCAGAGTCCGGCGATCACCAGCGCCGCCCCACTGCGAATATCGGGAATGCTCATCCGGGTGCCGTGCAGCCGCGCGGGCCCGTTGATCACCGCGCTCCTCCCGTCGATGGCGATGTGCGCTCCCATCTGCTGGAGAAACTCGACGTGGCGAAAACGGTTCTCGTACAAGGCTTCGCTGATGACGCTCGGCCCCGTCGCCTGGGTCATGAGGGCGCAGAACTGGGGTTGCATGTCGGTGGCGAAGCCCGGGTGCGGCCAGGTCGTCATGTCGACGCCGCGCAGGTGCTTGCAGCTCACGCGCACGTGGTTCGCACCCTCGACGATGTCGCACCCGGCGGAACGCAGCTTGCTGAACAGCCAGCGCAGATCGCTGGGGCGCATCTGCTCGACGACCACATCCCCGTACGTTGCAGCGGCGGCGATCATGTACGTACCCGCCTCGATGTAATCGGCGGTGATGTTGTGCGTGGTCCCGTGCAGCAGACCGCCGCTGCCCTCGATGACGATCAGCTCGGTGCCGACCCCGGTGATGTGCGCTCCCATGCCGATGAGGCAGCGGGCCAGGTCGTACACGTGCGGTTCGCGCGCCGCGTTGCTGATCACCGTGATGCCCTCCGCGAGCACGGCGGCCATCATCAGGTTCTCGGTCCCCGTGACGGTGGGCATGTCGAGCGAGATCCGGGCACCGTGCAGGCGGCGCGCGCGGGCGACGTAGCCGCCCGCCTGCTCCTCGACCTCGGCGCCCATCAGTCGGAGCCCCTCGAGATGCTGCTCGACACGGCGCATGCCGATGTCGTCGCCGCCCGGTTTGGCGATGCTCGCCTCCCCGGCCCGGGCGACCAGCGCACCGAGCAGCAGGAAGGAGCCGCGCATCCGCCTGCTCAGATTCGGATCGACCTCGGTCGTCGCGAGCGAGGCGGCATGCAGGCGCCAGGTGTTGGTGTTCGGGTGCTCGACCTTGACGCCCACGTGCTCGAGCATGCGAGCCATGGTGGAGATGTCCTCGATGTCTGGCACATTCCCCAACTCCACCTCCTGGTCGGTGAGCAGCGCCGCCGCCATGACCGGGAGTGACGCGTTCTTGCTCCCGGAGATCGCGACGCTGCCTTCGAGCCGACGCCCGCCACGGATGCGCAGGAGTTCCATCTCCGCCTACCGTACCCGACGGCGCCTGGGGACCGGGTCGATCCCCGTGCCGACCGCGTAGATTAGTGAGTGGCGCTCACACGGAGCGTCGATACGCATCGGGAGACACTCCATGGCAACCGCAACGCTTCCCCCGGCCGAGACCGTCGAGCAGATCCTTGGCGACGATGCCGCGCTGCTGCTCGAGCATCGATGCGAGACGGTGCCCAAGGCGATGCTGCACCTCCCGGGGCCTGACTTCGTCGATCGTATCTGGGCGGGCACCGACCGTTCGAACCGCGTGCTCCGCAACCTGTCATCGATCTACGAGCACGGCCGGCTCGGAGGCACGGGATACGTGTCGATCCTCCCGGTCGACCAGGGGATCGAGCACTCCGCCGGCGCGTCGTTCGCTCCGAATCCCGAGTACTTCGACCCCGGCAAAATTGTGGAGCTGGCCGTCGAGGGCGGCTGCAACGCCGTGGCCTCAACGTTCGGCGTGCTGGGAGCGCTGTCGCGACACTGGGCGCACCGGATCCCCTTCATCGTCAAGCTCAATCACAACGAGCTGCTCACGTACCCCAACAAGTTCGACCAGATCATGTTCGGCACCGTGAGGGAAGCCTGGAACATCGGCGCAGTCGCTGTCGGCGCCACGATCTACTTCGGCTCCGACGAGGCGGATCGGCAGATCCAGGAAGTGTCGCGCGCGTTCGCCGAGGCGCACGAGCTCGGCATGGCGACGGTGCTCTGGTGCTACCTGCGCAATGCCGCGTTCAAGAAGGACGGCGTCGACTACGCACTCGCCGCCGACCTGACCGGACAGGCGAATCACATCGGCGTGACCATCGAGGCCGACATCATCAAGCAGAAGTTGCCGACCACCAACGGCGGCTTCACCGCGCTCAACTTCGGCAAGACCGCCGACGCCGTCTACACGAAGCTGACCTCCGATCACCCGATCGACCTCTGCCGCTACCAGGTGCTCAACTGCTACGCCGGGCGCGTGGGACTGATCAACTCCGGTGGTGAGTCGGTCGGCGCCCGCGACCTGACCGAAGCGGTGCGCACCGCGGTGATCAACAAGCGTGCGGGTGGGACGGGATTGATCAGCGGTCGCAAGGCGTTCCAGAAGCCGATGCGCGACGGGATTCAGCTGCTCAACGCGGTTCAGGATGTGTACCTGAACCAGCAGGTCACCATCGCGTAGCTGCGTCCGGGATCCGCAGGGGGCGGCGTTCCCGTCGCTCTCGGTGACCGATACTGCGCGGTGCAGGCCGGTCGGCGACGCGACCCCCAAAAGGTCCCTCACGATTCGCTAGGATGCATCCGAGATGGAGGGACGGGGATGAGATCCGTAGCAGACTCCACCCGCTTGCGAAGGGGTATCGGCCTGCTGGCGGGCATCCTCCTCGCCACAGGCGCGATCGTGCCGCGAGCGATCGCCACCGACCGAGCAGCGTCTGGCACCCTCGTTGACTGGCTCACCTATGGAGGCTCGCTGTCGAGGACAGGGGAGAATCCGAATGAGACAACGCTCACTCCGACAACCGTCGGCTCCTTGTCCCAGAAGTGGGTATACAAACTCGCTGGAGCGCTGAGTAACCCACCGGTGGAGGCAGCGGCGGTGTCGACACCGTCGGGCTCAAGGGACCTCGTGTTCGTGGGCGACGAGCGGGGAAACTTCGCCGCCCTCGATGAGCATACGGGGCAGCTCGTGTGGAAGCGGAACCTGGGTGGAGAGACCACCACTTGCAATCTGCTCCCCAGCGACCAGTACGGCATTACGGCGGCTGCGGTCATCGACCGGCTGAGCAATCGCATCTACGAAATCGGCGGCACCGGACGGCTCTATGCGCTCGTTCTGGGCACCGGAGCAGTGGTTCCGGGGTGGCCGGTCGTTTTGACGACAAGTCCGACGCACGACTATGCGTGGGGAGCCCTGGGGCTCACGGGTGGTTCGATCTACGCGGTGATGGGAAGCGGATGCGACAACGCGCCCTACCATGGGCGAGTCGTCGAGGTGTCAACGGGAACCCCCGCGATCGTCGCCACCTTCTATGTCACCCCGACAGCCGGGGCCTCGGGTGGCGCCATCTGGGGCTGGGGTGGTGCGTCCGTGGATGTCGGCGCGGGAGCCGTGTACGCCGCCACCGGCAACGCGATCGGCACGCCGCAAAACGCCGGCTATTCTGAGGCGGTACTGCGGCTCACGACCGCGTTGGGACTCGTGGCATACAACCAGCCGCCGCTGTTGCCGGGAAGCGATCTCGACTTCGGCTCGACACCTGTCCTCTTCCAGGTTGCCGGATGCCCGACGCAGTTCGCCGTACAGAACAAGGATGGTGCGCTCTTCCTTTACGATCGCGACTCCGTCGGCTCCGGGCCCGTGCAAAGCGTGCAAGTACTCCCGTCAACCAGCCCTCTTCCTTTTGTGGGGTTGCCCGCATGGTCGGACGCGACACAGATGCTCTACGTTTCGAACGATGTCGACAGCAGCAGCTTCAAGCACGGCATGATCGCGTTCAGTGAAACGGCGCCGAGCTGCACCCTCACCGAGCGCTGGAACACCGTCAACGGACCCACACATGTCAACGAACCGTCGCCGCCTACCGTGGCCGGCGACGTCGTGTACAACGGCGACGGGAAGGGCAACCAGGTGTTCGCGTACAACGCAACCACTGGCGCGCTGCTCTGGAGCAGCGGCACCTCAATCACCGGCCCGGCTTTCAGTCCGCCCACGGTGGTGAACGGCATGGTCTTTGTTGCCTCATGGGATCATGAGCTGCATGCCTACGGCCTCTGAGTCGATGGGGCGTCCGTCCACGCCGCGGTAGCACTGACGGGACTTGCGAGGCGTGTACGCTGCGCCGGTGGGAGCGAGTGCTGGGCGTAGCCGCGTCGCGGTGATCGGTGGTGGCCAGGCGGGGCTGGCGGTGAGTCACGAGCTGACCGCGCGGAATGTCGACCACGTCGTCCTCGAGCGGCGGCGTATCGGTCAGACCTGGCGCGACCGCTGGGACAGCTTCTGCCTCGTCACCCCCAATTGGACCGTTCAGCTCCCCGGCGGCGCCTATGCGAGCGACGACCCGGACGGCTATCTGCCTCGCGACGATATCGTCCGCCACCTCGAGACCTACGCAGCCTCGTTTGAGGCTCCCGTGCGGGAGGGCGTCGAGGTCACAGCACTCCGTCAGGCCGACGTCGGCTTCGCGGTGGAGACGTCGGGCGGCGTTCTCAACGCGGAGCAGGTGGTTGTCTGCTCAGGTGCGTACCAGAGGCCACATCGGCCTGCTGCCGCGGCGAGCGTGCCGGTCGGTTTACCCGCGATCGACGCGGAGAGCTACCGCAACGCGTCGGCTCTTCCACCCGGGAGGGTGCTCGTCGTCGGCAGCGGCCAGACCGGCTGCCAGATCTCCGAGGAGCTGGCGGAGGCAGGACGCGAGGTCTTCCTCGCCTGCGGTCGGGCGCCGTGGTGCACGCGCCGCATCGAAGGGCGCGATGTCCTGCGTTGGCTCGTCGACTGCGGGTACTACGACGTCGAGGCCTCATCGCTGCCGTCGCCGGCTGCGCGACTCATCGCCAACGTTCAGGCCACCGGCCACGGCGGGGGCCACGACCTCCACTACCGCGTCCTCCAGGACATCGGTGTCACGCTGCTGGGCCACTTCCTCGGCGCGGATGGCGGGATGGCACAGTTTGCGCCAGACCTGGCCGAATCCGTCGCGTTCGGTGACGCCCGCTACGACGACGTCCGCGCCGCGATCCGGCGGTGGTGCGAGCGCGTCGGCACCCCGATACCCGACACGCCGGATCCGCCGCCCTTCCGCGCCGATCCGCCGGAGACGATCGGGCTCGACGGCTTTGGCACTGTGATATTCACGTGCGGCTTCCGTCCCGATTACGCACGATGGATCCATCTCGACGCGTTCGACGAGCTCGGCTTTCCGCTCCACGTCGACGGCTCCAGCACGGTCGCGCCGGGCCTGCACTTCTGCGGCGTGCATTTCCTCCGCACGCGCAAATCCTCGCTTCTGCTCGGCGTGGGCGAGGACGCGGCCATCGTGGCGACTACGGTCGCCGCCCGGCGGAGCGCTGCGTGAGGTTACATCTGGTTCGAGTAGCTGGTAGCGGCTCCTCTAGATGGTGAACTCCTGGATGCGGTTGTTGTAGGTGTCGGCAACGAAGAGGATGGGGGTGCCGCCGTTGGCATATACAGCCACGGAGTGGGGCTGGTAGAACTGGGTATTCCCGCTCCCCAGGCTGCCGAACGTATTCCCGAGATCGGTGAGCGTGGCGGAGAGGTGGACGATGTTGTTGTTCATGGTGTCGGCGACCCAGAGGGTGCCGTCCGGAGCCAGGGCGATGCCCTGGGGCTGGTTGAGGCCGGTGGTGAATTGAGCCACGTAGGCGCCGGTGAGCGTCAGCTCCTCGATGCGATTGTTCATGGTGTCGGCGATGTACATGTCGGTGGACGACACCGCCACGGCTTCAGGATTGTTCAACTGGCCGTTGCCCGAACCAGCGCTCCCGAATGCGGCGAAGGCCTTGGTGGTCGGGTTGTAGCTCTGGATGCGGTTGTTGTCGGTGTCCGCCGCGTACACGACTCCGGTCGCGGCGACCGTGACTCCCTCGATGTAGTTGAAGTCGCCAAGCGCGCTGCCTTTGGTGCCACCCACGATGCTCGGGGTCCCCGAGAGGTTGGCCGGATAGTGCTCCAACCGGTCGTTGCGCGTGTCCGCCATCCACACCGTGCTGTCGACGGGGCTGACGGCTGCGTCCTCCGGCCACGATTCCCCGCCGGGCGCGGCGCCGCGCTGCCCGGTGTCCGCCAGGTAGGCGCCGGTGGCGCTGAATTCCTCGATGCGCTGGTCGAGCCGGTCGACGCCGTAGGCGGTGCCGTTCGGGGCCACCGCCACGCCGTACGCCTGCTCGAAGCCGGGAACCGAGGAGGTGTAGCCGTCAATCTCGACTCCGGCCGTCCCGGTCGGGGTGAACTCGTGAATGCCGCTTCCCCAGAAGTCGGCGGCCCAGATGTTGCCCGAGGGATCCACTGTCACCCGGCGCAACTGCTGGAACTCGAGCGGCGGGGTGACGCTGGGATAGGCGCTCTTGCAGGGCAGCGGGCAGCGCGAGCCAAACGGCGCCAGTGGCGCCGGCGGTGACACGCTGATGTTCCAGCGCGCGATCCGCTCGTTGCCGGTGTCGGCCACGTAGACGGTCTTGCCATCCGGGCTGAACCCGACGTTGTACGGAAAGTTGAGCTCGCCGAGGGCGTGGCCGCCGGTCTTGCCGTCGCCGAGCGTGATCGCCGGCGTTGTTGTCCACGTCGCCGCGCTGGTGCCGATCGAGGTGACGTTGAACGCCCTGACCTCCTGGTCGTGATAGTCCGCAACCCAGATGCGGCCATCGGGACCGCGGGTGGCTTCACGCGGAGAGGCAAGGATTTGCCGCGGCGAACTCCAGATCCACGCGCCATTGGTGGGGCTGAGGGCCTTGATCAAAGAATGCCCCGTGTCGGCGACGAGCAGGACCTTGTCGACGGCGTCGTAGTTGATGCCGATCGGAGTGTTGAGGCAGCTCGAGCAGGTCCCAGCGGCCCCAGCGGTCCAGAGGAAGGTGCCCGAGGAGTTGAACGCCTGGACGCGGTTGTTGGCGGTGTCGACCACGTAAATGTTTGAGGAGCCGTCGACAGCAACCTCGCGCGGAGTGTTGAACTGGCCGTTCGCGGTGCCGTAGCTCCCGAAGGTCTTGATCAGTGATCCGGTCGTCGAGAAGATGTCGATGCGGTCATACCCGGTGTCGGCAACCACGACACGGTTGTCATGGGCGTCGAAGGCCAGGCCGCTGGGATAGATGGCCGCTGGATTGGCGGGTGCCCCGGCGAGCGTCTTCAGAAACGTCGCGGGGGTCGCGGCGTGGACGATGGTCGAGGCAGGGGCCGCTGCCAGCCCCGCGGCGATCGTCGAAGCGCACGCCAGCACCACGAAGGACGACCTACGGTTCACCGGTGCGGCATCACCGCGCAGCTTTGAATGAAATCCCCCTAGCATCGAATCTCGCCCTCCTGCAAAGAACCATCACCTGGGTTGCCGCACACTAGTATCACAAGCCGAGGATGCCCACCGCCAGCCTCCGCGAGAGCCGGCTCCCGCACGTCCGGCGTCTGTTGACATCGCCTCAGCCTGCTCGGTATCCTCAATGGGAGCATTGGTGCGATCGGGCCGATCGCACCCGCACAACTCCCTACCCGTAGGGCATTGTCGGGACGTCGTACGATGTGTCGAACGGCGAGGCGCTAGGAAGGCGCAGACACCAGGGGATACGAGGGGTTCAGGAATGGATAGCCACGACGGCAGTACCAGTCAGCCAGCGCACAGTTTCGGCCATGCCGTGGGAGGCTCCGCCACATCTGGACGGTTGACGCCGTCGACCTGGCGCTTGGCACGTCGATTCGGACTACTCGCCGCAATGGCCCTTGCGGGTATCGCGGTGCCCCTCACCGCCGTCGGCGCGAATGCGAGCGGTGCGACCGTCTCGCCACCAACTCTCCTGCGAACCATCGGCGGTCCGGAGCACGCCTACGTCTACCCGAGCGGGGATGAGATCGTCCCAGCCTCCGCAGGATCGCCATACGCGGGAAACCTCGTTGTCTCCGACATCGGCAACAACCTGATCGACGAGTTCAATCTGGCGACGAACCCTCCGACGTTGCAGTGGCAGTTCGGAAGCTATGGATCGGGTGTCGGCCAGTTCAACAACCCGCGCGACGTGGGGGTTGACAGCGCCGGCGACGTCTTCGTCGCGGACGCGGGCAACAGCCGCATCGTCAAGCTCAACCCCGACGGCAGCTGGAACACGAGTTGGACCAACGGGGGCGGCGGTACCACCATGAACTTCCCGCTCGGCGTCAGCGTCGCGAACAACCTCGTATACGTGGCCGACACGGGCCGCAAGCTGGTTCGCGTGTTCGACGACAACGGCAACTCGGTGGCATCGTTCGGGACGAACGGCAAGTGCGTCATCGGGGGTCTGCGCGATGTCGATGCCGACTCCGCCGGCAACATCTATGTCGCCAACTACGAGAACAACGACATCCTCAAGTTCACCTCGACGGGCATGTGCATCACCACGTGGGGGACGAAGGGCAGCGGTAACGGGCAGTTCCGCGCTGTCTACGGCGTCACCCTGGCCACAGATCCGGTCGCCGAGTCCGCAGGTGACGGCACCCAGGAGGTTTACACGGCGGACTCGCAGAACAATCGCATGGAGGAGTTCACCACCGCCGGGAAATTCATCGCAAGCGCCGGCATTGCCGGGACCCCGACCCAGCCGGGAACCTTGACGTACACGCGCCGGGTCGCGGTGGACACGACTGGGAACGTGTGGATCGCTGATCTGTGGGCGTGGCGCGTCGAGCGGTGGGATCGGACCAGCACTGGCTACACGTATTCGGCGACGATCGGGACACCACTACCGCCACCCACGGCGACCGCATCGTTCAATGAGGTCAACCAGGTTGCCTTTGAAACGACCGGAAGCACCGTGACCGCGGTCGACGCCATGACCAATGTGGGCCAGCAGCTCATCAGGTTCACACCCACTGGGACACTCATCAACACGTGCGGCGAGCGAGCTGAGTCCGCAGCCATTCCGGGTTACAACTGGCCCCGTGGAGTCGCGGTCGACCCCGCGACGGGGAACCTCTGGACACTCGATACCAAGGACTACCGAGTGGAGGTCCTGACGCCGACCTGCGGCGACGTAGCGGTATTCGGCGCCACGGGCAGCGCGCTCAACCAGTTCGATTGGCCGTACGCGATCGCCATACGAGCCAGCGACGAGGTCGCGTGGATCGCCGATACCTGGAACAACAGGATCGTCTCCTACAACGTGGCGACCATGCAGCCCATCGCGGCCACTCCCATCAAGGCGTTCAACAAGCCAAGCGGGATTGCCATCGATCCTCTCAACGGCAACATCCTTGTCGCGGACAGCGGCAATAACCGAATCGAGGAGATGACCGACAACCACGGCGCGAGCCCCACGAAGTTCAAGTTCTTCTACGACACCTTCAACGATCCTCAGGGTGTCGCCGCGGACGCAGCGGGCAACATCTACGTCGCCGATACGGGCAACAACCGGGTGGTGGTTCTCTCGCCTTCAGGGACCGTGCTGACGACGTTCACTGGTGGGTTCAATCTCCCGGAGCAGATCGCCGTCGATCCGTCGGGTGATATTTACGTTTCCGACACCTTCAATGACCGCATCCAGGTCTATGGCCCGCTGAGTTAACGCCAAGGAGCATCATCCAAACGTGAAAGACGATCGGCACAAGGGGGCGGCGAGCCACCACCGACGATGGAAGTTTCAGGATTGCATCGCCTTGATCGTCAGCCAGTTGGCTGGGTTGACGACGTCCTCGTAGTACACCTCCACGAAGTCGGCGCCGAGGCTCGCGGCAAGCTGCAGATCCGCGGGCAGAGCGCCGACACCGGAGCCACCGACGGGTCGAAGCATCTGATACCCGAAGCCGTCTGACAAAGTGTTGACGATCGCCTCGGCCCGTCTCGGCCAGGGCGCGAGCGAGCTCAGGCCGTTGTACTGCACGGTGATATGCGCAGCCTCGACGTCGCGGAGAAACGCCGCCACCGGACTGCCGACGCCGGGTGGCGTTCCGGGTGGTCCGCTTGCGCCGGCGAACGAGATCCGCTCGTGCGGGAACGCTGTCTTGAAGTCCTGGATCAGGGTCGCGATGGCGTTCGCATACACCTGGACCGTGTATCCCACCGCCGCCCACTCCGCGTAGCTCCCGGTGAGAATCGCCTCGCCTTCCGGTCCGTCGCCACCGCCTTCGATGATCGCGATCTCCGGGTTGCCATCGTATCGAGCCCCATACGCCGTGATGAACTGCCCCCAGTCGGCGAGGAATGTCGCGTTCCACGGCACCGGCATCCAGCCGGAGGTTCCCTCGCCCTCGTTAGGAACGTGGATCTCGTCAGCCCTCGGGAACCATGCCGGCGATTGCGTGCCGGCGATGACCCGAAGAAACACAGGCTTCGGCTTGCTGGCGGCCAGGGCCGCATCGATCAGCGTCCAGTCGTACGTCCCCGGCGCTGGCTCGAGTTGGGACCAGCGAAAAATCCAGGAGTCGCCGTGGCACGGGGAGGGCGCGAGGGCAGCGGCTGTGGCATCGATGGATTCGACGGTTCTCGATCTGACCGGCTCGATGTAGGCGAAGCATTGCGGGTGGGTCATGGCGCTCGATGCCACCTTCCTCTTGGCGGTTGATGGCGCAGCCGGCCGCACCAGCAGGTACACAAACACTCCACCGGCAACGACGACGAGGGCCGCGATCCCGATGGCCGCGACGCGGCGATACCTCGACGGGCCCAGGCCGCTCATCACGATCAAGCATGACCGACCGTCGCGTTCCGGGCGGAGGTCAACAGCCTGACGTCATCTTCTCCGGGACGATGCCGTCAGATAGACGGATCGTCACCTTCACGGTGGACCTGGAGCGCCAGGCTGGGGACGAAGAAGGACGCGAGGAAGATCGGCAGAAAGCTCTTTCCGGTGCATCGGAAGGCGACGGTCTGGCTCTCGGCGGCGTCGAAGGTCTGAGTGCGGCTGGAGTTTCGCCCACTGCGAACTTGCAGCGTGTGCCGTCCGGGTTCGATCGGTATCTCGACCGTGCCGTTCATTTCGACCGATCCGGCAAGCTGACCGTCAACCACGACGTCGTACGCGCCACGTCGGACCTCGGCTCCGAGCGCCTTATGCGTCACCTTCAGGGTTGCTGTCATCTTCGATCTCCAGTGTTGTGGCTAGGACTGCTCGGTGAAGCTGAGAAACGACGATCACGCGAAGTCCTTGAGTCGCGGCCAGAGCTCATCGAGGGGCATCCGGGCGCGCGCGCACAGGACGATCGGATCGCCGAACTCCTGATTGTGCAGGTCGTAAGCGTTGGAGACCGTCCCAACAGCCGAGCAGCCCTCGAAGAGCGATGACAGGAATCCCAGGTCTATCCCCACCGTGAGCACGGGGCCGGTCATATGTGCCGGCCCCCAGTAGTAGTAGGTGAGCTCCCCGCTCACCGCCGCTGGGAGCCCGAGGGCCGGGCCGAAGGTGTCGATGGCGCCCGCCTCCCCATAGTTGCCGGTGAGGATCACGACGCCTGAACGCATCGTCTGCGGCACCCGGTCGTATGCGGTCGCCACCTCCGCCACCAGATCCGGCCAGCCCACCGTGTCCGCGAAATCGTTGCGGATCGAGGGAAGGCTCGACCGCGCCATCACCGCCTCGGGCAGGATTGGGAGCGCGATGGGGAGCAACACCAGCGACTGCACGCCAAGCGCGACGGCAATGGAGCGAAACACAAGTCGTCGGCGCCGGCTCGTCCATGCCTCGAGGCTGCACGCCCCCGCGGCCAGCAGGAACGGGTGCACCGGCCCGATGTAGTAACCCTTGCCGGCGAACAGGAAGATGACGAAGGGCACGAGAACGGCGATTCCCAGCGCGCGTCGCTCGCCGGAGAAGAGCCAGTACCAGCCTGCAAGCCAGAGTGGAATGGCAAGCAGTCCGATGAGCGCGAGTTGCTCCAGCAGATAGGAGAGCGGAGCGAAGTCGGAGGCTTGCGCCGCATGGTGGTTGAACGTGTACCCCACCGACGGCCACCCGGCCTCGACCTGCCAGACGAGATTGGGAAGGAAGATGATGCCGGCGATCGCGAGCCCGACCCATGGCCAGGGTGTGCGCAGATGCCGGCGCAGCGGGGTCACCGCGACGGCCACCACCAGGCCGGCGATGAGCGCAACGATCGTGTATTTCGTCTCCAGCCCAACGCCCAGACCAACGCCCAATGCCAGCCACAGGCGGTGATCGCCGGTCCTCACGAGACGGGCGGTGAGCCAGAGGCACACGAGCCAGCACACCTGGTCGAACGTCACCGTCTCGAAGAGCCAGTTCGCGCCCAGCAGCACCGGGCTCGCGGCCGCCGCGATCGCCGCCAGAATGCGCGCGGCGCGGCCGCCACCGAGCTCACGCGCAATCAGCGATGCGAGCACAACCATGGCACCGCCGGCAATGCTCGGCCAGAGCCGCAGGCCCCACACGCTGGGGCCGAAGATCAGCAGGCTCAGGCGGGCAATGGCCGGCGTCACCGGCGGATAGTCGACGAATCCCCACGCCAGGTGACGCGCGCTGTCGAGGTAGTAGAGCTCATCGCGGTGGAACCCGTAGATCCCATTGGTCGCGAGGTGCAGCGAGAGGACGCCAACCGCGAAACCACCGACGATGAGATGCTCCGAGCGCAAACGCCGGAAGACGTTCGTGCCGAACAGAGGCCCCGTCGCGTCCGCTCCTCGATGCCCGGTTCCCGATAGCTCCATGTCTCAGCATCGTCGGAGACAAACGACCCGCAGACGTCATCCCCAAGACGGAACATCACTCATCCGACGGGATGACATCGCCGTCGCTAACCCGCGCCCGGCTGCACCAAGCCCGACTCGTAGGCGAGCACCACAGCTTGCACACGATCGCGCACCTCGAGCTTGTCGAGCATGTGAGCGACGTGCGTCTTCACCGTCGTCTCGCTGAGGAAGAGCTGTGTCGCGATCTCGGCATTGCTGAGCCCTCGGGCGACGAGCAGCAGCACCTCGCGCTCCCGCTCGGTCAGATCGCCGAGCAACGGCACAGCAACTATCGGGCTGCGCTGGCTGAAGCGCTCGATCAAGCGGCGCGTCACCGATGGCGCGAGCAGCGCGTTGCCCGCGGCGGCGACACGCACCGCGCGAACGATCTCCTCCCCTGGTGCGTCTTTCAACAGGAACCCCGATGCGCCGGCGCGCAGCGCAAGGAACACATACTCGTCGAGATCGAAGGTCGTCAGGATCACGATTCGCGCGGCACTTCCGCTCGCGGTGATCCGACGTGTCGCGTCGATCCCGTCGAGGACGGGCATACGAACGTCCATCAGGACGACGTCGGGGCTCAGCGCGGCGACAGCCGCGACAGCACGCTGGCCGTCGGCTGCGTCGCCCACGACGTCGATGTCCATCTCCTCCCCGAGGAGAGCTCGCAGCCCCGCGCGCACCAGCTGCTGGTCATCGACGAGCAGCACGCGGATCATGCCGTCGGCGGTTCGAGCGGGAGGCGGGCCCGGACACGGAAGCCGTCGCCGAGGCTCTCCGCGTGAAAGTCACCGTGAAGGAGCGCGACTCGCTGGCGCATACCCTCGAGACCGCTGCCTCCACTGGACAGAGCGGTGCCGTTGTGGCCGTTGTCGCGTATCTCGATGGTGAGGTCCTCAGGGCCATACGTGATGGCGACGAAAGCGTCGGTCGCTCCGGAGTGCTTCATCACATTGGTCAGCGACTCCTGCACGATGCGATAGGCGGACAGCTCGACCCCCGGCGAGAGGGAGCGTTGTGTCCCCTCGACGGCCACCCGCACGCCGACCCCTGTGTGCCGTACCTGGTCGACAAGCGAGTCGAGCTGCATGAGGCTCGGCTGCGGTGCCAGCGTCGGGTTGCCGGTCGCTTCGTCTTTAAGGACGCCCACCACATGGCGGAGGTCGGTCATCGCCTGGCGTCCGGTCTGCTCGATGACGCCGAAGGCTGCCGCGGCGCCACTCGGATCGCGAAGCGCGACGCGTTTCCCCGCCGTCGCCTGGAGCACCATGACGCTCACGCTGTGCGCGATCACGTCATGGAGCTCGCGTGCGATCGCAGTCCGTTCCTCAGCCACCGCTTCCCGCGCCAGAAGCTTGGATCGCTCGCGCACTTCGGCGATGTACGCCCGCCGGGTGCGCACCCCAAAGCCGAGGATCGCGGGCATGGCGAAAATGATTGCGTTGTACCCGATGTCGTAGAGGTACACGCGATGCTCGTTGCGCCATCCGAGCGCAACGCCGGCGACGACACCAACCACAACGACTCCGCTCATGATCGTCAGCCGAATGTCCGCGCGTGCGTTCGCGTACATCGTGTAGAGCGCCAGCAGGATGGCGAAGTTCTCGATGAAGGAGTTCGTGAAGCCGATCGTCACGTTCACGATCAGGGCGGTGCCGATGAACGCGCTCACCACCGTGGGGAACCGGGAGCGCGCTGCGACCGGCAGCGTGATCAGCGCGATCAGCAGTGCCTGGAGTGGACTGAGCGCTCCGGTGTCCTGGTATGCCGCCACCGCCGCGCTGACCATGAGCACAAGGGCGATCCCTCCATCGATGAAGACTTGAGGAATCCGATGCAGGCGTCTGATCGCGTCGGTGAGCATCGCGGTGCCCTGAGCCTAACCGAGGGCGGGGCTGACGCCCTCATCCCTGAGGAGGACATTCGGCTCCGGTCCAGGGCTCCGGTATCGCCCGCTCCTGACACCGCCCATACTTCAGCCGAATGGACTACGAGGAGATCCCCCGCACCGGCGACGAGCGCTCGACGCTGCTCGCGTTCCTCGCGTGGCAGCGCGCCACGCTGGCTCGGAAATGCGCCGATCTGGAGCCGGACCAACTGCGTCGACGTTCGGTCGAGCCGTCAACGATGTCGCTGCTCGGGCTCGTGCGCCACATGGCCGACGTTGAGCGCGGCTGGTTCCGAAGGACGCTTGCCGGCGAGGATGTCCCCGACCGCTACTCGTCTGCCGACGACCGCGACGGCGATTTCGACAACGTCGACACCGCCGACCCTGACGAGGCATTCGCTGCATGGCGCGAGGAACGCGAACAAGCCGACGAGATCATTTCCCGCCGCGCCCTCGACGCGACCGGTCGCCAGAGGACCGGCCGGGAAGTCTCGATGCGCTGGATCCTCAACCACATGATCGAGGAGTACTCGCGCCACAACGGCCACGCTGACCTGCTCCGCGAACGGATCGACGGCGCCACCGACCGCGACACCTAGGGCACGCTCGGACGGGCCTCCAAACCGTCGCCGGCGCGTTGACACAGCGTCCCGAGGTTAGTACTATGTCGCTAGTGATATAGCTCTATAGGGGCAGCGATGATCGATTTCCAGCTCGATCCCAGGTCTGGTGTGCCGACGTACATGCAATTGGTACGTCAGGTTCGGCAGGCGCTCCGCATCGGGCTGCTGAGTCCGGGGGACCAATTGCCGACGGCGAAAGACGTGGTCGGACGCTTGGCGATCAACCCGAATACGGTCTTGAAAGCGTACGGCGAGCTCGAGCACGCCGGCCTCGTCGCCACCCGGCAGGGGCAGGGAACGTTCGTGGTGCGGGATCTCCCAGGTCCGCGTGTCGCGGACCTCCAGTCACTTCGCAGGCGGCTGAGGAGATGGTTCGAGGAGGCGGGATCGGCCGGCCTTGATGACGAAGCGGTCGATGCCCTGATCGCGGCAACCCGGCGCGAGATTGCGGTCGAGGATATCGCGTGAGCCTCGCGGTCGAGGCGACTGATGTCGGCCGTCGCTACGGCAGGGTCTGGGCGCTTCGCCATTGCTCAGTGTCGGTCCCCATGGGCTCAGTGGCCGCGTTGATCGGACCGAACGGGGCCGGTAAGACCACCCTGCTCGAGCTCGCCAGCGGGCTCCTCGAACCCACTGAGGGCGACGTTCGTGTGCTGGGCTCATCCATGCGAGGGCAGCCCGCGAAAACGCTTGCCCGGCTCGGTTTTGTAGCCCAGGATGCGCCACTGTATGGCTCCTTTACGGTCGCTGACATGCTGCGCTTCGGTGCTCGTCTGAACCCGGGATGGGACGACGGCTTAGCCCGCCGCCGGTTGAAGGGGCTTGACATTCCTCTTGACCGTCTTTGCGGGAAGCTGTCGGGCGGGCAGCAAGCACAAGTCGCCCTTGCGGTCGCCGTCGCCAAGCGCCCTGAGATCCTGCTCCTCGACGAGCCGGTTGCGAGACTCGATCCGCTCGCACGCCGCGAGTTCCTCGAAGTCTTGATGGAGACGGTCGCCGAGAGCGGCGTCACCGTCGTCTTGTCCTCACACCTCATCTCCGACCTCGAGCGTGTGTGTGACCACCTCATCGTGCTGTCACGCGGGCACGTGGTGATCGCCGGGGCCACGGAGCCGCTGCTAGCGGAGCATCGCCTTGTCATCGGTGCTCGCGAGCGGGTCGACATCCTGCTCCGACATCAGAATGTGATCGAGCTGCGGGCCACCGAGCGTCAACTGACCGCCCTCGTACGTGGCAGCGGCGCAATGCCGGATCCGCGCGTCGAGGTACGCGATGTCAGCCTCGAGGAAATGGTGCTTGCCTATCTGCGCAGCCCCGGCGAACCCGATCGGGCGCTCGAGGTCGTCGCATCGGGAAGTGCCCGGTGATCTGGCTCACATGGCGCCAGTTGCGAGGTGCGTACCTTGGCCTGGCGGTTCTGCTGGTGCTCCTCGCCGCTGCCGTGGTTGGCACCGGCGTCGAGATGCGAGGGTTCGAAGGCGGCCTCCCCTGCCTGGGTATCAACGCTGCGCGGAGTTGCGGTGGGCAGGGAGATTTCCTCCGCGCGTTCGGAACGCTCTTCAATCTGAGCGGGTGGCTCAATGTGATTCCGCTGCTGCTGGGCATCTTCGTCGGTGCGCCACTCGTGGCTCGCGAGCTCGAACGCGGTACACACCGGCTCGCCTGGACTCAGTCGGTCACGCGTCGACGCTGGATCGCCGTCAAGATCACCGGCATCGTGGTGCTCGCCGCTGCGGTTGGAGGGGCAATGACATTGCTCCTGAGCTGGTGGCGGCAGCCGTGGGACATCATCAATTCGTCGTTCGATGCCTCGGGGTTCGACTTCGAAGGCTTGATGCCCCTGGCATACAGTCTCTTCGCAGTGTCACTGGGGGTCCTCGCGGGCACGCTGCTGCGTCGCACCATCCCGGCAATGATCGTGACCCTCGCCGGATTCCTCGCGGTGCGTCTGCCGATCGAGTTCCTGGTGCGACCGCACTTCATGACCCCGATCACTCTCGTCGACACGAGCAACGCCGCACCACCTGGTGCGTGGATCCTCGATCAGGGCCTGGTTGACAGGTTTGGACATCAGGTGTTCGAGGCGCAGGCGTTCCAGGTGTGCGGGCCAGCGCTGCTTCAAGGACCGAAGGTGGCGGGGTCGTGCCTCGCGCGGTACGGCATCCACGCCAGCGTGGTCTACCAACCCGCGGATCGCTTCTGGCCCTTTCAGTTCATGGAGGCCGGCATCTACGCCGCGATCTCGCTGGTGTGTATCGGTATCGCCGTTGTGTGGATACGGCGCCGCCTGAGCTGAGTTCGGCGCCCCTGAACTTTGTCGGCAACGAGGTGTGCCGACGTGAGAGAATCCGAGCACAGGATCGGACGGGGGATTTTGGGATATATGCAAAACAGGGGGGGCGAGGTGCCGAGACCTCTTAGGCGAAATCTGCGTCGCGCTCTCGCCGTGGTCGCCACCGCGGTAGTTCTCCCGGCGGGGGTGTTCCTGGGAACGCAGTCAGCGAAGGCGGACGCCCCGGTCCCGACCATCACCCCTGTCGCTCGTATTGGCAACACCATCAATGGGCACGCCTATTTGTACGGGTGGGGTGCGGCCGTGCTCAACAACGGCAATGTCCTGATCGGTGACTACTGGAACTTCCAGATCCGCGAGTTCAGCCCGACGGGTCAGGATCTCGGCATCTTCGGCGCCACCACCGCCAGCGGCGGGTTCAGCCCGGCGTCGCAGGGAACCGGATTTGGCTTTCACCAGTCGCCGTACGGCATTGCTGTCTCGCCCACGACCGGCGACGTGTACGTGGGAGACGTCGACAACGGCTCGCGCGTCGACGAGTACGACAGCAACGGGAACTTCATCACCTCCTGGGGCAGTACCGGGACCGGGACAGGCCACTTCAACTATCCGGCTCGGATCGCCGTGTCGCCGGACGGAAGCTACCTCGCGGTGTCTGACCAGCGACTTAACCAGCTGATCTTCGACGACCCCAACGGCAACGAGTTGTTCCGTGTCGGCACCAAGGGATCAGCCCTGGGTCAGCTGAGCGCGCCACGCGGCCTGGCCTTCGCTCCCAACGGCCAACTCTACGTAGCCGACGGGTTCAACGACCGGGTGGTGGTCTACAACGTGAATATCACGGCCAAAACAGCCACAGCCGTGTCCTCGTTCGGCTCCGCGGGAACCAACCCTGGCCAGTTCTCCAAGACCGGCGACCTCCGTGGGGTGGCCATCGACCCCACCAACGGCTGGGTGTACGTCTCGGACGCCTCGGGCGGCGTGGTGGACAAGTTCACTCTCGCTGGCGTCTACGTGTCACGGGTCGGCGGGTATGGCAACAAACCAGGCCTGTTCTCGGCCGGACCTCGCGAGGTCGCGGTGGATCACAACAATGATCTGTGGGTGGGTGACCTGCCGGACTTCTCGGTGCAGCAGTTCACTCCGAGCGGCACCGTAATCCAAGTGATCCCAACCCCGGCGCAGCCGCCTGCGCCCGGAGGGTTCAACAGCCCTCTCGACGTGGCGACCGATGGCGCCGGGAACATGTACGTCGACGACGAGCACAACCAGCGCATCCAGGAACTGAACTCGAGCGGCACCTACATCCTTCAGTGGGGCAGTCGCGGTTCAGCCAACCTGGAGTTCAACTATCCCCGTGGGGTCACCGTCGTGCCCTCAACGGCGCCGGTGTGCACCAACCCGACGACCGGTACCACCGGGCCCGGCACTTCGGGGGTTGACGTCGTGGTCGTGGCCGACACCGACAACGACCAGATGAAGGAGTACACCGTCAATCAGACCACCCACGCGGTGACCTGGATCTGGACGGTTGGCAAATACGGGGCCGGCACCGGGCAGTTCTACGACCCCCACACCGTCACCGCAGCCGCCGACGGGTCGTTCTGGGTGGCCGACACTCAGAACTGGCGCATCGTTCACCTCAACGCGTGCGGCAAGTGGCTGTCGAGCTTCGGGAGCCACGGATCCGGCACCACGCAGTTCCAGTACCCCCGCGATGTCGGCGTGGATCCCGTGGACGGCAGTCTCTGGGTGCCCGACTCCCTGCTGGGGGTGGTCAAACACTTCAGCACTGCCGGAAGCTACCTGGGCCAGTTCGGTTCGCTCGGCACCGGCGTCAATCAATTCGATCAGGTGGAGCGGGTGCTCGTCGACACCAACTACGTGTACGTGTCCGACGCGGACGGCAATCAGGTCACCGTCTGGGACCGCGGCTCGATGGACTTCCTCACCAACTTCGGTGGCCCCGGCACCAAGCCCGGTCAGATGTACCAACCCCACGGGATGGCCTTCTTGCCCGGGACCCACGACCTGCTTGTGGTCGACCAGTCGAACGCGTGGATCGACGTCTTTGCCACCCAGGCCGTCCAGCCTCCGGTGGCCAACCCCGACTCCGCCACGGGCTACACCGGCACCGCGGTCGGCATCCCGGTGCTGGCCAATGACACCGACCCCAACGGGTCCCCGATCACCATCACGTCGTACACGCAACCCGCCAACGGGACATCCACCTGCGTGACGGGCAGCACGACGGGCACGTGCACGTACACATCCAACGCCGGATTCTCCGGAAGCGACAGCTTCCAGTACACCATCACCGACGGGCTCGGTGAAACCGCAACCGGCACCGTAACGATCACCGTCAACGCCCCTCAGCCTCCGGTGGCCAACCCCGACTCCGCCACCACCTTCACCGGCACCCCGGTCAGCATCCCGGTGCTGGCCAACGACACCGACCCCAACGGGTCCCCGATCACGATCACGTCGTACACCCAGCCCGCCAACGGAGCATCCAGCTGCGTGACGGGCAGCACGACGGGCACCTGCAGCTACACCTCCACGCCCAACTACACCGGAAGCGACTCGTTCCAGTACACGATCACTGACGGGCTCGGCCAAACCGCCACCGGCACGGTGAGCATCACGGTCAATCGCCCGACGCAACAGACGGTCGCAGTCTGGACGCCGACAGGGGGCCAGACCGTGTCCATCCCCGTGTCGATCACCGGATTGTGCACCGACCCCACAGCCGTCTCGAAAGTGGGGATCTCCATCAAGGACCGGGTCACCGGCCTGTACGCCCAGGCCAACGGCACCTGGAGCTCCACGTTCTACAAGTTCGCTGCCGTCCTCGCCACACCGGGCGACCTGTCGAGCACCTGGAGCCTGTCCTGGACCCCGGGCAGCGGAGGGTCAGCCTCATACGCCATGCAGGTGAGTGCCACCGACTCGTCCGGCGTCACCACGAGCAAGCTGACTATCAACTTCAAGACCAGCTAGGTACCGGGTCAGTTTCGTCACTCGCCTGACTCCGGCACCCAACGGAGACGTTGCCATGGGTTCAGGAGCCATAGTTTTGTGGCACGCTTTGTCTGAGCCTACCCGCAGGGCCGTCAAGCGACTGTTCGACCGTTGATAAATGCGTAGCCGACGCGACCAACCCGACCCGGCCGCTTGCGACTGCGCAGAGTGCGCCGCGTCCCCAACGTATGCCAACTATTCGGCTGCAATGAACGCCGCCGAACGTCACCGGAAGTTCACCTTCGCAAACCACTCATGGGGATGGTGGGACCGATTCATGCAAGAGACTTCAACATCGCCGAGTAATCGGAGCGGCGAGTGAGCCCTGCGCGCTAGCGCCGCAGGCCGCAGGCTGCCTCGGAGCCCAGCTTCGCGCGCAGTGCCTGATGGTGTGTATGGCCGCGGGCGCGATAGGCCGTGTAATAGGCACGGGCGCCTGGTGAGTTGGTCCGCGCGCAGAAGGACCACATGTAGACCGCATCGGCGAGGCGGCAACTGCGCCACCTGAGCCAGGACCACCATCCGGGTGCTGACGCACGGGTGGTCTGAACACTGCCGGCATGGCAACGTCGTCTCGCGCCCGTCACTCTGCCAACTCGGCCAATACCTTGGCGTCACCCGGATCGTAACCCGCCCCGACGATTAACGAACGAAGCGGTCGTCCTGTGGGACGAGCCCACAGAACGACCGCTCGCTTCGATGCTGCGTTCAGCTTGGGGTCAGGGCGTGAATTCCTCGACCCGCGAGTTGCCGTAATCGACGATGTAGATGTTGCCGGACGCGTCCGCGGAAATGCCGCGCGGCGAGCTGAATGCGCCAGGCCCGGAGCCCGTTGTACCCCAAGTGCCGAGCAACGTGGCACTGGTGGGGTGGGAGATGTCGAACTCGCTGACCCGGTTCGAGTTGGCGTCGGTGACGAAGAGTGTCGTTCCAACGACGGCCACGTCGTAAGGACCGCTCGAGGACTTGATCGTCCCGATCAGCTTCCCGGACGGGTTGTAGACCTCGACGAGATTCTCTTCTTCTGCGGCGGCATAGATGTTCCCGGCGGCGTCCGTGGTGACTCCGGTGCACCCACCGTTATCCCCGTAGCCGACGCCCGTCCCGCATGCAACCGGGAATCCCGGCAGCTCTGCCCCGGTGGTCGTGCTCAGCGCCTGGAGCTGGTCGTGGTCGCTGTCGTCAGCGAGGACCTTGCCATTGGCAACGAAGATGCCCACGGCGTAGTCGAAGTCGCCGGGGCCGCCGTATTCGGCGATGAACGTGCCGTTCGCGTTGTACTCCTTGATGTAACCCGACCGTGTGTCGTTGACCCAGACGTCACCCGTAGCCGGATCGACTGCCACTCCGCGCGGGTAGTCGAACGCGTAGGGCGCGTTGAGTTGCGGAAGCCGGCTGCCCCAAACATTCAGCACCGTTCCGGTGGGGCTGAACTCCTGAATCCGCTGGTTGAACGTGTCCGCGACGTAGATATCTCCCCGGCTTCCGGGGAACGTCGACACCGAGACGGCTGTCGGATTGTTGAAGCCACCCGGCGGCGGCGGCACCGGCGGGTCCGGGATCACAAAGTTGCGGTATGCACCGGAGGGGAGCGGCGCGTAGGCGTTGACGCGCCAGTACGTGTAGTCAGAGACGTAGATCGTGCCGTCAAGGCCGATGGCAGCGCCCCTTGCTCCTCCGAGCTGGCCATCCCCGGACCCGGACGTTCCAATGGTGCCAAGGAACTTTCCCGCTGTGGTGAAGACGTCGATGACGTTCTTGGCCGCATCAGCGACGTAGACGATGCCATTGGCGCGGTCGATCGTGAGGTTGCGCGTGTCGCCGCTCAGGGTGCTGGTGCTTCCGAACGACCGCACGAAGCTCCACGGAGTAGTGGTCGTGTCGAACACCTGGACGCAGCGATTGGTGACGTCGTCGACGTAGAGGAGCCCGGTCGAGTCGACGCCAACACCCCTGATGTTTCCAACCTGCCCCGCGCTGCACGAGGTCCCGTTGGTCCCCACATACGTGGTGATCAGCGTCCCGGTGTTGCTGTACTCGTAGATCACGTTTCGCCCCGTGGGCGAGAGGACGGTCGACTGCGTGATGAAGACGTCCCCAGACGCATTCACCGCCTCATACGCGATGTAATAGCCGCCTGACGGCGAGATGACGTACTGAAACACGCCGGCGTTGTTGTACTTGTCGACCCGGGCGTTGTTCTGATCCGCCACGTAGATCGACCCATCATTGGGGTCGACAGCGATGCCGTACGGCTGACCCATCGACCCATTGGCGGCCGAGCCCCGCTGGCCGATCGTGGCGACGAGGGTGCCAGGTGCCGGGCTCGTCGAGTTGATCGGCGCGAACACCTTGACGTTGTAGTTGTTGTAATCGCCGACGATGATGTCGCCGTAAAAGGGGCTTCCTGAGTAGGTCTCGGTTGCCATGCCCCACGGATACACAAAGGCATCGCCCACCTTGCCGATGGACTTCACATACGTCGGCGCGGTGAAGGCCGCTCGTGTGCCCGGGGCGGGCGGGGAAGCGTGCGCCACGCCCGTCCCGGCTGCAAACGAACCCGCCAGGGCCCCCAGTCCGATCGTGGCCGCAATGAGACGTGGCCGCCTGCGCTGTCCGGTCATGTCGATACCCCCCTGATGCGCGGTCGCCTTCGCACGACCGCCTCTATTTCCCCTTGGCTGGCCGTCATCCAATCCGATGGCGGTGCCCCTCAGCTCGCCTTTCGTTCCTCGTCGTTGTTGGAAGCCCCTTCACTCGGATGTCCAACCCTGCGGGACTGGTCGATCCGAGCGCACGCATAGTAGCGCAAACCACCGTGGGGCGTTTGGGGTCGCTGGTGAGATTGGGCCGAAGAGGGTGCGCCTAGGGTCAGGGGGTAAAGACGTCGACGCGGTTGTTCCCGTGATCGACGACGTAGATGTCGCCGGACGAGTCAACGGCGATGCCCTGCGGCTTGTTGAACGTCATCGCCTTGTGGGTGGTGGGGTCGATCCAGGTGCTCCAGCTCCCCAGATAGGAGCCGTCGACGGTGCTGAACTCGCTGACCTCGTTGGCATTCTGCTGGGTGACGTAGAGAGTGGTCCCGAGCACCGCAACCCCGAATGGGGCATTGAGCGTGCCGAAGCTCGCGCCGATCGTGGTCTCCGTGTAGGTCGGTGGGAACAGACCGTTGGGAGTGAACACGTCGACGACTCCCTGGTTGATCGACGGTGCGTAAATGACTCCGCTGGAGTCGACAGCCGCGGTGGGGCAGCCCGTGATGACCTGGGGCACGGATGTCACGATGCCGCACGGGAACTCCGCGAGGACGGTGCCCGCCTCGTCGGTTACCTGGAAGTAGCCGATGCCGCTGTCCGGGATGTACAGCGCCTCACCACCGAAGGGGTCGCCCGGTGGTGCTGCCGCCACAGCGATGCCGTCCGAGTAGAAGAATTGCCCGGGGGCAAAGCCCTGGCCGCCGAACGAGGTTCCAGCGGTGACAGTGGCCGGCGGACCGGCCGAGGTCGTGAACTCCTTGATGTACCCCGACCTCGTGTCGGACACCCAGACATTGCCGTTGGTCGGATCCACGGCGACTCCGCGCGGGTAGTCCAGTGAGTACGAGCCCGCAAGGTTAGGCTGGCGACTCCCCCACTGCTGCACGAAGGTTCCCGGCACGGTGCCCTTGAGGCCGGTGAACTCCTCCATCCGCTCGTTGAACGTGTCCGTCACGTAGATCGCGGTGCCGTCCGGTGAGACCGCGACGCCACTGGGATCATTGAAGCCGCCGGGCGGCGGTGGAACCGACGGATCCGGAACCTGATTCAGCCACCCTCCAGGCGCGATGGTTGCGAAGAGAGGATTGAACGTGTCCACGGTCCAGCAGGTGTAGTCACTCACATAGAGCGTGCCGTTAGGTCCGACGGCGATGTCACGTGGTCCGTCGAGCACACCCTGTCCCGTGCACGTTCCTCCCGCAGTGGCCTCGGCGGTGCCGATCGTGCCTGCGTAGGTGGCGCTGCCGGCCTTGTACTGCCCCGCGTGCGGTCCCGTGGTGTTCAGCTTGAAGTTGATGGCGTCCACTTTCTGACGGCTGTTGTCCGCGATGTACACAACATCGTTCGTTCGGTCGATTCCCAGCCCCCGGGTGTCCAGGCTCAACCCTGTTTTGGGGGTCAACTTGGGCGAGAACGTCTTGTTGCCGAAGGCTCCCTCGAAGACGCCGCTGCTCGTGAAGACCTGGACGCACTGGTTGGTGACGTCGTTGACGTAGACATTGCCCTGGGAGTCGACATCGATGCCGCGGATGATCCCGAACTGCGGCGCGACCGGGTTGGTACCACCGACACTGCCGCAATTCGTGCCTGTGCTCACGGGGAACGAACCCTGCGGAAGCTGGTTGCACTTGTTGTCGAACATGTACACGACGTTTGGCCCGGATGGGGCGAGATTGGTGGACTGGACCAGAAAGACGTCGCCGGCCGAGTTGACGGTGATGTAGGGGGCGTACCACGCCGCCATGCCGATGTTCGCGGTGCACTCCAAGCTGCCGGTCGACGAGAACTGCTCGTAGCCGTAACCGTCGAAGGCGAAGGCGACCACGTAGTCCCCGTTGGTTGGATTGACGGCGACGCTCGAGGGCTGCTCGTGAATCGGGGCCTGGCTGTACGACGTCATGTATGTCCCGTCGGCCCCAAAGCGCTTGATGTTGTAGTTGGTGTAGTCGGTGGCAAGCAGCGATCCCACCCCTGGGTCAGTGCTGTCGCTCACCGTCGGGTCCCATGCCAACCCGAAGGGGTAGACGAACGCCGTGTTGGCATGCCCGATCGTGAGCGCGGGGACAGGCGCCGTGAAGACAGGGCCTGCTTGCGCGCTCGCACCCTCGATAGCGATCCCCGCTGTCAGTGCCATCGCTCCGGATACTGCGATCAGCCGGATCCGCGAGAAGCGGCGTCCGCCATCCCCGCGGTCATGTTCTGTTCCCATTCCTGTCCCCCCACTCCAGTTGGTCAATTCCCTCTGACCCGTTTAATCAACTGACGCTGAGCCCCTCTGACACCCCTGGCGGGGGCCTGTGACTATAAGAGTAGAACATCCTGACTTTTCGGGGGTTGAGCTACCCCCACCCTTGGCCGCGACCGACGCCGCACCCCGTCGGTAGGCCAGGCAAGACGGCCGATCTGGCGATTCGGGCGCAGGCTTGCCGGCGAGGGTATCGCCGGGAAGCTTCGTCCCCTGACCCCGACAGCGACTTCCTTGACAGCCGCCAGTTCGTCAGCCAGGCACTAGCACCGGGTGCGGCTATGCACCAGGCTCTACGCCCGGCCCTCCTCGCGCTTCAGCTCCTCACGCCCGATGATCGACAGGTGCACCTCGTCCGGCCCGTCCATGAACCGCGCCGAGCGCGCATACGCAAACATCTGAGTCAGCGGCAGGTCCTGCGACACCCCGGCCCCGCCGTGCACCTGAATGGCGCGGTCGATCACCGCCTGGGCGACGTTCGGCGCGACGACCTTGATCGCCGAAATCTCGAACCGGGCGCCGAGACTCCCCTGCGTGTCGAGCAGCCATGCCGCCTTCTGGCACAACAACCTCGCCTGCTCGATCTCGATGCGCGACCTGGCAATCTGCTCGCGCACCACGCCCTGCTCGGCGAGCCGCTTCCCGAACGCCGTGCGTGACTTCGCCCGCTCGCACATCAACGACAGCGCTCGCTCCGCAGCTCCGATCAGACGCATGCAGTGATGCAGACGCCCCGGCCCAAGTCGCGCCTGGGCGATCATGAACGCGGTCCCTTCATCGCCGATGCGGTTGCTCTGTGGCACGCGCACGTTCTCGAGCAGGATCTCGCAATGACTGCCCGGGTCGTCGAAGCCGAACACCTTGAGCTGGCGCACGATGGTCACGCCGGGCGCATCGATCGGCACCAGCACCATGGTGTGGCGCGCGTGGCGTTCCGCGTCAGGATCGGTCATGCCGATCAGCAGGATCACCTTGGCCTGCGGATGCGCCGCCCCGCTGGTGAACCACTTATGGCCATTGATGACGTAATCATCGCCATCGCGAGCGATCCGCGTCGCCAGCTGGGTGGGATCCGAGCTCGCGACCTCGGGCTCGGTCATGCCGATGCACGAGCGAATCTCGCCGGCAAGGAGCGGCGTGAGCCACGCGTCCTGCTGCTCGGGCGTGCCGAACTGCGCGAGCACCTCCATGTTCCCCGTGTCGGGCGCCGAGCAGTTCATCGCCTCGGACGCGATCGCACTCCAGCCCATGATCTCCGCGAGCGCACCGTACTCGAGGTTGGTGAGCCCGGGGCCGAACCGCTTGTCCGGCAGGAACAGATTCCAGAGGCCGCGTCGGCGCGCCTCGACCTTCAACTCCTCCATCACCGGCGAGATCCGCTGCGGGATCGTCTCCGCAGAAAAGCCGCGCCAGTATTCCTCCTCGGCGGGGCGGATGCGCTCGTCCATGAATCGCCACACCCTCTCGCTGAGCTCGCGCACCCTCGGTGTCTCCGCGAAATCCATGTTCAGCCTCCTTCGGTGGAACCCAGCCGGGCCAATGCGTCGAGGCCACCGTCGACGATGGCCGGCACCATCTCCCCCATCGTCTCGAAGCCCTCGCCGACGGTCATCCCCATCAGGAATCGCGCGGTGATTCCCTCCGCGATGATTGCGAGCTTGTATGCGCCGAGCGCGATGTACCAGTCGAGCGACGTCAGGTCGCGCTGCGTCCCCGCAGCGTAGTCGCGGAGCAGGTCGGCCCGCTTGTAGAAGCCGTCCTCGACGGTAATCGTGCGGCCGTGGAGCGTGCGTGCCGCAGCCTCGGACTCGTCATCGGCCCAGTACACGCAGAGCAGGCCGACGTCGCAGAGCGGGTCGCCGATCGTGCACATCTCCCAGTCGATCACGGCCACGATGCGCGACGGATCGGCGGGCGCGTACATGACGTTGTCGAGCCGGTAGTCGCCGTGAACGATCCCGGCCGGCGATGGGTCCGGAACCGACTCCTCGAGCTGCCGGTGCAATTCCTCGATGCTTGGCAGCTCGCGGGTCTTCGACGCCTCCCACTGCTGCCACCAGCGCCGAACCTGCCGCGCGAGGAATCCATCCGGATGACCGAAGTCCCCAAGCCCGATGGCATTCGGGTCGATGCGATGCAGCTGCAACAGCGTGGCGACCAGCGCGCCCGACATCGCCTGCCGTGTCTCGGCCGTGTCGGCAAACTCGACCGGGAGGACGTCGCGGACGACGTGGCCGTCGATCCACTCCATGACGTAGAACCGCGCACCGATCACCGACTCGTCCTCGCAGAGGGCGATCACCTGGGGCACCGGGATTCCGGTGTCCTGCAACGCCGCGAGCACCCGGTATTCGCGTGGCATGTCATGCGCGGTGGGGAGCACGTGCGCGAGCGGCGGCCGGCGAACCACGAAACGGCGCTCGCCGTCGTCGACGATGTACGTGAGGTTCGAGCGCCCCCCCGCGATCACCTCGCCGCGGAGTGCGCCCGCGAGCCCACCGACACGGGGCGCCAGATACACAGCGAGAGCGTCCAGGTCGAGCCCCGGCGGCGACGTCATTGAGGAGGCGGCGAATGCCCGTGACGGCGGCGCCTGATCTCCGCGACCTGGAGTCGCAACGTGGCACGCTCGAGCGCCATCACCGCCTCCTCGTTGCCCACGTCCTGGGTGAGGAGTTCCTGCGCCCGCTTGCGCGCCTCCTCGGCACGCGTCTCGTCAATGTCCTCGGCGCGTTCGGCGGCGTCCGCAAGGATCGTGACCTTGTCAGGCAGGACCTCGAGAAATCCGCCTGCCACCACGAGCACGTGCTCGGCTTCCTCGTTGCGAATGGTCACGATCCCGGTGCGCAGCGGCGTGAGCAGCGCGATGTGCTGCGGGAGGACGCCCAGGTCTCCCTCCACGCCCGGCGCGAGGACGAAGTCAGCTTCCTCGCTGAAGACGCGACCCTCCGGGGTGACGAGTTCAACCTGCAGCTTGGCCATCGCGATTATTCCTTGGCGGCCTCGCCGGGCGTGGCTGGGTCTGTCTCCGCGTCCGCCGCAGGTGCCTTATCCGGCGTTGCTGCCGTCGCGGTCGCGTCCGCCGCAGGTGCCTCATCCTGCGTGGCTGCGGTCGCGGTCGCGTTCGCCGCAGGCGCGTTCGCCGCAGGCGCGTCCGCCGCCTTCTCCTCCCCCTTCAACGCGGCCGCACGCTCCAACGCCTCATCAATCGTCCCGACCATGTAGAAGGCGTCCTCGGGGAGGTCGTCGTGCTTGCCGTCGAGGATCTCCGCGAAGCCGCGGATGGTCTCCTCGAGGGGTACGTACTTGCCCTCGCGCCCGGTGAACACCTCGGCGACGAAGAACGGCTGTGACAGGAAGTTGCGCACGCGGCGGGCCCGGCCGACCGTCAGCTTCTGGTCCTCGGTCAGTTCCTCCTGTCCGAGGATGGCGATGATGTCCTGGAGCTCCTTGTATTCCTGGAGCACGCGCTTCACGCCCTGCGCGACGCGGTAGTGCTCCTCGCCGACCACGTTCGGGTCGAGCACGCGGCTGAACGACTCCAGCGGATCGACGGCGGGATAGATGCCCGCCTCCGAGATCGACCGGCTCAGCGTGACCGTCGCGCCGAGGTGGCCGAACGTGGTGGCGACCGCGGGGTCGGTGAAGTCGTCCGCCGGCACGTAGATCGCCTGGACCGACGTGATCGACCCCTTGTTCGTCGACGTGATCCGCTCCTGCAGGTCGCCCATCTCGGTCGCGAGCGTCGGCTGGTATCCCACCGCCGACGGCATGCGGCCGAGCAGCGCGGAGACCTCGGCGCCGGCGAGCGTGTACCGGAAGATGTTGTCGATGAAGAACAGCGTGTCGGCGCCCTTCTCATCGCGGAACCACTCGGCGATGGTGAGCCCGGTGAGCGCGACCCGGGCGCGGGCACCCGGCGATTCGTTCATCTGCCCGTAGACCAGCGCGGTCTGATCGAGCACCTTCGACTCCTGCATCTCGCCGTAGAGCGCCGTGCCCTCACGGGTGCGCTCTCCGACACCGGCGAACACCGAATAGCCCGCGTGCTCGCGCGCGATGTTGCGGATCATCTCCATGACGATGACCGTCTTGCCGACGCCGGCTCCTCCGAAGAGTCCGATCTTCGAACCCTTCGAGAAGGTGCAGATGAGGTCGATGACCTTGATGCCGGTCTCGAGGATCTCCGTCTCGGTGGACTGCTCGGAGATGGTGGGCGCGGTGCGGTGCATCGACATCCGGCTCGTCCCGGCGAACGGACCCTTGCCGTCGATGGTCTCGCCGATGACGTTGAACATCCGGCCGAGGGTCTCCTCGCCCACCGGTACCTGAATCGGCGCACCGGTTGCGCGGACCGCATCGCCGCGGCGCACGCCTTCGGTGGTGTCCATCGCGATGGTGCGCACCGTGCTGTTGCCGAGGCTCTGCTGCACCTCGAGCACGAGCTTGCGACCGCCCTCACGGTCGATCTCGAGTGCATCGAGAATCTCCGGCAGGCGCTCGCCGCTGAACTCCACGTCGACGACCGGGCCGATCACCTGCACGACTGCGCCGGTTCCCGATTTCAACTCCACCACTGCCATCTCTCTCTCCTCAGCCTTCGAGCGCCGCGGCGCCGGAGACGATCTCCATCAATTCGGTCGTGATCGACGCCTGCCGCACCTTGTTGGCGGTGAGGGTCAGGTCTTCGATGAACTCGCTCGCGTTGTCGGACGCGTTGCGCATCGCCACCATCCGCGCCGCCTGCTCGGACGCCGCATTCTCCAGAACAGCGCGATACACCTGCGCCTCGACGTAGCGCGGCAGGAGCGCATCGAGCACGTCCTTCGGATCCGGCTCGTACTCGAAGTCCGCGCTGACCGCCTTCGCATCCTCAGGTGGGACAACGGGAATCACGCGTTGCAGCGTGGTCTGCTGGCGACCGACGCTGATGAAGCGCGAGTACACGATGTCGATCTGCTGCACGTCGCCCCGCTCGTACTGCTCCATCGCAACCCGAGCTGCGGGAAGCACGTCGCCCATGGTCGGCCGGTCGCCGAGCATGCTCTGGTCGGCGATGAGGTCGCGATGCAAGCGGCGGAGCACGTCGCGGCCCCGGCGGCCGATGGTGACGTACGACACCGGCACGCTCGTTTTGGTCGCATCGCTCAACGCCAGACGGGTGTTGTTGCTGTTCAGCGCGCCGGCCAGGCCGCGGTCGGCGGTCACCAGGATGATCAGCCGCTTCTCGACGTCACGCACCTTGAGGAAGGGGTGCTCGTACTGCGGCGACCTGCGCATCAGCTCGGTCATGATGCTCGCGATCTCGTCGCTGTACGGGCGCGCGGCGAGCACCCGCTCCTGAGCCCTGCGCATGCGCGCCGCGGCGACGAGCTCCATCGCCTTGGTGATCTTGCGCATGTTCTGGACGCCCTTGATACGGCGGCGCAGATCGCGCAGGCTCGGCATCGAACGTCAGCCTTTGCTGATGCGACGTGTGAGGCCGCTGGTGAGGATCAACGTCATCCCGCGAAGGTCTTCTTGAACTCTTCGACCCCGGTGCGCAGCGACTTCTCCAGCTCGTCGGAGATGCGTCCCGTTTTGTCGATCTCTTCCTCGATCTCCGGATGCGTCTGATCCATGAAGCGCAGCAGGCTCTTCTCGAAATCGCGCACGCGGTCGAGTGGGACATCGTCCAGGAATCCGCGCGCACCGGCGAAGATGCTGATGACCTGCTTGGCGAAGGGCATCGGCTCGTACTGGGGTTGCTTGAGCAGCTCGGTCATGCGCTGGCCGCGGTCGAGACGGTCGCGCGTTCCCTTGTCGAGATCGGCGGCGAACTGCGCGAATGCCGCCAGCTCGCGGTACTGGGCGAGGTCGAGGCGCAGCTGCCCGGCGACCTGCTTCATCGCCTTGGTCTGCGCGTCACCACCCACGCGTGAAACCGAGAGGCCGACGTTGATTGCCGGACGGATGCCGGCATTGAAGAGGTCGGTCTCGAGGTAGATCTGACCGTCGGTGATGGAGATGACGTTGGTGGGGATGAACGCCGACACGTCGTTCGCCTTGGTCTCGATGATCGGCAGTGCGGTGAGCGTGCCGCCACCCTCCGCGTCGCTCATCCGCGCGGCGCGCTCGAGCAGCCGCGAGTGCAGGTAGAAGACGTCGCCCGGGTACGCCTCGCGAGACGGCGGACGGCGCAGCAGCAGCGACAGCTCGCGATATGCGTCCGCGTGCTTGCTGAGGTCGTCGTAAATGATCAGCGCGTGGCCGCCCTTCTGCATGAAGTACTCGCCCATCGCGCACCCGGCGTAGGGCGCGAGGAACTGCAGCGGTGCAGGGTCCGACGCGGTCGCGGCGACGATGATGGTGTGCTCCATGGCGCCGTACTGCTCGAGCGTCGCTTTGATCTGGGCCACCTTCTGCGCGTTCTGCCCGATGGCGACGTAGATGCAGATGACCCCGGTGCCCTTCTGGTTGATGATGGCGTCGATCGCGATTGCGGTCTTGCCGGTCTGACGGTCGCCGATGATCAGCTCGCGCTGACCGCGACCTATCGGGATCATCGAGTCGATGGCCTTGAGACCGGTCTGCATCGGCGTGTCGACGTTCTCGCGCTGGATGACACCTGGCGCCACCCGCTCGGTGGGCAGCGTCTGCGCGGTCTCGATGGGACCGCGGTCGTCGAGCTGCTCGCCGAGGGCGCTGACGACGCGACCGACCAATTCATCACCGACAGGTACCTCGGCGATGCGACCGGTGGTGCGGACGTTGTCGCCCTCCTGGAGATGCTCGTACGGGCCGAGGATGACCGCGCCGACACCGTCCTCGCGGAGGTCGAGCGCAAGCGCGAGGACCACCCCCTTGCCGCCCGGCCCCGGCATCTCGAGCAGCTCGCCCGCCATGGCGTGCTCCAACCCGTAGATGCGCGCGATGCCGTCGCTCACCGACGTGATCACGCCCTCGTTGGCGTCGACCACCGGCGCTTCGAAACTTGCGATGCGTTGCTTGAGGATCTCTCCGATCTCGTCGCTGCGTATGGCCATCAGGCTAGTTGTTCCTCTCTCTCATCTCAGGCAAGTGCTGCCTGCAGTTGCTGTAGATGCGTGCGCAGGCTGTCGTCGATGACCCGGTCGCCGATGCGGATCACGAGGCCGCCGATGATCGACGGGTCGGTGCGCACGGTGGTCTCCACGTCACTGCCGAGCTGCTTGCGCAGCGAATCGCGAATGCGCTGCTCGAGCGCGTCATCGACCGGGATCGCGGCGATGACCTCTGCGCGCACGACTCCGGACGCCTTGTCCGCGAGCGCGTCGTAATGGGACAGGATCTCGCGGACGATGCCTACGCGGCGGCGCTCGATGAGCAGCCGCGCAAGGTTGCGTGCCTCGGGGGAAACGCCGTCGAGGAGTCGCAGGCCTTCGCGGACCCGATCCGCAAGACTCGTCCTGGGATTGACCAGCGCTTCGCTGACCGCTGCATCGCCGAGCGCCTCGGCGACGGCCGCGAGCTGGTCACGCCAGCCGGCGATATCACCCGCATCCTGGGCGAGCGCGAAGTACGCCTCGGCGTAGCGGCGGGCGAGGATGCTCGCGCGTTCCACGTCAGTTCTTGTCGGCCTTCGCAGCCGCAGTGGGGTTGGTCCCGACCTTCTGCAATGCCTCGTCGATGAGACGCTCGTGCGACTTGGCATCGATCGCGGCTCCGAGCACGATCTGGGTGGCCTCGACGACCATGGTGGCCACTTCAGCGCGCAGGTCCTGGATGGCGCGGTCGCGCTCGGCGCCGATCTCGCCGCGAGCCCGTTCGATCAGCGCCTCGGCGTCGGCCTTCGCCTTGTTGAGGACCTCCACGGCATCCGCGGTCGCCCCCTGGTGCGAGCGGTTGAGGATCTCGCGAGCCTGGGCGCGCGCCTCCTCGAGCGTCTTCTCGACCTGCTCCTGCACCTTGGCCAGGCGCTCCTCGGCTTCCTGCGCCATGCGAAGACCAGCCTCGATCTTGCTCTCGCGCTCCGTCGCCGCGGCGATGATCCGCGGATACACCCATCTGCCGAGGACAAGGATCATCAGGATGAACGCGATCAGCTCGGCAAAGAACGTCCCGTTCGGTGTGAGCAGACCGGCATCGGCAACCACGATCGTCACACCTTCCCTACTTCACGCCCGCGGCGATGACGTAGATGAAGAAGAATCCGAGCGCCAGGTTGATGAAGTACATGCCTTCAACCAGACCGATGATCAGGAACATGGTGACCTGAAGACGTCCCTGCGCCTCAGGCTGACGGGCGGTGCCGGCGATCGTCGCGTTGCCCGCGAGGCCGTCACCGATTGCTGCGCCGATCGCTCCTCCGCCCAGTGCGAGCCCTGCGGCGATCAGTCCGCCCATTACTGCAAGCGCATGGTTCATGTGGTCTCTCTCCTCAACTCGTTGCCGTGTGCTGCTGCGCCGTGATGCTCTTCCTCGAGACCTTCACGGGCCATGCCGAAATAGATGATGGTCAGTAGCATGAAGATGAATGCCTGGATGGTCCCGATGACGAAGACGTCAAAGAGCTTCCAGACGACAAGCAGGATGATCCACATCGGCGACAGCGCGGTCTGGATGAAGGACGAACCCGCGAAGGCGGTGTACGCAAGCGTCAGCAGGTACACCATGACCAGGCCGCCGAAGATGTTGCCGAACAACCGAAGCGCGAGGCTGAGCGGCTTCGCGACCTCCTCGATGATGTTCAGCGGCGTGAATGCGATCCGGCCGATCAGGGGCAGCTCGAAGGGTTTCGTGAAGCGCCGCAAATAGCCGCGAAACCCCAGGACGTGGATGCTGTACCACTGCACGATCACGATCACGGCGATTGCCATCGCGATGGTGAGGTTGATGTCCGCCGCGGCCGGCTCCACCGGCTGCGCGAGCGGAAACGCGTCGAGCCAGTTGGCGAGCAGGATGAAGATGAAGATGGTGGCGGCAAGTGGGAGGATGAATCCCGATCCCTCCTCGGACACCATCTCCTTGGTGAGGTTGCGTATGTAGCCGAGCAGCAGCTCGAGCACCATCTGCAGGCGCCCGGGTTTGCCCTTCCCAAGCCGGTAGGCGACCCCGAAACCGAGTGCGAGCGTGAGCACGATCGCAATCCCACTGGAGATGAGCGTGTCGTAGTTGAACGTGCAGAGGAATGCGTTACCGCACACCTGGATCGTGGGATGCGTCCCCGGGATGGTGTCGGCGAGGATCATGCGGTCCGCAGTGATTCGCGCAGCGCGGCGATGGCAAGGACGACCTGGGCAACTCCGAGGCCGAGGATCACGAGCCAGATGTTGGCGAGCCCGAAGGCCAGGCCGATCGCGATCCCGATCATGCTGAGGGTGAGCACCCGCAGCAGGCTCGTGGCGAGAAAGGGAATCGGCAGCGCTATCAACCGCGCAGCGAGCGCACCGTTGATCGACCCGATGGCGAGCCCGGTGGCCAGCGCACCGCCCGGCCCGGCGTGGCCGAGGACGACGCCGACAACCGCGGCCACGACCGCCGCACCGGCGCAGACGATCGCCGCGTTACGGACCAGGCGCAGCGCATTTGCGGATGGAGCTGGGCGTGGAGACGTTCCTTCCGAGATCACCTCTACCACCACTGCCTTACTTGGACTGTCAAACCAGGGCAACGATATCAACTGGACCTCGCGAGACGGACCAGCGCCGAGTCAGACGAACGGCCTGAACTGGGCGAACGCCGTATAGCACGAGGCGGTGATGCCAACCAGCAGGCCAATCAGCACCCCAATCGGGCTGGTGTGCAGGAGCGCGTCGACGCCGACGCCGAGCAGCAGGGGCACGATCAGCGCGACGGCGATGGACACCCCCATGCCGGCGAGCTGGGCGCCCGAGGGCTTGCGGGGAGCCGGCGAGCTGCTCAGTCGACCTCGCCTCGGTGGTGGATGTGGCTCGGCAGGGCCCTATGGCCATCGACCTGCACCTCACTCTCCTCAACGGCCACGAAAGGGAGGCGCGGGACCTTGCGCCGGTTGCGCCAGATCAGCACAGCCAGCGCAACGATCATCAGCCCGAGGGCCAGGTCGATGATGCGGCGGTGTCCGTAGATGGTGAGCGCCAGGCAGCCGAGGATCCCGGTCACCAGGTAGAAGGTGACCGCGGTCTCGAGCGGGTTCAGGCCCACGGCGCGCAGGCGGTGATGGAGGTGACCGGCGTCCGGCGCCGCGGGGTTCCGGCCGGCGAGCGTGCGCCGGACGATCGCGAACGCGGTGTCCCCGATCGGCAGGCCGAGTGCAATGAGCGGGACCAGGATCGACAGCCCGACGACCACCTTGGCGACGCCGAGAACGGTGATCACACCGAGCGCCACGCCGAGGAAGTGCGACCCGGAATCCCCCATGAAGACGCGCGCGGGCGGCAGGTTGAAGACCAGGAAACCGAGGCAGCAGCCCATCACCGCGCCGCTCATGATCACCACGCCGCTCTGCACGTCGGCCGGCCCCTCGATGCGGTTGATCGCGGCGAGCAGGCAGACGGCGGCCACGATCGCGATGACCCCGGCCGCCACACCGTCGGCGCCGTCGAGCAGGTTCACCGACACCTGCATGCCCACCAGCCACACGACGGTCACGGGTGCGGACAGCCACATCAGGTCCCACACCGACGGGGTGTGGCTGCCCGGGATGGCGATGGTGGTGATCACGATCCCGAGCAGCACCGCGAGCACGCCGACGCCGATCTCGATCGCGAGCTTGCTGAGCCAGGAGAGGTCGAGGATGTCGTCGATGGCCATGGCGACGGTGATCGCCCCGGTGACGGCGAGCACCTGCCAGCGGTCGCTGATGACCGACCCGAACAGGGCGATGGCGACCGCGAACCCCACGAACATGGCGATCCCGCCAAGCCTTGGCGTCGGGGCCGGATGCAGGTGGCGATCCGCATCGGGCTGCGCCACCGCCCCGGTCCGCCGCGCCAGCCACATCGACCCGGGCACCGCGGCGATGCACACCGCGCTCGCGACGAGGAACGGTGGCAGGGCGCTCAGCCAGGGCGACGGGACGGCGGCGATCACGCGGTGGAGTTGCCTCGGTAGGGCAGCGGGAATCTCCGGCACAGCGCCACGCTGCCCTCGCGAACCTCGGCGCGGACGGCGGGGTCGTCGAAGCCGCCGAGCATCCGGGCCACCAGGCCCGCGATCTCGTCCATCTCCGTCTCACCCATGCCCCGCGAGGTCACCGAGGGACTGCCGAGCCGGATCCCATTGGGATTGAATGGTGTCCCGCCGTGTCCGGGGAACGCGTTGGCGTTGACCGTGACACCCACCTCGTCGAATGCGGCCTGGACCGCCCGGCCTCGCAGGCCGGTGGGGCGGAGATCGATGACCATGAGGTGGTTGTCGGTGCCTCCCGTGGTCAGCTCAAGGCCGCGGCGCATCAGGCCGGCAGCCATCGCCTTGGCATTGGTCACGACCGCGCGAGCGTACTCGCGGAATGCCGGTTGCGCGCACTGCTGGAACATCACCGCCTTGGCGGCAATGGCGTGCATCTGGGGGCCGCCCTGGATGTTCGGGCAGACGGCCTTGTCGATCTGATCGGCGTGCTCGGCGCCGCAGAGGATCGCCCCGCCCCACGGTCCGCGCATCGTCTTGTGGGTGGTGAAGGTCACGAAGTCGGCGTGGGGAACGGGGCTCGGGTGGGCGCCGCCGGCGACCAGCCCGGCGAAGTGGGCCATATCCACCATGAGGTAGGCGTCGACCTCGTGGGCGATCTCCGAGAACGCCGCGAAGTCGAGGATCCGGGGGTACGAGCTGTAGCCCGCGACGATCATCTTGGGGCGGAACTCGAGGGCCCGCTCTCGAACCGAATCCATGTCGAGGATGCCGGTGGTCTCGTCGACGAAGTACGGCTCGAAGTGATAGATCTTGCCGCTGAAGCTGACCGGCGATCCGTGGCTGAGGTGGCCGCCCTGGTCGAGCGCCATGCCGAGCACCTTGTCGCCGGGGCTGAGGACGCTGGCGTACACCGCCATGTTCGCCTCGGTGCCGGAGTGCGGCTGGACGTTGGCGTGCTCGGCGCCGAAGAGCGCCGTGGCGCGGTCGCGGGCGAGGTTCTCGACCTTGTCGACGACCTGGCAGCCGCCGTAGTACCGCTTGCCGGGGACCCCCTCGGCGTACTTGTTGTTGAGCCACGAGCCCAGCGCCTCGAGCACCGCCACCGAGGCGAGGTTCTCGGATGGGATCAGCTCGAGCGTCTCCTCCTGGCGCTCCAGCTCCTCTTCGAGGAGGTCCGCGAGCTCCGGATCGGTGGCGCGCACGGCGAGCTTGTCGGTGAAGCCGGCGCCGGTCTGGGCGTCCGCGCGGATATCGACATCAATGCCGGTCATTGCGATCGCTGCCCCTCCGTGGTGGTTGCTGTGGAGCCCCCAAGAAGCGCGAACAGCGCGCCGGCGCTGATCGGGCCGTCGCGGAGTACGCGAGGGGTCATCGTCGTGCAGTCGATGATAGTCGAGGCAAGTCCGCCCGAGGGACCCCCGTCGAGCACGTTGTCGATCTCGGCGCCGAGGGCCGCGGCGACCCCGTGCGCGGTGTCGCCGGGCGGCTCGCCGTGGCGGTTCGCGCTGGTGGTCGCGAGCGGCCCGGTGCGCCGCAGCAGTGCCAGGGCGATGGGGTGATCCGGGACGCGGACGCTCAGGCTGTCGGCATCGCGCGGGATCGCCCAGCGGTGGCCGCGCAGCGGGGCGATGATCGAGAGCGCCCCCGGCCAGTACGCTTCGGCGAGCTGTCGCGCCGCGGAGTTGAGATCGACGTCCTCCTCGAAGTCCGCGATCGACGCGGCGAGCAGCGTCAGCTCGAGGCGGTCCGGCCGGCGCTTGATGGTGTAGATGCGGCTCACCGCGGCGGTGTTCGTCGGGTCGCAGGCCAGCCCGTACACCGTGTCCGTGGGCATGGCGATCACCCCGCCGCGCCGGATCGCCAGCACCGCGTCCTCGATGGTCATGGCATCTCGACGTCGAGCACGCGGGTTCGCCCGGTGAGATCCGGGATCTCGGATGTCGTGGCGCCGGGGAACGTGGCGCTGACCAGCGCCTCGACTCCCTGGGCGTGACGCGGGTCGACCTCGAGCATCAGGCGGGCCGTGGTCACGTGGTCACGAACTGACGCGAGCAGAGCCCGATAGGCATCGAGACCATCTTCGCCCCCCAGGAGTGCGCCGCGGGGCTCGAAGTCACGCACGTCGCGATCCACGGCGTCGAGCTCCTCGGTGGTGACGTACGGCGGGTTGCTGACGATGAGGTCGAAGCGGCCGTCGAGATCGTCCGCCCACGAGCACTCTTTGAAGGAGACCTCGATGCCGAGCGCGGCCGCGTTGGCCTGGGCCACGGCGAGCGCCGGGGGACTGACGTCGGTCGCGACCACCTGCATGCCGGGGATCTCGGCGGCGAGGGTGATGGCGATGCACCCGCTCCCGGTCCCGAGGTCGGCAACGCGCAGCTCGGCGCCGGGCCTCGCACGCAGGAACGCGACGGCGCGCTCGACGAGTGACTCGGTGTCGGGCCGTGGCACCAGCACGTCGGGGGTGACGGTGAACGCCCGTCCGTAGAACTCCCGGGTCCCGGTGATGTACGCCACTGGCTCGCCCTTGCCCCGGCGCCGGACGAGCTCTCGGATCGAGGTCAGCTCCTCCGCATCGAGGGGACGATCGAACTGCAGGTAGAGGTCGAGACGGCGCAGGCCGAGCGCCTGCGCGCAGAGCAGCTCGGAATCGAGCCGCGCCGAGCTGCTCCCGTGGTCACCCAGATACGTCGTGCTCAGCCGGAGCACGTCGATGAGCGTTTGAGGGGCGGTCGCCACCTCAGGCGGCGTGCCCGGACGGAGCATCGTCGGTGTCGTCCTCGAGGAGGCGGCGCGCCTGGTCCTCGTTCGACAGCGGCTCGATGAGCATGTCGAGGTCGCCGTCGAGGACTCGCTGGAGCTGATGCAACGTCAGGTCGATGCGATGGTCGGTCACCCGCGACTGCGGAAAGTTGTACGTGCGGATCTTCTCGCTGCGGTCACCGCTGCCGACCATAGAGCGCCGTGTCGCCTTGAGCTCCGCATCGCGCTCCGCCTGGGCGAGGTCGTAGAGACGCGCGCGCAGGACGCGCATCGCCTTGGCACGATTCTTGATCTGTGACTTCTCGTCCTGACACGTCACCACGAGCCCGGTCGGAAGGTGGGTGATGCGCACCGCGGAATCGGTGGTGTTGACGCTCTGACCGCCGGGTCCGGTGCTGCGGTAGACGTCGATCTTCAGGTCGTTGTCATTGAGATCGACCTCGACGTCGTCCGCCTCGGGGAGCACGACGACGGATGCGGCCGATGTGTGAATCCGACCCTGCGCCTCGGTGTCCGGGACACGCTGCACGCGGTGCACGCCCGACTCGAACTTCAACCGAGAGTACGCGCCCTGACCGTGCACCTCGAACACGATCTCCTTGAATCCGTGCCCGGCGGTCTCGTTCTGGTCGAGCACCTCGATGCGCCAGTGCATCCGCTCCGCATATCGCGAATACATGCGGAAGAGGTCGGCGGCGAAGAGCGCGGCCTCATCACCGCCGGTGCCCGCTCGAATCTCGACGACGACGTCGCGCTCGTCGTTGGGATCCTCGGTGAGGAGCAGGGCGCGGAGCCGCTCGTACTCCGTCTCGGCGGCGGCGAGCTGTGTCTGGTGCTCCTCCTCCGCCATGGCGATCATCTGCGGGTCGGATTCCGCGCGCATCATCTCGTCGGCCTCGCGCGCAGCGTCCTGCGCATCGCGCCAGCGTCGAGCCGCCTCCACCACCTCGCGCAGCTTGGCCTGCTCTCGCGACAGCTGCTGGATGCGCTCGAGGTCCTGGTACGCGTCGGGTGCGCTGAGCAGCGTCTCGAGCTCGTTGTAGCGGGACTCGAGCGCGGCAAGGCGCTGTTCGAAGGGGGTCATCTCTGCCATGGCAACTCTCTCAGCGCGCTCCGGACGCCTCGAAGACGACGGTGTCACCCGCGCGCGCCGCATCGAGCGCCGCAATCGCGACCTCGATCTGCGCATCGACGGGACGGCGCGTGCTGAGCAACTGCGTCGCCAGCACCGGCGCCAGGGCGATCCGGCCCGGCAGGGTGGTGCGGATCTTGACCAGCGCGCGAATGATCTCGTACGACACGGCCGCCACGACCGGCACCAGCACGATCTGACAGACAAGCCGCACCGCGGTGGGCAGCAGACCAAGTGGTGCGAAGACGCCGACACTCACCAGCGCGACAACGACCAGAAACCCGGTGCCACAGCGGGGATGGAGGCGGCTGCGCTCGCGAACGTGCGCAACGTCGATGGCGTCGCCGGACTCGAGCGCGTTGATGGCCATGTGCTCGGCGCCGTGGTACTGAAACAACCGGCGGACATTCGGGATCAGGCCGATCAACACCAGGTAGAGGATGAGGATCGCGGCGCGAATCACGCCCTCGATGAGCACGGCCGTGATCGACTGTGACGCACCGCGGTGCAGCAACTTGCCGAGCAGCAGGGGCGCGCCGATGAACAGCGCGAGTGCGAAGACCAGCGACGCGATCATCGCGCCGCGAATCGCGCCCTCACCGATTTCGGCGTCCTGGCCGAGCTGCACGAGCGCTGACCACTGCAGCGCGCGCATGCCCAGGTGAATCGTCTCGTAGAGCCCCGCGACACCGCGCAGGAATGGGCGACGCCAGACGCTTGCGGTGTAGACGCGCGAGCGCAACACATCGGTGCACACGGCGATCTCGCCGTTCGGCCTGCGCGCCGCCACCGCATAGCGATCACGGCCGCGCATGAGCACGCCCTCGATCACCGCCTGGCCGCCATAGAAGAAGGTGGCGGGCGGTGCGCTCACCGCGTTCACCGCGACGGTGAGCAGGAGGTCGCGGCAGCGGCGGACTGACGTCATCTTTCGCATGCTAGTAGTAGTACCCAAATCGGTGGTAGCATGCCGCGCCATAGGGGGCCACCGAGCCGCCGGGGGGAGGCGACGTCGCGAGGGCCCCACAGGATAGGGACTGGAGCGCGGGAACGCTCCCAGGAGGGTGACCCCATGTGGCGGAGACGGCACCTGGTCTTTTCCTTGGCGCGCATCAAGAGCACTCTGACCGGTCGGCGTGCACTCAGGCTCGGAGTCTCGAGCGCCATCGCCGCTCTCACCCTGGTGTGGCTCCATGGCTCGATGACGGTTTCGGTGCGGGCCACGTCCGCCGCCACGTCGCCGGCGATGGTGCAGAGCTTCGGCGCGCGCCTGACGTCCGCCTCAACCCTGCTCAAGATTTCGCCAAAGACCGCCACAACCTCCGGCGATGCGCTCGTCGCCATCGTCGAAGTGCGGCGGAACGCGGGGCTGACCACCGTCAGAAGCGTCAATGACACCAGTGGCAATTTCTGGTTCCGAGCGACGTCGACGCACAACGGGACGGCCGACGAGGAGCTGTGGTACGCCGCCGAAGCTCAGAGCATCCCCACCACAGGGAGCATCACGATCACGACGGCGCTGTCGGGTGCGATCGCGGCGACCGTGGTCGAGCTGCAGGGAATCGCCACGAGCTCCCCGCTCGATGTCACGGCGACGAGCTCTGGAGTCGGGACCAAACCGTCGGTCGGCCCGACGAAAGCAACCGTCGATGCGAGCGAGATCGCGATTGGCGATATTGGCTGGAGTGGCTCGGTCTCCGCGAGCAAGGCGACGACCGGCTACACCCTGCTTCCGGCGAGTCAGTCAACCGTGAGAAATGAGACGACCGGTGAGGCAGCCGGAGTTGAGGTTCTGAGCGCGACCGGGACGCAGTCGTTCGCCGACGTCCTCTCCGGGTCTGTGGCGTGGACCGGGATCATCGCCACCTTCGAGGCGGCGGCCCCGCCGCCGACGCCGACACCCACCCCGACGGCAACCGCAACCGCCACGGTCTCCCCGAGTCCGACGCCGACCGGCAGTCCCATCAAGCACGTCGTGGTGCTCTACCAGGAGAACCACTCCTTCGACAACGTGCTCGGCGACTGGTGCTTCATCAACTCGCGCTGCAACGGCTACGACGTCACCAAGCCGGTGACGCTGAAGGGCGGAACGCAGTACGCGCTGCAGCAGGCGCCCGACGTGATTCCCAACGTGGCTCACAGCGTCGCAGCACAGGTGACCGGCATCGACGGCGGGCTCATGGATGGCTGGGAGGGTGTCAGTGGCTGCGGCGCAACGTCCACGCTCGCAGGCAGCATCCCCTATGGATGCCTGACCTATTACGCACCGAGCCAGATCCCCAACCTGGCGGCGCTTGCAGGCAAATTCGTCGTCTCCGATGAGACGTTCAGCATGGCGGACAGCCCATCGTGGGGAGGTCACGTCTACGCGGTGGCGGCGTCCACCGATAACTTCACAGGGGACAATCCGTCCGCTCCAAAGCCCACGCCACCCGGCTATGTCGCCGGCCCTGGGTGGGGTTGCGACTCGAACAAGGTCACGCCTTGGATCAACCCCTCGACGATGGTCGTCAGCAACCAACCCTCGTGCATCCCCGACCCCAACCTGGGACTTGCCAACGGCGGGGCGTTCGAGCCGACCACCGCGCAGTACGTGCCTACCATCATGGACCGGCTCGAGGGTGCCGGTTTGACGTGGCGTCTCTACACGGCGCCGAGCGCTGACTCCGACTACATCTGGGCGGTCTGCCCGTCGTTCGCCGAGTGCCTTGACACGACACAGGCACAGAACATGGTGCCGACGCAGCAGGTGCTCAGCGATGCCGCCTCCGGTTCGCTCCCGTCGTACTCCCTCGTGCTCGGCGGGGCAGGCACGTACGCAAACGTCGTGCAGCACAACGGCATGTCCATGGCGGCGGGTGACAGCTGGACCGGTCAGGTGGTGTCGGCAATCGAGAACGGCCCCGACTGGGATTCGACAGCCATCTTCATCACCTACGACGACTGCGGCTGCTTCTACGACCACGTCGCCCCCGGCGTCAACCCGGACGGAACGCCGCAGGGAACACGGATGCCGATGGTGATCGTGTCGCCGTATGCCAAGCCGGGCTATACCGATTCGACGCCGGCGACCTTCGCGTCGATTCTCGCCTATGTCGAGCAGACGTTCAGTCTCGCACCGCTGAGCGTCAACGACGCCGGCGCATACGCGTACGCCAACTCGTTCGACTACTCACAGACACCGCTGACGGGAATCAGCATGCAGCGCGAGACGATCTCGGCTGCGGAGCAGCAATACCTCAACGCGCATCCGGTCAGCCCGGATGACCCGACGTGATGCCGGGTTAGGCCTGCTTGGCCTGCTTCGCCTGCTCGGCGCGACGGCGGAAGCGCTCGACCTGACCGCCGGTATCGACGATGCGCTGCGTCCCGGTGAAGAACGGATGGCACACCGAGCACACCTCGGTCTTCAACTCCGTGAGCGTGGAGCCGGTGGTGAAGGTGTTGCCGCACAGGCAATGCACTTCAGCGTCGACGTGGTAGACGGGATGGATCGCAGCTTTCATGGGGCGCCTTGGTTCACTCGGAAGGGACGACCTGACGATACCACGCCCGTGTCGGCCTCAATCCAGGGCCATCGCCACGGGCCGCGTGAAGTTGCCGTGGGTGACGCCCGGGAGCCGATCCACGAGATGCTGGTACGCGGCTGCCAGGCCGATCCCGTCGTCGGGCAGCAGCCCGCGAGCCGCCAGGACGTCCACCAGCCAGTCGTGATCGCAGTTGAGCGAACGCCACTGAATCTGGCGCGCGCCCATCTCCACCACCGCGGCGGCGGTCCGGTCGAGCTCCGCGCTCGAGCCGGTGAGTCCGGGGAAGGTGAGCAGGTTCAGGCACACCTGGCCGCCTGACGCGGACATCACCCGGCCGCACTCGATGACGTCGTCGATCGAGTACCCGATCGGGCGGTAGTACGCGCGGAACACCGGGTCGGTGAACGAGATCGCGCTGATCCGGACGCTGTTGCAGCCCGCATCGATGAGGCGCTGGAGCACCTGCGGGCGGCTGCCGTTGGTGTTAACGTGGATGGTCGCCTCGGGATGGTCCTTGCGGATCATCGCGACCGCTCGGGCGAGGACGTCGTCCCGTGTCAATGGTTCGCCTTCACATCCCTGGCCGAACGACACGATCCCGGCGTCGGAGCCGCCGAGGTGGAATGACGCCATGCCGGCAAGCTCGGCCGCGGTGGGCGCGAAGCGCATCCGGGGCTGCGGCGCGGGTGCCTGGCCGTCCGTCTGCAGCGAGATGCACCCGAGGCAGTCGGCGTTGCAGGCGGGCGACGCGGGCAGGGCTCCTTCGTAGCGGCGCAGGAAGGTGTTCTGCGCGGTGTAGCAGCGGAGATCGGTGGCGCAGATGGCGAGGTGGTCGACGAGCCGGTTGTCCGGGAGCGCCTGGCGCGCGCTCTCGATCGCCGCGTCGAGACCTCCGCCGACGTAACGCCCAGGCTCCCACCAGCCGAAGGAATCAGTACTCAGCGCCGCGACCATCAGCTCGTCGTGGTGCTCCACCACCGCCGCGTATCCGTACAGAGGAAGGCGCCGGCTCCCCGGGAGCGGACGGGACGCGGGCAGGAGGGTGCGCAGATAGCCGACCGGGAGCACCGCGGCGACGGGCGACAAGTTCGCCTCGACGTCGACGGGCCGATCCTTCGAGTCGAGGGCCAGTGCCCGCCGCCCCGGCAGGTGCATCAGCGTGGTGCCCTCGGGCAGCGGGATCATCTGGGCGGCGTCGAGCTTGACCAGCGTTCCGCCGGAGCGACCGGCCGGACGGAAGCCTCCGAGGACTTCGATCTCGCCGTCAGGGCGGGCAACGATGGGGCGCATCCCCGGATTCTCCCCCAGCGCCGCTCAGGTCAACCTCCGGCCCGTCAGATCAAAGGGAGCGGCGCTGTCCCCCACCCACGAGCGCGACGGATCCCGCGCCGATGGCGAAGAGCAAGCAGACCACGACGCCAACAATGGAGATGGTGGTGATGCTGCCGACTAGGCCGGAGAGCAGCAAGCCGGCGATAACCACAGCGCCCAGGAACGTCGCAAGCGTCATCCAGTAGGTCGACGGGGTGACCCAGGTGGTTCGCAGGGTGCCGCTCGGCGGCTTGGAGAACATGGCGATCATGAAGGCATCGGCGACGGGGATAACCGCGGAGCCGAAGCGGCCTGGCGGCGGGACCGGCGAGTCGGGAACGCGAGTGAAAGCGTTGGACATCGACCAAGGGTAGTCCGCGACCGCCAATTCATCCGGATCGCCGCCAGAACGTCACCGCTGGCGGCGATGCACCGGTGTGGCGCTCAGGCAGGTGGCGGGCCGCTCTTGGCCCACCACCTGCTGAGCTGGTCAACTACGAATTCAGCTACGAAGCAAGAGGTGGAAGAAGTCCCGATACCGCTGCAGCGCCTGGCGCAAATCCTCGGTCGAGACGTCGGTCCCCTGCGACCATGCGCTCTCGAGCCGGCTGCGCTCCTCCGCAAAGACGCGCGCGAGTTCCCGGACAACCTCGGCGACGAGCGTGTCCGCCTGCTCCACGGCCGTCCGCGGCTCGTCGACAAACGTCGTCTGGATCGCCGTCCAGCGGGCCATGAACTCGCCGTTGTTCGCCAGGAGGGGCGCACCCTGGCCGCTCGTGCCATTCGCCGAACGCGCGGATTGACCCTGGATGGTCACGTCGTTCGCGTCGGTGCCGGCGAGCTGCTCAGTGGTCAACGGGGAGCCCGTGGTGGATTCAGCGGTCATGACGAACTCCTGTTTGAGATCACAGGTTCGGCCGGCGGTGCTGCAGGCGGCGCCGCGACCGGAGTCGCTCCGGCATTGACCGGTGGTTGCGTGCCAACGCCGAGCAGGTCGGCAAACAGGGCCCGGTACTGCGTCATCGCCGTTCGCAGTGCCTCGGTGTCCGCAGTCCCCTGGCCGCTCGCCACCGCAATCGCGTGGGCGCTGCGGTAGTTCTCGACGACGGCCGCGTGATCCACAGAGACGTCCTCGGCGCGCTGCTCGAACTCTGCGATGGGATAGCCGCGATCGGTCATGACCTGGGAAACCAGGGCGTCGGCCTGACGGACGCTCTCCGCAGGCGCATCGACAAAGGAAGCCTGGACGCGCTGCCACTGGGCGACGTACTGCTGGCGAGTCTGCTCGGGCAGCGGCACGATGGTCAGCTGCTTGCGGCGGTCCACACGACCGGCCAGCTCACGCTCAGCCTGCCGCCGGTCGCCAGTCTGTTGCACTGTTCTGTCGTATTCCGGCCCGAACGTGTCCTGCAGCCGGCCTGATCTACGCCGGGAGGCGGCCATCGCCACGGCGATCACGGCGACCACGACGATGATGGCAATGACGATGTAGGCGAGTGTCGACATTCGCATCTCCTTCTATCCGTAGGGTCATACCCGTGTACCCCTAAATCTGATAGTCAGACTATCACATCATGCACGAGCATGGACCACCTAATGGCCCTGCGTGTCGAACGCGTCGTGGCACCACGACCATCCAAGTAGGGCGCGCCGTATTAAGCGGCCGCGAGCTCGTCCGGGATCGCGGTCACGACGTAACTTGAGCGACCGCGCAGCACGCGGATCACCAGGAAGCGCTCGATCGGACCGTCGACCATGAGGCGCTGCAGGTCACGCGGGCTCTCGATCGGCCTGCCGTCGACCTCGATGATGATGTCCCCGGGACGCAGACCCGCGGATTCGGCGGGGCTGCCCTTGATGACCTCCGCGACCTCGAGCCCCTTGGCGCGACCGAGCTCCTCGGCCCAGCGCGGTGGGATCGGGCGCGACTGACCGGCCACCCCGAGGTGGGCGCGCCGGACCCTGCCGTCGCGAACGAGAGCGCCGAGAATCCGCTCGGTGGTCGCGTTGACCGGAACCGCGAGCCCCAGGCCGGCGCCCGCGAGCGCGGTGTTGATCCCCACCACGCGACCCGACGAATCCGCGAGCGCGCCACCCGAGTTGCCCGGATTGAGCGCCGCGTCGCTCTGGATCACGTCGTCGATCACCCGGACCTGGGCACCGGCGCGGGTCGGCAGCGAACGCCCGAGCGCACTGACGACACCCGCGGTGACGCTGCCCGCGAGGCCCATGGGGTTGCCGATGGCGACCACCAGCTGGCCGACCCGGAGCGCCGAGGCGTCGCCGAGCCGCGCCGGATGCAGATCGCCGTGCTCGGCGATCAGGACCGCGAGGTCGGAGAGCGGGTCGCGCCCCTGGACACGAAAGCGGAGCTGGCGGCCGTCGGCGAGGTCGAGCCGGCCGCCGTCGCCGCCGGCGACCACGTGCGCCGAGGTGACCAGGTAGCCGTCGGAGCTCAGCGCGACCGCCGAGCCACTGCCGAGCGGGCGGCCACGCCCCTGGCTCGAGGTGACCTGCACGGCCGCGACCGACGGTGCGAGCTCCGCGGCTACCTGGATGAGCGTGCGCGAATATGCATCGAGCAACTCGCCGTCATCGCTCGGGTCAGGCGACATCGGGACCTTCGGCCCGCGCCTTCTGGACGGCAGTAAGCGCACCGCGCAGGCTCTCGATCCAGTCGGACTGATGCTGACCGACGAGCCGGACGCACCACGCGAGTGCCTCGCTGCGGCTGCGGGCGACGCCCGCCTCGATCAGCGTGTCGAGCACGCGGCGGTCCTGGATGCGGAGCCGGGTCATCACCGGAACGCCGAGGGTGGTGAAGAGCTCCTCGACGCCACCGCAGCGGGCTCCCCAGGAGACCTTGCGGCCGAAGAGCCGCTCGGCATCACGGGCGACCTTGATGCGCGCGTCGCGGGTGTCGGCGCGGAATCGGGAGATCCGGGCGCTGCGGGCGGCCGCACGGGTCCCCTCGGCGGCGTCGGCGGCAAGCTCGGGTTCGTCGATCTCGCCGACGATCAGGATCTCATCGGGATCCGAGCTGATGGTGGGGGCAGACTTGTAGAGCCCCTCAGGCAGGCGGCCGGCGAACCAGCCGGAGACTTCCTCGTCGGTGAGCGGGTCGGGAGTGCTGTGTCCTTTCATGGATTACATGATTACACAGCTCGTGAGGTCGTGTATGGGTCGTGTCGCACGTGGCCCGGCGCGATCAGTACGAGCCGCTCACGCGCGGATCCGCGTCTACAAAGAGACACGTCAGCCCGTGAGCTCGACGGAGAAGGCTCGCAGGGCAGCAAGCTGCCCGTCGGTGGGCGCTGCCTCAGGACGCACTTCGAGGACCCGCTGATAGGCATCGCTGAGCGACCACCCCATTGTCATGAGCGCCGCGCAGACGACGGTCGGGGTCCGCTCCACCCCGGCTTGGCAGTGGACCAGCACGTCGTGGCCCTGTTTGATAAGTGTGGAGACCGTTACGGCTGCATCTCGGAGCTGGCCGAGCGACGGCGTCCCATGGTCCTCTAGTGGGATATGCCTGACGACGACCTCCGGGGGCCACTGGCTGACCTCCGGCTCCTCCTCGCGCAGATCGACTACGCAGTCGATTCCATCGCGCGCCAGTCGCGCTCCATGCCGAATAGCGGCCGCAGAGCCCATCGACAGCCCGGGGATAACGCGAACGCTAAAAGGTCGGCTTCCAAACATCTCCACTACAATGGCGAAATCCTCGCCTCGGCGGAAGATGCACGGAGAGGTCAGGTAAGGAACGGGCCCCGAACCCCCAGTAGAGGCATGCAACCAGACCAACTTCGAAAGCTCACCCGCAAGTGGGCGATTCCGATCATCGCCGTCACGATCCTCGGCGCTGCAGCCTCCTATCTGGTGAGCAAGCGACTCACGCCCGTCTACCAGGCCACCGGGAGGGTTCTCGTGATTGCGGCGCCAGGGACCTCAGGCGCGGGGACTCTCGGCGTCAATGCCACTGAGGCGACCACGACGGCCGCGTCATTGCTCACCCAGCCCGAGTTTCTTCAGAAGGTCATCAAGGCCCTCCACCTGCACACCAACGCGAACAACTTGTCCAAGGACGTTTCGGCCACCCCGGAAAGCAATACTGAGCTGGTCGACGTCACCGTAAGCGATCCTTCTGCCGCCCTCGCGGCCAAGATCGGCAACGCACTCATGACTGCCTACGTGGCAAAGGTCAACGCGGATAACCAGGCAAGGGTCGACGCTGGCGTCGCCGTCATCAAGGGACAGATCCAGTCTGCGCAAGCAACGCTTAACCAGGAACTGGCAACCCTCTCGGCCGAGGTCAGAGCGGGCCAGGATACGACCGCAACACGTACGGCGATCACGACGACCACGTCGCTTGTCACCCAACTTGATTTGAGCTACACCCAGGCTTTGGCAACCGAACAGCAAAATCTCGACACGGCGTCGGTGGCCGAACCGGCATCACTCCCCGACGGCCCGGCGTCGCCAAAGGTGCTCGTGAATACCCTCGCCGGCGCCTTCGTTGCCCTGCTTTTGGCCGTAGGGATTGTTTCGCTAGTCGAATTCCTGGACCAGGGTTTGCGGCGTGCTGAGGATGTGTCGGACCGTCTTGGTCTGCCCTGCCTTGGCGTGATCCCTAGGTTCCGGCACGTCCCCGGACGGGGCAAAGCGCATGAGCCCAATCATCGCCACGATGAGGCCGTCCGCGAGGCCTACCGGCGACTCCGAGTGAACCTTCTCTTCGCGACGCCGGATGCGAACCTTAAGAGCGTCGTTATCACATCGGTGCGCGCTGGCGAGGGGAAGACGTGCACGGCGGCAAATCTGGCCGTATCGCTAGCACGCTCGGAACGCAAGGTCCTGCTCATCGATGCTGATCTTCGAAAGCCCGACCAGCATCGACTGTTCGGCACAACACTTGATGGTGGGTTGAGCGAGCTCATTCTCAAGGCACCGACGCTTGCGCGGGTGCCGATGAATGGCCTGCGGCCGACTCAATTCGCAAATCTTTTGCTGCTGACCAGCGGAACGATACCCCCCAATCCCGCAGAGTTACTCGCGTCGAAGCGCGCCATATCGTTGCTGGAGGCCATTGGCCCAGACCAGGACCTCGTCGTGATTGACACCGCGCCGGCCGGACTGGTAACGGATGCGCTCAGCATTGCCACTGGCGCCTCGGCGACGATTCTCGTGGTAGAAGCTGGGAAGACCAAGGCCTCGCAGGTCTTGAAAACCATCGATGCCCTGCGCGAAGTGGGCGCGAACGTCATCGGCATCGTTCTCAACAAGACTTCGCGACGGGTGGGTGCCGGTTACTCGTATCGCTATGGGTATGCAGGCTCGAGCTACGGACAAAACGCTTCGGCGAACTCTAACGAGGCAACTGCGGATGATCTTCTTCCGTTAGAGGACCCCGTGCCGCGGCCGGGGCCGGGGCCGGTGCCGACGCCGCAGCGCTCGGGCAGCCGCGGCGGGCTTGCGGCGCCGTTCCAGTAAGACTGGTTGGCCTCGAGTCGCCCGGTATGGCTTGGTCCGTCAAGCCTCCTGGGTCAGTAGCAACCTCACTAGCGCGCTCAGGGAGCCTTCTCGTGTGAGGTTCTGGGCGGCATACGCAGCCCCCGCTAGGCTCATCGCCCGACGCCGTGCAGGATCCTCGGAGAGTGCGCTCAGCGCCGCCGCGAAACGTGCCGGTTCGCCGGGAGGCACGGTAACCGCGGCCCCGCCTGTTCCGAAAAGTTCACGCTGCGAGGCTCCGCCCTCAGCCACCGCAGCGAGAATCGGCCGTCCCGCCGCCAAGTAGCTCGTCAGCTTGCTGGGAAGCGACATCTCCCCCATAGTCGGACGCTCGTTGTGGACGAGCACGTCGGCAGCGGCGAGAACCACGGGGTAGAGAGGCTCGTCGATCAGGCCAGCGAAGCGCACGTTCCAGAGCCCATGCGCCTGGGTCTCGAGGGCGCCTCGTTGACTGCCGTCGCCAATAAGAACCGTCCGGACTCGGCTACGACTTGCGAGTAGACGAGCGGCTTCAACAATGTTACCGAGGTCTTGCTTGAGGCCCATGTTGCCTGTGTAGACGGCCAGAAACTGGTCGACCGGCCAACCTAGACGTGAGCGCGCTTCGTCACGGGTCATCTGTGTCGGCGTGATATGCGCCCAGTTCCGGAGCACGGTGATTCGCTCGGCGGCCACACCGTAGGCAGCAACCGCTGGGATAAACCCTTCGCTCACTACCGCAACCGTAGTAGCTGCACGAAGCGCAGTTCCCTCCAAGCGGGCGGTAGCTCCGGTAACGCGGCCGCCTCCCTTAATGCCCGTTTGCGCTGTGGCTAGAGCCATAAGGTCCTGGACCACGATGGTCAGGGGGGCGCCCACCCGCTTGGCAACGGTCGCCGCGGCGAGCGCCCCCCCGAGCGCGGGCGTACTCGCAAGCACCATATCCGGCCGCATGCCAAGCCCCCGTATCGCGGCGTGCGCCAGGAACGATGCCTCGTACGCCGCGCGCCGCAGAGCCGTCATCTTCTGCGGGACCAAGTGTCGGAGGCGCAAAACGTCAACGCCGTGACGACGCTCGCGCGTACTGAATTTGCCTCGGTGCGAATCCGCTATGCGCCATTCCGGGTAGTGCGGAACGCCTGTAAGAACCGTCACCTTTGCCCCTTGCTCGGCAAGGTACTCCGCCATGGCGGTCGTGTACGGTGCGATTCCTATGGGCTCGGGCCAGTAGTTGATTCCCACCACGAGAACGCGTTTTCCTGATAAGCCGATGACACGACTCGATGCTGACCGAACCCTGCTCATCATGGGGCGCGACGGAGCCTCAGTGCGCTGCAGCATTCCGCTCCAGGTCGGTCAACCAATCTGCCTGGCGCGCATGAACTCGGGACGCTGTCGTGTCCAACTCAACATGGCTCTCCCTTCCGAGAGACTGCGCTCATTGCCTTCAATCCGCTTCTAGGCGAAACATGCACACGATCTTCAGTCCACGCCCTCCAAGCCATCCCGTTCCTTAGCGAGCCGGAATCATAGCGCATTCGGCTGACTTGCCTACATAGGCGACGTTGCGGTACCAATCCCTACGAGGCGCAATTGTGCCCTGCGCACAAAGGCTTTGGTAAAGATTTCGTTAATGCGTTGGACTAGCGATCGAGTCGAACCCGAAGCCCTGATAGGTGGTCTTCAACCATTTGCCAGTCAGCTCTTGCCATTAGCGACGCGACGTCCTTCCACAACGTCCGCGGTTTCCACCCGAGTGCTTCTGTCGCGTACGCAGCGTCACCGATTAGGACCTCCACCTCGGCCGGTCGCAGATATTGGGGGTCGATAACGATGTGGTCTTGCCAATTCAGCCCGACGGCGCCAAACGCCACCTCTGCGAATTCTCTGACCGAGGCTCCGACACCTGTCGCCAACACGTAGTCCGACGGCGCCGCTGCTTGAAGCATGCGCCACATACCTTCGACGTATTCCGGCGCGTAGCCCCAGTCCCGAACAGCATCAAGATTGCCGAGGTACAGAGTCTGCTGCAGGCCGGCCTTTATTCGGGCTGCTGCCCGTGTGATCTTCCGCGTCACAAACGTCTCACCCCGCCGGGGACTCTCGTGGTTGAACAGAACGCCGTTCACCGTGTACATCCCGTATGCCTCGCGGTAGTTCACCGTAGCCCAATAGCCAAACAGCTTCGCCACCCCGTAGGGTGAACGGGGATGGAAGGTTGTCGCCTCGTTCTGAGGCGCGGGCGCCGCCCCAAACATTTCGGACGACGAAGCCTGGTAGAACCGGGTCTCGACCCCGGCAGCGCGAATGGCCTCGAGCATTCTGATTGTGCCAGTGGCAGTCACGTCTGCCGTGTACTCAGGCATTTCAAAGCTCACCTTCACGTGGGTCTGCGCACCAAGGTGGTAGACCTCATCCGGTGCGACAGCTCTGACGAGGTTCACCAAGCCCACGGCGTCGGCGAGGTCGCCATAGTGCAAGAACAGACGGCGATGCGATGTATGGGGATCCTGATAGATATCATCGAGCCGCTCGCTGTTGAACGTCGAGGCTCGCCGCACAATCCCGTGGACCTCATAATCCTTCGAGAGCAGGAGTTCGGCAAGATACGAGCCGTCTTGGCCCGTGATCCCGGTGATGAGGGCTGTCTTCGTCATGGTAGGGCGGCCATTCCTTCTTCCTGCGCCGGTCACACACGCCGGACTCTTCCTAAGCGTAAATGATGAAGGCCGCGCGTTTGTGGGACCCGGCCAATTGGCGACTAACGCCACGCCCTAGGCCATACGCAGGTGGACCCCTATACTTTGGCCGAGCGCAGACGGCCACTGGAGGGGCATAGAACTGGGTGGTTGTATGAATCTGGCCGGACGGTCGGTCGTTATCACCGGCGGGACAGGATTCCTTGGCAGTCACGTTGCCGGGGAGGTGGAGGGTGCGGGAGCCCGGGTATTCGCCCTTGGGCGCAGGGACTTCGATCTGCGACACCGGCGCGACGTCGACCGAATGCTCCGCGAGCTTCGACCCGACGCCGTGGTGCACCTGGCAGCCGTGGTGGGGGGGATTGGCGCCAACCAAGCGTCGCCTGGGCGATTCTTCTATGAAAACGCGATCATGGGCATCGAGCTGCTTGAGGCCTGCCGTCTTGCAAACGTTGCAAAGGTCGTCGTGGCTGGAACGGTCTGCGCCTACCCGAAGCTGGCGTCGATCCCATTTCGCGAGGACGACTTGTGGAACGGTTATCCCGAAGAGACGAACGCGCCCTATGGCCTTGCCAAGAAGATGCTCCTCGTTAAGCGCAGGCATACCGGGCTCAGTACGGCATGAATGCCATATGCCTCTTCCCGGTCAACCTTTATGGCCCGAGAGATAACTTTGACGCTGAGACCGGGCATGTAATTCCCGGGATGATTCGAAAGTTCGTCGAGGCAGCGGAGGCGGGCGTCGACAAGGTCGTTCTTTGGGGTGACGGGAGTCCGACGCGCGAATTTCTCTACGTCGCGGATGCGGCGCGTGCCTTCCGCTTGGCGCTCGCGAGCTATGACGGATCCGACCCTGTCAATCTAGGGGCGGGCGAAGAAATATCCATTCGCGACCTTGCGGAACGAGTGCGCGCGGCGGTGGGTTTCAGCGGCGAGATCAAATGGGACTCAAGGCGGCCTAACGGTCAGCCACGCCGTAAGTTAGACACTTCACGAGCTTGGGAGCGCTTCGGCTTTAGGCCCCAGATGGGCTTCTCAGAGGGCCTGGCTGCGACCATCGAGTGGTTTCGGGGAAATCGAACGATCACGGACAGTCCGAAATTGGCAGATGAGACGACATGACCCAGGCATCGTCTGCGTCGTCGTACGTGCTGAGGATTTGTTGCACCACGTTGGCCCGTTACGCCGCCTACGCCGTCGCGTCGCGGATGGGATGACCACGTGATTGCTAAGAGCGCACTACCTGCCGGGTCGCGAACGAAGGTCCCGGCGGGGCCGCGTCGTCAAGCCGGCTCTCCGGGGCGCACCGTCATCGCCTGGCTCTTGTTTTGCCTCCCAGCTCCGCTCTTCCTTCTCAGCACTGCCACCTCGGGGACGGACCTCGTTACGGGCGAGGTCGCACTCACGGTTCTGCTCACCGTCTACGCAGGCACACACCTCGCGGTTCAGTTCGGTCGAGGCGATCTACGGATTGCAACGTCGACGTTCTGGCTGTTCATATACGTGGCGTTGTCGGTCGCGTCGCTGGCTCGGATATCAACGGGGCTCCACTCGTACCTTGCTAATCCCGGCACCCTTACTGAGGCGGTTCTCATTGTTTTGGCTGGAGGTGTAGCCTACGACGCGGGACAGCTCGCCTATCGCCACTGGCGCAGGAACAACATCGACCTGACATTCCACGGTGTCAATTTCGCTAGACTCAACGCCCTCGGCGTCATTGGCCTCGCCGCATCGACGTATTACATCAGGACCGTTGGAATCTCAAGCTTCTTCTCAAGCAGAAGCGATCTCGCGCAAGGGATAACCCAGGCTGGCCTTACGAGCAACGGGTCACAGACGGTCTCAGCGATCATCGGGTCATTAGCGGTCGTTCCTCTCCTGCTCGCGTGGCTCGGATGGACTGCTAGGCTCGCGCGCGATTCGGTTGCGCGACGATCACTCGGCTGTTGGCTGTGGTACTCGCTTTTGTCTGCCTTCGTGATTATCGTCAACAACCCTATTAGCACATCACGCTATCAGGTCCTGACGGTCCTATTCGCGGCTCTATTCTGCCTCCCTAGTCTCGGGAAACGAGCGATGAGGCTCATCCTCGCGGGCGGCGTGATTTTGGCGATAACCGTGTTCCCATATACTGACTACTTCAGAGTCGATCCAGCTAATCGTCCGCCGCTTCAGGTCAATTCCATCGCCGTGGAGTTGGCTACCAAGGACTACGACCAGATGACCATGATCGCGAATGGCGTCTGGTATGCAGGTGCCTTCGGACATACAGACGGGAGTCAGACCCTTTCTGACCTCTTGTTTTTCATCCCACATAGCGTCTGGCCCGGACGTGCGGGCGATACTGGGACCCTCATTGGGGAGGCGATGGCGGTCCCGAATGTCAACCTCTCGGCGCCGATATGGGTCGAATTCTGGCTAGACTTTAGTTGGCTTGGTCTCATCGTGGGATTTCTGCTCTTTGGCTGGATTTCAGCACGATGGGATAGCCTGTTTGTCTATCTGCGCCGCGGTCGTGGCCTGACCTCCCCCGCGCTGCTTGATTTGGCGCTTCCATTATTCGCGGGTTATCAGTTCATCCTATTGCGCGGCTCGATCCTACAAGCCATGGGGCGAATGGCGGTGATGGTGCTCTTGCTCCTCATCGTTCGAGGTCGCCTGTTACCTAGGTGACGAGGAAGCTCCTCACACGATCACCGCTTCACACTCGATTCCAAAGTGCCGCCTGAACCCAACACTCGTTGTCCCGTCGAGGTCGAGCGGAGTCAAGGCGGCGGCGCAGCTGCTTCGTAGGATGACGCGTACCGTGAAGATTCCATCGTCGCTGTTCAGCAGCGCATCCTTTGGATCTTTCGCAGTGAGCACGTTCGGGCCAGCGATGCCGTTGGTATCTTTGGCCGCATCGGCGCGGCTTTTGGGCTAGCCGGGCGAGGAGCGTGAACCGCGTCGGGAATCCCGAAAACTCCCTTCACGCTAGAGGGAGGAAGCGATGGTCCACGCAGGGCAGGTTTCCCGGGAGCTGAGGAAACGGCGGGCGGATCGTCCAAGAGCGCCGCGGCGAGTACGGATCGGGATGGCAGGCGACGCAGTCGATCACCGGTAAGTTCGGGACGCACCCGGTCACGCGCCAGGAATGGGTGGAACTGCCTGAGGTCGATGCACGGTCACCTAGCCTCGCATGAAGCACAAGCTGTTGCGCCGCTTCCTTGAACCTGAGCAATAACTTCCCACTCGCTGTACTGCGCGCATGCGTGGAGGAGCGGCGGTCACCTCCGTTGGCTCACCCTGCGACACATACGACGACACGCTCGCCTGAACTCCTCAACAGCCTGAGAGGCCAAACTGCTTCACCGGCGGCCGTGGAGCGGGCTCCATGAGGTAGGTTCGAGACTGTCGATTACATCGACGGGTTGAGCCATCGTCGTCTCCACCGAGAGATCAGCATGGTCGCGCCGGTTCAGTTGGAGGCGACCCAACACCGTTAGTCAACTCCAATCGCGATGAATGGGACTCTGTAGCGCGAGCCCTTACGAAACCGGGGGCGGTTCACCGTGATCCCCGCGGCCGTTCATAGCCTCCGTAGTTCCCAAAAGAAACGACGGATCGTATCGCCCATATATCTCGGGGCGCGAGGCTATCGCCAAGGTCGGGTCGACGCAACCTCTGCCAGCCTGATCGATAGCGCGACGGATTGCCATTTACTAGGTGGCCGCTCGGCATGTTGAATCGGCAGCCGTCAATCTGCCATGGGAAGACCTCGGAGTGAAGCAGATCCAGAATTCGATTGAGTTCGCGAGCCGGATGATGGACAAGGGTTTCATACTGCATTCGAAGAACAGGCCCATCAATTCGTCGTCCCGCAAAGGTAGTCAGATAGTTTGCAGCGACCCACCCGAATGCGCTGCGCGCCGGCTTCTTATTTGGAGGCCGCTCCGCCAGTCGAACCTCACTATGTTTGGTCGTGTCGGCCTCAGACGCTGCGACGCCATACGGGCTACGGATCAAATGCACCGCGGCGGTCGAGGATGCTCGCGCTGCAATAACAAGATCCACAGCCTTCTTCGACGTGTCCACTAACGTCGTCGCTCCGGCTTGCTCAAGGATAGTGCGGTGCAAAATATTCAGGATCAGTTCGTACTGCCGTTGGTCGCTGGACAAGGATCCATGGATGACTCGAGGCATATATCGTGTTCGCGCAGAAGCTAGGCGTAGTCGCTCGGCCTCCCGGTGCGACCTAAGACCCGCAGCCCGTAGGACTGCATGCGTGACAGGGCCCCAGAAGGGACACTTCTCAATCACCCTTGTGCACTGACAATGCATATTGGTTTCGAAGCCAGACCAAAGGTTGGAGAGCTCTCCAGCGGCGAAGATGTTCGGATACTGGCCGAGCATCTGCGCCAGCAGCGTCGTTCCGCTGCGCATTGCTCCGGCGATAAAGAGCACGGCGGGCGGCATGATGCGAGTCGGGTTGGGCATGACGCTAGTGTACGTAATCACGAAAAAGTTCCCGACGCTAATGGCATGGCAGGTCGCCACCAAGTGATCCGCGATCTGTAACAATGAGCGCGCCTCGCGTTATGAACGTCGACCGTAGATGGGCTCGAGAGCGAGTCTGCAGAGGATCGCGTCCGATGCGTTATGGACGGTACAGTCAACGGTGGTGACGGCCGTCTAGTGGCGTGAGCGCTCTTCACAACATGATCGCTAGTGAGACACAACTCGTGTTGTAGCTCGGTGACCCGCGCCTGGCGTAGTGGGTACGTTCCCCGAGATCTGGACACGAGTGAGAGTCCTTCCAGCAACGCTCCGAAACGATCACCCCAGGGATGTTTGGGCTCTTTTGGCATCGGAGCACCCACCTGTCCTTCCGTTGCGCTCTTCCCAGGGAGCACCGAGTGTCCTGGCCGCCCCAGGCCGCTGCTCAACGCGCTGCGGAACATGGCCTTGTAGACTAGTGGTTACGTACAGACTCAAATACCATGTTCGGCGCCGGGCCAAGGCGATTCTTGTCAGAAGGCCGAAGCCAGACGAATACAGCCGAACGATCGGCACGTACAGCGAGGCCAACGAACTCGTACGCCAGATTGTGTTGTCGGGTCGGCCTGCTTTGGTCAGCAGGATCGGTGCGACAGAACTTTCATGCGTGAGACACTTCCTAGAGAAGCGCCAGGGAAGCAGCAAACCAGCCTACCCTCACCGAGTCGCGTCGCGGATGAGGATGAACGCCGGATTCTTTCCTGCCACGGACGACTACCTCGACGCATTTTGCCAATACTACTTACGCGCCGCGTCCGAAATCGATGTGCTTGGCGTCTGGCGTAACCAGTTCGAGCAAGTGATAGCGAATGAGATTTGCCCCAGCGCGAGCTTGGTGCCACTCCGGGCGCTGGAACCATACTTCCATCCCGAACCGTGGAGCCGGGCTCTGGCCGACAAGACCGTGTTGGTGGTCCATCCTTTCGCGGATTCCATCCTCGAGAACTATAGGCGAAACCGTCAGCGCATCTTTTTAGACGGGTCGGTTCTGCCTCCATTTGACCTTCGACTGATCAGGGCGGTCCAGTCCATAGCTGGCCAGGAGACCGCTTACTCGACGTGGTTCGAGGCCCTTGATGACATGACGGAGCGTATGGATGCCCACCGGTTCGACGTCTGTATCATTGGCGCAGGCGCGTACGGGCTCCCGTTGGCTGCGCACGCGAAAGGCACAGGGAAGGTTGCGATTCATCTCGGAGGCGCGACACAGATCCTCTTCGGCGTCAGAGGCCGCCGGTGGGATACCGACGACGTAGCGCACTTTTATAACCAGTGGTGGGTGCACCCCACCTCCGCTGAAACACCTTCCGGCGCGCGCTCCGTGGAGGACGGTTGTTATTGGTAAACGTCCTTTGGCCTGTATCGTAGAGTGCTTCCAGTTTGCCGAACCCTCGCAGTGCGAAGGAGGAGTAATGGCGCGTGCGTTTGAATGGACACGTTTGCTAGCGCTGCTCTCTTCTCCGGCCGCCCCGATCATTGGCTTCGACCGGAATCCTTGTAGATCTCATGTTTCTGGTGCCTACGTCAGTGCCATCGGACCCGAAGCAGTCTCGGGTCGAAGCAGTCTCGGGGCGAAGCCGTTGCATGCGACAATTTCGCGATCGGCGGCATTCTAAGCTCGCCGCGAGGAGGGGCGCGAGGCTCCCATGCTAAGCCGATCGGAGGAGCTGATTGATCACCAAGATCCTGATGGCGATCCGGACGCGCTACCACCCGCTACACCGGTTGCGTAGGCGGAGATGGTTTAGGATCATCGCCCAACGGGTCGACTTTACGATCTCTGCCCGGCTTCCGTATGTCGTATTCCCAGTTCGGATAAAGATAATCCGCAACGCTGGGTACTGGCTCAACCCCTTATCGCCCGAGCCCGAGGTCCTGGCTCTCTTTGTCGCCCTCCAGCGGGTCCTAAAGCCCGACGTCTTCTGGGATGTTGGTGCCAACATTGGTATCTACGGGTGGCTCCTGAAGAGCCTCGATCGCGGCACGCACGTCGTAATGCTCGAGCCGGACCCAGTCAACTACGACCTCCTACGGCAGACGCGACGCCGCACGAGGTGGTTGGGAGACGTAGACATCCGGAAGACGGCGGCAAGCCGCAATCGGGGCATCGTTGACTTCGCCTTGGATCCGATTTCTAGTGCGACAGGCGCTGTCGTTTCTGACCGGCGTACATTCTCGGAAACGCAATATGGCCTGATTCCGGACACGATTCGGTTGGCGTCCCTTCCGCTCGATCAACTAGATGGACCGCGACCACCGAAACTCATAAAGATCGATACCGAGGGTCATGAAAGCGAGGTCATTGCGGGCGCGGCGGCAACGCTGCAAACCCACTCCCCGATCGTGATCGTGGAGTGCTTCGATCGCGATGCGCAAGGCCTTGTTGCCCTTAGGTCGCTCGGTTACACGCTGTTCGATGCTGAGCGGTCGGACATCGCGGCCGCGCAGCGCCTTTCGTCTGATACCACAAACTTCCTTGCCGTCCCTCCGCGGTTCCTAGGAGAGATGCCTGCGCTGCTGGAGGCCTGGCGCGAGGAACTAGTTCGCATACCGAATGCTAGAGGGATCGGAAGGGCAGGTCGTCGACGTGGCGGGCTTTGACGCCCACTGACGGCTGAGTTCGTCGGTCACAGTCGCCCGTGGCCCTAGGGAGGAAAGCGGCGCCACGAGGTACAGGGCGACGTATCACCACCACAACTGGGGTTGCCGTCCATCCTGTCGGCACCACTCTTGACTAGGGTCGTGCGGCGGGTCAACGTCTGGGCAGGCAACTCTTGCAGCCAAATTCTAGGGTGATGACCGTGAGGGCGGCGGCTAAGAAGTTGGCGTACTCTGCTGGAAGCGCAACGCCCACAAGAGATTTAGATTGGCGGCGACGGCGGCCCCCAGAAGTGCCAGGCTCCCTCCTAGTATCCCGAGAATAGGAACCAAGAGCGCGGCTAAGCCGAGTAGCGTGAACAGAGCCAACGCTTCGCTGACCCCGGTGCGTCCAGGCCGGCCGACGGCCTGTAGGACGACCACGAAGATTCGCCTCATCCCCATGAAGAAGCCGGCAACTATCAGGACGCGAGCCGGACCCACCGCCCCGGAATAGGCACCACCAAATGCCGCTGGAAGGAGCCATCCCACGATGGCCTCCGTGAACACCGTAGCGGCACCGGCGAGAGCCGCGGAAAGAAACACAGCCTGTTTCATGATGGCCTTGCGGCTCTCTGCGTCCGGGGCGCCCGCTAACCGCGGCAGCGCGATCATGCCGACCCCAGAAACGAGTATGCCCGGTAGGTTATCGAAGGCGCTCGCGACTGCGTAGAGGCCGAGTTCGTAGCGGGAAAGCAGTAGGCCTACCGCCGCCGAGTCTATCTGGAGCGTCTCTAGCGGAGCGTTCCCGCCTGCCAGGGACGCGAGACCATATCGGATCAAGGACCGCGTTGAAACCTCGGCTTTAAGGCCGGGAGCGCGAGAGGCGACCGCCAGAAAGGCGCCGCCCGTGATACAGCCAGCGATGTTCGCTGCAGTTACCACGGCGAGACCAACGGCTGCCCCTGTGTGGCGCACTGCGAGCCACAGGACTACAAGGCTGACCGCGGATATGGTCACGACAACTGGGCGCAGCAGATTCAACGCCTGAAAGTGAAGCTCCCCTTGAACGCAGGCGAGTATCAGCTGAGTGGTCATCGAGGCGACCACGCAAATCGCGACTAGGACGGCTTCGAGCCATCGGGGTGATGACGTGTCGCCGCGTACGATTATGAAAACCGCAGCAGCACTCAAGGCACCGGCCGCTAGGCAGAGGCGCAACCACGTGGCCGCAACCGCCTTGAGTACGTATCGAGCGGGCAGATGCTGGCTTGCCAGAGCATATGAAACAGCCGTTGGTAGCCCCGCTCCGCCAAAGAAAACGCCGAAGGTCACGATTATGATGAGAAGCGCGTACTCCCCTCGCCCGGTCACTCCTAATAAGCGTGCCGCCGCCGGTCCCGACAACAGCAGCATCGCCTGCGCGAAGATGCTCGCCGCAAGGGATCCAAGCGACGGGTTGCGTAAGGTCGACCATCCAAGCTTCAAGGCCCGTGTCCGTCCCTCAGTCGCAGGGCGCTCGGGTCCCCGCGGCCGGGCACGACCTTCTTGTTTGCCTGACAGTGAGACGATGACAACGTATCTGAGGTGCGACCCTCGGTGTCGGCCCCACTCGAGAGACCATCAGAAGTAGACGTCCGCGTGCAGCAACGCCGAGCAGTCAGACGGATGTCCCACAGGACGACCTCCTCGTCAACCGTGTGCACATCGCTCTGTCATCATTAGCTCGATGACTGCATTCGGTCACCGCGCAACTGGCGACCGTGCTTGAGCGCCGTAGAGACCGCCCCGGTCCGGAACGATCTGTTCGACAAGTCGCATTTCGACAGGGGGCGGCCCAAGGCCGTCGAAGCTGCGTGGTATGTCACCAAGATGATCTTCTTCCTTTCTGCATGGCCATGGCCGGCGTCCCTGAAGATCAGCCTTCTCCGGGCCTTCGGATGTGAGGTAGGGCGTGGCTTGGTGATGAAGCCCCGCGTGAACATACACTTTCCCTGGAAGCTCAAGATCGGGAACCACTGTTGGATCGGGGAACGGACCGAGATCTTGAACCTCGCTCACGTCACTCTCGGAGACCACTCCACCCTATCGTATGATGTGTTTCTTGCCGCTGCGGGACACGATAGTTCGAGCGCGTCTATGGCATATAAGAACCGCCCCATTATTATCGGTCGGTCGGCGTGGGTCACCACCCGCGCGTTCATCGGCCCCGGCGTGACGGTCGGAGAGGGCGCGGTTATTGGAGCTGGGGCCGTGGTATTGGGGGACGTCGAGCCCAACAGCATCATGGTGGGTAATCCTGCTAAGGAAGTTGGAGTTCGTCGAATTCGACGCCCATGACCGTTGACGCGACTCAGCTCCTCCGGCCGGCTTCCAATAACGTGCCGGCAACGCTCCGCCCATCCGAAACGCTGGAGTACACCTGGTGCAAGCAGCACCGGTGCGCAGGTGCGGGTAGTTGAGCCGAATTGTGTGGGCTAGACCGGCTTGATCGATGGTCTCGGCTTGCACGCCCCGTGCTCGCCCATTGCGCTCGATGGTCGACACAGACTCGGCGGCTCCAAAGCCCACCAAGGGGGAGCGTATTCTCATGAAGCTGAGGCGTATGTTCGGTTCCGGACTTGGTCGAGCGCGCTAGGGCATCATAGACGCGGAGCCGACGCCGCCCCGGGGCAATAGATTGCTTGGCGGTCGGCGAGTTGCCCTCCTTGGCCACTTCACGCCACCAACCCACGGTATGGCTGCCGCGATGGACGCTCTGGCCGATCTTCTCGAGACCCGTGGACCAGTCGTCCGCATCCGCACTGTTCCGAAGGATCGTCCCATCGGGTACCTATATCACCTCAAGCGCGCCTACCTAGTCGCGCTCGCTGCCTTAAGGCTCGTACCCCTGCGGGCCAACTGCGACGCTGTGTTGCTCTCGGTGGACGCAGGCAAAGGCATGGTGTACGTCGTCGTGCTGACATGGGTCGCGCGCCGACTCAGATACCGCGTTTCCCTCCAGCACCATTCATACGCCTACATATCGCGCCGATCAACGCTCGCTGGGGTGCTCGTTGACGTAGGCGGCCCACGGGCCGAACATCTGCACAGTTGCCAGATAGCTTGCGACGACTTCCGCCGAGTGTATCCCCGCGCCTTGACAACCCGCGCAGTAAGCGTGGCTTACGCGCTGCAATCGCCCACTGCTTACCGCCGGACTCAGAGTTCTACCGCCGCCCGCACGTTACGAGTTGGGCATCTGAGTAATCTCACGGTTGAGAAGGGCCTCGAACGGGTGATCCGGCTTGGGCAAGCTGCAATCCATCAAGGCGTGGTCGAGAAGGTGATCCTGGCCGGACCCATCATGGGGAGCGCAGAGCGTGCACTGATCCGTACGGCCCTCTCGGAGCGCGGTTTCGAGTATCGGGGACCGGTGACCGGGCAGAGTAAGGAGGACTTCTTCCACGACATCGACGTTTTCCTTTTCCCCACGCGCTACAGAAACGAGTCGTACGGGTTGGTGGTCTGGGAAGCAATGCTGCGTGGCGTTCCCGTGATTGCTTACAGAGCGGGCTGCCTGACACAGACTTTGGTCGGCTTGGACAGCCTCGTCCTGGAGCCAGGCGACGATTTCACAAAGAAGGCAATGAGGCAAATCGAGCGCTGGTACCAGCACCCCGACGAGTTTTCGAAAGCCGGGGCCGCGGCCGTCACGTATGCGCGTGATGAACGCGAAAAAGCGATTTCGGACGCGCTGGTACTCGGCGGCGAATTGTTTGCCAGTCGTGTGCACTCTCCGTGAGCTCTCAGACGCTCACGTGGCGCCGCCTAGCCTGTCCCCACCCTGAACATGCGATCAACGGCGAGGTCGCTCCGGATCACATAGCTGCGACTGCCAGGTAGAAGAGCCTCAATAGTGATCGGCCAGGTGAGCGCATTTATCTGCCTCTCCCAGGCGAGCTGGTAACTCACCGATCCGTTAGGTGCAACGTGACCAAACGGACCGGAGTAGAGGAAGGTGACCGTTGTTGTGCCGTTTACATCGAGAATAAGGTCATACGCTACCCACGGGCGACCGCCTTCAATGCCCAGGTCCTCAGGACTCTCTGATTGGGCTGGCCCCCCGTTCACACTTACTAGGAGATCCTCGAATTGCGCAGAGGGCGGTAGATATACTCTGATGTAGTCCTCGTACAGCCCACCCGAGTCGGCGAGTAGGGCAGCATTTGCCGCACCCGTCTCTGGTGGGTCGTAATAGGTCAAGCTAAGTCGATCCTGAACCTGGCCACTGGCATTGACGGTCGCTCTGAGGACGTAGTTTCTGGTCACAAAGAGATCGCCCTTCGTCCCTGACAAATTCGAATCGGCCACAAGGAGCGCATCTCCTGGCGGCCTCTGCGGCAGTACGCCGCCAATCCCAGCATTTTCAACCAGCGCCTCTAACCGCACATCATCGAAGCTGAGCACGATGTGCTTCTCCGCAGCCCCACGTTCGAGCGCCGTCGCGAGAGCGACCCATTTCGCTCTAGGCGTCTTGAACGCAGCGTCGACCACCGCGTGTCCAAAGGGGGCGAGGTAGGCCTTGCCTGGGTCCCCCGGACGCGCCAAGTTGATGATGTAGTTGAGTTCGAGGAGCGTGTTCGCTGCTGTAACCACCTGCGGATAGGGCGGCACCTGAACGCTACCGATCACCTGAAGCACGTACGAAAGAGCCACTGGGTCGACGTTGATCACGCCGTCCACGGTCTTGCCGGTAGCACGTGTGTAAAACTCGGCGGCCAATGCTGCGGAGGTTGGGAAGTTGGGAGACCAGTCAGAGTCCGAAAGCACAAGATTCGTGCCCGTGATCTCCGCAATCGGTCCGGGCGCGGGAATGTTGGTCACGAGCGAGTCGGAGAATTCTGATGGCATGAAATCGGAACTCGCCAGCTGCCCGTCTTGAAACACAACCACGCCGACAGCCCCGATGAAGCCCCCACCCCCCCGCTCCTCACCGGGATTCGTGAGCAGAATCAGGTAGCGATGTGTACCGGTGCCGACGATGCCTGGCAGCGCTTGGACAATCGTCAGGCCGGCGCGCACAGGGCCGTCGAGCCGCCCCTGCGCCTGCTGAGCCGCTGTGCGAAAGCGCTCAATTGGTCCGAATAATGCGCCGCTTGGGATCTCGGCAATCGAGGCGTCCAGTGAGGTCAAATCGCCGAGTGCTCGGGTGATAGCGGCATGCTCCGTGTCGCCGAGGGTCGCGAGTTCCTTGATGACTCCAGAGCCGCCTCCAGCTGTGCCACTCCGCAGGTGCTCAAGCACCGGAATGAGGTCAAGAGCAAGATTGGTCCCGTCCTCGCCGGCGTGCCTGAGGGCGCGCACCGCCTCGATCTGCCGATTGACCCATGGAAGGTGAGCAGCGACGCCTGAGATCCATCCATTGTCGATGACAGACGAGCGATCGCCGAAGTCGAGCTTCGCGTCCTCGAGCTGCTTGTTGGCTGCTGAGAGTTGATCGGTCGTTGGATTGAGCCCAGCGGTCCTCAGTATCGCTTCGGCGCTCAGAACGTCGGTGCGGCCCTGCTGAAGTGCGTTATAGGCGGGGAGGTAGCGAATGAGGAGTACTAGCGCCGCAGCAGCAAGCACGGCCGCTACTCCACCGAGAATGCCAAGAGTCCACCGCTTAGAGATCGGCCAACGAAGGCGCCGCCGTCTGTGGCGAGGGGTCAGAAACAGTCCCGGATGGGATGCCCCCCCGCTACCCAAGCGGCCTCACGCAGACTGGTTGGCCGCGAGCCTCCGTGGAGAGAACCAGCGCCGGGTCCGGATTGCGTATCCAGTCACGAGGGCTATCCCAACCCCCAGCAGACCGAGCAACCAACCGCCGGCGGGCGGGAAAGGACTGCCGGCGGGAAGCAGCGCTGCCGTAGCGGTCGCGGTTTTTGCGCACGTGATCTGAACGGTGGTGTGGTGAGCCTGGCCACTGTTCTCGCCCGTCTCAGTTGCGGTGATGACAGCCGGACCACAATATTTGCCGCTCGCCGTGAATGTGCCGAACGCCTTGTCATTGCTGCCAATCACGGCGCAGTGGCCCGCTCCGGTGCCGACCGCGCCGGCCTTCGCAGGACTCACGGTGAAGCAGACGTGCTGGCCGACAGGGTTCTTTTCGAACTTGGTTGCCTTGTCTACAAACGTGACGCGGCATTGGCCCCCGTCCTGCGCCACGTGCCCCGGACTGCAGTCCACCCGCTCATGCTTGTGAGGCCTCGAAGATGTCTGCGGGGTCGCCACAGCGGTAGCGGCATGTCCCGACGTCGCGGTAGATCCAGCTGCGAACACGCTAGTGCTGCCCAAGGTCAGGGTTAAGAACCCGCCGACCACCATTACAGGGGCCAGGAGGGCAGTGCGTGCCACACGAATCATCTTGGTCCCGACCCTCCTGCGAGCGATCCAGCTATTAGTCCCGCAGGATACCAGGCTCACACTTCTGTGTGCAATCCCCCACCTCTTAATGCTATGGGCGATTGTTATTGCGCTAAAGCGTCCTAGCGCTCTAACCTAGCTGGATCGGACGGCGGCATCTCGAACCGGAACAGAGACGCGCCGGTCAGGTTGTACCGTCGCCGTGCGAACAGGTAGCAGATCCACCCAATCACCGTGTTCAGCCCCTTATCCGCCGGCAGCTGCACCACCGAG
>Ga0308309_10000013_pt1 | contig 184855 bp, 140 predicted proteins | sample HubBroMetageWFT5_FD_192491 | JGI IMG/M metagenome (GOLD analysis project Ga0308309, IMG submission 192491) | Warmed and freeze-thawed soil microbial communities from the Hubbard Brook experimental Forest, New Hampshire - Hubbard Brook CCASE Soil... | ecosystem: Environmental > Terrestrial >...
CGACCTGCGACAACGATTCCACCTGATCTCCCCACAACTCGATGCGGTAAGCCATGTCGTCGTACGTAGGGAAGACTTCGATCACGTCGCCGCGAACACGAAACGTGCCGCGCTTGAACTCGCCGTTGGTGCGCTCGTAAAGTATGTCGACCAGCTTGCGCGTGATGTCGTCGCGCGTAATCTTCTGGCCTTTTTCCAGAAACAGCATCATGCCGTAGTAGGCCTCGGGCGATCCCAGGCCATAGATGCAGCTCACCGAAGCCACGATCAGCGCATCACGCCGTTCAAACAAAGACTTGGTTGCCGAAAGCCGGAGCTTGTCGAGTTCATCATTGATGGTCGCTTCTTTTTCAATGAAAAGGTCGGCGGCTGGAACGTAAGCTTCAGGCTGGTAGTAATCGTAATAAGAAACGAAATACTCGACCGCATTGTGGGGAAAGAAATTCTTGAACTCGTGATAGAGTTGCGCCGCCAAAGTCTTGTTATGGGCCATGACCAGCGCCGGACGGTTCACCGCCTCGATCACCTTGGCCATGGTATAAGTCTTGCCCGACCCGGTAACGCCCAGCAGAACCTGATGCTGCTCGCGGTCATACACGCCGCGAAGAAGCGATTCAATGGCGCGGCCCTGATCGCCCTGCGGCTTGTAATCGGAAACGAGTTTAAAGTCCATGGAGGAAGCTCTTAGCTGTTAGCTCTTTAGCCACTGCTCGTATGAAATGGCAATACCCGTGCGGGGACAGCCACCCTCGGCTGTCCCGCCGAGCAAAGCTCGGCTCGGTTTCCCCGCCAACTAGATGCTGCCCACACAGAAAGCAATTTCGAAGGCTGAAAATCTCTCTATTATAACGCCTCGAAACAGCGGCCGGGAACCGCCGCGCACAAGGAAGTCCGCGCAGGTCCGTGTAATCCGTGGCAGAGTTTGCGGCCGCACTTACAACTCCGCCAGCGCCCGATGCACCAGCGAGATCGCGATCGATCCTTCGCCCACGGCGGCGGCCACACGCTTCACATTTCCGGAGCGAACATCCCCCACGGCAAACACGCCCGGCAGGCTCGTCTCCAGCATCAGGGGCACGCGCGGCAGCGGCCAATGGAAGTCGGGCAAGACCGAGTCCACGTCCCGCCCGGTGAGGATGAACCCCTTGCTGTCCATCGCCACGCACCCTTGCAGCCACTCGGTGCGGGGAGATCCTCCCGCCATAATGAACACGTGGCGGATGTCATGTGTCGAGGTTTCACCCGTGTTCTTGTCCCGCCAGGTCACTCGCTCCAGTTGAGCGTCGCCATCGAGTCCAACGATCTCGGTGCAGTAGTGCACCTCGATTGCTGGATTTTCCTCAATGCGCTGGATCAGATAGCGCGACATCGTATCCGACAACTGCGACGACCGCACCAGCATATGGACTTTGCTCGCCGTCTGCGACAAATAGACCGCTGCCTGGCCGGCCGAGTTTCCCCCGCCCACCACAATCGCAACATCGTTGCCGCACACCTGCGCCTCAATGTAAGTGGCCCCGTAATAGATGCCCTGGCCTTCAAACTTCTTCAGGTTGTCGATGTTCGGCTTGTTGTACTGCGCGCCGCTGGCGATCACTACGGTACGCGCGCGAATGACCTGGCCGCAGTCTACGCTCAGCTCGTACGGGCGGCGGTCGCAATTCAGTTTGGTTACGCTGTTGGCGACCAGTACCTTGGCGCCAAACTTTTGCGCCTGCGCGGCGGCACGGCCCGCCAGTTCGTTTCCCGTAATTCCCATGGGGAAGCCCAGATAGTTTTCGATTTTCGAGCTCGATCCCGCTTGCCCGCCGGGGGATTCGGACTCGATCACCAAAACGTCCAGACCTTCCGACGCGCCATAGACAGCCGCAGCCAGGCCGGCCGGTCCGGCGCCGACAATTACCAGATCGCGCACTTCCGAGGCCGTGATGTGCGCGTTGAGTCCGAGACATCTTGCCAATTCCTGGATCGACGGGCCGCGCAGCACGGTGCGGTTATTGCAGATGACGACAGGAATCTCTTCGAGCGTGACGTGAAAGTGATCGAGCAAATCCTGGTAGGTAGCATCCGTATCGAGATCCACATAGGTATGCGGATGCCCGTTGCGGGTGAGAAACTCGCGCAGCCGCAGGGTCTGGGCCGAGTGCCGTGAGCCCAACAGAATCACATTCCCGGCGCCGCGATTGATCAGTTCCACGCGGCGCAGGATGAAGGCGCGCATGAAGATCTCGCTAAGCTCCGCGTCCCGGGCCACGAGCGTCCGCAATTCCGCGTTGCTCATCTCCAGAAATTCGCCGGCCGAAGTGACACGTCCGCGCATCAGGCAGCGGCGTCCGGAGATCATGGTGATTTCGCCCGTGAAGGCGCCCGCGTTGTGCGTGACAATCGGGCGCTCGCCCTGCAGGCCCGGTTGCACGATTTCGATGCTTCCTGAGAGCAGCACGAAAAATGGGATGTCGCTGTCGCCCGGCTCAAACAGAATTTCTCCCGCTTTCACGGGTCGCACCCGGCTTAAAGGCCGGATACGGCTGATCTGCTCCGCAGTCAGAACGGGAAAAGCTTCACCACGGACATCAGCGGACAGAGGAGTTAGCTGGGCAGACATGGTTTCTCCCGATGAAGACCTGGACACGATTGAGATTAGTAGATGATACTGACGCGGGTTCGGGTTCAAAACGGAGCAGGCTATGAGCGGGAACGACGATGCAATCCGCGGCTATTTCTTCTGCACATCTCCTACGTCCACGATCCTCGCAGTAGCGCGAAACTTTTTGTAATCGCGATAGGTTTCTTCGTCTTGCTCGTTATAGCCCTTGAACAAGGCGACACGGGCATCGAACTTGAAGCTCAAATGCCGCGGCAGCCAGACTTCTCCATTCACCCGGGTCTGTTCAAAAACCAGCCGCGTGCCCTTGTGGATGCGCGCCAGAACCCAGCCGAACGAGACCGTATCCAGGGCTTCGACGTCCATCTTGACCAGTTGCATCTCGTCCTTATCGATCCACAAGCGGCCATGAAACTTGGATAACATTTGCGCCTCTTTCAATTGCGCCTGGAAGCCCGGTCGCGGCTCGCCACCAATTACCCAGGTGTCGTGTCCGTCCAGAACCTCGCTCCCCACCAGATGGAAGTCGTAAGCATCCGCCACTTCGCGCACGAACTCGCGATTCTTCTCCCGTTGCTTTTCTTCTTCAGTGTGCCGTCTTGCGCGCGCCTCCTCCGTCTCGTTCTTTCGCTTGTCGGTCAGCTTCTGGATTTTTTCTTCCTCTTTGGCTGCATCTCTCTCAGAAAGTGGCTTGTCGTCCTTCGCAATCAGCCGTGCCACTTGCTCGCCGTAAAGCTCCATGACTTCGTACGTCCTCGACTCGGTCGACTTAATCTCCCCCTTGCCATCCAGCTTGTTCTCGACCTCACGGTCGATGTAGGTGTAATCGCGTTCTTTCTTGTAGTTCGCCCGATAGTTCTCGGTCACAACCCGTACCAGCTGCCGCATCTGTTCTTGCGAGAGGTTGCCACGGGCATCGGGCGTCAGGTCGGGCTTCGGCACATCAACTCCCGAAATTACGTCCTGGGGATGAACGGGGCTGATTCCATTCGAGGGCGCCGCAGTTTGGGTAGATGTCGTTGCCGGAGCAGGGGCTGATTGATTCTGCCGGCCAAAAGCCGGCAAATCTGCGAGCAAGAGAAGCAGACCGAGAGCCGGCTTTATCGCGACGGGCATTACGGGTTTAGAAGACGGAGACTTCCCTGAGGATGCACGGAATCGGTCCGTTTACTTGTTGTCGGTCTTGTAAGCCTTTCCCAGGCATTCGCCCTCGAACAGGCGCTCGTCCGCGCGATGCAGTCGCCTGGCCATCGCCGGCGTGATCAGCGGGTAGTGCTTGATTTCGAAGAGGTGATACACAATGAACCACACAGGCTTGTCGGTGGTCATCCAGTGCTGGCGATCGAAGCGCTTCAGATTGACGGGGACCGAGAAGCGCCGCAACGTGCGCTCGCGCCGCAAATTGACGTAGGTATTGAAATAACTCAATGCCAGCTCGCGCAGCGTGCGATGGACCGGTTCGCGCCAGCGGCATCCCGTGAAGTTCGATTTGGCGACGGCGCCCCAGCCTCCGTTCTCGCGAAAGATGGCGATCACGTGGTCGGTGTCGTGTTCGGCCTCAAAATCGAGCAGCAGCGGAGGGTATCCATTGGCGCGCAGCGCCGCAGCGGCAAAGATGGCGCCTTCGAGGCAGTGCGCCGTCTGTTCCGCCAGCACGCGCCGCGGCGACCATGCCGTATCCGCGAGGTGATACGGAGCATCGTCGAGAAATTTCTGGATGCCGTAGGGATCTTTCATGCTGCGCAGCTTGCGCAGCTCCGAAGCGGTGAAACCGTCGGTGGAAGCGTTCATCGTCGGATGAGTTTACCTGATGTTCGCCAGTTTTGAGATGCCCGCGAGTTTTGAATGGTGGGCGGTGAGGTTCGAATGGTGGGCGGAGAAAGCGGGTGGAGCAGGCCTTCCAGGCCTGCGTTCAGCGACCAGGATTTTGATTCGGGCTTTAGCCCCTCAGGTACCTTTAGGCGAATACTTCGGCCAATTCCTGCGGTGTGTCCACCAGCACGTCCGGCGGTTGCTCCTGCAGTGTGTGCGGGGCAAAGCCGTAATTCACACCTACGGTCCACAGGCCGGCGTTGCGTCCGGTTTCAACGTCGACATGAGAGTCGCCAACGATCACAGCTTCTTCCGGTCGCATGCCGTTTTCTTCGAGCAACTTGCGTGCGCCTTCGGGGTCAGGCTTCTTGCTGGCAAAACTGTTGCCTCCATAGATCTGGCTGAAGAAAGCGCCCAGTCCCAACGCCTCGACGATGGCACGGGAGGGGCCGACCGGCTTGTTTGAGAGCACGGCTAGCTTGCGCGGCGTCCCGTTCGACGCGCGCTGAACCGCGGTAAGAGCTTTCCTGATGCCTTCGTAAACCGTAGTGTGGTCAAGTTTGTGTTCGCGGTAGTAAGACAGAAAGAACTGCAAACCCCGGCGCACGACCGCATCGTCAACGGCCTCGCCGCCAAGAGCCCGCTGAATCAACAGAGGAGCGCCGTCGCCCACGTAGCTGGCAATCACGTCGTCAGGCAGCCCAGGCCGTCCGATGTGGCGTAGCGCGGCGTTCACCGAGTGCACCAGATCGAGGCGCGAATCGATCAGCGTACCATCGAGGTCGAAGATCACCAGCTTGATCGAGTGCGGATCGAAAGCGCGCCGGGTCTGAATCATGCCCTTTCAGGATAAATGATGGGGCGTTTCCCCAGGGCAGGCCGATGACCAAAGTTCCCACAGTTCAGCAGCCATGAACTTGGGTGTTTTCCAATCCCCGGTTCCGATTTACAATGCAACCAGCCCGGTAATATTCGGCACTGTATTCAAAAAGGCCGGGATATTCATACAGTATTCATCAGGGAACCGGATGGCGACGACAAAAACCGATCCCAAGCTCTCCGTCGCGGCCAGTAGCAGCAAGAAGTCCCAGACCTACGAGGGACTTACGCGCGAGCAACTGATTGAAGCCTACCGCATCATGTACACCTCCCGGCGCATCGACGACCGGGAAATCCTGCTCAAGCGGCAGCAGAAGATCTTCTTCCAGATGTCGGGCGCCGGGCATGAGGCCATTGGCGTGGCCGCCGGGATGGCGCTGAGGCCGGGCTACGACTGGTTCTATCCTTATTACCGCGACCGCGCGTTGTGCCTGGCGCTGGGCGCGAAACCCCTGGACATGTTTCTGCAGGCGGTGGGCGCGGCCGACGATCCCAGTTCCGGCGGACGCCAGATGCCTTCGCACTGGGGCTACAAACGGCTGAATATAGTGACCCAGTCGTCGCCCACGGGATCGCAGATTCTGCAGGCGGTGGGATGCGCCGAGGCCGGACGCTATTTCGCGCAGCGTCCTGGAGCGGCCGAAATCCCGCCGACGAGTAACTCGCCTGACTATCGCCAGTTCAAAGACGTGACGTTTCAGGGGGACGAGGTCTCGTATGTTTCTCTCGGCGACGGCACTACCAGCGAGGGCGAGTTCTGGGAGGCAATGAACGCCACCGCTCTCAGCAAGCTGCCCGTGATTTTCTGTGTGCAGGATAACGGCTACGCGATCTCTGTGCCGGTGGAAATACAGACTGCCGGAGGCAGTATTTCGCGCCTGGTTTCAGGCTTCCCGAATTTCCATTTTGAGGAGATCGATGGCACCGACCCGGTGGCGAGTTCCGCCGCGTTTCAGCGTGCGGTGAAGTATTGCCGCGAAGGACATGGGCCGGCATTTGTGCATGCCCACGTGATTCGTCCGTATTCCCATTCGCTCTCAGACGATGAACGTCTGTACCGTCCAGACTCCGAGCGGGAGCGCGATGCGGCCCGCGATCCAGTTTCACGCACTCAAATGTTCCTGCTGCGCGAGGGAATTCTCGACGAGAAGGGCATCAACGAACTGGAAAAGAAGGTCGACGAAGAACTGCAGGTTGCGGTCGACCTGGCGCTCGCTGCCCTGCCACCAGCTCCCGAGACCGTGCTGCAGTACGTATATTCGCCCGATCTGGATCCGGCGTCGGCGGCGTTCGATACCCAGCCGGTGGTCGGGCCCGATTCCGCCGACGGCAAGAAACCAGTGGCCAAGACCATGGCTGACCTAATCACTGGAACCCTGCGCGACGAGATGAAGCACGACGAGCGCATCGTCATCTTCGGCGAGGACGTTGCCGATTGCAGCCGTGAAGAGTACTTGAAGCGCAAGCTGGTGAAAGGGAAGGGCGGAGTCTTCAAGCTGACGTTCGGTTTGCAGAACGAGTTTGGTCCCGACCGCGTGTTCAATTCGCCGCTGGCCGAGGCCGCCATCGTGGGCCGCGCCACCGGCATGGCCACGCGCGGCTTGAAGCCGGTGGTGGAGATTCAGTTCTTCGACTACATCTGGCCCGCGATGATGCAGATTCGCGACGAACTCTCGGTCATCCGCTGGCGCTCGAACAACGCCTTCTCTTGCCCGGTCGTGATTCGAGTCGCCATCGGCGGCTACCTCACCGGGGGCGCCATTTATCACTCGCAGTGCGGGGAGAGCGTGTTCACGCATATTCCGGGGCTGCGCGTCGTGTTTCCATCGAATGCCTTGGATGCCGCGGGACTGCTGCGCACCGCGATTCGCTGCGACGATCCGGTGCTCTTTCTGGAACACAAGCGCCTGTACCGCGAAACCTTCGGCCGCGCGCCCTATCCTGGGCCGGATTATATGATCCCGTTCGGCAAGGCCAAGATCGTGCATCCGGGAACGGACTTGACCGTGATTACCTACGGCGCGGTGGTGCCGCGCGCGCTGCAGGCGGCACAGAAGCTTGAGCGTGAACACGGCGTGAAGGTGGAGTTGATCGATTTGCGCTGCTTGAATCCGTTTGACTGGGAGACAATTGCTGCCTCCGTCGGAAAAACGAATCGCGCGCTCGTGGCCTATGAAGATACCCTGAGCTGGGGCTACGGCGCTGAGATCGCGGCTCGCATCGCCGACAAACTCTTCGATCATCTGGATGCGCCGGTGCGCCGCGTGGCCGCCGCCGACACATTCGTGGCCTATCAGCCGATACTCGAAGACGCTATCCTGCCTCAGGCAAACGACCTGTTCCGCGCCATGAAGGAACTGGCTGAGTACTAAGAACTGGAACCGGTGCTAATTGTCAGTAGCGAGTTCCCAGCAAGCTCCAGGAGCTCCTGAAAGCATGCTGGACTACTGCCGCGTAGAGTCTTCCGTCTCCTGCGCTTCTTCCAATTGACTGCCTGGCCGCCAGCACCCTAGAATCGAGCGCCGCTTCCCAGGGGGTTTGGATGACACCGATTCGTCTCAATGCTCGCGCCCATAGGCTGGCCGGAACTGCCAGCCTCGCCTTAATCCTTCTTCTTGCCAGTGCCTCGACGGTTGCCCAAACGGCGGTGACCACGTATCACTACGACAATAACCGCACTGGATGGAATTCGACCGAAACCGTGCTGACACCGGCAAACGTGAATAGTTCCTCATTCGGGCTGCTAGCCACAGTCAGGCTGGACGATCAGGTGGATGCGCAACCGCTCGTCGTCCCGGGCGTGAACATCACCGCCGGAAACAACCAGGGCACACATGATGTCGTATATGTGGTCACCGGCAACGACACGATCTACGCCATCGACGCGAATGCCGGCACAGTGCTCTTGAGCGTGCACCTGGGTAAGCCAGTATTCATGCCGCTGGGCTGCAACAACAACGGCCCGAATGTTGGCATCAGTTCTACGCCGGTCATCGACACCAGCACCGGCACGCTGTACCTGATCGCCTATACGCAGGACACTACCGGTCCAGCCTACCGGGTCCATGCGCTGGACCTGGGCAGCCTCACTGACAAGATGACGCCGCAAGTCATTACCGCGTCGCATACCCTTACCGATGGAACCAGTTTCGTTTTTAATGCGACCTACCAGCGGCAACGCCCCGGTCTGCTGATGGCAAACGGGAACATCTACGCCGGGTTCGGCAGCTTCTGCGATTTTAACGCCAACGTTTCGCGCGGCTGGTTGCTGGGTTGGAATGCGGACACGCTGGCGCCGCTCTCAGCCAACCAGCTCAACGATACCCAGGCCACTTCTCCAGACACTTTCTTCTTGTCCTCAATCTGGATGTCGGGATATGGCCTGACGACCGACGACTCCGGCAACATTCTGTTCGTGACCGGGAATTCTGACTATTCGGGAACCACCTACGACGGTGTGACCAATATTCAGGAAAGCGTAGTGAAGGTGTCGCCGGACCTCACCACAATGCTCGATCTCTTCACCCCTTCGAACCAAGCCAGCTTGGACCAAGGGGATGTGGATTTCGGCTCAGGCGGCGTGCTGGTTTTGCCCGACCAACCCGGATCAACGCCGCATCTGGCGGTAGCGGCCGGCAAGTACGGGGCTATGTACCTGATGAATGAAGACAGCCTGGGAGGATATTCGCCCAACAAGAACAATGTCCTCGGCACCTACGGCATCGGCGGCTGTTGGTGTGGGGAGTCCTACTTCGTGGATCCAAAAGACGGCGTAGCGCGGGTGGTGAGCAGCGGAGGTGTCCAGATCGAAGTATGGAAGCTGCAAACATCGCCCATCCCAAAGCTGATGGGCGTTGCCCGGTCGACGGCGATCCGCGACGGGCAGGATCCGGGATTCTTTACCAGCGTGTCGTCAAACGGGACGGCGAACCCGATCATCTGGGCGATCTCGCGGCCCGTTTCCCAGCAGTCCGATGGCATCGCGCTCTATGCCTTCAACCCGGAGTCGAGCGGAACCACGATGACTCGGCTCTTCGAGGGTCTCGCCGGTGTCTGGCCCAACGTTGGCGGCAACTCGAACCTGGTTCCCGTGGTTGCCAACGGCAAGGTCTATGTCGGGAGCGACCAGCAATTACGCATCTTTGGATTGAATCAGGCGAAGAAGAAGTAGCGGGAGTTCTAGACCGAGTCGTTATTTCGTGACTCTGAAGGCCGCGCCGCGAAGAGCGCGGCCTTCGTGTTTTCCGAAACCATCTCTCGTCCCCGAATTATCGCCTCTATTCCCCGAACTTCTATTCGCTGAACAGTGCCCGGTAGAGTCCTCCACCGAGTGCGCCGCCGATAAGCGGGGCAACCCAGAACATCCACAACTGCTGCAAGGCCCAGCCTCCGGCAAAAATTGCCGGACCGGTGCTGCGAGCTGGGTTCACCGAGGTGTTGGTCACGGGAATACACACCAGGTGAATCAGGGTGAGGCACAAGCCGATGGCGATGGGAGCGAAGCCTTTGGGCGCGCGGCTGTCGGTAGCGCCCATGATGATGATCAGGAAGAACGCGGTCAGCACCACTTCCGCGATGAACCCCGCGAGCAGCGAGTAGCCGCCCGGAGAATGCAAGCCATATCCGTTGGAAGCGAAGCCGGCGTGGACGTCGAAGCCAGCCTTCCCGCTCGCGATCATGAAGAGTACGTCCGCTGCCGTGATCGCGCCCAGCACCTGCGCGATGACGTAGGGAACGAACTCAGACGCGGGAAAGCGCTTCCCGACGACCAAGCCCAGGCTGATGGCGGGGTTCAGGTGGCAGCCGGAAATATGTCCGATGGCGAAGGCCATGGTGAGGACGGTGAGACCAAAGGCCAGAGCCACGCCCGCGAATCCGATGCCGAGCGCAGGGAAGCCGGCAGCCAGCACGGCCGCGCCGCATCCGCCGAACACCAGCCAGAAAGTTCCAAAGAATTCCGCGAAGGCACGTTTCCTGAGAGTCATAAGATCTCCTTGCATAGCGAACGAAGTGGATTTTCGGTTGCCGGACTTGATTGTTGGCGAGCGGCAGGGTAACACAGAGGGGAAAAAATCGAAAACCGCTCCTCGGTTTCAAGCCGCTACAGGTTACGAAGGCTTTCTCCGCAAGATGATCAGGATTGCCCGTTCTCCAGGGCGATGCTAGGCTGCGAACAGTGTCCGCTTACACGAATTCCGTGAATCCGGGTGAAGCCGGAATGGGCCGCGCCGTGGCGTGGCTGCAATCGGCGTCGGCGGAAGTGTGGGTGAAGTTCTTGCTGGCGCTGGTGGGGTTGGGGCTGGCCTTCGGGGCCGCGTTGCTTTCAACGGCCTCAGGCGAGGCGGGCCATCTGTGGGCGTCCGTGCTCCTGGCGTCCCTGGCGCTCCTGATGGCCGCATTCGTGGGCCTGGTTACCGTGCCATTCCTGGCGCGGCGCGTGGCCGTGGAGCGTTTGCGCCAGACCTTTCACTACGAAGTCACGAAGGCCGGTGTGGTCTATGTGCTGGTCACGCTGGTGATCGGCATCGCGGCGCTGAACACGGGAAACAATCTGCTGTACATCGTGGTGGCGGCGATGCTGGCGGCGATCCTCGTTTCGGGACTGGTTTCCGCGATGGGGCTGCGCAGCCTGGAACTGGAGGTTCGTTTGCCCGAGCATGTGTTTGCCGGGCGCCCCGTCGTGGGAGGGATCGTGCTGCGCAACCCGCGGCGGTTCCTGCCCTCGTTTTCCATTCGCGTGCTGCCGGCGCGCAAGGACAAGAAAAGGAAGGCCCGCAAGCAGTGGCGGTGGGAACGAACTACATTCGTTTTTCCGCTGAACCGCGCTCCCGAGAATCAGTGGGTGCGGCTGCGTGACTGGAAGGTGAGATGGATCGAAGTGTTGCCGCCTCCGCCAGGAATATTCGAGGGGATGATCTATTTTCCATACCTGCCGCCGGGATCTGATCTCACGGCTGACCTCGAGCTCTGTTTTGAGCGGCGCGGGCTCTATCGCGAATCCAGTTTTGGCGTGGCCACGCGCTTTCCGTTTGCTTTCCTGACTAAGACGCGGGATGTGGCTCTGGAGCGCGAGATCCTGGTGTATCCGACGGTTGAGCCGCCCGACGAGCTGTTTGAAATCCTGCCCCTGGTGCGAGGCGAGTGGGAGAGTTTTGTGCGCGGCCGCGGCTCCGACCTGTACCGCATTCGCGAGTACATGCCGGAGGATTCGGCGCGCCACGTGGACTGGAAGGCGACGGCCAAGTCCGGTTCGTTGAAGGTGCGTGAGTTCAGCCGCGAGGATGAGCGCAAGCTGTGCATTGTCTTCGACAATCCCGCGGCTGGAGTAGTCTCCGAGCGGGCATACGAGCGAGCCGTGAATCTGGCCGCGTCGCTGGCCTGGCACTTCTCCGAGCAGGATGCGGAGGTCTCGTTTGTGGTCCCAGGGCATGGCCGCGGCACTGATCTTCACGAATTCCTGGCCCGGCTGGCGGTGATCGAGCCGCGGGGAAATCCTCAGGCGGGAGAAGAACTCCGAGACGGAATGCTGCGAGAAGTGCGGCGAAAAGTCTCGCAAGAAGATGTGTTGCGAGGAATAGACCTGGGCACCACGGGCGAATACAACATCATCCTCACCGCCCGGCCGCGAGGAAGTTTGCCCACGGCACTGTGGAACTGCTCGTACTTTGTCTTTGTGGGGAATGATCCCGTCTAAGCGTTGGTCGTCACCGTTCTTTCCCGCATTGATCCCTCCTGAGGCGGTTTCTGGTTCCCTGACGTTTTAGTTCTTTCCAAACGCTAGGTTTTGGGCTTATACTCACGCCCCGGTATAGCTTTTGGACGGCTCGAAATCCGATACTGGGAGGATCGAAATGCGGATCTATGACCTGATCAAGAACCAGGAGACCTACCAGGCAGAGATGGGCCAAACCGTGCTGGAAACCGTGCGCGCCATGGTGGAACACAACATCGGAGCCGTTCCCGTCGTGCACAACGGCAAACTGGTTGGGATTTTCTCCGAGCGCGATCTCATGAAGCGCGTCGTGGCGGAAGCCTGCGATCCCCGCAGCACCTGCCTGGCCGAGGTGATGACCCTGGACCCCCTCACCATCAACCCCAACGAGGAATTGGAGAACTGTATGGCGCTCATGCGGCGGCACGGCTTCCGTCATCTGCCCGTCTGCCATGAGGGACAACTGGTCGGCATCGTCTCCCTGCGCGACATTCTGCTGCACGATTTGAACGAGAAAGATGATGAAGTGCGGATGATGCGCGCCTATATCCACTCCGTCCCGGACGCCTAGAGCGCGACGAAGAGGCGCATCCTTGGCCGGCATTGGGCCGATTCCTCCGGCTTTCGCGGGGGTTCCTCAACTCCATACCCTGCCCCCCTGCCATATGGCCCGAAGGTAACGTTACTTTCGATTACCTGAGTACATTGAACAGTCGCGCCAAAAGGTTTAACTTTCTCTTAATCAACAAGATCGTCCTGATTCCAACGTAATGTCTGCGCCACTGGCTCTGGCCGCCAGTGTTGTTTCGATGGCTACGAGAAACTGCCAATGAGCGAGAAAATCCGGATTCTGTACTACGCTCTCTGGGTCGCACATCCCGTCCTCCAAACGGTGATTGCCATCGCTATGTTCCGTCGCGGCCAGCACCGCGAATTCAAGTTTTTCTTTGCCTACGTCGTCGCGCAGATTCTGTCCTTCGCGGTAGTCTTTCCGGCTTACCGGTACCACTCACCGTCCGTTTTTTATCTTTCCTGGTTCAGCACCGCGATCAGCGTAGTTTTGGGTTTCAAGGTGATTCACGAGGCTTTCCTCGATGTGTTCCGTCCCTTCCATACTTTGCGGGATCTGGGCACCGTACTGTTTAAGTGGGCGGGTCTGGTGATGCTGCTGGTGGCTGGGGTGGTATCGGTTTCCTCGAACACTTCCGACACCGTGCCCTGGGTGCAGGCCATCATGACCGCCCAGCGTTGCGTACGCATTATTCAAGTCGGGATGGTGCTGTTCCTGTTGTCCTTTGCTCGCTACCTGGGAGTCAGCCGGCGCCAGCACAGCTTTGGCATCGCCCTGGGTTTCGGAAGCTTTGCCGTGGTGGAGTTGGCCCTGATCGCCTCCTGGGCCGGCGAGCATATGAGCAATCTTTCGATGGGCCTGATCAATATGGTCGCCTACAACTGTACATTGCTGATCTGGCTGGGCTACGCGCTGGCGAAGAGCCCTGCCCGCGAAGCTGCCTCCACGCTGCTGCGGCCCCAGCGGTGGGAGCAAAGCCTGGCCGACATTCACCATCCCCTGCCTGCGGACTCTTTGATCCCGATGTTTGAAGGCATGGTGGACCGGGCACTCTCCCGAACTCAGTCACCGCCCGCACTCGCGCCCGCGCCCGAAAAAGGAGCCGCGCATGCTTCGGCTCGGTCCACGGTCGTGCCCATGGGTGGCTTGGGTGTTTCTGGACTGATTGAGCGGATTGGATCCAAGCGGTAGCGTGCCGATCTGCGGCGCGTGTAGCCTTCAGTCTCGTTCACCGCATCGGCGGCAATTCCGGATTTCGTAAATGTTTCGCCGCCCGTTCCTGCCTTTAGTTGCTCGGCAACTCACAACCGGCGTCTATAGGGTAAACACCTTACAAACCCAACGGATTTCCCAGTATCTGCAGCCCCATGAGCCGCGCCACTCAAGCGGAATCATGCCATCCGCCGACGGACTTGGTTTGCACGGTAGGGATTACTTGCGGAAAGGCTTGACTTGTGCCTTATAATTCCTGTCCGCGCCCCAGAGCCCATCGTTTGGGAAGCTAGGGCGTGGAAGGAGTGAACCCATGAAGCAAGCAGTCAGGACTTCGATCCTGATGTTAGGACTCGTAGGCACATACGTTGCAGCCGCCGTTCCGCAGGTTCCCGCCCCGGACGGAGGGCCGATTCTAACGTGCCCACCTCAACAACAACTGCAAAGCAAATGCACCGGTGGAAGTTTACCGCCGATGTGAATAGCAGTTAATCGGATGTCAGACATGGCCGCAAGGTCACTAAAGTAACCTGTCGTAACTTGGGCCGACTCTAGGGCTCGCAATGTTTGGGCTGACGGACTTCATACATAAACCGTCAGCTCCGTTTTTTTTTGGGGGCTTTTCCCCTATTTCTTGAGGGCGGAAGCGAGCGCGCGCCGCAGCTCCGCCGGGTCCGTGAGCGGTGGCTGGCAGGCAAAGCCGGAACACAGCACCGCAAACGACTCGCCCGAGCCCAACTGCGGCAGGTTCGGGAGGGTGGCTGCCAGCTCAGGAGGAAGGTTCCCGGCAACTGCCTGATTCGCCCTCAGCCGGAGCACGCTCTTGTTGAAGGCGAAAGCGGCGCCAGCAACGGCGGCGAGACTGGTGGCCACGCCCTCCGAGCCAGGGTCCGCAACCACAACTACCTGCACCGGATTCTCTAGGAAATGAGTGACTGCGATCCCGTAGGTTGCGGCAAAAACTCCGAATTGCTCTGCCACGCCAGCAAAAGTTTCCAGCGTTTGTTCCGCCTTGTCTCGATACCCGCTCTCGCCCGTGTAATGGTGCAGGCGCAGCAGCGCAATCGCGGCCATGGGATTCCCCGCCGGCGTAGGCGAATCCTGCAGCGGCTTGCGCCGCGTGGAGAGCACACCCAGGCTCTTGCCCTCGCCATCCGGTTCGGCGTCGAAAAACCCTCCGGAAACCGCATCGAAGAACCGGGCAATCATGCCGTCGCCAATGCCTCGAGCAAACTTGAAGTAGCTGAGGTCAGCCGTAGCCTCATAGGCGTCGAGGCAGGCAAGTGTCGTGGCGGCATAATCGTCCAACAGCCCACAGACCTCACGATGTTCGGCCGCGGGATCGGAATAAGCAACCACATGCAACAGCCGTGTGGCGCGGGCGCCCACGCCCGCGTCTCCCAACCCCGGCTTCCAGGCCTCCGCCAAAACACGGTCCAGCGAGCGCAGCGCAAAGCCGCGAGTATCAGCGAGACCGAGAACCTTCGCCGCCTCCAGATACGCCGACACGCACATGCTGTTCCAGCCCACATAGATTGTTTTATCGACGTAAGGCGTAGGCCGCAGCAGCCGCGCAGCGTACAGTTTCTTCTTCGCGGAATCGAGCAGCTGTTTCACGCGCTCCGCGCTCAGGCTCATCCGGCGTGCAATTTCTTCGATCGGAGCGCGCACGTACAGCACGTTCTTCGCCGGATTGTGGTGCATCTCGCCCACTTCATCGATGTCGTAGTAGAGGGCCGCAACCTGCGCTTCTTCTTCCGTGAGCACGGCCCGCGCCTCGTCCAGCGTCCAGGTGAAGTAGTCGCCATCGTCATCCATGGAAATATCGGCGTCCTGCGAAGCGTAAAAGCCGCCGCGGGCGCGATCGCTGAGCCACTCATCCATCCATCGAATAATGTCGCGCGCCACCTCCGCAAAGAACTCGGAGCCCGTGGCCTGATAGGCGTGTACGTAATTCTTCAGCAGTTCGGAGTTGTCGTAACACATCTTCTCGAAGTGCGGCACCACCCACCGCTCATCCACCGAGTAACGGTGAAACCCTCCCGCCAGCTGGTCGTAAACCCCTCCATTCGCCATATGCTCGAGGGTTGTGACGATGACGTTGCGCAGCTGTGCGTCGCCAGGGGCGGGGTCCATGTGGGGACGGCCGCTCTCGGCCGTCCGCAGGACCGAAGCCCCGGCCGCAGTCCTCGCATACCGCTCAATCAACAAATCCAGCACTGCAGGATGCGGAAACTTCGGAGCGTGGCCAAACCCTCCGTGCTGCGCGTCAAACATGCTGAACCCTGACGTCTGAATCGCGGCGATGATCGCGGCCGAAACCCGCCCGCTCCGCCCCGCAAACGACTCTGCCTGCGCAATCGCGCTTTCCACCATCTTCGCCTGCTCCACCACGTCGCCATGTTTTTCCTTGTAAGCGCTGGCAATGCTGGTCAGCACACGCTTGAAACTAGGACGCCCGTAGCCGTCGTTCGGGGGAAAATAAGTGCCCCCATAAAACGGCTTGCCCTCGGGAGTAAGAAACGCCGTGAGCGGCCACCCTCCCTGCCCACTGACCGCACTCACCGCAGCCTGATACCGGCTGTCAATGTCAGGACGCTCGTCGCGATCCACCTTCACCGCAATGAAATGTTCATTCACGATGGCCGCAACTTCCGGATCGTCATAAGACTCGCGGTCCATCACATGGCACCAGTGGCACCACACCGCCCCAATATCCAGCAGCATCGGCTTGTTCTCCCGCTGCGCCGAAGCAAATGCCTCCTCACCCCACTCATGCCACTGAATCGGCTGGTGCATAGCGGAGCGCAGGTACGCGGAAGAGGCACGGGCAAGGGAGTTGAGGGTGGTCGTGGTCATGGTTCTAAGTGTACTGCGGCAACGCCTTTCATCGTCGGTCGGTAGTGTTGCTGCACTACTACCAGCTGTCATGCTGAGCGCAGTCGAAGCACCCCATACCCGCCGTAACTGCCACAAGCTCTAACAGGAGTTCCTATAAAGAAAGCCCAGGGTGCGACATCAGGCCGCCGGCGAGTCCTCCCAAAACGTTTGTCATTCCGAATCGTGCGCCAAGCCAGAGGTCGATGCAGCCCCGAAATCCACAGCCTCATTGTGACATCTAACCTTGCGCCCTATCCGCAACTAGCCCATGATGGTCAAGGCGGAGGCGGTAGAGGCGCAGAAATGCCAGCGAGCGCAAGTCCTTTGAGAGCAAGATTTTGCCCGCAAGTGATTGTGCCCCATAGATTTTTTCAGAATTTCCCGCCAAACCAATGATTCCAAGAGACCACAGGGGGGAGGGGGTACCACGAAGTAAACAGATTTTCCCAATCTGAACCGCCTAAAGCCAACTCCTGAATCGACCGTCGAAAGAATTATTCCCAGGCAGATATCCACAAGCTGGATTCACTTCAAAGCCAAAAGCCAAAAGCCAAAAGCCAAAAGCCAAAAGCTAAAAGCTAAGAGCTAAAAGCTAAGAGCAGTAGATCGAATACTGATGCGTTCCACCGACCTTGCTAAGCGCAGCGCTCTCGCTCAACACATGCTCCAGCAATGGATTGTGATAAAGCACATAAACAACCCGCGGATGTTTCCGCAGACTCTGCTCCAGATTCGCGATCATCCGCCTCAGCCCCGCCTCTGGAAATGGATTAAAAAGATACACCACCGTTGGTTCGTCAGGAAACGGGAACTCAGTAGCATCGCCGCAGGTCGATTCCAGCGCGAAGCACTTCTGCGATTCGCTTCGATACTTGCCGATGTTCTCCTGAGCAGCCCGATGCAACGCAGGCAAAAGCTCCACTCCCACAACGCGGCGAAAGGGATAGTCCGAAGCCATCAGCAGCGTTCGTCCTTTCCCCGATCCCAGATCGATGAAGACGAAGTCATGAAGGTTGGAACGGCTTTGCTGACACAACGCCCGAATCATTTCGTGGAACAGGGCAGCTTCCGTCGGCTGATACGGCGAGTGGAAGACTCCCAGCAAGCGGTCGCGCCAGCCTACTGCCGCGCTCGTCGTGTTGACGCGATGCTCCCAATCATAGTCAGCGTCGCCGTAGCGTTGGCGTCGCCGCTCCGGAGTGGAGTCGCGCGCGAACTCCCACAGCGCAGCCAGCAGTTGCCGCGTAGCGGCGAAGTGGCCTTCACGCCCGGCAACGTCATTCCACCACTGCCACGCCGAGCGCGACAGGCTGATTCGGGACGAAGCGGGATCAATGCCGGACATTCTCCGCCATCATAAGCGATGCTACGACAGAGCTGGAGACTACGGCTGATCGGAGTGGAATTTCGGCTGCGGCGTATATCCCGGAGGCAGGCCTCGAGTAGCGAAAGGGAAATCATCCGGCACACGAACTTCGACTCGGCCTTCGGGAGTCAACTTGTAGGGATGGCCATCGGGATCGGCGGGAAGCCCAGCAAACCCCTCGGCGGTCATGAGTTCCGGCATGCTTGCAGGAAGGCGCCCAGTGCGCTCTCCGAAGCGGGTCACGGCTTGTTGCAGATGCACGACGTCTTCGTCCACGCGCAGCGCGCGCAGATGTTCCACAGCGTTCTTCTTAATCTGTTTGTCCTGAGTGGTCTGATACGTGGCCGACCACAGCATCCGAGCCGTTTCATACTCACCGGCATGCTGCGCCATCTGCGCCGCCAGAATCTTCAGGAAGGGATGAGCGTTGGGAATCCGCGATCCGCGCTCGAAGGTTTCGGCGGCATTCTTATAGTCGTTAAGCTCCATGTAATACACGAAGCCCAGGTCGTAGTAGAGCTTCCAGTCGGCGGGATTGTTCTGAATGCCGTAATTCATTAACTCAATCGCGCGCTCCGGTTGCCCGGCGCCGTGCGGCGGTTTCGGCGCAAGGAAGCTGCTGCCGAACTCGTACGCGACCACGAGATGCGGATCCAGGTGAGTCGTGATTTCGAGAAGCGGCGCCAACAGGTTGTAGCTGGCGGCGAACCTGGAATGACGGTAGCCGAAGTATTGGACGGCGCGCGTCCAATAAATGCAGGCCATCAACCCGTCATATCCGAGACTGGCGCGCTTGATCACCTTCGGGGAACCGAGAAAGAGGACTTCATCGAGCGTAGCTTGCGGGCGAAGCTGGTCGGTGCGATGAAGCACAAACGAACTGGCAGCCAGCGACAGGACCAGGCATGTGCTGGCAACGATCGAGGTTGTCTGGCGGCGTTTCATTTCAGGCGTTTCATTTCAGATCACGGTGCTCGAAGATCAGCACGGCTCCGCTAAGGGCCATAGTGGCGTAGAACAAGGCATAGAGCGTGTTCTGCAGGACGAGTTGACCCGCAACCGGCTGTTCATGAGCGATGGAAGTGATCACATTGAAAGCGGAAAAATTCGGCACCAGGTAAGCAGCGCCGGTCGCCAGCCAGCGCGAAACTCCGTGGGCCATGCCGGCAAAGTTGCGCAGGTCTTCGGCAAAGCTGCCAATGACGAACAGCGAGAAGGCGAAGACGGCGGAAAGCAAAGGCGAAGAAAAAGACGAGAATAACAAGGCCAACGAGCAGATGATCAAGAACTCGAGAACGATGAAGTACAAGGCCACCAGAATGAGTGCGTCCGCGCGCACGAATTTGTGAGAGACGTAGAACAACGCGGCGAACACCCCAATCGCCATGAAGAAAGTGTTCACCACCAGCGTACCGGCGAGTCCGAAGAACTTGCCGACGATGAACTCCCAGCGGCGGACGGGGCGGGAAAGCACGGTGTAAAGGGTACGTTTCTCGATCTCTTTGGAGACCAGGCCGATGCCGATAAAAATCGCAATGACGACGCCGAACAGGGAAACCGCGGTGAGCCCGAGATTGATGACAACCAGTTTCTCGATCTCGATGGAAATCTGGCCCACAAGGATGGCCGCTCCCGAGAGCAGCAGGGCGAAAGCGATCAGGTTATAGAGCACGCGGTCACGAACCGCTTCGCGGAAGGTGTTCGAGGCGATGTATGCGATGCGGGTTCTCATGCGGTCCTCTTCACGCCGTTTTGCCAGCCGAGGTCTCGGCGCGCTGCAGCTTCTCGACAAAATAGGCCTCGAGCGAAGTGCGCACAGGAGTGATCGCAATCAAACGTTGCCGTTCGCGGCGCAACGCATCGATCACCGCGTCCTGTTGGCGTTCGTCAATGATGGCGCGCACCCGGTCCGCGGTCACGTGGCATTCCGCGCCCAAGGCCTTGATGGAAGCTGGAACCTGCGTGCCATGCCAGATCACTTCCACTTTGCCTTGAACGGTGGAGGTTAAATCCTCGACTGCACCCACGCCGCGGAGTTCTCCCTTGTGAATGATGGCAACTCGGTCGCAGAGCGCTTCGGCGTCGGAGAGAATGTGGGTGGAGAAGAAGACGGTCTTGCCTTCGTGCTTGAGCTGCTCCATCAGATCGCGCACTTCGCGGCGGCCCATGGGGTCGAGTCCGGACATTGGTTCGTCGAAGAACACGAGTTTGGGGTCATGCAGGATAGCCTGGCCGATTCCCACGCGCTGCAGCATGCCTTTGGAAAACTTGCGCAACTGCACGCCCTGCACGTCGTGCAGGCCGACCTGGTCCAGGACTCGCTCGACACGCTGCTTGCGCTGTTTGGCGGGAACGCCGGAAAGCTGTCCGTAGTATTCGAGAAGTTCGTGAGCCGTGAGATAGTCGTAGAAATAAGGCTGCTCGGGAAGGAAGCCAATTTGCGCTTTGACCGACGGGTCCGTCCATTCCCGGCCCAGAATGCGAGCCGATCCGGCGGTGGGGAACACCAATCCCATGAGCAGTTTCAGGGTTGTAGTCTTACCGGCACCGTTGGGCCCGAGAAATCCGAAGATCTCGCCTTCTTCCACCGCGAGATGAAGCGGGTGCAAAGCGCGCTTGGGCCGCTTGCGCCAAAAGCCCACCAGATAGGTCTTTTCCAAGCCCAGGATTTCAATCGCGTTCATCGGTCACGTCGGTTGGGAAATGTCAAAATGCCCTTAGGAAAATTATAAGCAAAATGCGCCGTTTTGGAATATGTCAGAGAGTTACGTCGGTCACGAGGTTTCGAGAGTGAGACTCGTGGGCGAGGCGATATCAATTCCCGGCGCCAGCGCCTGTTGGTTCGGCGTGGCTCGATTCGAAGCTCAGTTGTTCATTGGATTGAGGAGCTGGCAAGCAGCGCGACTGGCTACCAGCGTGGTGTTGCCCGAAGGCTGGACGCGAATCACGGCGTCTTCAGCGGCGCAATACGACCGCGTCCCGAACTGGGTGCTAATCGGCACGCCGGTGGAATAGAACTGGTCGTTGAGCAGGCTGCCCGCACTGGCAGATCCCGTCGCGTTGAAAAAGTAGCCACTCTTGCCATTGCCGCCGGCGGTTGCGGTGGCCAACAGGTTGTCAATGAAGCAGGCAGTTGCGACGGCCGGAGTGCAGGGAGACGCGCCGCCCAAGGTTCCCAGGGTCAGGGGAAAGCCGATCGTCGGATAGGTGTCACGATAGCCGATTTCGGCGGTGTTAATGGAACGAACGGAAGCGGCCGCCGACGAGTCGTTGGCTGACATGCGCGCGCGCATGAGATTCGGGATCGCGATCGCCGCGATGATAAGAATGATGGCGACCACAATCAGCAACTCGATTAGTGAAAAGCCCTTCTGTTTCTGCATGGAGCCCTTTTCTTCCCCCAAGGCTTTACCCCCGGCGACCGTGCGGTCGTCATACGAGATACAAAGATAGTGGCATGCGGAGGACCAAACCGGTCGGCTCGACACTTCGGTTCCGATTTCACTAACCGTCGTATTTTCAGTATGTTGCAATCCGAGCTTACATTACAACCGAGTGCAACCCTCGGTTGAGGGTCGTGTCCCCTCGCCGCTTTGACAAATTGTGTCACTTTGCGACGCGGGAGCGCTCGGGGGCGCGACTCCGGCCAGCTTAAACAAGGAGCAATCAAAAGATTAACAGTAACGAGGAGCAGCGATGTTGCCTCCGCAGGCTCATCGAGGGTTGCGGGCCAGTTTTGGCAGAACCACCGGTGCGTTCCCTGTGGCGGCCCTGGCTGAATTGCGCTTTGACATCCAACTTTCAAGCCAGAATGTTATCGAGATGGTGACCAGGATGAGGGTCCAGGGGATCACCGGGGACTTGAGCGCCCACGACGTGCCAAAACGTACCAGGGCAAGCCAGGTCATCGTGATTCCAAGACCTGCAACCATGGCGGCGATACGCCGTGACTTGTTGGGAAGGGAATAGGATGCCACCGATTGCACTGTCAAGGCGAAGGGCAGGCTCACAACCAGGTCGACCAAATAATGCTGTCCGCCTCCCAAGGTGGCAATCACGGTGAGGACGAGGTAGAGAGCCAAGGCCGCACGCAGAGCGCGGGGAAGACCTTTGCTATTCCACCAGAGCAGCACTACCCATCCCACGTGCAAGGAGGGCATCGCGTTGCGAGGAATCTCGGTCGGGATCGACATCTTCTCCAGGGCGAATGCCGATAGATCCTTGTAGGGAACGCTATTCCAGGGGAAATCCTTGCCGAAGGCGTAGATCGGGCCGGTGCCGGGCACAACGTTATACAGGAACCATCCGCCAACGCCGGCAAGCAACAGCACGGTCAGCACGTGCCACGACGTCCGCCTGGCGGCAATGGGAATTTGCCATGCGCACACGGCCGCCATCGCGAAGGGAAGGGACAGGTAGGTCAGCAACGCGCTCCGGGTCAAGACGAGGCTGTCGTACATGATTCTTCCCACCCAGAAACTGGGCTGAAGCCCAAGGCTGCCGTCGAAGGCGTACAGCCAGGCGTCGTCGGTTTGAGGGTTCATGCCGCTGGTCAATCGCAGCACACGGGCGCAAACAAATATGAAGACAAGCAGGACCAGGGACGGGACCAGCAAGGCCAGGGCATTTTGCCGGCCTTCCCGCTCCGACCACACCGCGCGGAACCCCAGCAGCAGGAGCGCGCCGAAGCCCATCACGGCGAAAGCACTGGCGACGCGGAGGACCCAGAATCGACCCTGGGGCAAGTGAACCACTTTGACGAAGAGCGCCGAGATCAGCAGCCAGGCATAGACTTCCCAACGCGAGGGAGAGCCGCGGAAGAAGAAGACAAGCCCGCCACCAATGGCGAAGGGCAGGTAGGGCTCATCAAAAAAGGTCAGCAACGCGGCGGCAATCACAAGCGCCAGCCAGACGGCGGAGAGGCTAACTTGAGGAATGATGGAATTCGGCCGCGAAAGAGTGAGTTTTTCCCACGCCATACTTAGAACTTCTCGCCAAAGAAAGTACCCGCCATATAAGGAAGGCGAGTTCGTGGTAATTGTACGACTGGGAGGGGGAGAATCCTCGGTTACCGAAGTTCTTCGAGAGCGATTGCGGGATCAGCTACCGATTCGGGAACGGGCGGTTGCCGGTTCTTGCAGCTCTCATCCGGGCTGTGGGTGCAAAAAACATAAGGAGCAGCGAAGTTGCCTTCGCTGCTCCCCGGCTTGTACCCTCCCCCAGGTACTTTGCCAGTACTGAGTTAGTTCGCGATCGGCAACAGGAGTTGGCAAGCTGCTTCGCTGCCGACTACCGCTGTGACGCCAGAAGCCGCCTGGCGCAACACGCCATCTTCAAATGCGCAGTAGGACTTGGTACCAGTCTGCGTGGAGATCGGCGCGCCAGTCGTGTAGAACTGGTTGTTGGTGGTGGAACCCGCACCAGCCGAGCCGGTCGCGTTGAAGAAGTAGCCGCTCTTGCCGTTGCCGCCAAGAATCGCGGTGGCGAGCAAGTTGTCGATCAGGCAAGCGTTAGCCACTGCCGGAGTGCAAGGAGCAGCGCCGCCCAAAGGAGCCAGAGTCAACGGGAAGCCAACCGTCGGATAACCGGCGCTATAGCCGATTTCGCCGGTAACAATGCTACGCTCGGAAGCGGCCGCGGACGAATCGTTGGCAGCCATACGGGCGCGCATCAGGTTAGGAATAGCAATCGCTGCGATGATCAGGATGATAGCAACCACGATCAGCAGCTCGATCAGTGAGAAACCCTTCTGTTGTTTACGCATCTCTTTGTTTTCCCCTCGTTTTGGACTTTTTGAATTCATGCTGGTCATGGTATGACGCAGTCGGGATTGATGTTCGCATTTGCCTGGCCAAATCAGCTAGTTACCTTGGTTCCGGCCGAAGGTCCAGCAATTCCCTTATTTTCAGTACAAAGCCAAACTATGGTCTCATTCTAAGGCCTTTCGGGCGCTGCTCTGTGCCAAAATGCGTCGCGGAGCCTGACAATTCGTGTCAGTCTGGGAACCGGTCTGCTCCCATGTCAGAACGAAGGCTAGCCCTGTGCTTGCGCGAAAATCCGCGCCGCAGCGAACCCTGTGAGGCGCAGTGGGCGACACGACTGCGGACCTTACGCTGCGCTTGATTATTCCGCCTTTATGAGCAGGCAGGTTACGTCGTCATGCTGTGGGGTAGCGCCGACGAAGAGATCCAGATCAGACATAAGGCGGTCGAGTAATTGCTGCGGGGTGCCTGACACGCCTGCCTCCAGCGCGCGGAGCAAACGCGGTTCGTCGAACTCTTCATCGTGTGCGTTGACCGCTTCCACCAGGCCATCGGTAAAGATGATGAGCCAATCGCCGGGCGCAAGTGTGACGCTGGCCGAGTCATACTTGGCTTCCGCCTGAATGCCGAGGGGCAATCCGCCTACGTCGAGACGTTCGATTTGCCCATTCCGCCGGCGGAGGATCGGGTTGTTGTGGCCGGCGTTGATGTAGTGGAAGACCCGGCGGGCTGCGTCGTACTCGGCGAGAAAAGCAGTGGTGAAACGCAATCCGCCCTGGCTGTTGGAGCAGGCGTAGCGGTTCATGTTCGCCACCAGTTCGGGCAGCGCGACCTGGGCGGTAGAAAGGGTTTTGAGGCTGGCCTGGAAAGTGGCCATGAGCATGGCCGCGGGAATGCTCTTGCCGGCAACGTCAGCGACGGCGAAGACTACACGGCTCTCTTCGTTGGTTTTGCCGGGGCGCGGAAACACGTCGTAGTAGTCCCCGGCTACGGTGTTGGCGGGGCGCGTGGCATAGGCAACGGAGATTCCAGGAATCTGCGGCGGAGCGCCGGGCAGCAGCCAGGTTTGGATCTCGCGGGCAATCTGCAGATCGCGCTTCATCACGACGCGGTCGGCAATTTCCAGCATGAGCAGGAGAAAGAGAAGCAGGGCTGCCCAGAAGTGAAGGTCAAATTCGACTGAGTAAACCTTGCCGCCTTCTCCGCTGGAACTGAAACTACTGCGGGGAATCGCGAGCATGATCAGCGCTGCCAGCAGCAGGACGCGGCGCGCTGGTGAAAGCTTTTCCAGGACGGCCCAGAAAAATTCCTTGACGACGTGCAGACGATGGCCGCGCTTGGTGAGACCCTGAGGCGTTTTGGCGGCGACGTCGCGCGAATAGAGGCGATAGCTGGTGCGGGCTTCGGTTTCGAACTGCGACCAAAGCTGGGTCAGTTCCAGTCCTTCGGTAACGCGCTGCCAAAAGCGGTGGAGGCGCCCTCCGAGAGTAACGCGTGGCGCGGAAGCGGGTTCGGCCGGTGGGGAAGCGGTCGCCATGGGAGTGCAGTGATTATAGAGGATGGCCGGAGCGAGATTTCCAATTGTCGATTGTCGACGGCCAATTTTCACGACAATCAGCAATCAGGAATTGGCAATCAGCAAATGGCAATTGAAAATCTTCTAGAACAGGGTTAACTGCTCGTCGAAAGCCTGGGCAGGGCAGTTGTTGGCATACATCTCTCTCCGGGGGTCGGCGCGCGAGATGCCATATTTCTGGCGGAAGCTCGCGATGAGTTGTGATATCCGCTTGCCATAAGAAGGAGGAAGAAATGAGCGGTCGTGATAGCGCTGGCGATAGTTTTCGGCTAAATGCTGGAAGTGTTGCTCGAGAAAGGGGAGAAAAACCGCAGCGGAACACGGTTTCAAGAACAAAGGTCCGGCGAAGATGTGGCGCGCTCCGGCCGCGGCGGCTGCACGCACCACGGCTTCCAGGTTGGCAGGTGAATCTGTGATGCCTGGTAACACGGGAGAGCAACTGACACCGACGGTGATCCCCGCTTCGCTGAGCTGGCGAACCGCATCCATTCGCAGGTCGGGGCGAGGGGCGCGCGGTTCCAGGATGCGTGCCAGTTCGACGTCCAATGTGGTGACCGTGACGTGGATTGACAGCGCATTGCTTCGCGCGACTTCACGCAGAAGATCCAGATCCCGAACGATGAGATTGGACTTGGTGACAATCCCCAGCTCGAAGCCGCGGTGGCGTGCGAACTCTTCGAGAATGCCACGGGTGACTTCGTAGCGGCGCTCGGCGGGCTGGTAGGGGTCGGTTGCGGTGCCGAGCGCGATGGCTTCCCCCGGTTTAACTCTGCGCAGGTCGTGTCGCAGCAGGTCCGCGGTGTGCTGCTTGACGTAGATCTTCTGCTCGAACTCTGCGCCGTCGCGCATTTCCATGAACTCGTGGGTGTACCGGGCGTAGCAATACTTGCAAGCGAATTCGCAGCCGCGGTAAGGATTAATGGTCCAGGTGAAAGGCATCGCCCTGCGGCTCACGCAGCGGTTCAGCAGGGATTTCGCCGGGAGCGTGAAGTATTCCACGTCATGCCCTTCGCGCAGGGACTCGCCCTCCGCGGCGAGCCGGGCGATGCCGATCAGCGGAGATTTCTGCGGAAGAGCGAACAACGGCAGGGATGGCATATTCGCCTTTTGTTCGCCTACAATAAGCCCCCTGGCTGCAGCTGTCAAGAGGAAAAAAGGATAGGAGGTGGAGCGTTGTGGGGTGCCGAATTACGAAGCATGCACAAATCCATTTCGTGAGTCGGAATTGGAAGAAGTCGCTGTCTGTCATTTCCCCCCGGAAAGTGTTCAATATTGAACAGTTACTAGAACCGCGCAGTGGGTATTCTGCTGTCAGGTTTAACAAACTGACACGGTCATGGGTTAGCGACGATACGTCATTCGACCCTCACGACCGGTTTACACTCGGGCTGGACTCAACCTCTGGGTCCAGCCTATTTTCTTGCCGACGACACCGGACTTGTCCGTTCCTCTTGTCCGTTGGCGAAATATCGCCATTTCACGCATTAGCCCTCGCCAGCAATTCCCAATGAGTGATGAGGCCGTTGTGCCCTTGGCGCAGGGATTCGCCCTCGGACGGTAGCCGGGCGATGCCGACCAGCGGGGATTTCTCCGGAAGCGAAATGGCCTGTCAGCAACAGTCTGTCAACAACAGCTATCTTTCCGCTAGTGGGTGTCAGGAAGAGGACGATTCTAATTGGAGTCGAAGGGTATCAACGGAGAGGCCCTTTTTCGTCAGCAACTCGCGTGCGTAGCTATTCCGGGACTCGACCAGTCCCAACAGAAGGTGCTGATTCCGGATGTCTCGATGACCAAGCTTGTCAGCTTCGGCTTCTGCCAAAACCAGCGCCTCGCGGGCTGCCTGACTCAATGGCAGGTCGTGCGGCAGCAGGTTTGGTTGGCGCCGAGGGAGGTGGGTGTTGATCGTCTCACGGATCTCTTTTTCGGCAATCCCATCCGTAGTCCGGCTGATCAGGGATGGATCATTTAGCAGAGCCAACAGAACGTGCTCGGGGTCAATTTCCAGCGATCCAAATCTATCGGCTTCATGCTTTGCGAGAACGATCGTCCGCATCGCTGGCTCGACGTATCTGATAAACATGCCCATAGGCGGTTCGCCATCAAGCCCGTCGGTTCGCCGGAAAGCTGCTTCACGGTTGGGCTGCCGGTTTTTCTGGCGGCTTCTCGAACAACTTAGGATCGACCGTTGGATTGAGCTCCAGAGTTGTATACTCCGCCGTACTTGAATCCTGACCGTTCTGCTTGTTGTGGCGCGTGAAGGGAATGTTCAGGCCGTTAACTGGCTTCCAGTTGTCCAGGCCGGTTTCCCCCTGCACGGGCCCACCCTGGCTGAGTGTCATGTAGGTTTCTTTCAGGATGTGACCGGTCTGGGGGTCGACAAACCAGCGGATTGAAGCACCGGCCGCATTCACATCGACGATGCGGGTCTCGATGTCGCCGACCTTTTCGGTTCCACCGGCGCGGAAGAACACGTTGGGATCCTTCGCGTGCGAAGCGATGAAGACGGGATCACGCTTGATCTGTTCCAGCGTTTCCGCCTTCTGCGAGGCCGGGAAGTCGCGCATGCCTTGGCCGGGCACGGCCATGAACGCAACATCCGGCGTGACCACAATATCCATGGTTCCGCCCGGAGTTTGCATTTCCGCGTGCAGATGGTCGGGGTAAACGATGACGGTTTCCATTTGCATGGGAAATTCGCCCTGGGGCGTCTTCTGGGTGAGGGTGAGTTTCGCCTTCAGAGCCTTGATTGTCGCCAGTTTGGCTTCGCCTCCCATGGCGGCAACAACTTTTGCCGCTAATGCTTTGCCTTCTTCATTGGATGCGGTAGGTTTTGCGACTTCTTCTTCCTTGGCGCCGGGCGGAGGCGGAATGGTGATATCGATTTCTTTCACTGCTCCGAGGGACGAGAGAGGTTTGTCGAACTCTTTTGTGTTGCCGACGACCAGCACGGCGAGTTGGTCGCGGTGAACATACTTTGCCGCGACACGATTCACGTCGGCTGCGGTCACCTTGTGGATTTCGGCAGGATACTTGTCGAGCCAATCCGCGGGGTAGCCATAGAATTCGTAAGCCAGGCGCTCAGAGAGAACCTTATCCGGTGAGTCAAGACGGAAGATGAATGCGTTCAGGATGGCATCTTTCGCCTGCTTGATTTCATCGTCGGTGATGGGTTGTTTGGTCAGATTGTCGATATCTTCATCGAGAGCCTGGATCGACTCGATCGTGCTCTGGCTCTTGGTGCCGATGACGAATTGCTCAATGCCGGGATGCCCGAAATTCGTGCCGATGCCGCCACCGACGCTGTAGGCTAACCCTCGTTTGGTGCGGATGTCGTTGAACAGGCGCGAGGAGTACCCACCGCCAAACGCCTCATTGAATACTGCAATGGCGTAATAGTCGGGATTGTTGCGCGTGGTGCCCAGAGCCACCATGTGGATGTTGCTCTGATTCACATCTTCTTTCGGGATAAGGTAGTAGCCCGGCTTCGCGGGGTGGTATTGGATATCATCTTTCGGTAGTTCGGGGCCTTTGGTCCAAGATTCAAAAGCCGCGCGCAGCTTGGCTTCCATGGCCGTCGCATCGAAATCACCGCTTATGCCCAGGATGATGTGATTGGGGCGAACGTAGGCTTTGTGCCAATCGATTAAATCCTGGCGGGTGACGGCTGCGATGGTGGAATACTCAGGCTCGCGAGCATAGGGATTGTCTGCCCCGTATGCCAGTTTGGTGGATTCGCGTCCGGCAATCGCCCCCACCTGATCATTGCGCCGCGAGATGCTGTCGCCGGCTTGCTTCTGTGCCAGGTCAATCTTGTCGGCACGGAATTCGGGGTTCCGCAGCAGGTCGGCGAAGACCTTGAAGACGTCGTCGAAGTCGGCTTTCAGGCAACTCAAGCTGATGGTGGTTGAATCGGGCCCGCCCCCGGTCTCTACTTTGGCCGCACGCACTTCAAGAAAGTCATCGAGCTCATCGCCGGTTTGCGTCTTGGTTCCGCCAGTCCGCCAGACTTCGCCGAGAATGTCCACGAGCCCGACTTTGCTGGCTGGTTCATTGCGGGAGCCGCCACGGATGCGGGCTGAGCCGTCGATCAGCGGCAGTTCGTGATCTTCCTGCAGGAAGATCACCATACCGTTGGAAAGCTCAATGCGCTTCGGCTGCTGAGGATGGAAGGCTGGTAAAGCTGGGATTGGGATCTGCTGCCAGTTGGTGGCTTGCGCTGCAGAACGCGGGAGGATCACGGGCATGGTGGAAGCTGCGAGAATCATCGGAAGAACAAGACGCTTCAAGTTCATTGCGCACCTCCCTGATCGGACGTCGCCTGATCCGACGCACCTTGCTCTGATCCTTGCTCACTGCCTTGTGCACCGCCCAGGACCGTCTCGATCACGCCCACGGTGCGGTTGGTATCGTTGAAGGTTTCGTTGGCGATGCGGCGAATGTCCGCCTTCGTAACTTTGTCGATGCGGTCCACGGAGGTGAACAGCTCGCGCCAGTCGCCATAACGTGTTTGGTAGGTGGCCAACTGGGTGGCCAATCCTTCGTTGTCACCCAGGCCGCGGATCAGGTTGGCTTTGGTGCGGGTCTTGATCATCTTCAACTCGTCGTCGCTGATGTCTTCCTTCTTTAAGCGCTCGATTTCGACGTGAATGGCGTCGGCCACTTCCTGCGTGGTGTGTCCGGGCAGCGGGAAGGCATAGAAGGCGAACAGGTGCGGGTACTTGGTGCCGGGCAATCCGCTGAATCCGGCGGAGAACGATGCGATCTTTTTATCGCGCACCAGCGCGCGGTAGAGACGAGAGGTGCGGCCCTCCGACATCAGGTCGGTGATGGCGTCGTAAACGGCGTCGTCTTTCGTCATGTAGTCGGGACGGTGGTAGCCCTCAAGATAGAGGGGCTGCGATTTTTCTTTGAGCACGACCTTGCGCTCGGAGTCTTGCGGAGGCTCGGTGGTGGTGGTTTCATCGGGTTTGTGGCTTGCGGGGAGGCGGCTGAAATATTTTTCCAGCATGGGCAGGATCTCCGAAGCTTTCACGTCGCCTGCTACCGCGACCACCATGTTTGCCGGGACGTAGTATTCGTCGAAGAACTTCTTCGCGTCAGTGGCTGAGAAAGAATTCAGGTCAGACATCCATCCTACGGTTGGCCGGTGATAGGGATGGGCCTCGAATGCCGCGGCCTCAAACTGCTCCAGCAGGCGGCCGATGGGGTTGCTATCGGTGCGCAGGCGGCGCTCTTCGATCACCACGTTGCGCTCCTTGTAGAACTCGCGCAGCACGGGGTGAAGGAAACGCTCCGATTCGAGATATGCCCATAGTTCAAGCCGGTTCGCGGGCAGCGAGTAGTGATAGGCGGTTTCGTCGTAATCGGTGAAGGCGTTGAGGTCCTGGCCGCCGCTCTGTTCGACGATCTTGCCGAACTGGTTGGGCACGACATATTTGTCAGCCTCGGCGATGGCGTCTTTCCAAGCCTTTTCCAGTAGCTTCAGCTTGGCTTCATCGCGGCCTACGCTCTTGTCGCGCTCGGCGATGTAGGCGGCATAGGCGGTCTCGACCTTTTGCAGCGCGGGCTTCTCGGCGGCATAGTCGGTGGTGCCGACCTTGTCGGTGCCTTTGAAGGCCATGTGCTCGAACATGTGCGCCAGGCCGGTCTTGCCCATGGGATCCTGCGCGGAGCCGGCATCGACCAAGGTGAAGAAGGAGAAGACCGGCGCCTCAGGACGCTCGCAGATGAGGATGGTCAGGCCGTTGGGCAGTTTCTTGACGGTGACGCGCTTTTCAAAGGACGCGACATCCTGGGCAGCGGCGAGAGCGGGAAGAAGGAGTATGAGAGCAAGGGGCCTGAGCATGCGATGTTTCATCGGACCTCCAAAGGGTTGGACGGACGTATTTGGAAAGACATTTTGGACAACCATGTTTAGACAGCAATGCTTAGACGAACATGAAGGGCAGAAGTCTGAAATTACGTGGCGGGCGGGGAGGTTGTCAAACGGAGCCGGCTACTGATTTCGGGCGAGCACTCGAGGAAACGACTGTATTTTGTGTTGAACGCGGTTTCAGGCACAATGCCTGCGGGAGCGCACGCGCAATGGATTCGAGCATTGAGGTTCAGGGAAAGCAACTCAAGTTGTCGAATCTGGAAAAGGTTCTGTATCCTGCCACGGGATTCACCAAGCAGCAGGTGATTGACTACTACGTGCGCATTGCCCCGGCGATGGTGCCGCATCTGGCGGGACGTCCGCTGACACGCAAGCGCTATCCCAATGGCGTGGACGAGGAATTCTTCTACGAGAAGAACGCGCCCCAGTACCGGCCCGACTGGGTGAAGACTGTGCCCATCTGGAGCGGGAGAAACCGCCGCACCATCCATTACATTCTGGCCGACGATCTGGCTACGCTGGTTTGGCTGGCGAATCTGGCTGCGATTGAGCTGCACCCGTCGCTCTCCCTGGCGGAAGATATCCCTTGCCCGACGATGATGGTCTTCGATCTCGATCCCGGCCTGCCGGCAAGCATCGTGCAATGTTGCCAGGTCGGGCTGTGGCTGCGGGAAATCTTCGAGCACTTCGGACTGCGGAGTTTCCCGAAGACTTCCGGTTCCAAGGGATTGCAGATCTACGTTCCACTCAACACTCCAACCAACTACGAGTCGACCAAGACGTTTTCGCACGCGCTGGCACAATTGCTCGAACACGAGCATCCCGAACTGGTGGTGTCGGACATGAAGAAGCAAGTTCGAACTGGAAAGGTGTTGGTCGACTGGAGCCAGAACGACGAACACAAGACGACTATCGCTGTGTATTCGCTGCGGGCGCGGGAGCACCCGACGGTTTCGACGCCGGTGACGTGGGAGGAAGTCGAGCGCGCTCTGAAAAAGAAAGATGCGAGCCTGCTGGTGTTCGAAGCGCGGCAAGTAGTGGCGCGCGTGGAAAAGATGGGCGACTTGTTCGCCCCGGTGCTGGAATTGAAGCAACGGTTGCCGGACCTCAAGGGAGTTTCAGCCTCTGCTGCTGCGGCACAGGAGCCGATCTCGATCGCGGCTGAGGCAGAAGATAAACCAGAAGACACGCGCCGCCGCGCCGTGACAAGAACCGGGAAACGGCCGCGGGCGGGCAAGGCGAAGCGCAAGGTATAATCCCGTTCTCCGCAAATTTGCTTCGAGATTTGCCATGCCTCAACTGTTTGCTGGAACTTCGGGATGGGCCTACCCAAGCTGGAAGCCTGACTTCTATCCAGCGAAGCTCGCGCAGAAAAAGTTTCTCAGTCACTACGCGACGCAGCTCAATACGGTCGAGGTGAACTTTACTTTCCGGCAACTGGTGAAAGAGACCACGATCCAGAACTGGATTCGGGAAACCCCGGCGCACTTCCGCCTGGGCATCAAGGCGCACCAGGTCATCACGCACATCAAGCGCTTGAAGGGGACGGAGGATTTTGTTCCGCGCTTTCTGGCCACGATCGAGCCACTTGCTGCTGTTGCCAAGCTTGGGCCAGTGCTATTCCAATTGCCGCCGAATCTAAAGGCGGATGCCGCGCTGCTTAAAGATTTTCTTGCGCTTCTGCCGCGGACGTTGCCGGCGGCATTTGAATTCCGTCACGATTCCTGGTTTGCCGACTCCACGTGGGACGTGCTGAGGTCTCATGGAGCCACCCTGTGCGTGGCCGAGACCGAAGAACGCACCACGCCGGATGTGGTCACCGGAGCTTTTGTCTACTACAGGTTCCGCAAGCCGAATTACACGGGCGAGGAGCGACGTGGCATGGTCGCGCGCATCGGAGAGCACCTCGCTGCCGGCCGCGACGTTTTCGCATACTTCAAGCATGAGGAAACGCCGGAAGGAGCGCTGTTCGCGGTGGACTTGCAGCACGAAGTGCGCAGCCCGGAGGCAACTTGATTCGGGTTCGCTTTGTCGTCCGGGTTCTCGTCGTTGCTTTGTGCTGCGCTACGATCGGGTCGCTCGCGTGGTCCCAGGGTCCACTGCCGCGTACCGTCCACGTCTTCGTCGCACTCGCGGACAACCAACATCAGGGCATCGTGCCCGTTCCAGCGCGGCTTGGGAACGGCGACGATCCCGAACACAACCTTTACTGGGGGTCGGCGTATGGAGTGAAGACTTTTTTTGCCCGGAGTCCGGAATGGTTGCTGATGAGCTGCGGCTCAAAGCCTAAGCCTGAGGTTCTGGAGCGATGTATTTTCAAACACCGCAAGACCGAAACCTATATGGTCGCCGATGCCTATCGCGGAAGTGAGATCCGCCAAGCCGTTCTCGATTTTTTTGACGCGGCCGCAGGGGCCAGCCCGGAGATTATCGTTGCTCTGCCGTCAGCCCACCGGATAACCATTCGTGGAGGCTCCAACCTCGTGGCCTATGTGGGGCATGATGGCCTCATGGATTTCAGGCTTCCCTTGATTCCCAGGAAGCAAAACGAGATTCGTCGCGACACGATCATCCTGGCATGTGCGAGCAAGCAATATTTCGCTGAGGCGCTTCATGGGGGCGGAGCCTATCCACTCTTATGGACAACCAATCTGATGGCTCCCGAGGCCTACACGCTGAAAAGCGCTCTCGATGGCTGGATTGTTGGCGAGAATGGCGAGAAGATTCGCGATCGTGCCGCCGAGGCTTACGACAAGTATCAGAAGTGTGGGCTGCGCGGCGCCCGCAGGCTCTTCGCCACCGGTTGGTGAGGGGATACTGGAGAGCCGCACCTGCCTCGTCACTTTCCCCAGCGTCCGATAACGCGCATACTTTGTTTATCCCTTGATTATGGTTTCAGAAGGCGACTCGCGCGTGCTCCCCAGCTTTCTCGATTATTTGAGAATCGAGAAGGGATTGGCGCCGCTTTCGGTCAGTGCCTACACCACCGACATCACTCAGTTTTCGGAGTTCCTGGAAAAACGCAAGCGCATGCTGCTGACCGCGCGGCGCACTGATGTACGCGAGTTTCTGCAGCAGCTTTTTTCCCATCAGGTCGACGGCCGCAGCGTGGGCCGGAAACTTTCGGCGCTCCGCCATCTTTATCGCTATTTGTTGCTGGATAAGAAACTCGATCACGATCCCACACTGAACATCGAGTCGCCACGGCAATGGAAGGTGCTGCCGAAGGCGTTGGCTCGCGACGAAATGGAGGCGACGCTGGCCGCTCCGCGCACGCTCCACACCAGTGCGACTCGCAACACAAAAGAGTCCGCAGCGCTGGCGGTCCGCAACCGGACCATGCTGGAGGTTTTCTATGCGGGAGCGCTGCGGGTCACGGAAATCATCAACGCTAAGCTGGAAGACCTGAAGCTCGAGGCAGGCTACATGCTGGTGCGCGGCAAAGGCGATAAGGAACGGGTGGTGCCGCTGGGGAAAGCTGCGCAGGACGCGCTCACGGCATATCTAGCAGAGTTCCGCCCCGTGCTGGCGGCAGGGAAGCGCAACGGAACGTCGAACCCGACACCGGCAGCCGGTGCCGCTTCGGCCAGGAATATACCTCTGCTGTTCATCGCGCGCGGCGGACGCAAACTGACACGCCAGCGCATTTGGCAGATGGTGCGAGCGGCCTCGGCCGTTTCGGGCCGCACTGCTTCTCCGCACATGCTGCGACATTCCTGTGCCACGCACATGGTGGAGAACGGCGCCGATCTGCGGACAGTGCAGACGATTCTGGGTCATGCCGATATTTCGACGACCCAGGTCTACACGCACCTGGCGCTCGATCGGCTGCGCACCGTTTATCAGAAGCATCATCCGAGGGCGAAGGCTAGATGACAGTCGCCGCAAGCAAGCAGGCCAAGACCACAGTCGGCAGAGCTGTCACTGACTTTCTCCACCACCTCGGCGAGCGCAATGCTTCGCCGCACACTATTAAGGCGTACCGTCGCGACTTGTCGCTTTTCGCGGTCTACGCTGGCGCGCGGGGATGGAAGCAACTTGACCATATCGCCGTGCGCGGATTCCTCTCGCAACTCTACGAGAAGTGGTTGAGCAAGACATCCGTGGCGCGCGCTTTGGCCGCCGTGCGATCTCTCTATCGCTGGCTGGCGCGGGAAGGCGTGGTGGAGCAGAATCCGGCAAAGCTGGTCGCTACGCCGAAGCTTCCCAAGAAACTTCCACGCGTGCCCACGATTGAAGAAATGAATTCGGTGATCGACGGCGAAATGCCCGAAGTGGCGGCGTTCCCGGAGCGCGACCGGCTCATGCTGGAGCTGCTCTACGGATGCGGCATCCGCAATTCGGAGCTTACCGGAATCAATCTCGACGACATCCGGCTCAGTGCCGAAGCCATTCTCATCCGTGGCAAAGGGAAAAAGGAACGCTACGTTCCGTTCGGAGATTCGGTGAAAACGGCGCTTGCGGCCTATCTCCCCGAGCGCCAGAAACTTCTCGAAACCGGCGGCAAGCATTCAACCGCGTTGCTCATCAACCGGCGTGGGGGCCGTCTGACTACGCGGAGCGTCGGCCGCATCATTAAGAAGATTGCCGTCGCCAAAGGGCTCTCGCCCGACGTCCACCCGCACACGCTGCGTCACGCCTTCGGCACGCACATGTTGGAGGAAGGCGCCGACCTGCGCGCCATTCAGGAGTTGCTCGGCCACGAACGCCTCGCAACTACGCAACGCTATACGCAATTGTCGATGAAGCACGTGCTGCAGGTGTACGACCAGACGCATCCAAGAGCGAAGTAGAAGCGGACTATTCCGGCTGTGGACGTGTTTTCCGCAGCTCTTCCCACATCTTGACGACCCGCGCCCTCAACTCCGCGGTCAGCTTCTCGTAGGCTGACTCCGACGCTTCACTCTCCGGTGGCGGCAGAATGGGATCACCAAAGACCATCTTTAGCGGCATGAACCCCTGGAATGATTTATTACGCGGCCAGGCTTCGTAGAATCCCTCAATCGCCACGGGCACAATCGGCACCTGCATGTGAATGGATAATATGGCCGCGCCCTTCTTGAAGATTCTTGGAGTACCGTCAATCGACCGCTCGCCTTCGGGATAAAGCATGAGCGGGCGTCCTTGGCGCAGTCCGAAGGCGCCGGCGCGCATGGCAGGAATCAGATTCGCATCCGGGTCCAGGACCACAACCCTGAGCGAACGCGCCAGCCGCAGCATGAACCCTTTGCCGAAGATATCGCTCGTTCCCACCGCAAAGAGTTTGTCAAAGACGTCGGGCGGCAGGACGCTGCCCAGGACGACCGCATCGAGATAGCTCTGGTGATTGGACGAGATGATGTAGGGGCCGCTCTTGGGTAGCTTCTCAAGGCCGCGCACGTGTAAATCACAGCGATCGAGCGCGACTACTTGTATCAGCCGCGAAACCATGTACCAGAATGCATCGCTAAACGGCTGCGGCTGGGCCAGGGCAAGCACATCCGCGGGATCCGGTTCTTCGGCCAGAATCGCTTTCCAGCCCGCGAAGGCGGTCCGCGTCCCCGGAACGCGCGCGCCACTGGCTGCGCTTTGCAGAACGGCATCGATGAGGTCGCGCACCGTATAAATCTCGGCGAGCTGCGATTCTTCGACATTCCCTCCAAGCTGCTCTTCGATCTGGCTGAGCAGTTCGACACGCTGCATGGAGTCGAGCCCGAGATCGAGTTCCAGATTGTGAGCCGGCCGCAAGGCCGGAAGTGCCGTGCGCGCGGCCTCGCGCACAATCTGCAAAGCCCGCCGCACGCCGGGCTGATCGAGCCAAGCCATCTCGACAGCGCTTAAGGGCCTTTCAGCCGGCAACTCAGAGCCGTCGTCCACCCGCTTCGCCTGGTTCGCCTTGACCCGCTTCTCCACTTCGAAGCGCTTGATCTTGCGAGTGGTGGTGCGAGGCAAGTCTTCCTGCCAGATCTCATAGCCGCCGATGCGCTTGGTAGAAGCGATCTGCTGCGACAGGCTTTCGATGTCGTACCGGATCACCTCCTTGGCGTTCACAATCTTTTTCTGGCGCAGCACGTCGAAGTTGGGCACGATCACGGCGTGCAGCCGGTCGCCACCTTCGCCGGGCTTGCCTTCCAGTCCCATCACGGCCAGCTCTTTGATGTATGGCGACTTCACGTAGTGGGCTTCAACCTCTTCGGGATAGATATTCTTGCCGTTGCTGAGCACGATCACTTCCTTCTGGCGGCCGGTGAGGAACAAGTTACCGTCAGCGTCGAAGTAGCCGAGATCGCCGGTGTGGAACCATCCATCGCGCAGCACTGCCGCAGTTGCATCGGGACGGTTCCAGTAGCCCTTCATCACAACCGCACCGCGCAATGCAATTTCGCCTGTGGCCGGACCGCCGTCTTCCTGCGGCTGCGGGTCGTTGATTGCGTGGACGATCTTGCCCTCGACTCCTTTCATGGCTTTGCCCACGGATCCGATTACGTTATTGCCCGGCGAATTCGCATACACGGCTGCGGTGGTTTCCGTCAGCCCATAGGCTTGCAGCACGTCAATACCGAGATCGTGGAAATCCCTCGCAATCTCCGGGTTGAAGCGCGACCCTCCCGTGACCAGATAACGCATCTTCTTGCCCAGAGTTTCATGGACCTTACTAAAGAGGATGGGACCGGCGTTGATTCCCACTTTACGCAGCGTGCGATTGAATCCCGCGAGACCCTTGAACATCTTCTGGGCGAGCGCGCCTCGTTTAGCGACCTCCTGGAAGATGCGCTCGTGAATCAGATAAAAGAATTGCGGCACCACGGCAAAGGCGGTGATATTCCGTTCTTGCAGAGCTCGCAAAAGTTCGGTGGTGTTCAGAGTTTCCAAATACACCACGCGCGAGCCTTTCACCAGAGGCAGAAGCAGATTCGCCATTTGTGCCAGCACGTGAAACATAGGCAGCACGCCCAGAAGCGCGTCGGTGGGACCGAGGTCGACCCAATTGAAGACGGCGTCCACTTCACCGAGAAGGTTGGCGTGGGTGAGCATTACACCCTTGGGGTCGGCAGTGGTTCCCGAGGTGTAGAGCAAGGAGGCGAGGTCGTCCGCCGTCGTCGGCGAAGGCCGGAACTTTCCGGGTCCGCCATCGAAAATCGCAGGCAGATTTCCCAGCCACTGCTCATGAATGGAGTGCTGGGCCATGCGGTCGGGATCCATGAGCACGAGCCCAATGTTAAGGCTCGCAACCGCTTCCCGCGCCGCCTGTGCGTGCCGGGCGTCGCAAAACAGAGCGGAACTGCCGCTGTCCTTCAGGAGCTTGGTGAGTTGGTCGGCGTGCAGCGCGGTGTCGAGCGGGACCACCGTACAACCCGCCGCAATGATCCCCAGATAGGCTGCCACCCACCGCGGATGGTTGTCCGCCACGATGGCGAGACGCGATCCCCGCGTGAATCCGTTTTCGGTGATCCATCGTCCGACGGATTCGGACATGCGGCGGAGTTCGGCGTAAGTGCAACCCTCGATGCGATCGTGACGCTGGGTTTCCAGCGCAACGTTGTTCGGCCAGCGCTCGGAGCACTCGACAAAGCGGTCGTAGAAAGTGGGCATGAGTCGTGTGGAATATACACGAAAAATCTATTTACCGCCGCGTGCGTCGCGATCGTTGCGGACTTGATGGAACTTCCTGCCTGGCTCGCTCGGCGATGCTTGTTCTCGACTGTGAACCAGTCCCTTGGATGTTCCTTACGCCCGTCTGGTGCATCTAAATATGCTAGGCTAAAAGGGATAGGTTGGAGCGGTTTTCCGCCCGCCTGAAGGATTTCACGCTTTGATCAACACTCTCATTGGCAAGGTCTTTGGGACCAAGAACGAACGCGTAGTCAAGAGCCTGATGCCCAGGGTCGAGGCCATCAATGCCCTCGAACCGCAGATGCAGAAGCTCACTGACGCCGAACTGCGCGCCAAGACGGACGAGTTCCGGCAGCGAATCAAGGATCGTTTGAGTCAGGATCGTTTGAGTCAGGACCGTCTGCGTGAGGACGGGCTAAGTCAGGAGCACCTGAGTCGTGCCTCCAGTGGGTCGACGCCAGGCCCCGAGGCGGAAACTGAAGCCGATCCCGACCGCGCGAAGCGGCTCGAGAAAGAGCAATACGATGCTCTGCAGGAAGTTCTGAACGAAATCCTGGTTGAAGCCTTCGCCGTGGTGCGCGAGGCGGGACGGCGCGTGCTGAACATGCGCCACTTCGACGTGCAGTTGATCGGCGGCGTGGTGCAGCACCGGGGCATGATCTCAGAAATGAAGACCGGCGAAGGCAAAACGCTGGTCGCCACTCTTCCCGTCTATCTCAATGCCCTCAGCGGGCGCGGCGTGCACGTGGTCACCGTCAATGACTATCTGGCCAAACGCGACTCCGAATGGATGGGCAAGCTCTATCGTTTCCTCGGCCTCACCGTGGGCGTGATTGTTCACGATCTCGACGACGGGGAGCGCCGCGCCGCCTACGCCGCCGATGTGACCTACGGCACGAACAACGAGTTCGGCTTCGACTACCTGCGCGACAACATGAAGTTCGACCTGAAAGATTGCGTGCAGCGCGGCCACAATTTCGCGATTGTCGATGAAGTCGACTCCATCCTGATCGACGAAGCCCGCACGCCCCTGATCATTTCAGGTGCGAGTGAAGAATCCACCGACAAGTACTACCGCGTGAACCGCATCATTCCGAAGCTCGAAAAAGGCGAAGAACTCGAGGTCGCTCCCGGGGAGCCGTCACAACTTACGGGCGACTTCGTAGTCGACGAAAAGCACCGCAACATCACCGTCACCGACGAAGGCTGGACGAAGGTCGAAGGGTTGCTCGGCATCGGCAACATCGCGGACCCGGAAAACTGGCCGCTGAAGCATCACGTCGAGACGGCGATCAAAGCACATGCGCTGTATCGCCGCGACGTCGAGTACGTGATTAAAGAGGGCGAAGTCATCATCGTCGACGAATTTACCGGACGCATGATGCCTGGCCGGCGCTGGTCCGACGGCTTGCACCAGGCCATCGAAGCCAAGGAAGGGGTGAAGATCGAGCGCGAGAACCAGACCCTTGCCACCATCACGTTCCAGAATTACTTCCGCATGTTCAAGAAGCTGTCCGGGATGACGGGCACGGCGGAAACGGAGGCTGCCGAGTTCGACAAGATTTACAAGCTGGAAGTGGTGGTCATTCCGACCAACAAGCCAATGCTGCGTCTGGAGAATCCCGACGTCGTCTTCCGCACTGAGAAAGAAAAATATTTCGCGGTGGCGGATGAGATTCAGAAACTCAACACCGCTGGCCAGCCGGTGCTGGTCGGCACTACATCAATTGAAAAGTCCGAGCGCCTCTCGGATCTGCTGAAGAAGAAAGGCCTCAAGCAGCACGTGGTCCTGAACGCCAAATTCCACGAGCGCGAGGCTGAATTCGTGGCCCAGGCTGGCCGCAAAGGCATGGTCACCATTGCCACCAACATGGCCGGCCGCGGCACCGACATTCTGCTGGGCGGCAACCCCGAATTCATGGCCAAGCAGGAGATGGTGAAGAAAGGAATCGCGCAGCAACTGCGCGTGGCTCAAGGAAAAATCGAGGGGCCGCAGGAAGACGGGCAGATTTCGGTTTTCTACTACAACGGCAATGAATATACCGTCCCGACCGACAAGTGGACAGAGGCATTCAACCGGTATAAAGCGCAGACGGACAAGGAGCACGACGAGGTCACGGCCGTCGGCGGGCTGCACATTCTGGGCACCGAGCGCCACGAGTCGCGCCGCATCGACAACCAGTTGCGCGGACGCTCCGGCCGCCAGGGCGATCCCGGCTCCTCGCGCTTCTATCTCGCGCTGGAAGATGACCTCATGCGCATCTTCGCCAAAGAGTGGATCTCGAAGCTGCTGGAGCGTCTGGGAATGGAAGAAGGAATCCCCATTGAGTCCAAGATCATCAGCCGCCGTGTCGAGACCTGCCAGACCGCGGTCGAGGGCCAGCACTTCGAATCTCGAAAGCATTTGCTGGAATACGACGACGTAATGAACAAGCAGCGCGAGGCCGTCTATGGCCTGCGCCGCCGCCTGCTCGAGGGCATGGATCAAAAAGATCTGATCCTCGAGGACTACGTCTCGGCCATTCTCGGCGGCCTGATGGAGGAGTACTGCCCGCCCAAGGGCCACGCGGATGACTGGAACATCAAAGCCCTGAAAGACGCGGTCTTCACCCGCTTCGGAGTGGATTTCATCGCCGAGGGCGTGAAGCCCGAAACCCTGAACCGGCAGGAACTCGGGGACGCCATCTTCGAAAAGTTGAAAGAGCGCTACGATGCAAAAGAAAAGCTGATCGGCCCCGAGGCCATGCGCCATCACGAGCGCATGATCATGCTCAGCGTGATTGATCAGCAGTGGAAGGATCACCTCCTCAGCATGGATCACCTGAAGGAAGGCATCGGTCTGCGTGGTTACGGCCAGCACGATCCGCTGGTCGAGTACAAGAAGGAATCGTTCGAGATGTTCGAGGCCATGTTGCAGCGCTTCCAGGAAGACACGGCCCGCTATCTCTACCTGATGCAGATTATCGAGCGTCCGCCGGACGCAGGTGCGGCCGGCCAGGGAGGCGAACCCGCGGGCCATGGTCCGGAGCCCGCAGCGCCGTCGCAGCAGGGAAGTGGTGGGAACGGAAACCATCCGCCGCGTCTGGTCGCAACGTCCGCCGACGATCTAGAGGAAGCCTTCATGCGCCGCAAGCGCCGCGAACTCGAACAGGCGCGCATGGCTGGAGCCGGCGACGTGCAACCGGTTCAGCAAGTGGTTCGTGGGCAGGAAAAGGTGGGACGCAATGATCCTTGTCCCTGTGGCTCCGGTAAGAAATTCAAGAAGTGCCACGGGGCGTAAGGCTTGTGTTGGGACGGCACCTTCGTCCGCCCCTGAGCGAAGCCGAAGTGGTTCAGGCAAGCGCGGCGTGGCGCATCGCTACCTCGAACCTCGGCCTAAGGTCCGAGTTTCCACGGCTTTGAACGTCATCTCCTCAGCCCTGCTCTTCGCGCGAGCCTTCCACTCCAGAAACAATCCTGCGTAATTCTTCATAATGTAATCCGTCTCGCTCACGCCCAGCTTCTTCGCGGTCGCATCAATCCACCGCGGTGAGCCCTCGATCTCGCAGAAATTTCCGATGGGCGTCTCATCCACCATCACCTGCCCGTTCCCATCCGTCCACTCGGCGCGATACTTTTCGTAGCGGAACGACGGCGTATATCCCAGCGCGCGCAAGATCGCCTCCATCTTTTTTCCGTCAACTACGCCCGTCTCTGTCTCTACTCGGCTGCTGTGCCGTCCAATCTTGCCCTTGGCTTTATGAGTCAGAACCCACCGCGAGCCGTATTTGCGCAGCCGCAGCAGTTCCTTGCGGGCGCGCAGCAACCCACCTGGAAGGTCGTACAGCGTGTTCATCTCTTGTGTCCGCGGCGTCGCTAGCCGAAATCCAGCCGCTCGCAACCTGCGCGTCAGTGCGCGCAAGTCGGCGACCCGAAACTTGATTTCAATTTCCCGTCTCACTTGATGGAGTGTATTACGGCGGCACCGCGCCCGTCGCCCCAGAAGCGTTGGCGCCGAAACGCGATCTCCTGATTCTCTTTTCCCACTCCACCGGTTCTATCGGGCCCACTGCAAACACCCAGCTCAGCGCCCCCATCCAGGAGATCACTGCAGCAATCAGAAAGGGCCAATAGAACTGGCCGGTCCGGCCCAGCAGGTGCCCCGTAAGCGCGGGCGCAAAGGCACCTGCAAAGTTGCCCACAAAATTCTGCACACCGGTCCAGCGCCCTGAAACGCGCGGTCCAGCCAAGGTTTGCGTGACTGCCCAGCAGTTGGAACCGTTCACGCCCAGGCAGATACCGGCTGGCGCCAGCGCCCAGACGAAAACACGGTCGGGTGCTACCGCAGCCGCGGCCAGAGACATGCCCAAGCCCGTCAACCCCACGCCGAGCAATGTCTTGCGCACCCGCGTTGCGGAGGCTCCCGCGGCGATCCACCGGTCTGAAAGCTTCCCGGCCAGCAGTGCCGAAACCGCCGCCAACAAAAAGGTCAGCCCTCCAACTCTCGCCATCTGATTCATCGAGAGATGGCGGCCTCGAACCAGATAAAACGGCAACCAGGCAACCAGGAAATACAGGCCGTAGTTGATGCAGATCTGTCCCAGGCAAGTACCCCACGCCGATCGTTGCCGGAAAATATCGAGAATCCGCACTTTGGGTTCCGACGCCGGCACTGATGCGGTCGTCCCGCTCGGCATCCAGGCGAGCCACGGGACCAGCCACAGCAGGCTTCCCAGGCCCAGCACCAGGAAGAAGGGCCGCCACCCAAAGCGGCCAACCGCGGTTCCTCCCACCAGCATGCCGATCCCCGGCCCCAATGCCAGCCCAGCCATAATCGCCGCATTCGCGAAGCCGCGGCGACTCTCGGTGAAGTGGCTGCTGCCCAGGATCTTGGAATACGAGGGAAACGCGATCGACTCGCCTACGCCCACAATCGCGCGAATGACGATCCAGGCGGCAAATCCATGCAGCAGGCCCGTGGCAGCGGTCGCCGCGGACCACACCAGGAAGCCGGCGGCGAATACCCATTTCACCTCGAAGCGGTCCACCACCCAACCGGCGGGAATCTGCATGCACCCGTACGTCCAGAAGAATACTGACAGCAGAGTGCCGAGCTGCGAAGCGGAGAGACCCAGTTCGTCTTTCAGAAGCGGCGCCGCAATCGAAAGATTGCTGCGGTCGATGTAGTTGATGAAAACCGAGAGAGCCAGCAGAAAAACTACCCGGTTCATCCCGTCGGCGCGCGGCGTATTGTGGGTGATCGTGTCGCTCATCGTGGCAAAGTCCGACAATGCTACACCAACACCCAGTAGCTAAGAAAACGTTGGCAGCTTTACCAGATCGTTCTGCGGAACCGACTCCAGCGGTTCACCGGCCTTGCGCCACGCAGTCAATCCGCCGACAATCACGAACGTGTTGAATCCCTTTTCCCGCAGCAGGTGCGCCACCCGGGCGCTGGTTGCTTCGCGTGCTCAAGTGCAGTAGAGATAAATGTCCTTGTCTTTGGAAAGGTCCTTGATTTCTTCCTCGAGATTGTTGGGTTCGATCCGGATCGAGCCTTTGATTCGACTTGTCCCCGAGTCGTAGTAGCCGTGGCTGCGGACGTCGACTATCAGCACGCGGCCGGCATCCTCTGACGCCAGACGACGGGCCAACTCTTCCACTTGCACTCGCGGCACAACGCGATACATTTTGTTCTTGCGATATTGGACTATCCGGTAGATCGCGTACGCCACCAGCGCGGCGACAACTACCGCTTCCATGGCTCGTCCGGCAGCGTGAAACCCGCGCAAGATTGCCGCCAGAAAGTCGCGTGAAAGATATCCGACCGAAAGATAGGTGATGGCATATACCAGGCAGCCCGCGAAGTCCAGACGCAGAAACTGCCAGAAACGCATCTGCATGCTGCCGGCCAGCGGCGCCGCCATGGTGTTGACTCCAGGAATAAACTTCGCAATCACCAGTGTGACTTTACCGCGCTTGTAGAACGATTCAGCGGACCGCAGAATGCAGGTTTCCGGATTGATCGACACGCGGCACAGAAATCCCAGCAACAGCCAGCCCATGTATCTTCCCAGCCAGAACTGCACGGTGTCGCCCAGCAGCAACGCCGTGATCGCCGCCAAAAAGACGTAGGGGCCCCACAATGCGTGAACCGACACCGCGGCTCCCGCCGCGACCAGCGCGATCGCTGCCGGGAAGGGAATTCCGATCGCCTCGGCCAGGAGAAGGCCAAAGGTAAGAGCGTATCCGTGGCGCGCCATCAGCGAAAACAGATCCATAGACAGTGTTGGATAACGAGAGTCGGGAAACGGTTTCAGGATAAACCAATGGCGTTACTTTTCTCTTGCTACTACAAACTCCGGCGCCCACAGCAGCGCCCGCTTGATCTCGGAGTCCGGGAAGGTGCAGATCGCTTTCCGTGCGGACTCGGCGTATCGTGCCGCGCGAGCGGTCGCCGCTTCCAGCGACCCGTAACGCTGCAGGATTTCCATAATCTGCGCATGGGTAACGCCGTTGAAAGCCCGGTCGCGCAGAATGGTTTCAATCTTGGCCCGTTCTTCCGGCGTGCAACGCTCCAGCGCGTGGATCACCGCCATCGTGACCTTGCCCTCGCGCAGATCGCTGGCCACGGGCTTGCCCAAAACATCTTCGGAGGCAGTCAGGTCAAGCACATCGTCCACAATCTGAAACGCCATGCCGAGGTCGTGCCCGTACTGGCCGAGAGCCTCTTCCTCTGCGGCCGTCGCTCCACCCAGAATCGCTCCCAGCCGCATGCAAACCGAAAACAAACAAGCCGTCTTGCGGTAGATCAGATCGAAATGCTCATCGAGCGTAATCAATTGACCTAGTTTTTCCATCTGCAGCAGTTCGCCCTCGACCATCTGCTGCGTGAGTTCAATTAGAGTGTCGAGAATGCGGAAATTACGCTCCTGCACCGCTACCTTGAAGGCCTGCATGTAGAGCCAGTCGCCGGCTAGCACGCACTTCGAGTTGCCCCACTGGGTATTGGCGGCAGGCCGGCCGCGGCGCGTCTTGGCTTCGTCGATGATGTCGTCGTGCACCAGCGTGGCGGTATGAATAATCTCCACCACCGCGCCCAGCCGCACTGCGCCCCGTCCTTGGTAATGGAACAGTTTGGAGGAGAGAAAGAGAAGCGCGGGACGGATCCGCTTTCCCCCACCGGCCCGCAGATACTCCCCAATCTCGGTAATGGCCTGCACGCCGGAGACGGTATCTTGTCCGAACTCATCCTCAAGAGCCACGAGATCATCCCGTAGCAGATCGAAGACTTCTTTCCCGTTAACGATGGCCGGTGCGCTCAATTCCCCTGTGCTCTCTCTGTGTCCTCTGTGGCTAAGTTCTGTTCTTCAATTCGACCGGTAATTGGTGAACTGCAAATCAATCCCGAAATCGTGCGACCGCAGCATGGCAATTACTTCCTGCAGCGTGTCGCGATCTTTGCCGCTGATCCGCACCAGATCTCCCTGAATCGAAGCCTGCGCCTTCTTCTTCGAATCCTTAACCAGCTTCACGATCTCCCGGGCTTTTTCGATGGCAATGCCCTGCTGCATCGTGACTTTGCGTTTGGCGGTGCCGCCCGCCGCTGGTTCCACCGCGCCGTAGGTCAATCCCTTCAGCGAGACCCCACGCTTTACCAGCTTTTGCTGGAGGATGTCGTTCACCGCCTTCAGCTTGTACTCGTCGGCCGAGTGCAGCACGATCGCGTCTTTCTCCAACTCGATGTTTGACTTTGAATCCTTCAGGTCGAACCGCGTGTGAACCTCCTTCAACGCCTGCTGGATGGCGTTCGCCACCTCCTGCAGGTCGATCTTGCTCACGATGTCAAAGGTGTTATCGGGCATCGGATTTCAATTCTTTCTGAAATGATGGAATCTGACTCAGAGGTTACCAGAAGAGCGCCTTCCGGCGCACGGTTAACCTGCCGAAACTTTGCTTTCAGCGGTTTCAGTCAATTTGAAAAAATTGTAGAAGTTGCGCGTGGTCTGCTGGCCGACTTCTTCCGCCGCCAGCCCGCGCAGCTCGCCCAGTTTCCGCGCCGTTTCCTTCACGAATGCCGGCTCGTTGCGCTTGCCGCGGTGCGGCACCGGCGCCAGGTAGGGCGAGTCCGTTTCAATCAAGATCCGCTCCAGCGGAACTTCCAGCGCCGCCTCCCGAATCTGCTGTGCTTTGGGAAAAGTCACGTTGCCCGCAAACGAAATCATGAACCCCATGTCGAGCGCGCTCTTTGCCTGCGGACAGTTACCCGTGAAACAGTGCAGAATTCCTCCCAACCCCTTCGCCGCCCAATGCTCTCGCATCAGTCCAAGGCAATCCTCCCAGGCGTTGTCGCTCGCTTCCGACGGACGGCAGTGAATCACAATGGGCAGCTTCGCCGCCGCCGCCAACTCCATCTGTCGCATAAAGACTTCTTTTTGCAGGTCGCGTGGCGAGTGATCGTAGTAGTAATCCAGGCCAATCTCGCCCCAGGCGATGACCTTGGGATGCCGCGCCAGACGCTCCATGTTCTGGTAAGCGGCTTCATCGGCCAACCGGGCTTCGTGCGGATGAATGCCTAGGGTCGCGTAAATAAAATCGTATTTCTCCGCCAATCGGATTCCGCACTCCACATCCTGAGGGCCATCGCCGTTGCCGATGGCGACGATCGCCCCAACTCCGGCCTCGCGCGCGCGAGCGATCACCTGCTCGCGATCGGAGTCGAATTGCTTGCCATCAAGATGTGCGTGAGAATCAACAAACATTGAGAGTAATCGCGGGGGACAGCCGCCTCGTCGGTCCGCCGAGCAAAGCCCAGCTCCGGTTCTTACTTCTCCTCGAAGATTGACCCCTTGGCTCTACTTCAGCCGGGCCCCCACCGGCACATCCTCCAGAAAGCTTGCCAACACGGGCTTCCCGCCTTCGAGCGACGCAGCCACGATCATCCCGTTCGACTCCATTCCGCGCAGCTTCCTCGGGGCAAGATTGGCGACGATCACCACCTTCCGCCCAATCAGAGTCTCCGGGGCATACGCTTCGGCGATCCCGGCCAGAACCTGTCGCACTTCGGTTCCAATATCAATCTCCAGCCGCAAAAGCTTGTCCGCCTTGGGTACTCTCTCGGCAACTTTCACCAGCCCTACCCGCAACTCGATCTTGGCGAAGTCGTCGATCGAAATCTTTTCGTTCACCGGTACCGCAGCCGGGGGAGTCGCTGCCAAAACTGACGCTGGAACCGCTGCCGGATGCGCCTGCGGCACGTTGGCCTCTACTGACGCAGCGGCGGTCGCCGCCGGAACCTCAACCGCCGCCATACCTCTCTGCTCCTCTTCCATCTTCTGCATCCTTTCAATCGCACTCTTGTCGGCGCGTGGAAACACAGGTTGCACCTCGCCCAGTTTGGTGCCCAAAGGCAGTTGACCCCAAGCCAGTTCGCTCAGCGCAAGCTTCTTGATATCTCCCAATCCCATCTGCGTCCAGATCTTCGCCGTCGCCTCCGGCATCACGGGATAGGCCAGCGCGGTTGCAATCCGCAGCGCTTCCGCCGCGGTGTAAAGCACCGTTGCCAAACGCGACCGGCTGTCTTCATCCTGCTTTTCACCCAGCGCCCACGGCTCATTTTCGACGATGTACTTGTCCACCGCCGCCACCAGCGCCCACGCGGCTTCGAGAGCGCGCGAAAACTGGAACTGATCGAACAATGTTCCGAATTCGCGGATCGTCTTCCGCGCCGTCTCCGCAATAGCATCGTCAGCAGCGGTTTTTGACGCCCCGCGCGACGGATACGGCACCTTGCCCTTGAAGTAGCGATTGATCATGGTCAGCGTGCGGCTGGCCAGATTTCCCAGCCCGTTCGCCAGATCGGAGTTATAGCGCTGCACCAGCGCATCAAAGGAAAACGATCCATCCTGCCCGAACACCACTTCCCGCAGCAGAAAATAGCGCAACGCGTCTGCGCCCAGCACGTCGAGAATAGTCTCGGTGCGTACGATGTTTCCGCGCGACTTCGACATCTTGCTCTCTTCAAACAGCAGCCACCCATGCGCCACGATCGCCTTCGGCACTGGCAGACCGGCCGCCATCAGAAACGCCGGCCAGTACACGCAATGGAAGCGGACAATTTCCTTCCCGATCATCTGCACATCCGCCGGCCAGAATTTCTTGAACGCCTCCTGTGCCCCGGCGTGCGAAGAGCCGTAGCCAATTGCCGTAATGTAGTTTGCCAGCGCGTCCAGCCACACGTAGATCACGTGCTTGGGATCGTCCGGCACCGGAATGCCCCAGGTAAACGTCGATCGGCTGATCGAGAGATCGCGCAATCCCGAGCGCACAAATGAAATCACTTCGTTCCGTCGAGCCTCGGGACGAATGAACTCCGGATTCGCATACAGCGCCAGCAGCTTGTCCTGAAACGTCGAGAGCTTGAAGAAATAGTTCTCTTCCTTTACGGTTTCGGTGATGCGCCCGCAAGTGGGGCAGGGGTCGCCCGGTTGCGCGCCGTCGACATAAAGCTCATCCGACACGCAATACTGGCCGGTATACGTGCCTTTGTAGATGTAGCCGTTGTCGCGAATCTTCCGAAAAAGTTCCTGCACGCGCTTCTTGTGCCGGTCTTCGGTGGTGCGGATGAAGTCGTCGTTCGAGATGCCCATCCGCTGCCATAACTGGCGGAACTCCGCCGAAATCTCGTCCGCATATTGCTGCGGAGTCTTTCCCGCAGCCTGCGCCGCCCGCTCAATCTTCTGCCCGTGCTCGTCCGTGCCCGTGAGAAAAAAAGTGTCCGCGCCCAGCAAGCGCTGCCGCCGCGCAATCGTGTCACATGCAATGGTGGTGTAGGCATGCCCGATATGCGGCCGTGCGTTGACGTAATAAATCGGCGTCGTGATGTAGAACTTTCTGCTCATTCTGTCGTTGTTTCCAGTGTTTCCAGGGATGGCTTTCGCGCGAAAATGTAAGCCCGCCGGCTCTGGTATTCGACGTCGGGCGCGTACGGTTCCCGCTCGATGATCTCGTCGATCTCGAAACCTGTCCCGCGCAGATGGCCCGCCACATCCCCGGAGCGAAAAAAATAGAAATCGAGACATACCGCGCAGCCCCACAAATCTTCCACGTGCGAAAGCTCGTCGCCAATGTGGAAGCTCATTAGCAGCAGTCCTCCGGGCCGCAAAACCCGCCACATTTCGCGGAGCGACTTCTTTAAATCGGCGGGCGGGAGGTTGACGATGGCGTAGAACGCCGCGATCCCGCCCCAGGCCTCGGCCGCCACATCAAGCGACCTCATGTCGCCCTGGCAGAATGGTATGCCCGGATTGAGCTGGCGGGCTTGCTCAACCATGCCTGGCGACAAGTCCAAGCCGCACACCGCGACTCCGCGCTCGTGCAAATAACGAGCCACTTGCCCAGGTCCGCAGCCGAGATCGCAGACGAGTCCGGCGTTTCGTATCTTGCCGGCAAATCGATCGAGCAGTTGCCGGTCCAGCGGCTTGTGCTGTAATTCATCGTAGACGTGTCGCACGTATTCATCGGCCACGCGGTCGTAGCTCGACTGAACCTCGCTTGTGTTCTGCTCGATCATCGCTTGCTCGATCATCGCGTCACGCCGGGGTTTTGTTCACAAACGTCGTGGCATACGCCTGCGCCGCTTCCTGCATCACGGTCTTAAGCGGCACGTGATGCTCCGCCGCGATACGCCGGCAATCTTCATATTCCGGGGCATAGTTGGTGACCGTCCCGTTCATGCTCGCGATCTTGATTCGAACCTCTCCCCACTGCGTGCCGACATTCTCCCAGCGTCGCGCCAAAGTCTGCCGCATTTCATCGCGCCGCCGTACGCCCAGCGTAGTCGTCTCCGTGAAGATCAGTTGCGTCAGCGTGCCGGCATCTTCGGGCTTGCACAAAACCGTCAGCAATGTTCCCGGGCGGTTCTTTTTCATCTGCACCGGCATGCCAAACGCATCCAGCGCTCCTTCTTCGAACAACCGGTCCATCACATATCCAAAGACCTGTGGATTCAGGTCGTCGAGATTCGCCTCCAGCACCGTAATCGTCTCGGACGCGGTTTTCGTGGCCAGAGCGGTGAGCGCTGCCTCACCAACCGTAAGCCGCACCACATTTGGATGTCCGGGAAAATCCCGTGTCCCCGCACCATAGCCCGATGTCTCAATCTTCATCTCCGGAAACGCCGCGAAGCGCGAAACCAGCGTCTTTACAATCGCAGCGCCAGTCGGCGTGACCAACTCCGCCTGTATTCCAGTCGAATAAACGGGCGCATCTTTCAATAACTCTACGGTCGCCGGAGCTGGTACCGGAAACGTCCCATGCGCGCACTTCACCATCCCGCCGCCGACATTCAAGGCAGAACAGACAATCTCATCCACTGCCAGCGCCTCGGCCCCCACGGCCGCGCACACGATATCCACCATCGCATCCACCGCGCCGACTTCGTGGAAATGCACGCTCTCGATGGAGGTATCGTGAATCTTCGCTTCCGCCCGTCCCAGTGCCTCGAAGATGGCGATCGCAGTCTTCTTCGAGGCCTCAGAAATCGAAGCCGCGCAAATAATCTCCCGAATCTCGGTCAGCCCGCGGCCATGCTCGTGTAGCGCGGACACCCCTGTCCGCGTTTCACCAGGATGGGAATGTGAATGCCCATAATGCTCGGGCTCGTGACCTTCTTCGGCGTGCTCATGATCAGAATGCGCATGAGACTGGGAAAGCGCCTCCTGCCGCTTCCAATATTCTTCGCGCGGCAGATCTTTCTCCCCATCCACGTAAACATCTACTTTCGTAGCCGAAACTCCGCTGCGCACCACCCGGGAAATCTCCAGCCGCGCTCCGACATCCAGCGCTGCTACAGTCTTCTCCAGCAGCGAAGGCGAAACTCCGGCATCCACCAGCGCGCCCAGGAACATGTCGCCGCTCATGCCGGAAAAACACTCAAGGTAAGCTATACGCATAGAAGTAGAGAGTGATTTTTCATCATAGGGAACCGTGCATCTTGCGTCAAACCTGCGTCTGCTGCGCGCTCTGCTAAAATCACTGTCTCCTTAAACATCTTCGAGGGAAGCCTTGTATCGTTATCTCGAACACCGTCTGGCGCAGCGCATCGTGGAGTTCCTTCACCAGCGCTACCCGGACGCCACTCTCCCGAAAGTCGTCATCGAACAGCCGCCAAAAGTCGAGCTTGGCGATTTCGCCATCCCAGTCTTTCCGTTCGCTAAGCCTCTCCGCACTGCTCCGCTTAAGATTGCCGAAACCATCCGCGCCGGCGTCGGTCCGATCGAAGGCATTGCCGGGATGCAAGTCGCGCCCCCAGGCTACCTGAACGTCAAAATCGATCGCGGCTGGATGGCTGCGGCCCTCGCCGCCGACCGGAAGCTGCCCGCTGACATTCCCACCGGAAAGATTCTGGTCGAACACACCAGCATCAATCCCAACAAGGCCGCTCACATCGGCCACCTCCGCAATGCCGTGCTTGGCGATACTTTCGTTCGCTTGCTGCGCTACGCGGGCAGGGAAGTCGACATCCAGAACTACATCGACAATACCGGAGTGCAGGTCGCCGACGTGGTCGTGGGATTCACGCACATCGAGAAAAAGTCCCGCGCTGAAATCGAAGCCCTGGCTCGCGAGCCTCGCTTCGACTACTACTGCTGGGATCTCTACGCCCGCGTCTCGCAGTGGTACGAGCAGGACAAGCAAAACCTGCAAGCCCGCGCTCAGACGCTGCGTGGCATCGAAGACGCCACCAGTGAAATCGCCGCCATCGCCGAGTTGATCTCGACCGCGGTGCTCCGTCGCCACCTCGAAACCATGGACCGCCTCGACATCGAATACGATTTCCTTCCCCGCGAGAGCGAGATACTGCACTTGCACTTCTGGGACGCGGCCTTCATCAAGCTGAAAGATTCAGGCGTTCTTACTTTCGAGAGCGAAGGCAAGAACAAGGGGTGCTGGGTGATGCGACGCGCCGGAACAGCCGCAACCGTAGAGGACACAGGGAACGCTGAGGAGTCCGAGAAGATTTCCGAAGAAGACCAGAAAGTAATCGTCCGCTCCAACGGTACGGTCGGCTACGTCGGCAAAGACATCGCCTACCACATGTGGAAGTTCGGCTTGCTCGGCCGCGATTTCGCCTATCGCAGATTCTATCGCTATCCCAACCAACACGATTGCTGGATCTCTTCCGTCGAAGGAGAGAAAGACCATCCTCACTTCGGGGACGTCGCCGAGATTTATAACGTGATTGACGCCCGCCAGTCCGAAGCACAAAACACGGTCATCGAAGCGTTGCGCGGACTGGGCCACAATGAGGCGGCCGACCACTACACGCACTTTTCCTATGAGATGGTCGCGCTCACGCCGCGCTGCGCCGCCGAACTCGGCTACAGGCTCAGCGAAGAAGACAAGACGCGTGCCTACATCGAAGTCAGCGGCCGCAAAGGTTTCGGCGTAAAAGCGGATGACCTGCTCGACCAATTGATCGCCTCCGCCAAGAGCGAAGTCGACTCACGCCACCCTCAACTCACAGACGCCGAGCGCCGCGCCATCGCTACGCAAATTGCCATCGGCGCGCTGCGTTACTTCATGCTGAAGTTCACCAAGCAGTCGGTCATTGCGTTCGACTTCAAAGAAGCCCTCAGCTTCGAAGGCGAAACCGGACCCTACGCGCAATATGCCGTGGTCCGCGCCAGCAGCATCTTCAAGAAAGCCGCAATTGATCCCGACACCTTCTGCAGAGACGCTGCCAGCACCGTTTCGGCCGGGGAGTTGGCAAAATGTCTGGCAGGCGACAGCGCAGATGAAATCGGGGGCAACGTGATTTGGGAACTCTGGCTAGCCGCGTCGAAAACCTCATACCTGGTCGACCAATGCATCGCCACCACCGAGCCTGCCTATCTGGCCAAGCACGCCTTCCAACTCGCCCAGCTTTTCAACACTTTCTACCACCGCCATCCCATCCTGAGCGAGACTGACGAGCCACGAAAACAATTTCTGCTGGCCACGGTAGCCGTAGTCCGCCGCGAATTGATTCGCACCCTGGCGGTAATGGGCATCACGGTGCCGCCAGTCATGTAGAATGCCGCGAATGTGGCGCAGAATGATGTTTTTCGCACCGCTTGGAACTTTCGATTACGCAGAGGTGATGAATGTGCAGGAATATCAAAACCCTCTTCAATTTCGATCCGCCCGTCAATGTCGAGGAGATTCGAGCTGCTTCACTTCAGTTCGTGAGAAAGATCAGCGGCTTTAACAAGCCGTCGAAGGCCAACGAAGATTCGTTCCAGGCCGCCGTCGATGAAGTGGCCGCGATTTCAGCTCGTCTTCTGCATTCCCTCGAAACCACCGCGCCCCCGAAGAATCGCGAGGAAGAGGCGGCAAAGGCAAGAGCTCGTGCCGCAGAAAGATTTGGTGCCTGAGTTCCAGCGTGTCGCGTAAGTTGTTGATCCTTGGTGCAAGTCGTTGAAACTGGCTGTAAGTTGTTGAAATCCGCTGTAAGTCATTTTAAGCATTATCTTTTCGCTATAGCGGGCGAACTTCTCCTCTACAAGACACTCCAAGGGTGTGTTTTATTCCGGAAATGCCCTAGGGGCCAACCGACTTCCTGTTTGCGTTTCTAGGGCCGTTTCTGGCTCAGGAAATGGCATTCCTGATGACGTCGAGACCCACCAGTCCTCGTCCTCCCGTGCTCTTTTCCTCCAATATCTTCCAGTTACAATGGAATCAACGACTTAGAAAGAATTGCCCTCGCGGTCGGGCAACTTTCCCCAGGCTGCAACCATCTAAGTCATTGAAATGGTATCGATCCTGGTGAACGTATGAAAGGGAACGCCATGAAAAACAGAATTAGCTCAGGTGCTGCACTCATCGTTGTGTTGCTGGCGACGACCTTCGCCCTAGCCGCGCCGAAGCCTCCGAAGGTGAACACTCCGCAAAATGTTCCGGCTTTCCCCGGAACCCTGGTGAACGCTCGCTACGTCTACGTCACCAGCTACGACGGCGACCAGTTCAATCCCAACCTGCTTCCCGAGGATCGCCAGGCGATCAGCACGGTGCAGGACGCGATGCAGAAGTGGGGGAAGTTTATCGTGGTGTATGAGCCCCGCCAGGCCGATATCGTGCTGATGGTCATGAGCCGTTCGTCGGAAGACGTTCTCGCGGTGTACGACGCGCACGGCTGGCCCGCCGACAGTCAGTATCTGTGGCGCATGATGGGCCGCAGCGGCCTGCAGCCCAGCGAAACTCCGCTGCTCACGAATCTGGAGAAGGCCTTCGAACAGGCGACAACCAAGTAAATCCGAAACCCTGGCCGCGGATTTACGCGGATTGCCACGGATATTACTTCTGAACGCCGATGTTCAGTTCGTGTTTCTGTATCCGCGATAATCAGCGAAAATCCGTGGCCAATCTTTTCGCCCGCTAGCTCTTCCTGCCGGCGATCATCAATCCGGCGCCGACAACAACCAGAACGATGCTCACCACCGGCGGGACTCTCTCGTCGTCATGTGTCGTGATGCCCACATGCGCATCGCCGAGGCTGACGCCGTGATGTTCGGAATGAGGGAAGGGCACAAAGAAGGAAAGCACCCCAAGCACCAGCAGCAGAACTCCAACCAGCATCAGAGCTTTCAAGGAATGCCTCCAGAGTCAGAATTGCCAAAATCGGCCTAATCCATTTCGAGCGCATAGGATGCTGCCCGCGCCAGAATGGCTGTCAGGAAAGCACTCTATCTACTAACTCGCGAAGCCCTTTACGAACTCAACCAGGCTGCGCAGCGCGATTCCGGATGGCCCTTTCGCGATCCATGGCTTTTGATCTTCCATCCAGGCCGTACCGGCGATGTCGAGATGAATCCAGGGCGTGTCTTCGGCGAACTCCTTCAGGAACATGGCCGCGTTGATAGCCCCGCCCCAGCGTCCGCCGGAGTTGACGATGTCGGCAATGCTTGACTTGATGTTGTCTTTGTATTCGTCATCGAGCGGCAGCCGCCACATCTTTTCGCCGGCGTCGGCATTCGCTTTGTGGAAACGCTCATACATGGCGTCATCGTTGGCGAAGATTCCCGCGTTGGCGTAGCCAAGCGCCACCACGACCGCCCCCGTAAGCGTCGCTGCATCCACCAGATGAGTGCAGCCGAGCTGGCGCGCATAGAAAAGACCGTCCGCCAGAACAAGGCGGCCTTCGGCGTCGGTATTTATGATCTCGATGCTCTTGCCCGACATCGCAATCTGCACGTCGCCAGGTTTTTGCGCTTTGCCGGATGGCATGTTTTCCGTGGCGCACACAATGCTGATAACTTTTACCTTCGGTTTCAACAGCGCGATGGCGCGCATGGCTCCGATCATGGTCGCGCCCCCGGCCATGTCATATTTCATCTTCTCCATGCCGTCGGCGGGCTTGATCGAGATGCCGCCGGTGTCAAAGGTAATTCCTTTCCCTACCAAGCCCAAGACTGGTTTTTCCGACGCACCGGCAGGCTCGTACTTCATCACGATCAGAGCGGGCGGCTCGTCGGACCCTTGCGCCACGCTCCAGAATGCGCCCATCTTCATTTCTTTGATCTTTTCGGCGCCATAAACTTCACATTTCAACCCGACTTCCTGACACATCTTTTTCGCGCGGTCAGCGAGAATGGTCGGGGTCATGCGATTGGAAGGCTCATTCACCAGATCGCGTGTAAAGTTCTGCGATTCGCCGACAACCTGTGCTTCGGTGGCTGCTTTTTCGAGGGCAGCTTGATCTGAGTTGCCGCTGGCGAGAATGGTAAGTGCATCAATCTTCTGATCTTTGCGGTCGCTACGATAGTAGTCAGGGTCGAAATTGCCGACCAGGGCGCCCTCGACGATGGCGCTCACGGCTTCATCCGCGGGAATACTGGGCGGTGCGATGAAGGCGAAGCTGCGGATTCCGCGCGACTTAAGCGTGCGCACGGCAGCTCCAGCGATGCGGCGCAGTTCGTAGCTGGTGAACTTTTTCGCTGCGCCGCCGCTGATCAGCAACAGGCGCCTGGCCTTTAATCCGACAGGCTTGTGCAGCAAATTGACTTCGAACGGCTTGCCGGTCACTTCGCCGCTCGTCAGCAGATCGGCAGAGACAGACTGGATGGCGGAGTCGCCGGTCGCGAGCTTGAGCTGAGGTTTGGCGTCTTTGTTCTTTTCTTTTTGCGCTGGATCGAACTGGTTTTTCCCGGATTGATCTAGCCCAGAGTGATCCAGCACAATGGCGACGAGAGCTTCGGTTTCGAGTTGAGCAGGCGTAGAGAGAGAAATTGTCGTTTTCATGATGTCGTTTAGAAGGCGTCAGAGAACACTCCAGTATCGTCGGCAAGCGGGGGCCAGCGCAAGGCCCCGACGAGACACCTCAACCTGTTAAACTCTCCCGCATGTCGACCTTCGTCCTTGTACACGGCGCATGGCAGTCGTCGGCTACGTGGGACCGTTTGGTCCCCTTGCTGGAAAAGCACGGCCATAGAGTGATAACCCCGGTCCTTAGCGGGCTTGGCACAGACCAAAGCCGCCTGTCTCCCGACATTGCTTTGCGGCAGCATGTAGAGGACGTTTCGCGCGAGTTGTCAAGGCTGCCCGGCCAGGTGATCCTCGTGGGTCACAGCTATGCGGGCATGATCGTCAGCGGTGTGGCTGAGACAAACATGACTCGAGTGCAGCGATTGGTTTTCCTGGATGCCTTCCTTCCGGAAGATGGGCAATGCGTACTCGACTTGGTCCCGCCTCACATTACCGCCTATTTTCGCAGCGTCGCGCGAGAGCACGGAGATGGCTGGCGGCTACCTGGCGGAGAGAGCCAACTCGATCTCTGGGGGCTGAAGCCAGGTGAGGCCCGTGACTTCGTGCGCGCCAGGCTTTGCGATTTCACTCTGCGCTGCTTTGAAGAACCGCTTTCTCTTCCGGCCAATCGCAAGGCGAGCCTTCCAGCCACCTTCGTTAGCTGCGTTGCGGAAGGATATCCGGCGAGGCCCTTCTTCGCACCGTTTGCCGCAAAAGCTCGCGCCTCCGGCTGGACTGTCGCTGAGCTGAACACCGGCCACGACTGCCATGTCGAACGTCCCGGCGAGGTCGCGGACATCTTGCTATCGGTTGCGGCCTCATAACGAAGCCTCAAGACGACAGAGCGCTGGGGAAGCGGGTCTGGAAGTCGAGCAGTGCGGCCCATTCCGGCGTAATTCTGATGCGAACCATGCTTGAAATCATAGAGCGAAGCTGATTTACCCAAGCCTGGCCTTGTTCCGGTCCGAAGTAGCGCTCAGCTGCAGTGGCATACTCGGGCACGATGCCGTTCACCGCTTCCAGGCGCGCAGTGCCCCGCACCAGAAGAACCTTGTGGGGAAAAGTATTGTCGTCGATGGTGAAAGACACTTTGGGATTCTTGGCCAGTGCCTTCAGTTTCGGCGCCTTCGGTGGCGTAGCCATGATGAATTCCCGTCCGTTCCAGTGAAACCAGATAGGAATCACTCTGGGCGTGCCATCGGTCCAGACGTAGGCCAGCCGGGCCGGAATCTTCGAGTGCAGCAGTTCCTGCGAAGTGGGATGCTGCAGGAGTTCGAGGCTTCCCTGATGAACTGCCTTCATGATGCGCTCCTTTTGGTGGAGCCACTTCTTGGTGAAGCTACTCCCCGCAGCCGGCCAGAAAAAGGCGGCATGGCAGGCATTGTGCGCCTGCCCGTGGCAGGGGGTCAATGGTCTTAACTTTCTCCGGCTCAGCTTACTTTTTGGGATGCGATACGCTGAAGCTGGACGTCGCGACCAGGTATTTGCCTTCGTCGCTATTGATGGGGTCGAGGGTGAAGGAGTACCCGGTATTTGGCACGAAGATGAATCGCTCCCTGAAGTAGTAGGTTTTTCTCTCGTCGGCGGTGAAGTTGGCCATGGCGAAGGCGCGGGAGCGATATTCGAGCCGCGATTGCCAGTTGACACAGAGATGGTGTTCGCCGGGAGTGACCGCGAAGAAGAAATAAGAGCTGCCTTGGTTGGCTCCGACCCAAGATCCGTCCAGTCCTGTCTTGGTCAGCGCACAACTCGAGCAATGAATCTCGTCGATGTCCTGCACTACATACACCAATGCCTTGCCCGTCTCGGGCTCGGGCGTGGGATGGTGGGTCGCGTCTTGTTCGGCGTCAAACTTTACGTTCTTGGGGCCGCATGCGGCTTCGGAGGCTGCGATGAGGGATTGGTTCTGCAGCGGGGCTTGGGCGAAAGCGGAAGCGGCAAAAAGACTCAGAACAAGAGCGGCTTTCATGACGTTCCTCCGGATGCAAGCCAACCGTTATTTCGGATGCGATGTGCTCGTCTTGTACGAGGCGATCAGAAACTCTCCTTCATCCGGATTGACCGGTTCGAGATCCAGATTCATGTTGGCCGCGTTGCCCCCATAGGTGGAGTAGGTAATGCGCTCGCGGAAGTAGTACACCTTGCCCGGTTCAGCATTGAGCCTGGCGAACGCAGCGAGTTTCGAAAGGCGCTGCCAACGCGACTGCCAGCTGGTGCACAGGTGGTGCTCTCCCGGTTCGACGGTGAAGGAGAGATATGAGTTTGCCCGGGTCGCGCCGAGCCAGGCTCCATCCATTCCAACACGAATCGTGGGATTGCCGATTTCGCCTGGGGCTTTCCTGAAGTCCTCAGCGATATAGACCACCGCCTTGCCTGGTTCGGGTTGAGCGGCAGGCAGGCTGGCCGTAGTTTGAGCGTCAAACTGGGTGTCGAGGGGGCCGCAGGCACCTTGGGCCTGAGCAGCCATCGTTGTGTTTTGCGCGAATGCAGGAGCAGCGAAAAACAGAACCAGTGCTAGTGCTGATTTCATGGCGTTCCTCCGCGGGGAACTGCGCTGCGGGAGTGGATGCGCTCACGCTGTAGTCATGGCTAGGGTTTCACTAGCCTGACCATGGCGCAGAACCAGCTATGCATAATGATAGGCGGAAAAGAGTCAACATATGCATGAATTTGGTCAAGTTTTGCAAAGATGAGTGAGGGTTTCAGGTTGAGGGTTGAAACAAACAAGCGAGCGGTCATGTCCCTCACATCGCGGGATGACGGCATTGGACCGCCTGGGGTATGATTCCTTGCCACAGCGAAAGCAGAGGTTGGTTTCATGAAGATTCGGTGGATGATCTTGTTCTTACCGGTGGTTTCAGTCATCGCGCTTTCCCTGGCCGTGATGCAACATGCTCTGCCGGCCGATTCACCGCACGTGGCGGCTCCAACCGCCAAGTCTGCTGCCGCCGCGCCAGCCTCGAACAGCGCCGGAGCCCTGGCGATCCCGGACACCACGCTCGCCATTAATTCGGACAAGCCGATGTCAGAGCGGGTGGTGCATTACCAGATTGATGCCCGCTACGACGTGGCGAAGCATATCGTCGACGCCACCGAGGTGCTTACCTACCACAACCTGACGGGGCAGGCTCTCGACCATTTTCCGTTTCATCTTTATCAGAACGCATTTCAGCAGAAGGCCACATGGGTGAATGAAGCCAAGTTGATGGGTAGCCGCGACACCAACTACGAGAAGTGGGATGACAAGGATTATGGGTCGGAAGACATTAAGAGCCTGGAAGTGGTGGGACAGGGTGATCTGACTTCTCAGTTGCACTACATCGCGCCCGACGATGGCAACAAAGACGACAAGACTGTGACCGATCTGCGTCTCGCCAAGCCCATTGCCCCGGGCGAGTACGTGCAGTTCAAGATCGCCTTTCAGACCCTGTTTCCCGAGACGCAGGCGCGCTCGGGATGGAAACGCGACTTCGTTCTGGGCGGGCAGTGGTTTCCCAAGGTTGGCGTGTGGTGGCACGGAGCCTGGAACTGCCATCAGTACCACAACACGACCGAGTTCTTCGCCGACTTTGGCGTGTATGACGTCAAGTTGACGCTGCCGCAGTTTGAAGTGGTGGGTGCCAGCGGAGTGAAGGTCAGCGAGGTGAACAATCCTGACAGCACGAAGACGCTCACCTATCACGGCGACGACATTCACGACTTCGCCTGGACTGCCAGCCCTCGCTACAAGGTGAAAGAAGACGGTGTGTACCAGGGGCAGATGGGGCCGGTGCAGATGCGCATCCTGATGCAGCCGGCGCACTGGAGCCAGGCGGAACGGCACGAAAAGATCTTGCGGGAATCGCTGGACCATTTTGAGCGCTGGTATGGGCCTTATCCCTACAAGACGATCACGCTGGTCGATCCTGAACCGGATTCGGCAGCGGGAGGGATGGAGTACCCGACCTTCATCACCGGCGACGCCAACTGGTTTGCGCCGGAGGGTGAACACATTTTTCCTGAAGTCGTGGTGGAGCATGAGTTCGGACACCAGTACTGGTATGGCATGGTGGCGACCAACGAGTTCGAAGACGCATGGATGGACGAAGGCATTAACAGCTATACCGAAGTCAAAGTGATGGATTCTGTCTTCAGCCCCGGCACTTCGATCCTCGATCTTGCCGGTGCAACCGCAGGCGAGCGGGAAGAGCAACGGCTGTCGTACATCGGTGAGGCCGATTTGGATCCTCTGGCGAAGAACGCCTACGACTATTACAACTCAAACTCCTACGGGGGCATCACCTACGGCAAGACGGCGAGTGTGTTACTGACGTTGGAAAGCATCATTGGCGAAGACACGATGCAGAAAGCGATGCACGTCTACTTCATGAAGTATCGCTTCACCCATCCCACCAAAGAAGATTTCCTGAAGACGATTGAGGAAGTCTCAGGTCGGGACTTGCGCTGGTACTTCAATCAGGCGGTGTACGGTACGCCAGTGATGGACTACAAGGTGCTGAGAATCGATTCCCTGCCATTGAAGTGGTACGAAGAACCGAAAAAGGGCGCGGAGAAGGATGACAAGAACACCGTCTATCGTTCCTACGTCTGGTTGCAACGCAAGGAAGACTTCGTCATGCCAGTCGACGTAGAGATCAAGTTCGACAACGGCGAAAAAATTCGCGAGCACTGGGACGGAGTGAGCCGCTGGACCAGGCTGGGTCCGTACGAGAAAAAAGCAAAGGTCGAGTCGGCGGAGATTGATCCCGACCACAAGATCCAGATTGACCGCAATGACTTCAACAACAGCTATACGGTCGAGGCCAATGACAAGCCTACGGTGAAGGTATCGAATTACTGGCTATTTGTGAGCCAGTGGTTGAGCCAGGCACTGGCGTGGTGGGCAGTGTAGGACGGACGTCGGTGTTCTGGAGTCGTCGAAGATGGCGCGAGCCTGGTAAGTGACCGCGAGCCCGGTAAGTGACAAGGATCGAGGGTAGAGACTCATGGCAGCGAATCAAAGTTTACTGAGCAGCGGTTTGGGGATGGTGGGGCGCAACAAACGTTACATTGGCTGGTTCTATTTGCTGAACCTGACCCTTGCGGAATTCGGCGTTTCCGCGCTCCGCAATCAGTTGCACGGGATTCTGGACCATAGCCTGTATTCCGATCGCATGCTGCATGGCTTCGACGCGGGCGTTTATATCGAGATGGTAACCCGGCCAGAGTATGGCTCAAGCATGGGCACCACGAGGCCCATGGTGTATTTTGGTTTGCTTTTCTTCGTCATGACTGCGCTGTTTTTGCCTGGAGTGCTGCAAGGCTACGCTTCGACCTACCGGCTGCCGCGAGAGGATTTTTTCCGTGCCTGCGGACGCAACCTGTGGCGGTTTATCCGGCTGATGATTGTGGCGGGCATCGTGATGGGAGCGGTGACAGGAGGACTCTTTGGGGTTCGCGCCGCCCTGTTGAAGAAAGCGGCGGAGAGCACGAATGAATTGCTGCCATTCTCGGTTTCGATGGCGAGCTTGGTCGTGATCTTTCTGGTGATGGCGGCTTTGCGCATCTGGTTTGACCTGGCGCAGACCGACGTCGTTCTGAGCGATCAACGGGCGGTACGAAAGTCGATTGCCGCGGCTTTCCGGCATACCTGGCGCAACCTGGGACGCCTGCTGGCAAGTTACGTGGTGACCACGATTGTGGCGGCGATTGCGCTGGTCGTTGGGCTATGGGTGTGGATGAAGTTGGTCCCGCCCGCCAGCCTGATCGGGGCCTTCTTGGTCAGCCAGTTGACGCTGCTGGTGCTGCTGATTCCGCGTTTCTGGCAGCGCGGCGTGGTGGTGACCTACTACTTGCAGAATATGGTGCAACCGATCGCGGTGCAGCCGTTCACGCCTGTGCCGCTAGTAAGTGACCCGGCTCCTGCTCCGGCCATTCCGAGTGTGCCACCAGAGACGCAAGCGTCATAGGATTGCCGAACAAGCAATTGCCGGACAAGTAATGGGCTTTTTTGAGCTTGTTGCGCTGCTCTTGCGTTATCTAGTTTTGTGGCGCTGCCGGACAGCCGAGGGCGGCTGTCCCCACATGAGTTGTGGTGGCGCGTCCCTCAGAGGCTGAAGCCCGCAGTCTTCGGCTTGAGTCTTGCCTCGATGTCTTCCAGCAATCGCGCGCCGGCTTCACCGGCCTCGCTGGTGGAAAACTCGCTGCCCAGTTCAATTATCGGGAGACTGAAGGCAGTGGCCGGTGCGGACTTAGCTTGTCAAACCAGCCGGACAGACTTGTTGCATTGCTCAGTTGGTGAAGCATCGTCTCTCTGACAATGTCGGATTACACTCATTGACCCCGGCAGGCCGGATTCTCAATGAGTGTAAACGCCTGAAGTCGTCAACTATGCTAGCGTTGACGCTTAGCGGATCGGGTGACCGTATGATGAAAATCGGCATTCCACCTTATCCCACAAATTCAGCCTCGGCGCGAGTGCTTGGAAAATAGTGGGCGTGACATCGCCATATCACTCCTTGACCGGGTTCTGAGCGCTAACGCCTGGTTTTGCCAGCTACCGGGCCGTCGCTGCTTCGCGCAAGATTTGCCGGTCGCGTAAGTGATAAAGTCTCCGGATGCGATTGAACCGATCGGTGCCGCCCTGCGTGGTGATCCCTGTGCTTATTTACCCTGACCCAGCCGTAGCCGCGGTCTGGCTTTCAAAGGCTTTTGGCTTCACGGTCCGCCTCCGGATTGCCAATCACCGCATCCAAATGAAAGTCGGCGATGGCTGCGTCACCATTGCGGAAGGCACCGTTGTACCTAACAATTCGCACATCGTCGAGGTCCGCATCCAAGATGCCAGGGCGCATTGCGAGCAGGCAAGGCAGAACGGCGCCATCATCCTGACTGAACCCCTGGACCAACCCTATGGTGAGCGCCAATACAACGCTGAGGACTTCTACGGCCACCGCTGGGACTTCACCGAGACGATCAAAGATGTCGCTCCCGAGGAATGGAGCGGCGGTGCGTTTCATCTCGAATGAGACGATCCTGAGGCAGCCCGCGAGATGCCGACCTTGATCAGAGAACAAGGCCGGGCTGACGTTTTGAGTGGGAGCGCCTGATTCCAACAGTCACGCTTATGGGCGGCGCTAAAGCGCGGTGGTGTTTCGAATGGCTTGCGGCACGACTAAAGTCGTGCTCTTCCCGATCCAAGAGGGAATCAGGGTTGTTCGCAGCTTGCCGATCTTCGCAGCTTGCCGATCATCGACTCCTCATTCATCCTGCGATTAAACGGGTAGGCCGGGTCTCTGCAAACTGCCGGGCTTTGCCCGGCTGGACAGCCGAGGCGGCTGTCCTCACATGATCTGTTGAGCCTTCCGGCTTCGGGCCGTGCCTCCAGAAACCCTACGCCTTACGGCTTCGGCCTATTGCGTCTCGGGCTTCTTTGTCGGCGGTGCGGCGGCGCTCGGTTTCGCGTTTATCCCAGAGCTGCTTGCCTTTGGCCAGGGCCAGTTCAACCTTTACTTTGCCATTCTTGAAGTACATGCGGACGGGGATCAGGGTGAGGCCTTTTTGCTGGGTTTTGCCGATCAGCTTGCGGATTTCTTCCTTGTGCATGAGCAGCTTGCGGGTGCGCAGGGGGGCGTGGTTGTGGATGTTGCCGTGCTCGTAGGGGCCGATGTGGGCGTTGAGGAGCCAGAGTTCGCCGTCCTTGACCAGGCCGTAGGCGTCTTTGAGGTTGGCGAGGCCGCTGCGGACCGATTTGGCCTCAGTTCCGGTAAGAACGACCCCGCACTCAAATTTTTCGAGCAAGAAGTAGTTATGAGAAGCGATCCTATTAACGGCGGCGTCTCGCTGGCCGGAGGCGGTGGGTTCGCGGCGCGGGGCTTTCTCCGGTTTGGGCTTGGTTTCGTGAGTGGACTGGCGGGGCATGGGTTCGGCTTCATCTTAGCATCGGGGGAAGTCTGGCCTGGGCGAAGTCGAACGGGCTGTCGGCTTTCGGGCTCCGGCCAAACCCGAGGGATCGCCGGAGACCAGTTGGCTGGACCTGTCAGCCGAAGCCTGATCGCTGGTTCCGCCCTTCGGGGCTAAGACTAAAGAGTGTAACTGCCGTGGGTGCAATCACATGGGGAGACGGGACACCCGATGCTATAATCGCAGCAAAAGCTCTCTTTTGATGTTTGATGTGGCATCGAGTGGATCCCTGGTTCGCTGGCGGTAGGGGCAAGGACTGCCCGTCTGGCGAAGAATTTATAGACGAGGACTGACGAATGAGACGTCTGATGCCTGCGGCAGTAGTGCTGCTGGTTGTGGTTGCCATACTGCCGATCATTGCTGCCGATAAGGCCAAGAGTGTGTACGAAAAGGGCCAAGACGCCGAGGCTCGCCAGAACTATGAGGCCGCTTATGACTTCTTCAAGCAGGCTTACGACCTGAAACCAAAAGATTTGCGCTACCGCACGTCGTTTGAGCGGATGCGCTTCAAAGCGGCCGCGACCATCGTTCATCGCGGACAGGGACTGCGGGATGAAGGCAAGCTGCAGGAGGCGCTGGCCGAATTCCAAAAGGCGGCGCAGATCGATCCGTCGCTGTTCATTGCGCAGCAGGAGTTGAAGCGCACGCTGCAGATGATCAACGATGCCGCCAATCCACCGCCGCAGGCCGCAGGTCCACCCAACAGCCTGGAACGCAAGGTCAGAGACGCGCCCGGCCCGGTAGAACTCGCCCCAATTTCAAACATCCCCATCACCGTAAAGCTCACCGACGATTCCAAGGTTGCTTATCAGACGATTGGACAACTGGCCGGAATCAACGTTCTGTTCGATCCCGATTACACCTCGCGGCGGATCAAGGTCGAGTTGAATGGGGTGACGCTGGAAGAGGCGCTGGAGATTACGGCGCTGGAATCGAAAACCTTCTGGCGTCCGGTCACGGGAAACACCATCTTCGTGGCGCAGGATAACGTGGCCAAGCGTAAGGAACTGGAGCAGAGCGTCCTGAAGACGTTTTATTTGCAGAATCTTTCACAACCCACCGAGTTGCAGGATGTGGTGAACGCGATCCGCGCGGTGCTGGACGTGCAGCGCGTGCAGCAGTTGCTCTCGCAGAATGCGCTGATCGTGCGGGGCACCCCGGACCAGATCGCGCTGGCGGAAAAGCTGGTGGACGACCTGGATAAGGCGCGTCCGGAAGTGATCGTCGACATCGCAGTACTGCAGATAAGCAAAGACAAGTCGCGCACGCTGGGGTTGAGCCCGCCCACCAGCGCCACCGTCACCCTGCAAAGCAATATAAACACCGCGGCCACCACTACCACCACGACTACAACGCCGACCACCACGAGTCCCTCCGGGCTGGAGTTGAACACGCTGGGCAACCTGAACGCGACCGATTTTCAGGTGTCGATTGGTTCGGCGAACTTGTCGGCAGTGATGGGCGACAGCGACACAAAGATGATCCAGAACCCACAGATCCGCACGCTGGATAACCAGAAGGCGACGCTCAAGATTGGCGAACGCGTGCCGGTAGCCACGGGATCGTTCCAGCCCGGCATTGGCGGCGTGGGCATCAACCCCCTGGTCAACACCCAGTTTCAGTACCTGGACGTGGGCGTGAACATCGACATTACGCCGCACATACACGCTGACCGGGAAGTGACGCTGAAGATGGTGATGGAAATCTCCTCCGTGGTAGGGCAGTCGAGCATCGGCGGCATCAGCCAGCCCATCATCGGGCAGAAGAAGATCGAGCCGGAAATCCGGCTGCGGGACGGGGAAACGAGCTACATTGGCGGGATTTTGGATGATTCCCAGACGCGGTCGCTGGCCGGGATCCCGGGGTTGGCACAGATTCCACTCTTGAAATACCTTTTTGGGCAGACCACGCAGGACCATGCGGAGGACGAAACCGTCTTCGCCATTACGCCACACATCGTTCGGGGAACGACCATCAGCGAGTTGAACCAGCGGCCCATCGACATTGGGACCGCGAATACGATTGTCCTGCGGCATGTGAGCCGGCCGGCTGCAGCGCCGGCGGCGCCGGCCCCCGCCAATCAGGCCCCGGCGAACCAGACTCCGGCAAACCCGGCTTCGGCAAACCCGGCTCCGGCAAACCAGGGTCCGGCAAACCAGGCTCCGGCAGCGCAGCCAGCGGCGAATCAAAGCCCGAATCAGAGCCCGAACCAGGCTGCGAATCCGGCCGCGGCTGGCGGTACGAACTTCCTGTTTGATCCGGGACAGATCACGGCGGTGAAAGGCAACACGTTTGTCGTGAACCTGCTGATTTCCGGGGCGCAGAATGTGTATTCCGTGCCAGTGCAGATGAATTATGACCCGGCCAAACTGCAGTTGGTGAACGTTTCCAACGGCGGGTTCCTCTCGCAGGATGGGCAGGCTGTAGCCCTGGTGAAGCACGAGGATGAGGCCACCGGAAGCTTGCAGATTACGGCCACACGACCGCCGGGGGCTGGTGGAGTTTCCGGGCAGGGCGTGGTGGTGACGCTGACATTTCAGGCGAAAGCCAGCGGACAGACTCCCCTGACCATTACGCGGGGTGGAGCGCGCGATCCCGGCCAGCAGGCCATCACGGTGAATGGAGCGCAGGCGTCGGTGACCGTGGAATAGGATCGCCGCGCGGTCTGCCAAATCCTGGACTTTTGAGATGAAGCGATACGGATTACAGCGCGGCCGGAGCGGGAGGCCCGAACGGGGCTTTACGCTCATTGAACTGATCATCGCTACCGCCATCATGGTCATTCTGTCGACGATGGCGATACCGCTGGCGCGGCTCTCCATCACGCGGGAGAAGGAGCGCATGCTGCGAATCGACTTATGGGACATGCGCGACGCCATCGACCGCTACAAGGACGCGGCCGACCGGGGCGGGTTCCAGACCAAGGTGGACAGCCAGAACTATCCCCCCGATCTCGAAACGCTGGTGAAAGGGGTGGATGTGCAGGGCAAGAAGGTTCGGTTCCTGCGCAAGATACCTATCGATCCGATGACGGGCACCACGGAATGGGGCTTGCGTTCGATGCAAGATGATCCGGACTCCGACTCCTGGGGTGGGCAGAGCGTGTTCGACGTCTACACCAAGTCGCAGGGCACGGGGCTGGACGGCACGAAGTATAAGGACTGGTAAATGGCAGGAAAGCGCAAAACGGGGCGGAGTTCGGGGTTCACGCTGCTGGAAATGATGATCGTGATGATCATCATGGGGATCCTGCTCTCGATTGCGCTGCCCATTTATAACCAGTCGGTGGTGAGAGCACGCGAGGCCGTACTGCGCAATGACCTGTTTGAGTTGCGCAAACTGATCTCGCAGTACACGCTCGACAAGCAAAAAGCGCCGCAGTCGCTGGATGACCTGGTGCAGGGCGGATACATCAAGAACGTGCCTAAAGATCCGATGACGAATGAAGCGAACTGGGAAGTGGTGCAGGAGGACGTACTCCTGACCGTGGACCAGCAGGATCCCGGCATCGACGACGTGCATTCGGCGTCGAGCGCAACCGGCAGCGACGGCACGGCCTATTCGACGTGGTAAGCCCACTCCCGCCATACTCCCGCCATACTTCCTACTTCGAGCATTGAACACTTCCATACTCAGCAAGTAACATCTATTCATGCCCGTCGAAACGGAAATTCAGGCTCCTACCTCGATTCGCGCGCCGCGCGGCAACTCCATCACCTGCAAAGGCTGGCAGCAGGAAGCTGCCATGCGCATGCTCATGAACAACCTCGACGAAGAAGTTGCCGAGCGTCCCCAGGACCTGGTCGTGTATGGCGGAACTGGGCGAGCGGCGCGGAGTTGGGAGGCGTACCACGCCATCGTCGCGACTCTGAAGAAGTTGGAGAACGACGAGACTTTGCTGGTGCAGTCGGGCAAGCCGGTCGGGGTGTTCAAGACGCACGATCATGCGCCGCGCGTGCTCATCGCGAATTCGAACCTGGTGGGTCATTGGTCGAACTGGGAGAAGTTCAACGAACTGGAACGTGCCGGCTTGATGATGTATGGGCAGATGACGGCGGGGTCGTGGATTTACATCGGGTCGCAGGGCATTGTGCAGGGCACGTTTGAAACTTTTTCAGCGGCGGGCGAGAAGCATTTTGGCGGAGATCTGGCGGGCAAGCTGATCGTTTCGGGCGGCATGGGCGGAATGGGCGGAGCCCAGCCTCTGGCTGCGACGATGACGGGCGCGGCGTTTCTGGGGATTGATGTTGATCCGGAGCGCATCAAGAAGCGGCTGAAGACCGGGTACTGCGACTTCATGGTCACGACGCTGGATGAGGCGCTGCGCATTCTGAAGAATGCGGTGCGCAAGAAAGAGAATGTATCGGTGGGGCTGGTGGGGAATTGCGCGGACGTGATTCCAGAGCTGGCGGCGCGCGGCGTGGTGCCTGATATTTTGACCGATCAGACTTCGGCGCATGATCCGCTGAATGGGTACGTGCCGAATGGCATGACTCTAGCCGAGGCCGTCGAGTTACGGAAAAGAGATCCCAAGGCGTATCAGGAGAAGTCGCTCGATGCCATCGCGGCGCATGTGGAAGGCATGCTGCGGTTGCAGAAGATGGGGTCGGTGACGTTTGACTATGGCAACAACATCCGCACGTTTGCGTTTCAGCGCGGAGTGAAGAACGCCTACGACTTTCCCGGGTTCGTGCCCGAGTATATTCGTCCGCTATTTTGCGAGGGGCGAGGACCGTTTCGCTGGGTCGCGCTGTCGGGCGAAGCGTCGGACATTCACGTTACAGACGATCTGGTTCTGGAATTGTTTCCGGAGAACCGCATCCTGCGGCGCTGGATTGATTTGGCGCGCAAGCGCATCAAGTTTCAGGGACTGCCGGCGCGCATCTGCTGGCTAGGCTACGGGGAGCGGGCGCACTTTGGCCTCGCGATGAACGATCTGGTGAAAAAAGGCAAGATCAAGGCACCGATCGTGATTGGCCGCGACCATCTTGACTGCGGCTCGGTGGCGTCTCCGTACCGCGAGACTGAGAGCATGAAGGATGGCTCGGACGCAGTTGCTGACTGGCCGCTGTTGAATGCTTTACTCAATACTGCCGCGGGTGCGTCGTGGGTGTCGATTCACAACGGCGGCGGAGTTGGCATTGGATACTCGCTGCATGCGGGACAGGTCTTAGTGGCTGACGGAACGGATGCTATGGCCAAGCGCATCGAGCGCGTGCTTACGACGGATCCGGGCATGGGCGTGATCCGGCACGTGGACGCGGGTTATGACGAGGCGAAGGAGTTTGCGAAGAAGAGTGGCGTGAGGGTGCCGATGGCCGAAAAATGAACACCCACCACGGAGACACGGAGTGCTCCCGCGAGTGCCAGTTTCACGCGAGCGTGATGGCATCCGGAAAACCAAATCGGAGAATCCAGCCTCCGTTGCTCTTGGTCAATATTTGCCAACTGCTCACGCTCCAATTTTCTTCGGGTAGGCCAGGACCGCGCCGTGGTCCCGGCCTTAAAGAACTCGGGATCGTCGAAAATGGCGCGGTTTTGTGTCTCGGAGGCAAGATCGTATCTGTCGGAACCACTAAAGACGCGCTGCGCGATCCCTGGCTGAAGAAGAACCGCAAGAAAGTTACCGAGATCGACTGCGCCGGTAAGGTGGTTCTACCGGGGTTCGTCGATTCCCACACGCATCCTGTATTTATCAGTCCGCGGCTGGTGGATTTTGAGAAGCGCATCGAGGGCGCTTCTTATGAACAGATCGCGGCGGCTGGCGGCGGCATCCGGTCGAGCCTGGAGGGCGTCCGCACAGCAGGGAAGCGGGTTCTGGCGGAGAAGGTTCTGGCTGTACTGCATGACATGGCCGCGTACGGGACGACCACCGTGGAGGCCAAGTCGGGCTATGGGCTGACGGTTGAGTCGGAACTGAAGTCCCTGGAGGCGATACGCGCGGCTGCCTCGCGCTGGCCGGGGACGGTGGTGGCGACGCTACTAGGGGCGCACGTAGTCCCAAAAGAATTTCTGGGTCGCTCACAAAAGTATGTTGAGGCCGTCTGTAATGAGATGATTCCGCAGGCAGCGAAGCGGAAGCTTGCCCAGTTCGTCGATGTCTTCTGCGACGAGGGGGCATTTACAGCAGCCGAGACGGAGCAGATCTTTGAAGCAGCCGAACAGTACGGTCTTAGCGTGCGGGCCCACATGGGCCAGCTCTCGGAGACCGTTCTGCGGCCGTTGTTGCGCTTCAAGCCGGCGTCCTTTGATCACATGGACCACGTGAATGCAGATGACATCGCGCAGTTGGCCAGGCAAGACACGGTCGCTACTCTGGTACCGGGGGCGAATTACTTTCTGGGGCTGAAGAAATATCCGGACGCGCGCAGGCTGATTGATGCGGGTGTGCCGGTGGCGCTGGCGACCGACTACAATCCCGGGACTTCGCCGACCCTGAGCATGCCGATGGCGATGTCGCTGGCCTGCACGCACATGAAGATGTCGCCGACGGAGGCCGTTGCAGCGGCCACCATCAACGGGGCTTGGGCGCTGCGAATCGCCGAGCGGAAGGGCACAATCGAACCGGGGAAAGATGCGGATTTGGCGGTATTCACAGTCAAAGATTATCGAGAAATCCCCTACTGGTTCGGAGCCAACCGGTGCGCGATGACGGTGATGAACGGGACGGTGGCGTGCCCGCGATGAACTTTTGCGGAGCACCCTCCGTATACACTGAGGAGTGATTGTTGTGTCTTGCAGGGCATGGGCCAAGCTATTCTTTCCAGAAATGAGTTCCTGAAACTGGTTGTGTTGCGAAAAATGAATCCTAGCGAATCTCCCGAGGAAACCTATGAAGCGAATTCTTGCGGTACTCACGTTTGCATTGGCAACATTTTCTCTGGCGTCGGCGCAACGGCTGCCCGAAGTGGCCGTTCCAGAGAGCTACAAGCTCAGCTTCACGCCCGATGTTGAGAAGGCAACTTTTGAGGCAGATGAGACGATTTCCATCCGGGTGTTGAAGCCGACCTCGGAAATCACCTTGAACGCAGTCGATATCGACTTCCATGACGTGACCATTGCCAGCGGTGGAAGCACGCAGAAGGCGACAGTCGCGCCCCAGAAGGAGAAAGAAATGGTCGTGCTGGCGGTGGAGAAGCCGCTGGCGGCGGGTGCAGCTACCGTACACATTGCTTATGCCGGCACTCTTAACGGTGAGATGCGCGGCCTTTACCTGGGCAAGGACGATCAGGGCCGTAAATATGCCGCGTCGCAGTTCGAGGCCACGGATGCGCGCCGTGCATTTCCGTCGTTTGACGAACCGGATTACAAGGCCACCTTCGACATCACCGCCGTTGCCGACAATGGGCAGGTCGCGATTTCCAACTCCAAGGTGGTTTCCGACACGCCCGGCCCCGGCGACAAGCATACGGTGCACTTCGCCACCACGCCCAAGATGTCGTCTTATCTGGCGGCACTGGTGGTGGGCAACTTTGAGTACATCGAGGGTGAAGCGGACGGCATTCCGATCCGCGTCTACAGCACTCCGGGGAAAAAGGAGATGGGGAAGTTTGCCCTGGAGTCGGCAGAGCACGTCCTCAGCTATTACGACAAGTATTTCAACATCAAGTATCCCTATGGGAAGCTTGATCTAGTCGGCCTGCCAGATTTTTCCGCGGGCGCGATGGAGAATACGGGCTGCATCACGTTCCGAGAAGTCCTGCTGCAAATCGATGAGAAGCAAGGTTCCGTCGATTTGAAGAAGACCATCGCTTCGGTGATTGCCCATGAGATGGCTCACCAGTGGTTCGGCGATCTGGTCACGATGAAATGGTGGGACGATATCTGGCTCAACGAGGGTTTCGCCACCTGGATGTCGAGCAAGCCGATCGAGGCCTGGAAGCCGGAATGGAACTTCAATCTGGACGATGCGAGCGGGACGGGCAACACGATGAACACCGACTCGCTGGCAAACACGCGTCCGATCCACCAGGCAGCGGAGACTCCGTCGCAGATTCAGGAACTGTTTGACGGAATCGCCTATGGCAAGGCGGCGTCGGTGCTGCGCATGCTCGAGGCCTATTTGGGCGAGCAGACTTTCCGCGCCGGCGTTAACGCATATATCCAGCAACATCAATATGCCAACGCGACCGCGGACGACTTCTGGGATGCCCAGGCCAAGACTTCGAAGAAGCCCGTGGACCAGATCATGCCCACGTTTGTGAAGCAAGCGGGGGTTCCGATTATCAGCGTGAAGTCGCAATGCTCCGGCAACTCGACCTCCGTAACCCTGGATCAGCGGCGCTACTATGTTGATCGCGCTAAGTTCCAGGCGCCGAATGATCAGATCTGGCAGGTTCCCATGTGCCTGAAGTCGTCATCCGGAGCGCAGAAGTGCCAACTTCTTACCAAGCGGCAAGAAACCTTCACGCTGGCAGGGTGCTCAACGTGGGTTCTGGCGAACGCCGGCGCAACCGGTTACTACCGCGATGGTTACGAGCCGAATGCGGTGCGCGCCCTGGCGAGCGATGCGGAAAGCAAACTTTCTCCGGCGGAGCGGATTGCCCTGCAGGCCGACATCTGGGCGTCAGTACGTGTGGGGCACGAGCCGGTGGGAGACTATCTCGCCTTTGCGCAAGGCTTGGGAAGCGACCGCAATCGCGCCGTTCTGGAAGATGTTCTCGGACGGCTCGACTACATTGAACGGTACCTGGTGACGGATAGTGACCGCGGGACCTTCCGGTCATGGCTGCAGCAGTTTCTAACGCCGATCCTCAAGGATGTGGGTTGGGAATCAAAGCCGGGCGAGAGCGACGAGCAGAGAACAATGCGAGCTCGTCTGTTCAACTCGCTGGGCTATGACGCCCGCGACCCGGAGGTGCTGGCACAGGCGCGAAAGCTGGCGGACAAAGCTCTGGATGATCCGTCTTCCGTGGACCGGGAGATGGCGGGCGGAGCGTTTGCCCTGGCCGCATTGAACGGCGACGAGGCCTTTTATGGCCGGTTGATGACCGCGCTGAAAAACCCGAAGTCGCCGGAAGAATACTACATGTACTTGTTCACCCTGCCCCAGTTCAGTGACCCGAAACTTCTGCAAAGGACACTGGAGTATGCCATCTCGCCGGACGTTCGCTCGCAGGACGCGCTGGGATTAGTGGGGAGCGTGATGGGAAGTCCCGAAGGCCAGAAACTGGCCTGGGACTTTGTTCTGGCGCACTGGGATGCAGTGCAGAAAGCTGGCGGGCCATTTGCCAGCGCCCAGATTGTTGGCTCGACCGGTTCTTTCTGCGATGCGCACATGCGCGATCAGGTCGTGGAGTTCTACGCCGCGCACAAGATCGACGCGGCGGAGCGGACTTATCGACAGTCGATTGAGCGCATCAACAACTGCGTCGACCTGAAGTCACAGCAAGAACCGCAACTGGCGTCGTGGCTGGGCCAGCACGGCTCTGCGGCGGGCGGACAATAAGTCGCAAGGCAGCGTCAGGCGCTCTAAGCGGAGACGGGCAGTGGGCCGGGTTCGACTGGCCCACTGCCTGCACTTTGCAGCGATAGTTTCTGTTTCAACGGGGCAACCAGCGTCGACCGGCACGGTCGGTAGAGGTGTCGTTTGTAACGAGCGCCCTGCTGCAGCCCAACACTCGCGCGAGCTCAGTTCCTTGCAAGCAGCGGAGCCACCGCATTGTCGCTGCCGTTGAGCGAACTCGCCGCCATTGCTATAATCAGAAGCGTTCCGCACGCGCTCGGCAGTGAGCTGTTTCCTTCGGTTGGGAATCCCGCGACAATCGGCGTGAAGCGAACGATCCTCGTGGCCCGCAGCGGATGAGCGGGTTTCGAAACGTGGCCAGGTAGCTCAGGTGGTAGAGCGCAGCCCTGAAAAGGCTGGCGTCGGCGGTTCAACTCCGTCCCTGGCCACCATCATTCCAAAGAACTTGGCGGCCGAGAGCCGAAATTTCCAACCCACGATCCAACCCACGATTCTCACTGAACTCGCTCCGTGAGCAGGTGAATTCTGTCCCCCATGAGCTGTTCCAGGAACTTGCCTTGCGCATCCCGCATGGCGTCCATGTCGGACTGTGCATACAGTTCCATCGTTGTGCCAAAGTCCTCGTGCCGCAGAACACCCTGCACGGTCTTGGGGTCCACTTTCAGCTTCACTAGTGCCGTCGCTAGTGAATGGCGAAAGTTGTGAAAACCGAAGCGCCCCTTCCAGTCCGCAGGAATCACGCCAGCGCTGATGGCTGCGGGGCGCAAGTATTTCTGCACCATGATGGAGGCGGACAGCGGCTTCTTGCCTCTCAGCTTTACGCTGGGAAACACATAGTCGCCTTCCTTGGCATACTTCGTTCTCTCGCGCCACGCGAGGAGGAAGCCAGCCAAAAGCGGATGCATGGGAACGGGAGCCTTTGAAGCTTTCGACTTCGGCTCTTTGAATCTTCCCCACACATAAGCTCGTCTCACGTAAATCACCAACCCTTCGAAATCGAGATCCATCCACATCAAGCCCAACAGTTCTGATACGCGCAGAGCAGTGGCCGCGTCGCTTAGAGTCAACGTGCGCCTTGGCTCTGGAGTATTGAGAAGAACCTCGAACGCCTGCTTCGGCGTCATGACTATCGCCCGGTAGTCGCTCGTGGTTCGTTGGCTCACCCAGTTCATGGGATTGCCTTCCTGCTGGCGAGGGAGGAAATTGCATCGCTGCCCGTGCTTGAAGACCAGGCTCATGATGCGACGGATTTTGTCGATCGTAGGATCGGCTAACGGTTTCACCTTCTTCTGAGCGTTCCCCTTGCGAAGTTCCCGAAACCACGCCTCGACGTCCATCGATTCCACGGATAAGGGTGCTAATCTCCCCCATCGTGGAATGATGCGTTTGATCAGGTGTCGCTCGTAGGTTTCGACTGTGGGAAATGCTTTGGGACGAGCTGATTCCGATTGGTCGATTCTCAGCTCGTTTTCGATATAGTCCTGACAAAGCTGACCAAACGTTCTCGGCGTTCCTTGGAAGGGTTGCAATTGGTTGATGGTTTCGCGCAGCTTCTGACGGTCGACCTCTCTCGATGCCTCCGCCGTGCTGGGACCGATATCTTTGACAAGACCGATAGGGGTCGTGCGTTCGACTCGTTTCCCATCCGAGCGAGTAGCGTAATAGCGAAGCACCCACGTCAGACCCTCCGCGCGCATTATCTTGCGTAGACTGCCTATTTGATACCTGGGCATCAAACCCTCCTTGGTGGTTTGCGTGCTCCAGGTGGCCGTGTTTCGCAGCTTACCATGTAGGCGTGTAGTTCCGATAAGAGAAACCTCCAGTCCTTCTTTTCTGCCGATGGATCGAGCGCGTGACCGGGAATTTTGCCATCGCGGACTTTTTGCAGCAGCGTACGCCGCGTGATACCTAGGAACGTGGCCGCTGTGTCTCCGTCGACGAAGTGTTCGAAAGTTGGGGCTGGTGCGGCGGCACCGAGGAGCTGGCTGGCTGTCATAGAGGAACCTCAAGAAACGACGTTGCCCTTGACACTAGCCCAGACATACCAATACAGTCAACATGTATCGTTACACAATTTCAACGAGGATGGCGCATGGCAAAAAAAGCGGCAACCGCTCATCAGCCGGTGATTTCCATCCGTGTCTCCGAAGAACTCCGTTCCAGGCTGGAAACACTGAAGGAAGTCATTGCCCAGAAGACCGGTCAAACCGTCTCGACATCCGAGGCCGCAAAGCAACTGCTGGAGTCGGCTAGAGACGACCGTCTTGAGTTGGCAAACCTGCTCACTGAGCCAACCGATTCTCTGCTCAACATTCGCGGGAAAGCGGAGGCACACATGCCGCTCACGCAGGCTGAATGGGCTCTCGTTGCCTACTATTGCGCCAAGGGTGCGCAGTCATTTATGAGTACCGAACAAGGCCAGCTTTCTTATGACTCTCTGGCCGAGATTCTTGAGGCATTTCTCGCCGTTTACGCAATCGCCCGCAGAAGGAAGAAGCTTTCCCTAGACTTCCTCTATTTGATGACGCTTCCCGAGGACAAACAAGTCGCTGCAAAGGAGCCGGACGATGTCGATAGTGACGACCTCCGTCGAGTCGTTACGCGAACGATTCAGATGCTCAGAGACACGGCTCAGAAGCGCCGACGACCACTGCTCGCCGTTCGCAATCTCTACACGCTCTTGGATCAGGAAACGTTCTCGAATATCGAAAAGCTGAACGAAGTACTTTGGCCGCACTGGAATACCCTCTGGCGCGTCTGTGCCCGAGGCCATTACGCAGTTCACCGCAAGCCCTTACGACCGAAACCCGCTGGCGACGACGATGACTTTGAAGCCCCAATGCAGCGCGGATTGCCATCCCAGGAGGAGGGCGGATACCGCCTCGATCTGGTGCGAGAGGAGGGGAACGATTTCTCTCCCTACCTGCATTTTCCTGGCCCGCTTGCGCCACGCTATCCGGTAAATGGATACGCGAGAACTGCGGAATTCCGAAGGATGCTGGAAGGGCTCGATTTGACTCGCCCACTGGCTCAATGGAAAGGACACTATTTCTACGCCCACGTTGGAATCATGGAGAACCAAGAGTTCGATGTGAATTTCTGTGCCTGTGACAACGGAATTAGTTTCGTCTTCCCCATGGAGCACTGGAAGTCCATTCAGAATTTGTTTCGCCGTGCATGGCAGTCGCCAGACGTGATGCAGGCGTGGGACACGTTGGCGTTGGAATATGGCGAGATGTGAGCGAGGCGGTGCTTCGCACCGGAAGGATGGTGGACACGTCACCCCCAAGTTGGGAACTGCGGAGCGCCAGCCGGCGCTTCGATGTTTACGCAGGTTAACTTTCGCTACGTCAACAAAATTCGTTACGTGCTGAGTGACTGCGATATCGAACGATGACTTTTGTTTGAGACAGGTGGCCCCAGCGCGTCAATCGCGTAAACGCGTTGAAGCGCAAGAGCTTCCTGTGAACTAGCGATTACGCAGTTTAATCGCAGCGGAATCAAGCGCAGCAGTTCAACAAGGCGGTTCGTCCAATGAGTAGTCCCCGCGCCCAAGCTAATCCCCAGTCCAGTTTGCCATTCGGCGACGAGGCGAAGCCCGGTTTCCGCACCAAGACCGCGGCCACGCGGCTGACTCCGGACGAACTGGCCGAGATCGAAGCTGCCGCCGAAGGCGCGGGGCAGGCTCTCTCCGAGTGGCTGCGCGGGACCGCTCTGTGCGCTGCGCGACAGCGGCCCGCTGATCCCGGCGAACTGGTGTTGGCCGAAATCTGGGCGGTGCGTTACACGCTCTTGAATCTCTTCCATGCAGCCTCTCAAGCGGCATCGGAAGGCAGACAACTGTTGCCCGATTCCGTCCTCAAAATCCGCGACCAAGCCGACGCGCGAAAGCTCCAGCAAGCACGCAAACTGCTTGATGACTTCTTCGCCCGTGAGGGCAAGGAAAGAGTTCGTAGGCCATGAGTGCCATGCCTTTTCCCGGAAGCTTTTCGCTCTTGACGCCGTTGCTTTGGGTAGCCGCGATGTTCCTTTTCCTACTCGCTGTGCGGAGTGTGTTGCAGAACCGGTCCTCACGTAAAGGGCTGGATAGGGAGACGGATCGAATCGGGCCGACCTCGGCCACGTTTGATCCAGAGATTGAGGATAAAGATGGACAGAATCCGATTTAGACTGCCGAGATTTTCGCAGCGGCAGATGCCAGAGATCGCGCCGAAGCCGACACCACTAGCGCCAGCCACTCCTCCCGCCGATCCGCTGAAGAAGCCTACCCCGCCGATGCTCGCACTCTTTGGTTCGGCCATTGGTGCGCCCGAGACCAAACCAAAAGAGGCGTTCGCCTGGGAGAAAACGAAGGGAATCGAATGAGAGACAAATTGCCAAGAACACCGCTTCACGTTTGAGGAGCGCTCGGTATGCTCACGATCTCGAAACCGCTGTCAGCCAGCCAGGCGCAGACCTACCATGTGCGGGAGTTTGCCTCGCAGGAACAGAACTACTGGAGCCGCGATCAGCAGGGTCACAGTGAGTGGCAGGGCAGACTCGCCGAGCAGTGGGGGTTGCAAGGTGGCGTTGGTTCCGAACACTTTGCACGACTGAGTGAAGGCCAACATCCGCACACCGAAGAGCAGCTCGTAGGGCATCAAGTTTCGAGAACCTATGAAGGCAAATTTGGCAGAGAGGTGACCAGCGCCCAGCATCGCGCCGGGTGGGATGCTACGTTTTCCGCGCCGAAGTCGGTATCGCTTACCGCTCTCGTGGGCGGCGATGATCGGGTGCGGGAAGCTCATCGGGAGAGTGTACGCGCGGCACTTCAGGAGCTTGAACGATACACGCAGGCGCGAATCGGCAATGTCCATGCCCCAGAGACGACCGGAAAATTCATCGCCGCCACCTTCGAGCACGACACCGCGCGGCCCGTCGATGGCTATGCTGCGCCCCAGCTTCATACTCATGCCGTCATCTTCAACATGACCGAGCGCGAGAACGGTCTCGAAAATGGGAAACAAATGCGAGCCTTGCAGCCGCACGAGATGTTCGTGTCACAGCGCTACATCACGGCAGTTTACCGATCCGAGTTGGCATTGCGTCTGGAAAAGCTGGGCTACGAACTGGAGCGCGGCAAGCATGGACAGCCGGAAGTAAAAGGCTACACGAAGGATTATCTGGAGGATTCCAGTCCGAGGCGTGAACAAATCAAGGACCATCTCCGAGAACAAGGAATCGACGGCGCCGCGGCAGCGCAGATCGCGGCCCACCATACCCGCGACCGCAAGGAACTGCTGTCGCCTGGAGAGGTCTTACAGCGGCACCGCGAGTTGGCCGCACACTACGGTTATCAGGCGGACCGCGTCGTCGCACAGGCGCGCCAACATGGGCAATACCAGATGCCGGAGCCCGAGGTTCGGGCGAAGCAGGCCGTGACATGGGCGCGCGATCATGTCTTCGAGAGATCGGCTGTGCATGACTGTCGCGCGATCCTTGAAACAGCGCTGGTGCGCGGCATGGGAGAAACCACCTATGCCCAGGTCCGGCAGGAGTTCGAGCGCAGGATCGAGGCCGGGGAGTTCCGGGAAGTCTTGCACGTTGGTGCTGGCAGCGGGTACACGACCGCCGCCATGATACGCATGGAGCGTGAGATCGTTGGCCGGATGCAGGAAGGCAATCGGCGCGACTACAGCGATCCCATGCTGGTCTCGCCGCAGGTGCGCATCGCCACGGAAGGCCGCCACCCGGAGTTGAATGCTTCGCAGCGCCAAGCAGTAGACGAAATCTTTCTTTCGCGGGAGAAGGTTGTCGGTTTAGATGGCATCGCAGGCGCGGGCAAGACAACAACTCTGTCCGTGATCCGCGAAGGCGCGGAGGCCGAGGGCTACAGGGTGGAAGGTTTCGCGCCAACGTCCCGCGCGGCGCAGAAGCTCGGGGAAGCAGGCATGGAGACATCCACACTACAAATGCACCTCGTACGTGGACAGCAGCCGGATAATGGGGAGAGACGGCTCTACGTACTCGACGAATCCTCTCTGGCATCGACCCGGCAGGTGCATGAGTTTGTGGACCGGCTCCATCCGAATGACCGTGTGTTGCTCGTCGGAGACCGTCGGCAACATGAGGCGGTTGAGGCCGGGAGGCCCTTCGCGCAGCTCCAGGACGCGGGCATGAAAACCGTCAAACTCGAAGAGATCGTACGCCAGAAAGACCCGGAACTGAAACAGGTGGTCGAGCAACTGGCGCGGGGTGAAGTGCGCGAAGCAATCCAGAATCTTGACCGGCAGGGCCGAGTCCATGAGATTCAAGGCCACGACGAGCGTATCGCCGCTATCGCGAAGGAGTACGCAAAATCGCCGGAGAACACGCTGGTGATTTCTCCCGATAATTGCTCTCGCATGGAGATCAACGAGCGCGTCCATGCGGAATTGCAGCAGAGTGGCCTCGTCAGCAACGAGGAGCATCGCATCATGACGCTAGTTCCGCGTCAAGACCTAACCGGAGCGGACAGGACATGGGCCGAGCGCTATCAGGTGGGGGACGTGCTGCGCTACTCGCGCGCATCGAAGGAGACCGGCATCGGGAAAGGCGCGTACGCACAGGTGAAGAGCATCGACGCTCCGCGAAACCGGCTGACAGTCGAGCTGCAGGATGGCACGCAGCGCACTTACGATCCACGCCGACAGCAGGGCGTCTCCGTCTTCCGGGAGGAGATGCGGAGTTTTTCAGCGGGCGACCGCATCCAGTTCACCGCGCCGGCCAGCGAACTCAAAGTTGCGAACCGCGAGTTGGGGACCATCAAGACCATCGACGAAGACGGTCGGCTGCGTCTGAAGATGGACGGTGGGCGTATGGTTGAACTCGATCCGCGCGAGCATCCGCATCTCGATCATGGGTATGCCATGACCAGCTATTCCAGCCAGGGACAGACTGCCGACCGTGTCCTGATTCACGTGGACACCGAACTGGGTGCCAAGGATCTGCTCAACAGCCGCATGGCCTATGTCTCTGTCTCGCGTGGACGCTATGACGCGCAGATTTATACGGACAATGCGTCGACGCTAGGGCAGGAGCTTGGCCGTGACGTTTCCCATTCCCCCGCGATTCAGCAAGAGCCAGTGGCGCAAAAGATAGAATCACAAACCACGCACACACATGAGATTGCTCAGAGCCTCGGCCTTGGTCTCTGATGCTGCATTCCCGGATGACATTTCCCGGATAGCCAGAGCGTAGCCGAGGCCCGGTCTGTGTCAAGACTCTGCGACCGCGTTACGCGGCGGGCTTCGCCCGGTCTTGACACAGACCTCAGCGGCCTCGGCTTATCATCCATCTACCCTGGGAATGTCAGATTTTCCCGCAACACCCTTCCGATTTCTTCGGTCTTCTCGGACGACACAAATTTATCTGAGTTCGGGCACAGAGAGCGCCCCATAATCCATTCGGAAGCGGAAAGCCGTTTGGTGTGCGGCAAACGACCGCACCAGCCGCTAGGAACGTCTAACAAGCTCATTTCTCCAGCAACCCGCATTGGTTGACGCCATCCTATTCTTACACGCAAGACGCGGACGACCGCGTCATCATCCTGACTCCGTGTTAGGTGACCGTGGCTATGACACCGAAGCGATCCGGCAAGGTCTGTGTGACAGAGGCATCCATTTTCTTGCGAAGCGCAACACCGAACATGGCACCGGACTGGGGCGATGGCGATGGGTGGTGGAGCGAACCTTCGCCTGGCTGAATCAGTTCCGGCGACTCCGCGTGCGCTACGAAAAGCGGCCAGACATCCATGAAGCATTCCTTTCCCTTGGTTGCGCACTAATCTGCTGGTGTTATCTGCAACGAATGGCGGGCTGAATGCAAAGACAGCAATCCGGAGATTTGCCGCTGATCTTACGCGTCCCCCATTGCTAAATCGGCGTTGTCAAAAATCTTCTGTGATCCGTTGCGAACACTTGCTGTTATCATTCCCCGGTAACAGAGCGAGAGCGGCTACCCAGCGCGTAAGAGCGCGTCGATTCGCGTCAACGTTTGAGGTAATCTCCGAGAATGGTTCTTTTATTATGACGGGCCACATGAGATCGATCGTAATAGCGCCGCTTGTCCTCGTCTCATCGCTGTTTGCACAGCAGGATACGCAACGGCCTCACATACTGGGCATTGCGCACGTGGGGATCTATGTCAACGATTTAGATCGTACACGCACGTTCTACAAGGGCTTTCTCGGATTCGGAGAACCTTTTTCGTTGAAGCGCGAAGATGGAACGGAGTGGATTGTCTACATCAAGATCAACGAGCTTCAGTATATCGAGTTATTTGCTGAAAGGCATAGGAGCGGCGGACCACTCGGACATTTCGCTCTTTACACCGACAACTTGGCTCACATGAAGGACTATCTCGAATCTCGCGGAGTAGAGCCGGTCGACAATATCCATGCGGGGCGGACAGGAAACAGGTTTTTTACCATCAAAGATCCGGACGGTCACACGGTAGAAATCATGCAATACGAGCCGGGGAGCTGGACATCCGAAACACGGGGTAATTTTCTGCCGTCCGGTCGCGTTTCGGCCCGCATCCTGCATGTGGGTCTGCGGGCGAGATCGACCGAGGCAACAGAACGATTCTACCGGGATGTGCTCGGATTTCGGGTGTTTACAGACCCAGTTTCTTTCCCGAAGCAACGGGGATGGGTGACGCTGCGTGTTCCGGACGGCGACGATTACGTGGAACTGATCCCATATGAGCCGTCGCGATGGGCGGAATCACAAACGCTGCAAGATCATTTTTGTCTCGCGGTCTCTGACGCAAAGAAGGTCGTGGCCGATCTGCAGTTGCGGGGGAAGGACGAGTCTGCCCAGTCTGCTTCGGTCGCACGCGAGATCGATGTCGAGGTAGGTGATCACGAGGAGTGGGAGGTGAGCATGTTTGATCCGAGCGGAACACGAATTGAACTCAGAGAGCCGCCGAAGCCGGACAGGAAGCAAGATCCGGCGGCGGCGACGTCACCGCCTCTTCGAGGCGCACCGAAGAGGTAAGGAAGACTGCAGAGCCTGCGACGCCTGCGTTTTGCTTTTCTCTATCGTTACAATCGTGACGTGCTTGCAACGCATTCACTTGCTGATCTCCTTAACGACTCATGTTTCCGCCCAGAGTTATCACACGCAGGGACTTCCTGAAATCGGCGGCGTTGACCGGCGCAGACCTGATAGCCCAACGCTCATTTGCCCGGGAAGCATTGTCTGCACTGCCGGCAACGGAGGGATACTCCTCGACTCTTCTGCTAGACGGATGGGAACATCATCGTGGCGCGCTTGGAAGCGCGTGGGATGTCTGGAGGGAGGATTCAGGTAACGATATCAACTGGCAGCGTGTGCTCATGCCCCATTGCTTCAATGCCAGGGATGCGGTGGATCCGGATGGAACATTTTACGAGGGGCCAGCCTGGTATCGCGTTAAACCGCAAATCGCAAATCCATTTCACAACGGCCGCACCATCCTGCACTTTGAAGGGGCAGGACAAAAAAGTGAGGTTTTCGTTTTTCTAGACAAAGTTGGCCAGCACTTCGGCGGCTATGACGAGTTTGTAGTCGACATAAGCGAGTCGGCAGCAAAGGTGTTGAAGGATCCGAAGGCAGACGGTCGCGTTCCGGTCGCAATACTGTGCGATAACTCTCGTGACAGCGAAACGGTTCCTTCGAGCCTCAACGATTTCCACCGTTACGGGGGCTTGTACCGCTACGTCAATCTGGTTTACGTTCCCGCGATCTCCCTCGATCGTATTCACATCGATGCAGTACTACAGTCAAAGCGGCGAGCTGCGGTTTCCATAAGAGCTCGCCTCTACAACCCTATTTCGTTGGGCGGAAAAGTTCAAATTCAGATTCGCGTTCTTGACCCCAAGAGCAACGTAGTCTACTCCTCGGCGGTATCTTCCGGGGTGTGGACTGGCGAACAAAGGATTGCGGCCTTCGAGGTGAACAACCCCGAGCTCTGGTCACCGTCAAACCCGGCGTTGTATCGCTGCGAAGCAACATTCACGAGTGAACATGGCTCGATGGGCGTGACGGAGCGATTCGGCTTGCGCTATTTTGACTTTCTTCCGCACGGCCCGTTCCAACTGAACGGCGAGCGATTACTCTTACGGGGAACGCAGCGCGAGGAGGACCACTCGGGACTCGGTTCGGCGATGACCGACGACTTGATCTCGCGTGAACTGACGCTCATCAAGGAGATGGGCGCCAATTTCCTCGGGCTTGCGCATCACCAACAATCGCGCCGAGTGCTCGATCTTTGCGATGAGTTGGGACTTTTGGTATTGGAAGAGGTTCCGTGGTCACGTGGCGGCCTTGGAGGGGAGAGTTACAAGCAGGAAGTGCACGAAATGCTTGGCGCCATGATCGACCAACACTACAACCACCCTGCGGTGTTTGTCTGGGGTCTGGGAAATGAGAACGACTGGCCAGGCGACTTCCCCGAATTTGATAGGGGAAAAATCCGAGCCTTCGTGAAGGAATTGAACGATCAGGTGCATGCACTCGACAAAACGCGCAAGACATTGATCCGCCGCTGCGACTTCTGTAAGGATCTCGTGGATGTTTACTCTCCTTCAATCTGGGCGGGCTGGTACCACGGTCCGTATACGAATTACAAGCTCGTCTCGCAAAAGGAGATGGAGAGAGTGAATCATTTCCTCCATTTGGAATGGGGCGGCGACAGTCATGCGCGTCGGCATTCAGAGGATCCCGACAAGTTCTTGGCGATGTTCGCAAGCGGACAATTCAATGGCCACGGTGCCGATTATCTGCTCAGTGGCGGCCAAAGTAAGGCTTCTGAGGAGGGTGATTGGTCAGAAAGTTACGTGTGCAACCTGTTCGACTGGCATTTGAAGGAACAGGAAAACATGCCGTGGCTGACCGGCACTGCGCAGTGGATATTCAAGGATTTTTCTACGCCGCTACGCCCCGGCAACCCCGTGCCTTACGTCAACCAGAAGGGACTTGCGGAACGCGACTTGACCTTGAAAGAAGGGTACTACGTCTTTCAGTCATACTGGACGGACAAACCAATGATTCACATTTATGGTCATTCCTGGCCGATACGATGGGGCGATCCGGACGAGCAAAAGTTGGTCAAAGTATATTCCAATTGTGAAACGGCAGAGCTTTTTGTAAATGACGTTTCCTGCGGTGAGAGAGAGCGCAACCCCCAGAATTTCCCCGCGGCCGGTCTGCATTGGCTGGTTCGATTTGTAGCCGGCGAGAACCATTTACGGGCTGTGGGACATAGAAACGGCACGAGCGTGGTGGATGAAGTCCGCTTTCAATATCAGACGGAGAAGTGGAAAAGCCCCGCTCGGGTCGAATTGAGTGAGCTTGCTCGTCGCGCCGAAGCTGTAACAGTTGAGGTACGTTTATTTGACGTAAACAATGTGCGCTGTCTCGATGCTCGCAACCGCGTGCATTTTGGACTCATCGGCGATGGCACACTGATCGACGACACAGGCACTTCTATGGGATCGCGCAACGTTGAACTGTACAACGGCCGCGCCGAGATAAGCCTTCTGACCAACGGAGGCAGATCAGTCCTCAGTGTGTCAACCGCAGGAATCCCCACCGCGTTCTTGTCGGTGACATGAACATGTATCCAGGACTCGGTCGGCAAGAAGGAAGCACCTCGTGGAGTACGAGAACGGTAAGTCTGCCGGCCGGGGATATCCAGAGACGCCGATGAGTGTGCGCCCGACAATCCTTTTCCACCCTCCGAATCATGTTGGACTAGGCCACATCAATCGCCTATCGGCTATTGCGCTCGCGTTGCGGCAAATGCGAGAAACAGTCCGCTCAGTCTTTGTCGTCGAAGGGGCCGGTCATGCCCTGCTTGATGCGCTGGGGCTGCCGTTTGTGCCGCTGCCGAGTAGCCACGCGTTGTACGAGACGGAGTGCTGGACCTTCTGGTCGGAGTGCGAGCGCTTGACATTGCTAGAAGAAGTGTCCCGAGCCATCGTAAGAAGCATCAGCCCGCAGCTCGTAGTTTTCGATTGTTTCCCAACGCCAGCATTCGCGACGGCCGTGCTCGAACGCAAAATTCCGGTAGTTTTGTGTCTTCGTGAGATGCAAGATCTCAGGAAGTACTTGAGTCACGTTCACGATCTTATGGGACACGTGGCCCTCATCTTGATTCCGCATGAGCTTGGCGCATTCGAGGTACCGGAAGCGATAAGAATGAAAAGCTGTTTCATCGGCCAGATCGTGCGGCCCTTTAGAACTGGAATGGGGCCACCTTCGAGGCCCGAGCGCCTCCAAGTCGTCATCACAGGTGGCGGCGGAGGATACCCGGGAACCGCTTCCTTTTATAACTTGGCGATGAAGGCTCTCGTGGAACTGCAACGGGATCAGCCCACAATTACGGGACGATTGATCACAGGGCCCCTCTTTCAGGATTGGTCGCAGCTCGAACTCGGAAGAGGCGTCACCGTCACTCCCTTTGAGCCCGACACGCTAGGTGCCTTCTCCGCGGCGGACTTGGTGGTCTCTGCAGCTGGATACAACACGTCTGCGGAACTAGAACAGATCGGGGTGAGGACGATCTTGGTACCGGCTGAACGGCTGTGGGACGACCAGTACGCACGCTCGAACAGGCTTACGCGGAGATATTCACACTTTCGGACGTTTAGCGGGTCATCCGTTCTTGAGCTGGCACGCGTGATGCACGAAGTCTTGCAAGAAACGACTATCGTTCCCAGTGGAAATTCTTCTGATGGCTCATGTAAGGCGGCGGAACTGTTGTGCTCCATGCTGGAACGATCCTGATTTCGGTTTTCGCGATTAAGCGTAGCGCGCCGATATCCAAGAAGCCTTTCGGTCCCTCGGCTTATGCTTTGATCTGCTGGCGTTCTCTACGAGAGGCTGGCGGACGGTCTTAGCATCGAGCAGTCGGACATCTGAGATTTGCTCAACAAACTATCGCACAAGCGCCCAGTGTGAGCGCCCTCGTCCGCGGAGCAACGGTCAGGGTGCCTAAGCTGCGCTGACGTGCGCGTGGAATAGTAGCTCGTAAATGCTTCTTCCTCAGTTAGTTCCGCTTTTCGTAACAGTCTCAGAGAATTACTTGACTAACGTCCGCCATGCGATTAATATCCGCCGCTAACTTCCCTGGGGAAACGCAGGCTGACGAAATAAGCGTCGTCGATGTGCGGTAAATATCTACGGGCTCGGTACTTCCACACGGTAATTGCAAGAAGGATTTGAAAGATGCCGTTTTTACCCCGCGATATGGCGGAGCCAGGTGGGACCTCATGGTCCCGGTCGGCCAAGCTCGGGATCCCCTTCGTCCTGGCGGCCTTGTTGTCAGTCTGCCTGTGTGCCACTGGCCTGAACGCGCAGACCGTTCTTGTCGGGGATCAGACAATCGAGGCGAATCTTGATTCGAACGCAACTGGCTTGGCGGAGGCGTTTCCAGTAACGGCGACTGCAAGCGGTCAGGTGGGATCGATCAATTTCTTCCTGGATGAAAGCTCTACCGCCACGAAGATCTATGTGGGGATTTACAAGGACGCAAGCGGGAAACCCGGGAGCCTCTTGACCCAGGGCAGCACAACGCAACTTGCGCCTGGCACATGGAACAGCGTCACGGTAAGTGCGGTAAGTCTGACATCCGGAACTGCATACTGGATTGCCATCCTCGGCACTACCAGCGGCACGCCTTACTTTCGCGACAGAAGCACCACGGCGTGCCATAGCCAAACCAGTTCGCAATCGAATCTCACGTCGCTCCCCAGCACTTGGAGCACGGGGAAGACTTGGAACACCTGTTATATCTCCGCATACGCGGTTGTGGGGACTTTCGCCGCAACCGTGATGATTGGGAATCAGGCGGTCGAAAGCAATCTCGACAAGAATCCTGCTGGTCAGGCTGAAGCTTTTCCTGCGAACGCCAATACGACTGGAAGCGTTGGCACTATTGCACTCTATCTCGACCCAACCTCGGGATCGGGACCTGTCTACGCTGGTTTGTACGCCGACAACAATGATAATCCCGGAACTCTTCTCGGGCAGGGCAGCACGGCTAGTCCGGTTGCTGGAAGCTGGAACCAAATCTCTATCCCGTCCAGCAGCATTACGGCCGGTCATCGATACTGGATCGCGGTGCTGGGTACACAGGCCACCAGCCCGTACTTTCGAGACCGGCAGACGACTGCCTGCCGCAGTGAGACTTCTAAGCAGACCACGCTTACTTCCTTGCCTGCTACCTGGTCGGCCGGGACCACGTGGGGTACCTGCTATATCTCGGCCTACGGTCTGCCGGCTGCGGGTTCGCCTATCCTCGCAATTTCTCCCTCAAGCCTAAGTTTTGCGGCCATACAGGGAGGAGCAAATCCAGCTCCCGCGAACTTGAATGTAACGAACACGGGAACTGGAACCCTCAGCTTTATGGACTCCACCGACCAGTCCTGGTTGTCCGCGACTCCGATGAGCGGGACGGCACCGCAGACGCTGCAAGTGTCGGCGTTAGTTGGAAGCCTCACTGCAGGAACGTATACGGGACACGTGACCGTGACGGCAGCTGGAGCTCAAGATTCTCCGTCAGTGGCGACGGTTACATTTACGGTGTCGGCGTTCGTTCCTCCATCCATCACAGCATCCGCTTCTCCATCTGCAAATGCCAACGGCTGGAACAATACGAACGTGACGGTGACCTTTAACTGTACTGCGGGCTCCTATCCGGTTCAGAGCTGCACTGCGCCAATCCTCGTAAATACGGCGGGCGCGAACCAGGTCATCACCGGAACGGTGACCGATACTGCTGGGAACACCAACACGGCGAAGGTGACGTTGAACATCGACTTCACGCCGCCGGTCTTGACCATCACGTCGCCCGCGAACGGGGCGACGCTTACCTCGTCTCCGGCGTCAGTGTCCGGTAGCGTCTCGGATGCTCTCTCGGGTGTGGCTTCAGTAACTTGTAACGGCACGGCCGCAACGGTCCAGAGTGGAACCTACAGTTGTCCGGTAACACTTGCTGCGGGTGCGAATACGATATCGGTTCAAGCTCTGGACGATGCCGGAAACACGAGCACACAGTCATTAGCAGTCAACCTGCTGGCAGTCACGGGATTCACGCCGGCTTCGGCGCCGGAAGGGACGATCGTTAGCGTCTCTGGCGGCGCGTTCGCAACAGGAACTGCGGAGGTGTTTCTCAACCAGCAAGGCGGCGGAACAATTGACGCTCCGATTTCAGGTGTGACAACTAACAGTCTTTCGTTTGTCATTCCCTCAGGGGGAGCGACTGGGCCGATCACAGTTACGGTGAACGGCCAAAGCGTGACTTCGTCGAACTCGCTCACTGTGGTGTCGTCATCAAGCTTTACCCTGGCGGCCGGGCCTTCGTCAGTGAGCCTGCTGCCGGGACAGAGCACTATCGTTCAAGTGTCGCTCGCCAGCACCAACGGATTCACTCAACTCGCCTCGTTGAGTGTCTCAGGTATTCCATCGGGTGTAACGGCCAGTTTTCAGCCGCCGCAGATCACGGAGGGTGGTTCTTCATTTCTCACACTGTCAGCGCCCAGCGGACAAAGCGCAAGTTCGTCAGTGTTAACCATCTCCGCCAGCGCAACGGTGCAGGGAATCCCGCAGACCCAGACGGCAACCGTTGCGCTCAATGTTCAGGCTCCGAGCGGCAGCGCGACCTTCGCCGGACAGGTCGCGGTTACTGGTCTCTACAACGCGCCGCTGGTCGGTGTCACCGTTAGCTTCACAGGCACAAATTACACGGGCGCTCAGACAGGCTGCACAGGTTCGACGACCACCGATGCAGGCGGAAATTTCGTGCTGAACGGTTTATCGAGTTCCTGCACCGGCTCGCAGATGATCCAGTACGATCCTTCGACTGTCACATCTCCGCCGGGCAAATATTCGGGCGTGACTCTGAGCTATGTGCTGACTCCGGCGCAAGTGACCACGCCCGGGCTCATTATCCACCTGCCCAATGTGACGAACGCGGAGACTTTCACAGTCTCGCAGAATTCATCCAGCACACAAACGTTCGTTTCCCAGAGCATTCCGGGAGTTACGATCACAATTTATCCAGGGACAACGTTTTCGCTGGCCGATGGCACCCAGCCCGATCCATTTCTGTTGAGCGTCGTCGAAATTCCCTACAACCAAGTCCCTGACTACATGCCACCGAATCCAACCGAGGATCCGGTGTTCGCCATGTCTATTGAGCCCTTCAATTCAAGTTCGAGTCAACCTGTCGCTGTCAGTTTCCCGAACCGGAAGAACTCGCCGCCGGGCACCGACATGCCGCTGACATCGCTGAATCCGACCTTAGGGATGATGGTCAACTACGGCACCGGCGCAGTTTCGCCGGACATGACGCAGGTGATTCCCGATCCCGATCCTGCCAATCCCGGCCATCTCTACGGCATCTCACATTTCGACTGGCACTTCCCGCTCCCTGCCCCCGGCCCCATAAATCCTAGTCCCGATTCTGACTGTCCGTGTGCGGGAGACCCGGTCGACCTCGGATCGGGACTTTTGGTGGAGACAAAAACCGACATCGCCTTCGGCAGCGCGCGCGGACAGATTGCATTCACTCGAACCTACCGCGAAATGGCTACGAGCGCTGGGCCTCTGGGTATCGGGACAAATCACAATTACAACGTCTCTCTAGACACGAGCTTTGTCTCTACTGTGTCTCCAGGGGCGCTGAGTGTGGTCGGCTTGTTGATGCCAGATGGGAATGAATTCTGGTTTTCGGGGACTTTAGGCGGAACGTTTATAACTTCCTCGATACCGACCGTCGCCGGCGCGACGATCAGCAACATTCAATGCGGCAGCTACAATGGCTATGGAATTCCCTGCTCAGGCACGCTCCGCTGGAAAGATGGGACCGTCTATCAGTTTCAACCGCTATTGATCGGACAGCCATGGGTTGGATTCTTGACCTCCATCACTGATTCCAACGGAAATACGACTTCTATTGTGCACGACCAGAGTGTGCCAAGTGAGGTCGATCAAATCGTAGATCCGCTCGGGCGTGCACTTACTCTTGGTTATGATGGTAGCCATCGCATCGTGTCAATCACGGATCCGATTGGCCGCTCCCTTTTCTATACCTACAATACTGGGGGTAAACTGGCCACTGTCACAGACCCAAACAAGGGAGTCACGACTTACACTTACAATGGTCAGAACCAACTCGTCACCATAGCGGATGCTCTAGGTTACACATATCAGAATCTCTACGATCCGAATGGGCGCGTAATGCAGCAAACGGCGCCAGACGGTGGAGTGACTCAATTCGCATATACGCTGCTGAATCCCTCAATCCCCACGAGTCCGGTCAGCAGTACCACGGTTACAGACCCACGAAACAATCCCACTACTTACTACTTCAACGCGGCCGGGTTTCTTCAAGCCGATACGGACGCCATGGGGAACCAAACCGTCTATAACATAAATCCGGCAACCAACGAGAAGATGATGGTCACCGACACCCTGATGCGGACCACGGCATATACCTATGATCCTGCTGGAAACAGGACTGGCGTTACATTCTTGGAGGCGGTGCCGCAGGGCGGATCTTTGGGGAGCTCAGGCGATGTTGTTGGCCCAACTACGACCTCGTTTACCTACGACCCGACATTCAACAAACTCACCAGCGCGACTGACCCATTGGGGAATGTGACCAAGTACAACGACGATGGGCACGGAAATTTGCTCAACGTCATCGATCCGTTGAGCCGGCAAACTTCGTACGGCCATGACCCTTTCGGGGAAAGAGTGACTTCCACTGATGCTCTGGGAAACGTCACGCAATTTGTCTATACCAATGGGTTTGTCAGCAGCATCACCGACCCGCTGGGACGAATGTCAAGTTATACGCCAGACGCTATTGGGCGGCAGGTTGCCGTAACAACTCCTTTAGGGCAAACAACGCAGTATCAGTACGATGCTCTGAACAACCTGACGAGTACGACTGACGCAGCAGGCAACCGAATCTCCTACAGCTATGACCTGAACGGGAATCTGCTTAGCCTTACCGATCCGACGGGCAACACGACGAGATTTAGCTACGATTCGATGAATCGGCTGCTCACGCGCACCGACCCCTTGGGGCACAGCGAAAGTTACCAGCACGATTTCAACGGGAACGTTACACAGTTTACCGACCGTCGGGGAACCACCACCAGCTTCACCTATGACGCGCTGAACCGCGAAATTCTGGCAACCTACGGTTCAGGGGGAACGGCGGCTTACAGTTACGATGCCGTGAACCGCATCACGCTAGCACTCGACTCGACGACTGGGCCGGTGTCTCGCAATTATGATTTCTTGGACAGGATGATTCTCGAAAGCACTTCGAATGGAAGTGTTGGTTACGCCTATGATGCCGTCGGGCGACGGAGTTCGATGCAAGTGTCGGGACAGCCAACCGTCGCTTATACCTACGATGCAGACAACGAGCCAACACAAATTGCACAGAACAGTTCGGTGGTAACCTTCGCCTACGATGCAGACGGGCGGCGCACGGCACTGACTTTACCGAATGGAGTAGTTACTACTTATGGTTATGATGCGGATTCCGAATTGACGGCCATCGCTTATCAGATGGGCAATACAACTCTTGGAAATCTAACCTATGGCTACGATGCTGAAGGGCAGCGAACTAGCGTTGGTGGCAGCTTTGCAAGGACTGGATTGCCGATGGCGGCCTCAGCGGGCCCTTACAATGCAAACAACCAACTCACGCAGTGGGCTGGCAATAATCTTAGGTACGACGCGAACGGCAACTTACTGTCGGACGGCGTTAATACATACACGTGGGACGCACGAAACCGACTGGTAGCCATCAGTGGTGGAGTGTCGGCAAGCTTCCGGTATGACCCATTCGGGCGGCGTGTGAGCAAGACCATCGGTGCGACGACAACCGGCTATGTTTACGATAGAACCAATTCCGTCCAAGAGTTGGTGGGAGGATCTCCGTCTGCAAACATGTTGGCCGGCATTGGTATGGATGAGTACTTCCAACGGACTGATGGATCTGGAACTGGTACCTTTTTGCGCGATGCCCTGGGTGGTACCGTCTCCCTCGTGGGAGGAGGCGGCAGCGCCATAGCGCAGTACACCTATGAGCCATTTGGGAATACGACCGTTAGTGGTACATCCACGAATTCCAATCAATACACGGGCCGGGAAAATGATGGGACAGGCCTCTATTACTACCGTGCCAGATACTACGACCCAACCATGGGAAGGTTCATCAGCGAGGATCCCGCAAAGAGCGGTGACAATTTCTATGCCTACGTGCGCAACAATCCGATAACTCGAACCGACCCGTTCGGTTTGTGGGACACCTACACACATCATGCCCTCATATGGAACGCGCTGAGGGGTTGTGGCGTGAGCAATGAGGATATCTGGCAGATACAAGAGGAAAGTGATTTCGTTGACCTCGTCGACCAGGGGCCTGATGATGCATATAAGCATGGCATGAAGGCGCCATGGCAGTCGCCAGAATCTGCCATACAGGACACTAACGACTGGATTCAGGACAATTTGAACTCGGCCGCACAGATGTATCAGGAATATGGAGACACAGCCAGCGCGAGCAATCCCACGGACACTTGGACTACCCCATTCGGGGACGCCCTGCACGCGATCACGGATTCGACAAGCCCAATGCACAGACGAAATGGGGTGCCGCTGTCTTGGCCCACGCTCCCGAATGCAGTCCATCATGGGGACAGCTCAAATCCTTTCGGCTCTGGCGAGACTTGGGCAAATATGACCCCTGGGCTTATGCAGCAACTTATAGACATGATTCGGCAAGCCTACCAACGAGTAACCGGACACAAGTGCGGGTGCCAACAATGAGGCCCAACAAGATACAGGTGTTAATCGGAATTGTGTGCGGGATTGCGCTCTTATCCCTTATCTTATTTCCTCCGTGGCAAGAGGCTGCCGAAAAAGAAGTCTCATATCGAAAGGATATTGGTCGTGGTCCTCTGTGGAAGCCACCAAACCCGGTTGCCGTGGAATGCTACTTCGTGGGCTGCGTTACAGCTCCTGCCTCGTACTTTCACGTGCTCCTGAAACGGAAAGTCTTACTCCAGCAATGCGTCACACTCCTCTGTGTCACAGTAGCTTTTCTGTGGATTTTTCGGTCACGAGAAAGCGGCAAGATTACGAGCTTGAGCGTACGCGCGACGAGGCTATTAACCAGCTTCCTCCTCGCCCTGTTGATTCCTCCCGGGGGGGATGTCCCCTTCGGAGCGGGACTGGCCGGGATTCCAATGGTGCTCGTACAACGAGACCGGCTCTTGCTCATTCCGATGATCATGGCCATAGTCATGTACTTTGCGTGTGTTTTGATACTTTACGGCTTGCTGAGTGCGGCGGTTCGACTTGTGCCCAGCAAGGCATTGTAGTTGCGGGCGGCATAGTTAGGTTGGATGAATGGGCAACGCGTTGAAGTCAAATGCGAGATAACCGCAAATTGCGATTGTGCCGGACAGCAGCAATGGGCGTTGTCCTCATTCTGCGGGCCGTGATCGCCTTGCCGCTTCTTGCCCAGAGCAATAGCATTCAATATTTCTATGATGACCTGGGCCGGCTCATTCGGGCCGTCGACCAGAATGGAAATGTTGCAAGCTATTCCTACGATGCCGTCGGCAACGTCCTGGCAATTACGCGGTCAACCCTTCCTGCCAATGGGTTGGCAATTCTAAACTTTACGCCACAGAGCGGAGCTCCCGGGCAGAGCGTGACGATTCAAGGCCAAGGCTTCAGTACGACGCTTTCCTCGAACACCGTGCAATTCAACGGAGTTGCCGCCACCGTTACGGCAGCGACGGCCAACTCTCTAACGGTCACGGTTCCGTCCACAGCGACGACCGGCTTGATTTCTGTCACGGTCAGCGGACAATCCGCGAGTTCCAGCACAGCTTTTACCGTGACGGCCGGAGCACTGCAGTCCATTGCTATTTCGCCTGCTAACTCGTCTATCCACGCGGGAGTGCAACAGCAGCAGTTTACGGCCACCGGAACCTTTGCCAACGGAAGTCAACAAAACCTTACGACATCTGTGCAGTGGGGTTCCTCAAATCCAGCCGTCGCCACCATTAGCAACGCGGCCGGTAGCCAAGGATTGGCGACCGCAGGATTGGTGGGTGTCACGACGATCATGGCCACGAGTGGAGCAGTGACCGGTTCGACGACGCTACAGACTCTTTTCCTAACGAGTTTGGCTGTTGATCCAAATCCTGCTTCGATCATTACCGGAAATTCCGAACAGTTCTTGGCCATGGGGACGTACACGGATGGAACTACACTAAATCTGAACGCGATCTCGACCTGGACTTCGTCAAACAGTTTCGTAGCGACCGTCAGCAATGCGCCTGGAAGCGTAGGCATAGTGACGGCGGTTGGCTCGGAGTTTCAGTTTAACGGAGGCATTGCTACGATATGCGTTTCGGTAACGATTTCTGCAAGCAGTAGTTGTTCAAACCTGTCTGTTCTGCCCGTGCCGACCTCGCTGGCGATAGCGCCCACGAATGCAACAATCGCGATGGGTGCTCAGCAGTTTACGGCCACAGGGACGAATGGTCAAAACATAACATCGGCCGTAACCTGGAGCTCCTCAAACCCGTCTGTAGCGACAATCAGCAATCTTCCTGGTACCCAGGGTCTCGCAACCGGGGTGGGCGTGGGCACAACTACCATCACGGCAACCGCCGGAACCATGAGCACTTCGACCTCATTGACGATAACGGCGGCGGTTCCCACTGTGACCGTGAGTCCGGGCAGGGATGTAATCCAGCAAGGGAACTCATTCCAGTTTAAGGCGACGCTCCTGAACACAAACGGCACCACGCAAGACGTAACTCAGACAGCCAGTTGGGAAAGTTCTGTTCTTAGCGTCGCCACGGTTAGTAGCCAAGGTGTCCTTACCGCGGTGGGCGCGGGTTCTACGGCCCTCACCGCCACCTCTGGATCGGCCTCAGGTTCAGCGAGCGTGATAGTGACCAACTCTGCCCAGGCAACGGTTCCCCGATACGTATACACGAACAACTACGTAGATAACGGCAACGTAGGCACCGTTTCGGTGTACTCGGCGAATCCGGCCACTGGTCAACTCCGTTCGCTCGGCCTCCTTCTGCAAGCGGGAGACTCTTTGGGTTTTGCCCTGGATCCAGCGAGCCAGTACCTCTATGTCGCGAACACATCGTCAACCAGCGTACCCAACACCTTGGCGACCTACACAATCGGCGCAAACGGCTCTCTGACGCCTCTTACTTCATCGCCGTTTGCTACGGGGAACTATCCGAATGCAGTTGCGACCGACCCATTCGGCAGATTCGTGTATGTGGTAAATGGAAATGACGACACGGTGACCGGCTTTGCGGTCGGACCGACTGGAGGACTGACGCCGATTTCGGGTTCTCCGTTTGGAGTAGGCCGTGGTCCGCTCGCGGCGGTTGTCGATCCTTCTGGCCAGTTTGTGTATGTTATGAACAACATCGACTCAACAGTCTCTGCTTTCATGCTTGATCCCAATAGTGGGGCCCTGAGTCCGATAACGGGATCGCCTTTCGCGACTGGCTCAAACCCTGAGGCCATGACTGTGGATCCATCCGGTAAGTACGTGCTAGTGGCAAGCGAGGGACAGAGCACTTCTTCATCCGACGCCCGGCCGCCTTCCGGTTTCCCAAGTCTAGGGCCCGTGCTGTTGGCGGCGCTTGAGAACCCCTTAGCCTATGGCGTCAGCGACGCGAAAAAAGGGGCACACATTGCCGACGGGCGGTTCGATTCCTTTAATCCCTCTATTTCGTTGCCCAACCTTACCAACAGCTCGTATTCGTTAAGACCAGTGTCAGACAGTGCTTCACGCCTCAGTGAAGGACCGAGCGGTCCCTTCGCGGCAATGGTAACCTCGGCCGCACAGCACAAAACCGACATCAAACCGGAATGCTCAGGATGTGGTTCGAGCCCGGCTTCAATTTCAGTATTTGCGATTGCTCCGGCCTCCGGTGCATTGACGCCGGTCAGCGGCTCTCCGTTCCAGATCTCCAAGACTCCTGACTCCATCGCCGTCGATCCAACAGATCGGTTTGTCTACGTGACCTATGACAGCAATCTGATTGATGGTTTTGCTCTCGCGACGAACGGAACCTTGACGGAACTTGCAGATGCACCCTATACCGCTTCTGAAGAGTTTGTTTCGTTCGTAGCCGTGGATCCCTCCGGCCAGTTTGTTTACGCTTCCGGGGGAACCGATGCCCTTGGCTCCGATGTCCTTACCTTTAGTCTAAATGGCGGCACGGGAAGCTTGACCCCGCTGGGGAATATTCCAGGTGCGCCAGGATTGCACGAACTCGCAATTAGCAAGGGATCGACAGGTGTAACCTATACTCCTCAATTTGCATATGTAGCTAGCGGGGGCGGAACAAACGGCGCAAACAGTATTTCGGGTTATTCAATTAACCCCTCTACCGGTGCCCTCAGTCCGTTCCCAGGATCGCCGTTTGCAGAAGGACTCTCGCCAGTAGCGACTGCCACAGATCCCTGGAGTCCATTCTTGTACGTCGCAAACGATTGTTCGGACACTGCGTGCGCAGCGACCACAGGGAGCGTATCCGCCTACACCATCGACCCTACCACCGGCACGTTGACGGCAACTATGGGGTCGCCTTTCCTAGCGGGCTCGAGTCCACTTGGCATAATAGTTGACCCATCGGACGGCTTCGTGTACCTCGTAGATAACCAAGATGACGATATATGGGGCTATTCCATCAACCTCCAAGTCGGCAGCCTGACACCTTTGCCCGGGTCTCCTGTTTATGCAATGGAGAATGGCTCAGTGGGAGTGGCTGTTGACTCTGTGGGCGGCCGTACTTATACGGTTGCGAGTTTCGATGCCACGTGCACACAAAACTGCGTGAATGGAAATCTTTACGTGTATAACTATCCGCTCTTCGGTCCGACGACGGCAGGGCAAATAGTTCCCCCCGATCAGACAGTGGCGGTTGGTCTTTCTCCGAGTTCGCTTGCTCTGGATGCAGCGGGCTGGTTTGCACTTATCACTGACAGCACAACCAACTCCCTGTATGTAATCTCAACAGTTACTCAGTCCCAGGTGGCAGCATCTCCGTTTGCAACGGGACAGAATCCCCGGTCCGTCACTTTGGACCCCTACGGAAGGTTTGTATATGTCGCCAACCAGGGCTCCAATAATGTATCCGCTTACACCATTGATCCGAACGCTGGATTTCTGACTCCAGTTCCTGGTTCGCCGTTTGCTGCGGGCAATGGCCCTGTTTCTGTAACCGTGGATTTGTCCGGAAGCTTCGTGTATGTGACGAACAAGGTGGATAACACCGTTTCGGCCTTCTCAATCAACCCGACATCGGGAGCACTGACGCCGATCGCCGGTTCACCCTTCGCCACGGGGACCGCTCCCGTGTCGGTCGTAACGGCAGGTACAGTTCAATAGTGGAACCAACGACCGAACGTGAAATCGATTAACTGCCGAGCGGGAAGGTGCCTCTACGCAGTCTCAGGGCGGAACCGCGTCTTGGGCGCGCTGATGGCATGTGTGGGCATGATGTTGGCGGCCCAGGACAGCGGACTGCCCAATCCCGCAAGGCCGCCGGCGAGGACGCCTGGAAGCCATGTCCGCGATCTTCCGGCAGATTATCCACGCGTGACCTTTACCGACGTAACTGAACAAGCTGGAATCCACTTTCAGCATTTCCACGGCGTGCGGTCAACGCAGCTGCCAGAGGACATGGGATCCGGTGCGGCTTGGGGAGATTATGACAACGACGGCTATCCCGACCTTTATGTCGTTGATGTCGCGGGACCTCTGACTGCCAGTCCCCAAGAAATGGCACACTCGCCGGGAGGTAACCGCCTTTACCACAACAACCGCGATGGGACCTTCACCGATGTCACTGAGAAAGCTGGCGTTGGATTCAAAGGTGTCGGCATGTCGGCGGCTTGGGCTGACTATGACAACGACGGTTATCTTGATCTGGTCATCACCAGCTTTGACCGCATTGTCCTCTATCACAACAATGGCGACGGAACGTTTACAGACGTGACCAAGAAGGCCGGACTGGATAAGTACCGTGGCTTTTGGACAGGAGCAGCGTGGGGCGATTACGACCGCGACGGCAATGTGGATCTGTTTATCTGCGGCTACGTGAAGTATCAGTTTCACCCGGAGGACGTGAACAAGCCCTCGATGCAGTACAGCACCTTGGTACCCTTCACGCTGAATCCAGCTGCTTACCCGCCCGAACGCAAGCTACTCTTTCACAATAGGGGGGACGGAACCTTTGAAGAGGTTGCGCAACAGGCGGGAGTTGATGACCCAACCGGCCGCAGCCTCTCGGCAGCGTGGTACGACTTCGACGGCGACGGTTGGCCCGATCTCTACGTGGCGAATGACCTGTGGGGGAGCAAGCTCTATTTGAATCTGCGCAACGGTAAGTTCAAAGACATCACCCGCGAGGCGGGTGTTTCGGACTTTCGCGGCGAGATGGGAATTGCCATTGGCGACTGGGACAATGACGGCGACCCGGACATATTCGTCACGCATTGGATCTACCAGCAGAATGCACTCTTCGACAATCTGCAGTCTATGCCCGGTGAAACTCACAAGACCGGCCCTCTATTCTTTGGAGATATCGCGGAGACGGTGGGTTTGGGGCCGGTTTCGCGGAACTTTATCGGCTGGGGAACTTCATTTTTCGACTACGATAACGACGGCAAGCTTGACCTGCTGGTGGTCAATGGGAGCACATTTCAGGACGATAAGGACCCTCGCCATCTGGTCCCCATGAAGAATCACCTGTTCTGGCAGAAGAGTCCGCAAGACGGGTTCTTCGAGGTTGGCGCCGTAAGTGGTGCGCCGTTTCAAGACGCGCATGTCGGCCGGGGTGCGGCCTTTGCGGACTATGACAACGATGGAGATGTGGATGTTTTCATTGTGAATCAGGAGGGACGACCGCAGCTTTTGCGGAACGACGGCGGTAACAAGAAGAATTGGATTAAGGTTCGGGTGAAGTGCACGAAGTCCAATCGCACGGGGTTCGGGACAAAGGTGGAAATCCAGGCAGGCGGCGTCACGCAGAGTCAGGAGATCGGTGGACAAACTTCGTACATGTCGCAGAACTTCCAGGAAGCGCACTTCGGCATAAATACGGAAAGAGAAGTAAGCCGCGTGACGGTGACTTTTCCGAGCGGCATTGTCCGGACCCTGGAGCACATTTCCGCCAACCAGATTGTTACGGTGACCGAATAGCCAGCGTATGTCCTAGGTTGGGGGCTTTCTGCGCCTGTTTTTGAACCCACGATTTCAACCCACGATTCGCATGGCTCTCACGTTTTCTCACGGACTTCGGCGGCCACCTGGAGTCACTTAAGTTGTTGAGACTACAGCATAACGTAGCCCTGAAAAGGCTGGCGTCGGCGGTTCAACTCCGTCCCTGGCCACCATATCTTTCAATCACTTAGCAGACCAGCCCGAAATTTCCAACCCACGATTCTCGCTGAAGTTGTTCCGTGAGCGGCGAATTCTGTCCCCATCAGCCGTTCCAGGAACTTGCTTTGCGTATCCCGCATGGGGTCCATGTCGGACTGCGCTTAGCGTTCCGTGGTCTTCGGCATCTTTGTGATCGCCACCGACGATAATGATCCTCGATCGCGGGCTCACGGACCCTCTCGAGTATCGCTTTTCCTGGGTTGGCATAAGACCACAATCGATCTTGGAGCCACTCGGCATTTCGTCTGCTCTAAGGGGATTCCGGCGTCCGAGAAATCATCCGGACTGGGCAAAGCGGTGTCCACGATTCTCTTCCACTCCTGGGCTGTTCCTTCTTGCACATTGAACTCCAACTCTTCCCAGTACGCATTGATCATCACGTAGAGATCGTCATCACCTTGAGAAGCGCCGTGCAGGCAGAATGCCAGGCTATGCGAATCGGAGGACAAATCGACCGTAGGGCCGACGCCATACCAGGAAATATCCTCCCGCCAGAACCTGCTTCGGCTGAGCGAGGGATGATTCTTGCGGAACGCAATCATGTTCTTAAAGAACCGGAAAATGTCGCGGTTCGCCTGAAGTTGACTCCAGTCCAGCCAGCCAATTTCATTGTCCTGGTTATAGGGATTGTTGTTGCCGAGTTGAGTATTCAGGAACTCGTCGCCGGCGCGAAACATGGGGGTGCCGTTGGACAAGAAGAGCAGGCAGCAGAAATTCTTTACCTGCTGCCGACGCAATGCGCGGACTGCCGGGGAGATAGCTTCATCCCCCTCCTGCCCACAATTCCAACTGTAGTTCGCGTCAGTACCGTCCTGATTATTATTTCCGTTTTGCCCATTGTGCTTGCGGTCATAAGAGACCAGGTCGTAGAGCGTGAAGCCGTCGTGGGAAGTTACGTAATTCACACTCTGGAACGCGTGATAGGCGTCGACGCGGCTGTCTGGAAACAAGTCATCGCTGCCATAGATACGTCGCATCACCTCTGGAACCATCCCTGTATCGCCCTTAACAAAACGGCGAATGTCGTCGCGAAACCGCCCGTTCCACTGGAGCCAGGTCAGGCCCGGGAATCCGCGCCCGAGCTGGTAAGCGGCTGTATCCCAGGGTTCCGCGATCAGACGCACGCGTCCTAATTCCGGATCCGCGGCAATTTCACTAAAGATGGGCGCTTCTCCCCAATTGAGCGATCCATCCGCGTTACGGCTGAACACCGAGGCCAGATCAAAGCGGAATCCGTCGATATGCATCCCTCGCTTCCAGTAGCGCAAGCTGTCAATCACCATCTTGCGCACGTGAGCCTGGCCGAAATTCAAGGTATTGCCGGTGCCGGAGTAATTGGCGTAGGGGTTTGCCGGATCGGAGGACAGCATGTAATAACCGGCGCTGTCGAAACCCTTGAAGCTGTAGATCGGCCCTTTGTAGTCGCCCTCGCAAGTGTGGTTGTATACGACGTCCAGCACCACGCCGATATCAGCCTGATGAAAAGCCTTCACCATATTCTTAAATTCAAGACGCTGCTCATCAACACGGGGTGTGCTCGCGTACTGAGCATGCGGCGCGAAGAAATTCAAAGGCATATAGCCCCAGTAGTCGCCTTCCTGGGGATCACGCTGAAAAACCGGCATCAGTTCTACAACCGTCACCCCGAGTTCCTTTAAATAGGGGATCTTTTCCACGAGACCGGCGTATGTGCCGGCACGCGATGACTCGACACCTGAGTTTGGGTTCTTCGTGAAACCTTTCACGTGAAGTTCGTAGATGACTGCATCCGACTCATGATACGGAGGCCGAACCCCCGACCAGTCAAATGTCGGTCGGTGATCAAACAGCACTCCCAAGGGCGCGCAGCCGGCATTAGATCCTTCTCGCATGGCCAAGTTCCGATCAAAACCGGGCGGGAAGAAAATGCACTTCGCATAGGGATCGAGCAGAACCTTCTGCGGATCGAAACTGTGCAGTTGAGGAATCGTCTCTCCTGATACAGAATACGCGTAGTAACGAGCGTCACCAAGCTTTGTAACTGGGACGCGGCAGTGCCAAATCCGCCCTGACTTGTTGTGCAAAAAATCCAATTGAAGCCTCAGAACAGGATTCACCAGATCGGCTGGAGAATAGAGCAATAGAGTGACGCTCTCCGCATGTCCCGAGTGAACAGCAAAATTGAACGCTTGCTCCTCTTCGATCCACTTGACACCAAGTGGCAATGGGTTGCCCTCAGCTTCTTCCCATGTTGGACGCCTGGTGGGTGGCGCCGCCACGGAATGGGCGGTGTCGGCTACGTTGGTGTGCACTCCGAGGTTTGAATCGTTCACAGGTGTCTCTTTTTTCATCCGCGACGATCAATCCACGAGAACGCGGACGATCCCAGATCGCCGACCCCATACGGGGACGGCAGAGAGGTGACGTGTAACAGCAAGCCCGAAGTGCGATATTCAGGCGGAAACGTCGGCGCAACGATGAGCGCGCCGTTGCCGCTCACGGCCGGACTCCCTGCTTAGGGATGACCGCGGACGAACCCAGTGCATTGTTCACCATCTCCTCCGCCTCGCTAAGGATCGCGTTCAGGTGGGTCTGGCTCTTGAAACTCTCGGCGTAGATCTTATAAATGTTCTCGGTACCGGAGGGTCGCGCTGCAAACCAACCGCTCTCCGCCACAACTTTCAAGCCGCCGATTGGGGCATCGTTGCCCGGAGCTTTGGTCAGCTTGGCGGTGATTGGCTCGCCCGCCAGATCTGACTCCTTTACCGCATCCGGGGTGAGTTTTTGCAACTTCGCTTTCTGCTCGGGCGTGGCGGGCGCGTCGATGCGCGTGTAGTATGGGATGCCGAACTCCGCCGTCAGTTCGCGGTAATGTTCTCCGGGGTTCTTGCCGGTGCGCGCGGTAATCTCCGCCGCCAGCAAGTCCATGATCGGCCCGTCCTTGTCGGTCGTCCACACGGTGCCGTCAAGACGAAGAAAACTCGCTCCAGCGCTTTCTTCTCCGCCGAAACAATACGAGCCATCGACCAGACCCGGCACAAACCACTTGAAACCCACTGGCACTTCGCGGAGCGTGCGGCCGAGCTTTTTGACAACCCGGTCAATCATGCTGCTGCTCACCAGCGTCTTTCCCACCGCAACTGTGTCACTCCACTGGTGCCGGTGCGTGAGCAAATACCGGATGGCGACGGCAAGGTAATGATTCGGGTTCATCAATCCCGCCACCGGAGTTACGATCCCGTGCCGATCAGCGTCGGTATCGTTCCCGAACGCCACCTGGTACTGATCTTTTAAGGCGACTAGCCTGGCCATCGCATAGGGACTCGAACAGTCCATGCGAATTTTGCCGTCGTGATCAACCGTCATGAACGAAAATGTGGGGTCGACTATTGGATTGGTGATGACGATGTCCAGCCCGTAAATCGAGTTGATCGGTTCCCAATAGGGCAATGAAGCTCCGCCCAGAGGGTCCACGCCAAGCCTGAGGTGAGCGCCGCGAATCGCATCCATGTCGACGACATTCTTGAGATCACGAACATACGGCAGGACGAAATCTTCCTGGTGAGTGGTCGCGGACCGGATCGCCTTGGCAAACGGAATTCGCTTTACCCCTGCATTCCCCGCTCGCAACAACTCGTTCGCGCGATTCTCTACCCAGCGGGTCACGTCGGTATCAGCCGGGCCGCCGTTGGGCGGGTTGTACTTGAAGCCTCCATCCTCCGGCGGATTGTGCGATGGCGTAATCACGATGCCGTCGGCCAAGTGGTCTTTCTGCTTGCGGTCACGGTTGTAAACCAGAATCGCCCGCGAGATAACTGGCGTCGGAGTTACGCTGTCGCCTTGCTGAATAATCGTATCCACGTTGTTTGCTGCCAGCACCTCGAGGGCGGTGCGCTGCGCGGGCTCGGAGACAGCATGGGTGTCTTTCCCCATATAGAGCGGGCCGTTGGTACCCTGCTTGTGCCGGTATTCGCAGATCGCCTGGGTAATTGCGAGGATGTGCGCTTCATTAAATGTGCCGCGCAGGGGTGAGCCACGGTGTCCGCTGGTGCCGAAGCTGACGAGCTGGTTTGGATCATCCAAGTCGGGACGCCGCTCAAAATATTCCTTCTCCAGGCGAGCCACGTCCACCAGCAAGTCCTTCGGAGCTGGTTTGCCTGCCAGCGGAGAAATGTTAGGTACCCCTGTCAGGGACTGGGTTTCTAGAGCACCGGGCATGGTTCCACCTTCCAGATTTCGCTTGCGTATTCCGCAATCGAGCGATCGCTCGAAAACTTCCCGGAGCTGGCGACGTTCAAGATTGCTTTATGCGCCCATGCGCCGGGTTCGGCGTACAGCGCGCCGAGCCGGTCTTGTGCATTGCAATACGAGGTCAGATCCGCCAGATGCATATAGTGATCGCCCTGGGTCAGAAGCATATCGCGCAGGGGAGCGAACACTCCTGGTTCGTTGCGGCTGAAGTGGTCAGAGAAAATCAGGTCCAGAGCGGCTCGAGTCTCCGGCTCATTTTCATAATGCCAGTGCGGGTCGTACCAGGCGCGGCTGTTCTCGACCTGCTCCACGGTGAGCCCGAACAGGAACATGTTCTCCTCTCCGGCTTCCTCCGCCATTTCGATGGTCGCCCCGTCGTGGGTTCCGACCGTTAAGGCTCCGTTCATCATAAATTTCATGTTACTGGTTCCGCTCGCCTCGTAGCCGGCGGTCGAGATCTGGTTGGAGACATCACTGGCCGGAATCAGCCGTTCCGCCAACGAAACGTTGTACTCAGGGAGAAAGACGACGTTGAGCTGGCCGCGCGCCGCCGGGTCAGCGTCAATCGTGCCCGCCAGGTTGTTGATGAACTTTATGATGAGCTTGGCCAGCTTGTAAGCCGGCGCCGCTTTACCCGCAAAGAAAAATGTCCGGGGCGCTATCTTCATGCCGGGATTTTCCCGCAGCCGGTTATAAACAATCACAATCCGCAGCGCATTCATCAATTGCCTTTTATATTCGTGAATACGCTTGATGTGGCAGTCGAAGATGGTGTCCGGGTCCACGACACTACCCGACGTTGACTTGAGCCAATTGGCAAATTGCACTTTGGCCTCTCGCTTTGACTTGAGGAAGCGTTCACGAGCACTGGAATCCTCCGCGAATGGCTTGAGCTGTTTGAGCAGGCTAAGATCCGTAATCCAGCGATCTCCGATGACTTGCGTGATTTCGCGAGCCAGCGCGGGATTGGCCTCGAGCAACCAGCGCCGGGGAGTCACTCCGTTTGTCTTGTTGCTAAAACGTTCGGGAAACATCTCCGCGAGATCCTTGACCGTCGTGGTTCGCAGTAGCTGGGAGTGGATAGCAGAGACTCCGTTGGTGCTATGCGAGCCAACAATAGCAAGGTTGGCCATCCGGATTTTGCGTGGGCTGCCTTCTTCCACCAGGCTCATGCGCTGCACGCGCCCCTCGTCGCCTGGGAAGCGAACCCGAACTTCATCGAGCAGCCGACGGTTGATCTCGTAGATGAGCTCGAGGTGCCGAGGAAGCAGTGTCTCAAACCACGCCACCGGCCATCTCTCCAGGGCCTCAGGCAGCAACGTGTGATTTGTGTACCCAAGCATCTTCTTCGTCAGGTCCCAGGCCTGGTCCCATCCCAAGTGCACATCGTCGAGCAGGATTCGCATCAGTTCAGGGACCGACATGGAAGGATGCGTGTCATTGAGCTGAATTGCGGCTTTCTCCGGAAACTTTTCCCAATCCGAGTTGTGGCGCTGGAAACGGCGCACCAAGTCGGCCATGGAACACGCGACCAGGAAATACTCTTGCAGAAAGCGCAACCCCTGTCCCTTCGTCGTAGAATCGTCAGGATATAGCACCCGGGTAAGCGACTCTGCTTGGAGGGTTTCGCCAAGTGCGCCGACGAAGTCTCCGGTGCCAAACTTCTCAAAATCGAAATAATCGGGCGCGGCCGCGGCCCAGAGCCGGAGCGTGTTGATCGTCTTTCCGCCATAGCCCACCACGGGACGATCAAACGGGATACCGATCAGGCTTGACGGTCGGTCGCGGATGACTTGAAAATTACCCTCTTGCAGTTTGAATGAGACGTTCAGCCTGATTTCCACCTTCTCGTGAAGGCGGGCAATCTCCCAGGGGTCGCCACAGCGGAGCCAGTTGTCCGGATTCTCCTTTTGCCAGCCATCTACGATAGATTGCTTGAACATGCCGTACTCATAGCGGAGACCATAGCCGGTCCCCGGGAGTTGCATGGTCGCCATCGAGTCGAGAAAGCACGCCGCGAGGCGGCCCAAGCCGCCGTTGCCCAGCCCAGCATCTGGTTCCTGCTCAATCAATTCCAGCCAGTCGATACCATGTTCTTGAGCTGCATCCGGTAAAAGCGGATCTAGCAACAGGTTGGTGATGTTGTTGGCCAACGAACGTCCGATGAGAAACTCCATGGAGAGGTAATAGATGCGTTTGGCATTTTGTCGTTCATAAGTGTTCTTGGTCAACACCCAGCGCTGGGCGAGAATGTCTCGCACGGAATGGGAGAACGCCTCAAAGCGCTCACGCGCACTCGCTACTTTGGGATCGATTGCTCTGTCAAAGACCAGGTGCCGTTCATAAAAAGCGTTTTCCGTCCCGATAAACGGCATCGCACCGTAGCCGTACTGTTGCAGGACATCTGAAACATTAGTTGCGCTGGTGGTCATGGGAACAACTTTTGCGGAACTCGATCGCAGCACGCGATTGGTGCTCATAAGATGGGCCTTAGTTTTCCAGGTTATGGAACGGTTCGTGTTCAATATTCAGAGCCACGCCAGTCAAGAGTACAGATCCTGGTCTGGCGCGAGCTCAATTCCTGACGCTAATAGGTATGCACGCATGGCCTCTTCGGCTGCAAACCAATCAATTTCCGGTGACCCAAGCGGACTGCTTCTTTTTTCCCAGTGCTGGTACGCGAGTTTTTGCACCAGTTCGTGACGATCCTCTCCATAAAAATCGGTCAGCGGCTTGGGCCGTTGCACGCGGTCTTCGCTTCCAGGCTGCTCAGTCCTCAGCGGCTTCGTCAATGGCTGGACCTGTGCTGCCATATGCATACTCCTCTTGTATTCGCGCGGTTACTCTCAAAAGAGCTTCATCCCTTTTGATTTACCAGACTGCCTTCAGGTTGCTCCTTTTCCTTGCCCTTTCCAGGATGTCCAGGCGCTCCGCGAGGCTTGCTTTGAAATTGCGCGCACCGCTAGCGCTAGTGGCAGTCGTGAGACCTCTCCGTCCCGACTCCTGATTTTACGGCTAGGGTTCAACGCTTCTCGTATGGGTGGAAGATGTAGTCCTTCGCCTTCACGACCGTATGGCACGCATTTCCGCAGTCTGAGAGGCTTTTGGGATCGGCCGTGAACTTGTCCGATACGGCATCGTAGTTGAACACGGCGTATCCCCAGCCGCCGGTTTTCGGAAACCTCTTGCTGTCTTTTTCCATGACGAAAGCCTGGGTAAAGACGTCTGGCACATCCACGGCAAACTGGGCCTCCGTGCTCTTCTTCGGCTTCCACTGGAGCTTGACGATCATGGAACCATCCGGGAAAGGCTGGCCGTTGCCGGGAATGCCGGCCTTGTACGCCGTGATCATCGTCGGATTGGAAACGATCACCTTGAGTATTTCGTCGGTCCGCGCGGAAGAGGCCGCCGCCCAGTCCTCGTATCCCCTGAAGTCAGAGAACGCGATTCCGCTCGGCGATTTCAGCGAGTACTTGTCCTTGTCTTGGCCTTGCGCGAAAAGAGCTGTGGCGGCGAGGACGGCGAGCAATGCCACGGCTGCCGCAACGATGGTAAAGCCGGCGATACGCTCGACGGCGGTAAGTGTTTCTATCTTCTGTTCCTGTTGTTCTTGCACCACAGATTTCCTCACAAGTTCAGACATGTTGTGTTCTCCTTGGTAAAAAAGTTTTCTAAACCCGATCAACGTGCATCTCAAACGGTTGCTATTAAGCCAGAGGCAGGGGAGTAAAGCAATTGGACCATAGTATCGACGATACCTGCGAACCAAGTGCGCGATAGGAAATTTCCTTCGCTTTGATTGATTCTCAGGGTTAGCTTGATGGAGAGAAGCCTTATGCGACAGGCATGAAGACACTGCAGTCGATACGAAAGTATGGGCGATACCATCGTCCAATTGCGCGGTCGACTTTGTTCTGACTTAATGGTCGCGGAGGAAAATCCCATGGCAACTATGAGCACACCTGCCAAACTCACACAGGGAAAGAAAGTTGGATTCAAGGAGACCGCGACGTCCGTATAATCCAATACCTGTGAGGCGCGATGACGAAAACAACGAGCTTTCAAATGGACATTCGCCCGCTCTTTACGGAGCGAGACATTCAAGGCATGAGCAAGGCGTTCAACCTGGGAAATTACGATGACGTCAAAAAGCACGCCGGCGCCATCTACGATCGCATTCGTGGAATCGGGGGCGCCGTAATGCCACCCCCACCACCAAGAGGAGAAGGTCCCTGGCCGCAATCTCAGATTGAACTATTCGCCAAGTGGATGGCGGACGGGTTCCAACCTTAGTCGGGTCCCAAGCGCCCAAGGGCTGCGCTTTATCGAGATCTGTATCATTTGATCCTCGCCGGAAGTTTGTTAATTACTGCCGCCCCTGCCTTGCTCACGACTTCGTCCTGGGAATCTGTGCCTCCCGAACAACCGATTGCGCCGATAATATCGCCCTGGTCGATCAGTGGAATACCGCCTCGAGACGCAATGACTCCATCGGCACGCCAGGTAGATTCATGTGGTGCCCCCTGTTGTCGACAAATCAGGATGCGACCCGAAACGCTTACAGTCTAAGGAAGCGTTTATCTGCTGGCTGTCCTGATAACGCACAGCTAGTTCAGGAGCGATTCCCAGTTGGCTGGCACCCTTCCTGCGGGTCCCGGTACGGGCTGATTTTCGGGATGCGCGTGCGGCGGAAGCAACTCCACACCTTTGATCATCCCACGCTTCTCGTAATCGTAGAACCAGTCCTCACCCGGCTCAAAGCTGGCGATGATCGGATGCCCTGTCGCCGCCGCATGCTTGGATGCATGCTGACTCGGAGAACTGTCACAGCATCCGATGTGCCCACACTCCGCACACCGACGAAGATGAAACCACCAACCTTTCGGGGACGCCAGGCATTCCACACATCCGTTGCCACTTGGTTTCGAAGCGGGATTAAGTCCGCGATGATCTTTCTTCATTTCGAGTTTTCCTTCAGATGTTGCATGTCCAGCAAAGAGTTCAAGCCACCAGCAAGATCTTCCCGACACCACCTTTTTCTGCCGCTGCTTGAGCTTCGGCCGCTTCACTGAGTGGCAGTTTCTGGCTAATCGGGATTACTAGCTTGCCATCTCGCACCGCTTCGGCCATGAACTCGAGGGTTTTTCTGTCGAATTTCGAGAATACGTGCACCATTTTTACAGATGGGTACTTCGCGGCGTTCTGCGGCGCCGCGACAACCGAAGCAAACACTCCTCCCGGCTTGATCTTGGCGATCAGCTTCTCGGCGGTTTTTCCGCCAACCGTATCCGCCACCGCATCGAGTGGCGGAAGATTCGCAATCGCGGTGTCGTCGTCGGTTGCGACCACCTGATCCCCTCCCACAGTCTTCGTATCCTCCATCTGCATCTGCATCTGCCTCTTCAAAACCCCCGCGATCACGGTCGCCCCGCGTTCCTTCGCAGTAAATACCGCCGAACGCCCGACATTTCCCGCAGCCCCTACGACAAGAACCGTCTGGCCCGCTTCGATTCCCGTAGCAGACATAAGCTGGTTGCCGGTCACCGTCACCAGCGGCAGCGCCGCCGCCTGGATCAAATCGAGCCCCTTGGGGATCTTCGCCAAGACCGCTGTATTCACGACACAAAGTTCGGCGTAAGTATTGTCCGCCATAGCAAACACCCGGTCGCCGACGGAAAAGCCTTCCACTCCCGGTCCAATCTTGACCACAGTCCCCGCCATATCGACTCCTATCAGGCCTGGGAACTTGAGGGGATAAAAATCCTTCGTTAATCCGGCACGCCGCTTGTAGTCGATAGGATTCACGCTCGCGGCGGCGACCCGCACCAGCACCTCGCCCGGGCCCGGAACCGGGTCAGGGTATTCTTCGAACTTCAGTACTTCAGGACCGCCATATTGATGGACCACAACTGCTTTCATATTCATCTCCTTGTGCGGTGCGGAAACAGTCACCAACAAATGTTAGATGAACGAAGCCAGAATTAGTCGCCGAGTCGATGGAGTCCCGAAACACAATTCACTTTTGCCATTACTTCTTCTGTCGGCCGACTCTCTGACCAGTGAATTCTTAGCTCTGCACTCGGCACCCGCGCGTCGCCGCTCCTTTGGCGGCAGCCTCTCTCCTACTTCTTTTGAGGATGAATACCCAGGTCGTGCCATGATGTTTCCGCGAGGTTGACGTCGTAGTGGTTCGCAGCTTTCTCGATGTTCGCGAACGCCAAAGCACGGTCGGCATCGGAGACGTCGATGACTTGATCGAACCGCGCGACCGCGTTACGTACATGTTGTGCGTCGGTCAGTGGTTCTTTCCGCTGCTTTGGGAACGCGTACACGCTGTCGGGCAAGTCGCTCTGCGTCGTCAGCCTTTCGTGTTTCTCGTGAGGTTTCCAGGTCGCTTCCGGCATGTCTTGGCCATCCTTTCTTGAAATACTTGAGCGAGACGAGGTTCTTTGCAATGTCGCTCGTCCGACCAAATCGGCTGTGATGGAGCGATTACACCCGAGGTGCTTTGGCGAATCAATTGGACAATGGTATTGGCGGTACCTTGGTATTGGGCCCGTGGAACAAAATACCCGCCGCTCTGTCCCCATATCTTCAATCCACACTTTAATCCATACCTTAGGTGGTGGTCGATACGTTCACTTCGAGTGAAGTGCCGAATTAACGGCCTCAAGCAGAGCCGTGTCGCTGAAGGGCTTGAACAGGCACTCGATCGCACCCTGTTCGAGCAGTTGCGGGCGCACAGTCTTGTCTGTGCTGGCGGTGATGAAGATGATCGGAATCCCGTGCCCGCGAAGCTTCAATTCCCGCTGAAGGTCGGGTCCGCTCATCCCCGGCATGGCGATGTCGAGGATCAGGCACTTGGTTTGGCGGACGCAATCGGAGGCGAGGAACTCTTCCGGCGACGAGAAGGTGCGGACTGCAAAGCCGAACTCCTTCACCAAGTCGGGCAGCGACTCGCGCACAGATTCGTCGTCGTCAACGACTGATACCAGCGGACGATCCGTGGCAAGCCCTTCCTGGCGCAATTCCATAGAGTAAGAATGCGCCTCGCCTGGGAGGGCGTCCATTAGACTTTGGTATCGGTTTTGCCGCCGAGATCAGTTGCGGCTGAGTGACCGCCATGGATATCTCACGCCGCATCCGACACGGAAGGTATGCGACTGGCGCGAGTACCGTCGCTCGTCAAACCCTCTGGTCTGCAGGGGATAGAGAACGAAAATGTAACTCCCGGACCGTTATTTGGCGTCGCCCACAGGTGGCCATGATGACGCTCGATAATAGAACGGCTGACCGACAATCCGATTCCCATACCCCCATTCTTCGTCGTGTAGAAGGCTTCGAAAAGTTTATCCGTAGCTTGAGGTTCGAAGCCGATTCCAACATCGCTCACGCTGAGGCGCACCCGATCATTGTCATCTGGTTCAGTTCGAATCAGTAAATCCCTTGGGCGATCATCAATGGTGCTCATGGCATCCGAAGCATTGCGAAGCAGGTTCAAAATGACCTGCTGGAGCTGGACGCGATCGCCGGCGACCAGCGGGAGGTCGTGGGCAAGTTCCGGGCGCAGGATCACACGGCTTCTCTGAAGTTCGCTCAAGGACAGCGCAAGCACCTCTCGCGCAGCTTCGTTCAGGTCCACCGATTCGATCGTGGGGTCCTTTTTGCCATAGAGTGAGCGCAATCTAGAGATCACCTCAGAGGCGCGGTTGCCATCGCGAATCGTGCGCCGCGCAGTTTCGCGGGCGCCATCCACATTGGGAGGATCGGCGGCCAGCATCCTCAGACACGTGCCGGCATTGGTGACAATGCCTGAAAGCGGCTGGTTGACCTCGTGTGCGATGGACGCCGTCAATACTCCAAGGCTTGTAACCCTGGCCACGTGTGAGAGCTCCGATCGGGCTGTGCTGAGTGCCTCTTCGGAGGATCGGCGTTCCGTCACGTCTTGAACTGCTCCGATGTACTCCAGTTGGCCGTGATCGCCCCGGATGTGAGCGACGAGGTGTACGTACTTGACCGCGCCGTCCGGCATCTGCAGGCGGAACTCGAGTTGCACATCGCTGCGGTCCCGGCGAGATCGCTCGATATGTTCCTGGAACACTGATAAATCTTCGGGGTGGATTCGAGTACCGATCAGTGCAAAGGTCACCTGCACATCCCGGTCAATCTGGAAGATGCGATAGAGCTGCTCTGACCAGGTGATTTCGTCTGCCGGTACACGCCAGGAAAAACTGCCGATTCGACTAAGACGCTGGGCTTCCGCGAGAAACGCCTCGCTGCGCTGTAGTTCCTGCTCCGCCCATTTGCGTTCCGTAATGTCGCGCAGATAGCCGGTGAAGGATGGCGGCCCTTCCAAAGGAATGCGTGTGATTGCCAGCTCGACGGGAAATTCGCTTCCGTCAGCACGTACTGCCATCATCTCGATGCGTTTCCCAAGCACTCGCGCCTCGCCCGTGGCCAGGTAGCGAGCAAAGCCCTGCCGATGCTTCTCCCGAAGGGACGGTGGAATGATGACGTCTGCCAGATGCTTTCCCAAGACTTCGTCGCGACTGTAGCCGAAGGTGTGCTCCGCCGCTGGATTGAATTCAGTGATACAGCCCTCGTGATCGATCGTCACAATGCAGTCGAGCGCCGAGTCCACGATCGCGGCCTTGCGGATCTCACTGCGCTTCAGTTCCTTCTCCTCTTCCCCGAGCCTATCTTCGATCAGTCTGCGGTCGGCAAGTTCCTTTTTGAGCTCTTCATTGGCGGTGGCAAGTTCGGCAGTCCGTTGCACGACTTGCTGATCGAGTTCGCTGGCAACCCGCATCTGATGGCTCCGGAGCCGTGCCTCCTGCAGCCCGATGGACGCCTGATTCGCCGCTACGCTCAGAAGAAGTGCCTCCGTTTGCCGGGGAAAATCCGCTCGCTCAGCCGCTGCCACGATTACGCCGAGTTCGCCTTGTAGCCCCAGTGGCAGAGGCACGATCGAAACGTCTCCCATGCCCATAAGGTTCCGAAGCGGTGGAGGCCATTTCCGTGAATCGTTTTTCGAACACTGGCTGAGCGCTTCGCAGATCTCGTGCGCCGAAGGCATCGGTGCTCGCAGCTCGGCGAGCCGGACGATCTCAACGGGCGCCCCCCCAACTGGATCTGTCAGCCTTACAGAGACCAGGTCCAAGCGCAGCATGCGCATGAGCGCATCGAGCAGGGTATGGAGAACATGGGATGGATCGCCGCCACTCCAGATGGCTGGAAGAGCAAGCAGGCTGATAAGGTCATTTATGCACCGTTGAAGGTGCTGGACTTCGCCGGAAGCAAGTTCGGGTTGGACTTCCATATCAGGCGGCCCTGGACGGGGAAGGTCGCATGGCCCGGCGTTGGCGGACCTCGCGCAGGAATTCCTCGGGCGGGACGTAGAACGGATTCCGGTGCAGGAGGCCGCCGATGATGATCATCGGATGCGTCCGCATGATGTCGATCACCGTGTCGCCTCCAAATTTGCCGAGTTGGTAGGTGCAGATCACCGCGTCGTCGTGACTACGCCACACATCATTCACGCGCGATTCGAATTCAACGAGATCGTCAATGTAGGACCGATCTTCTATTGCCCAGTCCATCCGGCAGCAAATGCGGCTCAGAGGGAATCCACCCTTGGCATTGCCGCTAGCCATCTGTTCGAACGCTGCCAGCATTCGATCCTGATCAAAACGGCCGTCTCGAATGTAAGCTTCGGTGTTGATCCGAACCTCTAATTGCCCACTCTGCTCGGCGGCTGTTGGATCGATGCCTGCCGCGGCCAACCGTTGCAGATGGTCGTGACGCTGATCCGGATTCACGACGTGAACTGCCTTGTCGCCGCACTCGAACCCGTCCTTAATAAACGGAAGCAGCACGCGATACTCTTCGTCGTCGCTATTGAAAAATGCGCAAACATGACGTACCTCGCCAAGCTGGGAGCCGGCAAGGGAAATCGGTGTAGCGGTCGTTTTCATACTGTTCTCCTCCGATAGGGTTCGACGGCACCGCAGGCTTCTATGCTGCCCGGCTCACTCGGTTCATCTTGTCCGCCCGGTTTCAGGACCAACTGGCCCATGGCTCCCGCAAACTACTTGAAGGACGGCGTCCGCGAACTCCGCGTCTTCACGAATAATTACGACGGTGAATATGTTCATTACGCCGCCGTAATCGCCGCAGGTGCGGGGCGGAGCCTCGAGGCCATTTTCACGAGTTCGGCAAGAGAGTCGGCCTTCATCTTCTGCATCACCTTGCCTCGGTGTGCCTTCACCGTTATCTCGCTGATACCAAGCTCCCCACCGACCTGTTTATTGAGCAGGCCGGAAACCACCAACGCCATAACCTGTCGTTCGCGTTGGGAAAGCGACGCGTAACGTTCTCGGAGTACGCGCATCTCCCCCTCCAGGCTAAGAGCAACCCGGCTCCGTTCGAGCGCTGCCTGGATGGCAGTCAACAACACGTCATCGTTGAATGGCTTCGTCAAGAATTCGACAGCCCCTGCCTTCATGGCTTGGACCGTCATGGGCACATCGCCGTGGCCCGTGATGAAGATGATCGGCATATCTGTCCGTTCGCCGGCGACGAGCCTTTGGAGGTCTAGCCCATTTAGACCCGGAAGAGAAACGTCGAGCACGAGGCAGTTGGGAATAGGAACTCGTGGGTGGTCGAGGAATTCTTGGGCGGACGCGAATGTCTCCGGCTGCCAGCCCTTACAGCGGATCAGCAATTCAAGCGATTCGCGCACGGAGACGTCGTCGTCGACAACGAACACGATGGGCATAGCATCCGACATGGGTCAACCCCATTCTTGGCCAACGTGCGTCGGTTCAACCCATATCCAAATGCCGACGGTTGGCTGATGACGCCCCAGTGTTAGGAAATTCTATCAGAGATCTCCTCATTTGCCTTGAGAGGATACGCTGTAACCTTTGCGGCAAGCGCTCATTAGCAGGACAGCCCATACCAAGGTATCGACGATACTATCGTCCAATTGTTCATCTCCCAAGCTTCTGTTCTGATCACTGGCATCGACCGAATTCGATCGGAATCGTCACAACCGGCGTTTCCGCAGGAGCCGCAACGCTCTCGCTGCAACGGTCAGCATTTTGATCAACATTAGGATTTGTCACCGCAGATCGTAGAGAGTAGAGAAAAGTAGAGGCGGATTCATGAACTCCCAGGGACAGTTTTGCAATTCGACTTGTGCTGACCAGATGCACATTGCGGAGCGTGAGTTATCTGCGTTCATTCGCGCCGTGACGCAACTGTTTGGTTCCGAGGAGGCCAAACTCTCGGCGGAGGACTGGCTCGACGAGGCGGAGGTAATGGATGGTCCACCTCTATCGACAAGCCGAAATTGGCGGGCGGTCACGATCGCGGCCTCGGCAAGACTGGCAAGTCGGCTAGCCGTCGCGCCGCATCGCAGATCAGATCGCCGCGTTGATGTAAGGATTTGTCGGTTCTTCACGCCAGGGGTTCGCGGCGCGGCGGGTGGGATGAAGCCGCGCCGAGGGGGCCGGTAACCCAGCTGTGTATTGGGTTGGAACCTTTAGAACGGAAGGTCATTTATGTCGGGCAAGAAAACAGCAATCATAACCGGAGCATCGGGGGGTATTGGCGCGGGTTTAGTCGAAGGGTTCCTGAGTGAAGGTTATAACGTCGTCGCAACTTCACGTGACGCCAATCGAAAGTTGACCGCCTCAGGCAGTTTGGTTCTGCTCGATGGCGACATCGGCAAGCAGCAAACTGCTGCCTACGCTGTCGAGGCAGCAGTCAACAACTTCGGAACCATCGATGTTTTGGTGAATAACGCTGGCATCTTCCTGACCAAGCCCTTCACTGACTTCACTACCGAGGACTTCGAGGCTCTTGTCTCCACTAATCTGCTCGGGTTCTTCTACATCACTCAGCGCACTGTAAAGGAGATGCTGAAACAGAAATCTGGATGCGTTGTGAGCATCACTGCGGCGCTTGCCGATCGGCCAATCGCCGGCGTAAATGGCTCGATTTCGATGATTACAAAGGGTGGCATGAATTCAGCGACGCAGAATCTTGCAATCGAGTATGCAAAAGACGGCATCCGCTTTAACGCCGTAGCCCCCGGCGAGGTGGATACACCAATTCACCGCAACGATCCCAACGACTCGACGTTGCAGCCGGCTATGAAAAAGGCGACGGTGAAGGATGTTGTCGATGCCGTGCTTTACCTGGCACAGGCAGGTCATGTGAGCGGAGAGATTCTCCATGTGGATGGTGCCGCACCGGCTCGTCGCTGGTAGCCGTAAGATAAAGCATTTAGCTTCTGTCAAATTGGAGGCTCGAGGCGCGCGAGAATTCGCTAACGACACCGCCATGTGCGGTTTGAAGCATAATTGTCGAGAACCATGATTATCCGGAACAAAGATTAATGCCAGAGACCCGCTAGGTCCTGATTAACGCGGTTACCGGAGAAGTCGGACTGCATGATTTGGGGGATCGTTACAGCACATCCTCCGATGGAGGGCAAGAGATGGAGTGGAAACGGTTGGTCCAGTTTGCGCTGCAGGGTAGCAGTGATTTGGAACAATATGCCATCTTGCTGGTACGCGTTTCGATCGGGCTGTTCTTCGCCATCTCCGGGGCAAACAAATTGTTTGTCACCGGCGGCACGAAACCTGTTTACGACACGCTCGTTAAGGCCAAAGTCCCGTTTCCGCGCCAGACAGCCTATTTCGTGGCGGGTGTCGAGTTCCTTGGCGGATCCTTGGTGACGGTCGGGTTTCTTTCGAGCCCGGCCTGCGTGGCTCTATCGATCGATATGATTGTCGCCACCCTGACCAGCGCGGTTTCCACTCTGCCTAAGGGACTTTCGTCGCTGAACTGGCTCGACGATTTCCTCTACCTTCCGGAAGTCCTGTACGTGCTCTTCTTTATCTGGCTGATCTGCTCCAGTCCGGGAAGGTTCAGTGTTGATTACTGGCTCGCCGGCAAGTTCGCAGCTTGTTGCTAGACAAGAGCTTGATGGTCTTTACCAGAATTGTTAAGCCGCCCGCCGCACCGAAACAATAAGGAGGCTAACCAGACGCTGGGCCACGACGAGGTATGCATGCCCCGAAGATCGGGGTGGCGTACACACAGGTCGCCACGATCGCCACTGACGATCACCATACTCTTCAGGAATTCCGCGCGTCACCGACCCCGAGCACAATCCGATGACCCCGCATACGCTAGTGCTGAAGCCGGGCCTGGTGATTTACAGCATCTATAAAGGCTACTGGTTCTGGGGCGTCCATCGGTCAACCTCCTCTGCTGCATGGAGAAGCACCTCAATCGCGGTAGCTGGCGGACACCGGTCAAGCCCGCGCTTTATCGAGCATTTCTGACCAGATACCTTTTGATTTGAGAACGAGTTCAACAACTTCGCGGACCGCGCCGTGGCCGGCCAGGGCTTTGGTCGTGTAGTGCGAGGCCTTTTTTACCTCCGGAACGGCATCGCCCACTGCGACGGCGAGGCCAGCGCGGTGCATTATTGGAATATCCGGAAGATCGTCGCCGATATAGGCGACAGCAGAATCCGGCAAGCCCGCTTTTCGCAGGATGTCTTCATATGCCGGCATTTTCACAGGCTGTTTCATGTAAATAAATTCCATCTTCATCTCCTGGGCGCGGCGAAGGAGTGCAGCACTTTCGCGACCCGTAATGCAGCCCGTGCGTAAGCCGGCGGTCTGGGCCAGCGTAAGACCCTGGCCGTCGTGCGCGTCGAAGGTCTTGATTTCGAGCGCAGTGCCATCAGTCTGCGAGAGCAGGGTGACACTGCCATCGGTCATCGTGCCGTCCACATCCATGAGAAGCACCTTGATTTGCGCAGCGCGCTTCTTGAGAGCGGGAGAGATTTTGGGAGAACGGGCCAAAGAAGCCTCCAGAACAGAAGAGTCTAACTTACAGCCAAATCGACTAAAGGCCAAATACAGTGTCCGCTCGCGCGGGGCGCGCGGACCAAGAATGTTATTTGCGCATCAATCTTGCGCAGTAGCAATTAAGACATGGCATCTCGTGATGTATTCTTTGTGGCGATGCTGCGGACTTCGGCTGGAACTTGACGCTCGAAGCAGGCGGGATCATGGTGGGCGAAGGTGTCACCGTCACGTTGGACGTTGAGTTCGTAAAAGCCTAACGCTTTGTGGCTGGAGTCATTTAATGTAGAGGGCCGTCCTGGTTTCGGGGTTGGCCTTACATATTGTGAGTGGCGCCCAGGGAGCAGCTTTAGGGTGTTCTCAGACATCTCGACCTCCAAACGTTAGAAAGTAGGACACGTTAGCAGGAAAGACAGTGGGACAGGGGATTGAAAGATACCGCTGAAAAGAATGTGAGAGCACGGGATTCATCGAGCTTGTGGCGGCCGCTCCGCGTGCCGACCTTCCGCAATCTTCTGCTCGCCGATGTTGTTTCCGATGTCGGCACTTTCATGCAGAACGTCGGTGCCGCATGGTTGATGGTGTCACTCGGCGCCGGGCCGATTTACGTCGCGCTCACCCAGACTGCTGCTTCGCTCCCGTACTTTGTGCTGGCCCTTCCCGCGGGTTCGGCTGGCGACATCGTCGATCGCCGCAAGCTGATTCTGTTCACCGAGTCGTGGATGGTGGGCGTAGCGCTGCTTCTCGCGGTCTTGACGATCGCGGGTTTCATGTCGCCCTGGCTGCTGTTGGTGCTGACGTTTGCGCTCTCGGCGGGAGATGCCTTTGAAACACCAACGTGGCGTGCAATTCTGCCCGAATTGGTGTCCAAGGATGATCTTGCGCCAGCATCCGCGCTTAACGGGATCGAATTCAATTTCGCTCGAGCGGTCGGACCGGCGCTGGCGGGCGTAGTCATAGCCGCCGCAGGCGTTGCGGCGGCCTTTGTGGCGAACTTTGTTTCGTTTTTTGGCGTGATTCTGGTTGTTGCGAGGTGGAAAAGGCCGATTCGCAAGACGACCGCGCCGCCGGAAACGTTGACAGGAGCCACCGTTGCTGCCATTCGCTACGTCCGCCATTCACCCTCAATCCTCACGGTAGTGATTCGGACGGGCATCGTCATGTTCTTCTCCAGTGCGCTCTTTGCATTACTGCCGACGGTTGCCCGAAGCGTGAATGAGACGGCGATCGGCTACGGGCTGCTGCTCGGATGCTTCGGGGCTGGTGCAATTTCCGGTGCTTTGATCATGCAGCCAGCCCGTGCCAGATGGTCGACAGAAGTCGTTGTGTCGGCTGCGGTAGTACTCCTGGGGTTGGTGATTGTGGCGACCAGTGGCTTGCACAGGTTGAGCACCCTAGCTCCCGTCATGCTGATTGGCGGCGCGCAATGGGTCATTTTCATCTCCCTTATCAGTGCCTTGATCCAGAACCTGGCGCCGGACTGGGTGCGAGCCCGCGTCCTGGCAATCTTCATGCTGGTGTATCAGGGAAGTTTCGCTCTAGGGAGCGCCGTTTGGGGTGCTGTAGCCCAACGGGCAGGCATCCAGCATGCTCTTGTCTATGCCGGGATTGGAACAATCGGGACTACGGTGTTCGTGCTTTTCGCAAGACTTCCTGATTCGACCGCGGATCTGAGTCCATGGAACCACTGGCGCATGCCTGTCGTTGTCAAAGAGGTTGGAGCTGACCTTCGCCAAGGACCGGTGCTGGTAACGATCAGATACGCTGTTATCCCAGAACGAACCGCAGAGTTCGTGGAAGTGATCCATCAATATGGTCGCATACGACGTCGCGATGGAGCGTATCGGTGGGGGATCTTCCGGGATACTGAAGTTGCGGATCGCTATCTTGAGATATTCCTGGTGAATTCATGGGCAGAACATCTGCGTCAACACGAGCGGCAAACACAAGCGGACCGCGAACTGGAGCTGCGCTTGAAGACTTGCGTAACAGGAGACCCTGAGGTGCGTCACCTGATCTTTGCGCATTCGAAGAAAACATAGCATCTAACAGGGTGCCCAGGGTTTGCCGCGCGCATGCCCCGGTGCTAGACTGCGCGAATGGCTACCAAGAAGAAAAACAAGAAGAAATCGACAAAATCGAAGAAAAGAGCCGGCAGGAAGTCGACGCCGGCGAAGAAGCGGGCGCAGAAGGGAAGAACTCCCAAGAAGTTGGCAAAGCGGAAAGCCGCCCCGAATAAAGCGGTAGTGAAAAGGAAGGGTGCGGGTGCGAAAGCAGTTAGCCGGACGACTGCGAGCACGCGTATCGAGGAGACGCCGAAGAAAAGGCCGGGACGGAGCGCGGTGGCATTCTCTCGTGACCGCGCGGAAGCGCGCTCGGGCGAGCAGTCGGGAGATCTTCAGGGCTTGTCTAACGTGGAGAGCGCCGATTCGGAAAGTGTTGACGAGTTGATCGAGGAGGGAAACGCGTTCGAGGCTGAAGTGGTGTCGGGCGTGGAAGACGCGGGAGAACGCGGCGTGAGGGAAGTGCGCAGCCGCGAGGTGCCCGAAGATGACGTGCCCGGCGAATACCTGGACAATGAGTAACAGGGGCGGCGATGCAGGCCCTAGGCTGCCGATCGCATGCGGTCAGGCTCGCCCCCGGAACTGGATGATTTTCCGGCGATCGCGTTTGGATGGTCTGCCCGCGGGTAACTCTTCGAACTGCTTCATCGCTTTGCGTTCCGCTGCCACCTTCAGGCGCATGTCCCGGCTGGCTTGCGTCTCGCGATAGAGTGTTTGTGCAACCGAAGCCGGGCCGCGGACCTGGCTGATGAGCAGGACTTCTACCTGGAAGTCGCCGCCCTCGTTGGTCACTCGCAACATGTCTCCAATCCGGATCTCGCGCGCAGCTTTGGCGAGCTGCCCGTTGGATTGAATCCTGCCTAGTTCACAAGCTCGTGCGGACAATGACCGCGTCTTGAAGAATCTGGCGGCGCAAAGCCATTTGTCCATTCGCACGGAGGTCATACGCTGTTTTCCTATCGAATGGGGTTTCAATGGAATCGCCGACCAAACGCGGTAAAGAGCGAGCGGGTCGGCTGATCCTGCCTAGTCTAAGCTTTTTCGTCGGGTGGCTGCCGCCTGGCGGGCCTGTTGCTGAGCCCTTGCCTTTCGCGATCTAGCACTTCGCGATCCAGCCTTTCGCGATCCAGCACCATTTGGTCGAAGGCCCGGGGCAGCGACTCGCAGCGGGAGTAGGGGCCAGGTTTATAGGCGCGGGACTTGATTCCGGCCTGCGAGAGTTCTGAGATGGCCCAGTCTTCCCGGTTGGTGATGTCCCAGAATTCAACCGCATCATCGCCTTCAAAGTTAGGCTTGAGCATTTCGTCAGGGTGGAAATGCCATTCGCAGATGACGTCAGTACGATCCACGGCACGCGGCCATAGGGTGTGCGTCATTATGTAATCGGGATGGAGGCTTAGCAGTAGATTGGGAAAAATCGCGTAGTAGTAAACTTTGCTGCGCTCTTCCGAGGTGAGTCCGGGAAGGTAGTCACGCCGCAGCTCGCCGTCTCTGCTCATGGTCTTGGCGCCGCCCTGGAACTCCATTGCGCCGCCGATGTATCCGCGATGGGGCTGTTCGTTCTCACCCGAGAGGTAATTGGTGATGGCATTGAGCGCCGGATGCAGAATGGGGCAGTGCAGGCACTCGTTGTAGTTCAACATGATCAGCTTCCAGTTGGCCTTCACCGCATAGTCGATGCGCCGATGGGTGCGCAGCTCAGCCATTTGCCAATGCAGGAACTTCTGAGGCAAGTCTTCTAACTGACTGGCAAGCGGGGCGGGCGCTGCGCTGAGGTTAATGAAGATGTGTCCGTCCCAGACGTCGGCGGAAACGCGATTGAGGGGATAGTCTTGGCGGCAGAAGCCGTCGTGGGCGTGAGGAGCGCCAATGAGACTCCCGTCGAGTCCGTAGGTCCAACCGTGATAGCCGCACTGGATGCGTCCGGGGAAATGTCCTTCTAGCTGGGTGCAGATGCGGGTACCGCGATGCCGGCACACGTTGAAAAATGCTCGCAGCGAGTTGCTTCCGTCTCGAGTAATGATGATGCTTTCACTCGCGACCTCACGGAGAAAATAGTCGCCCGGCGCCGGGACTTGGTTAGCGCGCCCGGCGCAGACCCAGGTCTGGCAGTAGAAGCGCTCCAGTTCGTCGCGGAACAGATCAGGATCGGTGTAATAGCGGGCGGGTAGAGTCGTGGCCACGGATTGGGTGTCGGAAGTCGGCATTCAGCGCCTGGCAGTCATGGCACTCAGCATTCAGCAGTTGGCATTCAGTTCCGTGAGGTTCCCAGCGTAAGGATTTTACAGCAGGAAGCGAGTTTGTTGCTTGATGCGTAGGGCTCGGCATAGTCTGGGGCCCAGCGCGTCACGCGCTCGCCAGCATCCCATTTGCTCGCATTGTTTGTCCTCAATTGTGGCTCTCAGTTCTCGACGCGAATGGTCCGCATTCCGGCTTCTTTCGGCAGATCAAGAGCCGGACGGGAGCCTCGTGCCGCGAAATAAAGTACGTAGAGATGGCAGAGGAATGGAACCCAAAAGGCATAGCGGATACTGCCGCTCACATCGGAGATGTAGCCCATGATGGCCGGAAAAACCGCGCCTCCAATGATGGACATCACCAAGAGAGAGGAGCCCAGTTTTGTGTGCGGGCCCAGATGCTTAAGGCTGAGGGCAAAGATGGTCGGGAACATGATCGAATGAAAGAGCCCGAGCAGGACCAGAGCCCACACAGGCGCCATTCCGGTTCCGAACAGCACGATTGTGAGGCAGAGCAAAGCCAACATTCCAAACAGCGAGAGCAGGCGGGAAGCCGCGACGTGCTTCATGATGGCGGAGCCGGCAAATCTGCCAATCATGAATCCCAGCAAGTGCAGCTTCAGATAATTTGCTGCCTGCTTCTCAGGCAGTCCCGGCATGCTGTATTGCACAAACCGGATTACAAAACTGGCGACGCCGACTTGAGCGCCCACGTAGAAAAACTGTGCCAGAACGCCTTTCAGAAGATGTTTATTGGGCCACAATCCCCGCAGACCTCGGGCCCCGCTCGGTATTTCAGCGTCATCTTCCTCGCGGACTTCAGGCAACTTCGAAAAGAAGATGAGAGCGGCGACGGCAAGAAAGAGTCCGGCGATCACCAGATAAGGCCCTTTTACGGTGTTGGCTTCGGCCACCTGGTAAGCCCGCAGTTGGGCGGGAGTCATGGCAGCCAACTGCGTGCGCGAATATTCGACTCCAGAAAGGATAAAAGCCGCGCCAACGATTGGAGTGACGACAGCGCCAACAGAGTTGAAAGACTGAACCAGGTTCAGACGCCGTTCCGAACTCTCAGGCGGTCCGAGTACCGTCACATACGGATTCGCCGCCACCTCCAGAACCCCCTGACCGCACGCCATGACAAAAAGCGCGAACAGGAAAAATACGTAAAGTCTGACTGACGCCGCCGGAATGAACAAGAGAGCCCCGGCAGCACAAGTCAGCAAGCCAACCAGGATTCCTTGTTTATAGCCGATCTTCTCCATCAGCCAACCCGCAGGCAGCGCTGCCAGGAAATATCCTCCAAAGAACGCCACCTGAATCCAGGATGACCGAAAGTCAGAGAGATGAAATGCTTTCTTCAGGTGGGGAATCAGAATGTCGTTCAGATTGACGCCGAAGGCCCAGAGAAAAAACAGGCTGGTGACCAGGATCAGCGGCACAACATAGCGGCGCTCCGTAATTGGTGCGGACGGTTTCGTCATGTCCCTCCTGTTAGGTCAAGGCCCGGTCCAGATGCACATAACCACCGTCCACAAACAAGTGCTGGCCCGTGATGTGCCCGGCCTTGGCTGAAAGGAGAAATACGACCATCGCAGCAATCTCATCAGGGGTTGTCATTCGTCTATCGAGAGGAATCTTGGCGACCACACTCTTCAGTTTTTCCTGTGGATCAGGAAAACCCTGAAGCCATTGTCGATAGAGCGGAGTCATCACTTCGGCAGGGATGACCGCGTTCACTCGGAGACCGTAGGGAAGCAATTCTGCCGCCCATTCGCGAGTCAGGCCCAGGATCGCGCCCTTGGAGGCAACGTAGCCCGAGGTGCCGCCCTGGCCGGTAAGAGCGGTTTTTGAACTGATGTTGACAATCGATCCACGGGTTCGCTTCAAATGTGGGAGCGTGTAGTGCGCCATGTTGTAGTAATGCAGAAGATTCCGCTCCAAGGAAGAGAGAAACTCCAGAGGATCGCCGTGTTCAAGACCGACCCTGTCATTGATGCCCGCGTTATTCACCAGCGCATCAATGTGGCCGAAGGTCGTAATCGCCTGCTGCACAATGGCGTTGCAGTTCGCCGCCGGGGAAAGATCCATGGCAATGAAACTGATTTGCAGACCCCGCGCAAGGAGTTTGTCACGTAACTGCTGGCACGCCAGCACGTCCCGATCTACGGCAACCGCGATGGCGCCTTCCTGGGCGCAGGTGCTGGTGATGGCGGCGCCGATGCCTTTTGCGCCGCCGGTTACCAGCACAACTTTATCTTTGAGCTGCAGATCCATGGTTGCAGATGGTGAATTGTAGATCAGGGTGAAGCGCGGCGCATTCTCCGGGACTCGGCTCTCTCCTGTCGCAGTAACGAGCGAAACATTTAGCCGCGCAGATTCAAAAAACCTCCATCAATCGGGTAGTCCGAGCCCGTGATGAACGACGCTTCGTCCGAGCAAAGATAAAGAGCGAGGGCGGCGATCTCCTCGGGCTGAGCCATTCTTCCAATGGGCTGCGATTTCTCCAGCTTCTCAAACATCTCTTGTTCTCTTCCAGGATAGTTACGGCGTAGGAACCCATCGACAAAGGGTGTATGGACTCTTGCCGGGGAGATGCAATTGCAGCGAATGTTGTGGGCCAGATAATCCTTGGCCACAGAGTACGTCATCGCTACCACAGCGCCTTTGCTCATGGAATAGGCAAAACGATCGGCGAGGCCCGAGGTTCCGGCAATGGATGCCATGTTCAAGATGATGCCGCCTCCGTTCGCTTTCATGTGGGCCACAGCAGCATGCATGCAGTTGTACATGCCTTTGACATTTACCGAGAAGATTCTGTCAAAGTCGGGTTCCAGAGTGCCTTCCAGACTACCGATGTGGGAGATTCCGGCGTTGTTCACCAGGATGTGAACCCGTCCCTCTTGAAACACCTCGGCAAACGCTGCTTTGACATTATCGTGCTGCGACACGTCGCAGCTATAGGCCTTCGCGTCGCCGCCACTGGATGTGATTTCGCTTGCAACCGTCTTGGCAGCGTCCTCGTCGATGTCCAGCACGCGGACGCGGGCTCCGCTGCTGGCGAACCTTTGAGCGACTGCGCGGCCGATGCCGCTAGCCCCTCCCGTGACTACGGCAAGCTTGCCGTCGAGCCGAAAAGAGTGCGAATTGCCCTTCAGAAAAGACCTCCCGGTTTCCATCTAAGGCTCAAAGCTACTTCACCTGTTCCTCGTGCGCGCGCTCCAGCATGGCTAACGCGTTTTGTGCATCGGCGTCGTCGGGCGCGAGCTGCAGGGCAGTGCGCAACTCCTTCTTTGCCTCGCCGATGTTTCCCGTTCGCCCGTAAAACAACCCCAGATTCTTGTGCAGGTGAGCGCTTTGCGGACAGTTACCGCAAAGCTGGATAGCCTCATTCATTTGCTCCACAGCCTGAGGCCAGTTTTGCGCGTTAGCCGCTTCCAACGCGAAGTTTCCCAGCTCCGAAACTCGATCGGCGATCTGTTGGCTTTTCTGCAGCGCATCGAAGCGATCCTGGAACTGCTGCGCTTCGGGATCATGAATCTTGTTCAAAAACTTGGCCAGGTTATACAGGGCTTGGGAGTGATTTGGGTCAGCTTGCACCGCCGCTTTCCAGTGCTGAATGGCCCCAAGGCCATCTCCTGAATGCTCCATGTTCTGCCCGAGTAAGTACTGCGCGTCGGCATTGCCCGGCTGCAGCGTGACCACTCTGTGCAGGAGCGCGGTTGACCGCTCCACCTGGTTCTCTTGTTTTGCGGTGAGAGCGAGGAAATAAAGCGCACCAGCATTGTCCGGCTGCAAACCAATTGCGGTTTGAAGCTCCCGGTCCGCGTCTTCGTAGGCGCCCGTCTCGAAGAAAAACCTGCCCAGATTGTAATGAGCGGCGGCAAGCTTGGGATCCAGCCGGGCAGCTTCAGAAAACTCCTTAAACCCGCCGGGGCGGTCGAACTGATCGACCACCGCAATCCCCAGGTTAAGGTGTGCCTGTGCGGAAGCCGGTTCCAACGTCACCGCCTTCTGAAAGCTCTTTACGGCATCGGTGCCGCGTCCTGTCTTGGCCTGGAGCATCCCTAATGCGGAATAAGCCTCCGCGTAGTTCGGATCGACTCCGATGGCCGCCCGAAATTGCTGTTCGGCATCCGAGAACGCCCCTTGTTGCGCCATAAGCAGCCCAAGGTTGACATAGGCCTTGGAGTACTTGGAATCATTTTCGATAGCCCGCTGAAACAGCTGCGTAGCTTCTGTATTCTTGCCTTGCTGGCTGTAAAGCACGCCGAGGTTGCTCTGCGCTTCAGAGAACGTGGGATCAATCGCCAATGTTTTCTTGAAGAGTTTCTCCGCCTGGGCTTGCTGTCCGCTGCGCCAGGCAAGCAACCCTAACTGATTTTGCGCGACCGCAAGATTGGGATCCAACTCGACAGTTCTCGACAGCTCTTCGCGTTCCGAAGAGAAGTCTCCCAGGCGGTCGAGAGCGAGCGACCGGTTGTAGTGGAGTTTGGCGTCGCGAGGACTAAGCCGCAAGGCCTTTTCATAGCTTTCCGCGGCTGCCTTCGGGTTTCCCGCCGATAGATACTCGCTTGCCTTTTCATTGAATCTGGCGATTGCACTTTCTTTGTCACTCTCCAATTTCAGAGCAGCCAGCTTGGCCCTTTCGACCCGAGCCCCTTCTTTATCGCCAGTCTTTTCCAATAGCAAAACAAGTTCGTTGTGAGCCGAAATGTCGGTCGGATTGATGCGCGCGGCAGCTTGCAACTGCGGAATGGCCGCATCTGTTTGTCCTATACTTGCCAGCAGCCTTCCAAGATCGAAGCGGATTGCCGCATCTTTTGGATCAAGAACGGCCGCGCGCTCCAGCGCATGGACTGCCGCCTCCGACTTGTTGAGTCCCTGATATGCCTGGCCAAGCGCATAGAACCCTTGAGAGTCCTGCGGTTGGTGACGGGTGTACTCCAGAACGACTGGTGCCGCGTCGGAATGCCTCTGCAGGGAAATCAAGAACCGCCCAAGAGCGATTCTGGCGGGATCCATGCCTTGGTCCAGCCGCAGCGCTTCACGGAATTCTGTCAAAGCACCTGCTTCGTCTCTAGATTGGCCCTGCCTGGCATAGACCAACGCCAGATTAAAATGGGCGTCTGCAGAATCGGGCTGAGCGGCCACGAGATGCTTAAGCGTGGCTAAACCCTTCTCCATATCGCCGTTTGCGGCGTAAGCGGCGCCCAGCGCTGCCTGCACCGGCTCAGCCTGGTCGGGAGGCGCCTGCTTAACGGCATCTTCCAGGCACGCGATTGCCGCCTGAGGCTTGCCTTCAGTGATCAACACTTCACTCAGCTTGATCGCGCCGGGCGCAAAATGGGGATCAATCTTCAGAGCTGAGCGAAATTGTTCTTCCGCGTTTCCTAGCTTCTTCTCGTCTTCAAATACACTCCCTAGAGCGAAATGGGAACTCACGGAGTCCGGTTTCTGCTGAGTTGCAGTTTGCAGCTCATGCACCGCTCGTGCTCGATCTCCCCTTCTAAGAAGCGCCAAAGCCAGGTTGTAGTGAGCCTCCCAGTTTTGGTCTCCCAGCTGGAGAGCGGCTTCGAACGCGGCGACGCCGCACGACACCCGATCCGCCTGGGCGTATAAAACTCCCAACGTGTTGTAGGCGCCAGCTGTGGGACGATCGTGAACGCTCTCCAGCAAGGCGGTGATCTTCTCGGAAGGATGTCTCTGTTCGAGGCACGATTTGGGTAAAGCGGGCGGATGAGCTGCAAACACTGCCTGGCCCGGCGCAGCGTTCTGTGAAGAGGCGGAGAGTGTGCCCGCCAGTGTTATCAGGACACTCAGCTCCACGAGCGAATACCTTCCCGGTCGAGCGCGTTCTGTCCTAGCCGCCAACATCTCCAATGGCCTTCAGGCTTGCAGTTACTCCGATCATCCGCCAACTGCATCGTCCCTGGGCACGATTCATCGCTGTGGCACAGGGCCCGGCAAACTTGTGCTCGCATAAAGTGTAGCGCCTGGAAGAGTTATTCTGCCGGTCAAAAGTGAAAAAGTCGCATGCCCGAGCTGCTCAAAAAGCGTTGGGCGGGCGCTTTCATTTCTATTAGCTAAACACGCCCGCCTCAATGTCATGCCCGTCTGAGAGCCGCAGTTGGCCGCGCTCAAAAGTAAAGCTTGAGTCCGAACTGTAGTTGTCGAGCGGTGTTGGCAGTGCTCGTGACCGCCCCGAAGTTTGGAGCCTCCATGCTTGTGACCGGGATTGCCCAAACTGGGGTATTCGTCGCGTTAAACATCTCGAAGCGAAATTCCACTCGGAATCGTTCTGTAATCGGGAATTGGCGGAAGATCGATAGATCCACATTCTTGTACCAATCCGAGCGAAGTGAATCCCGACCCAAGTCTCCAAACGTATCCGCAGCCGGGTATTGGAAAGATGGGACGTTAATCCACTCGGCGGGACTCTTGCTGCCGGGATACGGGCTGCCGACCAGATTGGCCCGCTCGTAGCCATATCCGTTGCCGTAGTTGTAGTTACCCGTCTGTGCGATGTCTTTACCGCTTCCGGCATCGAACGCGGTTCCCGAATTGAATGAGAGAACGCCATTCAGGTTCCAGCCTCCAATCAATGCGTTCACCACGGGACTGCCCGAGGAAAACTTCCCGCCTTTCCCGAAGGGCAGTGCATAAACCCATGCGGCAGAAAAGATTTGTGGAAGATCGGTAGCGGAAGGACCTTTATCAGCTTGCAGGTTGTACGGATTTTGAATGGAGCAGCCTTCCACTCCATACCACCCGGAACAGCCAAGATCCAAGCTCTTCGACCAAGTGTAGGAGATCAGGTATGTAAGGCCGTGTTGCTGCCTGCCGTTGAGTGAGACCTGCAAAGCGTTATAGGTGCTCTTTCCCTGGCTTCGATCATAGGCGGTCGCTCCGATGTAGGGGAAAGGCGCTCCGCAGTTGAAGTCGTTCGGATTTGCGGCGTAGGAGGGACAGCCAACGTTTCCGCCAGCAGCCATGGCCACGTTATAAGCTCCGCCAATATCCAGGCGCCTGCCAACCGAACCGACGTAATTGACAGTCAGCACGTCTTTGGACGTTACTTGTTGCTGGATGCCGAAGTTCCACTGATCGGCGTAAGGCCTCTTTAGATACGGGTCGGCAAACCAGGTTGACTGGGTGAAGGGCGTCGGGCCGGTGACGGGAGGGCCGCTGCCCTGGTTGAGGGGATCTTCTGCCGTCGTAGTCGGGGGACCAGCGGTGACCGGGTTGACATTGCTGGCCCCGAGCTGGTCCAGGCTTGGCCAGGTGCCTTCGTAGTTTTGCGCGGTTTGAGTGATTGCGGCCCAGTTGTCGAAGAATCTCCCGTAGCCGGCCCGCAGTACCGTATTGGGTAGCAACTGATAGACAACACCAAGTCGTGGTTGGATGTCGTTGTAATCGGTGTGGAATATTGCCCCGCCGCCAAGAGGAGTTGTCACCACGTTTGTGGGGAGCACGCCGCCGGGTATGCAGGGAGCGGCGTTGGTCTGCAAGCACGAGGGAGCGTTGTGAGCCAGAATGTAGGTTCCATTACTGAAATCCATGTCGCCCACGTAATAGTTGTCGTTCGGATTGTTTCCATAGATGGGTATGAGCGTGAGGTCATAGCGCAAACCGAAATTCACATTGAGCTTGTCGGTCACCTTCCACTGATCCATGGCGTAGAATCCATCCACCCAGCCCGCGTGAGTGGTTTCAACCACATTGCGGCGTGAGGCATTATTCGGATCGCCTAATAGGAACGATGCGATCGCGTTGCCGCCTGACAGGGTCACAGGGTCTTCCGTATTTGCTGCGGCAAACTGGACACTTGAGTTCAGATACAGTGCGTTGGTGTTGTTGCTAGTGAAATTTGCTCCCGCTTTGAAGGTGTGGCGTCCGATGGTTTTTGTGAAGTCGCCTCCGTATTCCCAGATATTCGATACATGGGTGTTGTCAATCTGGGCGGCTCCGTGTGCGCTGGGATTTGGGTTCCCGATATAACCCTGGATTACGACCTCCGGGATCATCGAAACGCCACCTTTGAACCCCCCTGCGAAGTTCTGGTTGAACAGTTGCGTGCCGAAGCTTGGCCCGGCGTTGGCAAACTGGGAGCCCTGATCGATATTCACGTTGTTGCGTCCGAAGTGGAATTCAGCCAGCATGCTCCCGGAAAACAAATGCACGTAGTTAACGGCCAGGTTGTAACCGTCGGTTACCTGGTCGTGCAGCAGTCCAGCAAAACCACCCGACCCCGTAACCGGCTGCCGGAAGCTGCTGTAGCGCGCCCAGATGCTGTCACGGTCGCTGAACTGGTGGTCCAATCGTCCGCTGCCTTCGTCCTGACGCGTGATGCTCTTGGTAGTGTCAAGCCCATTGTTGGGGTCGGTGGAAGTGGGAGTGAGATTCGGAGCAGGGAACAGCGTTTGTGCATAGTTGACCATGTTCTGGTCAATCATGCTGGCAGGTATCTGATTGCAAGGCGTGCCCGCGCCTTGAATGTTGCCCGGCGCCGGGAGTGGGTTACCAGATGAGTCGCACATGAAGGCCTGCCCACTGTATGGATTGTAAATTTGCCCGCTGATTCCCGTGAGATTGCCGGCAAGCTGCGTCGCGGTTGGGATGAAGTACTGGTTGGAAGCGGCAGCATGCCTGCGAAAACCTTCGTAGCTGAGGAAGAAAAATGTCCTTCCTGGATGTTCGCCGGGAATGGGAAGGGGACCGCCAAAAGTCGCGCCGAACTGATTTTGCTGGAACTCGGGCTGGTTGGTCGACTGGGTCTGTTCGGCCGCTGTGAGGCCTGGGTAGACGATATCCGCGTCAAAAGCTTTATTTCGCAGGAACTCCCAGCCAGACCCGTGGAACTGCGATGTCCCGGACTTGGTGACCACGTTGACCACTCCGCCCATCACGCCGCCAAACGATGCATCGTCATTGTGCGTTTGAACCTTGAACTCCTGGATGTCGTCAACAATCGGAGCGACGGCGTATGTGCCGCCGAACGACCCTTCATTGTTTACGCCGTCCAGCAAGAATAAGTTGCTGCGGTTGGACTGGCCGTTTACTGACGGGTAGGAGAATGTACCGATTGGATTCGACCAGATGCCGCCGCTGGTGCTGCTGTTCTGCGACACGTTGACCGTGCTTACGCCCGGGGTAAGATTAAGCAACTGAGTAAAATTTCGTCCGTTCAGGGGCAGGTCGTTGACTTGCTCCTTTACCACGGCGACGCCCAGTTCGGCAGTCGAGGTCTCCAGAGCGACTGGGTTGGCTTGCACCTCGACGACGGCATTGACCGCTCCGGCCTTGAGCGCAAAGTCGTACGTTGCAGTTTGGTTTACCACCAGGAGAATTCCCGATTTAACCACCGGACCGAAGCCGCTCTTTGTCACCTTCAAATCGTAATTTCCCGGCTGTACCTCAGGCATGACGTAGGCACCTACGCTATTGGTGGCGGCCGAGCGATCCAAGTTTGTGTCGCGGTTATGCAGCACGACGGTGGCGTCGGTTACGACTGCTCCCGCCGAATCGCGAACCGTGCCATTGACGGCTGCAGTGGCTTGGCCCCATGCGCGCGACGGCAAGAGTGCGGCCATAAATGCCGGGGCGAGCATCAACGTGAACAGCACAACCCACCGCTCATGCCTTTTCAAGGAAACCTGGCGTGTCATCGTAGATCCTCCTCGCACGAGGCCTCATCGGCCTCCGCGAACACGGTTCCGCAACGTCAACTGCACTTTTTGTCTCAGCAGATAACCAGGCCGCCATCAACGGCCAGCCAAGAAAGCCCACGGCACAACCTTCTAGCATTGCTTTTAGAATGTTGTCAATTAAAAAATTTCATATGCGTGAATTCAATTTCAACAGATGAAACAATTCACTGGCTTTTGGCGATGCATCGTGGTAGCGTTCTGCATTCTGAAACGGAATCTCGTCATGGAGATACCGTCAGCAAGGCCTTTAAATCTTGCAGTTAAGACCTGAAGGTCGTCCGGGGGCCACGCCATGCCGCGAGTGAAAAGATCCAGTCCAGGTTCCGCGCCTGTCGGCGTGATCTCCAAAGTGTTGCTGATTCTCGAAGCTCTCCAAGGCTCTTCGGCTGGATTGGGGTTGAAGGCTATCTGCGATCTGACCGGCATTCACAAAAGCACTGCGCACCGCTTTTTGAAACACTTGGAGCGCGAACGCTATCTCATTCGAACGGAAGCCGGAGCTTACCTGATCGGTCCGAGACTGTCGCAGATGTCGACGCGGGGTAACCAGGGGGCGACGCTGCAAGCAGTTGCCCGGCCGATACTTTGGGAGTTGTGGAAGTCAACCCAGGAAACGGTCAACCTTGCCGTTCTCGATCAAGGGACTGTGCTTTACGTGGATGTCATCGAGAGCCCGCACGAATTCCGGCTTTCGTCGCGCGTGGGCACGCGCCGTTCACTACACGTGACGGCACTGGGCAAAGCGTTGGCAGCTTTTCTGCCCGCGGAACCACGCGAAAGCATTTTAAGCACCATCACGTTCCAGCCAGTGACGCCGAGAACCATAATGAACTTGTTGCAGTTCCGCCAGGAGCTGGAGAAGATCCGGCACCAGGGCTACGCGGTGGATGACGAAGAGGCCGTCCAGGGTGCGCGCTGCGTGAGCGCCCCAATCCTCAACTCTGACCGTGAACCAATAGCCGCTGTCAGCGTCTCCGGGCCCGTGACCAGAGTCAGCCCTGACCAGGTCGCGGCGCTGGCCGGAGCAGTCACGTCTGCCGCCCGCGCCATTTCCGCCGCGATGGGATTTTCACAACCGAACCGAAAGCGGTAAACCGCCGCCCGCTCTAAGAATGTCGTTCCGGCTCGGAGTTCATCCGCGAGCAATTCAGGCTGAAGGCTATTTGCTCACTCCCACCGAAGCACACCGGTTCACGAGAGCTCGGATCGCGCCGTCTTGCGGAAATCTCTGTCTTCCCTTGGCCGCAACTTCGCAAGCATCCTGCATTTTGTTGCGCGCGAGGTATATCGATGTACTGAGGCGATAGAGTTCAGCATCATAGGGCGCTAACTGCATTCCCTGCCGCAAGACGTTGACGGCCTCGTCCTGGCGGTTGGCCGCAACCAGCAACTCGGCCAGTTCTTCAAAATCCGCGGGCTTCGTTGCACCATGAAGGATGGCGTCCTCAAGATATCGAATCGCCAGCGCTGAGCTTTCGACAGTCTTGTTCTGCACAGCCTTGTCAGCCAGCGCCTCCAGCACATCAACATTATCCGGCTGCGTGGCCTTGACTTGCTCTGCCACTGACCAGTAGCGAGCCCGATATTCTGGATGCGCAAGCATGACTTGGCCATAAGCCTGTAGCAGGGTCAGCGGCCGTGGCGCGTCCTGCCTCGCCGGATTGGCGCTGAGTTGAACCAGGTCGGGAAGCTGAGGGGTTGTCATGTGGAACGTAACATCCGGGAATGGCTCCTCGGCCTCGGCCACGATGCGATGGTTGGTGAGAACGGAATGGGAGATCACCGTCACATCCCGCTTGGGCATGTGGCAGCCGGTGCAATCATCGGGGGGCGCCTTATGCTGCCGTAGAGACAGCGGCACGGCGCAACTCTTCTCGGTGTGACAGGCCAGGCACTTCTGGCGAAAATACGCCGGGGCTTCCTGTTGCGAAGGTTGGGTGTGAGGATCGTGGCAACTGATGCAGCCCAGCCGTCCACCACTTTTCAGATAGCACTTGCTGAGGTGCATGGAAAGATAGTGCTCCAACAGGTCATCTTTGGGCGCAGACTCCCGACTAAAAGGAACCAGGAAAATGCTCAGAGTGTCATTCAATTCGGTGCCCGGGCGAAAGTCGCGGTATGTCTTTCCGGCTTGCAAGACGCGTGCGTCCCCCGTTTGGTGGCAAGACATGCAGATGTTATCCGCCAGCCAAGGCGAAAGTCGGGCTGGATTTGTAATCGAATCGGGCGAAGGATCCATCTGCGCGGCGGCTACGTGTGACAGGCCTGGACCGTGACAGTTCTCGCAACCGATGGCCAACTCTGCAAACGGCGGTTCTCGAAAACGGCCGTTCCCCTCCAGGATGGGACCAGGTTGCCCACTATGGCAGGCGATGCAACCCGGAAGAATAGGACGGTTGAAGCCGTAGTCGCCGAATTCATAGCCTGGAGAGAGTGCCCAGCGATGTGGTTTCGCGTAGAACGAAAGCGGTGCTTCGAAGAGGTAGTCATCCTGTTTCACGATGGCGCCACTGCCATTCGCGCCCGAGCCAATGATCCATTCGAGCTTGCGGGTTTCACGAAAGGCGTCTTTACCGTCGGCTGTAGTTTCAAACTCGCTCTGGTAGAGACTATTGTCGCGGGCAGAGATTTCGAAATGGCGGTTGAGCTTGGGATTAAAGATGCTGGCCGCTGTCGGTATTGTCTCGAGAAGTGCCGGCGTGATCTCCGACATCGAGCGACCCATGTCCGTGCGCGAGAAAGACTCGTAGATGCTCGAGTGACATTTGGAGCAGACTCTGGAGCCGACGTAGCCAGCATCTGCCAGTGAATTCTGATTCCCCGCCGCCGTTGCTCCCGGCAACGTGGTCTGGAAGCTGAAACAGGTGAGCAGCAGCAGAACTCTTGCGACCGAAACCAAACCGCTTTCGATCGCTCGCAACCGCCTTCCGGTGCGATTCGAAGACTTTGTCACCGTGCCCCTGGCCTCCATGACTGTAGCTTCAGCTTGACCCATCTAGCGTCTTTTTCAGAGTGGCACAACAAACAGGCATTTGGACTATCTTCCTCTCCAAATCGCTGCGTCATGTCAGCATCGGGGATATCGTCAATCTGGTGAGTCCGCGCTCGAAAAAGAATAGCGTCCATGATGCGGGGCATGTGACAAGAAACGCACCGGCTGCCATCCGAGTCGGCGCGATGACGAGTGTGGGCGGCGAGAGCGGCGCTGTTCTGAAACTGAGTATGGCAGTTCGTGCACATTAAGTCCGGTTGATCGCGAAACTTTACAGAAGTCAGGTTAGAAGCTGCATCGTGTCCGTGCGGATCGTGACAAGTTCCGCAGCTCACCTGTCCTCTCTTGAAACATTGAGACCGCTGCAGAGCTTCCACGATGAAGGTGGTCTGACGGAAGCGCCCGTCTTTGTAAAAGCCGATCCGGGAGAACTCACCGAAAGGAATGCTGGGATTACGCGGGAAGAACCCGCCAGAGCGCGAATAGTTCAACTCACCGCTGGGGCCAGAGGCACGGACCGCGGACTGCATGTGACATTGCGAACAGATGCGGACGAAATCGCGGTTGCCCAGGTCGTTGAAATTTACCGGCGGGTCAATCGCTCGCTTCGGATAAGGCTCGTTTGCGGTCATGTCCATGACATGCTGCGCCGACGGGCCGTGACACATCTCGCAGCCAATGCCCGGCTCTTTGAATTCCACATTGTTCACATCGAAGCCGCCGCCTCTTACATTTCTGAGTTGGCTGGTGTGGCAAACGGCGCAGACGGCTTGATAGCTGGTGGCAGGGCTGAGCTTCTCCCAAGCGGCCAGATCGCCGCGTTCACGGTCGGCGCCGTCAATGATTTTCCAATAATTGATCCACCGTTTTTGCAGTGCACTGTACTGGATTGGAAAGACATGAATCTCGCCGCTGGGCAGCCGGGTAGCATAGGCCTGCTGGAACTTTGACCCGATCGTGTAGTCCACAGGATACGCGTGCAATTTACCGTCGGATTGCCGGATGTCGAAATAGTGCCGACCGTCGCGGATCACCATGCGGGCAAATAGCGTAGGCTCTCGGCTGCCAGCAAATTCTGCCTTTCCATGGCGATATACGGCCTCATCTTCTAAGTAGAACTCGTTCTTGTCTTGAAAATCGCCAATGACATTCTGCGGAGCATAGGGGCGAAGCATTCTTGACATTCCGGTTTGAGACCACTGGCGGTAGACGCTGGAATGGCACCCATGGCACGAATCCGACCCGGCGTAGTCAGACAGGGACTGAACCGCAGGGCTTCCGGGCGCAGCACTTTGACTTCTTGAAGCGGCACGGTCTCGGAGCGTAGCTTGCTCGACAAACTTGTCGAACGTATCGTGAGAATTCAGCATTGTGTAAATGTTCTGCAAGCTCTCGCGTGCCTTGGATGCCAAGCTGCCATTCGCTCGATAAATCCTGGCGAAACGTCCGGCCGCAGAGTTCAGCTCGCCAGAGGCAAGCTGAGCTAGTCCAAACAGATAAGCAATCTCAACGTCGGAAGGATTCAATGTTTGCGCTTCCCCGAGCAAAACTTTGCAATCCTGCAACAGCGCATCACGTTCTTCCCCATTCGGAAGTGCCAGCGCCTGTTCCAGCAAAGCTCGGCTTTGGGCGAACTCAGCCGTAGCTTTCAATTTGTTCTTGAGTTCTGGCCAACTCCCCGGCGCGATAGCTCCGGGAGCCGAAAACCGGTCGAGGTATTCGACCGCATCCCGAGCATCAGAAATTGCAGCGTCGTCCAGATGTTTCTGTGCTTCCACGTCGGCCACAGACACGAGAAGCAACGGATTCTCCGGCAGGAGCGTCAGCGACTGTCTGGCGTAGGTCAGTCCCGCATCGTAGTCCTCCAATCCGAAACTGGCGCGCGCCGCGATCTCATACGCCTGGAAGAGAAAGGCGGATTGGGGAAATCGCGCCAGAAACGACTTGGCCTGTTCCAGCATCTGCTTGGGTTCTGTGTGCTGGAACATAGCCAGAAAGGCCGCTCGTTCGGCCGGATCAGAAATCTGATCGGCTACAGTCGAGGGCTTGCGGTTCTGTGTCGTGATATTTGCATCAATGTCCTGGCCGGCAAGAGGCACAAGTGGACAAATCAGAATCCCGATTCGCAGCGCCCACTTCAACATGAAGCGCACTCTAGCCCAAAGTCCGTTCCCGTGGCAACCAAACTTTGCTGCGGCGATCCCTTGACGAGCGGGGCGGGCGTAGTCCATTCTGCAAGCCTTTACCTCGGGATACCGAATGAACCAGGCATTGTTGTGGGGGATCGGGATGGTCGCGCTCGGTGGCATTCTCCAGGGAAGCTTTGCTGCTCCCATGAGGCGGATGCCGGCATGGCGCTGGGAAAACAGCTGGCTCCTCTTCGCACTGTCCGGCCTCATCATTTTTCCTTGGATAGTTAACTTCTCCAGCGTGCCGAATGTTACCCGCGTTTATGCCGGATCGTCGCCGTCCACGCTCATCAAGGTGCTTGTGTTTGGAGTGCTCTGGGGCGTGGGCGCCACGCTGTTCGGTCTCGCGATCAGCCGCGTGGGAATGGCGCTTGGATTCGCTTTGATCCTGGGCATTACGTCTTCCTTTGGTTCCTTGATCCCGATGGCAATTCTTCAACCCGACCAACTTCTGGCCAAACGCGGGCTGGCCCTGATCGCCGGCAGTGCCGTCATGCTTCTGGGTCTCGTCTTTCTCGCACTCGCTGGACGCGCTCGCGAACACGATTTAAGAATGGGCAAGAGTGTGCGTTCCGGTTTCGCCTTCGGTTTAGTGCTCTGTATATTTTCTGGAATCTTTTCCTCAATGATGAACTTCAGTTTTGTCTTCGGCGATGAACTGAGACTTCGCGCTCTTCACTCGGGAGCGAGCAGCGCAATGGCCGCGAATCCGATTTGGGCACTCACAGTGACCGGCGGCTTTGTCCCGAATCTTCTGTACTGCGTGTATCTGCTGAACAAGAACCGAACATGGTCTGTATTCCGTGAAGGAAAGACACCGACCTGTTGGCTGCTGGGAATATTGATGGGCTTGCTTTGGTTCGGAGGAACTGTCCTCTACGGAGTGGGCGCAGCCTCCCTGGGTGCGCTGGGTGGGATCGTGGGTTGGCCCATCTTCATGACCATCGACATCATTGCCGCTCTGTTCTGGGGTGCTGTGTCGGGCGAATGGCAGGGGGCCCGTCGTCGAGCGCTGGTCTATAACTGGGCGGGAGTCGGGATCCTGCTGGTGGCGATCGTGATCATCTCCGCCGGCAACGTAACCTAAGTTCGCATTAGCCGAGGGGCTATTTGGGATTCGTGCGCGGCACATCAATCCGCACTGAACTGACTCCGTGGGTCTTGCTCTGGTCAACACCGCTGCCTTCTCGAACTACGTAGTACTGATTCGCGGGAAGGTCGGCAAGCGTCTCAACCAATCCGCTGGGCCAACGAATCACGATCTTCTCCGCCCTGGAGGACTTGCCCAGGCCGAAATGCAGCCGCAGGTCGCTTTGTGAGATGTAGCCGTCCCCACTGCGCACTTCTTTTTCGTGTTTATCGTTTTCGTGCTTATCATTTTCGCGCTTATCACTGCCTTGCTCCAGAGTCACAACAGCACCCAAAGCGGCGCGATTCGATTTCACTCCGATCAGTTGCAGGCTGATCCAGTTCCCGATCGGCGAAGTGTTGTAATAAAGCGACGGCGTCTCGTTCATGTTGTTCACCAAAGCCTCCTGGTGACCATCATTAAACAGATCGGCGAGCGCCATGCCACGACCAGCGTGTGGCTCGCTCAACACCGAGCCCGCAACCGCAGTGATGTTGGCGAATGTACCATCGCGCTGGTTGTAGTAGGCGACCTTCGGTTCGCGATAGCTGGTGCCTAATGCCTTGCCATCCACTTCTGGATACACATGGCCATTGGCGATCAGGATTCCGGGCCAACCACTATTGTCAAAGTCATAGAATTGCACTCCCCACCCCAGCCAGTTCTTGATCTTGCCCAGTCCAGAGCTGTAGGTAACGTCATCAAAGTTATTGTCACCACGATTGAGGTAGAGCGTTGGGGTGTCGTCGCTGAAGTTCGTTTTGACGATGTCCTGATAGCCGTTGTGGGTAAAGTCGTCTGCCGAAAGGCCCATGCCTGCCTGCTCGGAACCATCCTCGTTGTACGCCACGCCGGCTTTCTTTCCGATGTCGGTGAACGTTCCGTTTTGGTTGTTGTGATACAGAATGCTGGCGGTGGAGTCGCAGGCAACGTAGATATCCGGCCATCCATCATGGTCGAAATCCGCTGTCAGCGAGGTGAATCCGTAACATCGCGTTGTATTGAGAATGCCGGATTTCTGGGAGACGTCGATAAATGTGCCATCGCCATTGTTGTGATAAAGCGCACTTGCTCCCGCCTTGAGCCCACGTGGCCCGCACATTACGTTGATCCCCTTCCACTGGCACCAGCGCCCCTCGCCTGGCCGCGGCACCACGTCGTAATTGAAGTCCACGTAACGCACCACGAGAATATCTACTTTGCCGTCGCGGTCGTAATCCACAAAACTACAACCGGTGCTCCACTCGTCTTGCGAGGTCTTGAGTCCGGCCTTAGCAGTCACATCGGTAAATGTCCCGTCCCCGTTGTTGTGATAGAGCACATTCTGTCCCCAGTACGTGACCAGCAAATCCAGATAGCCGTCATTGTCGTAGTCGCCGACGCACCCGCCCTGTCCCCAGCCTGAGCGCGCCAGCCCGGCGCGCGATGTCACGTCGGTAAACGTTCCGTCATGGTTGTTGTGATACAGGTGTCCGGTCGGAGCTTTGTCGCTGGTGAATCCCTCTACCGTCGAACCGTTGGGCAGGAAAATGTCGGGCCAGCCGTCGTTGTCGTAATCGAAAATGATGGCTCCGTTGCCCGTCGTTTCAATAATGAATTCCTTGTGAATGCCGCCGCCGTATACGTTGAGCGCGCTTAGTCCCGCCTGAGGCGCAATATCTTCGAAGTGGATTGCGCCCGGCTTGACTTTCTGTGTCAGGATTTTCGTGGGCTGCGTTGTTTGGGCAGCAAGCCAGCTTGCTAGCGCTGACACCGCTGCGAGAAACAAAACGAATCTGGACCTTTGAACTTTTCTGAGCGGGATCACACTGACATCTTAAAGGAGAAATCGTAACCCTTCTCTACATCTCATCGCGCCGCACGGGTGCTGACCTCGTCGGTAGTCGTGGGTCGCCATGCGACCACTGTCTGCCGCGACTGCCCAAGGCCGTCGATTGCTAATTCAACGACATCGCCTGTCTTCAGGTACTGCGGCGGACTCATGCCCAAACCGACTCCAGCCGGTGTTCCGGTGCTGATGATGTCGCCGGGCAGTAGCGTCATGAATTGGCTGACGTAGCTGACGAGAAACGGTATGTCAAAAATCATTTCGTTGGTGGAACTCCGTTGCCGAAAGACGCCGTTAACCTTCAGCCACATCGCCAAACGACTTGTGTCCTGAATCTCATCCCGTGTCGCCAGGAACGGTCCCAGTGGAGCAAACGTATCTGCACTCTTGCCTTTAACCCATTGTCCGCCCCGCTCCAGTTGAAATGCACGCTCGGAATAATCGTTGTGGAGAGCGTAGCCAGCGACATGGTCGAGCGCCTCTTCCCCTTCAATGTAGCTACCTTTCTTTCCGATCACGACGGCCAGTTCGACCTCCCAATCCACTTTTCGCGCATTCTTCGGCATGACCAGATCATCGTTCGGCCCAACGAGCGAGGTGGTAGCTTTGAAAAATATGACGGGTTCTGTAGGGATCTCCATTTTGCTTTCTTTGGCGTGGTCGCGGAAGTTCAACCCAATGCAGACAATCTTGCTGGGGCGGGAGATCGGTGGTCCCAGGCGGGCAGATGGCGCAACTCGCGGCGCGGAAGCAGCGTTCTGTTTCAACCACTGTTTCAATCGGGAAAGGCCGTCGTCTGCGAAGAACGCTTCGTCATAATCCTGCACGCAGCTGGAAACATCCAGACGAGCAGCGTCCTCCATGATCACCCCCGGGCGCTCTCTGCCCGGCTCGCCAAATCGGATCAGCTTCATCGAATAATTTCCATTCTCGCTTCCCCTGCCTGGGCTCAGCGTGCTTGATCAAGCGACACGCGAAAAAGGTGGCAATGCTAAACCAACAGATTCAACTTCGCAAGTCAGGATTCTGAAGAGTTGAAGAATGTGCGCGCCATTGTTTCACAAGGTAAAACGCATTGCCGTGTTTCGCGAAAAGATAAGTTTGGCCTCGTCCGCAGTTGCTGCTAAAGTTTGCGTTTGCACACGCCAAATGGTTATGAAAACAGCCTCAGAATTGTCCAATGTGTTCCCGCACCTCGACTACAAACCCAGGTTGCCACAGCGGATGGACTACGGAATCGGCATTGTCGGCGCTGGGGGAATCGTCAACTATGCTCATCTGCCGGCCTACAAGAAGGCTGGCTTCAAAGTTGTCGGCATCACTGACCGGAATCGTGAGCAGGCGGAGCGTACTGCCAAAGACCACGAAATCGGCAAAGTCTATGCCAATGTCGATGAGCTGCTGCGTCAGCCCGAGGTCGAGATCGTCGACATAGCCGTATATCCCGCGGAGCAGATCACTATCGTTGAACAGGCTACGGCCGCCGGCAAGCATGTGCTGTGCCAGAAGCCTTTCGCCGATGAGTATTCAAAAGCTGCTCTCAGCGTCGAACTCGCGGAACGCGCGCAAGTAAAGATCGCGGTCAACCAGCAGATGCGCTGGGACGCCGGGATCCGTTGCACCCGCCTGCTAATGGATGACGGCTGGCTGGGCACACCCACCTACGGCGCCATTCAGGTCCACTGCAAGACCGATTGGAGTCTCTGGCCCTGGATTTATCAGGGCAAACACGTGGAGATCATGTTCCACAGCATCCATTACATCGATTCGCTTCGTTATCTGCTGGGCGAACCCGCCTATGTGTTCACCAGCGGGAGTCGAGCTCCGGACGAAACCACGCAAGCCGAAACCAAAACCCTGAGCACATGGGAGTACAAGTCCGGTCTGCAAGTGCTGATCGATGTCTGCCACACCACTTGGCAGGACGATACCTATGCCATCTTTCGTTTTGAAGGGACAGAAGGAGTGATCAAAGGAACGATCGGCCTGATGTACAACTACCCGACTGGCCGCCCGGACACATTGGAGTTCATGTCCAGGCGCAACCCGGGTTATTGGTTCTCCGCGCGTCTCGACAGCATGTGGATTCCGGATGCTTTTGTGGGCCCGATGGCATCACTCATGTGTTCGATCGAAGACGGCTCGGAGCCGGAGACCAGCGGACGCGACAACCTGCGCACGTTGCAGATCATGTTTGCCGAGTACCGTTCCATGGCGGAGAAGCGCGCGGTCCGTCCGGAAGAGATCACTTCATGAAGATCACATGACGAAGATCAGCGTATGAAGCCAGCTAAGCTCGCGGCCGCACACCTTTCAGTGCAGAAGAGGAACCTGGTGCCTGCGGAGTTACGTACGCGCCATTCTCTATGCAAGCGGGATCCACGAAGTGTGGCTGCAGATGTGGAATGCACTCGAGGAATAGCGCCTCGTGGCCCATGGCGATGTGATTAAACAGAACCAGATGCTGATGAATCTGTCCCATGTCACCCACGTGAGGAACAACTCGCAGGCCGAACTTTCGCGCCAGCAGGCTCACCGTAAGGAACTCGGAAATTCCCGCAACCCGCGTGCAGTCTACCTGTACGATCTGCACCGCCGCTGCCTGCATGAAGTTCTTAAACATGATTCGGTTGGGAACGTGCTCGCCCAATGCAATCGGGATCGGCTTGATCGCGGCGGCAAGGGTGCGGTGCGCCTGAATGTCGTCCGGATGCGTGGGTTCTTCCACGAAGTACGGGGACATGCCTTGAAGCTTCTGGCACATCTCCAGCGCACGTGGAAGCGTCCACTGCTGATTGGCATCGACCATGATCAGCGCATTCGGGCCGGCAAGTTCGCGCAGCATAAAGGCGCGCCGCACATCGCGCTGACCATCGTGTGACCCCACCTTTAGCTTGAAAGCGTGAAACCCCCGCTCTATGGCCTGCCGCGCCAAATCTTTTATTTTATTGTCTTCATACTGGAACCACCCCACAGATGTGTCATATCCGGCATAGCCCCTGCCTAGAATGCTTTCCCGCTCTTGCCGGGAGCTCAAGTGCTTTTGCAGAATCGCTTCCGCTTCATCGCGTGTTAGCACGTCTTCGAGATAACTCAAGTCGAGCAGGTCGACAGCCTTTCTTGCATCAAGATCCAGAAGAAGCCGCCATAGGGGCACGCCGCGACTCCTGGCCCACAAATCGAAACATGCGTTGGTGAGCGAGGCAAGCGCCAGATGAACCACCCCTTTCTGAGGACCCAGCCAGCGAAGTTGAGGATGCTGCGCAAGTTTCTGCGCGACCGCTCCGAAATCCGCCATCAGTTCTTCAATTTCCCAGCCGATCAATCCCTTGCCAAGCCATCCGATCGCTTCACAAACCAACTGGTTCCCCAAGCCGAGCGTAAGCACCAGACCGGTGCCGAAGATCTTGTCGTCGGAGGCGAGTAGTGTTGTGGCAAACGCGTATTCGGCTCCCGAGTGCACGGCATCGCTGCCCGCGCCTTGCACCAGCGGGAAGCGCACATCACGTGTTTCCAACGAAGTAATCCGATGTTGTGCCATGTTAAATGTCGCGAGGGTAGGTCACTCCGGCTCTCACAAACTATAGCCAGCTTTCAAAGGCATCGAATATAGTGGAGCGGTTTGGGGAGTGCAACGTGTCACTCTCGTTGTCAGGTCCGGTTGAACCCTCGAACCCGCAAAAACCGAATCGTGAAAGGACGATGACATGAAGCGCTACGGTTCTGTAATCCGAGTAAAGCCGGAGTCTCTTAAAGCCTACAAGAAATACCATGCGGCGGTGTGGCCGGACGTGCTCGCCATGATCCGGCGCTGCAACATTCGGAACTATTCCATCTATCTCAAGGACGACTTCCTCTTCGGATACTTCGAATATCACGGTTCGGACTATGCAGCGGACATGGCGAAAATGGCGGCGGATCCCAAAACCCAAGAATGGTGGGCTATTATGATGCCGATGCAGAAGCCGTTGGAAACACGCGCCACAGGTGAGTGGTGGGCCGATATGGAGGAGGTCTTTCACTCGGATTGATTTGACAGCCGCCAAAGCTTGCGGTTAGAGTTTCCGCCCGATCAACCGACTATGCAGATCGTAGACACACACCAGCACCTCTGGGATTTGGATCTCTTTCGTTACTCGTGGCTCGACTCGATTCCGCATCTGAATCGCTCCTTCCGGATGCCCGACTATCTCGCGGACGTCAAGGGGCTGGACGTGGCGAAGTCGGTGCACCTGGAGGCCGATGTCGATGAGCCTTATATGCTCGACGAGACCCGGCATCTGCTCGATCTTGCCGACCGGTTCGACAATCCACTCGAAGGCGTTGTGGCTTGCGGTCGGCCCGAGAGCAAGGTTTTCAAATCCTATCTTGACCAGATCGCAGGCCATCGCAAGCTGAAGGGAATTCGCCGCGTGCTCCATACCCAACCGGACGAAGTGGGCCAGGGAGTAACGTTCATCAACAACGTGGCTGCCCTGTCAGGCTACGGCCTTTCATTCGACATCTGCGTTCTGGCTCGGCAGCTTCCCATCGCGATTAAATTGGTCTCCAAATGCCCGGATGTAGTTTTCATCCTCGACCACTGTGGAGTACCGCAGGTTAAGGAAAAGAATCTAGATCCGTGGCGTTCTCACATCGCGGAGATCGCCAGGTTTCCAAACGTATCCTGCAAGATCTCCGGTCTGGTGGCTTACGCGGATCTGCAGAGATGGGCTGTCGAGGACTTGCGACCGTTTGTCGAACATGCAATCGCAAGCTTCGGCTGGGATCGCGTGCTCTTCGGGAGTGACTGGCCCGTCTGCACCCTCTCCGCCAGTTATCGACAGTGGGTGGAGGCGCTGCAGGCAATCACGCAAGGGGGAGGCGAGGCCAACCAGAGAAAGCTGTTCTACGATAATGCCGTCCGCGTGTACCGGTTAAGCTAAAGCCCAAACTCTCTCTGAATTGTCTCGGTGTGTTGTCCAACCCGCGGAGCGAGTCGCTCACTGGTCAGCAGCCTTCCATCCAGACGAATCGGAAGACGCGTGGTAAGGATCTCGATTCCCCGCCCATCCCTGAGAGTTTGTACCATGGCAAGCTGCTCGAAAGCTTGACTGGCGCAGAGTTTGGGCCAATCCAGAACTTCCGCGCACCAGATGTCGGCGGCATTTAGAATCTCGAGCCAATGCTCGGTGGTCTGCTGTTTGAGACGCTGGGCGATGATTTGCTTGATTTCATCGCGGCGGCGAAAGCCGTCTGCCTGATCCGAGATGGCATGGAGTGCCGACAAATCGAGCAACTTGCCCAGCGTCGGAAGATGTGTCATGGCCAGCGACAGGTAACCATTCGCCGTGTCGTAAACTCCATAAGGCGCCGCCAGATAGGCGTGCGCATTGCGGAATGCACTTCTGTGCGGCGCACGTCGCCCGTCATTCAAGTGCGTGGTGAGCACTTCAAATTGGAAATCCAGCAACGCCTCGAGCAAGCTCGTTTCGACCAGCCCACCTCGGCCAGTCACGCCGCGGCGCACCAGGCAGGCCAGAATTCCCTCGCAGAGGTTATGCCCCGCCAGCATGTCGGCGATGGCCAGCGCCATCGGCGTGGGAGGATCTCCATCGTCGCCGCTCAGCCACATGATTCCAGAGCGCGCCTGCGCCAGCAGGTCCTGTCCCGGCCGGTCGCGCCATGCTTCCGCATTTCCATATCCCGACACGATTCCGTACACCAAACGATCGTTGATCTGCGATGCCTTCTCGTAGCCGAAGCCCAGCCGCTCCATGACTCCCGGACGAAAGTTCTGCACCATCACATCAGCCCGCGCAATTAACCGACGCAATTTATCCAGGTCAGACGGATTCTTTAGATCCGCGGCGTAGCTCTCTTTGTTGCGATTGATGGCGTGAAATAGCGTGTTTTCGCCGTGCACATCAGTGTCGCTCAAGTAAATCGTGCGACCCAGATCCCCCGTACCGGGCCGCTCAATTTTGATCACGCGGGCGCCCATGTCCGCCAGTCGAAGCGTGGCCAGTGAACCTGACAGAAACTGGCTGAAGTCCAGCACCAGAATGCCCTGGAGAAGTCTTGCTGGCTTTTCGTTGACGCGATTTGTAACGCGGGCGATGGGAGTGGTCACGGAAAGCTCCTGAACAGCGACAAGGTCAATTCTACCCATGAAACAGTGTTTTCATTAGAGAAACTATGTTACCCTAAGAAACGTTTCTGATCATGACTGTCAGGCGCGCACTCACAACTCGGCGGCAGGTGACTTCGCGGAGGAGCCGATACACAGCTCCTGCCCTCGAAAAAGGCCTTGACATTCTGGAACTCTTGGCTTCAGTCTCCGAGGCCCTGACCCACAGTGAGATCGCCAGCCGTCTCGGCCGCAGCATCACCGAGGTGTTCCGCATGCTGGTATGTCTCGAAGAGCGGGGCTATATTTCCCGGTCGGGCCCGGACGAGCCCTACCAGCTCACGCTGAAACTGTTTGAAATTGCCCACCACTATCATCCGCTGCAAAGGCTGATCACCCAGGCGCGCCCAGTGGTGCATCGGGTCGCGAGCGATACTGGCCAGTCCTGCCATCTGGCAATGCTCAACCATGCGGAGGTGGTGGTTGTAGCCCAGTTCGACGCGCCGGGGAAGATGGGTTTCTCCGTGCGGCTGGGAGCAAACATTGACCTCTTGAACACGGCTTCCGGACACGTGATTCTGGCTTTTCAAAGCAACGAAGTTCGTGTCCGCGCACTGCGAGCGTGGCGCTCCCGCTCCGGAAGGCCGATCCCGCGCGATGTCTACGGCCACCTGAACCAGATTCGCCGGCGCGGCTATGAGGAACTGGCCAGCTACCAGGTGCACGGCGTGGTGAACATCAGTTACCCGGTATTGAATCAACACGGGGAAGCAATCGCGGCTGTGACCGTTCCTTTTCTTGCGCGCATTGGAGACAGCGTGGGTCCACCACAGGTCAAGGAAGCGTTGAGCCTGGCTTCCCGCGCGCTTTCCTCAGCTGTCGGCGGAAAGAGACTGAAACTGTCTTCCGGTGCGGTGCTGCCATGACGCGAACCGAGTACTTCGAAGACTATGTTGTCGGTGCACAGCGCGTCACCTCGGGACGCACGATTACCGAGACGGATGTCGTCATTCATGCGGGGCATACGGGAGACTACTTTCCGCATCACGTTGATGCGGAGTTTGCGCGGCAGACTCACTTTGGTCAGCGAATCGCACACGGCACCATGACCTTTGCGATCGGCATAGGTCTAACGGCGAGTCATATCAATCCCGTCGCCTTCACCTATGGATATGACAAGTTGCGTTTCCCCAAACCGGTTTTCATCGGAGACACGTTGCGGACTCGAGTCACCGTTAAGGATAAACAAGAAGACCCAAAGCGCAAAGGGTTGGGCCGCATCGTGGAGGCCTGTGAAGTGCTGAACCAGCGCGATGAAGTGGTCCTGTATTGCGAGCACATTTTGCTGGCTGAGAAGCGTCCGGCCGCTTGAACCGGCTAAGAAACGTTTCCGAAAGCAGAGAGGTTAGTGTGAGAATTATTCTCAAAGGGCTCACCTGGAATCATCCCCGCGGTTATGCCCCCTTGCTCGGGGGAGTTCCCGAATACGAAGAACAAAACCCCGAAATAAAAATCCAGTGGGACCGTCGAACTCTGCGCGAGTTTGGCGAAGCTCCTATCGAGCAGTATCTGGATCGTTACGATCTCCTCGTCGTGGATCATCCATTCGTCGGCTTCGCCGCCTCTCATGGGGCGTTGGTTGACCTCGCTCCACTCATCAGCCAGGCGGAGAAACTTCATTTTGCGGCTGACTCTGCGGGTCCTTCCTGGCAATCCTACTGGTTCGGCGGCGGCCTTTGGGCTCTCCCTCTTGATGCCGCAACGCAAGTCGCATCGTATCGGCCTGATCTGTTACGAGCACTGTCTCCCGCTGTCCCCGACACCTTCGACAATGTTTTGGAACTTGGAGAGAAAGCGCGCAAGGCGGGAAAATGCATCGTGGTGCCTGCATGCCCGACAGATGCGATCAGCCTCTTCTTCACGCTGAGCGCGAATCTCGGATACCCCATCGCTGAAGAACGCGACCTTTTCGTGGACGACTCCGTCGCCGCTGAGGTAATGGATCGGCTGCACGCGCTCATCGCGCTTGCCCATCCCCGGTCTGTAGAGTGGAATCCGATCCAGGTTTACGATTTCATGATCAGCGCTTCCGACGCGGTCTTCTGTCCGTACGGTTTTGGTTACTCCAACTACTCACGCGTTGGTAACGCGGTGCGATTGAAGTTCACGAATGCTCCAGCTGCCGGCGAGCGCGGGTGTGCCGGAACGATGCTGGGGGGGACGGGGGTTGCAATCAGCAAGCTCAGTCCGCATCCATCGAAAGCCATCGCCTATGCCAAGTGGCTGGTGAGCACCAAACACCAGCGAAGTACCTATTTTCGCGAAGGAGGTCAGCCCGCCAGCCTGGCCGCATGGACCGATTCGTCGGTTAACGCCATGGCCGACGGCTTCTTTGCCGGCACACTGCAAACCTTGCAGACCGCCTATCTGCGGCCCCGCTTCGATGGCTTTGTTCGTTTCTTTGAAGCCGCTGGCATCGAAATCAACCGTTGTCTGCGTGGAGAGTTGAAGGATACGGTCCTGGTCCGATGGCTGAACGACCGCTATGCAGCGCAGCGAGTTGCAGCATGCCGAATCGCGTAACGACAAGAGAGGAACCCGGTGAAGAATCCAAATTCTGATCCCGCCAAGCACAAAGAAATCTCCATCTGGAATGCCGAGGATTGGTTATACGAAGACTTCGAAGTGGGCAAACGTGCGCGTTCGATTCGCCGCACGATTTCCGAAGGGGAAAGCATGTTGTTCAATGCCATCGTCCTCGACATGCATCCCTACGTCGCGGATGATGTCTTCGCGAAAGAGGAAGGAGTCTTCAACAAACGCCTGGTGGCGGGCGCCATGGTATTCAGCCTGGGCCTGGGCCTGATGGCGCACAACAATATTCACACCTTCAGCTACGGATATGACAAGTTGCGCTTCATCAAACCGGTGTTCCTGGGCGACACGATCTACACGATTCGCACCCAGCTCGAGAAACGGCCTAAGTACGCCGAGATGGGGATGGTAAAGGTGGCTTACGAAGTGTTCAAGGTGCCCGGAGAACTGGTTCTTTATTGCGAACATTTACAAACCGTCAAGTATCGAGATCCTGCGAAATTCAAGGAGCAACTGCAACAGGAGTAAGTGAGACCGCGATGAGGTCAACTATCACGCTCGCCGCCCGGCTGAGAAGCTGCTACAGCGGAGCCGTCTATGACGTGTTGAGGGCCAAGGGCTACCTTCAGCGGACGCTCCCGCATTACATTCGACCTCTGAATCCACAGCACAAACTCGCTGGCCCCATCTTCACAATCCGAGGCAAGCGCGACGATTCTTTGGATGCCCATCAGAGTCTGCTCGAGTGGTGTGGGCTGTTGTCCAAGGCGCCGGCGAACACGGTGCTGGTCTGTCAGCCCAATGACCACACCCTCGCGCACATGGGAGAATTATCTTCAGAGACGTTGGTCTACAAGAAGGTGCTAGGCTACATCGTGGACGGCGGCTGCCGGGATTCGGCATTTATCGAGACTTTGGGATTTCCGGTGTTTTGCAAGTATTTCACCCCCGTGGATGTGGTTGGCAAGTGGGCAGCCACGGCATTGGGCGAGCCGATTCAGATTGGTGAAGTCACGGTTCGCACCGGCGACTACGCGCTTGCGGATCGCGACGGAATCGTTGTCATTCCGGCGGCAATCGCTTCAGAAGTAGTGGAGCAGACCGAAGAAGTCTTACGTACGGAAAATCTGGTTCGTAAGGCAATTCTGCAGGGGGTTGACCCTGTCGTGGCTTACTTGCAGTACGGGAAATTCTGATGCAACCAGAAGGGAAGTCACGGAAGCTGTTGCGCATCCATCGCGATGACAGTGTGCTGATTGTGGTCTCCCCCGTGAGCCCCGGAGACCGAGACGTAGTGGATGGCCACGAAATCGTTTTCACGCAAAACATTGCCATCGGGCACAAAGTCGCCGCCCGCGACATCAAGGCGGGAGAAAAGGTGTACAAGTGTGGCGTACCGATCGGCTCCGCGAAAGAGATGATTCCTGCCGGGGCCCACATGCATCTGCATAACCTGAAGAGTGACTACATCGCTACTTACACCCTGGATAAAGATAATGTCTTCGTCAAATAACTCGCCCGCGTTGCAAGGCTTTCTTCGTTCGGACGGAAGAAAGGGAATCCGGAACTGTATCGTCGTCGCCTACCTCGTGGAATGCGCTCACCATGTGGCCCGGGAGATCGTGGATTCTTTCAGAGGCCAGCCGGTGCATCTGATCGGCTTTGGCGGATGCTATCCCAATGCTTACGCCGACAGGATGATGAACAAGCTGTGCACCCATCCGAATGTCGGAGGTGTGCTGCTGCTTTCTCTGGGATGCGAGAGCTTCAATCGGCATCGCCTGGCAGAAGAGATTGCGAAGACTGGCCGTCCTGTGAGCACCGTGGTTATTCAGCAAACCGGTGGAACAAGGAAATCTATCGATGCGGGCACGACGTGGGTTGAGCAGGCTCTGAAGCAGATTGCGGAGGTGCCGCGAGCTCCGTTGCCGGTGAATGAACTGGTAGTCGGAACGGTGTGCGGCGGTTCCGATGCGACCAGCGGAATCTCCGCCAATCCCGCGGTCGGACGCGCCTTCGACAGGCTGGTGGAAAAAGGCGCGGCCACCATCTTCGAGGAAACCGGGGAAATGATCGGACTGGAGGACGTCATGTCAGCACGGGCGGTCACGCCGGAGCTAGGCCGTGAGTTGAGAAGTTCAGTCGAAAAAGCTGCATATTACTATAAGCAGATGGGCCACGCCAGTTTTGCTCCAGGAAACGCCGAGGGCGGTCTGACCACGATCGAAGAAAAGTCGATTGGAGCGTATTGCAAGAGTGGCGATTCGCCCATCTCGGGGCTGATTAAGCCGGGGGACGTTCCACGAAAGGGCGGTTTGTACCTGTTGGACGTGGTGCCGGATGGCGAGCCCCGCTTCGGGTTTCCCAACATCAACGACAATGCGGAAATTGCGGAATTGATCGCCTGTGGTTCCCATGTAATTTTGTTCACAACCGGACGTGGTTCCGTAGTGGGCTCAGCGATTTCGCCTGTAATCAAGATTTGTGCCAATCCCGAAACCTACGAGCGCATGAGTGATGACATGGATGTTAACGCGGGGAAAATCCTGCGGTTGGAAGCTAGCGTCGACGAAGTCGGCGAGGAGATCTATAGAAAGGTGCTGGAGGTCGCCGCGGGGACGCAGAGCTGCTCTGAGAGTCTCGGGCACCAGGAGTTCGTGCTAACGTATAAATCTTTTGACCCCATAGGGCCGGCCTGCTTGCCTATGTAAAGCGCGCTTACACGAGTCAGGCGGGGGCATTGTCGCTTGGCCTTGGGCCGTGCAGGTTACCTCAGATGATCCCCGAGTTTCCCCGCGCCCAGAGGATCGGTCATCGCTTCCACTTCTTCAAAGTCCGTCTTTCCGTCTCCGTCAGTATCGGGATTGTTTGCGCTCGTGTTAAAGAACTGGATCTCCTGCAGATCAGACAGGCCGTCTCCGTCCGAGTCGAGGGAATAGAGGTTAAGCCCAGAGATAAAGTCGTAATCCTCGATCTTGTGGAAGCACTGCTCTCGCGCATTGGGCATTCTTTTGCTGTTCTTCATGGACTCGCAGATCTTGGGATCGCCGATTAGATTAACCACATCCAGCTTGCACTGCGTCTGTTGCATCTCCGTGTTCTCGGCGAAGAAATCCTTTTGCGGCGGCGGAATTAGGATCCCAATGCGGTCGCAGAGGCTGGCGCTCCGGCGAAGCTTAGCAAAGCAGCTCCAATGGGTGCTCTCGTTCATCCACTGGGACTGTCCATCGCCGGGAACAGGGTTCTCCTGCGAAAAATTGCAATGAAACTGCACGCCCAGGTATTTCTGTTCGTGGGAGCTGTCCAACGGTTCAAATACAGGGCGGGGATCTTCGTAAGTAAAGGACTTCATCCGGTAGATTTTCCACTCGCCGGCGATTCTCTTAAACAGGACTAACTCATACTGCCGTTTCTTGATGGGTTTATTGTTAGCGATTCGATACCCCTTGGGCACCTGGCTGAGATCCACTTTCAATTCGAGCAGGTCGCCGCGGCTGTATCCTTGAATAGCGAGGAGGCCCCTTTCTCCAACGATCTTCTCGTTGACTATCTCCGGGGACTCTGGCTGGGTTCTGACCATCAGGTCGTACATTGCATTCTGCTGCTTCTCGTCTTTCAACTCTCTTAGTGTTTCCAGTTGCTGCTTGCTGTCCGGGTCCGACGAGAGAGCCTGTAACTTGTCTGAATCATGCGCCTCGATTGCGATGAGATATTGGTGATAGAAGGGGAACAAGACGCTTGCTTGCAAAGGCTCGGATTGCGCCAGCAGGCTTGGGCCGCTGGTAACGAGGAATAGAATCAAGGGCAAACAGACCGAGCGTCTGCCGCGAGTGGCCACACTTAGAAACTGCATATCCGAAGGCCTGAGGTCCACATCCGATCGCGCGCGACCCGATAGCGAGTTCTCAGCCTGCAGTAGGTTAGCCATGCGCGAATGGTAGGGCAGACTGCGCGAGCCTCACAAGTTACCTGTGTACCAGCCGTTGGGCTGGTAAACCGGCGGTTATGGTCACGACCGAATCCAATCAGTGAAATCGCCGACATTAGGCGAACAGCAGTTGTCGAGGCGCTCCTAACCTTGGCAGAACGTGTTCCGACTGGCAAAATGGACGCCATGCACTCCAAGTGGCTGTGGTTTTTCCTTTTCGTCTGTCTGGCGCTCTCCTCTTCCAACGCGTCTGAGCAGCAATCGGCGCCAGGAAGCTTCGCTGTGCGTGAGGGCCAGTTCCTTCTCAACGGCAAACCATTCCGCATCATCTCCGGTGAGATGCATTACCTGCGCATACCACGTGCCTATTGGCGTGACCGTTTTCACATGGCGAAAGCCATGGGACTCAATACCATTACCACTTATGTCTTCTGGAATGCGCATGAGGCGCGCCCAGGCGACTACGATTTCTCAGGCGGTCACGACGTCGCTGAATTCATTCGCGAAGCACAGCAGGAAGGCCTCTATGTCATCCTGCGCCCCGGGCCCTATGCCTGCGCCGAATGGGAGTTCGGCGGGTTTCCTGCCTGGCTACTGAAAGATCATTCCGTCGTCGTTCGCAGCCGCGATCCCAAGTTTCTTGAGCCTGCTGCTCGCTGGATGAAGCGCCTTGGCCAGGAGTTGGCCCCGTTGCAGATCGGCAATGGCGGCCCCATCATTCTGGTGCAGGTGGAAAACGAATACGGTTCCTTCGGCGATGATCACGCTTACATGGAGCGGATTCACCGCATGCTGGTGGATGCGGGGTTCACCCAATCTGTGCTGTACACGGCGGACGGACCGGAGGAGATTGCGGCGGGCTCTCTTCCTGACCTGCCCGTCGGCATCAACTTTGGCGGCTCCGATGCCGGCGAGGCGCAGAAAAGCTTTGGCATCCTGAAAACAATCCGCCCCAACGGCCCGTTTCTCAACAGCGAGTTCTGGGACGGCTGGTTTGATCATTGGGGCGGGAAGCACGCCGCAACCAATGCGGCCAACGAAGCCTCCAATCTGGATTGGATGCTGCGCCAAGGCTACTCGGTCAGCGTATACATGTTTCACGGCGGCACCAGCTTCGGCTGGATGAATGGCGCCAACAGCGATGACAAGAACAATGACAAGAACTACGAGCCTGACGTTACCAGCTACGACTACGACGCTGCCCTCAACGAGAGCGGCCACCCCACCCCGAAGTACTTCGCCTACCGGGACGTTATCGCGAAAGCCACGGGAATTACGCCACCCGTTGTGCCCTCTGCACCAGCAATTATGAAGCTCCCGGAGTTCAAGCTGGAGGAAGCGGTCTCTCTGTGGAACGTGCTCCCGCCGCCGATCCCCTCCGAGCAAGTCCTGAGCATGGAAGACCTGGACCAAGCCTATGGCTACATTCTCTATCGCAAACATGTCGACGGACCGGCTGCGGGCGATCTTGTTCTCGACGAACTCCACGACTATGCGCAGGTGTTCCTGGATGGCAAGGTTGTCGGCGCGCTTGATCGCCGGCTCGGGCAAAATCACCTTCATCTGAAAGTGCCAACTGCGGGAGCGCGGTTGGACGTCCTGGTCGAAAACAGCGGCCGGATCAACTTCAGCGTCGCCCTACGCGACGAGCGCAAGGGAATCACCCGGCAAGTTACACTTGCCGGCAAACCGCTCCTCGGTTGGGACATCTACACGCTGCCGATGGTAGAGACCTCGAAGCTGCCGTTTACGCGAACATCCTGCGTGGGCGCCTGCTTCTATCGCGCCTCCTTTCCCGTCGCCAACCCCGCGGACACTTTCCTCGATACCAGCGCTTTCGGAAAAGGTGCGGTCTGGTTGAATGGCCTTGCCCTTGGCCGGATCTGGAGCATTGGACCGCAAAAGACTCTGTACGTCCCAGGTCCATGGCTGCGCGCTGGTGAAAATGAAGTTGTCGTTTTCGATCTCAGCGGCCAGCCTGGACGCACGCTTCTTGGAAAGGACCATCCCATCCTCGCTGGCACCCCAGCGCAGTAATTCGGGAAGAAAGCGCCTCCACCGTCGCCGGCGACGACCGCCTGAGTTGATCACTCGCTCCCTGAGCAGCACACCGCAGGAGGCTTTTTAGTACACTGGATACCGTTTCTCAAAAGTCAACAGGGAGATCCTGGCCACGATGACGGTATCTGTTTTTATCGGGACCAGCGTCGACGGCTTCATCGCTCGACCGAACGGCGATCTTGACTTTCTGCCGGCGGGCGGCGGCGAACCTCACGGCTACGACGAGTTCATGGCAAGCGTGGATGCGCTTGTGATCGGCCGCAAGACCTTCGAAACGGTTCTGGCCTTTCCGGTTTGGCCCTATGGTGAGAAGCGCGTAGTGGTTCTCAGCAGCCGGCCCGTCGACGTATCCGCGGTGCGCGGAGGTGTTGTGGAACAGATGGCCGGACCTCCGGCTGAGATCGTCTCGAAACTCGCTGCTAGCGGTGCCCACCACCTCTACATCGACGGAGGGATCACGATTCAAAGGTTCCTGCGCGCAGGCCTCATTCAACGTCTCATTATCACGCGGGTGCCTGTGCTCATTGGAGACGGAATTCCCCTCTTCGGCACCTTGCCGCGTGATCTGCGGCTTCGCCACGTAACGACGCTCCACTATCCCAGTGGCTTGGTTAAGAGCGAGTATCTTGTCGGCGACTGACAACCCCTCTCGACACGACAAATCCCATCCGCTAAATTGTGGGCTGGAGCACTTGAGGTGCCGCCAACTCGTGGAGAGGGCTATGCCCGCCTGAACGAGCTCGGTCTGTGGACATACGACAGTCCTTTCAGCCTGACGATTCGGCTGAGCCACAGCCGAGCAGGGTAACCGCATTACTCAGAGTGCTCGCCACGAAGCGTCGCCAACATGCGCGGGTCGGATCGTATTTGTTCAGCGGTGCGTCGACCGTCTTCACTGTTTTCATACGACTGCGCGTCCAATTTTGCTCCCGCCCGGACCAGTTGGGCGACCACCGCGCAGTAGCGTTCGCGGTCGGTTCTCTGCGGAGAATTACTCCAGGCGTACAGCGCCCAACCCAGTGGCGTCCCGCCGTAAGTTTGATCTTTCGCGTCGATCGGCGCCTTGCGTTGCAGCAGCATCCTGACGGTGTCCACGTGTCCGCCGTACGCAGCCCAATGGAGCGCGGTCTGTCCGTCATGCCTGAGCTTCGCGTCCACCGCCATACCTCTTTGCAGCAGGAAATCGGCGACCCCGGTTCGGCCGAATTCACAAGCCCAAGCGAAGCCGTCCGTCATGCGTTTCTCGGTCGCGGGAGGCTGCAGGCTGCCGTCGTCCCCAAAGAAAGTCTTGACAACCTCGAGCCGCCCGACTCCGGCCGCTCCTTCCAGGTCCAGGCGCGCGCCGCGACTGGCACAGAATTCGGCCGCCCCTCCACGCCCATTGCGCAGGCAGGCATTGACCGTGCTGCCTCCATCTGGACCGTCGATGACAGCACCGTGTTCGATCAACAGCTCCAGCAGCGGAAGCTGAACGCCTGCGTTTTCTGGGTGCCAACTTGTCGCGGTCAATCCAAGGGTTGTCGATCGACCGCCATACGCGTCTGACTCCGCGTCGACATCCGCTCCGGCCTTTAGCAGCAGCTTGGTGACCTCGACAATGTTGTTGGGGGTCTTCTGGCGGAAGTCCTCGACGCCATTCGCCGCGACATAGTGGAGCAGGGTCGAGCGATGATCACGAGTCGAACGCGCCCGCGCCAGTTCCGGATTCTCGCTCAACAGCTTCTCCAGCCGCGCTGCGTCGCCGCTGACAATTGCGTCCGCCGCCGCTTCGAACTTCGAAACCGGCGAAGTAGTGCGCGCCAGAGCTTCAAGGTGCTTGACAAAACTCAGCCAGCTCGCGAATCCGTGCCCGCGCGCGACAAAGAACTGCGCGTCGGCCAGAGTGCACCGCGCAGCGCGTTTCTCCTCCTTGAACTTGTGCCAGCGTTGCTCGATCCTTTTCGCTTCGCCGTCGGTCTGTCTTCGGAGTTTGGGCGTGATCTCCAGACCTTGCAGCCGTGCAATCGTTTGAGTCCAGCGGACGGCCCAGTCGCGGACGGCACCGGGTTCGTTCGACTTGCAAGCGCGCTGCAAGTCCTTTGCAAGCTTCTTGTATTGCTCAAGATTGGGACGCGGCGGAAGGGGCAGTGCGTCAGACATACGAATCTCCTTTCACTGCATGCCTGGAGTCCGCACGAATCAGGCTCAAAGAAGGTTCGTACACTTCGATTTGCTTCGGTGGGTGGGCACGGCCCTTTCCGCGGACTGGATGCGCCCCTGGCGCTGATTCCCTTCTACCATAGCCGCGGAAGGGAAGACAACCGCCAACTCAGCATCAAGAAAAAGCAGAATCGTTAATCCGCCTTGGGTTCGGTCTTACTTTTTCGACAGTCTTCTGCTGGAAAGAATCTACAGCGGCGCCGGCCGGCATCTAAAGTTTCCAGTGGATGGGAAATGGGGTAGAGAATGGGGTACGATTTACGACTACGGAGACTTATGTCTAGCCTTTCGATCCGCGCAACCCGCAGCGGCAGAGCGGTACCGGGAAAGCGAAGGATGATTGGGCAAGAGGAAACACCATGCGCATCAATTCCACGATCCGTTCACTGATGCTTAGCTCGCTGTCGCTCACCCTGGTGATGCTGGCCTTGTCGGCGGCGTCATTCGGACAATTCAGGGTAGCGATCAGAATTGGCCCACCTGCACTGCCGGTGTATGAGCAACCGGTCTGCCCCGGCGACGGTTATCTCTGGACGCCTGGGTATTGGTATTGGGATGACGACGCTTCCGATTACTACTGGGTACCGGGCACGTGGGTGCTGGCTCCCGAGGTTGGTTTCCTCTGGACCCCAGGCTGGTGGGGTTGGGGCGGCGATGCATTCCTCTTCCACGCGGGGTATTGGGGGCCGACCATAGGGTTTTATGGCGGGATCAACTATGGATTCGGTTACTTCGGCGTGGGCTTTGCCGGCGGCCGTTGGGACAATGGACACTTCTTCTATAACCGTGCCGTGATGAATGTAAACGTCACCGATATTCACAATGTTTACAACGAGACCGTGGTCAACAACACCACGATCAATCGAGTAAGTTACAACGGGGGCAACGGGGGAATTAACGCACGTCCAACGCCTCAGGAGGAAGCGGCGGAACATGAGCGGCACATCCCGGCTGTGGCCGCACAAAACGAGCATGTGCAGTCTGCGCGAGGCAACCCGGAGTTGCGGGCGTCGGTAAACCATGGCAGGCCGGCGATCGCGGCTACTGAGAAACCTGGGGAGTTCAGCGGCCACGGAGTGGTACAGGCGAGAGAGGCCGGGGCTCCTTACAGAGCAGAAGAAAATCGAGGCGGTGGTGAGCCCCGCGGTGACGCGGCCGCCCGTCCGGCAATCCATCCGAACGATCTTCCGGCTGCGGAGCGTTTCACGCCGCCAAATACCGGCGACGCTAACCGGGATAAGAAATACCAGCAACAGCAGGAGAAGTTATTCCAGAAGCAAAACCAGGAACGACAGCAACTTCAGCAGAAGCAGGACCAGGAACACCAGCAGCTTGCGCAGCGGAAGGCTGACCAAGGCAAGACCCAGCAACTGGAGCAGAAGCACCAGCAGCAGACGCAGCAGTTGCAGCAGAGACATACGGCAGAGCGGCAGAGCTTGCAGTCACGTCAGGCTCCCGCGAGGCCTCGGTAGCGAGATCGTTCTTGCCGAGAGCTGATCGTTAGTTAGAGCCATCCCCGGCCGGGTGTCAACCACCCGGCCTTTACCTTGCTCGGAGCGGTCGCAGCTATGGATTTCGAGTCTGACGAAGGCGGGATTCCGCTCATCCCATGATCGACAGCTTCAGAGTCTGTTAGCTTGCAGAATGCCGGCATTGGTTTGTTGGAGGCTCTCCCAGAATCTGAAGGATGTACTGTATAGACCGCTATCGCGGATGCCCCATCTAATATTCAAATGGCGATTGTGCAAGTTCCCCAGCAACGAACTCCGAAAATAACGGGCCACGCGCTGCCATGGAAATGGATTGGCATAGTCGCTGTCATCTGTTTAGTCGGCGCATTCGTGGCTGTGCGATTGGTGATCGCTCGGGCTGAGCCGATTCTTCGGGATCGAGTTATTGAGACTTTATCGAATCGTTTCGAGAGCAAAGTGGAGCTTGGGAGTTTTCATGTTTCCTTGATCAAGGGCATTGAAGTTTCCGGGGGTGGGTTGAAGATCTTTGGCCCTACCGACCCCAATCCGTACGAGCCGGGAATCCAAGCTCTGATCAGCATCCATGAGTTCCGCTTTCAGACGTCACTGCCAAGCCTGTTTCGCTCCCCGATGCACGTAGAGACTGTTTATCTGAAAGGGCTTGAACTGAATATCCCGCCAAAGGGCGAACGCCGGGAAATGACGAGCATGGGTTCAGGCAAGAACAAGATGACGATTGTCGTCGACCGGTTCGTTTGCAAGGATACAAAGCTGGTGATCAACACTTCAAAGCCCGGTAAGCCGCCGCTGGAATTTGCCGTCGGTGACTTGAAAATGAAGGATATCGGTCCCGGCCAACCCCTCCAGTTTAATGCCACCTTGGTGAATCCCAAGCCCGTGGGAGACGTTCAGTCGACCGGCCTGTTCGGACCATGGCAGCAAGACAGTCCTCGGGACACGCCGGTGCAAGGGGATTACTCTTTCACGAACGCCGATCTGAGCACGATCAAAGGGATCGGCGGTATGCTCTCGTCCACCGGCGAATACTCGGGAACTCTAGGCAATATCGTCGTGCATGGAAAAACCGACACGCCGGATTTTCGAGTTGCGAGCAGCGGGCATGCGTTGCCGCTGCACACGGAGTTCCATGCCGTGGTTGACGGCACCAGCGGAGATACGTATCTCAGGCCGGTGAATGCAACACTTCTTCACTCTTCTTTTGCGGCAAACGGCTCGGTGGTCCGCGTGAGCACTCCGCGTGGTCACGATATCGAACTTGACGTCGTCTTGGATGATGCACGGATTGAAGACCTACTCAAACTGGGCGTGCGTACCGATCCGCCGATCATGACCGGTCCGGTCGAAATGAAGGCGCGACTGAGCCTTGCTCCCGGCGACGTGAGTGTGGCCGATCGGCTGAAGTTGACCGGCACCTTTCATGTGCTGCGTGCTCACTTCAGTAGCGAGAAAGTGCAGGGGAAGCTCGACTCGTTGAGTCTGCGCAGCCAGGGGAAGCCCAAGCAGGCGCAGGAGCACGACGAGGAAAATGTGCCTGTGGATTTGCAAGGGGTGTTCGTGCTAAAGGACGGACTGCTGTCTTTTTCCCTCCTCCATTTTCTAATCCCAGGGACACATGTCGATATGACCGGGGATTACAGTCTAGACGGACAAAAGTTCGATTTTCGGGGAACAGCCCGGCTGGATGCGAAGGTTTCGCAAATGACCACTGGGTGGAAGTCAATTCTTCTGAGGTCCGTCGATCCGTTCTTCAGCAAGGATGGAGCTGGTACGGAGGTCCCTATCAGAATCACAGGCACGGAGTCGGAGCCACATTTTGGCCTGGATTTCAGCCACAAGGATGAGCATGAGAACATTGGGAAAAACGCCGATACGGAACCCAAGAGTAAATGAGGGAAAAATGGCGTCGATACGGCAGCAGAAGTAGATGCTTCCGACTAGGCGTGCAGTGGTTGGGTGTTGAGGCAACGTTATGATCCAGCCGCACAGCGAGGTTAGGACCCACCTATGAGCGAAAAACCAAGCACCACTCTGCCGGCAACTGTCGAAAAGATCATTAAGCCCTTGTCCCCCGGCGAACCGGAGAAAGCCCAGATTGCGGTAGAAGGGGCCGATCACCTCTATCGAGAGCTTCGCATCGAGACTCTAACGGACGAGAATGGCGACAAAGTGCGCCTCAAGCAGGGTGCCGAGGTGGAAGTTGCCATCGAAGCGGAACCAGGGGCGACGATTTCCACCAGTGACGGGAAGGGCCAAGGCGAGTCGAGGCCGTAATCTCCTGCGCATGGTGTGGGATCGGCCGTATACGTGCGTGTCCATCTTTTAAGTTGTCGTTCAAAAATACAGGGAGCACTGTATGCCTCCTGGACGGGAAAAGGGGCATTCTGCACAAGGCGAAGAATGGCATAGCGCTGGCCGTTTGCCAGCTGGCCGTAACCGGGTGAGGCGGAAATATGCAGGGCAACACGACGCAAGGCCAAGACGCCTGGCAGGAACAGGCACAAAAGGGTTCCGGTTCCTGGTCCCGGCATGGCGACCATCATCAGCACGGCGTCCAGTTCTATTCGCAGGACAAGTTTCTGCTGGAAGAGCTGAGCGAATACGTCGGAAGTGCGCTGCGGGCCGGGGACGCCGCCATTGTGGTTGCCACGGAGCAGCACCGTGACGGACTGCTGCCGTGGTTGACGGCGCAGGGGCTGGATATTGCTACGCTGCTCGAGGAAGGGCGATTTGTTGTTATGGATGCAGAGCAAGTGCTGGCTACGTTCATGTTGGATGGGTGGCCGAACGAGCAGCGGTTCAATGAAGTGGTCGGGGAGATTGTCGGGAGAGCTCTGGCCTGCGCTCACGGTGCGCGGCCACAAGTAGCAGTATTCGGCGAAATGGTGGCATCGCTGTGGGCAGACGGCAAAGTCGACGCTGCTCTTCGCTTGGAGCAACTCTGGAACGGACTGGCCCGGACCAAACCTTTCTCGCTCTTCTGTGCGTATCCGATGAACAGTTTCAAGCGGGAAGAAGATGCAGGGCTGCTCCTGAAAGTCTGCAACGAACACTCGTCAGTAATTCCGACCGAAGGCTACATGGATCTTGGCAGTGAAGACGAGCGTCTGCGCAGCATCGCGGAGTTACAGCAAAAGGCGAAGGCGCTCGAGACTGAAGTGGCCGAACACAAACGGCTGCGGCAGGAGCTTGAACTGCATGTCCAAGTACGTACCGCCGAACTCCGAAGCAAGAACGTTCAGCTTCTGGAGGAAGTCAAAAGACGTGAAGATGCCGAAACGAGCCTTCGCACGCTGACTAGCCAGCTGATGCTTATCCGAGATGAAGAGCGCCGCCGCGTGGCACATGAGCTGCATGAAAGCACCGCGCAAGGCCTGGCTTGTTTGGCCATGAACCTGAGCGTGCTGGGAGAGGCGGATCGAGCCGTTGACACTCGCGAGTCAAAGCTGATTACCGACAGCGCCAGCGTGGTGGATAGCCTGCTGGGTGAGGTTCGTCAGCTCTCGAATCTGTTGCATCCACCTACATTGGACGAAATGGGGCTGCCGTCGGCCATTCAGTGGTATGCCGAGCAATTTGCCAAGCGTACCAGCATCAATGTTACCCTCGAAGTCCCAAATGACTTCGACCGGCTTTCGCGCGAGAAAGAAATCGCGGTCTTCAGAGTCGTTCAAGAAGCTCTCGCAAATGTGCAACGGCACTCGGGAAGCACGACCGCGATGGTTCGCATCAACAAGTTCTCGGACCACATCTGTGTCCAAGTAAGTGATCTGGGAAAAGGGATGTGCTCTGAACCTTCGCTGGTTTCCTTCGGAGTGGGGATCAGTGGAATGCGCGAAAGGTTGCGGCAACTCGGTGGAGTGCTTAGTGTCCATTCCAACGGCGAGGGCACACTGGTGACAGCTGACCTGCCTGTTGGGTAGGCGACGGCGGTCATCAAATGTTAAGTCTGGCGGCAGAGGGTCATCATGCCGCCCCAGTGAGCAAGATCCGAGTCAGCAGCAGCCATCGCCGAACATTCGTTGTCATCAGGAAGTTCTCTTTCACATGCTCGCGCCCGTTCTGGCCGAGCTGTTCGGCGAAATCGGGGTGGGTCAACAGGTACCGCATCTGATACGCGCAGCCTTCCACGGAATGCACCAGCACTCCCGTTAACTTGTGGATGATCTGATTGGGGATGCCTCCAACGGCTCCGGCGATTGTCGGTTTCCCCTTCCAGAGGGCTTCAGTCACTGTTAACCCAAAACCCTCCCTGATCGACTTCTGCACGATGAGCGTCGAAGCTCGCTGCAGAGCGTTGATTTCCAGGGCGCACCAGGGAGGGAGGTCAAGAATAATAATGTCTGGGTCTTCGCCGGCAGCTTCTTTGACTTCCTTAAGAACCGCTGCGCCCTCGGGATCGTCGCTTGCCCCTCCGCCGGCCAGCACCAGTTGGCAATCGACGTACTTCCGAGCCTGCTTGAAAGCGTGAACCACCCCCACTGGGTCTTTCGCCCGGTCGAAACGAGAAACCTGTGTCACGATGGGGCGCGATCGGTCGATCCCGAATTCGTCGCACACCCGCTGGATGAAGTTGTCTTCGAGATCCTTGTTTTTCTCAGACAGAGGGTCGATGCATGGATAAAACAAATACTGAGGGATCGCCAGTTGGCGGGCGAATGACTGCGAGGAAAAGATTGCTGCGTCGTATTGTTCAATGAATGGGTGGAGAAAGCCCCAGACTTCCGGATTGGGGTTGGACAAATCGATGTGGCAGCGCCAGACCCAGCGTCCAGATGATTTTTGGCGCCCACGAATGAGCCCGGCAGGCTGAGGGTCATGAATTACGACCACATCTTCGGAAAACTGCATCCGCTGTCGGTTTTGCTCGTTGTGCATCAGAAAGATGTCGCGAGCTTGCGGCGTAAGTTTGTAATCGCTGCCTTGAAGCGCATTGTGGAAAGCCTTGGTCACCTCGAAGAAGCTGTTACCGCCGGTGATAACCTCCCAGCGAGTATTTACCTCGACCTCATTCAGCAACGGAACCAGTTGGTTGAGCATCTCGGCGACTCCGCCACCCACCGCGGTGGAGTTGACCATCTTCACCGTCTTGCCCTTGAGTTCGCGTGCGAGAAACCTCAATTCATCAATGTCCGCGGTGCCGACAATACTTTTGTAGTCATCCAGGCGCGGCGGAGGAACTGGCGCCGGAGGAGTCTCCCAGGCGCGGGGTTGCTTCCGTCGCTCGCGACGGAGGGGCGCGCCTGGAGGAGAAACCGCGGAATGGTCCAATTGACTTTCGGTTGCGGCCACTTCGCTCTCGGTTTGTGGTTCCATGGGTTCCATAATTGTGTGCGCTTACAGCAGCGCCCGCTCCACGATTCGAATAATTTGTTCCCGAACGTCCTCCAGCGTCACAGTGTAGATGTCGATCCGGTTCAACTGGCGAGCTGACTCCGTGAGGCCCAGGTCCTCGTACAGCCATTGGGAGAAATCGTTCGACATAAGTTTGAGCCTGAGACGGGCCTCAATAAAATGATGATGAATGCAGTGCACGCTTACCCCTCGCAGGCCCTCTGCGAACTCGCGCAGGGTGTGGGCCACGAAGCTGGTAGGAATCACGACGGTGTCTGAGGCGCAGAAATAGAAAGTCTCCCGGGCAATTCGCGTGCCTGCGGCTGGAGAATGCTGAAGGAAGTTCTCCACAATCTGGATAAATCGGTCGCGCAGCTGTGCTACCGAAGTGAATTCACGCACGTCCACGCTGGCTAACCCTTCCGCCAGACTGGGCTCGTTGCAGGCCGAGAGCACCCAGTGCGCAAAGTCGTTAGAGAAGCCCTCTCGAATGAAGTGATGCTCCTGCAGAGTCCGAAAACTGTGCTGAAAGATGGAACCTTCGGGACATTCTCGCAGTGCGTCCAAGAACTCGGGGAGTGTATTCGCTTTCTGCCGGTTAATGCGCAGAAGATGAGCCGAAGTATTGAAATAAAAAGGCTTCACAACCGTCGAAGGAGTCGCTGCCAGAGTGCTTGTCATGCGTTCATCGCCGCCTTTTTCTCAATGGCCGATGCGTTTTGCTCCAGGCAGGCATTGAGCCATCGGGTTAGAAAGTCGAGGACTTCGTCGGGGGGACTGAGCCACAACTTTGCCGCGGTCGGCCGCCACCCTGGCCGCACCAGCACACTCAAGCCACGGCCATTCACGGCCTGGAACGCGTGCTCGTCCGTATTATCGTCTCCCAAGTAAGCGGTCGGTGTGTCTGGCTTCATTTCACCCATGATGGTGCGGACCGCATCGCCTTTGTCTGCTTCCGGCGCGCGGATCTCGACACCTCCGTCAAATTCCAGCAGGTTCAAACGGGTATAGTTCGCGATGTGTGCCCAGCCCAGCAGCACGCGCCCTCGCACCGCCTCTGCTTCGCACTCACCCAGCCCCCGCCAGTGAATCGCGACGCTTCCTGTTTTGAACTCGGCTGCGTGTTCGAGGTGCTGATAGCGCAGCCAGTTGTCGGCTGCCGCCAGCGCTTCCACCGTGGGCTCGCTTAGTGGGGAAAGTTCGACGGTCCCGTCGGGTCTTAGACGCTGCAACCCGTGAAGTCCCCAAACCTCAGTATGGGGTTCAATGTCGAGGAGCGGAAAGACTTCGTTCGCATCCCTCCCTGAGATAATGACAACTCGCGTCTTGCCGGTACGCACGATCTCCTGCAGGACCGGTGAAATGCCGGGATATGGAAAAGCCTGCTCCGGATCCTCACGGAACGGCGCGAGCGTGCCATCGTAGTCCAGCATGAGCAGCGATTGAGGCGCTCGCGCGACCGCGCTTAGAAGGGATCCAATCTGAGGTTTCGCATCCGGATTCAACCTGTCCTCCTTAGATATGGGGCTCACCGCGGATCACGCGGCGGTCACACTCTCCCGAAATTTGTCTTGAGCCTGGTCCGCCGCATCTAGCCTTAGCTCGCAAAGTTCCGTGATCAGACTTCCCGCCCAGCGGTAAATGTTTTGCTCTTTTATCACCTTGCGCATGCGGTGCACCCGCATTTGCTTCTCTTCCGGTTCCATCTCCAGCGCAGCGTAAATTGCGTCGGCAGTCTGGTCGATGTCGTAGGGGTTCACGAGCAAGGCATCCCGCAGTTCGCGGGCAGCCCCAGTAAACTGGCTCAGTATGAGCACGCCGCGTTCGTCGCGCCGCGCGGCAAGAAACTCCTTCGCGACCAGGTTCATGCCGTCATGCAACGAGGTCACCAGACAAAGATCGGCGGCGCAGTAGTAGCGCTCAATCTCTTCATGGCTATGCTGCCGCTTCAGAAATGCGATAGGCTTCCACTTGCTGGTTTGAAAGCGCCAATTGATTCGTTCCGCCTCGGCTTCTACTTCTGCCAGCAGGTCGTGATAGCGCTTAATATGGGTGCGGCTGGGTGCTCCAATCTGGACAAACGTGAATCGGTTCCGGTATTTGGGATACTTTTCGAGAAATCGCTCGATCGCCCGAAAGCGTTCGAGGATTCCCTTCGTGTAGTCCACGCGGTCGACACCGATCCCCATGAACGTTGCCTCCACGCCCAGGCTGTGCATCAAGGCTGAACGCTCGAGATAGTTGACCCCGTGGTTATTGCTCTCGATGGATTCATCATCCGTAAGAGCCACGCTGATAGGGAAAGGCCGTACGATTGTCCGGTGGTTCTGGCGCAGCACGGCAAAGTGTTCCCAGTCCACGCGCGATTCCACAACCCGGTCCACCGTCTGCAAGAAATTGTTGCAGTGCGACTGGATGTGAAATCCGATAAGGTCAGCTCCCAACAGTCCGTCCACCAGTTGGCGTTGCCAGGGGCAGATGCCGAAGGCTTCCGGGTTGGGCCACGGGATGTGCCAGAAAATGGCGACGCGCGCGTCCGGCCTCTTCTCCTTGATCAGCCGTGGCAGGAGCGCAAAGTGGTAGTCCTGGACCAGCACAACAGGTTTGGGTGTGTCCTCGATCTCCTCGAGTACCGCGGCCGTAAACTTGCGATTGACCTCCTGATAGTGCTGCCAGTCTTGCGCCCGAAAGATTGGACGGGTATGAGCGATATGACAAAGCGGCCAAAGCCCTTCGTTGGCAAACCCGTAGTAGTAGCCTTCTTCTTCTTCCTTGGTGAGCCATACCCGGCGCAGCGTATAGCGAGGATCGTCTGGGGGAACCCGCAACCGATCATGCGCATCCACGACTTCAGCGTCGGCGCCTCCGCTGCCATGCGCGATCCAGGTTCCATCGCAGGCGTCGAGAACCGGCCCCAGAGCAGTCACCAGGCCGCTTGGCGGCACAATCACTTCGAGCGACTTGCCGCTTCGCTGGTGCAGGTAGGGCTCGCGATTCGACACTACAAACAGGTGTCCGCCGTCCAGACGAGTCTGGACCTGGACCGCGAGCCGGTCCGGGGTCCACATGGATTCTGCGGCTTCCCGCAATCGCGCCTCACTTTCCGCGGCGTTGCGTGCCTGACTGAGGCTTTCTGCCAGCGTGACCACTTCCCACGCGAGCGGCCGGAATAGATCCAGGTCGGGCATTTGCTGGCGTGAGGAAATTCTGCCCATGCGAAGCGCACGCATCCATTGCGCCGCCCGCGCGATCGGACCGGCGATGCTCCAGCGCACGATCAGCAGCGTAGTAAGAACGATAAGAAACACCTGGACGAGCACTTTCAGAAAGGCTTCGCGCCACGCGCGAAGGCTTTCGGCACGAATGTAGCTGACATCGTGCACTACAGCGAGGCCACCCACGATCTCATCAGGAAGGTGCAGAGGTAAGGCGAGAACGTGCACAGGGTCATTTCCCAGCCGGATGAAGGAGCCTTCTGCGCGATCTTCTGCCATGGCTTGACTCACGTCGTGCGGAGTCGCCGTGAGCACTTCTCCTAGCTCGGTAGTGATCGCTACTATCTTGCCCTGCCGGTCGTAGACCGCAATGCCAAGCAGGTGTTCACGGTTACCGAAGCGCTGCACCAGTCGCTGCAGAGCCCGTTCCGATCCGGTTTCCCACGACTTTTCAACATTGCCCGCAACGCTTTCGCCGAGCACCTCGGCGCGCCGTTCCAGGTCGCTGCGCAGAGCGCGCTTCTCTCCCACGACCTCGTAGTAGGAAAAACCTAGAGAGACCAGTGTGATTCCGAGAATGAGAGAAACAATGAGCCGAACACTCAACAGACGCATAGGGAACTGTTTCCGATGAATATCCCTCTAACCTTAACGAGCCGGAGCATGACAGGAACATACGGGAATCACTGTAGCGTTCGAAGAAAAACCTGCGACCCAAAGGGTTTGGAGCCGCCTGCACAACTGAACCGCGATTAGCCTGATGCAAGGGCACTTCGACGAGAAACGAATAATGGGGTTTCAGGCGACATCTGATCTTGAGTCTGCGGCAGTCGTCGAGTCTCGCAGAGGGAGGGTCGCGGTGACGGCTGTGCCCGAGTTGTCCGATCGAATTTCCAGAGTTCCGCCTAACTGCCGGAGGCGCTCGCGCATACCGCGAAATCCTACCCCGGTTCGACCCGATGAACTGAGCTCAAGTTGCTTCTCAGGAGGTATACCTTTTCCTTCATCCTGAACTTCAACGAAGAGTCGGTGATTTTCCTCATGCAAGCGTATCGCTGCGGAAATCCCCCCGGAATGACGGTGAATATTTGTGAGGCACTCCTGGACCATCCGGAAAATGGCAATTTCCATTTCGTCGGACAACCGGCGAAACTCGTTTGGGATCTGCAGGTCAACTTTGATCCTGCTGCGTTCCGAGAAGCCATCCACGTACCAGCGAAGCGCGGACGCAAGGCCGGCCGCATCAAGCAGGGGAGGGTGCAGTAGATGGGAGATGGTGCGAATCTCCCGGCTGATTTGTTCCACCATTGCGGCATTCTCGGAGACCGCTCGGGCTCCTGCTGAATCGAGCTTATCGGATTGGAGCTGTACGACCGCGGTGTTCATGCCCAGCGCGGCGAGCAGTTGCCCCACGCTGTCGTGTAACTCCCGTGCAATCTGCCGCCGTTCCTCGTCACGCATCTGCTGTAGCCGGCCTGACAGTTCACGCAAGCTTTCGTTCGCCAGGTTCAAGTCTGCGGTGCGTCTCTGGATCTTCCGCTCCAACTCGTCATGTGTTCTCCGCAATTGCTCTTCAGCCCACTGTCTTCTGATAAGAGAACGCCGGTTCGCCTCCCCGAGAGCGATGATCAAACCGGAGAAGATCAGGAAACCGAGGAGTCCGGAAACGACAGTCTTGGGATCTTGAACAGCGAAGGAATTGAAAGGCGGCACAAACCAATACCAGACACCGACCACTGAGAGCAAGGTGGTGAGAATGGAAGGGCCAAGTCCGCAATACCAGGCGGAGAAGACTACCGCTGGCCATGCGGTGTGATAGGGGTTATCCGCACCCAGAAGGGGCGAGAGCAGTTGGCGGAGCAAGAGAGCAACGATTGCAGCCGCTGTGGCTAGAGCGTAGCGGCGTACGGCATCGTTGTCGCCGCCGGCCTCGGAAATATGATCAGTCCGCATTCTGGACCTATTGTGCAGAGCCTAACCGAGACAAATCGACACGAAGAAAGCGACGCCCTACGACCCCGGCTGACGTCCTGCGCGTTGGAGGTCACCTTCGGTTCTTGCTTTACGCTCGGCAACTCGGGCGTTCAGGTACTCCAATTTGTTCGGGTCTGTCACGATCTTGGCGCGACGAAGCAAATCCATCACGGCCAACTGCCGTCTATGCCATGTTTGAGTCATCGTGCCGCGGCACATGCGTTTCATAAGCATTAGCCCTCTGCCAGGGACTGGCCCGGGCTGGTGGCTGGTGTGGATGTTCTGAACTCAACCCGCTGAAGCGTCCGCAGATTACGCAGGGCGTCATCCATGGCATGCATTTCTTCCCCAGCCTCGGGGTGATTGCCTGTTAGTTCCTCCAAGGCCTGCCGTATAGCTGCTTGAGCGGTTTCAATTCTGGCGTGCAGGTTGGCGCGATCGAGTTCGAGCATTGCGGCCGCGTACAACTCCTGCCACGAAATATTTGTCGTCACCGGGATCCTTATCTGCAGGATTTTGTTGAGCATAGCGCCGCCACTAAAAATAGGTGAAATATTTGGTTTCGTCTGTCCTAGCTACGGTTAACGCCTAGCGCAGCGGGAAATTGGGCCATAGCACGGCTAGCGTGTCGTATGTGAAACATATAAATAACGTATCCAATAGGTATCGCAACTACGTTAAGCAGAGTAAAGATGCCGTAATCAAATACAAAAATATACTTGACCTAGATATTCCGTTCTGGTATTTTGCCCAGCAAACAGCAGGGGAGGCTAATATGGGGAACGAACAAAAACCGAAGATCCCGCGGCCGGTGGCGAAGTACCGGCAGGTCGAAATTGTTGACCTGAAGACGGGCAGGCGCGGCAAGCATCACGACCTGGTGCAGGGAATTGTCCTGGAGTTGGTGACGCTGAAGCCGGGTTCGGCTCTTGAGATTCCGCTTGCCGGTGTCGGCGGCATTGGTTTGGCGAACCTTCGGTCCGCCGTACATCGCGCAGCCGCTTCCAATAGTCTGAACATTGAAACGGTCGCCGACGATGGCAAGTTCTACGTGTGGCACACAAAGTCTAAGTAGGTCGGACGGACGGGCTTTTTGGTGACGCCAGTCATCGGGTTCCGAGATCCAACGAAAACCAGCTTGGGGGACGATATTTATCGTGTCCTCTACGCACCTATCGCGCTCTGAATGGTTCTGGGTATGAACTGTGTCAACGCGGACCGTTGGCTGAAGGTGATGCGTTTGCTGCCCAAAGCGGGCAATAGGGAGCCCCTTCCGAATCAACCCATACAGTAAAGACCCTAGAGTCTCTCCACAATTTGTCGTGTTTCAATCTTTAATAGTTTAGTTGGTAGATTCCCAGGTTCACATTCACGACGGATGGTTTGGGCTATCGCTGATTTCGGTGTTTCTTCCGCGTCCAGCAGCCAGCGTGCGATTACCTCACATCCCAAAACGCGTTGTCCCGCAACAGTCGAATCGCTCCCGTGCGGTGCCGCTGCAAATGCCGGAGTATGGAGGATAAAGCGATGAAAGATTTGTCACAACGCCAGATACTCCCCCGGTCCTGGAGAAGACCATGAAGAGAAACAGTCAAGGCCCTGCGATTGCCATGGCCAACGGTGTGTCTGATGAAAGTCAGAAGAGCAAGCATAACGGGAATTCCGGTCTTGCTGTAGAGGCCGCTTCGAGCGACCTCAGCGTGATCCTGGCCAGGCTTCAGACCATGCGGGATGGTGACTTCTCCGTCCGTCTTCCTGGTTCCTGGACAGGACTGGCGGGGAAAATTGCCGACACTTTCAATTCTATTGTTTCTGCCAACCAGCAGATGGCAGAGGAACTGAAGCGCGTTGGGCAGGTAGTGGGCAAGGAAGGAAGAACACGCGAGCGTACTCGCTTTCATGAATCCAGGGGCGCATGGGGTGAGATGGAAGTCTCGATCAACACGTTGGTTGAGGATTTGCTGCGGCCGACCGAGGGCGTAACCCGTGCCATCGCGGCCGTTGCCCAGGGGAATCTGACGCAAACCGTGCGCTTGGATGTGGATGGCCGGCCGCTGGAAGGCGAGTTTCTGCGCTCGGCCAACATTGTCAATACGATGATTCAGCAACTCGGCGTCTTCACCGCCGAAGTTACGCGCGTGGCGCGCGAGGTGGGGACCGACGGCAAGTTGGGCGGCCAGGCGCTTGTGCCCGGAGTTGCTGGTACATGGAAAGACCTCACGGACTCGGTCAATTCGATGGCCAGCAATCTCACTGGTCAAGTTCGTAACATCGCCGAAGTTGCCACCGCGGTTGCCAGCGGCGATCTCTCCCGCAAAATCACCGTCGATGTGCGCGGCGAAATTCTCCAGCTTAAAGAAGCTATCAACACGATGGTCGATCAGTTGCGCTCGTTTGCGTCCGAGGTAACGCGTGTTGCACGCGAAGTGGGTACGGACGGGAAGCTGGGCGGGCAGGCCGTCGTGGTGGGGGTGGCTGGGACGTGGAAAGATCTTACTGATTCCGTCAATGCCATGGCGGGAAACTTGACGGCTCAGGTGAGGAACATCGCCGAAGTGACCACGGCGGTCGCCCGCGGCGATTTGTCGCGCAAGATCACGGTCGATGTGAAAGGCGAAATCCTGGAACTCAAGGACACCATCAACACGATGGTGGATCAGCTCAACGCGTTCGCGGGCGAAGTCACCCGAGTGGCGCGCGAAGTAGGTACTGAAGGCAAGCTGGGCGGACAGGCGCAAGTGCCCGGCGTTGGCGGCACCTGGAAGGATCTGACGGACAACGTGAACTTCATGGCCAGCAACCTCACAGGCCAGGTGCGAAATATTGCCGAGGTTGCGACTGCCATTGCCAACGGCGATCTCTCGCGAAAGATTACGGTTGATGTTCGCGGCGAAATTTTGCAGCTTAAGGAAACGCTGAACACGATGGTGGATCAGCTCAACCGCTTCGCGGGGGAAGTGACGCGTGTGGCGCGGGAGGTCGGTACCGAAGGGCGTTTGGGAGGACAGGCCAACGTGCCCGGCGTCGCCGGCACGTGGAAAGATCTTACGGACTCCGTCAACTCGATGGCTGGGAACCTCACCGGCCAGGTTCGCAACATTGCCGAAGTTACGACCGCTGTGGCCCGCGGCGATCTGTCGCGCAAGATCACAGTCGACGTGAAAGGAGAAATCCTCGAACTGAAGAACACTATCAATACGATGGTGGACCAACTCAACGCATTTGCCGGGGAAGTGACTCGCGTAGCCCGAGAAGTTGGTACGGAAGGCAAGCTGGGCGGACAAGCGCAGGTGCCCGGCGTGGCTGGTACCTGGAAAGATCTCACAGACAATGTCAACTTCATGGCCAGCAACCTTACGGGCCAGGTACGAAACATTGCTGAAGTGGCGACTGCCGTTGCCCGTGGCGATTTATCGCGCAAGATCACGGTCGATGTAAAGGGCGAAATCCTCGAACTCAAGGACACCATCAACACCATGGTGGACCAGTTGCGCTCGTTCGCGTCGGAAGTGACCCGTGTGGCGCGTGAAGTCGGAACTGACGGCAAGCTGGGCGGTCAGGCGCAAGTGCCTGGAGTGGCCGGCACCTGGAAAGATCTAACCGACTCCGTCAATTCCATGGCTAGCAACTTAACGGGCCAGGTGCGCAACATTGCCGAGGTCGCGACGGCCATCGCGAGTGGCGACCTTTCGAAGAAGATCACGGTGAACGTAAGCGGCGAAATCCTGCTGCTCAAGGAAACCATCAATACGATGGTCGATCAACTCAACGCGTTTGCCGGCGAAGTGACACGTGTGGCGCGTGAGGTTGGCACCGAAGGGCGTCTCGGCGGGCAAGCCAACGTGCCCGGTGTTGCCGGTACGTGGAAGGATCTTACCGACTCCGTTAACTCGATGGCCGGAAACCTTACTGGTCAGGTGCGAAACATTGCAGAGGTTACGACCGCGGTGGCTCGCGGCGATTTGTCGCGGAAGATCACGGTCGATGTGAAAGGTGAGATTCTCGAACTCAAGAACACCATCAACACGATGGTGGATCAGCTCAACGCATTCGCCGGGGAAGTGACGCGTGTGGCCCGTGAGGTGGGCACCGACGGAAAGCTTGGCGGTCAGGCGCAGGTGCCCGGAGTCGCCGGCACGTGGAAGGATCTCACGGACAACGTCAACTTCATGGCCAGCAATCTTACCGGCCAGGTGCGAAATATCGCTGAAGTCGCTACCGCCATTGCGAATGGGGATCTCTCGAAGAAGATTACGGTGGACGTGCGCGGCGAAATCTTGCAGCTGAAAGAAACACTGAACACGATGGTGGAGCAACTGCGCTCGTTCGCCGCCGAAGTTACACGCGTGGCCCGCGAGGTTGGCAGCGAAGGGCGTCTCGGCGGACAGGCGAACGTCTCCGGCGTGGCCGGAACCTGGAAAGATCTTACCGACTCGGTGAACGCAATGGCCGGCAATCTTACCGGTCAGGTGCGAAACATTGCCGAGGTGACCACTGCCGTAGCCCGCGGCGACTTGTCGCGCAAGATTACGGTGGACGTGAAGGGTGAAATCCTCGAGCTGAAGAACACCATCAACACGATGGTGGATCAGCTCAACGCCTTCGCTGCCGAAGTAACTCGCGTGGCTCGCGAAGTGGGTACGGAAGGCAAGCTGGGTGGACAGGCGCAGGTGCCGGGCGTGGCCGGAACTTGGAAAGACCTCACTGACAACGTGAACGTGATGGCAGCGAACCTCACCGAACAAGTTCGCGGCATCGTCAAAGTGGTGACTGCGGTCGCCAATGGCGAACTGACCCAGAAGCTGACGGTAAACGCAAAGGGCGAGGTAGCCGCGCTGGCAGAAACCATTAACAACATGACGGATACGCTGGCCACTTTCGCCGACCAGGTCACGACAGTCGCGCGCGAGGTCGGTGTGGAAGGCCGGCTCGGGGGCCAGGCCAACGTACCCGGCGCCGCGGGTACGTGGAAGGATCTCACCGGAAACGTCAACCTGCTGGCCGACAATTTGACTAACCAGGTGCGTGCCATCGCTGAAGTTGCGACCGCCGTCACCAAGGGCGACCTCACGCGCTCCATTCAGGTCGAAGCGAGCGGTGAAGTCGCGGACCTGAAAGACAACCTCAATACGATGATCGACAATCTCCGGCTCACTACCGACCGGAATACGGAGCAGGACTGGCTCAAGACGAACCTGGCCCGCTTCACGGGAATGTTGCAGGGGCAACGCGATCTGACGACCGTGGGACGCATGCTCCTGTCGGAACTGACACCTCTAGTGAATGCCCAACAAGGCGTGATCTACCAGATGGGTAGCGAGGAATCGGCGGAGATGGTGCTGCTCTCGGCGTTTGCCGGCGACGGCGAGGATGGACATCTCCGGCGGTTGAAGCTTGGCGAAGGGCTGGTGGGACAATGCGCATCTGAGAAGCGACGGATGCTGATCTCCGAATTGCCGCCAAACACGATCTCTATTCGCTCGGGTTTGTTTGAGGCTGTTCCGCGAAACGTTATTGTGCTGCCGGTGCTGTTTGAAGACCGGGTGAAGGCAGTAATCGAGCTGGCCTCGCTGAGCAATTTCACAACTTCCCAGCTGGCATTTCTTGAACAGCTGACGGCCAGCATCGGCATCGTGCTCAACAGCATCGAGGCCACCATGCAGACGGAAGGACTGTTAAAGCAGTCCCAGCAATTGGCTACCGAGCTCCAGATGCAGCAAAAAGAGTTGCAGCAGACGAATGAGCAACTGGCGCAGAAGGCGCAGCAACTCGCCGAACAGAACGTAGAAGTCGAACGTAAGAACCAGGAAATCGAGCAAGCGCGGCGCGCGTTGGAGGAGAAGGCCAAGGAACTGGCGCTGACTTCGAAATACAAATCCGAATTCCTGGCCAACATGTCGCATGAGCTGCGGACGCCGCTCAACAGCATCCTGGTGCTGGGCCAGCAACTCAGCGATAACCCGGACGGCAACTTGACCCCGAAACAGGTTGAGTTCTCGCGCACCATTCACGGCGCCGGGACAGATCTGCTGAACCTGATTACGGATATTCTTGATTTGTCAAAGATCGAATCTGGAACCGTTTCTGTGGAGGCGGAGGAAGTCTTCTTCGCCAGCATGCTGGATGCGGTGGAACGTCCATTCCGGCATGAGGCCGAGAACCGGCATCTCAGCTTCGAGGTGGAGACCGATCCGCACCTGGCCCGGAGCGTCGTCACCGACTCGAAGCGGTTGCAGCAAGTGTTGAAGAACCTGCTATCCAATGCCTTTAAGTTCACGGAAGTGGGAGGCGTTCGATTGTCTGTGTCTCTGGCACGGAGCGGTTGGACGGAGGGACACCCAATTCTGGGTAAAGCGGCGTCGGTCGTGGCCTTTGAAGTTACCGACACGGGCATTGGGATTCCGTTCGAAAAGCAGCGGATCATCTTCGAGGCGTTCCAGCAGGCGGATGCCGGCACCAGCCGTAAGTACGGCGGCACGGGACTGGGGTTGGCGATCAGCCGCGAACTGGCCAGCCTGCTCGGCGGAGAAATCCAGCTGCGCAGCGCTCCGGGCAGGGGCAGCGTCTTCACTCTCTATCTGCCGCAAACGTATGTGGGGCCTTCGACATCGATCGCGGCCCCCGTGGAGGGGCGACTCCGATCGTCTGTTTCGCCAGTGCAGTTGGCTGTTGCGGAGCATCCAGTCGAGAAGATTGCGGACGACCGGGACAATCTGCAACCCGATGACGCTGTCTTGCTGATTGTTGAGGACGACGCACACTATGCGCGCGTGTTGTGCGATCTCTCTCGGGACAAAGGCTTCAAGGTCTTGGTGGCTACGCGTGGCGCGGAGGCGCTTGCGCTGGCCCAGGAATACCATCCAACGGCGGTGTCCCTGGACGTTTTCCTGCCCGATATGCTGGGTTGGACCGTCTTGAACCATTTGAAGCAAGATCCGGCAACCCGGCACATTCCGGTCCAGATGTTGACGCTGGACGAGGACCGGCATCATGGCCTGGCACGGGGGGCGTTTGCGTTTGTTACAAAGCCCACCACGCCGGAGGGACTGGAAGCAGCATTGGCACGCATCAAAGAATATTCCTCTCCCCGACGGAAGCGACTGCTGGTGGTGGAAGACAACCCGGCAGAGCAGCTCAGTATCAAGGAACTGCTGGGTTATGACGACATCGACGTTACGGTCGTATCTACGGGCGCGGAAGCCATTGAAATCGTTAACCAGCAGGCTTTCGACTGCGTGGTACTAGACCTGCGTCTGCCCGACATATCGGGCTTCGATGTGTTGGAGCGCTTGGGTGATACTGCGGGGCTGGGCGATCTGCCGGTCGTCGTCTTCACCGGCAAGGAACTTTCCCCCGAAGAAGATGCCCGTCTGCATTCGCTGGCGCGCAGCGTTGTGGTGAAGGGAGTAGAGTCGCCCGAACGATTACTGGATGAGACTGCATTGTTCCTGCATCGCGTGGTCGCCGATCTCCCGGCGGAGAAACAGAGACTGCTCGACCGTTTGCACCACTCGGACGATGCCCTGGTGGGAAAGAAAGTACTGGTCGTGGACGATGACGTGCGCAACATCTTCGCCCTCAGCAGCGTGATCGAGCGTCGGGGCATGACCGTGATCACGGCTGGAACAGGCAGGGAAGCGATCAGCAAACTCGAGTCGACTCCGGATATTGCGATCGTACTGATGGACATCATGATGCCGGAGATGGATGGCTACGAGACGATGCAGGTGATCCGGCAAAACTCTTCGTTCCGGCGCTTGCCGATCATTGCCTTAACCGCAAAGGCGATGAAGGGTGATCGCGAGAAATGTCTTGAGGCTGGAGCGTCGGAGTATCTGGCCAAACCGGTTAATACCGAGCAACTGCTCTCGTCGTTGCGGATGTGGCTTCACAGATAGGGGTTGGCCGCGGCACGCGTTTGACGGCCGAGACTTGAGCGGAGGGGGTTGGTAGGACATGGGCACGAACGAAAAGATCAATATTCTCATGGTGGATGATCAGCCGGCCAAGTTGCTCAGCTACGAGGTTATGCTCGGGGGGCTGGGCGAGAACCTGATCAAAGCCACTTCGGCGAAGGCGGCTCTCGAAGTTCTGCTGAAGAACGACATTGCCGTGGTATTGATGGACGTGAGCATGCCCGAGCTTGATGGTTTTCAATTGGCTGCAATGATTCGTCAGCACCCACGCTTTCAGAGGACCGCAATCATTTTCGTCTCGGCGGTGCACCTGACCGATCTGGATCAGGTCAAGGGATACGAGCACGGCGCGGTCGATTACATTTCCGTTCCGGTGGTTCCAGAACTCCTCCGCGCCAAGGTGAGGGTCTTCGCGGAATTACACCGTAAGACGAAGCAGCTCGAAACGCTGAATCGCGAACTGGAGCAGCGCGTGCTGGAGCGCACTGAAGAACTGGCCGGCAAGGCGGAATTGCTGCTGCAGCTTAACATGGAACTGGTGGGAAAGAATCAGGAACTGGACGCCATTGTGAGCACCGCCCCGGATGTCATCTTCAGCAGCCAGGGAGATGGGAGTTACGAGTACGTCAGCGAACGGTTTCACGAATATGTAGGCACGTCAGCGGCGTCTGACCAGAGAGTCCGTTGGTTGGACTATGTGCATCCTGATGACGTGGATCGGATTAAGGCGAGCTGGATGCAGTCCGTTCAGACGGGAGGAAGTTACGAAGCTGAGTATAGCCTGCGTTCAAGAGATGGCACCTACCGCTGGTTCCGGTCCCGAGCCGTTCCGATTCGAGATCCGGAAGGGAACATCGTAAAATGGTATGGAACCTGCTCCGACGTTCACGACAGCAAATTGCTGGAACAATCGATTCGCGACAGCGCGACCGAACTGGAAAAAATGGTTGACCGGAGGACGGACGAATTGCGGCGTCTTTCGATCCGCCTCATGACCATGCAAGATCAAGAGCGTCGCCGAATCGCACGCGATCTGCACGATGGGTTAGGGCAGGAACTAGCGGTGGCTAAGATGGTGCTGGATAAAATGATCTTGCAAACATCCGCTCAACCGCCACGGGAAGCGTGGACTGAGGCCAGCAGCATTGTCGACCGTGCTATTCAGCAAGTCCGCACTATGTCTCACCTTTTGCATCCGCCACTGCTTGATGAAGTCGGCTTACTATCAGCGCTTACGTGGTACGTAGATGGGCTGACGAAGCGAAGCGGCATTGAGACCTCTCTAGAGGTCCGTCCCCCCGATTTTCCGAGGCTCGCAGCGGAGGTGGAGACGGGTGTGTTCCGAATCGTCCAGGAAGCGCTGACCAATGTCTTCCGGCATTCAGAGGCAAGCAAGGTGTGGATTACCTTGACCCAAAGAGAAGGGATTATCGTGGTGGCCGTGCGAGACGATGGCAAGGGAATCGGCAAGAGAATTGCCGACCTGCAGCCGGATAGTGTTGGAGTGGGCATCGGAGGCATGAAACAACGTGCCAAAGAATTTGGTGGAGAACTGCGATTGACGAATGCCCATCCTGGAACGCTGGTCGAGCTCTTGATCCCGGCCAGTTCGGTGTTGCGAGAGCCGACTGCGGCTTTGGACGGGTGTGCCTGGAGTCCGATTGCGTGACGATGGAGTGATCATGGACGATACGATACTTCGGCTCAGCGACCGTGGAGAGCTTCAGGGTCCCGTTGGGCGGCGTCTGGACATCACGAAGCGAAAGGCTGCGGAAGAGATCAGTTCGAGGCTGGCGGCAATCGTGCAGAGTTCGGATGACGCGATTATCGCGAAAGACCTGAACGGAATTGTCACGAGCTGGAATAGCAGTGCGGAGCGAATCTTCGGCTATACGGAACAAGAAGTTGTGGGAAAGCCGATCACTCTCATCATCCCTCAGGATTTGCAAGCCGAGGAAGAACAGATCTTGAACCGGCTGAGATCAGGGGAGCGAATTGAACATTTCGAAACGGTTCGAATCGCAAAAGATGGCAAACAGATCCTTGTATCGTTGACCATTTCGCCAGTAAAGGATTGGTCCGGCAAGATCGTGGGCGCTTCCAAGATCGCGCGCGACGTCACCCGGATAAAGCAGGTCGAACAGGCGCTGCGAGAGAGTGAACGGAGAATGCGCTTTTGCCTGGAGGCCGCGAATATCGGCACCTGGGATTGGGACATCGCGAGTGGCAGGATTCGCTGGGCAGAAAACATGGAAAGAATTCACGGCCAGCCGCGGGGATCGTTCGGAGGGGACTTCAAAGCGTTTCTGGAAGGCATTGACCCCGAGCAGCGGCAACTGGTGGAGCGGGCCATTCAGAAGGCGCTCGAGGGCGACGGCAAGTATCACGCGGAGTACCGCCAAGCAAGGGCCGATGGAGCTTTTGGCTGGCTGGAAGCCTACGGGCAGGTCATCTACGATTCGTCGGGACGCCCCACCAGCATGATGGGCGTGTGCCGGGACATCAGCGAGCGCAAGAATTCCGAAGAGGCTTTGAGGGAGGCTCACGAGCAATTGGATGCGAGGGTCAGGGAACGCACCTGCGAACTTGACCGCGCGCAAGAAAGATTGCGCATGCTTTCCGCGCGGCTGCTGCGGATGCAGGACGATGAAAGACGCCGGATTGCTCGCGAACTGCACGATACGGCGGGTCAGATATTGGTTGCTTTGAACCTGAACCTGGTTCCCGTGGAGGAAGAACTCCTGAAGAAGAATGATGCCGGGCTGGCCAGGCAAATTACGGAAAGCCTGCGTTTGATCGATGAGCTGTCAAGGGACTTGCGAACGATGTCACATCTGTTGCACCCGCCTCTACTTGATGAAGCCGGTCTGCACTCGGCCGTGCGCTGGTACGTCGAAGGGTTTGCCGAACGAAGTAAAATCGAGGTGAATCTCCATCTCGACCGCAAGGTTGGGCGACTCGCGGCTGAACTCGAGACCGCAATTTTCCGCATCGTGCAGGAGTGCCTCACGAATATCCACCGTCACTCCGGCAGTAGCTCGGCAAGCATCGCCATCACCCGGGAGACAAAGAAGGTAACCGTCGAGATTTGCGATCAGGGCGTGGGCATGCCGATGCCAGTTCCTCGTGCCGGTGTTGGCATCCAGGGCATGGGGGAGCGAGTGCGACAGTTGGGAGGACATCTGGAGATTGAGTCCGGAAACGGCGGCACGCGGGTTACGGCGATCTTCCCGATTGATTCCGCTTCTCAGGAACCCTCGACCGAGGCTGTCGATGTTGCTTCCTGACGATCGACCTCAAGAATCGGCAAAATAGGGCGGGGGCTTTTCGCATCGAAGGTCCTGAGTGTTGTATTGGGCCTCGGTTTCGATTTTCAAACAATCAAGTACCGGCAAAACTGTATTCGCCGAGCCTATCCCCATTACGAGCCCGGAAACCGCTAGAAGTTTTCCCCTACTGCTCCAGCCGCGTTTGATTCGCTTTACAGCTTGAACCGGATGGAACGAATGCCATCGACGAGCTAGCGTTAATCTCGCTGGAAAATCTAGACCGGTGCTCGCTTTGAGCACAGAAAGCACAGAAGAGGTCCGATTATGAGAAGAACGAGTCTTAAATTGCCGGGAGGTCTCCTGGTGCTCGGCGCTGGTTTTCTGCTCTGCGCCGGCATGGCATGGTCCGCGGATGACAAGGACCAGTCAGATATCGACAAACGCCTGGACGCATCCACGAAAGTTCTGAACGAAATCATGGCAACTCCGGACAAGGCAATCCCTGACAAAGTGATGAGTGACGCGAAGTGCGTCGCAGTGATTCCTTCTATGGTGAAAATCGCCGTCGGTTTCGGCGGCAATCACGGCAAGGGCGTCGCTACGTGCCGCACAGAAAGCGGTAGCTGGAGCGCTCCCGCGCCGATCACCATCACAGGCGGAAGCTGGGGCTTGCAGCTCGGTGGCCAGGCTGTCGACCTGGTAATGGTGGTTACGAATGACGATGGGATGCAGCATCTTATATCCAGCCATTTCAAACTGGGGGCGGATGCTTCGGCGGCCGCCGGGCCGGTCGGACGTGATGCTGGCGCCGACACAGACTGGAAGATGAGAGCAGAGGTGCTGACCTATTCCCGAGCCCGAGGCATTTTTGCCGGCATCGACCTAAGCGGAGCTGTTGTCACGCAGGACAAGGACGAGACGCGTATTCTCTACGGGCACTTCGCACCGTTTCCGGAAATCTTGAGTGGGAAAGTACGGCCTAGCGAGGCGAGTGAACCGTTCCTGACTGCGATCCGGAGATATTCGGGGCAAGCCCGGGAGCATGGCGAATTGAAGCCCTCGCCGGGGACTCCGGTAGAGGCTAGTCGTTGAGGCGAGAACGGTTGACTTTTTTTGCAAGGCCCGGTTGTTTTGCAAGCCGGGCCTACGGTCTCAAACGAAATGGATTAAATAATAACGGGAGGCTTTCATGTCGACGATACTACTGATCGTACTTGTGGTGTTGTTGCTCGGAGCGTTGCCGGCGTGACCATACAGCAGATCGTGGGGATATTATCCCAGCGGCGGGCTCGGCCTCGTGGTCGTGGTCTTGCTGGTATTGCTTCTGGCTGGTCGGCTGTAAAGTCCGGGGGTCTTGGCGAGTCTTTCGAGTCAGCGCCCTCGTGATCTGGCTAATGGTGGGACCTTGTGGTCCCACCATTCTTGTTTGTTCCTGAATAGTCTTCTTAGCCGGACGAAAATCCCTCCTGCCGCTTCAACGAAGCTGCGGGACCCCAGCAACCCTTCCCGGCTGTACAGCAAGTCTGGCAATCAATTACAGGAGCATCCTGATGGGTTGCGGCGGGCATTGTCGCTAGTCTTAGGCTCGAAAGCTGGATGCTCCCGGAATCATGGAGAGCAAAGGACAAGCACCTCAGTTTGATCGGAGGAGACGACCGTGGCGACTTGCGTGATTCCTGTAACAGCAACCAATCTGATTCCGGCCAGGGAAGAAGCCAACCGGGACGATTCCGAACGCAGCCTGGTTCAGCGCGCACAGCGCGGCGACGAGCAGGCCTTTGCCACACTCTTCCAGCTCCATAAGAAGCGTGTGTACTCTGTTTGCCTGCAGATGACGAAGGATTTGGCCGATGCGGAAGATCTAACCCAGGAAGCATTCCTGCAAGTGTTTCGCAGTGTGAACTCATTCCGGGGTGATTCGGCCTTCTCGACCTGGCTCTATCGAGTTGCGGTGAATACGGTGCTGATGAAATTGCGTCGCCGCAAGACGCCGCCGGTGCTGTCTCTGGATGAGCCGGTGTCGCCGGAGTCGCCATCCCTCAAACGCGACATAGGAAGAGCCGACCCGCGGCTCTCCGGGACGATCGACCGTATTGCGCTGCGCCGAGCCATGGACGAACTGCCCGAAGGTTGCCGGCAGATCTTCGGCCTGCATGAGGTGGAGGGATACCAGCATCATGAGATTGCCGAAATGCTTGATTGCTCGGTAGGCAACTCAAAATCACAACTGCACAAGGCGAAGATGAAGATGCGCGACCTGTTGTTTCCGAAGCGCAGAGTCCCACGGCGCACGACTCACGTCAGCGAATCGGCCTCCCCCAAGAAGGGTGGCCGATCGCAGCTTTCTCGGTTGTATAGCGTGCTAAGCAAATAAGACTGCATGGAAGGGGAATGGGAGATTTCGCCGACGCATTGCGTGGTTGGATGCTAAGGAGTTTACGGTATTGCGAGCACGCACCCGGAACTCCTATGGTAAGCCCAGACGGAAATGTTGTGAAAAGAGGATCTGGTGCCAGGAAAGAGACATCTTCGCGGTGTAAGCGCAAAAGAGCAGTGAGAGTACGAACATATCAAGGAAGGTGCGGGGCCGGAGCTGGACTTAAAGTTCTTGAGATCCTAAAGGAAGGAAGTGCGGTTTGGTTCGAATTCTAGTGGTAGACGACAATCCTGCGGTCCGGCACTATCTTCGGTCTCTGCTTGAACAGCAAAGTAGCTGGCAAGTTTGCGACGAGGCTCGAACGGGAGGCGAAGCGCTGCAGCGAGTAAAAAAGAATCCGCCTGACATGATTCTGTTGGACTTCCAGATGCCGGATCTAAACGGGCTTGATGTAGCGCGGCAAATCACGAAACTGTTTCCTGAAATTCCCATTCTGATGGTCACGATTCATCTATCCAAACAGCTCGCCGAAGAGGCCCGCCGGGTGGGGATCCGTGGAGCCTGCGCGAAATCAGATGTGGGTTCGATCGTCGAGGCGGTGGACGCACTTCTGCATGCTGGAACCTATTTCCCATCAATGACTTCGATCGGCAACTAGGTTTCTGCCTCGGGTTCGGCATACAGGATTCCCTGTATTCGAGCGGGAGTAGTACCATGCTAGCTTGAACGTGATTCACCGAAGAGTTGCCTTTCCGCTCAGTGTACGAGTAGGGTACTGCGGCAAGAACGGGCAAAGTTGGAACCAGAGCCAGCCGTTGAATCGTAGCGAATGGGTTGTACGAGCTGCCTCAGAGAGCCAGAAACCTTATGGCAGTCCGCATCCTGCTGGTGGATGATCATCCCATCGTAAGGCAAGGGCTGCGGACTTTATTGGAAGGGCGGTCCGGCTGGGAAATCGTGGGTGAAGCATCGGACGGGATCGAGGCCCTGGAGAAAGTCGACAGTTTGCAACCTGATGTGGTGGTGCTTGATGTCACCATGCCTCGGATGAATGGTTTGGAAGCGTGCCGGAAAATGCAGC